>Ga0187854_10000087_pt1 | contig 131714 bp, 120 predicted proteins | sample June2016WEW_6_15_FD_132445 | JGI IMG/M metagenome (GOLD analysis project Ga0187854, IMG submission 132445) | Peatland microbial communities from SPRUCE experiment site at the Marcell Experimental Forest, Minnesota, USA - June2016WEW_6_150 | ecosystem: Environmental > Terrestrial > Soil >... | reverse complement strand
TGAGCGGGCGAAAAACAGCCTGCACCGTGAAACAATGGATCTGCGGATTGGCGAGAGTTGGTTTGAGGTCGACGTGGATCCCATTTTCGATGAAGCCGGCGAGTTTACCGGAGCAGTCCACATCATCAACGATATCACCAACCGCAAGCGGTCAGAACAAACCCTGAAAACATTCGTTGATGATCTTGACCGCCAAGTTATCGAACGAACGTCAGACCTCTCAGATGTTAACCTGAAATTGGTAACAGAGATTGGTATCCGTCTCGACGCTGAAAAACAACTCACTAAAACCGTCGGTGAAAAAGAAGTCCTGATCCGCGAAGTCCACCATCGGGTGAAAAACAACCTCCAGATCATCATCTCTCTATTAAACCTTCAGTCACGGTATATCGAAGACGAGAAATCCTCTCAGGTGATCAGAGATAGCCAATCCCGGATCAGGGCAATGGCGCTTGTCCACGAAAAACTGTACAAGTCCACAGACATATCGAAGATCGATCTTGGCGATTATATCAAGTTCCTTGGCAACAGCCTGTTCCAGTTCTTCGGCATGCAAGGAAAGGGTATCACACTCACGATGGATATCCGGGATATTTTCCTTGATATCGACACCGCTATCCCCCTTGGGCTGATAATCAATGAACTTATTTCCAACTCCTTAAAATATGCGTTTCCCGGGGGGAAAAAGGGGGATATCTCCCTTGCGATCCACAGGGAGGAGCACACGCTCACCATCCTGTTTAAGGACAACGGTGTCGGTATCCCGCAGGACTTTGACTGGCGCAACGCAAAATCGCTGGGACTCCGGCTTGTGATCTCGCTCGTGGAACAGCTGAGCGGGACAATCGAACTCGACCGGAGTGCTGGAACTAGTTTCTCCATTGTGGTGCATGAAAAAGAATAACCATGATTATTTGGCGTGCTTTATGAGAAAAACAAGGAAAAAAAACATAAAGGAACCCTCTTTGAAAAAATCAAAAACCCAAAAAAATAAAATGCCCTGTCTGGATGAAGCACTACAGGAGAGCGAAAGAAAATTCCGCGAGATATTCAACTGGATAAATGACGCAATCCACCTGCATGAGATCGGAAAAGACGGACGCCCCGGAAAATTTATTGATGTAAACGATGTTGCTTGTAGGATGCTGCAGTACTCAAGGGAAGAGATGCTGGAGCACGCCCCACTTGATTTTACGACGGAATACCACAGTCGTCCCATTGAAAAAATTTTTGAAGAATTGAATTCTGTTGGGCATGCATTGTTTGAAACCGAGCATAAAAGAAAAGACGGTACGATTGTACCGGTCGAGGTCAATGCCCATGTTATCACGCTTCAAGGAAAAAAAGTGGTCCTTTCAGTTATACGGGATATGACTGAAAGGAAAAAAACTACGGAATATCTCCAATATGCACATCAGCAGCTTTCAGACATCATCGAGTTTTTGCCTGATGCCACATTGGTCATTGACAAAAAAGGGGTGATCATAGCATGGAACAAGGCAATCGAGGTGATGACCGGGATTAAAAAAGCGCAGATGATCGGTAAAGGCAATTATGAGTACTCAGTCCCATTCTATGGAACACGACGACCGATTCTTATCGATCTTGTGTTCTCGACAAAAGAAGTGATCGAGAAGAATTATTCAGGAGTAAAGGCCGAAGGCTCCACAATATATGCAGAAACATTTGTGCCTGGCGCATACCAGGGGACGGGGGCATACCTCTCGGGAACTGCATCACCACTGTTTGATGCCAAGGGTAATTTATATGGAGCAATTGAGTCTATTCGTGATATCACCGAGCAGAAGCGTGCAGATGAAGCATTGCGCGAGAGCCAGATAAGGTTGATTTCCATCCTGCAGGGTTCACCAATCCCGAAATTTGTGATTGATAAAAATCATCATGTCATCTATTGGAATAAAGCGCTTGAAAAGTTCAGCGGGGTTACATCCGATATAGTAATCGGAACAAACCAGCACTGGAAGGCGTTTTATAAGAAAGAACGCCCCACCATGGCTGATCTGCTGGTCGATAATGCAATCGAGAAGATCCCGGAGTATTATGAGGGAAAATTTACAAAATCCAAAGTTGTTGATGAAGCATATGAATCTACGGATTTCTTCCCGCATTTAGGAAAGTCGGGATCATGGCTGTTTTACACTACCGCCCCGATAAAAGATCCCAAGGGTAACATTATCGGTGCGGTAGAGACGCTTGAAGATATTAGCGATCGCAAGCGGGCAGAAGAAGAGATCCGCACATTGAGCAGATTTCAGGAGAGCATTATTTCAAATGCCAATGTCTGGCTGATGGTGCTTGACAAGAAAGGAATGATTCTGATCTGGAACAACGCAGCTGCTAAGATCAGTGGATACCATGCAAGTGAGGTGCTCGGCACCAACAACATTTGGAAATTTCTCTACCCTGATCCCGATTACCGTAAAAAGATTACCAGAACACTCACCCGGATTATCAGTGAGAGAAAATATCTCGAGAATTTTGAGACCTCTATCATCAGTAAATCCAGTGAAAAAAAGGAGATTCTCTGGAACACGCGGAGCCTTGAAACTGAGGATGAGAAACCTCTCCGGTTTGTTGCCATCGGTGTTGACATCACAAAAAGCGTTCAGACTGAGCTGGCGCTACGTGAGAGCCAAGAACGGTACCGGGCTGTGGTGGAAGACCAGACAGAGTTTATCTGCCGTTTCACTCCCGATGGAAAGCTCACTTTTGTCAACGATGCCTATTGCCGTTATTTTAACCTCGACAAAACACGGTGCATCGACAACAATCACTCTGTAATTTTACCCCCTGAAGACGCTAGGAAGATGAAGCAGCACCTCGCATCGCTGACCCTACAGAATCAAGTCGCTGTAATCGAGCACCGGATTATCATGTCTTCTGGGGAAGTCCGCTGGCAACGGTGGAATGATCGGGCCATTTTCGATAAGGATGGCCGTGTAGTTGAATACCAGTCAGTCGGAAGAGACACTACCGAACAAAAACGAGCAGAAGAATCACTCAAGCAGAGCGAGGAAAAATACCGTGAGTTCTTTACCACGTCACGGGACTGCGTCTTTATCACATCACCAGTAGGCCATTGGATCGAATTCAATGATGCCGCACTGGAGTTGTTTGGCTATGGCAGCCGGGAGGAACTCCAACGTGTCCCTATTTCCAGCCTCTACGAGTATCCGGAGGAGCGTGCGGAATTCCTCAAAAAGATCGTAGAGGATGGATATGTCAAAGAGTTCCCGGTCCGGCTCCAAAAAAAGGATAATATAATTCTCGACACGTTGATCACCGCAGTACCCCTGCGCGAGGCGGACGGTTCTATTAAAGCGTTTGTCGGCACTATCAGGGACATTACCGAACAAAAACGGGCAGAAGAATCACTTAGGCAAAGCGAGGAAAAATTCCGCAATGTTCTGGAAAATGTACCTGATTTGATCCTAGTACACCGGAAGGGACTCGTTGTTTATGTTAACCCCGCCATGGTTCATACCATGGGGTACTCAGCGAATGAAGTCCTCAACAAACCACTAACGGATTATATCGTCCCAAAATATCGTGAACGTGTTGCCGAGATGATACGGAACAGGTCGGGCGGAGCATCAATTGAACCCTACGAGATCGAGCTCCAGTCCCGGACAGGTGAGCACCGTATGGTTATCGTCCGTGGAACCATGATCGAATTTAGCGGTCTCCCTGCAGTACTAAACGTGCTTACCGATATCACCGAGCGCAAACATGCGGAGGCAATACTGCATGAAACCGAGGAACGTTACAGGTCCCTGTTTGACCGTTCGCTTGATTGCGTGTATATCCATGATTTTGAAGGAAAGTTCATTGACGCCAACCCTTCGGCTTTAAAGCTGCTTGGCTATACCAAGGACGAGATTACTTCCATAAGTTTTTTTTCCCTTCTCACCCCTATCCAGATCCAGCTCGCTCGGGATGTAATACAGGAAGTAATCGCGACCGGGACCCAACAAGAGCCATCAGAATATCATATAAGGTGCAAGAACGGGAATTACATCGATGTCGAAACGACTGCGACCCTCCTCTACCGCCAAGGTAAAGTGTATGCCATCCAGGGATTTGCCCATGACATCACCGAACGTAAGAAGAGTGAAGAGAGACTGAAAAAGTTCAATGAGGAACTCGAAAAGGGGATTGCCGAAAGGACATCTCGGCTCAACGCATCCCTTGAAGAAAAAGTCGTGTTGCTTCGTGAAGTCCATCACCGTGTCAAAAACAATCTCCAGATCATCATCAGCCTTGTCAACCTGCAGATGCGCCAGATTGACGATGCCCGTTTAAAACAGGTCATGGCAGAGACTCAGAACCGGATCCGTGCGATGTCCCTTGTTCACGAAAAGCTCTACCAATCAGATAGCCTCTCACAGATCGACCTTTCTGACTACATAAGGTTCCTTGCAACCCAGCTCTTTGCATTCTATGGAATGGATTCACGACAAGTGATCCCAAACATAGATATCAGAAAGACCATGGTAGATATCAACACTGCAATCCCGCTTGGGCTCATGATCAACGAATTAACCTCAAATTCGTTAAAATATGCATTTCCTGGCGGGAGGAAGGGAGAGATTATTATGTCAGTCCAAAAACAAAACCACACGATATCAATAGTTTTCAAGGACAATGGTATCGGAATCCGAGGGGATCTGGACTGGCGGAATACCGAATCACTTGGCCTCCGGCTTGTCATCTCGCTTGTCGAACAGCTCTCTGGCACCATCGAACTCGACCGACAAGGGGGAACGACATTTACTATTGTCGTAAAGGAAAAAGAATAATCACGTGTTGATATGTACTCTTACAAAATCTCTGCAAAGAGGGCCATGGACCGGAGATCATTATGACTCAGACCATTCGAGACGGATACACTATGACGGAAAACATGTGGAAAGCGACTCTTCTTTCAATTTCCTGCATTGTCCTGTTTATAACAGTATATTGCCTGTCCCGTGGAATCACGACAATCTTCATGCACCTCTATTACATCCCGATCGTGCTTCTTTCCTATCATTACCGGAAAAAGGGTTTTTTCCTGTCTGTCGTGCTCAGCTTTTTTTACCTTGTTCTTGTTGTTTTTTATATACCAGGCAACCTTACTGAAATCGAAGGTGCCGCCGTCCGTGCATTCGTATTCATCGGCATTGCTGCACTTGTAGTATACCTTTCTGAGAACCTCCTACAGGCACGGAACAACCTCATGAGAGCGACCCGGATTCAAGAGAGTATTATCCAGAATGCGAATGTCTGGCTGATGGTGCTTGATTCAAGCGGCAGGATCCTTGAATGGAATAGGGCAGCCGCAGAACTGAGTGGATATACTGCAAACGAAGTCATCGGAAAAAACGAAGTCTGGAAGCTCCTTTATCCAAAAAAAGAGTACCGAAAAGAAATTACCGAAAAAATTACCGAAATTATAAAAAAGGACAACTATCTGGAAAACTTCAGAAGTACCATAACCTGCAAAGATGGGACCGAGAAAATTATCCTGTGGAATACAAAAAAGATCCCAGAGTATGAAAAACATCTCTCGAGTTTTATTGCGATTGGAGTCAACTTCACCAATGCTGTTAAAGCTGAAGAGGAACTGGCACATCTTGCTGCCATTGTGGAGTATTCGGATGAAGCAATCATCGGTAAAACGCTAGACGGGATCATCACCAGCTGGAATGCCGGAGCCGAACGGATCTATGAATATTCTGCACAAGAAATAGTCGGCAGGAATATCTCGTTGCTGGTGCCGCCGGATCACCCGGATGACACCCAAAAAATTCTTGAACAGATCAGGAATGGCATGCCCGTTATCCGTTACGAAACCCTGAGAATGAAAAAAGATGGCGGGCAGATCAACGTCATCATGACTGTATCCCCGATCAAAGATACACAGAACCGTCTGATCGGCGCATCCACTATTGCCTATGATACCACTGAGCACAGGAAAACTAATGAGGCGCTTGCCCAAAGCGAAGAGCGGTATCGTACCCTTGCGGAAGCGTTACCGGATCAGATCTTCATCGTTGACAGGGATGATACTATGAAGTACGTCAATCCCGCTGCGCTGAAATTGTTCCGCCTTCCTTACAATCAGGTGATTGGATCACCAAGAAAAAGTCTTTTCCCACCTGGTATTGCCGATGCACAAGGCATTATGTTAAAGAAAGTATTCGAAACGGGAGAGCCCGTAAAAACGGAAGAGAAAATTCAATTCGGTGAACAGGAATTTTGGATTGACACTAGTTCGGTGCCGTTAAAAGATAAGGAGGGGAATGTCATTGCGGTTCTCGGGATAGCGCGTGATATTACCGAACGTAAACATATAGAAAAGAAACTCCTTGAGAAAGAACTGCGATTCCGGTCCCTCTTTGAGGGAGCAGTTGAAGGAATTTTGGTTGCTGATATCGAGACAAAGAAGTTCATGTATGCAAATCCGGCGATGTGCAGGATGCTTGGGTATTCTGAAGGAGAACTTACCACCCTAGGCGTAGAGAATATTGTTCCAAAAGAATCCTTGGACTTCGCGATAGGTGAATTTATAGCTCAGTCACGCGGTGAAAAAATGATGTCAATGAATATCCCGTTACTGCGAAAAGATAAAACAATCCTGTATGCGGACATTTCCTCCACGCATATCTTTATCGATGGAGGGATGCGCAGTGTCGGCTTCTTCTCAGATATCACCGAACGCAGGCGTGCAGAAGACCTGCTTAAACATTTCAACGAAGAACTTGAACAAAAAGTGGTAAACCGTACTGAAGAGCTGAATAAGGCACTCCAAGAAAAGGTCCTGCTCCTACGCGAAGTCCACCACCGCGTCAAGAACAACCTACAGATCATCATCAGCCTTATAAACCTCCAGATGCGTCAGATTGACGATAAACAAATGAAACAGATTATGGCAGAGACTCAGCATCGTGTAAGGGCAATGTCCCTTGTCTACGAAAAGCTCTCACAGTCAGAGAAGCTCTCGCAGATCGACCTCTCTGACTACACAAAGTTCCTTGCAACCCAGCTCTTCTCATACTATGGAGTCAATTTCCAAAAAGTAGCCTTGGAGATCGCCATCGAAAAGGTCATGATTGATATCAACACTGCAATACCGCTTGGCCTGATAATCAATGAACTGATCTCGAACGCACTGAACCATGCGTTCCCGTCCGACCGAAAAGGTACGATCACTATCAGCAGCCAGTACGAGAATAAGGTTCTCACACTAGTCATCAAGGATGATGGAATCGGACTGCCCCCTAATCTAGACTGGAAGAACCCAGAATCGCTTGGTCTCCGGCTTGTGAATAATCTTGTTGAACAGCTTAATGGGACAATAAAAGTTGAAAGAGAACTAGGAACAACCTATATCATTTCGGTACATCGAGAGATTGCGTAAGGAGGAATGTCATGGCAAAACCTGCGGTATTCATTGTTGAAGATGAGGCAATTGTTGCAAACGATATCAAAGAAACGTTGAAAAGTCTGGGCTACAGTGTTTCGGGAATCTCTGCATCCGGTGAACTTGCAATTGAAAAAGTCAAAGAAACACAGCCGAACCTGGTGCTCATGGATATTCACCTTGCCGGAAAGATGGACGGTATCGAAGCTGCTGGGCAGATCCATTCGCTATATGATATTCCTGTCATCTACCTTACGGCATACGCCGACAAAGACCTCCTTGAGCGGGCAAAAATTACTGAACCGTACGGATATGTCCTGAAACCGTATGATGAACGGGAACTTCATTCTATTATCGAAATGGCGTTGTATAAACACAAAATTGACCGAGAAATTAAAAAACGCGATGCCATACTTTTTGCTGTAAGTTCTGCAGTTGAATGGATGTTACGGGTCTCTTATTCGAAAACTAGCAAAGAAGACGTATCACGCGATATTGATGCATCAACAATACAGGATTTTCTTGCACTGATCGGACTGACAATTGACACGAGTACAATTTCAATTTTTAAAATTCATTTGGATCCAGAAGGATCTCCTTTACTCAGCATGAAATATGAGTGGACCGGGCCAGGAATTTACCCCAGCCTCTATAAGCGGGAGTTAAAAGAGTTCACCCTCTCATCACTTGGACTTTCCCGCTGGCATGAATTACTATCCAGAGGGGAGGTTGTTCTGGCATCCACAAATAACGTTCCAGAATCAGAAAAACGGTTTTTTTCCCTGCTTGGTGTTCAATCGGGTGCAATACTACCCATCATCATAAGAGACAAATTGTGGGGTTTTATTGGATTTTTCCATGTTTTAGACAGATATTGGTCTGTTGAAGAGATTGAAGCATTGAGAATTACAGCAAATCTCCTTGGTGCAGCGATGGGGTGAAAGTAATTAATTTTAATGATTCCGGGCTCTGTTGCGTTGTCGGGACTTGAAGAAAAAGATTTCTCGTAATATCTAATCTTGATTTGACCAATGGAAGTTTACACATGTTGGCGGGAATTCCCACACCAAACCCAATGACGAAAAAAGAAATTTGTGTTGTTTTACACTAGATCTTTATCAGGAACTCTACAGATGTGGTACAGGATACCCTTTTTCTGCAAACGCTGAAAATATCTCACGCTTCATTTGCTCAAACCGATCTTCATTGAGCTTGGTATTCAGAATCATTTGCTCGATTATTTTATTTGCTTCAGCATCGCCCAATTTTCCTGACTCATCCACAACATAGGTCAGTTGTAAAAGATCGACGATTTTTTTATTCACATCTATATGCTTTGAGAGTTTTGCAAATTCACAATATATGTCTTGGGAAATACCAGCCTTTTTAGCGAGAGGTAAATTCTCTTTAATCGTTCTCTCTCGAATAAACACGTGTTCAATTGCTGCAATAAGCTGGGCATTGGTAAATGGCTTCATGATGTAATCCTCGATACAGATGTGATAGCGTTTTGCTTCAGCAGCAGTGAGCTGTTTTCCAGTGAGCATTAAGACAGGAATCGTTTTTGTATCAGGATTTGCTTTAATATGTTCGAGTGTCTCCCATCCGTCCATCGGCTGCATCATGATATCAAGGAGTATTACATCTGGACGCTGTTTTTTCTGTTTGATAAGTTCGAGACATTCTTTCCCACCGGGAGCGGATATTGTATTATAGCCTTCCTTTTTAAGCATTAATTGAATAAGTTCGAGTATAGTTGGCTCGTCATCTACCGTAAGAATAGTAAGCTTCCTTGGAATGTCTTGTTTGGTTTCTTGTCGTGAAAATATATACACAAGTGTGGTCCCACTGATTAATAAAACGGCAAAAACTGAGAGGTATAAAATAGGCGTCCTTGTTTCTGGTACAGGTTTTGTTGATTGTGAGGCAAGCCCGAGGCAATCAGGATCTCCGGTATACTCGGCACAAAATGTTATAATAGCTGGAGAGAGGTCAATAGAGACTAGAAGATTGTTGTTCTGTGTATCGTAAAGATTGAATTTCTGCATGTTCTGCAGATAGGGTATGGTAATAACCATTTCAGCAGGATCGGTTCTCTCCACATACCCTTGAATATGTGGATTATTCCCCGGTGTTCCTTGGATCCCCTCACCAACTGCAATTCCAGGTTCCATGAGCGAAAAAGTTTTAATTTCTCTGTCATTATTGTCAACGATAACGCCACGTAGATTCCCAGAGAGAATATTGAGATTAGGCGCCTGTCCATACTGGATAGACTGGTCAACCGGCTTGTAAATTCCATCTTGATAGTTCAATGTGATAGTAACAATTTTTTCATAATCGGGAAGCGGTTGTGCATGTGTCCAACCTATACATATTAAGAGAGCCATGGAAACAATCAGACACACGAGAATTTTTCCATTCATTATTATGCACTCCCTGTTTTTGACAAAATGTAATTAATACGTTGCGTTGCTGCGGAACCAAAGGATCCGTAATATCCCGTTTCCATGATATCGGGGCTTGGATCCCAGCGCCAGAACGGTTTAGAACACAAACTTGAAGATCCCCCTTTAATTTGTTTGCAATTATTAGGGTCGAAATTATTCATCTTTGCATTGGCTATACACTTATCCAAGGATGCCCACACATTGGGATCGGGACTGTTCTCGTAATAATACGTATTTCCACAATAGGTATCAACAAGTCCAAAAAGAGCGTGCCCCATTTCATGATCAAACAAGTACGTGCTATCAGCTGGGGCTTTCATCAGATTTCTTCCAGAACCCATAGATTTGTAGCAACCCATTGGTTGGCATGGAGGACCGGTATACACTCCAGTATAAGTCGGGTAGAGAATGACAGTGATGTCACTAAATGTGACAGTCTTCCAATATAAATCCGACACCGTGCCAGCACAGCCAGAATATGCATCTGCATGTACAGCAGGGTTGTAATAGTAATAAAAATTGAATCGATTTTGATAATCTTCTATGAGTGGAGCTGATGGTGAGGTGATTTTATCGAGGTGTAGGAATGTCCGATTGATAATTGCAACAACATCTTCTTTAAAGCGGTTTTCATTTACCGTATAGGTAGAATCAAATAATTTTCTATTTTCAGAACAGCTAAAGGATGTTTCCGAGGGGATAAAAATAACATTAATTCCGTGGGGAAAATATCCATTTTTATTTAAGAGGAAAAGGGATCCCTTATTCATCGTCAATTCAACCGTTTTTGTATCCGGAAATTGTACCTTTTTTGTCACTTCAATATATCCTTCTTTGGTAATTCGTAGAGTGTGAACTCCAATAGAAACATTGCTTAACTGCAGCGTCCCTGCATTATTCGACTCGCCCGTTGTCCCTATAAAAGCACCATCTAAATAAACCATCGCACCATCAAGATAGTTACCTGTTTTTACGTCTTTTACAAATAGAGTCAAGGTATTATCAGTAGAAGCCTCAACCGAGATGGAAGTTATACAAATTATTACTAGAAAGGTAAAAATAAGTGCGATATTTCTCCAAAAATTGAATCTCGATTTATCATTTCTAGAAAGAATCATAAGAATCAACTTTTGGAACTGAATTCTCCTATTACACATTAAAAGAGGGTAAGATAATGTTTTCTACAACTTCAAACTTCAAAAGAAGAGAAAAATTTTACGACTTTTCATCTATTTGGTTCTGGTAATATTGCATCGCTATCTAACACCACAAGGAGGATCCTGTTGGGAATGTCTGACTAATTGTGCAGGATTCTTTCGGCATGTTTTATCACTGTCTACAAAGAGGTTTATTCATTATGATTTCATCGTGGATTAGTTTCCCCATGATCATTTATACAGGAATCGCTGCATTCTTGTGTTTAATTAGTACAGCAATAATCGGATTCTTGATAATGAAAGGAAAAATTACCGTCTCACTTAACTGGCATATGAATCTTGCACGACTCACAATTTTAATGGTGCTTATCCATGGGACTCTCGCTATGGTATATTACCTGCGATTATAGAAACCTTAAATAAAAAAAATAATCAGGTTCCGTTGTATTTGTGGGGCTTGGAAAAAGGAGATCTCTTGTAATACTTACCTCAACTATAGGAAAAATCTCGTTAATGCACCAGAACTCTACTATCTGTCAGTTGTAATAAATCTTGAACACGTAAAAAATGTGAAAAAAATATAATTTAACTGACAATGAGACGTGTCTGTTTGCAGTCCGATGCACCGGTGATATCTGCCACACAAATGCTAAATGTATATGTTCCAACTGCCGGTGCCGTACCGGTCAGGTGGCCGTTCAGGTTGATGATCATTCCCATGGGAGGAGCCCCGTTTGCAAATGAACCGGAGCTATAGTGGTATGGGGGAGTCCCACCGGTAGCATCAGCGACCTGAGTATCGCAAGGTTCATTCGGGCAACATTCACCCTCAATAGGTATGAGTGTCGGTCTGTTAGTTCCTCCCTGACTGATCGGTGATGATGGTGTCAGGGTCTGTACGGTTTGGTATTGGCACGTGTGCGTCATGGCGTTATAGACGCTTCCAGGATATTTACTACTGCAGTATACGTTATAATCAAGAGTTGCTATGGGGGTCATTTGGAAATTAGCAGTGACTGTTTTGTCTTTATCCATGGTGACCTGGCATACTCCAGTCCCGGAACAGGCGCCAAACCATCCGAGGAACATACCACCTTCATGCGGTTCTGCGGTGAGAGTGACCTTAGTGCCTGGTAAAAATGATGACGTGCATTGGAAGTGACTCTCTCCCGTTGTATGTGCGCACGTCCCTGGTGCCGGAGGATCCCAATAGATCGCATCCCCCTGTGAGTTGCCTTCCCACATCGTTGTAAGGGTTACATTCGGTCCCTGCATAGTTTTTCTGACAACTGGGGTTTGAGTAGGTTTCGTCACGGTAGGTGATGGAGTTGGGGAAGAAGATGGTGTCGGGGTTTCTGTATTAGAACTCGATGGTTGCGAATTACAAACACCATTATAGAAATACGGAGACCCTTCTGGACATGAATCACGGCACGTGCCGGAGGACTTATCATATACTTTGCCAGACGGGCACTCCCAACAGCTACCGGCATAAGAATACTGCGCCCCTTCCGGACAGCACTGGCCTTCACTCGTATCATATATTTTGGTGCCCTCTGGGCATTTAGTGAAAATAGGGGGGTCAGAGAACAGAAGATGATTGGGATCAAATGTTGGGGGAGCAAACCAGTCCTCAAAATTACTCATCACACTACCTGCATTTCCCAAAATATCTGCCCACTTACTGCAGGTTTTGTAACCATATTCGTCAAAACAACGCGAGTTGCACATATCATGGCAGGCGTCAAAAAGGGAAGTATATCCGAGTTTTTCTGTGCAGTAATCGTAACAGGCATCATGATCTTGGCAACCCTTGTGGGTGGGGCACGAGACGACATGCTGGTACGTACAGGTCCCGCTATTGATCTGAATTACGATATCTTTTTGTGGAGTGCACCGTCCTGGCTGGCAATCGACGCCGCATGCTCCACGGCACAAGGCACCTGATTTCAATCCCGTGTCACGTAACTGTGGTGCTACTATGGTACCTATGCCTGTGGTAGCTATGGGACAGGGGCCAGAGTAGGAACCCATATTTTGTGGGTTATTGGTGTTGTAGGGTGGTGGAGGGAGTGGCGGTGGAGGGGGAATATTGATATCGATATGGACGGGTCCCCCGGTCTGAACCCAATAGAAGTCCGAAAACGGAGTATCACCTGTTCCTGCAGCATCAGCCGCGGGAACCAGAAACACCACGAAAGCAGTTGAGAGGACAAGAATTACGAGACTGCATACGACAGCACCAAAGATATATATCTGGGTGTTCTTCATCGCTCATCACCCCTTCTTAATAAATATTATAGAAAAGTCGTTAGTACGCAAGGTGCCCGAAATCGGGTCGTAGAAGAGAGGTTGGTTAGATGTACCTTTGGAAGAAAGGAGCCGGTACTGGTTTTCTGCGACCTTCTCCCACCGTGCAATCGCGTAGTATCCCGTTACTGGAGATTGGAGGGTTGCTGTACCGTTCATATCAAACTGCATCTGCATACCTATCGAACCCACAGCCCAAGTGCCCACGATTGGGTCATTGGCAGTTCTAAACACCCCGAATACAAGGAACGCGACCACAATAATGACAATGAGGACGAAAAGTCCGCCGGTTAAGATCCATTTCCTTTTTGATCGTGCCGTACTTACCGTGGTCGTTGTGACAGGATTCCCTGTGGAATCGGCGACTTGCATAGGTGGAACAGGGGATAGCTGTGTTGTTATTATTGGTTTTTTAAAATTATTGCAGAACACGTTTGCATCGGGGTTCTGTGTCCCACATTCACGACAGAACATAACAATTTCTCACATCGGACGTATTCGTTTTTGTTCTTATATACATTGGCTCTACGAAAAAGGATATTATTCAGCAACGATTCTGATACGTTGACGTATACGTCGAGAGATCTATCATAGATTATAAATAATTATAACGTGCTATAACAATGCATGTCTCATACCACAGTTCAGATCCGGACTGAAACAAAGGCTCTCCTCGATGATCTGAAACTGAATCCTCGGGAAACGTATGATGAGGTCATCAGACGCTTGGCAGAAATGGCGTATGATGATGAACCACTAAGTGATGAAGAGATTGCAAGCATCTCTGCCAGTGTGGAGGATATCAAGGCAGGAAGAGTCCAGACCCTTAAACAGGTACGGAAAGAACTGGGCGTTTGATGGTCTACCTTGTTGTTATCCCGAACCATACTAAAAAACAACTGCGTCATATTCCGGCAAACCATGCTACCCGGATTCTTGATGCTATTGCCGGCTTTGCTCAGAAACTGGATTATATCCGGTATGATGTTCGGAAAGTGAAGGGATCTCCAGAACGATACCCGCGGTACCGACTCCGGGTCGGTGAGTACCGGGTAATCCTATTCATCCACCATAATAAGCTGATTATTGAATTAGTTTCTATTGTGCGAAAGCATGATGGAATGGATTATTAAGATGACGACGGAGCTAGTCTGGAAAAATCGATCAAAAGACAATACCCCCTATATACTAAAGTGAATAATAGTATATGGGGTTCTAAACCTCGCTAAATTAATTAGTCAAGAAAGTTAATTGGTTAGAATCATATTCACCCCCGTAGTGTAGCGGTCAATCATGCAGGACTTTGGATCCGGCGACACCAGTTCGAATCTGGTCGGGGGTATTCGTTTTGTCTAATCGTATCCATTTTATACCAGTACAGGGAAGAAGAGTGAGTAATGAAAGTCATTGATCTTCGGCTCCGTATTTACATCGCTATCCTCCTTGTTGTCATCGTTATAGGAATGATCGGATTGATAGTACTCGAAAAGTTCAGTCCGTTCGATGCGTTTTATTTAATTATTTCAACGATTTCTACCGTCGGTTTTGGCGATATCCATCCAACCACAACGGCAGGGAGATTTTTGATCATCCTGATCATTCTTACGGGTGTTGGTTGTTTTGTTGGGGTAATGGCAAACGCAATTGAATATATAATCGATGAACGGGACCGGGCAAAACGATTAGAAAAAATCAATATGGTTATCGGTGTTTTTTTCTCCGAAGTTGGAATACCACTGCTCAAAAAATTAAGTGCAAAAGATCCTGATATCAGCGGTATCCAAAATGCACTGATCGTAACGAACAACTGGTCAGAGGATGACTTTGCACAAGCGATGGCACTTCTTAAAAAGCATGTGTGCAGACTTGATAGCAGGACGATCTCTCTACCCGACCTCCACGAATTTTTCGCCCAACACAAAGGGTTCTTGGTTTCATTACTTGAAAATCCAGAGATTGGCGAGCACGATACATTTACTGAATTGCTCCATTCAGTCTTCCACCTTGTGGAGGAGTTGATGGCTCGCGAACAATTGACTGATTTACCGGTAACAGATTATGCACACCTGTCAGGGGATATCAATCGTGTCTATAGTCATCTCGTCATGGAATGGTTGACGTACATGCACCATTTGAAAAAGCAGTATCCGTACCTCTTCTCGCTCTCGATGCGTACGAATCCGTTTGATAAAAACGCGTCACCGATTGTAGTGTGATTTTTCACGGATAAGGATCTGTGTATTATACAAGTTTTACCACTAACTCAACGGCCTCCCTCACAAATATCGGGCACCGAGACCTCACGACATTTTTCTTTTTCACTTCAGCAAACTGACTTGGGTCAGACAGGTTGTACCCGAGAAGTCCTGTGCAGGTCACCGAATTATTCCGTTTTTTAAATTCTCGAAGGAACTCAGAAACAACAGCGTAGGTTTTTTCTTTTGATGCAATATCGTCCACCTTTGTCCTTCCATACCTGAGCCCGATCACCATGATTGCACCGGATACTGCACCACAAACATCATCATTATACGCGATTCCGGCACCAAACCCTTGCGAGATCCTAAACGCTATATTTCTGTCAAGTCCAAAGTCCTTTGCAAAGACCGCGAGAACTGCCTGTGAACAGGAATACCCTTGTTGAAAAAGAGCAACTGCCTCATCAGCTCGTGTCATATCCAACAATCGTCCATTAACAGTAATAACATAAGTAGATCCCAAAACCATGCTCTGTTGCTGTCACGACCATTTGACTTGCGTGCATCATCCCCGTGCATAGGTTCCCATAATTTCCGCTGTTCCGATCACATGCGACGCAATATCTTTTTTTGTCGTATCCCAAGAGAGGGTTGGCCCTAAATCAAGGGCATAAAGGGTGAAGAAATAGTGGTGTGCCTTGTCTCCCGGCGGGCAGGGGCCACGGTATCCGATCACGCCAAAATTGTTCGATCCCTGAACAATCCCGCCTGGCAGGGTTTGACTTTTTTGGACATCTTCAGGAAATTCACTGACAGTTGGAGGTATATTAAATATCCGCCAGTGAGTAAATACGCCCGTATCACGATCCTCGACAATGAGCATTAGACTATGCGTGTTGGGTGGTATATTATTCCACGATAATTGAGGAGACATATCCTGCCCATCGCATGTGTAACGGGAGGGAATTGATCCCTGATCCGAGAAACTATTTGAAGTCAGGCTCATCTTGGCGGGAGCAGATGTATCCGTCTTTTCCTGTATCAGAGTTGTGGTCTGAGGAGTGGTTGGTGTATTCGGAAGGGTTATTTGTGGAGTGGGTTTTGCGGTATTTTGGGTGGACATGCCAGGTGTCGGGGTTGTTGATGTACAGCCAGCGATTAAAATACATGCAATTGTTAGAATTAATAAAAATAATTTTTTCATATGCGTATCTGATTTATTTTATGTGATAAATTAATCGAAACATATTCAGGTTAAAATAAAGAGTAAAATCAGGTTGGAGTGCAGTCCACCGGCACACGCTGGCACTCCAATACATAGAGAAGATTCCCCGGGTTGTTAACTGAGCTCGTTGGTGGAAACGGGGGAAAATCCCGTACTTGTATTTTTGTCAGTCCTCTCGTCTGTTTTCTAATCTCTTTTACACATCTCCTCTCAATATCCAATTCTGTATCATACGATTCTGATCGGAATGAAGTCGATGCAATATTGAACGCTGCATTCACATCAGCATGGACAACGTATCCGCAGTGCGGGCATTCAAACCGCTTCCGGTATCTCCTCCCAAACCCACCACACCTGCTGCACCGCTTTGAGGTGTATGCGGGGTTGACATAGATTACCGGTATTCCCAGACGACTGGCTTTCTTCTCGACCATTTTCTGGAGAAGGAAGAACGACCCGTTGTCAAATGAGAATTCATTGTAATTTTTTGATACCTCCTGCATGTAATAGCGACTGTTGAAGAGTTTTTCAAATTTTATTCCAGAACCAAGAGATTCTGCGAATGTAACAATTTGTTTACTGATCTTATGGATTGCGTTTTTGAAAACAGTGCGGTCTTTACTTTTGATTTTTTTCAATTTCCAGAGTTTACCAGATTTATAGAGTTTTGTACAATTTTTTGAACAATGACTGTGAGCATAATAAGCATTTGTTCCGAGTTTCATCACCTTACCGCTGAACAGGTCAGCGGCTACGGCAATATGACCCGTCGTGTTGAGGTCAATGCCGATCCAGCGTTGTGTATAGATGGTAACAGAATTAAATTCGATCACCTTTCACTTGATGGACATTCTTCTACTCTACAAACACATCATTGTCAGGACTCTTTTGGCAAAACCCCTCCTTGTATGTTGTTAAAGAAGTCTAATAGCCCTGCAGATATATGTTTTGTGGAAATCGGTTCGTTTTCGACGCTAAATTTCAAAAAAGACCATCCGGTAACTACAGTAAAAAAAGTCGATTCACCCGATGACAATATACGCTATTAACGAGAGTAAAAACGCCAGGAGCAGCATCGCAAGGGAGAGCGGTGCAACGTACATGAGCATCGTATTGACAGTGCTGGCAAGCTGAGAAATACGGTTAGACCCAAAAATAACGACATGCTTGCACTGCGCCGTGCTTCCGGCCACAGAAGCAGGTGACAAATCTGCAATTGCCGCTTTTACTGTCTCTAAGACAGCCGGCGCAAATTCTTGGATGGATACGGAAAGTCCAATCGGGTTTTTCCCTGATATTGTGTTCACGACATGGGAATCCGTTGTCATTATCTCGGCATGATCGACTAACGTTAAGATCTGGGAGAGCAAGGTTTCCCTTACTCCAACTACCATATTGTTACCATCGATAAGAACGTATGCTGTTTTTTGATCTTCTACTTTGACGACAAGTACTTGAATACCAAGGTCGCCAAATCCTTGTTCCCGTGTGTAGGGAAGTGTATGATGGGCGATACCGATATTGAAGGAATAGAGATCAGAATCTCGATTGAGTTCCATCGCTTTACTAGCGGCCTGAAGGTATTCTGTTGCAATTTGGGTACCGAGACTTACCGGAGATGAAAGGTCGGTCATACAGTTATGAGCATCGACAAACGCAACCTGCGAGAAGAACCGGTGACCTTCCGTCATAATTGCCAAGCCAATACCGTAATCGAGATCATCGGTTTTTTTGGGAGACCGTGTACTGACGAGAAGAAGAGTATCGCCAAATCGTTGGCAGAGCAACTGCACGGTTCCAAACGTTACTCTGCCGGATTTGCCTGCCATACCTTTGTAAGTAAGATTTCGTTTTGATTCTCGAACGGCATCGATCACTTTGTAAATCTCAGATTCAGATACAAGGTTGAAGTCATGCGTTGCTGCTCCGTGTGGTACAAGGGTCTCTTCCTCAAAATTATCATGGATAATTTTTGGTAGATTACCCCCGCCTATTTCTCCCATAGGACCCGGGTGAAGATTAGGAATCGTAAATATCGCTGATTTTCCTCGGTCCCGTTGGAAGAATAGAGACACCTGAGCAACAAAAATTTCTTCTCCGATTTCTCGGAAGAAATCTTCCATTCCTCTTGATCCATCAGTCGTATGAGCGATGAATGCATTGATAAACGCAAGTCCGTGGATCCGGAATGCACGATAGAGCGGACGTTCTATCAACCAGATGAGGAGGACGAATGCAAGGAGGAATACAAGATGGAGAACGATTGTAAAAATAACAAACGAGATCGGAAAGAGCAGGTATCCAGCAAGAATACCGGCACCACTTTGAATGAATGCTGGCACGAGCATTCGCGAAACCCGGTAATCCGCAATTGCAACGAGGACGAATAGCCGGATACCAAAGACAAAACCAAGGGCAATTGCGTAAAAGATCGGGATCAGCGAATATGTTGATATCAGTGAAGAAAGGGTAATAATCACGGCAAAGACCGTGCAGCTTAGCGCGAGCAACGCCGAACGGTTCCAGGTCATCGCTTTACCGAAATGTTCAATCAACGGTTTTGTGAGAATAAAACCGGCGAGCGCCGGTAATGTAAACACAATCGTTCCTGAAAAAGGAAAAGGAAGATGTACCCATGCTCGTGCACTGGCTCCATCAATGAGTAATCCGAGAAGAACAATGATTGCAAGAGAACGTTTCCACGATGGTGCTGTGAAGAGAAAACGGCTCAGCTGACCCAGTTTGACATCACTGCCCTGTGCCATCAGGAAAACCCTCCTAAGATAAGCTCGCTCCGATCTCCTGTTATGAGGACTTCGGTGCTTGTATAGGTAATCCGGCGTGAATAGAATGGTGCGTTGAGTGTTAGACTCTCATATTCACCGCCTTCTCCTGCTAGGTTAATTCGATTCTTCGTTGAAATCTTCTTAATCCGATCGATAAACGCTCGATCAATTCGGGCGCCAAGAAAACTCTTGTCTAAACCATCGGCAGCTGTGACAACGATGATCGCTGCCAGTCGCTCCGCCACTTCTAATAAGAGGTTCTCGGGATCGATGTGCCAGAGAGGTGCGAACACTTGAATTGATAACTTGTCTGCAATTGTTTGAACGCGATCCTTTTGATACGCTGATGCGACAGCACCAACAACAATTCCATCGATAGGTAACCGAGCCAATCCCTGTTCAAGATCAACAAGTTCCTCCTCTTTCCGCCCATGAGTTGTGATTTCACGATATTTCATACCAGAAACGTTTGCAATCACAGGTACTGCATCGAGGTTTGCTGAATGGAACATGTAGGACTCTTTATTTTTCGGTCGAACGGTCACAAGATACTTGACATCTTTCCCGTCGTCAATTGCTCTCTGGCAGGCTAGAATTGAATCCTTGCCACCAGATGTGAGCACCGCCCAACTCATCAGAATCTCCGTTCCGCCGGTTCAGGAAGTTCACCAAACGTGTGACGGTACCTTTCCTTCATGCGGTCCCAATCAGGGAGGTGTGTTTGGCATCCGGCATGCTCAACAACGAACGATGCGGTTACCGTTCCAATTTTACAACAGACAAGGGGAACATATCCTCGAACGTACGCCGAAAGAAAACCGGCACGATATGCGTCACCTGCACCCGTTGGATCGACTAATGAGACAGGAACAGCAGGAATGACATGGTGTTTATGATCTTCATACAATTCACTCCCCTCACCGCTCATTGTAAATACCGCCATGCCCACTTGCTTTATCAAATTCTCTTTACTGATAGCGAGGGTCTTACACATCGCTAGAACCTCGTGGTGATTGGCGAACAAGATGTCAGTATTCGAAATGAGTGATTCGAGCTGGTCTTTTGTATACCAGAATACGTCCTGCCCGGGATCGAATGACGCAAACCCGCTTTTCTCGGCAACCCGGCAGTTGAATTCAGGGTCTGCGGTTGCCATATGAACGAATGGTAAAGATGGCACAGTCGCAGTCGCAAATGCTTTTGATGCCCCCCATTCAAAAAACGTCATTTGATCACCGTAATTATCGGTGAACATGAACGCAGTCGGTGTATGGGTATCATTGATAACAAAGAATTCTTGCCGAACACCAAGACGCTTCATCCATTGATCGTACTCAGTTCCAGCAAAGTCATTACCTACGCACGAGACGAGGGTACATTCCTCCCCTAACGAAGCAATTCCTGCAGCAATGTTTGCCGCCCCGCCACCGAAAAAGATCTGTCGGTCTGTAATGTGCGTTGACGCGTTCCGATCGGGTAAATGGTGCACATGGGAGATATGATCAACTGCAGTGTGTCCAACGATATGAATCATAGTTCCTGCACATCCAGAATTTTGAGCGGAACATCGCGAAGCGCTTTCCCGATAACAGATTTTGCGATACGACTTGCATGTTCTGAAGACTCTGCCCGGAAGACTTTCATCTCAAGTGAAAGACCGACTAATGCAGTGTCTGCCACAACAATTGCGCTTGAAAGGTCTTGATCGCAGAATGGGCATGAAAGGAGCCCGGCTTCAACTTCAACGAACTTTGCTGCGGGGTTAAGACGTTTTCCTGCTTCACTGATAGCGATTCCTATGGCATCATCAAGCGATTTCACGTCACGGATAACCCATGCTGACTCCATCGTTACCAAATAATCGGGCATTGTTCCTCCTCTCTCTTACCACTGTTCATGATGTAGATGGTCAGCGATCGCCATTCGTTCCGTAAGACTCGCGGGTGGATACCCTTTCCCCACAGCGAGCAGAGAAATGGGTCGTATATGTTGAGGTAATTGGAGGAGTGAACGAACCTCCTCCTCATCGAATGCACCTGTCCAGCAGGAATTGAGTTGCCGTGCGTGTGCTGCTAACATCATATATGTGCATGCGATAGTAGCGTCCTCTATGGCATAGAGGATACCGCGTTCCCCGTATTTGGACATCGATCGAATGTAGTTTGCACAGACCACCAAGATCATCGCTGCTTGTCCAATATGATCCTGCCCAAATGCTGCATCTTTCAATCCGAGACGTGTATCCTCATCGGTAACAATGACAACATCCCAGGCTTCCAGATTTCCTGCACTTGGTGCAGTGCTTGCACAGTCAAGAATAAATGTGACATCGTCATTGCTGATCGAATCGTGCCCGTATTGTCGAACTGATGACCTGCTTGTAAGAAATCCTAAAAACTCAGATGAGTCCATGTTCGGTCAGTACCTGCCATGCCTGTTGCGCCGCTGTAGTCGACGCACTTATCGCAGTCGCAAGACTCTGGGATGCCTGTTCATGTTGGTTACTTTCAACAAGGGAAATTGCTTCGTTAAGTGCGTTGATTGCTCGTGTAAAATCTTGCTGGCTCGTACTGTTTTGGGCAAACTGAATTTCGCTGCGCACTGATTCCATAACCATTAACAACATTCGGCGTGCTCCAGCACGTTCCTGTTCAGGAAATCCCGAAAGTGCGCTTGCAAGCTGGGATATTATAATCAACTCGGACTTTGCCCGTTCTCCAAATTGATAACTTTTCACTGCGGTCGAGAGATCCATACTCACCATAGACACTCACATTAAAAGATATTTACTCTTGGTTATCGTCACTCAACAGTCTGAAATTATTTGTTAGAAAAATGGTTTGACTGTGCAACAACCCTTTCCATAAATTTACATTATTTTTATTGGGGTTGTTACAACAAATTTACCGGGCTGATTTCTGTTTGGTTCCCATGGCAGAGACTTTTGCACGGCGCATTCGGCGTCTGATGAGCGGGTTTCCCGTTCGTTCTGGAGAGCCACTGTCACCGCGGCGACTGCCACCTCGCCCCCCTCCTCTCCGTCCACCACGTCCACCACGTCCACCACGATACTCATCTTGTGTCTGGTCTGTACTTTTTATGTTCGCACCAGCTTTGAACCGCTGGTTTGGTCCCGGGGTTTTCAGCTCACCCTCTTTTTTGGGAACTAAGCGAATCTGTCCTTTTGCACCTTTGACTTGTGCCCAAATGGTTGTTCCAGTCTTGCCCATAATTAAACTCCTTATCTAATTCTGCCCCGCTACTCATAAATGTTCGCGCCTATCGCGATGAGAGAGAGAAAAATTATGGGGTCTTCGCAGCGAGGCTCTTCTCGAGTTCACGTTTCAGAATTTCACTGACAACTTTCCCATCAACCGAACCACGGACTTCAGCCATGACAACGCCCATGAGCGGACCGAGCGCTGCTTTCCCTCGCTGTTGAATGAATTCAGATCGTTCTGAAATAATTTTTTTCACAATCGATTCAACTTCTTCTCGAGAAATCGATGGTCCAAGATTTTGAATCGCCGTTTCGACTGTACTACCAGATGCAACCAAGCGGAGAAGGTCTGGAATCCCTTCTTTTGCTACCTTCCCTTTTTCTACTGAATGCCAGACGGTAAGATATGCATCGTCACTAATATTTCGAATTTCAATACCTTCACGGCGGAGTTCTGTGGATGTGGAAAGGATTGTAAACGCAGCAAGTTTTGGTTTTATTCCCTCCTTGATCGCTCGTTCAAAAAGGGGTAATTTTTCTGAAGATGCCAATTGTCCTGCATAATTTCTCTCAATACCGTATTCTTTTAAAAAACGTTCGGCTTTAATCTGTAACAGTTCGGGAACTTTAACTCCCTTCCATCGTGCATCGTTAATTAATACCGGTAAGACATCGGTTTCCGGGTACATCCTAGCAGCACCGGGGAGCGGACGCATGTATGCCGTACTCCCCTCTTCGAGCATCTTTCTTGTCTCTTCTGGGATTCCTTTCAATGCACTCTTCGCTCGATTGAATACCTGATTCAAGGCACAGGTCGCTTGTTTATCACTTGAACCGGCAAGAAGGACTATGCAGTCGACTTCCTTTGCGTTCAAGACCTTTCGCACCTTATCAACTTCTTCTGCAGTAATTCCATATGCGGGTAATTCATCGGTATGAAAAATCCCGCCGACTCCACATACCTTGGCATAATCAGATATCTCGCTTCCTAGTCGACGGTCGGGTTGAATTTCGCGCCCAACTAAACCAGCAAAGCCTTTAAGATTTTGTGCATAAATCCGCTTTGCTTTTTTCAAGATTGTCGATTTGGTGTTTTTGAATAAATCGGTTACATCTTTATGCTCATTCAGATTTATGTCTGCTTTCCGCTTGTTGAGTTCATCTCGAATTGTCAGAAGTTCTTTCTGCCGCTGAACCTCTCTCTTAACCACTTCGGCAATGAGTTCAAGTTCTTGAACTCCTTTGATCTCAACACGTGCCCCGCCTTTAATTGAGATATTAACGTCCTGTCGGATGGTTCCAATTCCGCGTTTCACTTTTCCCGTGGACCGCAGTACCATTCCCATATACTCTGCAACCTGTTGTACCTCTTCTGGAGTGTGCATGCAAGGGGATGTCGTGATCTCAATGAGGGGAATTCCAAGTCGATCGAGAGAAAAGATATCATCCTTCACACGTTGGGCCGCTTCTTCCTCCAGACAAATTGTTTCGATCTTCCCGCCATTGGGAAGAGAACCGTTTATCGCAATAAGTGCAGTTCGCTGGAACCCGCTCGTGTTTGAACCATCGATGACAAGCTTTCGCATTGTATGTATCTGCGGAATTGGTGTCATCGAAAACATTTTCGCAATGGTGAGACACACATCGAGCGCTTCACTGTTGAGGAGAGCTGGCGGCTCTTCATCATTCTCAACGAGGCAGGTAGTATCGTACGTATAATACTGGAATTTCCGATCGCGTTTCATCTCTTCTTGGGCGGCACGATCGATCTCCCCCATCTCGCTCTCGGTTGCTCGTAGGTAACGGAAAAATTCTCCGGAATGTTCTGCTGTATCACGGAGGGTAGTTGGGCAGTGGCAGAATAATTTCTCTCTTGTATCCAGTTGCTGATGGATCTCAATTCCGGCAATGAGTCCCATCTCCCTATAGTCCATGGGCGCTCCTCCTCATGCACTCACCTTTAAGATCTGTTTGCATCAGTTCACGTGCCTTCATCGGATTAGGTTCGTTACCCAAGACCCACATCAGTTTAACGAGTGCCACTTCGGCAAGCATGTCGTTACCTTCAATCACGCCGGCGGTGAGCAGATCTCTCCCGGTGTCATATACTCGGTCGCAGACCCTGCCATGCATGCACTGTGAGGTCATCACAACCATTGTTCCAGATTCAATGAGGTTGTGCACTCCCGGGATGAGTGTAGTACTCACATGCCCAAGTCCAGTACCGGCAATGACTAGCCCCTTATATCCTTCATATCCCTTCAGAACATCTGGAGACATTCCTGGATAGAATTGAACCATCCCGCATCGTTGTTCCAACTTCTCATGAAGGGCAAGTTTGTGTATTCCTCGTTGTACCGCAAAATTCTCTAATTTTACTTCACGAGAAGGATAAGAAACTGTACCGAGTGGTGGCATCCCAATACTCTGGAACGCGTCACGGCGGGATGTGTGCATCTTACGAACTCGCGTTCCCCGGTGAATTGCACAAAAGTCATCGTTTGTTGTTGCGTGCATTACCACGACAACTTCACCAAGATCGCTTTTTGCTACGCTTGCGGCGCAGACAGCATTCATCGTATTATCGCTCGAAGGGCGATCTGCAGATCGCTGGGACCCAACAAACACAATGGGAACTGGTGTATCGATCATAAAGCTCAATGCAGCAGCGCTGTATGCCATTGTGTCAGTGCCATGTGTTACGATAACTCCTGTGACACCTCTCTTAATCTCTTCATACACCGCTTTGGCAAGATCTTGCCAAATTTTCGGTGTCATATTTTCCGATAGGATCGTGTAGAGTGACTTTGTATGGTATTGTGCCACTTTTGCCAGTTCGGGAATAGCAATCAGAATGTCACTTGCATCGAATTGGCTGGTTACTGAACCAGTTCGGTAATCGATTCTACTGGCGATAGTACCACCAGTCGATATGATAGAGAGTTCGGACAGTTTCTTGTCTTGTGTTACTTCAAGTCGTTTTGTCGGTTCGATCTTGGGATGCTCAATAAATTTGCATAGTGATGGTGTGACACCAATATTATACCCCGAATCAAGTTTTACGACCGCCATGCCATCACGGTCGGTGATATAGATACCTTTCCAACTTTTGCCGCTGTATTCGCATTGGACTATATCGCCGGATTTAATATGTGGGCTTATGCTACCAGCCTCCGCGCTTTGGTGATCAAATCGTCTTTTGATTTTGAGATCTTAGCAAGGCGGTCATCGATTAGCTTTGAGTCAACATCGAGTTGTTTTTTCCGTTCTTCGATTGCGATCTTTATTGCGAGTGGCGCAGGTCCACCGGGAGCTTTGCGCAATGCGATTGAGTAGCTCACCTCTGATACTTCATCGATATGTTTTTGGGTGAGACCTTTACCTATGAGAGATATGCCAGCATCAATCTCCTTTGATGCGTCCTCGAGCGATGCAAGAGAAATATCCCCTTTCTGGATTGCTCTCCCAACAATATTGTGAGCAGTTCGGAATGGTACCCCATAACTTCTGACAAGAGTATCGGCAAGTTCGGTTGCTGTCGAGAAACCTTTACCTGCCTCTTCCTTCATCCGTGTTATATCGAAAGTCGCGCTTGAAAGCATATCGATTAAGAGACGAAGGCTTTCTTTTGCATCGCGCATTCCACGCCATATGTTCGGAGTGAGCTCCTGCATATCCCGATTATAACTCATGGGCAACCCTTTGACAGTGAGAATTGCCCCGCTCAAAGCTCCAAAGACCGACCCGGTCTTAGCCCGCATAATTTCCGCAGTGTCTGGATTCTTTTTCTGTGGCATGATGGACGAGGTCGAGCAAAATGCATCGTCAAGTGTCACGAACTTCACAAACGAGGTGCTCCAGAGGATCAACTCTTCACAGAGACGACTCACGTTTACCATTAATATTGCGAGATCAGAAAGCGTTTCTAGGGCAAAATCTCGAGTAGCTACCGCATCCATTGTATTGTTCACAAGCCCATCAAATCCGAGCTCTCGGGCAGTGAACTCACGATTAATAGGATACCCGGTGGATGCGAAGGCTGCTGCCCCGAGTGGACATTGGTTCACTCGTACATAGGTTTCTTTCAACCGATCAAAGTCACGGGAGAATGCCTGTTCATAGGCAAGAAGATGGTGGGATAAAGTGGTGGGTTGGGCATGCTGCATGTGAGTAAACCCTGGCATCACGCTGTCAATATGCTGTTCTGAGAGGGCGACTAGTACTTCTCGAACTTTCAGGAGTGCAGCCATCTGTTTCAGGATATCTTCACGCAACTTGATCCGGATGCATGTGGCGACTTCGTCATTGCGTGACTTCCCCATATGCATACGACCTCCGATATCAGGACCAACTTCATCAATAAGGAGTGATTCGACACCCGCATGGACATCCTCAAAACTATCGTCAAAAGCCTCCTCCGGTATACCCTCATCATGAAGTTCGAGTAAAACCGGTATGATCTTTTGTGCGATATCTCGTTCAATGATTTTCTGCTTTTCCAACATCAGCACATGTGCGATATCAACAAGAATATCGGCATCTGCGATGCAGCGGTCTGCACGCATTGAGGAGAGGAATTGCATCATCTTTACAGTTCGCTCTCCTGATAGACGTCCCAACCTTACAACGTCTGTTCGCATCCGTTCACCATCCACTCTTTGTGTATTTTATTGATTGTTAAGCGATTAAACCCATGCTTTCCGCGCCGCAAGTTCGAGTGCTCTCTGAACCGATTCTCGAGGTATGATTGTGGTAACGGGGATATGGACAAGCTGCTCAACAATACTCGATACAATAGGAGCACACACAATTGCAATTGCACCTTCTCTCTCAGCTCTCACCGCAGAAACAATTGCATCCTCCATCGTGTGGACAGGGTATTCGCGTACTCGCATACGGTGACCATCAACATTAGCAACTCGTTCTTCGACACTTTCGAGAACTGGTCGAGCTGCAATTAATCCGATAAAGTCCTCATCACCAAAATGATAGAATTGACGAAGTGTCCGGATAATTTCCCGCAACGTACTTAAGTTCGGTGACCGTTTACCGTGGAGCAGTTTATAGAGAGAGCTTTGTGATATTCCACTTTTTCCAGCAAGCTCACGAACACTTATTCTAAGATCATGTTTCAGAAGATTATTGAGTGTACTAACGAACTCCTCATCTGAAGTGAGTGCCGCGCGCATTAGACGATCAATTGGGTCTATTTGTGCCATAGTATAGATACAATTGGGTTAATTCTTGAAATATTTTTTCGAATTGAGCCAACAAAAGCTGGTTGATTACCTACAATTATGGATAATACTCAAATAAAAATTATCCAATTGTAGAATGAGAACCTGTCCGTTATCACAAAAAGAGACAAATGTTGTCCAAATCGGATGTTTATTAATAGAGCCTCTCCAACAATTCGATTATGAAAACGATGAGGTTAACCGCAATAGCACTTGTTGCCATTGCCTTTGTATTGCTAAGCGCTGGCTGCACGCAGCCGCAGGTAACCGCCAAAGTGACCGAACTCCGCATCGGTTACCAGCCCAGCACCCACCAGATGGCTCACACCACAGCGATGGACAAGGGCTGGTGGCAGCAGGACCTTGCCCCCTTAGGTGTCCAGAATGTCAGCGACAGGGTCTTTCCAACCGGCGCTCCTGAGATGCAGGCCATGCTTGCCGGAGATCTTGATGTTGCCTACGTCGGAGCAGCCCCCGTTCTGAGTGCAATAGCAACCGGACTTGATGCAAAGATCATTGCGGGTGTCAACACTCAGGGTTCTGATCTTGCCGTACGGCCCGACCTGAACTATACCGGCCCGCAGAGCCTCAAAGGACTGAAAATAGCAACCTTCCAGGCAGGGACGATCCAGGATACTATCCTGCGCTACTGGTTGAAGAAGAACAACATCGATCCTGACAAGGATCTCCAGATCATCGGGATGAACCCGGGTGACGCAGTCACGGCGATGACGGCCGGTAAGGTGGATGCCGCATTCCTGCCCGCCCCGTCTCCGACCGTCATTGTCTCACAGGGCAAGGGCAAGATCGTCGTCCAATCCGGCCAGATGTATCCCAACCATACCTGCTGTGTCCTTGTTGTGAGCGGTAAACTGATCCGGGAGCACCCGGAGATTGTTGAACAGATCCTAAAGACGCATGAAAAAGCCGTTGACTACAACGAAAAGAACCTTGACGATGCGGCGGCGATCTTTGCTAAGAAGACCGGTGCCAAACTGGATGATGTCACGGCATCACTCAAGGAATGGGATGGGAAGTGGGTTACTGATCCCAATGTGATCGTTGCCCCGGTACTTGACTATGCAAAGATCCAGTACGACCTCGGGTACATCAAGGTGAACCTCACGAAGGACCAGCTTTTTGACCTGAGCTTTTACAAACAGTAACTGAATGATACAACTACCAACTATTTTTTCTGTTAGCACTCTTTTATTATGATGGAAATAAACACCAGGATTTATCTCTGGCGCAGCCATCCCGGATACACGTGATTGTGCTGGAAGGAAGAGGATCGGATATCTATGGGTAATCATGAGCTGAATCATAAGAACCGGTGGCTCGGGGTCTTTGCGATCCTGCTCGGGCTTATAGTCTGGGAAATAATCGCCGCACTGATCATCAGGTACCCCTTCATCATGCCTTCACCAACGGATGTCTTCTCCGCGTTTTTGGATCTCCTGCGCAATGGCACACTGTTTCTTGACTTCCAGGCAAGTCTCGTCCACTTCGGCCTCGGGCTCGGCGCCGCACTGATCATCGGCATCCCCATCGGGATTGGTATGGGATGGAGCCGGAAGTTCGATGCGTTTCTCGACCCGGTTATCGAGATCCTCCGTCCCATCCCCCCCCTCGCCTGGATCCCGTTTGCCATCATCTGGTTTGGCCTGACCATGTACTCTGCGGGTTTTGTCATTTTTATCGGGTCCGTCTTCCCGGTCATCATCAATACCTACAGCGGGTTCCGGAGCGTCCCTAGGATCTTTGTCGAAGCGGGAAAGATGCTCGGGTGCACAAAGAACTGGGACCTTATCCGGTACATTGCATTCCCGTCAGCGCTCCCCTCTATTGCCGCCGGCATCCGGATTGCAACCGGGGTTGGCTGGATGTGCCTTGTTGCTGCCGAGCTCTTCGGGGTCTCGAATTACGGGCTTGGGAAGAACCTCTGGCAGTATTACAACCTCCACAGGATGGACTGCGTCGTCGTCTACATGCTCCTCCTCGGCCTGATCGGCCTCTTCTTCGATATGATATTCCGGTATTACATTGACCGGCAGTTTCTGAAATGGCGAACCGGGGAGGTGGCGTAAGATGGGCGACCTTGTGATCCACGACCTCAACCAGTCGTTTTCCCGGGATGACGGGACAATCCTCGCCGCGATCGACAACCTCAGCCTTACCGTCAGCGACAAGGAGTTCGTCTGCATCCTCGGTTCGTCCGGATGCGGCAAGACCACGCTTCTAAGAATGATCGCCGGGCTGGATACTGCAACGGGCGGCGAGATCCTGCTGGATAACGAACGGATCACCGGACCGGATGCAAAGATCGGGATCGTATTCCAGGAATACTCGCTATTCCCATGGAGAAGCGTGCTCGACAATGTCGCGTTCGGCCTCGAGATGCGGGGAATGGAGAGGGACGAGCGGTACCGGCTCGCGGAACAGTATCTCGATCTCGTTGGCTTAACCCTGTTTGCAAAGAGCTACCCATCCGAGCTCTCCGGTGGGATGCGGCAGCGGGTCGCTGTTGCCCGGGCGCTCGCGCTTGACCCGGTAGTCCTTTTGATGGACGAGCCGTTTGGGGCGCTCGATGCCCAAACCCGGAACATGCTTCAGCACGAGCTCCTCAATATCTGGGGGAAGACCAAAAAGACGATCATTTTTGTTACCCACAGCGTCGACGAGGCGGTTTATCTGGCGGATCGTATTATCGTCCTGACCCCGCGTCCTGGGCGGATTTGTGAGATCTTCTCAATCGATCAGCCCAGGCCACGGGACCGGACGAGTGTAGAATTTGCAAAAGTGAGGCGTTTGGTTCTTGATCTTATCAATCAGCCAAAATGTACACTCCAGAATGAACTTTCCAGTAAGGTTTAATACGCCCCATCTCCATTTTATTAAAGCAGTTTGTGAAGCGTACCGGCATGAATTTCTATTCGTTTTTGGATTTTTATGCCCGCTTTTAACGATATTTCATAGGAGTCGAACGCGATGGTAAGAAAACCAGGAAAGATGTATAGGAACCTTGCAAAGAAGGCATACACTCGCCGCGAATACATGGGTGGTGTGCCGGGAAGCAAGATAGTTCAGTTTGAAATGGGGAACCTCGCCCAGGAATTTCCCACTCAGGTTGATCTAATAGTTGAAGAGTCCTGCCAGATCCGTCATAGTGCACTTGAAGCAGCTCGTATCAGTATAAACCGAAGACTGATGAAGGAGGTCGGTAGGGCGAATTTCCACTTTAAGGTTCGAGTCTACCCGCATCACGTCCTGCGCGAGAATAAACAGGCTACCGGTGCTGGTGCAGACCGTGTCTCAGAAGGGATGCGCCTCTCATTTGGCAAAGCTGTCGGTACCGCTGCAAGGGTCGAAGCAAACCAGCGAATTGTATCTGTTTTTTCATTTCCACAATATCTTGACAAGGTCAAAGATGCGCTCCGCCATGGCGGGCACAAGCTACCATCCTCCTCACATCTCAAAGTGAGCACAATCAAGGTCAGTGGAAGAATCGTGACACCAAAGTTCGCGGAAGACAAAGTTGTTGCTGCACCGGTTGTTGCTGCCGAGGAACCAACGGAAAAAGAAGTTCCAGCTGGTAAGGAGCCGGTAAAAGGAAAGGAACCTGTAAAGGGTAAGGAACCTGTAAAGGGGAAAGAGCCGGTAAAAGCTGATGAGGAAAAGAAAGGAGCCGCTCCTGCTGCAGCGAAAGCACCTGAAGAGTCGGCAAAGGGTGGCAAACCAGCAAAAGGCAGAAAGGGAACGAAATAATCCTTAAAAATCGTATATTTTTTTTAAATATCGTTTTTTTTACATTTTTATTTGCAAAAACCTACACATCCAAATCATTATTTCCGTTCTTTTCTCACTACTGTTAATGGTTAAATCGGACAGAACCGCTGTGCTTCAAGCTCTAAGTACAGCAACATCGGAAGCCCTGCGGGAAGCGGTAATCTGGCTACCTCCTGATGTAAAACGTGCTATTGAACGGGCAAGTGCAACCGAAACAAATCCTGTAGCAAAAGGTGAATTCGCCAATATTGCCCGTAATATCGCTGCAGCAGAGCGTCTCGCGGTCCCTCTTTGCCAGGATACAGGTGTGCCTATCGTGTACCTTACGATTCCTCCCACAATTCCTCTCGCGGATGACATCTATGACGCTATAGCCGATGGGGTTCGACAGGCAACATTGAAAGTTCCTTTAAGACCAAATGTCGTCGATCCTCTCACTCGTCATAACACAAATGATAATACCGGTGTAGGTATGCCTGCAATTCATGTCAAACCCGGAGAACGATTTACCGTAACGATTCTTCCAAAAGGTGCCGGAGCAGAAAATGTCTCACGGATCACAATGCTCCTTCCCTCCCAGAAGAATGAGATTGAAAAATTTGTTGTTGAGACCGTTCTTGAAGCGGGAGGTAAACCGTGTCCTCCCGTTGTCCTTGGTGTTGGAATTGGTGGAACCTTTGATGGAGCTGCAACGCTGGCAAAAGAATCTCTCCTCCTTCCAATCGATCAGATGACTCCATTTGAACAACAACTCTGCGATGCAGTGAACCGGCTTGGCATTGGACCGATGGGTCTTGGTGGTGATAAAACCGCACTCGCAGTTAAGGTAAAGACAGCAGCATGTCATACGGCGTCCTTACCGGTTGCGGTGAATGTTCAGTGCTGGGCATGCCGTCGGGCGACAAAGGAGGTCATCTGGTGACGATTACGTTACAAACCCCTCTCGCTGATGAAGTCTTACAGTTAAAAGCCGGTGCTCATGTCGAACTTTCCGGTATTGTGTATACAGCTCGCGACGAAGCGCATCTCCGGATGAAAAAGGAAGGAATACCGTTCGATCCTAAAGGTGCGGTGATTTATCACTGCGGACCGGTTATTCAAAACGACCGCGTTATTGCCGCTGGTCCAACAACATCTGCACGAATGAACAATCTCACGGGATTTTTGCTAGACAAAGGTGTCAGGGCTCTAATCGGTAAAGGTGGAATGGGGCGGGAAGTTCGTGAACAGCTTCGTAACCGCGCAGTGTACTTTGCAATCACGGGAGGCTGTGCTGCCCTTGCTGCAACACATATGACACTTCGGGGTGTCTATTTTGAGGATCTCGGCATGGCAGAGGCTGTCTGGGTGATCGAGCTGGATCGGCTCCCTCTTATTGTGGGGATTGATGCACACGGGAATGATCTGTTCGAAACGGTGCGATCCCAAGCAAAAAAGAGGTTTGAACGATATCAGAAACCTTTGAACTGATTTTAGGGCATATCGCAATAAATAGGTTTTATTCCTCTTAAAATGCACATTCATACGATAGGACTCATTACATGAAACTCGTGATTGACGAGACCCGCTGTAAGGGCTGTAATCTCTGTACAAAAATTTGTCCATATAAAATTTTTAAGGAAGGAAAAAAACCAAACCTTCGCGGGATTGTGGTTCCTGAGTTAGACCGTCCTGAACGCTGTGCGAATTGTCGGCTCCAACGCCTCTATGGGAGAACGTTATGTGGTGTCTGTCAGCTTACCTGTCCTGACCAAGCAATTCACTGGGAAGAGGAACAACCGTATGAACCTAAGAAGGTGGCGATAGAATATTGACAAAGATTGAGTTTTGGCAGGGAAATACTGCCTGTGCTGAAGGAGCGCTTGCTGCGGGTTGCCAATTTTTTGCAGGTTATCCAATTACCCCGTCAACAGAAGTTGCCGAACATATTGCAGCTAAACTCCCGAAAAGAAACGGTGTTTTTGTTCAGATGGAAGACGAAATCGCAAGTATGGCGGCAATCATCGGTGCTTCATGGACCGGTGCTCGAGCGATGACCTCCACGAGTGGACCTGGATTTTCACTGATGATGGAGAATATCGGTTTTGCAGCGATGACCGAGACCCCTTGTGTTATTGTAAATGTCCAACGTGGTGGCCCATCAACTGGTCAACCGACAATGGCAGCACAAGGGGATATGATGCAGTGTCGGTTCGGGTCTCATGGAGATTATAGCATCATCGCACTCGCTCCTGCGACTGTTCAAGAAATGTATGAACTCACTGCAAAATCGTTTAATCTCGCTGACCAGTATCGTGTGCCAGTTTTTTTAATGGCGGATGAGATTGTCGGGCACATGCGTGAAAGGATTACCCTTCCTGATAAGATCGAACAGGTTCCACGCCGAGAGTTGGAAAAGGGTGTGCTCCCATTTCACCCCAATGAAAATCTCATACCTGGCTTTGCTACCTTTGGAAAAGGTCATGGTGTGCATGTAACTGGATTGACTCATGATGAGCGGGGGTATCCCTGTACAACGAATCCGAATGTCCATGCACATCTTGTCAAAAGGCTCGTAGATAAGATTGAGAATGCGAGGACTGCCATCGCCGATTATGACGTGATCAATCCTGATGCGGAGAAAGTATTTGTCTCCTATGGCGCACCGGTCAGGACAGTCCAACAAGTATTACATGATAGGAACACTGAAGACATTGGCTTCCTCCGACTTCGAACGATCTGGCCATTTGCTGAAGATGCGCTGAAAAAATTCAAGAATGTCCGTGAATTTCTCGTACCTGAACTGAATATGGGGCAGATTGCCCGAGAGATTGAACGGCATGTGAATGTACCGGTCATCAGCCTACCAAAACTCGGGGGCGATCTCCATTTGCCAGAGGAACTTGAGGCTGCATTGGTGGTGAACCGATGACGTACGAGGACTGGTTCCGTAAGGACCGACTTCCCCATATTTATTGTGCAGGTTGCGGGAATGGTACAATCATTAATTGTACTCTCGCTGCTATTGATCAGATGAATTGGAATAAAGACGAGACCGTTTTTATTTCAGGTATCGGGTGTTCCTCCCGTGCGCCGGGATATATTGTGACTGATTCTCTCCATACAACTCATGGTAGGGCACTTGCATTTGCGACCGGTGTGAAGCTCGCAAATCCGAAACTTAACGTTGTTATATTCACTGGTGACGGGGACCTTGCAGCTATCGGTGGAAATCATTTTATCCACGCGTGCCGGCGGAACATCGATATTACTGTAATCTGCATGAATAACCAGATCTATGGCATGACTGGAGGACAAGGAAGTCCAACAACACCAAAAGGGTGTTTTTCAACAACCACTCCCTATGGATCCGCTGAGTCGCCATTCGATCTATGTGAGCTGGCAATAGCGGCGGGTGCAAATTATGTCGCTCGGTGGACATCCTACCATGTGAAAGAACTCGAGAAAGCAGTAAAAGTTGGGTTAGAGACCCCAGGTTTTTCGTTTATTGAAGCGATGACACAATGTCCAACAAACTTCGGTCGCCGGAATAAGTTTAAAGAGGTCCTCGATCAAGTCGAGGCCCTCAAAACGCATGCTCTTTTAAAGGCTAAACGGGATCGAATGATCGAACAGGGGGAAAATATTCCGGATGATTTCTTTATTATCGGCGAACTTATTCGACGCAACCGACCTGCAATGGGGGTTAAAACATGAGACATGAGATAAGATTCTCGGGCTTTGGTGGACAAGGTATTATATTATCTGCGGTGATTCTTGGAAGGGCAGCGGTAATGTATGACAACAAATTCGCCGTTCAAACCCAAGTGTATGGTCCAGAAGCGCGAGGCGGAGCATCGATGAGTGCATTGATCATCGATGACGACCCCATTCTCTTCCCCAAAGTGACCAATCCCGATATTTTTATGATCATGTCTCAAGAAGGGTTTGAAAAGTACGGAGCGAATGCTCCTGAAAGTGCGGTCATGGTTCTTGATTCGTCTCTTGTACATTCACGCCCGAAATGCACGTATTATGAAATTCCAGCGACACAGGAAGCGAAACAGACGCTTGGAAGGGACATTGTCGCCAACATCGTAATGTTAGGCGCACTTATTACAGCGACAAAGATCGTTGGAGAACCTGCACTTGAAAAAGCAATTTTAGATTCTGTACCGAAGGGCACTGAGGCTCTCAATACAAAAGCAATGAAAAAAGGTATCGAACTTGCAGCACAATCGGGGAGTAAAAATCCGTGAAACTACTGGAGCATGAGGCAAAAAAGATTCTCAAAGAAAATGGGATACCAGTACCTGTTGGTTTTTTCATTCGATCTGCAGATGAACTCCTCTCGCATCTCGATGAACTTGGTAACAGTATTGTGCTGAAGGCGCAGGTTGATGTTGGAAGCCGAGGAAAAGCCGGCGGTATTGTGATGGCCGATAAACGCAATGCTATTGCGAAGGCTCGTGAGTTATTCGGGAAAAAAATTAAAGGCTTACCGGTTCGCGAGATCCTCGCTGAACAACGTCTTGAAATCCAGCATGAGTATTATGTCTCTATAACAGTTGATCGCTCGAGCAAACAGCCACTCATTTTGTTCACCGATGGAGGGGGTGTTGATATTGAAATTACCGCAAAGGAACATCCCGATGCGATCAGAAAAGCAGGAGTAATTCCGCTCATGCGAGATATCCCGCCGTTCATGGTACGAGAACTTATTGGTACTGCTCCGAAAGAAATTGGACCGGTAATTAACAAGTTATACCATATTTTCTGCGCGAAAGATGCTGTGCTTGCAGAGATCAATCCACTTGCCACAACCCCACAGGGCGTCTTTGCAGCTGATGCCAAGATAATAATTGATGACAATGCCCTTAATCGACAGGGGATCAAAGTCAATCGCGATCTTTCTGAACGAGAGCGAGAAGCAGAAAAGAACGGGTTCTCGTACGTTGAACTTGACGGATCGATTGGGGTTATTGGGAATGGTGCTGGACTCACGATGGCAACACTAGACCTGATCGAGTTCTATGGCGGGAAAGCGGCGAATTTCCTTGATGTGGGCGGTGGCGCTGAAAGCGGACGTGTTAAGGATGCCGTTCGGTTAGTTGCAAGCGTTCCTTCTGTCAAGGTTATTGTTGTGAACCTGCTTGGTGGGATTACCCGCTGCGATGAAGTAGCACGAGGTATCATTGACGCAGAAATCCCGCAGAAAGTCATTGTCAGGCTTGCCGGCACCAACGAGGTAGAGGGTCGACGGCTCCTCTCAGACAAGGGATATGAAATGCTTGACACCATGGATCTTGTCGTTAAAAAGGCTGTGGAGGTGGCGACATGATCTATGGGGACAGGAACACCAAGGTTCTTGTAACTGGTGCGACAGGAAAGCAGGGGGAGTTCCACATCGGGTTAATGAATACCTATGCACGCAATGTTGGAGGAAAAGGTGTCGTTGCCGGTGTCACTCCAGGAAAGGGTGGTCAGCAGGTCCATGGAGTTCCCGTTTACAATACCATTAAAGATGCATTAGACGATCACGATGCAACTACAAGTGTACTTTTTGTCCCTGCTGGCGCTGCTGGAGATTCGATCATGGAGGCAGCTAATGCTGGGCTCGAACTTGTCGTTGCCATTACTGAACACATCCCAGTGCACGATGCGATGAAGGCAATTGCCTTTGCATGGATGCAGGGCTGTTCAGTTATCGGTCCAAACTGCCCGGGACTTCTTTCACCTGGAGAAGTAAAGATGGGTATCATGCCGGCTCAGCTTTTTTCACGGGGTAATGTTGGTATTATCTCTCGCAGTGGTACGCTCACGTATGAAGTAGTTGATGAACTGACGCGTGCCGGTATCGGACAGAGTACCGTTGTTGGTATTGGAGGTGATCCAGTCATCGGTCAGACATTTATCGATGTACTCCAGCGTTTTGAGAAGGATACTCAGACAAAAGTAGTAGTATTAATTGGGGAAGTTGGCGGGAACCTCGAAGAGGAGGGAGCAAACTATTCCGATCTCCCCCTTGTTGCTTACATAGCTGGAAAATCAGCGCCACCGGACAAACGAATGGGTCATGCAGGTGCGATTGTTGAGGGTGGTGAAGGCGATGCACGTTCAAAGATTGCTCGACTCAAGAAGATCGGTGTTCCAGTTGCAGAACGACCCTCTGATATTCCTGATCTGGTGCGGGGACTGTTTAAGGGTTGTTAATCCTCTCTTCTTCTCATCCAAAATTTCATTTGTTCTCATTTCCATCGTAATCTGTTTTTTATTCCTACAACATTTGAACGCAAATGCAATTTCTTCCCATGCCTTTTCAAGGAGGGTGTGGTAATATGGAATATCAAATGTTGTAGCGTCCCATTCAGTATCTACAACAAAACGCCGTGCATCTTTAACAACATATCCGATCTTCATGCCGGGGGCAATTTCGATGCCTCGGTTTTTGTATGCCTGGACAACTGACGCTTCAAAACATTTGTGGGCATACGACAGCCGACTGATCCTGCGTGAGATCACCATCTCCTTTGCTGGTGCCCTGCGCAATCCTTGGACAAATCTGGTGTACAACTCTTTAACAAGATCTTCACGCTCTCTGAGATCGGTAGCACTTTCTGCCGATGCCATCAGGGATAACATTTCCTTCTGCATTCTTCTGATATACGGTACGGTATCATGCCGTCGGGCAGCAATTCCACGTACCTTTATGCTGCCGTCACAAAGTCTCCCATAGTACCGGTTATATGCACCGGTACCATCGGCCATGGGAAGGAACACCAGCCAGCAGTACGTTTCAAGATCCGTGAAAAGCTTGGTGTGGTGCTCGACTCTGGTTTTCAGATCGTCTATACCGATGCCTTTCAGCCAGAGACAGTCAACAATCCCATGCAGGACAGAAAATCCCATCTCTTCTGCCAAATCTTTTGTCGCAAGCAGGATATCACGAGAACGAGCTGTGATTCCTTCATGCACCTCAATCCGTCCGAATTTTGCATTCTTGTAACCTGTATATCCAAAGCAGGTAACCAACATCCACTTCAGCACAGAATCAATACCTGCATACGCTTGATCCTTTCGTTTTGCCTGTTTCGTGAAGCGTCGCATTGCGAGTAATGGATCGAGTACTTCGGGAAGGAATCCTCTCCGTTCGGGGTGTCCAATGGTCTCAGGCGAGAGGTTTGCCTGGACGATTATTGAAGGATAGAGTGACGTAAAGTCTATCTCATATACATTCTCGAACAGACCCGGTTGCGGCTGGAACATCATACCTCCCCGGTCGGCCGCCCGCAGATGTTCAAACTGACGGACATTTTCAGCATCACTTTTCCTGAACGGTACGGCGATCCTTCTTTTCATTGCCTCGTAAGTCTCGTAGCTGGAGACAAGGGTTCCTGGAGTGAAACGTGAGGTAAGGTTAGGCGAGAGGCCGGTAAGACGGGCGGTGACAAGGACTCCGGGAAGTCCCCCCTCCCGGTAAACAAAACTCTGGTCGGTATCAATCAGGATTCTGCCGTCAGGAATAAGTGCACCTTCTCGATGTTCCATTCTCCCATAGCTCCAGTAGGACCGGGAGTCCAATCTTCTGAACCGTCCACTACGTGAAAACGGCGGATCAAACCCGTATGATCGAGCTTTTTTCATGAAGCGTGTCATCCAGATGTCTGCCTGTGGAAAGAGAATGACTTCAGGATCAATCGCAGCGACACAATCAATCAAGTCAGAAAGGATCACGTCTTCTCTGCCAGTGAGGATTTCTGTCTTCTCATGAACAACTGAGATTGACGAAAATGTCTTTGACAGGGAAGGATTGCCTAACACACGTATCTCGATCTGCCGGAGATCACACCTGACATCTGGCGAAAACCGTGATTCTCCGTAACCAGCACAAGGAACGATCCCCTGTTCTGCCATGTACCGCTGGTCGAGCCGGATATCAACATTGTAGAGCTGGGCAGCATATTGCGTCTGTCGTTCAATTGCCTCAGCAATTTCTCTACCTGCTGTTATCTGGTAACCGGGTAGTTCTCCTAACACGGTTGTAAACGTACATTCCTCAACATTGTACATGCTCTCCAGCGACTGGATCATCTCGTGGTGGGCATGAGGGTCCGGGAGGTGAAGGTAGAACCGGGGTGGGTAGAGTATACGTGCGCAGTGTGTGCTGCTGTCCCGGTCCCAGAGTTCCACTTCGCGGTTGTGGTGGCAAGAATCAAGAATCCACATCCTTCTGCTCCTGTTCCTTGAGTAGTTCTATGAGTGCTGAGAAGACTGCAGCTTCGAGAGGATCGTCAAATGCATAGAAGCACTCGCTTGAGTGCTTCTTTGCCATATTGATGAGCCTGTCTGCATACGCTTGATCTTCTTTCCTGAATGCGCGTGATGCACGTGCCCACCTTTCAACTGTGCTTCTTTACACCCTGTCTAACGCTGACAAAACTCCGTCCCATCACACATCCTCTAGCATCGTTTGTCCTGTGCGAAGAGATGCAGGAACTGATATTCTCTTCATTTGATCCACCTGCCCTCTGCTTGCATACTTGTCCCTAGAGGCTACACCAAAAAAGAAGAACCGGTCGGCCCGCTTTGAGAGTACATCAAATGTCGAGTCCCGTCGTGGGGCGTAGAGGATGAGGAGTGCGTTACGTGCAAGATCTCGCATGGCAGAGGACACAGGATCAAGCGTCTCCTCAGCACCATCGTACAGCGTCTCATCATGCTCTACAAAGACGATCGTATGGTATGCACCATGTAGGATGTTAAGCAGCTGGTGAGAGGTGAACGCTCTCTGGAGATCTAAATGGGTCGATCTACGGTTGATTCTAGGGAGAAGACGGGAATAGTTACCACTCACAAACAGGAACATGAAGCGTTGGAAGGCTTCATTCCCGTTGAGGACTGAGAGAACGAGATCATCAGGGGCGATCACCGCGCTGAATGTCCCTAACTGGATATTGATCCCTGGTTGCAGCTCGAACTCCATGGTACACCTGAGGTGAAACAACCAGGGAATAACCTCAGAGCATGCATGGTGCGAAAGTGATGAGAGGTAAGGTGCTCTATCTGAAATGGGAGTGTTTATTCTATCTGATAAGCAAGTGATAGAGGGCAATTAAAAAAACAATGAAAAAAGAGACTACACTTCCTATTCCTGAGACTCTGCTTAGTCTGGCATGCGATACGATTAGTCGCCGCATTTCTCGGCTCCCTTTTTTTGAACATACTATCGAAGTAACACGTGAGTATGTGAGGGCAACCATGGAATGCCTCAATGCTGAATTCACAAAAACGTTACTTGAGAAGTCCAGGAGTGGTTCCATTACAGAAGGAAAGGATACGCTGGACTCATGTCTTGATGATATAATACCGGGGAGAGGTATACGAACCGCAAAAGTAATCGCTGATGTGTTGTGTAGGGCAGGAATCGCCGAACGTACAGAAGTACTAGATCGTCGATCACGAACCCGCGCTAAAGGGATTCGTTTGCTGCCTGCCTGGACATGGCATATCGTATCGAAAGTACCTCGTTCCTATTCCCAAAAGGAAACAACCGGTATTGATTCGGAAGACTTATCCCGATGGACAAGTCTTTGTCCAGTTTGTAAAATTGGGATACTAAATCTTGTGACTGGGCAACAATTGTTTGGCATTCGCCCTACCAATTTTTTTGAGTGCACAAATTGTGGAGCGAAATTTATTCCGGATAATAAAAAATTTCGGTGTGTTGCCGTCACAACAAAAAAAGATCCACTTTGGAATAAGTATCTTAATCGATCATACTCCCCCGATGAATGGTATGCGATCGCTCGCGGCATGTGGTCTCATGGCAAGAGAAAGCCATCTCATATTGGGGGAAATAAACAACAAAAAGACGTATTTCAGGACAAAAACTCTGTTTTTTTAGAGCGAGGTGGACGACTTGAACTTGGTATCGGCAATCAATCACTCTATTTTATTCCGATTCAGCTGCATTTTGGCAAGAGAGCTATCTATGACCTATTCTCTAAAAGAAAGGAAACCCTAGGAGAAATAATTCGGTTGCCCCCCTATCATCATCTTGCAAAAAGGGTAAATGAGAATTATCGTCATTATCTAGAAATCCATATAGGGTTGTTCCTATTCGAGTTGAAAACCCGGAAGGATGACTTCTTTCACGTCTTCCTCAATCCTTATGGTGATGAGACATACTGCACATTCCGAATAGTAGGGAATAAAATTACCAAACAGAAGGGGGCGTATATCATTGTTGTGAATGGAACAATAAAAACCGCAGGAGCGAGTTTCAGTTCATTTCTGTCTACGATAAACGAGGAATTAGGGTCTCTCACACCGCAGAGCTGTTACCTTGATGGTAATCCCTCTCTCTGTCATGCCAATTCGCTGGTGTGTCGTCAGAGAACAACTGATGGATTCTTTGTTTATCCAGTTGATGACGTTTCGGATATCAACAGACTCGTAACTGAGATAAACAGCTCTCTCCCGTTCAACTATTAACCTAGGAAGTGGGTTCCTGATAATAAGCGATCGATCAGAGCATTTTTCTTATGGAATGAGAACAATATAGTTACCTACTCTCTGAACATTGAACGGAGTATAATGATGAAATGTCCTCATTGCGGAATTGAAGTTAGAGATACAACGGTGATCTGCGGATATTGCGGTGGAAAAATACCGCAACGGTCCGGTAAGCCCGCATCTGCACCGGGGACCAAGCTGGCTATTGGAGGCAGCACGGTGCAAAAAGCCCCCCCCTCAAAAAAACACCAGAACGAAGAACCGGAGGCTGAAGAGGAAGAGGAAGGTGGACTTTCAGCTTACCTTCAACCAGGAGAGCATGTACTTATTGGTTCGCTTAATATCTCGGTGAAAAAATTCTTTTTCCATGCATACCTTACAGACAAACGGATCTTTTTGATTGACACACAGGAAAAGAAGTTAAAAGTTACGGCGAAGGATATCCCCTTAGAATCAATCGCCGGAAGTATTGTTGAGTTCTCAGAAAATTCCGATCCTGTCCTTGTTATATCCATAAAATCCCCAGATGATGAGATCAAGTCAATGAAACTGGTCTTCGCCCAAGATGGGATGGACCGATCATCAGAAATTGATGAATGGATCGCTCTACTGGAGGAGCAGACTCAGCCAAAACGGCAAAAGAAGCCTTCATTTCAGAAGGAACCGAAACCAGAGCCTGAGGAAGAGCAAGAAATACCAGCACATCCACAGAAACCCGTGTCAGTTCGATCAGAGTTCCAACCTATAAAGAAACAAACTAAGGATCTTGAGAAACAACCTCCGGTTAAAAGACTGATATCACTTTATCAGACTACAAAAGAAGAGGAACACGAGATACCAGAGCCTAAGGCACGACAAGTAATTAAAAAAACGACTATTGAACCTACTCAGAAACCGATCCTTCAACCAAAACCATACCGGGAGATCCCAGCTTCCACCCCCCATCAGCCAGAGACAAAGACCGTGAAAAGAGTTGAGGTTCAATCAGTAATGAAGACTGCAATGAAAGATGCAATGCAGCCTTCTCGGCAACCCACGGTTCAACCAACAAAACGAATAGGACCAGAACCGGAAGAAAAAGTCAAATCTGAACCTGCTGTTTCGGTTGTGTCTGATCGTGAAAAAAAGGTCATAGAAAAAGAACCGGAGCCCATTGAAGATGAGACAGCAGTTCCATTCTTCTGCTATAATTGTGGAAAAAAATTACCTATCTCTGCAAATTTCTGTCCTGGTTGTGGTAATAAACTCGGTCATCAGCGCTCATCCCAAACTAAAGCTCAATCTCATGAGAAAAAATCCACAAAATCTGAAGAGGTTCCTGAAGAAGATAAAACTGAACACCGTCCTTCTAAAACTCCAGTAAAAAGAGCGCCAAAGGGAAGCGAGATGACGATTCTACATAAATTTTTAAGACGATAAAATATATTTTCACTTTTCATATCCAGATTGGTAGTAACCATCGGTGTTATAAGAAAATGGTTATAAGACTTCCAGTCCCTTTTATTTTGTACAATTGATTAAGAATCCGAGGAATGTGATGAAGAGAAATATTAAAGTTGAGGCACTCGATCAAATCCCTCTAGAAAAAGAACAAATTGAACTTGTAGAACGTAAATGCCTCGGTCATCCAGACAGTATAGCGGATGGTATTGCAGAGGCAATTAGTAGAGCTCTTTGTAAGGAATATCTTGAGGAGTTCGGTGCAGTTTTGCACCACAATACCGATCAGGGTGAGGTTGTTGCTGGCGAATCAATGCCGAAGTTTGGCGGTGGGAAGGTAATAAGGCCCATCTTTATTTTAATTGATGGACGTGCAACAAAACGATTCAAAGATGTATCGATTGCAACGGATGCAATTGCTATCGAAGCAGCACGAAGTTATCTTAGATCACTTTTTTCAACTCTGAATCTCGAACGCGATGTAATCATGGATTGCAGGCTTGGTACTGGTTCCACCGATCTTCGTGATGTTTTCAAACTACATCAGGGAAAGATACCAAGGGCAAATGACACTTCATTTGGTGTAGGGCATGCACCATTCTCTGAAGTTGAAAATATTATAATGGGTGTCAGTGATTTCATTGACGATAAGTTGAGACCAAAATATCCTGCAATCGGGCAGGATATCAAGATCATGGGACTCCGAGATCGAGATACAATCATACTCACAATTGCATGTGCTATTGTTGACAAATACTGCGCTGATATACATCAATATAGCGAATACATGGCTCGTCTTGCCGAGCAAATCGAAAAGGTTGCCAAGAAAAGCACAAAGCGTAAAGTAATAGTCCACGTGAACACTGCAGACGACATCAAAAATCAAAGTGTATACCTAACTGTAACTGGGACATCAGCGGAGATGGGTGATGACGGATCTGTAGGACGAGGAAATCGTTGTAATGGACTGATCACTCCTAACAGACCTATGAGTATGGAGGCTACAAGCGGAAAGAATCCAATTAACCATATAGGTAAGATTTATAATCTGCTTTCAACTCAAATGGCCAATGACTGCGTAGCAAAAATTGATGGAATTGAGGAGATGTATATCCGCCTTCTATCCCAAATTGGGAAACCCATTGACCTTCCACTTATGGCGAGTGCGCAAGTATTACCGAAATCCGGTGTTTCCATGCAAAAAATTAAAGGTGATGTTGAGGGGATTGTTGACGATTGGCTTGAGAATGTAACTAGTATTACAGAGAAGGTAATCTGCGGTGAGCTCAAGACCTTCTAACAAAAAAAAAGAAAAATCTGGCGTGAAAAAATTCAATCTATTCAATAAATCATCATCTCTCTCAACAGTTCGGCTGGCAATACCAAACAAAGGTAGAATCGCAGAACCGATTATGGAGCTCGTGGAAAAGAGCGGGCTTCATTTGCCCGAGAGCGGTGGTGAACGTCGGCTTATTACTAAAACGCATGATCCTCATGTTGAGCTCCTCTTTGCCCGGCCTATTGATATACCTGAATATGTAGCAATAGGAGCCGCCGACATCGGGATTACGGGTCACGATATGGTGGCAGAACGGGGTTCTGATGTTACAGAACTCCTCGACCTCCACATTGGACAGGCAAAACTTGTTCTTGCGGTTCGTGAAGATTCTGATATAACTTCCCCCCAGCAGCTAAATAACGCCAATGTTGCAACTGAATTTCCCAAGATCACTAAAAGCTTTTTTAAAAAGCAAGGGATCGATGTCAATGTTGTTCTCGTGAGCGGAGCATGTGAAGCGACACCTCACCTAGGTATTGCTGATGCAATTGTTGATCTCTCTAGCTCTGGAAATACTTTAAAGATTAATCGTCTCCGTGTTCTTACAGAAGTACTTGAAACGAGCACCTATCTCATTGCGAATAAGTCATCGCTTAAAACAAAAAAAGAAAAAATTGATGAAATCCTTTTAGCTTTTGAGAGTGTTGTCCGAGCTCGAGGTCAGTGTTATTTGATGATGAACGTAAAACGTTCTTCCCTTGAGGCAATAAAAAAATTGTTACCTGGGCTTTCTGGACCTACTATTATGAAGGTAGCATCAAAGGAGGATCTTGTCGCGGTACATGCGGTTGTTGATGAGATTCGCGTGTATTCACTTATCAATGCCCTTAAAAGAGCAGGTGCAAAGGATATTCTAGTCATGTCGATCCAACGGATGATCCGCTAACTGATATGAGAGTATTTCCCGCTGTTGATATCCTTGGTGGCCACTGTGTACAGCTTGTTCAAGGCAAGAAAGAAAGTGCAACGTTGTATGGTGATCCTAGGGAATGTGCAAAACGTTGGATCGATATAGGGGCCGATGCACTTCATGTCATAAATCTCGATGGTGCTTTTGGAAAATCAGGAAAGAATGCTAATTTGGTAAGAGACCTTATCAAAAATACCGGAGTTGAAATTGAGCTTGGTGGCGGAATTCGATCTATTGATGACGGTGTCCGTTGGCTTGAGACTGGTGTATCCCGAATTATTCTTAGTACCATGGCGACACAAAACCCTAGAAGCATACAAATTCTTGCGGATCAATTCGGAAGTGAGCGGGTGATGGCGGGAGTTGATGCAAAGGGTGGTCAAATTGCCATAGAGGGTTGGCAAAAAACAGCTGGTGATGTTCTCGAATGGGTAGATCGATTCGAGTTGCTTGGAGTAGGCTCATTTTTATATACCAATGTAGACGTTGAAGGTCTCCAACAAGGTATTCGATTTGAACCGGTAAAACAGATAGTTAATAAAACACGGTTGCCTGTTGTTATTGCTGGTGGCATATCTAGCACACAGGATATAAGGATGCTCAAAGATATTGGTGCATATGGGGCAGTGCTCGGATCAGCCTTGTATAGCGGTAAAATCAGCCTCAAAGCAGCCTTGGAGGTATGTAAATGAGGAAAGTTAAGTTAAACAGGTCTACAAAGGAGACGAATATTGTTTTGGCTCTCAATATTGATGGGAAAGGTAGCGGCACAGTTAAAACGGGAATTCCTTTCTTTGATCACATGCTCCACTCAATGGCAAAACATGCTAGTTTTGATTTGGACTGTAAAGTGAGCGGAGATCTCGATGTGGATCATCACCACACTATTGAAGACACCGGAATTGTGTTAGGTGACGCGATTAGACAGACAATTGGTGATGGAAAAGGGATTCAACGTTTTGCACATGCAATCATTCCCATGGACGAATCGATTGCGCAGGTAGCACTGGATTGTGGTGGCCGAGGATATCTGGTTTTCTCTGGAACGTTTAATGACTCAAATGTTGGAGCTGTTCACAGCGAAATATTCGAGCATTTCTTCTATACTCTTTGCAATAGAGCCGGTATTACTGCTCATATTACTTTCTCTGGACGTAATGACCATCACCAATGTGAGGCTGTCTTTAAAGCATTTGGAATAGCACTTTCCAATGCTCTTGTTTTGAATAAAAGCAAAGGGATACCTAGTACCAAAGGTACGTTATAAACATTTAGCGATTAGAAAAAAGTTGACTTATGCGGATTTTGCCGCGAGGTCAACATCTTCTTTTTTGATAGTCTTCCTACCTGCGTGTTCTGCGAGTTTGTTGGACTCCTTTGTCAGCTGGGCGATGTATTTTTCTGCTCTTGCAACAAGTGCCTCTGCTGCATCACTACCGACTCTCTCTGCGCCATTTTTCTTAGCAATTCGTACAACTGCCGCGATTGGTAAATCTGCCATGTTTCTTACCTCAAAACAGAAGTCTATTGGTATATATAAATACTTTTTGGGAAAAACCCTTATTTTACACGCCAATGGAGCATCGGGACGCGAGAATCCAATTTTATAGAAATCAAAGGGCAAAACTTCGCAGAATATTTTTAATTTTGTTTAAATCAAACATTAATCCAAAATAATGATTTAAATCAAATTTTTATTAATCTAACAATGATGCGGCTAGTTTTAGCGCATTGGTGTAATTTGGTGAGGCGCGCGATGTATCCACAAATATTTTATCGATATTTAGCACAGGCGCCCCGTGTCCGTGCCCGCCTCCGAGAAACGTGAGTGTTCTGAAGATTAAATTGCCTGAAATGCCATCAGGAGCGATAATGATTCCACACTCTTTTACAGCATCTTCGATCAGGATTTCAAAGTGCTTTGCCCCACTCAGACGTGCTACGAGTTCGGCATCAGCCATCGACGTATCGACCTGCCGGTGTCTTCCAATATCTCCAAAACGGCCGCCTGAAAGTATTGCTGCTTCTTGCGAGATACCGAACCTTCGTGCAATTTCCCGTCCTTTTTTTATCAGGATAACCTTTTCAGGAACGGTCCACCCTTCATCGACACCAACGGGGGCTAATAAAAATTTTTTCCCGTCAACTGTTTCCAGAAGGGCAATTCGTTCAAGATGATCAACGCTCATAGCCCGTTTTAACGCTTTCAACGTAGCATTCGCCGGGAGAGTGCCTCTTACTGCAGCGTTAATCTTACCAGCAACTAAATCAGAAATCAACAATTCATGTGGTTCTGAGTGTTTGACGATCTTGACAGATTTCGATAAAGATTCTTTCCTGATAACGGTTTTAGGAGTGCAATAACAAATTATTTGTATAGCATCTCCGACAGTGTTGGCACTTTCAATGACTTTTTCTGCATCGTCACCAATACCGATCCCAATCCGTTTTGTTACAGACGACATGGGAGATCTTCAGAAAACAGGTGCATTACACCGTTATGGATAAATTCAAAGACCTGGGTTTCGTCCCCTTCGTAACAGAGTTTTAACTCATTTGAATCATCGACGGTTCCTATCGACTGTGCTACCATACCAACAGAAGCAAACTTTCTGACCAATTTTGGGACTTTATCTGTTTTTGCAGTCAGGACAAAACCCATTCCGGGATACATTTTGACCCATTGTTCAAATGTCATGTTGTTTGCCGCGAGGTCAGGTCGTGGAATGAGGCTAAGATCAATATGTGCTCCTTTACCGCTGACTTCTAAAAGCATCCCCAAGGTCCCAATAATCCCCGGGTTGCTGATATCTTTGCCAGCGGTTACAAGATGTTCTCTACCAATTTGTTCAAGTACTGCAATTTGTGCTCTCACTGATTCTGCAGATTTCATTGTAACAGAATCCCAATTCAACATACAGGATGGATGAACCCTTCCTGTAAGGTCAATTGCAGCAACTACACGGTCTCCTATTTCTGCAGTGTGACTGTAAATGACTGAGTCCAGTTTAGCACACCCAAGAATTGAGACATCAATTACACTATATGGGGCATCGGGATGCAAGTGACCGCCAACAATCGGGACTCCAAATTGCATGGATGCATCATGCATCCCTTTAACAACTTGTTCTTGAATGGATGAGTCGCTAGGAATCGAGAAGACATCAACCATTGCTATTGGGCGTCCTCCCATTGCTGCAATATCATGAATATTTACAAGCACAGAACAGTATCCGGCCCAATATGGGTCAGCCTCCATAAGTCGGCTCCAGATTCCATCTGCAGCAAATAGTAATGCCTCCCCATTATGCTCAATTACTGCAGCGTCCTCACCAAAAGAGGCGACAACATGGGGAGCATCAATTTTTAATGCATTTACCATTTCGCCAATGGCATGTTTCCTCTTTACGCCCTCATATTCCTTGACCACTTTTGCAATGGAATCTGTAGAGCACCGTTTTTCCACGATATCACCCGCAAATCATACCTCATGAAGAATTGCGTCTATTGGTATTCTGTCTCATCAGACATAATTTATTTGATATCGAGTCAACGTGTTGGTATGGATTGGGCAGAGAAATACCGCCCGCCGCGGCTCCAGGATATTGTTGGAAATTCCACGTCAATACATCTGATGGCAGCTTGGGCACAAACCTGGACACGCCAATCGAAACCCCTTCTTCTCTACGGAAAGCCAGGCATCGGTAAGACTTCCAGTGTATATGCCCTTGCTCACGATATGAATTGGGATATTATCGAACTCAATGCAAGCGACCAGCGGACTGCGGCTGTCATAGAACGTATTGTGGGAGGTGGTAGTACAAATGCAAGTCTAACTGGGTCATCGAGAAAGTTAATCGTTCTCGATGAAGCGGACAACATACAAGGAACCGCAGATCGAGGGGGAGCACGTGCTATTATTGAATGCATCAGACAAACCCAACAACCGATAATTCTCATTGTAAATGATTTATATGGAATAGCTCCGGAACTACGCGTCCGTTGTGAGCCTGTATTGTTTAAGGCAATTCCATCTAGATCAATCGCACCTCGACTCAGGTATATTTGCGCGGCAGAAAAAATTGAGTGTAGCGATGGGACGATCAAAGAGATTGCAGAGAGTTCTGAAGGAGATGTTAGATCTGCCGTTAACATGCTTTATGCTTCCGCGATCGGAAGAGAACACCTAGATACGCAACAAGTACATACCTCCCAAAAGGACGAGAGAATATCAATATTTAATCTTATTACTCTTTTAGCATCGAAATCGAATGATGTGGATTTAATCCGTTTATCTCGTGAAGTTGATAGTACCCCCGAAAGTATTGAGCAATGGATCGAAAGTAACATTCCTCTTTTTGTTGACGCTCAAGACTTTAGAATAGCATACCAAAATTTATCGCGCGCTGATGAATATCTTGGATATACTTATCGTCGGCAATACCATACCCTTTGGCGTTATGCAATCGCGATGATGATTCTCGGTGTTGCTGAAGCGTCTAATGGAAAGGGTGTTCATGCAAAAATCATGCCACCATCACGTTGGCAGAAAATGTCCGGTGCAAAAAAGCAGAAAGCAATTCGTCTTGCTCTCTTAAACAAGGTGGCAAATATGATGCAAATTCCCCAGAATACTCTGCGTGAGGAATACCTTAAAACAATTACTCTCCTCGTTAAACATGATCCGGAGGGTTTCACAAAAGATCTTTTACTAGATGCCGAATCGCTGAATTTCTTTTTAAATGATATTACAAAGTCAAAGGCGATTGTAAAAAAGGTAATGCAGGAGATGAAAGAAGAGGAGAAAGAGACAGAAACGCAGATAAAAACGCAAAAGGGGGAGCAAATGGATACCAGTAAGATTGAAAAGTCTTCTGAACAACAGGAAAACCCCGAGAAAAAAACACAATCTAACAATCAAGTAACTCTTTTTGACGGATTCCGACGATGATAGTAGCGGTGTAACAAAACCCCGCAATCGATTTGATCTCCTCCATCCCCATGAAGTTCAAATCCGAGGTGGTAAATTAAAAGATCAGTATTAATCTGCTTTGCTAGGGATATCATAGGTGGAATCATTTCTAGTGCTGGACGGATGGAATAGATGACATCTGCTTTTTCATAGAGTACGATGTTAGGATTAAAAATATCGTCAATAATAAAATCCAGATGTTTAATAGGCAACCCCTCTTTTACGTCAGTACATCTGATACTTTTCCCTGCATTGAGAATGATATCCGCTGCCTTTGTATTCGATCCAATCCCGATCTCAATAGCGAACTTGTATTTTTCTGCAATATAATTCCCAATACACGCTTCAATATGTTTATACTCGTCCATTCCAACAGAATATAGCAATGCATATCCATATTTTTTGGGATTCTCTTTCTCCTGCAGGACTTCAGATACCAGTTGGAAGAAATATCTCTTCAATAATCGGAGTTCGTGCGAGCATTTCCGACAACCCTATTCGTATGATGGGGTATGTTGAATCTCGAAAACAGATTAATGCACAGGTACTTCTAGATGGCATTCAGGTATATAAACATCATCATGACATCCATGATCCGGTTCTTCTTGTTATATCTCAGGATCTCTTCAATCCTGGTCATAACTTTGTATTTGGACTCGCACGAGAACCTGTTGGTGCTGCAGTGATTTCTTCTGCCCGTTTAGGGAATGAATATTATGGCAGGGAAACTTGCGATGACGATCTGATAGATAGACTTTCTAAAGAAGGAGCACACGAACTCGGCCACTTGTTCGGTCTTGACCATTGTTCCAATCCAGAATGCATTATGTTTAAACCTGATACACTTGATGAACTTGATCGCAAAAAAAAGATATTTTGTGATAGTTGTAGGGTAAAACTACCTAGTCAAATAGAATAAAATTAATCGAGATTGTTTTTTTATTCTTTAGGAATTTAGAAACAAATAATTTAAAAATTTTAGATTGATGGTTCTGGCGTCTTTTTTGTGACGTAGTATGCATGAATGGCTAATAGTAAGTAAATTGGGAAAAGAACGTTGTAAGTAATCCCCTCTCCGCCGATTTTAAAAAGCCAAACTGTTGCTGTAATATCAATCTGAAAGATCATCACACCATACCATTTTCCAAGATAATTATAGCCCATTCCAGGAAGCATAAAGTTCAAGAATGCAGCAATCAGTGGATTTTTCTTAATTTTCGGTCTTCGAGAAAGACCCCGTGGTAAATAGAGCAACTTAATTCTGCATTTTGGTGATGCAAGGACAGCTTTCCATCGTACTTCACTATTTTCATCTGCTAGTGAATTCATTAAAGCGGGTGTAGCATCAGGATCTTTGATATCACCGAGGACCTCAACCGCTTTCATTCTGACATTGCTATCCTTGTCTTTAAGTACATGAGTGAGTGCTGGAATTGCAGGTTTTCCGATCAATTGAACTGCCTTCCATTCTTGCATGCCAAGAAAATAAAACGCTTTTTCGGTAATGTCAGGAGGTATCCACCCAATCTTTGCGAGGGAGAATGCTGAACCAAAACGGACGTATTTATCATTATCTCGAAGTGCTTTTACTAATGGATCAATTGCTCTCGGATCGCCAATCTCACCAAGCGCAATTGCAGCTTGCCAGCGGATTTCACTGTTTTCATCTTTCAGAGCTACTAAAAGGGTTGGAACTGATTTTGGATCTTTCATCTGGGAAAAGGCGTTTATAATTCCGAGTTTGACGTCTTTATTATTCGATTTAAATGCCTTGAGAAGTGCATTCATCGCATCTGGACCAATCTCACCTAACACTCGTGTCGCTTCGGAATGAACGTCAAAATCATTATATTGGAGTGCTTTGATTAACCTAGGGATGTCTCTTTTTGATTTTAATTTTATGATATCTGGTTTTTTGGGTTTGAAAAAATCTGGTATTTTAATCATGATTTCACCACGCCTTTTCGGATTCCTGTTTTGCCATAAAGTAAGTCTGGATCGCAAATAGTCCGGTCATAGGCCACAGAATAAGGAATGGTAAGAAAAACCCAAATTCAAGCTGTGATAGGACAATGATTGTCATGTAACTTGTGAAAACGAGAAATGCCCACCATCTTCCCATAAGGTGATACCCCAATCCAAAAAAGAAAAAATTCAGTAAAGCTAATCCATAAGGGTTATGTCCAGGACGAGGACTTTTTGAGAGACCCCATGGCATATGAATATTTGAAACTCCGCATTTTTTTGATGAAAGTACTGCTTTCCACCTCACATTGCGATCAGTATCTTTTAAAGCCGTCATACAAGCTTTTTGACCTTGAATGCCACCAATATCTCCAATAAGTTCAATGATTTTTAAACGAATCAATGGATGTTTCTCTTTTAGCATGTGTAGTAGGGGGTCAATAGCAGGTTTTCCAATTTTTTTAACGCTATTCCAATCTTGAACTGCAATTTGGTAGTACGTCGTTTCAGCATCATCGTTTGGATGCCAACCCATCAACTCCAAACTTTTAGCTGAACCGTATCGAACATATCGGTCAGTATCGGTTAATGCTCGGACAAGGTAGGGGATACTAACATGTTCACCGATTTCGCCGAGAGCGACAGCTGCCGCCCAACGAATTTCGCTATTATTATCTGAAAAAAGGATATTGATCAATTTATCAATGGCACGTGGATCTCGAATGCATCCGAGTGCTTCTATAGCTCCAAGTCTGACATTAATACTCTCATGATTAATGAATCTGAGAAGGTAGGGAGTTGCATCAGGGCCCATCGTACCTAATGCACTTGCTGCATGCCATTGTGCGTTAAAATCCCCACTATCGAATAATCGAATAAGACCCCTTATGTTCCGGGTCCTTGTCAGTTCTTCGATATTAGGATTTTTTTTAAAAATGTTTTTTAATACAAAGGGCATATTGCGACTCCGTAACCTATCCAGAATTCCTTAATGTTGAGATTGACATCCTTTCTTTATCATAATTTTGGATTGTATTAATCCCTTCGAATTGTTATCTCCAACTAAAAAATTTTAGATGTATCCTTTTCAAGGAAGAACACGCAGATACATGATATAATAAAATACAGCTTGAAATGCACTGCTAAGGAACACTATGATCTGTTCTGCCATAACAGGAACGCAATTTTCTGCCCATGACCTTCCGGGTCATCCTGAATGTAATGCACGTCTCAATATTGCATGTAGTGGAATCGATCCGCATTGTTCGATATATCCCCCACAAATGTGTTCAAGGGAAGATTTAGAACGGGTCCATGATCGATCGTATATCAATTGGCTACATGATCGATGTCAAGAAACGGAGATGGTGAAGTATCTCGATCCCGACACGTATATTACCCATCATTCCTTCGATATTGCAACACTCGCTGCAGGGAGTGCGATCACAGCGATTGATAGGGCGCTCAATGGCGAACACTGTTTTGCATTGATAAGACCCCCGGGCCATCACGCTGAGCACAACCGAGCGATGGGATTTTGCCTTTTGAATAATATAGCAATCGCTGCCATGAGTGCCTTGAAAAAAGTTGATCGCATTGCTATTGTGGACTGGGATTATCACCATGGAAATGGTACCCAACACACTTTCTATTCATCTAACCAAGTGCTATACTGTTCAGTCCACCAGTGCGATGCATTTCCTTTTTCTGGCAGTCTACAAGAGACAGGAAGCGGTGATGGCCAAGGGTTCACAATTAATGCGCCATTAAATGCAAATTCAACAATCGCGGATTACGTTGCTATATTTTCAAACATTTTTATTCCAGCTATTGAACGATTCAAACCGGATGTGACTATCGTATCTGCAGGACAAGATATACTCTTTGATGATCCTATTGGGATGATGAATATATATCCTGTGGATTTTGAAATAATGACGAGATTACTCCTCCCCTCTGGCGAAAGAGCTCTCGCGTTTATACTCGAAGGGGGATATGGCCCCTCTCATGGTGAGGCAATAGCAAGTATCTTCAGAGCACTACGTTCAAAACGGGAGATAGAAACTACATTTGGTGAACCCCAGAGAAGCACCCGTGACTTAGTTTCAGTTCTTAAAAAGATTCAGAGAATTGAATAGATCTTTTTGAAGAAAAGGAAATATCAACTTCCATATTGGTAAATGTTTTTTCATTTGATCATTTGACGTTTAATTTCAGCTAGTGCTTCTTCAATAATTTCTCGGTTATCGTCTGCCTCAATTCGATACAATTGCTGAAGGGGAGCAAGTGCTCGAACATCACCAATTGAGCCCAATGCCCATATGACTTTTACCCTTACCCGACGATCATCATCACTAAGAGCATCTATGAGTGGTTCAACCGCTCGAGGATCACCTAACCTTCCAAGGGAATCAGCAGCTTTCCACCGCTTTCCCGGATTTTCATCTGAAAGATTTCTGATGTAATAGTTAAACCGATCCTCAACGCTATCATCTCTTTCCGAATTTTTTTCGTCTGAAGATGAGGGATCAAGATCTTGCATTATCATCGCATCATGACAATGATTAAGTTAAGTTGTCATTTATCAGATCGGAGTTTACCCGCTTTCCCGATATTCTCAAGTTCATGTTCATCGATCATAATATTGACCAACTCGGGTTCTATACCAAGTGTTTTTACAAGCGTATTGGTAAACTCTCTAACAATTCTGCGTTTCTGTTCCGTTGACCACCCTTTTTTCATTTTTAGAATAACAACCGGCATGGAATTACCTCCCAACTGTTCTTAAATTAGAAATTAGGAAGTATTTAGATCTACAGATTCGCATGTTCGAATAAATAGTCCTACTTAAAGTCGCTTGGTCGGAATGTAATAGTTGCTTTCACTTTCATGCCCCAAAATAAATCTCTTTAATATCCGCAACTGAAAGGTACTGCACATTAACATGAAAAATATCAAAATCAAAGGCGCACGCCAACATAATCTAAAAAATATCAATGTTGAAATACCGCGGGACAAACTCGTAGTTATAACCGGGGTATCAGGATCTGGGAAATCTACACTTGCTTTTGACACCCTGTATGCGGAAGGACAACGTCGATATGTCGAATCTCTCTCTACGTACGCAAGGCAATTTTTAGGTCTAATGCAGAAGCCTGATGTTGACAGTATCGAAGGACTTTCACCTGCAATTTCAATCGAACAAAAAACAACAAGTAAAAATCCCCGCAGTACAGTCGGTACCACGACTGAGATTTATGATTACCTTCGACTTCTCTTTGCTCGCATCGGGATCCCTCACTGTCCTGACCATAACATCCCGATTGCCGCTCAGACACCTGATAAAATCTCCGACCAAATTGCTGCAGAACATTCCGGTATGGTCACGGTATTGTCTCCTATCGTCAGACAAAAAAAGGGTACTTACCAGCAGCTCCTTCGAGATCTGAACAAGGAAGGATATGCACGGGTTCGGGTCAACAAGGAAATAATCCGTACTGATGAAGAAATTAATCTCGAACGTTATAAAAAACAGGATATCGAAATTGTTATCGATCGATGTGAGACCGCTGATCGTTCACGTCTTACTGAAGCCGTTGAAAACGCACTGAAAAAATCAGAAGGCCTTATTCTTATTGTAGATGAAGGAGGTAAAGAGGCTACGTACTCTTCGCTTCTCGCATGTCCCGTTTGTGGAATGGCTTTTGAGGAACTTCAACCCAGGATGTTTTCGTTTAACAGCCCATTCGGTGCCTGCGAAGACTGTCATGGTCTTGGTGTCAAAATGGAGTTCGACCCCGACCTCATAATTCCCAATAAACGTAAATGTATTGCTGATGGTGCGATCGCTCTCTATCGAAATCCTATGGATGGGTTCCGTGGTCAATATCTTGGAACTGTCGCCCAACACTACGGATTTGATGCTCTTACCCCGATTAAGGATCTAACAGAAACGCAATATAATGCCCTAATGTTTGGGTCAACAGACCGGATGCGATTTTCTATGAGCATGAAAAACGGCGACGCTCAATGGTCACATGTTGGGTCATGGGAAGGGCTTCTCCCCCAAGCAGCTCGGCTTTATTCCCAAACTCAATCTGAGTATCGGAAACGTGAGCTTGAGAGCTTCATGAGAGTATTTGATTGCCCGACGTGCAAGGGAAAACGGTTAAAAAAGAAAGTACTTGCTGTGAGAATTGATGACAAATCCATTATCGATGTAACCGATCTATCAGTAAGCTCGTGTCGGCAATTCTTTTCAAGACTACCCTTATCACCAAAAGAGGAGGAGATCGCACGACAAGTGATCAAAGAGATCCGTAGCCGATTGGACTTTTTAGAGAAAGTCGGACTCGGTTACCTCACACTTTCACGTAATGCTGGAACACTTTCTGGTGGGGAAGCGCAACGAATTCGTTTAGCAACCCAAATCGGTTCTAACCTTATGGGGGTGCTCTATGTTCTCGACGAACCTTCAATCGGTCTTCATCAGCGAGATAACAAGAAATTAATTGACACGTTACGTACCCTCCGTGATCTAGGTAATACTTTAATTGTTGTCGAACATGACGAGGATATGATACGGTCCGCCGACCACGTAATCGATATGGGGCCAGGAGCTGGTCTCCACGGTGGAGATGTAGTCGCAGAAGGAACACCGAAACAAATCATACAGAATAAGCATTCTCTGACTGGGCAATATCTTGCAGGAATTAAAAAAATAGATGTTCCGAAAAAACGAAGGGTAAGCGACCGTTTTATCACAGTTTTTGGCTGTAAAGAGAACAATTTAAAGAATATCGATGTAAAATTTCCGATCGGCTTACTCACGCTAGTAACTGGGGTATCTGGAAGTGGGAAGTCTACTCTCGTGTATGAGACTCTTTACAAGGGAATGATGAAAAGACTTCATGATTCACGAGATCTCCCCGGTGTTCATGACGATATTGTCACCGATTCGGTAATTGATAAAGTAATTGTAATTGATCAATCACCAATTGGAAGGACACCACGTAGCAATCCAGCGACATACACCAAAGTTTTTGATGATATCCGTAAAATTTTTGCGGAAACCAAAGAAGCAAAAATGCGGGGATACAAACCGGGTCGGTTCTCGTTTAATTTACGTGGTGGACGGTGTGAAGCTTGCGAGGGTGATGGACTGATCCGGATTGAGATGAACTTCCTTCCTGATGTCTATATCGAGTGTGAGGAATGTAAGGGAAAACGATACAACCGAGAAACCCTTGAGGTGAAGTATAAAGGGAAGTCCATTGCCAATGTTCTTGACATGAGTGTTGAGGAAGCTCTTACTCTCTTTGAAAATATCCCATCAATTCGAAGTAAGCTTGAATTGCTCACACGTGTTGGTCTTGATTACATCAAACTCGGGCAGAGTGCGACAACACTCTCTGGTGGAGAGGCGCAACGAATTAAACTGACAAGGGAACTTGCCAAACGGGCGACAGGTAAGACGCTCTATTTACTTGACGAACCGACTACGGGTCTCCATTTCGATGATACCAAGAAACTGATCAAGGTTCTTGATGATCTAGTTGCAAAGGGAAACACAGTTGTTGTGATCGAGCATAATCTCGATGTGATCAAATCAGCTGACTACATTATTGACATAGGACCTGAAGGTGGAGATGCCGGTGGTGAAATTGTGGCCATTGGTAGTCCTGAAGAAGTGGTCGAGAATATGAAGAGTTATACAAGCCAGTTCCTGAAACAAATGTTACAGCGTTCATGATCGATCTTAACAGTCTCCCCCATGCTCCTGGCTGCTACCTTTTCAGTGATGCAACTGGAACGATCATCTATATCGGAAAGGCGAAGGATCTAAAAAAACGAATTACCAGTTATTTTCAAAAAACAGATCATGATTCGAAGACTCAGAACCTAATCGCCCGCATTGCATCTTTAGATTATGTCGTTACCAATAGTGAGGTTGAAGCGCTCCTTCTCGAAAACAACCTGATAAAGAAACATCAACCGCGATATAACATTGATCTTAAGGATGCGAAACGGTTTGCATACATTGAATTATCAAATGAAGAATATCCACGGATTGGGATTGCACGACACACCAAATTAAATGCAACATATTTTGGTCCTTTCGTTTCTGCCACCCAACGAGATCAGGTATTACGAGTAGTAAAGAAAATCTTCTGCCTTCGATCGTGCAAGAGACTACCAAAGTGGGCATGTTTACGTTACCATATGCATTCTTGCAGTGCTCCATGCATTGGCAAAATCAGTTCAGATGAATACTACAAACAGGTGGAAAAAGCAACTGCCCTCCTTAAAGGAAAGGGTAACGAATTGCTTAAATCTTTAAAAAATGAAATGGCGGAGATGTCAGCCCGACAAGAATTTGAGAAAGCTCTCACGATTCGTGATCAAATTACTGCGGTTGAACGGCTATCAGAACGTCAGCATGTCGAACGCCCAAGGCAGACAAATCAAGATATAATCTCTTATACTGTGGCGGATGGCACTGTCTTTCTCATGGTCTTTTCAGTTGAGAAAGGTCTGCTAACCGGAAAGCAAGAATACTCTTTTGAAAATCACGAGGATGTTTTTGATGAATTTCTCGTTCAATACTATTCAGATCACATACCTCCGACTGAATTGATTCTACCGCATGATATTGATTCTGCCCTTTCGGAATTTCTCACTCAACAAAAAGGTGCAGTTGTACAAATAACTATACCAAAAATCGGAGAGAAGAAGAAACTTCTCGATTTGGTAAACAAGAATATTAGCCACACCTATTTACATGATAAAGTTAAAGTCAATGAGCTTCAAAACGCCCTTGGACTTCCCACTCCTCCTTCAATAATCGAATGTTTTGATATCTCTCATATCTCGGGCACCTCTATGGTTGGTTCTATGGTACAATTCCGGAATGGAATTCCAAATAAGAAAAATTACCGTCGTTTCCGAATTAAATCAGTTGAAGGGATTGATGACGTTGCGTCTATTGGTGAGGTAGTTACGCGTCGCTATCGCAGACTTATAGACGAAGGATCTCAATTACCAGATTTAGTCATAATTGATGGTGGAAAGGGGCAGCTTAGATCTGCACTCAAAGCAATCAAGAATCTTAATGTTCATTTACCTGTTATCGCGATTGCTAAGAAGGAAGAGGAAGTATATCTACCGAATGAAATGCTACCTCGACTTCTCGACCGCAAAGGAGTTGCACTGAAATATATTCAACAGATCCGCGACGAAGCACATCGTTTTGCGATCAAATACCACCGAGTGTTGCGGAGGAAAAAGATAGTTGGAGATTAACCTATGAAATTTCAGATCTTATAAGCATCTCAGCAGAATGAACTCAACTGTGAATGAATTTAAGTTGCATACATCGTTTCTCCCGGCTGGCTCCCAGCCAGCAGCAATCAAAAAATTAATCGAAGGGATAGAAAACGGCGAACAATATCAAACGTTATTAGGAGTTACAGGATCAGGTAAAACATTCACGATGGCGAATGTCATAGAAGCTATCCAAAAACCAACCCTTGTACTTGCTCACAACAAAACACTTGCTGCCCAACTCTACCAAGAATTCTGTGATTTTTTCCCTGAAAATCGGGTAGAATACTTTGTTTCTTACTATGATTATTACCAACCTGAATCCTACATCCCATCAAAAGATCAGTATATCGAAAAAGATTCCTCAATAAACCCTAAAATCGAGATGTTACGTCTTTCAACAACAGCATCTCTCTCTCACCGTAACGATACAATTGTTGTTGCATCAGTTTCTTGTATATTTGGGCTTGGTAATCCTGAAAATTTTCGAAATATGGGATTCGAGTTGACCGTCGGGCAAAAAATTTCTCGCAATGAAATTATGAGCCGATTACTCGATATCCAATTCAATCGCAACGATATAGAACTAATGCCCGGTAGGTTTCGAGTCAAAGGTGATACGATTGACCTCGTCCCCGGATATTTTAATGACATTATTCGGATTGAGATGTTTGGAAATGAGATCGAACGAATCCGTGAAGTTGACAAAAATACTGGAGCTAAAATTGAAGAATTGAAGTATTTTCATATCTATCCTGCAAGGCATTTTGTAACACCAGAAAGTGCGAGAAAGGAAGCTATCCGATCAATAAGGGCCGAACTTGATGAGATATCACCTACACTGGGGATGATCGAGGCTCATAGACTTGAACAAAGAACGAAATATGACCTTGAAATGATTGAGGAGACAGGTTCTTGCAAAGGGATTGAGAACTATTCACGCCATTTTGACGAGCGTCGACAAGGGGAGAAACCTTACTGTCTTCTCGATTACTTTCCAAAAAATTTTCTTCTTATTATCGATGAGAGCCATCAAGCCATACCTCAATTGCATGGTATGTATAATGGTGACCATTCGCGGAAAAAAGCGCTTGTTGATTATGGTTTCCGTCTCCCCAGCGCCTATGATAACCGGCCCTTAAAGTTTCATGAATTCGAGCAATATATGCAGCAAGTAATATTTGTCTCTGCAACTCCAGGTGATTACGAGATTCGCAAGTCAGCACAAGTTGTCGAACAGATCATACGGCCAACTGGGTTGGTTGATCCAGCTGTCGAAGTTCGTCCAATTGATGGGCAGACTGATAATGTAATTCACGAAGTTAAAATCGCAATTAATCGGGGTGATAGAGCCCTTGTAACGACACTGACAAAAAAACTGGCGGAAGAACTTGCTGAATTTCTCTCAGATCGAGGAATCAGAACACGATATCTCCATTCAGAGATTGAAACACTCGATCGCACAGAAATTATTCGAGAGCTTCGTCTAGGCAAGTTTGATGTTCTGGTTGGTATTAATTTGCTCCGGGAAGGCCTTGACATACCTGAAGTCGGGTTTATTGGTATTCTTGATGCAGACAAAGAAGGCTTTTTAAGGGATGCACGGAGTCTCGTTCAGATCATTGGTAGGGCGGCACGCAATGTAAACTCAAAAGTGGTACTTTATGGAGACGCTATTACCGATTCAATGAAAAAAGCAATTGCTGAGACCAAACGCCGGCGTGAGATGCAAATCGCGTATAATAAAGAGCACAATATCATCCCACAAACAATCAAAAAACCAATCAAAGAAAAGGAGGTCGATATAAAGGATACTAAGCACGTACCTAAAACTGAAATCCCCAATGTTATTATCGAACTTGAAAAACGAATGCGTGATGCAGCTGAACAGCTTGATTTTGAAAAAGCGATTGCATTACGAGATCAGATTAAAAAATTAAACGAGAGATTAGCGGGTGCTCACCGATAATTATATTAATTTTTTAAAAAATGAAAAACCCGTTCAAGAAATAATTATTTTTCAGATCCTTTTATCGGATTCTTTGGATCAACCGCCTCCTCTTCACCGATGCCATAATATCTCTTGATAATATTCCTCACTTTTTCAGATTCTATCCATCCCATATCAAGTTGTGTAATAATCCGATCGATCTCACGTGCTTGGAATAGAACTTTGTTGGCAATATCTTCAGCTAGCATACAGGTAAGTCCGATAATCACTGCAAGCGGGTTTCTGATATGATCGCCTAGAATGGCTAACTGTTCGATGTTTTTATCTATCTGTTCTAGAGCTTGACGCTGTGCCCCTTCCAATTGTTTGCGATCAGTGATATTAACCATCGTGCAGACAAACTGATTATCAGGTAGAATACCTGCTGCAAGTAAAACCCATCGAACTTCCCTTGTTTTTGCATAGAATTGCGTCTCAAAACTTTCAATACTTGCATCGTTATTGAGAAGTGTAAAAAATAAGTTCCGTTTTGAGGATTCTACCCAAAGATCTGAAAAAGATATCTTAGTTATTTCTTCTGGTGTATAGTCTAAAATTTCGGTAAATCGTTGGTTTACTTCTAAAATTTTTAGATCTTTAGTATTTATAAGACCAGTACCCGCCTCAGAGCTACTAAATATGCCCCGATATTTCGCCTCACTCTTTTGCATGTTTTGGGCAAGACTTGAAACAACAGCGGCAACCCCAACTATAATAACACACTTGAACACAGCCGTTACAAGAGCTGGAGGAGATCCGTTAGTGAAAAAATAAATGATGACTACATAAACAGCAGATACAAAAAATGAAAACAACATCCCTTTAGTTGGATACCAGTAAGCGGCGATAACGACAGGGAGTAAAAATAGTCCTGCCGTAACTTCAACAATCCCAAGAGAAACCCCAAATATATTAACAATGATCGCCAGGATTAGAGTATTTACGATGATAAATAACCACATATCAGGGATACTCTCATCCCGCGTGATCGGTAGAGATTTATTCACCATTGAATCTCAATCCTCAACACTTTTTTAAATATTTATCAGATGAATGCAAATTTTCTTTCATTTTATTAATGTCTATGCTAATTTATATGCATTAATTAATATTTTGTCTCAAGATTCAATGTACTCGATTTATTCCTCCTGAAAATTATCCATTATTCATGATTAAACGCTTGAAAGATAGAAAAATTGTAATTTGAACTTTTATAAACCATAGTATTCTAGCACTAGGAAAAATCCAACCGAAAGAATTGAGAATGGTATCACGACACACCATTCGTTAATGTTCAGCAACTGCGGAATGGATTTATTTGAAAATTCACCACAGTGTAACACTCTATCATTAAGAACCGAATAGAATTTTGCGAAAAGCCCTGCACCGATCAATATACCAATAAATCCTCCAAAAAGAGCATCAAGTGCACCTTGGCCTATTGCTCCAGAGACGGATTCAGGACCGTATCCTAATAAGGCAAAACCACATCCAAAAATAAGGCCTCCAATAAGGTTTGAACCAAGTGAACCGATTGCAATATGTGATTTCACAAGACCAGTCTTTTTTAACAAGTGAAAACCGATCATACCTATAATAACTGCGGATAGCATCGTTTTGATGACCGTGAAATCCGTTAGAAGCAATTGTCCAACAATTACATTGTAATTTGTCAATCCAGATTTTTGAAGGAGGAACCCAAAAATGACACCAAAGCAAAGTCCTAAAACAGCTTGGACTTTTTTATTTTGGTGAAGTTCTATTAACATAATAGACACCTTTTGTTAGACCCCAACAAATTTAAACAAGAAAAATGCCATCCCAATACCTCCAATAAAGAAACACACTGTGGCAACGAAGCTCGCAAGAGAAAGTTGCATCACTCCACTAATTCCGTGCCCAACAGTACAACCGCCTGCCCATCGAGCCCCAAACTCTAGCAATATCCCACCAATTATTGCAATAATAATTCTCAAAAATGGATTAAAACCAAAGGTTTTCCCCCAAACTATTGGAATCCAATTGAAATCAACCGAATGAGAGAGCATTGCAGCAATAAATGCACCTATTATTATACCCGGGACGATCATCAATTGCCAGTCGATTGCAGGTGGAATAATTTTATAATATTCGTTGGTTTCCATCACTCTCCGTCTAAACGTTCGATCTAGAAGACCCTGGATCTTGATAAACCCTGTCGCTACACCGAGGGGGTGATCCGAAAGTATTAGAGCAAAACAACCAAGAATTCCAATTCCTGCACCTGCAACATAAGGAGACCACGAATTTTGCATTAAAAATTGAAGCGTAAACTCACCCAATAATACTAAAGAATATGAATATACAAAATTGTGCCAAATTATTATGAATCAATTATCCGAGTCCCCACTGGGATAGGGTTGTAAGTGATGGATCAATATCCGTCCATTCCCAACCAAGTGCCTCGATAATCCGTGAAATAGGTTGTTTGATCGTTTTATCTAACATCAGATCCCGGTCAACGACAAATTCTGGAGGGACCTGATCTCCATATTCAAAGCAAAGGACATCGGTTTTTGGGTATTTTCCTGTTACTGACTTAATGTAAATTCGCTTTGGTTTACTACCCTTCCCGAACTCTGTATGAAGATATTGGTTTGCATACTTCGCGCCTCGTACTTGTACATCATCTGTTGCATAATCGTCTAGACCCTTGCCAATACCTCCTGGAATCCCTACTTCGTCGAGAGAGAATTTACCAGAACGATATTTTTTAATTATCTCAGATAAGTAGGATTTGACCTCGTCATATCTCGCTCCAGAGAGTATCATTTCCATGATTCTAAGTTGCACAACTTTGGTTATTTGGGGTGTATCACTCCGCCGAATCTCAAAACCGACAATATCGACCTCATTGACATCTTTTTCCTCCTTCCAGACCAGCTGTCCTGCATATCGCTTTTTCTTTCCCGCTTGGAAGAACCGTGCATATATTTTCTCAAATTTTATTGAGAAAAAATGCCTGTCGGCATTGAGTTCTTTTTCAGCGAATTCCTGATAGCTTTCATTCAAATGTTTTTCAATTACCTGAGCAATTTCTATGGTCTTTTCTTGGTTGACTAGAGGAAGCTGCACCATACAGGAATCAGTATCGCCATAAATTACTTTATATCCCATTTTTTCAATCACTTTTCGAGTATGTTCTATGATTGCTCTGCCAACTGATGTCACTGCGGCACCTATTTCACGGTCGAAAAGCCGGAAACGAGTATACCCACTCACCCCATAATATGTATTCATGATTACTTTGAGCACGTTCTGTTGCATGTCATAAAGCACATACTGTGGGGAGCCAAATTGGAATTTATTGCGAATTGCTTTTTTTTCATCGCGTTCCTTCATAAGTTCAGCGATAATGCTTCGTGTGAGTCCATCCGGTCGTTTCTTAAATCGAATACCGTTCGGCGCCTTCAATTCACCGTTCGGATCTTTGGTTTCAGGAGAAGCGTTTATTGTCATCATTGCCATCGGATAGAGAGATTTGAGATCGAGCACTACAACATTCTCACGAACACCTTTACTCGGTTCAAAGACCGTCGCTCCTTCAAACACTTCGGCATTTGCAAAACCTTTTGATGGCAATACAAATGTGCCATGTGCTTTTCGTAGAATATAGATATCAATAACACTCGAAGAATTAACCGTCTTATCGAGGGGACAACCAACGTATCGAGCGATTTCTCGATAGAAATCGATAATACTGTCTTTTTTATTTATTGCAACGCAGAGCTCGACATCTTTAAAGTTGTATTCGACAAGAAGGGCAGGTTTGGTTTTCCATAATTCCGAGATAGTACCGGTGTACCGTACTTTGTGCTCGCCCACCTCTTCGAGTGCAATTGCATCGAGACGATACGACTCCTTTTGGGTGGAGTGCATCTTTTTGTATGAGGTGAGGAGATCAAAAAGAACCCTGCCACGTAAAACATCTTCACGTTCTGATTGCCCTCCAAGCCGTGCTATTGAGTTAGGCGACAATCCCAGTTTTTTCATCCTACCGATAATGTAGGGTATATCAAATTCGATGAAGTTCCATCCCGATAGTATATCCGGATCACGTGCGGCTATGTAAGCAGCAAATGCTTTTAGCATTGCTGTTTCATCGGTAAAGGTACATATTGTATGGGTATTTTTTTGGAAGCAGCCATTTGGTAATCCCCCGGCTTTTTTAATATCAGAAATGTCTTGAGGTTCACCTCCAGAGACGAGGAGAAACGTTGTGTAATCATTGTCGAATGAATCCCAGCAAGTTATACAAATTATTGCATCTCGTTGGGTATCAGGAAATCCTCTTTCATCCTCACATTCAATATCCAAGATACAAAAACGAGCAGGTGAATCGATGTCTATTGGCTGAACCTCGTGATAATCCACTATTGTATTAGTTACTTGGACCCCACCTGTCAAACCGGTATCAATCATGAATCTGGTTGCAAATGGAATGTCCGCTTCGAAATGCCGGTATCGTTCACGCAGATCGCGAACGTCAGTCGGTCGTTGGGTATACAATCTACGAAGTGGTTCAGCGCGGATGGACCGGTATGTTGTGTTTGGTTCGATGCTAATACGGGAATCATGTGCCATTGACTCTGCTTGATCAATCGGGACGTAAAAATAAGGTTTGAATCCTGTTATATCGATACGAACGGCGACCCCAAGTCTATCACGACCAAAGACATGAATGACCGGACCATCAGGGGTATTACTATACTCGACTTGATTGATAGCTACCTCTAGCTTGGTAAAATGATCTAGTGTGGATGATGAGTTGACTGTGCAAGGGGCTATCGAGCTAGGGTTTGATGCCATATCAGGTTATTGTCCTTCTGATAAGATCGGTAATAAACTTGGCTGCTTCGTCCATCTTCTCTCTTTCCCAATCGTCAAGATCCCATTCTTCTATCCCTTGGATACCGTTGCGTCCGATCTTAGCGGGGACTCCCAATGAACAGCCAGAAATACCATATTCACCGTTAAGAACACAAGAGCATGGAAGCAAATTATTTTTATTATCAGTTATTGCACGAATCAATTGGGTTATATGCAAAGTTGGTCCGAATACGGTCCCACCCTTGCCTTTGATCACTTCCATGCTAGCACCTCGAAGTTCTCCGAGGATCTCTTCTCGTTGAGGATAAGAGACAGGTTGCGAAAGTGACGAAAATACAGGAACCTGATGATCGCCGTGTTCACCTAGCACAAATGGAAATCCCGTAATACCAAACCTCTCAACAACGAGAGCGAATCGTGCGCTATCGAGTTGGCCTCCAAATCCAATACAATGTTCACGTGGTATCCCTGCTTTTTTGCACAAATAATAGTTGTTGATATCCATGGGGTTCGTGACTGTGATCAGGATCCCAGAAAAACCTTCTAGGAATTTTATACATTCTTGTGCAACCGGTAAATTATAACGGAGCAAGTCAGACCGGGTCTTTATATCAGGGTTGCGTGGGAGACCTGCCACAAAGATGCAAATATCAGCATCTTTGAACCCCGCAGTATCTGTACTAATCGCTATCTCTAAACCAGACTGCTTCAAGTCGAGGACCTGTGCATGTAATAGAGGGGCGACGATATCAAAGAGAACAAGGTCGTCAATGAGTCCAAGTAGAGCAGAGAGATAAGCGACTTCACCACCAACCCTCCCGACACCAATGATACCGAGGCGCACCATTCGATCACAATATGGGTTTGCTAATAATAATAATGAGCCTCGTATCAGGCGGATTCAATAACAAAATTTCAATATTTTTACAATAAATTAAGGGTACCTAATTATATTCCATAAACCACGCGGTTTGCCCTTTAGTTTTCTCTAAGCGTATCAGAATTCATATTCATAGGACGCGAAAGAATGTTTGGACAAAGTCGGAAGAAGGATGCATCTGATACTTGATAACGCTCGGAAAGGGAAAATCACACCTCAAATGATAGCTGTCGCTGATGCAGAAGGGATCAACCCAAACGTCCTATGCGAACGGATCGCTATGGGTAGTGTTGTCATTATGCAGCGAGGCAAACGCACGATCGGAATAGGAAAAGGACTTCGCACCAAGATCAATGTCAACCTCGGCACTTCAACCGGAAAGGTCAGTGTAATGGAAGAAATAAAGAAGGCTATGATCGCAGAGGAGTTTGGCGCAGATACCATCAGCGACCTTTCAATGGGTGGTGATATCAATGCAATCAGGGACGAAATATTTGCTTGCACCACACTTCCAATCACCACTGTACCGGTCTATCAGACCGCTGCTGAGGTGGGTCTGCGAAAGATGACTGCTGATGATATCCTTGTAACGCTCCGAATGCAGGCGGAGCAGGGCATTAGCTCGTGTGTAATCCATTGTGTGAATCATACAATGCTGAACCAGTTGCGGTGGAAAAGAAGGATCCTAGGCATAGTCTCGAAAGGTGGCTCGATCACAAGTGCATTTATGCTGATAAATAGGTGCGAAAACCCGTTTATTGAGTACTTTAATGAAGTCCTTTCCATTTGTAGGCGGTATGATATCGTCCTCTCGCTTGGAAATACGGCACGAAGCGGTTGCATTCATGACCGGTGGGACAAGGTGCAACGCGAAGAGCTACGACAAAATGTCAGGTTAGCACACGATGCTCATGAAAAAGGTGTACAGGTTATTATTGAAGGGACTGGAGGACACATCAGGATAGACAGGATTGCTCGCTACGTGAATTATTATAAAAAACAATCAAAGTTCCCTCTCTTTGTGGCTGGCCCGTTGCCGACCGACATTGCGCTCGGGTATGATCATATTGCGGGATGCTCAGGGGCGAGCATTGCGGCTTCTGCAGGCGCCGATTACCTCTGTTATATCACACCTGCCGAACACCTCGGGCTGCCGTCGCCAGATGCAGTAAAGCAAGGGCTTATCGCTTTCAGAATTGCAGCACATATTGGTGACACCGTCAAGAACCACAGGGACGATGATGACCAGAAAATTGCCTTAATGAGGGCGGGCCTCGATCGCGAGGGGCAGATACGATGTGCTCTTGACCCGACACGGGCACGGGAACTCTGTGATGGTGAATTAGAGTGCACGATGTGTGGGGACTTCTGTGCTATTAAGATTATGCGGGAGTTTTGAGCGTATCAGTCTGAACTTCCATAATCTTGGTTATCCAGGTAACATTTCCAATCATTGCAAGATCTTCAAGTTTATCTTTTCTGGTGTGTGAGTTGGTGTGGTAATTGTTATGCTCCTGGTGCCTAGAAAACGTACAGTTTATAATAAAACCACCAAAATTGTATTCTTAACATTCTGCTAAAGATCAACATGACGTATTAAGAGTCAACACCCTTATTTACCTCAACTACAACGTTGATTTGATGGACTTAGCATTCAATTTGAAAGAGATTGAAGAACGCATAGGTAAGCTCTCATCTGTACAGAAAATCCTGCTTGGAACTGATGGGTCTGTTACACAGCTACTTGAGGCAATCACGGGGAATCCTGTTGCTGTCGAAACTCGTTTACAGGAAATTGTTAAGGCAGATGCTACAATTGCTGATTGTCTTGAAACAAATAGAGACGACCCTTTAAATTATAGAATCGTCGATCTTAAGGATACCAAAACTGGAGAGGTTTTGATTCATGCAATATCTTATACGCCAATCGCACGCCTCTCTCCAAACTTCAAAGACGACTTAATGAAGGCAGATATCCCTATCGGCAAGATAATTCAGCACCACAATATTGAAGCACGGCGGGAGATTCTTAATGCTAGAGTATTCAACGCGAACGAAGATATGAGTAGAATCTTTTCGATCTGCCGGAACGAACCTCTTCTTTCCAGACAGTATAAGATCATCCATAATGATAAGCCACTTATCTTTATTGAAGAACAATTCCCTTACAATAAATTCCTCGATGAACAAAGAGTAATAGTTGAAACGCCATCACGAATTCATGTTACGCTAATCGATATGCATGGAGGTTTAGGAAGGGTTGACGGAGGAGTAGGACTCACCCTTAATGAACCTAGTATTCTCCTTGAAGTAAAACGAAGCTCAGAACTCGAAGTACATGGTTGTGACCCAAGAACCGAGGAACGTATTAAACATCTTACTAGACAAGTTTTGAAGAATATTCATATAGAAGGAAATGCATCGATCACAGTTCGAACAATATTTCCCTCCCATATCGGTTTAGGTAGCGGATCACAATTGGCACTTGCCACTGCTCGTGCACTTTGTGAGCTCTTTGGGCGCACAATGACCGTACCGGAGCTTGCCCAGCTTGTTGGTCGTGGCGGGACCTCTGGAATCGGGACTGCAGCATTTGCATCTGGGGGATTCATAATTGATGGTGGACACCGTTTTGGATCTAAAAGTGAAAAGTCTGATTTCAGACCTTCATCAGCCTCGCGAGGTGTTAAACCACCACCAGTGATTGTGCGTTACGATTTCCCTTCGGATTGGCGTATCTTACTCGCGATTCCCAACTTACCTACAGGAGCGAGTGGGAACCACGAATTCGATATTTTCCAGCAAAATTGTCCAATTCCAGTTGATGAAGTAAGACAACTATGCCATGAAGTGCTAATGCGAATGCTTCCTGCAATTATTGAACATGACATCGACCTATTTGGATCGTCGATCAATGCGATCCAAAATATTGGGTTCAAAAAGGTTGAACACAATCATCAATCAAAGCAGATTTCCAAACTGCTTGAGGCAATGCGGGAGGCTGGAGCAGCAGGTGCGGGAATGAGTTCGTTTGGACCAACTCTCTATGCAATTGGAGACACAGATATGAAAAGTATTGAACGTACAGCTCAGTCCTTTATGCAAAATGAGAATGGGGGGACAACACTCATCACCTCAGTTCGCAATAGTGGGGCATCGGTCAGAGTTACTTGAAAACACCAACAATAATAATTTCAATTATATTGAGTTTCATAATTTCAAGACACTCGAACAAAATCTCTCATCGAAGGTGCTGTTGCGTTAACGGGACTTACCGAAAATGACATAACCTTTTTGTCTAAGGAATGTTCAGATTTCCGAGATAAAGAGAACGAACGACGACAGATTGTTCAGATGCGGCAATGTGGGATGGAGCAAGGGGATTCGATGTGGTCGTTCACAGAGAGGAAAAACAATTTTCGAATTGGTATTTTTTCCGAAAACCTTTTTCATTTATTTCCTAAGGATTACTTATGCAGTCGATAGATGGGTATATCGAGTATACGCGTCGGGAATATTGTAATGATGTGAAATGCCCGATACAATTGCTCTTGAATAAAGAAGTGAAAAAATCTCCTAAATATGAAGAAATCCGAGCGATTTGTGCATCCAATTGTCTCCATAGCACCCATGAATTTCACCACTGGTTAACAGGGAAGGGATACCTCGTCGTCAAACCGGAGCACAAATAACCCCAGTTTTTTATACAGGTGTGTGTCATTAATTCTCGTGAAGTGTCCCCATGGTAAATGCATATCTTGATATTGGAATTCAAAGCCGGATGAACCGGATAATCAATTCGAAAGATAATCGGGTAGTGATGCTTGCGATAGACCATCCCTATTTCCAGGGGCCGACAACGGGCTTGCGCAACATGAGTAATACAATAACAACACTCCTTCCCTATTGCGATTGCCTGATGACGACACGCGGGGCAGTGCGGAGCAATATTGCGCCCGAAGATGTCGGGTCAAAACCCATCATGTTACGTGTTACAGGGGGAAATAGCGTTTTATTCGATGAGTTAAGTGATGAAAAGCTCACGGTTACGATTAAAGAGGCCATTCGAATGGATGCGGCCGGTGTCGCGGTCAGTGTGTATATAGGCTCTGCCAACCAGCAACAGACTATTATAAATCTCACTGAAATGATCAATCACGCCGACGAATACGGAATTCCCGTGTTGGCAGTAACCGCCGTGGGGAAAAACATGGCCCGGAATTTGCGCTATTTATCGCTTGCATCCCGTATTTGCCAGGATGCCGGGGCCCGGATTATCAAGACCTATTATTGTGAGGAATTTTCAAAATTGGTTGACGCGGTTGCTCCAACTCCTGTCGTGGTTGCAGGAGGGAAATATTCAAGTCCTCCTGACGCGCTTCAAATGGCCTACAACTCTGTTCAGGCGGGTGCAGTGGGAGTTGATTTCGGGCGAAATATTTTCCAGGATGACAATCCTATCGGCATGATCAAAGGGATTTGTGCAATTGTCCATGAAAATCATACGGTAAAGGAAGCCCTGGATATCTACAATGCATATTTACCCGATGCATGCAAGCTCGACTAAATTTTTTTATCTCTTATAAATTTACTTTCCACAGTGAACACAATGAAAGCAGCGGTCTATTATAAGAACAGTGACATTCGCACCGAGGATGTTGAAGATCCAACAGTTGGACCAAGAGAAATTAAAGTCAAAATCATGGCGTGCGGAGTGTGCGGGTCGGATGTCATGGAATGGTACCGGATTAAGCGTGCGGGAAGGCCCGGTGGAATTGGAGCCTTTGGACATGAATGCACAGGAATCATTGCAGAAGTCGGTTCCAGCGTAGATCCGAAATGGAACGTGGGAGACCGGGTCGTGGTCACCCATCATGTCGCATGTAACACGTGTAACGCGTGTATACGCGGGCATACGACCGCATGTGACACGCTGCAAAAAACTAAATTTAAAAATGCGTATGGGGCGTTTGCAGAATATGTGGTGTTGCCCGAGATCAACGTGGATCGGGGTATGTTACGCCTTCCCGAATCGGTTTCTTTTGATGCGGGAACCTTTGTTGAACCCCTTGGATGTGTGTTGCGTGGGCAGCAATGGGCCCCGACCTCAGATGGCCGATCAGTCTTGATCATTGGCGCCGGGATAACCGGATTGTTGCATATTCAGGTGGCCCGGTTGAATAGTGCGGGATTTATTGCGGTTTCCGATATTAATCCCGATCGATTGGAGCTCGCCCAACAATTCGGCGCTGATGCAACCATTTTGGCAACTGAAGATGTTCCCAAAAAGTTTAAAGAATTCAATGGCGGATTGGGCGCAGACACCGTCATTATGACCGCACCGGTTCCCGTTTGTGTGAAACAGTCACTTGACGCAGTCGGACCCGGGGGTACGATCTTATTTTTTGCCCCCACAAATCCTGAAATCCAATCCGAAATCAGTCTCTGGAATCTGTGGCAAAAAGAGATTACGATTACCCATTCATATGCTGCCGATTTCCATAATCTTTCAACGGCCCTGAAATGGATTCAGTATAATAGAATCAATGTGACAGATATGATAACCCATGTGTTTCCATTACAAGAAACGGTTCAAGGTTTTCTCTTGACTGCCCAACCGCGGGATGGGAGCCTTAAAGTTATCATTCATCCACAGGAATAACATTTTTTCCTCAATTATTTACATTGAAGTCTTGATATGTCTGCATCTTTCCTATCCCCCTTCACACCACCTGCCCCATAACTGTAACATTCCCCGCATGAGAAATACAAGATGCGTGTTAATCTACTTAAAAAGATGCTCTTTATAATAAAAATGAGCCTCGAATCAGGTGGATTAAATAGCAGAATTTGGCTCTGTAGAACTCCTCAACAACAATAGGAATAGAGAATAACAGGATCACTCTTGGGGGTTCTGGTGCGTTGTCGTGCCCTCACTATGGAACATAGAGACTTTGCTGTTGAGTGGTTTCAGAAAACAGATGGAATAGTTAGGAACTATTTTTGGAAGAAAATATGAAAGCCTCGAAGATGCACCGAAACCGAATTGTCCTATGTCTCCCCATTCCGGTTACAGGAACGATCCAGAAAGATAAAAGTTAAAGTGAGAGAAGGATATATCAGTCATATCCCATGGCAGATCTTCTCAATGTAATCATTTCATCTGAAAAAAGAAGAAATCTCCTGCTATTATTGAAAAATAAGTCACAAACGTGGGATGATATCAAAATACGGCTGAACGTGACCGCAACAGGCATGCTCCCTCAGATCCGCATCCTTGAAGAAGAGGGCCTTATCATCAAATCCGGGAGAAGTTACTCTCTTACCGATTTAGGGCATCTGCTCGTTCATTTTCTCGAACCATTCATCACAACATGGACAGTTATTGAGACGGAGAAGGAATTCTGGCAGACCCATGACATCAGCGTTCTTCCCAAGGATCTATTACTGCGGATACGTGAACTTGGTGCCATTCAAGTCATTGAATCCAGTGATGAGGAAATTTACGAATCGCATAAACATTTTCAGGACTCTGTTTTGAATTCAAGATCCCTCCAAGGTATAGCCCATATGGTTCATCCGATATATCCTGATCTTTTTTTACGCTTGGCAAGAACCGGGGCTCAGACAGGACTTATAGTGACGAGGAAAGTGTTTAACATCGTAAAAGGGAAATACAGCCAGCAGCTCTCCGAATGGCTTCGCTTTTCAAACGCAAGCATGTATGTTCTTGATGAAGATATCAAGTTCTCATTCATCGTCACTGACAAGTATCTCTCGCTGACCCTGTTCTATCACAATGGTGTCTTTGATTCAAAACGGGATCTGATAAGTTCAGATCCGTCCGCATTGAAGTGGGGGGAGGACCTTTTTACTTATTACATGAATCGTTCGCAAAAAATCGAGATGTTAGAGAAAGCTCCCAGCAAAAACTAATCTGCTCATAAGTGCGAAAGGGAGCTCTCCAGCGGCCATGAAAACTCTGAAATACTTCTTGATTCCCACAGCGCATTTTTCGAATGAAATTGAGTAAACTGAGATAAAGGTAACACCAAAAAGGAAACTGCATAATAGAATAGATATTTCGGGATGTATTTTTCCCACTATCACGGAAACCGCCATTATGGTGTGGAGAAGGACGCAGACGCTTAGCAGCAATGTCTTTGTCATGGATTCTCCTAAATATATCGGCAATGTTCTGATCCCAGCTCGCAGATCCCCGTCCACATCCTTGAAATCGAAGAGGGTTGAGCTGATAAATAACTTGAGGCAAAAAAATAAAAAAATAGATGCAAGGGTGACAGGATCCATGTTCCAGCGGCTCACTATCAGTGCAATGCTCCCCCCCCATGTAAGGCCAATGACTGCATTTTTCCTTCCCGCGCCGCCTTTTAGCTTTAGCGAATATGTTCTGAACGATATACCCTGGGAATAGATATAGCCAATAACGAAAGGGAAGAAGGATGCAAAATAGATATTTTCGCGGGCAAGAATGATAAATCCGATAAAAAAAGCAATGAAGCACGCCAGAATACCGATGCGCTTGTCTGCACCGGCGAGCTCGCTCCTGTTTATTGCATCTTCTTCACAGCCCAAAGCGCGATCGAGTGTGTAAGTCGCATATACAATCAACCCGTAAGCGAGATATATTCCTATATGGGGATCTAGCCCTGCAAAAAGGAATGCGATATGTAACCTGAGACTTCCGGATATTGCGACAACTGTCGAGGAGTTCAAGAGGTTCAGTGTCGAATAATAACGTCTGTTCACACCTAAAAAATCCTGTGTGATCTTTTATTTTAACCGAGGGCGGTTTTTTAATGCCGTTAAAATTTTTAATGGCGTTAAAATCGTGACTACGGGTAATAATATACTATTTGATTCTAATATGAACGTAGTGTGCGTATAATTCCTAGGATGAACCCGGGTGGAGTGCAAATATTTGAAAAATCTGGAATTATGCATCCAATTCATCAGAGTTGATGTATGACCACTTCCACAGCACGTGACAAGCGGTCACTCATAAAAACCAAAGAACCGCCAGAACCTGAACCAGCAGAGACCAGGACGAGGCGAGAGAAGGTACACTCTCGCAAGGATGCGAGGATCCTCCAGGACATCACCGAGCGCAAGCAGGTGGAGGAGGCGCTGCATGCTTCAGAGACCCGATATCGTCGGCTCTTTGAAGCGGCACAAGACGGTATTCTCATTCTCGATGCCGACACCGGTAAGATCGTCGATGTGAATCCATTTTTAACCAACTTGCTGGGGTTCTCGCGCGAACAGTTCCTTGGAAAGAAACTATGGGAGATCGGGCTTTTCAAGGACATCGTTGCCAACAAAGACAACTTCGAAGAATTGCAACGACAGGAATACATCCGTTACGAAGATCTGCCGCTGGAAACCGCCGATGGGTGGCGGATAGACGTGGAGTTCGTCAGTAACGTGTATGTTGTGAACCACATGAGGGTGATCCAGTGCAACATCCGGAACATCACCGAGCGCAAGCAGGTTGAGGAGGCGTTAAAAGAGAGCGAGAAGAAGTTCCGTGAGACGGTAAAGTACCTCGATGAGGGATATTACAGCTGCACGGTGGAGGGGTTGGTGCTTGAACACAATGCGGCATTTAACCGGATTCTCGGTGTCGGCATTGAAAAAGATTTGAAAGGAACATCATTACCCAACTTTTGGAAGGATCCTGCTGATAGAAAAAAATACGTTGACGAGCTGATCTCAAAAGGATCCATACAAAACTTCCAGATCAATTTAACGACGATCCAGGGTGAAAACATCTTCGTTCTGGCAAATTCCCATATCGTAAAAGACAAGAATGGCGGGGTGGTGAGAATTGAAGGGACGGTTACGGATTATACCGAACGCAAAAAAATGTCAGATCAGATCGAAGCCTCCCTCCATGGGAAGGAGACGCTGCTCCGCGAAGTCCACCACCGGGTGAAAAATAACCTCCAGATTATTATTTCCCTCTTAAACCTCCAGTCCCGGTTTATCACGGATGAGACAACTCTTTCCGCATTCAAGGAGAGCCAAAACAGGGTCAGGGCGATGGCCCTTGTCCACGAAAAACTGTACCAGTCCAAGGACATCTCGAACATCGACCTTGACAATTATATACGGTTCCTTGGCGATAACCTGTTCCAGTTCTTAGACATGAAAGGAAAGGGTGTCACGCTTACGATGGATATCCGGGATATTTCCGTCACTATCGATACCGCCATCCCTCTCGGGCTGATGATCAATGAGCTGATTTCCAACTCCTTAAAATATGCATTTCCCGGCGGGAGAAAAGGAGAGATCTCCCTTGCGATCCACAGACAGGATCACATGATCACTATCCTGTTTAAGGACAACGGCGTCGGCATCCCACAGGACTTCGACTGGCGCAACGCAAAATCACTCGGGCTCCGGCTTGTGATCTCGCTCGTGGAACAGCTTTCCGGGACGATTGAACTCGACCGGATGGCGGGAACTGCGTTTACGGTTGTTGTACATGAAAAGGAATGAACCGGAAATGAGCATCCGGTATCCCCATTGAATTTTTTTTTCGAAATATTATGAGAACGAGAACGATTTTTTTTTAAATAACACGTTATTGACTGTGAATTTAGGGTGTTATTGTGTTAACGGGACTTAACAGAAATGACATAACCTTTTTGTCCGAGGAATGTTCAGATTTTCCGAGATAAAGAGAACGAACGACGTCAGATTGTTCAGATGCGGCAATGTGACGCGGAGAGAATTGGAATTGCGAGGGTTACGAGATGGAGGATGAGAGAGAAAATGAGAAAAAGCAGAGTATAATTTTTTATGTTAAAATAGAAAAAGTCGTTAATGATCCGGACACAGCAAGAAGTTTTAATTGTAATGTATCATTTCATTCGCCCAAAAACTGAACTTCCATACACTACATTACCTGTTGAAAATTTTAGAAGGCAGTTAAAATACCTCAAAATGAAGTATCCTATCATCACATTAGGAGATGTTATTGACGGCAAACACGGGTGTGTTCTTACCTTTGATGATGGAATAAAAGACCATTATACAAATGTATTCCCGATATTAAAAAAAGAAGAAATTCCTGGTGTATTCTTCCCAATGACAGCATGTTTACAGCATAAAAATGTGTTACCAGTGCAAAAAGGACAGTGTCTTCGCGCGAAACTGCACAATAATGAATTTGTATTACAATGGAATGAGATTGCACCAGATGAATGTAAAATTGACCTTTCAAAAATCAAAGAAAGTTTAGGATATCCTGATGATGATAAAAAAACCAATAAAATTAAAACTTTTCTTTCAAAAATACCAAATGAAAAAAAAGATCCAATACTTAGTATAATGTTTAAAACTCTATTTGGAAAGGAATCTGCGTTTGCCAAGAAACTATACATGAACTCTAATGAAATCAAAGACATGGTGAATGCGGGAATGGAGTTCGGTATTCACACACACACTCATCCTTGTTTGAGAAAACTAACTGAAGATTCACAAAGACGTGAGATAGAACAGTCAAAGAGATATCTGGAGAGGATTACAGGTAAACCTGTATCTTCTATTGCATATCCTTATGGAAAATATAACCCAACAACAATTAAGATATTGAAACTATTAGGAATCAAGGTTGGTTTAAAAGCAAAAGGGGGTATTAACACCGGAAAATTGGATTTATTCCGGTTAAAAAGATGCGACACAAATAAAATTGAGAATTAGAAAAAAGTTGGAAAACCGCATAAAAGTGATATCGGAAGTGATGGGTTCCAAAATGTGTTCAGAAAAAAGCCACAAAAGGATTAGCGGGATTATTCAAGAGTGCAAAAATCTGTAAAAAGTGTTTTGAGAGAAAATGAGGGATTAAAATATTATTTATTACTCGTTGAATTTTAGTTCAACAGAGTCAAACATATCCATTTCATCGTCTCTTACCGGAATAAAAGTTTCAATTATTGCTGGTTGATCTTGGTATAATGTTTCATTCATATTGATTTGAGTGACATCTTTTCCTTGACTGTAAATATGAAATACGATTTCATAGTTACTGGAAACAACATTTCTAGGAGTTAATGTTGCAGATACCTCTACAAAAGTCCAATCAGGATTTTGAGGTGATTTAGGAGGTGGGTTAATGCATCTGGCTATACCAATTGTTTTACTATTTTCATTTTTACCTTCTGTATAATCTCTAATAAATACATTAAACTCCCCCCAAGAAATACCAGAAAGTTTTGGGGGACTTGCTTTAAATCCATAATTGGGATCATTTGCAATTGCCGGAAACACTTCTTTCATAACACAGTTATTTATTTCATATGTGAGGAGAGATTTGTTAACTTTGAATTGTGTAATATAAGGATTCACAGTGGAAACAGAAGTTCCCTTTTGTTCTTTAGTTTCATTTTGAGTTGTGTTTATCGTTTGCCCAATACTTGTTGGTGCTAATGTTACAATCGTTGTTTGTAGTTGTGTCGGTGTGGTCGTTATCGAAATTGATTGAACTGTTTGTGCAGGTGTTTGTTCCGTTGTTGTTTTATTTGTGCATCCACTTGTGCACACAAAGAAAATTATAATAATAATTACTAAAATGGGAAATATCTTTTTCATAACCAAATCACAACGCGGGAATATTAGTTGAGAGTATAATATAATTATCGAATTTCAATTAAAATCAAAATGTGATATCGGAAGTGATGGGTTCCAAAATCGTAGATAACTATAACCCAAAGCAACAATGCGAGGGGTTCAATTCGAACCATTCTGGTCCAGCCCTTTCCTCTATATTGTGCATGAGAAATACAAGATGCGTGTTAATCCGCCCAAAAAGATGCTCTTTATAATAAATAACGACCATTTCCTTTTGGATGGTTACGATCAGACCCGGGCCGGTGAACGCTGGGGGCATCCAAATAGCTAATCATTTACTACTTGCTGCCGGTGTTCTAGGGACAACCGGAGCATCACTTACCCGCATGCTCAGTTATGGTGCTGGGGCGGTTGTGACAAAGTCGATCGGTCCTCTTCCTAAAGATGGACACGTGGGTCCATGCTTAGCTGTTCTTGATGATGGTTTTTTGAATGCTATGGGACTACCAAACCCATCAAAGGAGTTTGTTGAAGAGCTTTCTGTTCTTAAAGGAAAACCGGTAATTGCCAGCATCTATGGAGGAAGTCCCGAAGAGTTTGCAATGGTGGCAGAGTGGTTCAAAGGAAGTGTAGCTGGGATTGAACTGAATCTCTCGTGTCCCCATGCGGAGGGATATGGATCGGCAATTGGAAGCGATCCTTCCCTTGTGGAGGCTTGCACCCGAGCGGTTACTAAGCTTGGTATGCCGACATGGGTAAAATTGACTCCTAATGTAACCGATATAACGGAAATTGGTAAGGCAGCTGAAAAGGGCGGTGCTGATGCACTTGTTGCTATTAATACAGTAAAGGCAATGAGAATTTCTACGGGGCTAGGTCGTCCCGTTCTCGGGAATCGTTCCGGTGGATTGTCTGGTAAAGCGATTTTTCCTATTTCCGTTCGATGCGTGTACGAGCTGTACGAAACGTGTAAAATCCCCATTATAGGTTGTGGGGGCATTAGTTCCGCTGATAATGCGATTGAAATTATGATGGCAGGTGCGGTTGCGGTTGAGATCGGAAGTGCAGTATATTCTGATGTACGGATCTTTGAAACAATAGCCAAAACCCTCTATTCGGATGATGGTATCCCTTCAAAGGACATTGTGGGGTGCGCTCATGAGTAATCAGTTTCCTCTCACAGTTACTATCACCGGGATTCGAGAAGAGACCCCAACTGTCCGATCATTCTCATTTGATTCACCTTTTGAATTCGACCCAGGTCAGTTTTTAATGGTCTGGGTGCCTGGTGTTGACGAAATACCTATGGCACTCTCTTCGGCTGATTCTATAACTGTGCAGAAGGTCGGTGACGCAACAGCAGGTCTTTTTAATTTAAAAATCGGTGATAAAATTGCGGTACGAGGTCCTTTTGGAAATGGTTTTTTCAAGGGAGAGAGAATGCTCGCAATTGCAGGTGGCGTTGGCGCAGCACCTCTACTTCCTCTCGCACTTGCAGATCGCGTGATGACGTTTCTGCTTGGTGCTCGTACAGAGACAGAATTGCTCTTTGTTGACCAACTTGATGAATGTACTGATCTTCAGATTGCAACTGATGATGGTTCTCTAGGTGTTCAGGGATTTGTGACTGTCTTACTTGACGATTTGAACCTTGGTGCATACGACAAAGTAGTTGTGTGCGGACCTGAGCTGATGATGCGGACCGTACTTGGGAAAGTTGCTGAAATAGGTATTGAACACCGTTCCGAATTTGCCCTCCAGAGATACATGAAATGTGGAATTGGACTTTGTGGTTCTTGTTGTATTGACCCATCAGGATTACGAGTATGTCGTGATGGCCCGGTTTTAAGTGGAGATCTATTAATCAAAAGTGAGTTTGGGCAATATATGCGAGATGCGAGTGGAAGGAAGAAAACCATATAATTCTCATTCTCATTACAAAAAAAGGAAGATAAACTAAAAAAATAAAATTTTTTTCTTGTATTGTTTGTTCAAATGTACCTTGCTTTTTTTGATAGTTTTCGAGGTGTGTAGATAGGACGGAAGGGCATTCCTTCAGTATCATTTTTTACAGAAGCTATCAATCCATCAACAGTCATCTGCTCTTTAAATGGTTTATTTGGTTTGGATTTTTTTCTGATCGTAACTGTGAGTCTTTTATTTTCCTGTTCTAAATCCCCAATCACGACAACATAAGGTACCCAATCCATACCAGATTCTCGAACTTTCTTTGATACACTTTCGTCGCGATCGTCAAGATCGGCTCGAATATTTGCGGTATTTATCATTGAACAAATATTTTCCGCGAATGGTGTATGACGTTCTGCTACTGGTATCACCCGCACTTGGGTTGGAGCGAGCCATAGTGGTAAAGAAGGTATCTCTTGCATTGAAATATTTTCGAGCATCGCACATATCACGCGTTCGACACTTCCAGTTGGCGAACAGTGAAGAATTGGTGGGTGAATTTCGGTACCGTCTTGGGTATGATATTTGATATTGAATCGGGTCGAACTCTCGACATCGATTTGGACTGTTGGATTTTCAATAGGACGCATTTGTCCATCGATTGCTGCAAGGTCAATCTTTGCGACCCAATAATGAACTCGGTCAGAAAGAATTTCTATCAGCATTGGGACATTGGATTCTTTAACAATTTTCTTGACCCAATCTTCGTATTGGGCGTAAAAATCCTTCGTGCAACGGAATGCTGGTACTAGATCGGTTTCAAAGTCCTTACCCGTTTTCCATCCCATTTGAAGTTGTTCTTCGAAGCATTTGAGTGCTTCAGGCATGTTGGAACAAAGGGTGTGCATATCAGGCATTGTAAATGCCCGTAAGCGTTTAAGCCCGATTACCTCCCCTTTTTGTTCGTGTCGGAACGAGTATGTTGACAGCTCATACATTTTCATCGGGAGTGTATTTGGTGATATATGCATATCCCTCATGATAGAGAACATACCAAAACATGCAGCAAATCTTAGCATCATGTTTCGATTATTGCTTTTGAACCGATACTGACGTTCACCGAATTTATCTGCATGTTCGTAAATTGCACGGTCTCCCAAATCATACATAACCGGGGTTTCAACAGGTGAAGCGCCATACTCAAGGACCATCGTTAAAACATAATCAGCGAGCAGATCACGGATCAATTTTCCTTTGGGCATCCACCGTAGGCACCCTACATCACTGGCCGATTCGTAATCAGCAAGTTCTTTCGATCGCATTAATTCTACATGAGCTGGTTCTCCGCCTGTAGGAATTGCAATGCCAAGTTCCTTTTTCACAAGGCAACCGAAAGGTGAATCGTTTAGATATTCTTTATAATCATGCTGAATTCCATCAGGTGTAACCACAAACCAGTCATGAGTGACTTCACTTTTTTCCTTTTTTATGATTCCTTCTTCACCGCCAGGCACGATTATTTTGGATAGCTCAGAAAGAGGATGTCCTTTACAGTGAAGCTTAAAGGCTTTATACCACCCGAACGGTGCACGCTTTACTGAATATCCAATGTCAGAAAGCTGTTTCTCAAGTGTTTTGAGAACTTTTATAGCGACTTCAGGTGATGCGAGGTCGTTAGAAAGATGGGCATACGGGTAGAGGACGATATTGTCTGCTTTTACTTGATCAGCAGTATTGCTAATTTCCTCAATAGCTTGTGTAATTACACCATCAATGTCTTCCTCATCGATTGATTCAACCGCACAGAATACGGTGAGGGCATCTTCCTGTTTATCTGCGAGGACTGCAGGTTCCTCTGCCATTTTTGTCTTCTTTTTTGCTTCGTACTCGATGTAATCTGAGTGTATGAGGAGAAGTCGCATGCGTCAGCTCCGGTTTGATATAAGTCTCCCAATAAAATGCGTCCTTTTGGTATATACCATCATTGGATTTTGGTTCGGAAATTTTCAGAGGTAACCAACTGTAACGGTAATAAAATGAGAAATTGTTAGATTTTGAATCCACAACTACGGCAGAACTTTGCGTTCGGTTTGAGCGGCTTACCACACGAGGGGCAGAAGTTCTTCGTGCGAGCTGGAGCTGTTTGTTGCGGTTGGACTGATGGGACAAGCGGCGGTGTGATTGGAACAGGGGTTCCACAATTGGCACAGAATTTTTTGGCTGACTCGATTGGGCTACCGCAATTTTGACAGATTTTTTTAGTTTCAGGAAGAGGAGACACTGGTGACCCGATTTGGGATGACGGGGTTTCTTTGAATAAACGCTTTGATTCTGACTGCTTAAGTGATTGAAAGGATATTTTTGGTGGGGGCATTAATTGGCCATCCCCTACATAAAACGTCATTTCACCAATCTTGTATCCAGTAAATGGCCAATCGTTATGAACCCGATCGTACCAGCACCACTCCTGTAGAAAGGGAATGAGCAATAACTGGTATCCACCTATATTAATTACCCAGTCAATTGGTCTCCCAAATAATTCCTCTCGTGTTTTATTTGGATATTTTGAAGCGAGGAGGAGCAGCTCTTTGGCATGCTGCTCAAGTTCAGTCTGGGTTTTTTGTTGGTACTTATCAATCATAGAGCAAAACTCCTGAAAGGGTTATTTTGCTGGTGTAAACCACGGGTGCTTTCGGTAGCTATTAACGATTGTTGCAGTTTGTTTTAATGAAGGACTACCATTTGCCAAGCTTTGTTTCACAAATTCTTCAATTCCTCTCTGTTCTCCCTTCTCCATGAGTAACTTTTGGAAATCATTCATAGCTTCCGAATGGGTAACTGGTGAATTAGGATCATCGAGCTTCGTCTTCCAGAAATTTACCCATTCCTCCTCTGTTTTTATCACAGTAATGGTTTTTTTATCAGGATTGTTGATGGGATCTTGGTAAGTTCTTTGATAGGACTCCCAGTAATCGACAACATATCGATCTCCTGATGGCGTTATAAAGAAGGTTGCGGAATGATTATCTCTACTATCTGGCCTAATCGCAATTACATCTACATATGTCCCTTCTCCGAACACATTACCGATCGCTATTTGGCTCCTATTCCTTCCCCCATATGCACACTCTCCACACTGAACATAAACAACATCAGCGGGGGGCTCCTTCCAATTAACATACGAACTAATTCCCGACAATGAAATTTCTCCAGCAAAATGAGGTGCGCTTGTATCAACGAGCCATGGATTTATAACGACCCATTTGTCTCCATGCATTTTTTGGATTGTATCACTTGCAACTGTAATGAGAGAATCAAGATTCTCAGGTGTGAGTTTGATGTTTCCCCGATCAAGTGCCGGATCATTGTTAACGATTTGTTGAGCAAACTGATTTTGGTTGATGTTTTCCTGGTCATGCAAGTATTTTGTTATAATAGCGTTAATGCGATCTGCCATCGGCATATCAGAGTTTTCATTTTCAGCAAGGTATTTTCTGATCACATCCCAGACAGGGTCATCTTTGTCTAATTTATCGGCAGAAATGTCAGAGTTTTCCTGTTCAGCAATATACTTTCTTATTGCATTCCCAACAGGGTCATCTGCATCTAATGTATTGATATCAAGTGGAGGTGCACCGAGCTGCTCAACTGGGCCCTCTCTACCAGCTTCCGCAGCAAGCTGTTCAAGACGACTCATGGGTCTCTCAGATGCGGGGGTCTCACTCTCGGGTATGGTTTTTCCTTTTATGGTTTGTAATATATCGTCGACCGCTCCTCCGCTACCTCCTTCTCCCTCTGTATCACTCTCTGGGAGACCGGTAGGGAAGAAGAGTGAAAGTGCTCCCAAGGTTCCGCCGGCGAGCGCTCCTACCGCCCCAAACGTAGCGGGTGTCACACTGTCAGAGACAGCAGCGGGAACCTTTTTTATATCAATGGACCCCATTCCAACGCCATTCAGATCTTTCTGGAGTGCATCCATCGCTGTATTCTCGAGGTCCTGAACATTTTGTTGGACTGCTCCTCCAGATGGGTTCACAGAGGTTCCCACACCACCTCCAGAAAAGAGAGATGCGAGGGGATTGCTGGATGACGAAGAACCGGTGAATTGGTATCCGGTGAGTTCCATGGTGGCTGATGTCGTACCGGCACTGTCGGATGCCTGCATCTTAAGAAGTACAGGGACACTGGGATCAGTCCACATGTTCATTGTCATCGTGCCACCTTCTGATCCTGACATTGACAGGGAATACTTCGTGGCTGATGAAAAGGTACCTGCCGGTACTGTAACGGATTCAGTAGTCTGGTATAGATGAGCTCCGCTCTGGCTTGCGACGTATCTGAGCATATCCCCTAAATCTCCCGAACTCAATTGGCTTGGTTGCGAATAGGTCATGCCAGAATTCGACTGCATTATTTTCGCCATATCAGCGAGGTTTATAGAGATTGTTTTGCCATTCGCGGTCATGGTTGCAGTGCCTCCAATAATAGCATAAGAGACCGGATCCAGATACTCGTCCGCAACCATGTGAATTGAACCTAGAGAGGAAGTTGATTGCTGGTCGACCTTTGAATGGACGGCATTGCGACTATTATACAGTTCGCTGCTAATATCGTACCGGAGCGTGGAATCAACCCTTATCGTTTTTACTACCTCTTTGTTCGAACCCGGTTCTGAAACTGGTCCAGTCATACTGGCGGTTGCACTGTAGGAGAACCACCCAAAGGGTATTTTCGGTTGGCCAAGCGTTGGTGTGGCAGCTGCCCTATACGTTGAATAACAGTACTTTGCGGTATTGAACTGGTCATACCCGCAGAGCGTGAGTTTTCCTCCACATGCGTCATACCCCATCTGTTTTGCCTCTGTTGGAAGCAGGCAACTACACCCAGCAGAACAAGTTGCAGCATGGACAACGGGAATGAGTAAGAGCACGAAAAGTAAAGCGGTTGCCGTTACTGACAGTTTCCGCATGACGTTCATGGCGACCTCCCAAAACGGCTGGTTAGTGTTGCTATGAACACCGAATCTTTTGGAAATCTCTTATTTTTCCGGTAATGGATTAGCAACGTTCCGGCAACAAGTATGGCAACGACGATCGCAACGACAAGGAGGGTATCTGCATAGAAAATCACGAAGAGAAAACCGGCCAATGCTCCAACAACACCCATGACGGGGAAACCGGGAGCAGGTATCACAGGGTCGGTCTTTTTTACGAGACGATTCAGGTCAGAGTATCCCAAACGCATTGCAAGAATTGAAAGACTTTCCTGCTGCGTAAATAGGATGCCGAACATCAGAATGAGAAACTGGATGCTGGTCAATGGTGTTAAAAGGCATAACCTGATAATGAGGGCGATTGCGACACCCGACATTACCAAGGGGAATGCCGAGGTTCCCGTTGTCCTGATTGCCGACATAATCCAATTCGGCAACGTCTTGAATTTTCCAAAACTTGTTCGCCACCCACGACTCGTTATCTGGGACCAGAAATAGGAAATAATTGCAGTTAAGAGGAACCAGAAGAGCAGGGCGTTTGGGTTCGACTGCAATCCAGTGGCAGCAAGAACCGAATTTTGCAGGTTACTGTTTGAAGTTTTCATGACCTGGACATAGGTGTGGAGTGCAAGGACGATCAGAAACGAGATGATCATTCCTTTAATAACGCTTTTGAGCATTCCCCGGATATTTTTCACCATCCCCTTAACAACCATCACAATAAGGGATGGTAATGTCTGTGGAGGGGTAATGGGAATCTGGCTGACAGGGACGGAAGGACTTGGAGCAACCGGAGGTGGTGGGGAGGGAGGTAAAGGTGGGCTGCTTTCAATGGGTGCTCCGCAGCTGGGACAGAACTTACTTGTCAGACCTAAAGGAGATCCACAGTCACTGCAAAATTTCTTGCCATTTGCCATAGGCTAACATTAGTTTTCGCTTTCTGAATGCTAATAAATATTTTGAAAAAGAATTCCTAAATCTTTTCAGCGGTATTCGGTTTTTAATTTTAATATATTTTTTTGAATAAAAAATCGCAAACATACTCTATTAATTACAAGATTATCGTATCACAATGTGTAGCGCTCAACCAATTCGAGTCATGGTGACACACCCTGCTCGCTGCGGAGGTCATAATTGCGTATGGCGAACACAATTTCAACAAATGATAAAAATCTGACGTGTCCGAAGTGCAACAATCCGGTTAAACCGAATGAGAAATTCTGTGGCAACTGTGGTGCAAAACTTGATTTCCAACCAAAGTGTGCAAAGTGCGGAGCAAGTCTCTCACCGACAGTAAAATTCTGCGATAATTGTGGAACTCCGGTCGGAAAAACGATCGTTGCACCACAACCCGTGACACCCAAAACGGTTTCACCGTCTCCCCCGCCGCCTCCTCCACCAGTACAACCACCAAAACCAATCCCAAAACCTCCTGTAGCTCAAACTCCTCCACCTCCTCCAAAACCGGTCACACCCTCAAAAGTGCAGACACCACCACCTCCACCAGTGCAGCAACCGAAATCAATCCCCAAACCTCCCGTAACTCAACCTCCACCGCCACCCCTTGTCCAACCGCCTCCCCCACCTTCTGCTCCGATTGCAAAGGCAAAACCTGCAATAAATCAAAAAATGGTTATTATGGGGGTTGTTGTTCTTGTAATTATCCTTGCCGGCGTTTTCGTAGTTCTTCCGGCAATGTCTGGATTAAACCATTCATCTTCAGTTTCAAGTTCACCAACCCTCTCACCAACAGTTACCCTTACGTTGCAACCTACTTTCGCATCCCAAAATCCAACCACAACATCAAGTTCTCCCACTTCACTTAGCGCTGAAACCGGTTCACTCCAACCCGGTCCGACGCAGAATCCTCCAAGCAAGTTGATGGTCTATTTTTCAGTCCAAAAAGATGCGATTACCAATGATGTGACCGTAACACTATCTGGAGGCCCAGGTCAGGTAATCGTGAAAAATGTTGAGTTCCAGTTGACGCGGTCGGATGGCCAGGTGTTGACGAAAGATTTTGCACCGAACCAGAAGATCAATGAAGCAACACTTCAAGGGACTTCTGGAGCTGATCGCGTCGTGGTCACCGTTTCATACTTTAATGGCGAAACCTATACGATGGTCGATCAGTTGGTTCAGATGAGACAAAAGATGTAATATCCCTTTTTTCTATTATCTAAAAATCAATTCATATACCAGCTAGTAACGTCGAAAAATGGGTACTCCAATTCCCTTATCTATTGAAATTAAGATGGATGGTATTTTTTTATAGAATACAAATCCCCTTTACCCATTTTTCGCGCCTGTCAAACGAGAAATTTCGCGAATCGCTGTATTGATTAGATCAGTGACAGTGCTGATAATGTCTTCAACAATACCGCCCTGTCCCTTGATTTTAAGGGTTAGAGTTTGCTGGTAGAGATACTGTCCGCTTCTCCCGTTAATTGTGACATCTGCCGTAACACCAGCAGGTACATTTTGGGGGATCGTGAGAACATAAGTAAACGATTTTGGATAGGGACCCTGGTACGTGCCGAGGTTGAGAGTCTGGGTATACCCCATCGATCCAACATTTGCCGTGAAATCGATTGGTGAGTTGAACCCTGGATTTGCATCGATGGTGATGTAGTACGTAATCATGTCACCGGGTTTTCCGGAAGCAGTAACTGGAGTTACTGTAAAGGAATACGGTGCCTCGGCTGAAACTGGTACTATGCAAAGGACAAGAAGAGAGAGAAAAACAATCGTTACAAAGAGAAAGGAATTTTTGGGCATGGTAGATGGTTTTGGTACAATAAAAAAAAAGACTTTCCATATGTATTCGTCAGTTCATTTTCGATACATATTAAAAAGAAGAGAATTTGAATACATTATAGAGAGGCAGAAGACTGATGGATGCACAAGAAGCGGAAGCAGCGTATAGGACATTAAAAAACCAGTTGGATTCAGGACAGATCCAGATGGACGTATACGACCAAAAAATCGCCGAACTTCGGTATCAAGACAATACAGGTACCTGGTGGGCGATCAACGGTACTGACGGTAGCTGGTTGAAATGGACCGGCAGCACGTGGGAACCGGCGTTTGCGCAGCAAGCGTCAGTACAACAAACTCCCCCCCAAGTAACTGTTACACCGACAGTTACTACTCCCACTCCAGTGGCAAAAGAGAGAAAGAAACGGAATTGGGTTGGGATTGGGAGCCTTGTGTTCGGTATTTTAGCTTGGATAATTTTCCCCTATGTTTGTGGAGTTCTCGCTCTCTGTATCGGTATTTTCTCTCTCTATATCACCAGAAAAACGACAGGAAAAATTGCATTCGTGGCAATCGCTGGGATAGTTATCGCAGTTGCGTCAATAATTCTCAATTTCTTCTACCTCACCCTGTTTGCACCGCATATACTTCCAAGCTTGAAATAAAACCCGTCAACAGAAAAGAAAATTTTTTTATTTTATATCGGTAGCTTCAAATTTCTTTTTCCGTTTGATACGCTTGTGGCATAGGTACCCGCCGGCGAACAATCCGATGAGGACAATCCATGGAGGTAACGGCACAATTAAATTGTATGCGATTGCTGCTGCTGTTTTAGCTTGATTTTCATATTCATAATTACCTTCGGTATGGTACAGCGTAGCAACATGTTCCCAGGTTGTCGATTCGTCTTTATGATTATCGGCATCCTTTGCTTTCTGGAGCGCCATATCGTATTCCTTTTCAGCTTGTTTGCAGACCGCATCCATTGTTTCTTTGTAATTTTTCACATTGCTGCTTTCATCAGGATGAATCCCTTGGTACTGCCATTTGATTCGTAATTTGGGATCATGGAAATCTGTAGAGAGAAGTACACTACAATTTATCCCTTGATAGGCAACACATTCATCGTAGGATTCTTTCTGGTACTGTTTTACGTAGAGATCAGTGTATTGTTGACACAACTTTTGGTACTGGTCTCCTTCTGAAATATGGTCCTGTGCACTCATTCTGTATTCCGGGACCGGAGAAAAGAATGCGGTAGTGATAATATCCTCAATTCCCTGTGCCTTCACAGGAGAAGGTATACATGATAGAATAAATATGAAAAATAAGAGGATAGTAAAAATCTTCACGAGTCGCATGTATGGAAATTGCGAAAAGAATTTATTAAAGATTGCGAATTTTACTTCTGTCGTTTTTCAAAAAAATTTTTGAGAGGGAACTATCAAATTTTACTCTTTTTTTGTTGGAGTAGAACAACAGCGCCAACAACTGCTACAACAATGATCCATGGTGGTAGCGGAAGTCCAAATGAACTCATTGCTTCTGCTGTCTGTTCTGCGGCCGCGGCATCCAATTTGTTAGCATCGGAATTTCGTCCCATTGTTCGATAGACATCGGCTGCATCAGAAAATATTTCTGCCTTTAGTGAATGGTTAGAATCACTCGTTTTACCCATCGCCATATCATACGCGTTAGCGGATCGACTACAGTAATACGAGGATTGGGAAAGGTATTGTTTTAATTGCCCATTTGTATTCAAAATCTCAGAAGCAACCGTGTTTTCACTGTTAGCAAATAAATTTGTTTTAAAGTAACTTTTGCTCATGGTACCATCTTTCGAAATATTGTATTTTGGGACAATTGTACTCAGATATATACTATAGCTCTGATCATAGAACAGATCCGAATACTGTTTGCATTTCGCAGCATTGGCATCGGCGTATGTTTTCCACTGGTTTCCATTCCATTCAAGAATTGGAAACGGTTCGAAAAAACCTCCGATTGGATCAGCAATAAAATTCGTTAACATAGTTCCTATGTCTGGTTCCCAACCAGCACTATAATCATTTTGGGCTGCTGCTGGTGGAATGAACGTAATTAAAAAAAGAATCCCGAGGATTACTATGATGAAAAGACATAGAAACGGTGGTTTTCCCATATCTATTGAATGGATTAATTTTTTTAAAAACGTTGCGAAACGAAAACAAATTTTTTATGACAGAAAAATGGGTTAAGATTTTTTACTTACATATCATTTTTTTGATTCTTGAGTTTATAGGCACTGGCCCTGCGTGCATACCGTTCCACCCGTACACACATGCCCGCATGAACCGCAGTTCGATTGAGAGTATCTCAAATCGGTTTGCACACCGTTACAGATATCACAGTACGGTAGTTTGCAGAAATTCAGGCAGTAGCTCCTGAAACAATACGAACCTGATGGACATGCATGCCCGCAGCTTCCACAATTCGATGAATCGGATGTCAGGTTTACACAGGTCCCAGAGCATTTAGTATAACCGGAGGTGCAGGTTACTGGTGTTGGGGTCGGTATAGTGGTAGTAACCGGTTTCACACACACTCCATTTTGGCAGCTTTGACCAGCTTGGCAAAACGCTCCGCACGCCCCACAATTTACTGGATCGGTCAATAAGTTCTTACAAGTTCCCATACACGAAACCTGTCCTGCGGGGCATGTTTGAAGAGTTGCAGTTGGCGTTGTAGTTGTAACAGCTGTTGAAATTGCTGCGGTGACAGTTGTCGTTGGTAGTATTGTTGTTGTTACCGGTATTGTTATTGGAATAACTGTTGTTGTGGGAATTGTTGATATGACGGGTGAAATGCACACGCCGTTCTGGCACGTTTGTCCCACGGAACATGCTATCCCACAACTTCCGCAATTGATGTTATCGTACTGTAAATTCCGGCACGCTCCGTTACAGAGACTTTGGTCTGAGGGACAGGGTGGGTTTGTGGTATATACAGAAAACGGCGTTGGAGTGTAAGTATAGGTAATTGTAGGAATTAATTGCCCTTCCTGCTGAATATTTTGGTTGTTGTTCGATGGAGCAGAAGTGGTCATTGTTCCAGGGACGACCTGCTCATTAACCGGAACGAAACCTGGTGCTGATTCTGAACTCGTCACAATTGTTGACGGTGTTGATGTCGAGCTGGGATGACCAGACAGGGCAAAAAATGCAAGTACTGCGACGAGAATTAAAATACCACCAATGATTTTTAGCGAGATTGGTATTCCGGCAACCTTCAACGGTGGTTTAGGGACCTGTGGTGGAGGTGGTGATGGTGGAGAAGGTATTGGTGGAGGCGGGGGACTGGCCGATACAGGTGGTGGTGGAGGTGGAGATGCCGAAGGAGGCGAAAGCTTTGGTCCAGCTGAAGCACCAGAACCCAATGGTGCTCCGCACTCATCGCAAAACATTTGACCTGGATCTGTGGGATGTCCGCATTGAGGACAGGAAGGTATTGTTACAGGTTTTCTCTCTTTGCTCTTTTCGAGAATTGACTGAACGGTATTGCATAATCTATCGATATGTTCATCATACGGCGGCGTAATCGCATCGAGCCAATGCGGGGTGCTGATGAGGTATTCCATGGATTTTGATGGCAGGACATCTTCAATGCGGAATGGGACAATGGAGAGTCCCTTATTGACAGCAACGGTGATTTCCCGGACAACGTGAGGTGATTTGTTTGAGTGCGACGAAAAAATCAAAATCATTATTTTACTTGATTCAATGGCCTCGATTATTGCCTGCGGAAAGTCTTCTCCAGGAGGAACATCCCGGGGTGCCATCCAGCACTTAATATTCCGTGATTCAAGTTTTGCACACGCGACTTCAGCAACAGATTTATCGTTCTGTGCAAAACTGATGAAAACATCGTGCAGATTGATGGAGTCCGAGGTCATTTACTAATCACCTACATCGAATATTCTTCATCCTTGCATGTCTCATATTTTTACCAATACTATATTTCATCTCCATGTTGACTGTGGCTTCAGTTTTCCCCTCTGATCTCTCGTGAGGCATAAATCACGGCAGCTGTAATTACAACGATGCAAATAACGGCCATTAGGAAAGCTGCAATACTGGTACCTGCTTGTTCAAGTGCCAGTATCAGTATACCTGGTATCTGGAACAATCCGATGGTGGTTACTTGTTTGTATGTCGATTGTATCCCGCTCTTCATCGAAGCATCTGGAGTTTTCGGTTGAATTGATGCGACAATCTGGGAGTCAGATAAGGAACCCTGTGCATACCCAATAACATCAGCTGTTTTGACCTCGTAATATCGGATTGGATCATCACTAACAAAACAGTCAATCCGGATTGTTTTTGAAGTTGGATATACTCGAGCAATTGTTCCAAGAATGTAGGGGATATCATCTTTGAAGGCATCAGGCCCAATTGCAAGATCGACATTATACTTTACGAGAATACTGTCACCGGATTCGACAACCTGTTGGACAGGGACGAAATTGCCATTGAACGAAGCGACGATTGATGCTGTGTTCTGAGCACCGCTCGCACAAGATACAATGATGATTAGAGCTAGGATAAAGAGAACAGGAAATTTGTACGTTTTCATGTCATCTTCACCGTCACTTACAGCTCCATGCCATTATAACCGGTCTTCATTGACCCCATGTTCCAAATATTCGATCCCCAATAGAATGGACTATTCTGAAGTGTGTTCTTCATCGCATCGCTATTGGCGGGGACTTGCCGGTAAATCTCCGCACCGATATCAAGACCCCACCAGTCCCAACAGTATTTTGATTTGTCAATATCTGTCCATGTAAATGCAGGCCATTGCATGGGGTGATTGACTGGGTCATTAAGGTAATCCAGGAACTTCTGTGGATCCGCCTTCGCAGCGTTGTAATAGTTCATCATGTTATTATTAATATTCTGGATGAATCTTTTGTAGACCTGATGTTCTCCGACCACATTAATCCCGCCAACGTAATGCCACCCCCACATCCGCTGGGCATAGGCCATGGACGTTGTAATGAAGGTATGGTACCATAATCCTCCATTGTCTGGTCCGACTTTTATCGGTTGCAACTGGGTCGCATAAATGCCGTCATTAGTACTTGCTGTCTGCTGTTTTGAGATATCCAAAAGAAGTTTATTCCGGGCATCGACCATTTTTTTCTGGCTATCGGTCAGAGCAGAATCCGGAACGGAAACAGCTCCGTTAGAAAAAATGCCTTGTTGTGACAGTTTGCTTTCTATCAAGCTCAGTTGTTGTTGATCAGCCGCGAGATTTTGCCTTGCGATAGCCTGCAACTGGCGGACATTATTTGTCTGTTCCTTGAGATAGTTATGGGCAGTTAATAATGCATCAAAAACGTTTCCACTAGTGACATCTAGAGATTCCTGGAACACATCTCCTGGGCTTAGTTGTTTCGCATCTCTATTGAATCGGGCTGTTATCCTATTACCCAATTCCGATTCCGAGCCAGTAAAGAATTGGTTAAGGGATGAATCTGTCTTAGCTTTTTCGAAATCATCTGTAAATAGAAATCTACTGAGATCGGTCCAGTCAGAACTATCAAATCTGGACGAATGGCTTTGCAAAGTATGTGTCTTTGCATATTCTTTGAGGGCATTTATGAATTCGTCCTGGACTTGGGACTTGGTGAGAATAATTTTCCAATCTTCTGGTGGTATGCCAAAACCTTCGCAATCTGATCCAGGGTTTGATGGTGTTGGTTGACTCGCCTGAGTTCCAGATTCTTTATCAATAATTCCTTTCGCACAGGATTCAGCGGCGTTCATCATCGATGTGAACGCACCATCACCAGAGTTAATTCCTACACCGGATATGAAAATGTAATTATTGTTTTTGTAATTGAGGACATGAATTCCATCATACATGTAATTATTATTTGATTCCCCTTGTTTTGATGAATAGATAGCTCTGGTTGGTTCCTGCCCCCATTCAAGAACTACTGAATTTTTTCCAGTAAAGTCCGGTCTTGATTTTGGCATATTATTTGCTCGCCCTTTGAATTCGTCTTGAGCAACATCAGGACTTTCTGTATGAATTTCAATCTCAACTCCCGTGCCGCTACCCTTATACAGGATATCACCGTATCCACCATATTGGCATGTCAGGGCACTATAACCCGTATTGGGATCATTTTCGGTATAATTATAGTTAAGGGTCTGACTCACACCTCCACAACTACAGTCTGCAGCTGTAAAGAATGTTGCATGGACGGTTCCGACAATGCCCACAGAAGAACATAAAAACACAGCAAGAATAATTACCAGGAATTCACGGGTTAATTTCTGGTATTTCCAAAGGATTTCTATAAAAATCATACGAGTTCCGAATAATTATACACTCATTTCATGGACTATAAACAATACGAATTGTTTCTTGTGGCGACAACCTAAAAACCCTGTCAATCAGACATTAAAATAAAGATAAATAGATCCTCATAGTTGACGTAAAATTTCGTTCTGAATTACTGCTTATCACTAACTTTTCGATTCTTGTGGTATTTGGACAGGGTTGCCTTATGCTGATCGAGATACTTGGCGTCGCCTTTCTTATCATAGGGACGCTCTGCCCGTTCCGTTGTGTAAAAGACTAGTTGCCCAATTGGCATCCCTGCATATATTTTCACGGGTCGTGGGTTGACGTTGGACATCTCTAAAGTTATCGTACCACGAAATCCCGCATCGATCCAACCACCAGTTTGGTGAAGTGCAATCCCGAGGCGAGCAATGCTACTCTTGCCTTCAATCGTTGCTACGATATTGTCAGGGAGTTCTATCGATTCCAAAGTTTCAGTTAAAACAAACTGACTAGGTTTTAAAATAAAAGATTCGGCATGCATCTCTTCGACTTCAGCAATGATAGTGTCATGGTTGTACGGATCGATGACATCATTGCCCTCTTTATACCAGACAAAATGATTACCAAGCCTAATATCGACTGAGTTTGGCTGAACCAAATTTGGGTCGTACGGATTGATTTTAATATAGCCCCTACCGATTCGATCCCGCAACTGCCAATCTACGAGAATCATTCAAGATCAGATGTGTTCTCCTTTATCATCAGAGCTTTTCTCCTCATTTTCCTTGAACACCGTCGGATCGATATGCCAAGTTGACCGTCGTAAAAGTCCATGTAGTGTGCTCGTCTCTCTTGTTGTAAGATTTGCCCGACCTAAAATGCGTCGAATCATAATCATTGTATTCTCTCGTTTGAAGTGCGGGTGATGGATTATATCGAGATATTGATCAATATGACGGTAAAGGTGTGAAAGTTCAAACGGTGTTGCTAAAGAATAATCTCCTTTTTGAAGATTGGCAATCTCGTAACAGATTATACCGACAGCGTGAGAAATGTTCAAAATAGGGTAATCTGGAGACGTTGGTATCGTACAAATAATATCACTTCTCTTAACTTCTTCGTTGGATAGCCCCCAGTTCTCTCGGCCAAATAAAATCGAGATCTTTCCATCAAGATTTTTAATTCGGTCTCGCAGTTCTCGAGGTGAAAAATAAGGCATACGCATAGGGCGACAGACAGATTTTGATACCGATCCTGTTGTTGCAACGACGATATTACTGCGGGAAAACACATCTTCGATAGTACATTGTTCCGCATTTTTTAGGAGGTCATATGCATGACCAGCACGGGCGATCGCCTCCTCGCCGAGTTCGCATGAGTCAACAAGAACAAGGTTCCTAAACCCAAAATTTTTCATCACTCGAGCGACAAATCCCACGTTCCCTTCATAAAGGGGAGCGACCAGTACAATATCAATTTCTGGCATCAGATTTTACTGGACGGCGTCAACTGTGGCTTTAAGCACTGCTGCACCTTGCTCATAAACTGCATTGCCAACGACAATCGTATCTGCGTACCGCGCCATTTCAGCTGCCTTTTCGGAAGAGTTAATCCCGCCACCATAATAGAGAATAGATTTATCGATTACTTCTGATGCCGCTTTAATAACATTCGGGTCACCGTAAGTACCGCTATATTCGATATACACTATTGGGAAATGGAAGTAATGGTCGGCGACAGATGTGAATGCTGCGACCTCATCGGCTTTTAGATTGCAGACAGATTTTGTTACCATTGCAACGGAAGAGTTCGGATTAAGAACAATATATGCTTCTGGTACGATTCTGTCCCAAGGTATTCTCTTTTTTTGTAATTGCACCCATAACCTATGTTTACCAATAATCCACTCTACATTGGTCGTATTCACCACACTTGGGACAAAAACGTAATCTATGCCCTGCATAAGAACCGCATCAGGACTTGCTGGTTCCATGACCAATGGCAAACCGTAAGGTTTGACCACTTGCTGAAGGAGAGAAAGATTTTCCTGGGTAACGTTCAAGGTACCGGAAAGCATTAGAGCGTCGGTTCCACTTGATGCAATCGCATCGATGTCCCCGGCTTTTAATTGTTTATCCGGGTCGAGCTTAGTCACATGCACCCAGTCTTTCCACTTCATCGTTATCACAGTACTTTTGTCTTAAACCACAATAAACCGGTGGCCTGAAAATTGAGGTTAACCGGACAGGCACTTCCAATTTTATGTAAAGGGTGTATCAAATCTTGATGACTGACGTTTCGAGCTTCTTTTTCATAGATACCTGAAATCCCTTTATAGTGGTGCTAGGTATACCAGAATAAGTTGCTGCCTTATCGGGATCGGCGGTAAATAGACTTTCTGCATCAACAATACCGGCATGTAGTAGCGGTATAATCATTGCCGTGGTGATACCACGAATTGTCAAGAGTTCTTTTTTACCCTTTTCAAGTTGGATTTTTGTCATCTTTTTGGGCATAGGGAGTTTGAGGTAACGGCAAACTAAATCACTATGTCGGTACACAGTATCGAGACCAATCCCAGACCGTTCAGCAAGCAGAACCGGGTGTGTGGAACAGAACTCTTGTGGTGTTAAAACACCTGCAGACTGGTACTTTTTAACACTAATAATCGGGATACCAATCTCTTTAAAGAGTTTAATCGCTTGAAGCATGCGAGCTTCTGTAATAATACTAGTAGCCTCTTTTTCGCTAACTCCAGCTTTTATTAGAACAGCACTGTCTGCTTGTGCCAAACCAGAGATATCATTCACGCCAGCCTCCTTTAAAGATTTAAGGATTGTTGAGTTCTTCCGCCCTTTCTTTGGAACTAGGTGTTCGCGTATAAATTTACGGCATTCGGATCTTTGGCGAAGAAGATTTACTGCTCGTTCTGCATCACGGAGCATCTGATTTGCGCTTTCTACTGAAATATCTAGTGTCGTTGCTATCCATTCAGGTGAGCTTTTTGCGAGATCCACCGCCGTATAAATATGTAACGATTCTAGTTTCGTCAAAACCGATTCGTTGATCGATGGGATTTCGGCAAGTGATTCCCGATTTCCATTGATATGGTGGCAGAGGGGACAACCGATATCCCATGGTCGTGCACCCTTTCTGATGAGCCGTACGAACTTGAGATTGTGTTTGGGGCAGACTTCGTTGGTTCGTACAGCCCATCCCCATTGGGTAACAGGCAAACCAATATTAAATGTACATTCCGGATATTGGCTGCAACCGATAAACTGCGTTGAGCCTCGGAGGTGTTTGATAGATAGAGTTCCTTTACCGCAAACGGGACAGATTCCCAATACTAACTCTTCTGCGGTCCGGTTCCGGATATCGTCACCAATCGCACGCTCATGAGCTTCGAGCTGATCAAATGCGAGATGCAACATCTCCCGCGATTCCTTGATTACGTCTTCGCGGGTCCGCGTGTGCATTTTGATCAGTTGCATATGCTCTTCTAATGTTCGCGTCATGTTTGGTTTTGTAATAGTATCGGCATGCTGTTCTAGTGATTCAGTAACCACTCTTCCAACGAGCGTTGGAAGTAAGGGAGTACCTTCCACGTATTTTCTGGAGATAAGTTTCGCAATAACCTCATGCCGAGTACTCTTAGTGCCAAGCCCAAGCTCTTCCATTCTTTGAATCAGCTTGCTTTGAGTATATCGTGCTGGAGGTTGGGTATCTTTCTCGTCAAGGTTCACGTTTTCAATAGGTAACTTTTCCCCAACAAAAAATGATGGAAGGATTGTCTCTTTTGCTTCAGAGTATGGGTAGACCAAATGCCAGCCAGGTACACGCAGAATACCGCCAGTAACTGTATATTGTTCACTACTTGCATCAAAGAGAACTTTTTGAGTTTGCCATTGTGCATCAGGCGCAAGCGTTGCAAGAAACCGGCGAAGGATGAGCTCATATATAGCGAACGCATCATCATGGAGATCATCCTTATTCGCTGGGCCTGTCGGGTGGATTGGAGGATGGTCTGTAGATAATTTCTTACCACGAGTGGGTACGTTTCGCCTATTTTCGATTACCCACTCAACATCCTTTTTAAACGAGGATTGTTTTAGAGTTCGCAAGATACCGTTAAGATCTAATGTTACAGGGTAGACTGTGTTGTCAGTTCTTGGGTAAGAAATGTAACCGTTCATGTATAGATCCTCGGCAATTCGCATCGCATTTGATGCAGAAAAACCAAGTCTAGCAGCTGCGACAATGAAGCCTGTAGTGTCAAATGGTGAAGGAGATCTGTCAACCTTTGTTGCTTCTCGAACTTCTGTGACGACAAGAGGTTCTTTTGTATGGTTTCTAGCATTTTCAGCAGTAGATTTCTCTTTGAATCGGCCGTTTATATGACGTGCTTCAATTTTCTCGCTACCCTTGCGAGTCATTAAACTCAATAACCAGTATTTTTCAGGTACAAAGGATTCAATTTCTTTTTCGCGGTCAACAATCATTGAGAGGGTAGGACTTTGCACCCTGCCAACAGATAGGACATTCTGTCCTCCACGTCGAGCGGCAAGTGAAATGAATCGGGTAAGTGACGCCCCCCACATAAGATCGATTGATTGGCGAGCTTCGCCAGCCGCCGCCAACGCAAAATCAAGGTCTGTTGTATTTGCAAAAGCGTGGTTAATTTCCTGTGGGGTAATTGCTGAAAATCGGGCACGGTCAATCGGAACTCTTGTAGTGACAGCACGTATTAACTCAAAAGCTTCTTTCCCGATCAGTTCTCCCTCGGTATCAAAATCTGTAGCAATTGTAACTCGTGTTGCCTGTCGTGAAAGTTTCTGGAGAAGACTGACAATCCTTTTTTCTGTAGGGACCTTAATTGTCTTAGCATCGATTAAGCTTCTTGGTGTGGAATTTTCACTTCGCCAATTTTGGTATCCTGGTTCAAAATCGACTTCGACTACGTGTCCACGCAACCCTATTGTTACCATCTCGCCAAATTGATAGATTGAAACACCGGCATCCTTTTTTTCGGTAACTTTTTTCCCTCCTGCAAGGATCTGGGCTATTCGACGTGCGGAGATGTTCTTTTCAGCAACAATAAGGTGCACGGTTATTATTCCTCCCTATTCTTCAATTTCTCTACAATCATCCGGTTGAGTTCTCCTGGATCAGACCGCCCTCGGGTTTTTTTCATCGCTTGTCCTACTAGGAAGTTAAGAGCACCGTTCTTTCCATTTTTATAATCTTCAACTGCTTTTGGGTTTTCGGAAATGACATCATAAATAATTTTGGAAAGTGCATTGGAGTCAGAGGCAGTTTTAGCAAGGTTCAGTCGTGTAACAATGGCTTGGGGTGTTTCGCAAGGTTGTTTATTCAACTGCTGGTCAAGCATTATTCTTAGCAATTCAACCCCATTTTTATCAGTTATAATGCCTTTCTTAAGTAATTGGAGAAGTTCGGTAAAGCTTTTTGCATCGATCGAATCAACACTCATGTTTCGATAATTCAGTTCTCCTATAAGGATGTCAGCTACCCACGTTGCAGCGATGGAATTTAGATTTGCGGGATCAGGTGCAACAACCTTTTCATAGAAATTTGCGATTCGGAGTTCTCCTGTTAACGTCCTAGCATGATTTATTGAACATGCGTATTGTGTCATAAAACGCGATCTTCGTGCATCAGGAAGCTCTGGAAGGGGTATAGCATCCACCCAAGATTGAACATGAAGCGGTCGTAGATCTGGTTCTGGAAAGTAACGGTAATCATGCTCCTGCTCCTTTGAACGAGCGGATTGGGTAATCCCCCGTGCTTCGACAAAATGGCGTGTCTCGCGATCAACCTTCAGTCCTCTGCGGAGGAGGTTTTTCTGCCTTGTTACCTCAAAAGTAAGGGCTTTCTCTACACCTTTATAAGATGTGATGTTTTTCACTTCTACACGTTCACTACCTTTAATCGAAATATTCGCATCTACACGTAGTGATCCTTCTTTCTCGCTGTCAAATACACCAAGATACTCCAATGTAGCACGAAGTTTATTCAAAAATTTCCTAGCTTCTTTTGGTGAGCGCATATCAGGGTCAGTAACAATTTCGATGAGAGGTATACCGGCTCGGTTATAATCAACAAGCGAATACCGACCACGCTCCGGATTCCCCATGTGGACAAGTCTGCCAGGATCTTCTTCGACATGAACGCGAGTGATAGAAACACGTTTCTCTCGTCCTTCATCACTCTCAATTTCCAACTCTCCTTTTTCTGCAAGCGGTTTATCATACTGGGTAATTTGATAAGCCTTGTCAAGATCTGGATAGAAGTAATTTTTCCGCGAGAACTCCGACTCTTTTATGACCGTGCAATTTAGCGCTTTAGCTACGCGTATTGTGTACTCGATCGCTTTTTTGTTCAATACTGGCATTGCACCTGGGAGTCCAAGGCAAACTGGACACACATGAGTATTTGGATTATCACTTCGATAATCAGTAGAACAACCGCAAAAGAGCTTACTTTTTGTGTTAAGTTGGCAGTGGACTTCAAGGCCGACAATTATTTCTTTGTTGGTCATCATTTCACAGCCTGTTCATATGCAAATGCAACATCAATCACACGTTCATCATCAAATGGTTTACCCATAATTTGGATTCCCACTGGCATGCCTGCAACCTTTCCGCAGGGCAATGAGATGGCAGGTATTCCGGCAAGATTCACGGGAACTGTAAGGATATCAGCAAGATACATTGAAAGGGGATCGCTTTTTTCTCCAAGTTTAAATGCTATTGTAGGCATTGTGGGTCCAACGATAACATCAACTTCTGAAAAGATTCTAGCGAAATCTTTCCTCACGTTCTCTCGAGCAATCTGCGCCTTGGCATAATACTTCCCGTAGTAACCTGAGGAAAGTGCAAATGTGCCGAGCATGATCCGTCGGCGAACTTCAGTACCAAAACCAGCTCTTCGTACTTCTTGATATGAGTCATGCCAAGATTTTTTTGTATCAGCGGCAGGCCCATAGCGCACGCCATCAAATCGAGCGAGATTCGAACTTGCTTCACTTGTGCAGATGACATAATAGGCAGCAAGTGCATATTCCATCGAGGGGATACTACACGGAACCGTTGTGGCGCCAAGATGTTCGAGTTGTGTGAGTGCGTCTTTAACCACATTCGCTACTTTTGGGTCAACACCTTCACCGAAGTATTCATTCGGGATACCAATTTTAAGTCCTTTAATATCCGCTTTTGGAGTGTGTGTATAGGGTTTGTTGTATGACGTTGAATCGCGGCGGTCATAACCTGCAATCACTTGCATTAGTAATGATACATCAGAAACTGTTCGTGCCATTGGTCCAATTTGTTCAAGCGAATTAGCGTATGCAATCAACCCATACCGTGAAACTCTTCCATATGTTGGCTTTAACCCCACAATTCCACAGAATGCCGAGGGACAACGGATTGATCCTCCGGTGTCGGTACCGAGAGCCATTCTGACCATTCCAGATGCGATCGCTGCTGCGCTTCCTCCAGATGAGCCCCCAGGTACACGAGTTGTATCACAAGGGTTGAGTGTTGGACCGAACGCAGAATTCTCGGTTGTTGTCCCCATACCAAATTCATCTAGGTTCGTCTTTCCAACAATTGCAGCCCCCTCTTTCTTGATAAGTTCAACAACATGTGCATCATATGGTGGAACATAACCTTTGAGAATTTTTGAAGCACAAGTTGTCTCGATATTTTTTGTTGAGATATTGTCCTTTACTGCAACAGTGATACCGGCAAGTTTTCCTTTACCGTGAGATACGCGATTGCAAACAGTAAGAAATGCATTGTACCTATCGTCTGGTTCGAATGTGATCTCATTCTCTGCCACTACATCACCCGAGGGGCCTTGATAAATCCGTCTTCCTGTGCAGCGGCATTACGTAATACTTCTTCTTGTGGTAGCGACGGTTCTACTTGATCCTCGCGCATAACATTAGAGAGATCCCGTGTGATAGCATCTTTTCCATGTACTCGGTCAAGTACATCAAAATATTCCAATATGGCATTGAATTGATGGGTAAAAGTTACCAATTCATCTTTATCGATATCGATATCGGCAAGTTCCGCGATATGTTCAACGTCTTTTTCAGTGACCATGTTCCACCTTGTTGATGTGGTCTATGTAATCTTGTATGGACGTTTTATAACCATTTTTACGGGCAAGCTTCTGAAGTACCTTCCAGACGCCACTCCCGTATTGCATTGCTTTTTTCTCGTACCATGCGAGTTCCTGGGGGATATGACGCTCTGCAATTATCCTTAATGGTACTTTTCGTCGTCCTCCTTGTACCTTCTCATCAGCAGGGATTTTTAGTGCAGCGCGCACTACTCGAATGTCCAGATAAGGCATTGAAAGATATGTGTTGTGAAGCGCAGTTACTGATTGGTCACGCATTGCCTGTTCCTCGAGTCCTGCAACATCACGAGCTAGATCATCGGTAAGTGTTTTTGTTTCAAGATAACGTTGATAACCACCAAAAAGTTCGTCAGCTCCCTGTCCTGTAATGATTCGTCTATACCCGTGTTCTCTTGCCCATTTAGCTATGAAGTATTGTGTAAGTGCGATGCTTACATTGACTGGATCTTTTTTTGGTATTGCCGCAATTACTTGAGGTAATTTTGATTCAATATCATTAGGGGTTACTTCTACTAGTGTACAGGTTAACCCAAGTAATTCTGCAGCATGTTTCGCCTGACGAATGTCATGGGAATCTTTGAGCCCAATTGTAACACATTCGCGTTGAGCAAGTTTTGCAATTAGAGATGAGTCCACACCACCAGAAAGTGCGGTCACACCTTCATCACTACGTAATTTCACTGCCGTTATTATCGCTTCCTCAAGTGGCATGTCCTGAGGAGACGGTGAAATGGAATCTTTCATTTTACCATTACAAATGATGGTACCCTTTGGGCAATTACCTATCATAACTCCAAAGTGATCGCGAGCACAACAACCATTCCATGAAAGAAAAAATTCGCCCCCGAAATGAATTATTTTTTCCGAATCTTTCAAAATGATACGTTCGATACTCTCTTCACTTAACCGTTCCCCGTCTAATTCGATCCACCCGAAAATCTTAAGATTACTCATCAAATCGGATCATTATTGGACGAACTCCTTCAAGAGTTCTGCGTTTGGATATCAAGATCCCAATAAAAGAAATAGTGGAGAAATTTGCTTTACTCCTTTTAGGAAACTAACAATGTACTAATTTCAGGCGATTCTTTTTTGAGTGATGCATCAAAATACTATAGAGAGCGAGGGTAGCTAAGCTTGGCCAAAGGCGTCGGACTTAAGATCCGATCTCGAAGGAGTCCATGGGTTCAAATCCCATCCCTCGCATTTCTGGTTTTAGTAATAATATAATGAAAAATGCATAATTTTCTTTTTGTGTTATCACCTATTTTTAATAAAAAAAGTCACAATTTTGTAAAAATATTATAAATTATTTTTAAATTGGCGTTTTTCGAAAAAGTCTTCAAAGTCTCTTTTTAGTTCTGCATAATATCTATCATACAATTCAACTGCCTCATTGGATTTTCCAATTTTTTCAAGTACTTCAGCTTTTGAGTACCAAATTTGTGTTGGCTTTTCATTTTCCTTCGAATAAAATTTCAATGCTTCATCAAAATAGTGTAATGCTTCGATATATTTCTGCAATTTGGTGTAAAGAACTCCGATACAGTAAAGGGCATCTGAATTATTCGGATCCTGTTCAACTACTTTTTTATACGTGTTGAGAATTTCAATTAAAAAATTAATTTCATCGGAGATATTATCGCTCAATTTTACTAATTTTCTTTCTTTCTCTCTCTCATAAAGAATCGAATTCAATGAGCAACCCTTACAATACAGAATTTTTGGATTATTCGAGTGTAATTCAAGGGCTTTATTGTATGTCTCAATAGCTTCCTTATGATTATTTCTGCTTTCAAATAATGTTCCCAATTTAATCCAAATATCAGGATTATCTGAATTTAAATTAAGAGCTTTTTTATAAGATTCTACTGCTTCGTCCCAACAGCAGAATCTATTGGATTGCAATAACTCTGCTTTATGGAGCCAATAATTAACATTATTAGAATCTAATGTCAGAGCAGCATTTATTGAATTAAGTGAATTGTAATATCGTCCTAAAAAATAAAATGCCAATGAAATTTTATACCATATTTCGGCTTTGGTTGGATCTGAAATGTTTTTTTGCAATAATTTTTTATAATAAGAAATGGCCTCAAAATATTGTTCTTTTTCAAATAAATCATTCCCACTTTTGATGAGGTCTTCTATCTTTTCCATAATGTTATTAATCCCATTTCTTTAAGAAACCAATTTTACCGAGATGATTTAGCTTTTATAAACTATCTTGTGTAGGTAATGTCTGATTAAATATTCAATACTATATTAACTCTTTCCATGACGCTACAAAAAAATATTAGGGATTAGACTTCGGTATCAACCCAATTTAAAAAAAAATCACCAATATTGCGTTTTTATTTCTGATCTATATCTTATTGAGAACCGGTAGTCTCGCGTACTAATCGGAACTTGCCCCAAGGCACTGAAATCTCGAATCTCGCTCCACTACCTGCCTTTCCCGTCTCTTTAATTGTAATACCTGTAATACTGAGAATCTCTTTACTAAAGAACAATCCAAACCCAGTGGTCAGACCCGATCCCCGCTCAAAAATGCGGCTTTTTTCTTTTACTGGTATGCCAACACCGTTATCTTCATAAACGATGGTTATCCCATCAAGTTGTTGTAAATAGAAAAGCCTGATAGATGTCACCTTCTCTCCAAATCGCACAGAGTTTTGAAGTAAATTATAAAATACGAGATCAATAAGGGGATCGGCAAAAACCTCGAGCCCCTCTAAATGAATGCTATAAAGAATATACTGGTATCCAAGATCTTCTTGGTGGTGCACAAAGAGTTTTTGAATATCTATCCATTGAGGTAGATTCTCACCTAATTTCTGGAATTCTTTTGTGAATTCAATCTGGCGGCGTATATTTTTTGCCGCTCGATCTAGTTCTTTGATAGATTTGATCAAACCCGAATCTGTTACTGCAGACTGGAGAATCTCATTATGGACAATAATAGCTGTAAGTTGGTTTAAGATGTCGTGCCGTGTGATACTCGTCAAGAGATTAATGTTCTTTCGTGCCACGTTAAGAGACTGTTCAGTAAGTTTGTGGTCAGTGACGTCAGTAAGAACCATGATATGACCATTGGGCTTTCCAGGCTTTGATAACATAGGGATACATTGAATATCTATATAATTGAGGGATCCATCTCGTTCACGTTGAATGGTCTGTCTTCGTTCGGTTTCAAGTTCAGTTTTGTGGTGGATTGGAATTTCATGAGGTTGTAAATATTTTTTTATATTATCGGCAATGAGATCACGTTCGGTTATCCCTAACATTTGAATTGCGGTAGAGTTGATTTCAATAATCCTTCCCTTTCCATTGAGTATAACAATTCCTTCGGGAATTTGACGAAAGATAGAACTGAATTCTATAGGAAAAATATCGAAAAGGTCATATCGTTCTATTCCTGCGGACAGTGCGATGATTGTAATGATGTATGATATTGGTGCAAGATCAACAATCCCAAAGGGACTAATGTGGAACACGTATGCAATATATAGAAAATACGGTGGAATTATCGCGATTAATAAAAAAGCAATTTGCCCGCGAAAGATACCTATTGGCGATTGATAGCACTGGATAATTATTATGATTCCAGTTAACATGAGCAGCGTTGCATAACTAAAAAATATCCAGAAAACCGGAAAAGTCGTAAAAGCATATAATGAATAAGGGTTGACTTGCTGGTAACCCACTTGAGAGATTAGTGGATCTATTGTAACGGCTGCAAGTAAGACTCCCGTGAACACAGGAATAATCGACACCAGTGCCCACCCAAGCGCTTCATATTGCCAACCTCTCCCAGAATACAACATTGAGAACTGTACAAATGCAACTGGAATAATCGCGATGGCCAAATATTCGATAACCCTTGCAATGATCATCAGAACTGTATTTTGAGTTGAAAGTCCGAGTGCAGAACTCCATGACCAAAACGTGACAGTTGTCATAATTGCAGTAAGTGGGATCCCACCTGGAGTGATTGCTCGAGTCCGCCAGAAAATAAATGAATAAAATAAAGTAAGAGAACCTGATACAACTAGCAGAAGTACAATTGGAATAGTTTCCCAAATCATCGGTAAATCCATTTTTATTATCTATTCAACATTTAATGATACAACTGATCGAAATTATATGCCTTTAATATATTGTTAAACGATAGTGTTTGTGTTTAGTCTAATGATAAAAAGATTGGTACAAACTCGTATAGGGTGTTGCCTACTCCGTTCTGATCCAATGTATAATGTTTAAATTCGTAGATAAAATTAAAATTAGTAAAAAAAATTAGAAATCTATCTTTCGATCATGCGAATATGGTCGTTTGTTTTTTTTGCTAAAGTATCTCGTCCTTTTAATCGTGCAATATCTGATATTGCTTCAAGGACATGCACTGAGTCTTCAAGAAAGGAAAGTATATCCGCAGGGAAAGTCTCGATCCCGTATTCATCGAGTAAGAATGCCGATATCTGTCGATGATCGAGACCATTCTCTCGCAACTCCAAAATCTTCATCGCAAACTTTTTCTCGGGACAACCGCATAGAGGTGAATCTCTACAGTTACATCGTAAAAAATCGTTAAAAAATGCAAGAAGTTGTTCTCTTACAGCAAAATCAAACGCGTCGAAATTAATGCCCGAGGAAAGGGCCTCAAGCATTGTTCCATTAAATGCACGGTCAGGCAAACGGTATCCAGCGAGGCGTTCAATCCTTTTCGCAATCCGGAATCGTGCCCGGTCAGCAATCACTCCTCGTCTCCCAAGGTCTCATCAAAGTTCTTAAGTGATGCCATTGCGTCACTCACTCTTTCGCACTCAATCAACCACTCATCAAAAAGTGTTGGCTGTTCGAGATCATCTTTCACATATTTTCCGCAGCAGGAGGCTCCATCAATAACGCTTGCACCAATGTTGGCAGCGAGATCGAGAGATTGCTCCATATCTTTGTCAATCAAATCTTTCCCTTTTTTGACAAGTGTTTTAATGTCTTTGTCAAATTTCCCCTCAATATATTTCCGGCAAGAAGCAAAGAGGACAAGCTTCGGAAGCTGGAGGATTTGAATAGCGTCTTCAAGATCTCCTGAAGGAGCAGAGGACATCACAATAATCTCTACTTGTCCTAGTTTTTCGAGAGCTTCTTCTCTTGTAAAGCGTTTGTTTTGGTATAATTTGATAATTTTTAAAATTTCGAGGGTTATATCAACAGAAAAATTATCGAGAACTTTGAAACCCTCCGGCATTTCGTCACTTTTGGGATCGACCTCAAAACTTGATTCCTTAAGGGTTTTTAGCCAATTATCCCAACGTTCTTGATTATAAAATATGTAAAATAACTTGAGTGGGGCGGAATCCACCGTTTGTTTACTTGCTTTTTTTGCCATTTTAGTACAATTTCCCTCTGTTCAATTAAAGCATTTTCGTTGTCGATTGATAGTTAAATAGTTCCTAATTTTTTAAGGAGCTATGAGCAAATCAAAATTGGTTATTAAAAATGAAATAAAATTTAATATATGATTCCTATTTTTTCATATAAGGATCTCTATGCCTTCCAATCATTACCAACCGGGTTATATTGACTTATTTGCAACAGGTGAACTTGAAGATCGTATGACAAAAGCTGAATCTCTTTTAAATAGATGCACTGTTTGTCCACGCGAGTGTCATGTAAACCGGCTTAACGATGAGATGGGGTTTTGTAAAACAGGTTCTCATGCACAGGTTTCTAGTTATGGTCCACATTTCGGTGAGGAACCCGAGCTTGTTGGGAGAAGTGGTTCTGGTACTATATTTATATCAAATTGCAATCTAGCTTGTCAATTTTGTCAAAATTATGCGATCAGTCAATGCGGTCACGGTGAAGAGGTATCCGCTGAAAAATTGGCAAACATGATGTTATCTCTTCAACGACAAGGATGTCATAACATTAACATTGTTTCGCCATCGCATGTTGTCCCCCAGATACTCAAAAGTTTAGAAATTGCTGCTGCACATGGACTTCGTATTCCTCTTGTATATAATTCAGGTGGATACGATTCTGTGGACACATTGAAGCTCCTTAATGGGATTATCGATATTTATATGCCGGATGCAAAATATGGGAGAGATGAGGTTGCTAACGTTCTGTCCCACGCACCGGATTATGTTCCAATTATGAACTTCGCTCTAAAAGAGATGTATCGCCAAGTTGGTGATTTGGTTGTTGAAGATGGTATTGCTGTCCGGGGGATGATTATTCGACATCTTGTCCTCCCTAACAATATGGCGAACAGCGAGATTGTTATGAACTTTATTTCAAAAGAGATCTCTCAAAATTCATATGTTAATATAATGGCTCAGTACCGACCTACTTGGCATGTTATAGATGATATACAGAATCCTGCTTTTGGAATGATTCGGCGACCGATCACAAACGAAGAATTTCAATATGCTATTAAGTGCGCTAGAGATTTGGGGTTACATCGAGGATTCAGAGACTAAAAAATTATTTTAATAGACTTTCACAATAGTGAATAACGGTTTTAAGAGTTTTTAATCGAGCAAACAATTTATCATCCGATTCAACAATCGTCCATGGTGCAATTGAGGTGCTTGTACGTGCAAGCATTTCATCAACAGCAGCTTCGTATAAGTCCCATTTGTCTCGGTTTCTCCAGTCTTCATCAGAGATCTTCCATTGCTTGAGAGGATCTTCTTTACGTTGTTTAAAACGTTTGAGTTGTTCCTCATTACTTATTTCGAGCCAGAATTTGATTAGACCCCCGCCACTTTCAATATAATGTTCCTCCATCTCATTGATCTCATTGTACGCTCGTTTCCATTCGTATTCTGTACAAAAACCTTCAACGCGTTCAACAAGCACTCGACCATACCAGCTTCGATCAAAAATCGTCATATGACCGGCTCTAGGGAAACGAGTATAAAAACGCCATAGGTAATGATGATTGAGCTCAGTTTGATCAGGGTGACTAATAGAAACAACGTCATATCCACGCGGATTCATATGACGCACGAAACGCATGATATTACCTCCCTTACCTGCAGCGTCCCAGCCTTCATAGACTATTATCAAGGGAATTTTTCGCTTATAAAGTCTATAGAGGATATCGCGAACTCGATCTTGATATTGAACTAATTTTTGCTGATATTCCTCTTTAGAAAAAGAGTTTGTGATGGAAGATTTCCGTTTAATTTCAACTTTTTTGGGTTTTATGATTTCGTTTTTATGATTATTTTTATCTTGAATATCTGCTAATGCAAATCGCTTTTCCAATGCTTTAATAACTGTTGAATAAAATGTGAGAATCGTATAATTTTTGTCAGTCGCTTCAATAATTTTCCAGGGGATTTTTTGGGTATCAGTCTCTTCAATAATTTGTTCGATAATTGGAACGTAACTATCATATTGGTTATGAAAATCCCAGTCACCTTTCGTAATCATCCAAGAAGTGAGAGGATCAAGCTCTCTCATATCTAATCGTCTTTTTTGCTCATCCTTACTTATATGTAGGAAAAATTTGAGAATAATCGCACCATCATCTGAAAGCTGACGCTCAAAGTTATTTATTGAAGAGATTGAACGTTTAAGATCCTTTTTCCAGTCAATCCCTACAATGTTTTCAGCAAGTGCTCGACTGTACCAACTTCTCGCAAAAATTGCTATACGTCCTTTTTCAGGAATCTTTGTCCAAAAGCGCCATAGAAGCGGACGAGCCCGTTCTTCATCGCTAGGAGATCCTATTGAGAAAAGACTGAATCCTCTAGGATCTAAATACTGAATAAGTTCATTAATGACCATCGTAATGCCGGAAGCATTCCATCCTTCGACCACGATGATAGTAGGGATTTTATAATCTCGAAGCGCTCGTTGTAGAATTCCAAGTCGCATCTGAAGGGGTTCTATAGATTTTGCAAAAGTACGATCATCAGTCTTGTTTGTAAGATCATATTTTTCAAACAAAATGCAACCCCCTATCACATAGGATATTTAAGATCTAAGCTATTGGGCATAATCGAATCTTATGACGCTAATTGCTGATAAAATCAATGTAATCGAATTTCAAGCGGAATAGGAAAAAAATGAATATATAATATTCTTTAAGATATCTTCAAGTTATTTTCCCGAGCTATATCAATAAATACTTGTGCAAGATAGTTTGCCTGTTTTGTTGTTATTCCATAGGTGTTAAATTTCCATACCCGTGTTGCTCCAGGGATGATACCGGCAATCCCTTTTTCGGTAAGGGCACTGGAGAAGAAAAATCCGCGCTTTTTATGATTTTGCGCTACCTTGTCGAAAGAATTTGTCGTATCGATTCGTGTTAGTGTGTGTTTTCTTGGATATTCAGAAAGGACTTTTGTCCCTTCAATCGAAAGAAGAGCTTCCAGGACAATCCTGTTGTTTTCAAGTTCACGATCGAAGTGTTTCACTCTTTCCTCTACATGAGGGAATGATGCCATCATACCAACCAGTGTGACCCCCATTAATGTGCATCCCATTAACTCTGTTTCCTTAATGCCGAATTTCCTTCCAGTCACATCTCCAGTAATCGCAGTTGTACGGAAGACCTCATTTGCCCTTTCTGAGGTTGCTGCGACCACACCGGATGGGGCTGGTGCTGCCATGCTTTTGTGCCCGGAACCGACAACAAAATCCGCTCCTATCTTTTTACCGTCAACTGGAAGAATACCTACAGTGTACGCCCCGTTATATAACACAGGAATATCGTATTGGTGTGCGACTTTTGTTATTCCCTCTACATCATGGACGTTACCAAACTGGTAATCAACATGATCAATAAATAAAAGAACGGGGGGCCGTCCAAACTGTTTTTTTACTTCTTCAATCTTTTTTGCTGTTTCGTCAGCTGTGACGATATATTTTTTATCTACCGGAATTTCGCATGCAATTCCACCTGAATCTTCAATCGCGAGGAACTCTGTGTAATGCGATAAGGAGGTGAGAAGGACCGGATCTCCCTGTTTCACGTAAGTGTGACAGACGGCTTGAAACCCTCGTCGTGCACCAGGAACCACCCTTGCTGAATCCATATTCAACCATTGCGCAAGATCTTTGTGAAATTCGGCAATTGGAGGTTTTGAAATGTAATCCAGACGGTTGGGCTTCCGGCAGTTATCGCAAACCGAGTAACCATCTCCGTATGCGATCACGGCTTTCATCGCATCAACTGTAAGTCTCCCCCCAGCTTGGATTGGATCAACGTTGATCGAAACTTCATTTACCTGTCGAGCTTCAATTCCGCTGCCACATTTCATTTGAGCAGCTCCTGTTTCAATGAACTGACCTGTCTTTCCAGATTGTCAAGCAGTCGTTGCACTTGCACCTTCTGTTCATTATCAAAATTGTGGATTGGGGCCGTTTCACGAAGTAAGGCTCGGAGATCGGTCAATGTATACATTGCCTGAAAAACCAAATCCACAGAACGCTTTGACACAGAAACACCACACGAATATGAGTAGTCTTAGCAAATATACCAGATGGAATTATATTCACTTTTCCTTTCTAGTATAATTTCGGAAAACCGTTCGTTAATGGAAATAACACCCCAAAACATTTCTCTCCAATTTTCCATGATCTGATTGCTGTTCAGATGCACTCTTGCAGCAGGATGATGTGTTTATATGCAAATGCGGATAAATGGAAAGGATCACTCCTCTTCTGATGATTCATGGATTAATGTTAATAATCCGGCAACGGGTGAACTTGTTGACCGTGTTCCAAGTGGCACATTCACGGATGTTGAAATTGCTGCGGAAGCAGCGAGTGCTGCTTTCGATTTGTGGAGGAAAAAGACACAGCGGGAACGCGGTCTTCTTCTCTATCGTACCGCTGAAAACGTAAGAGTGCATTACAAGGATCTGGCTCGTCTTCTCACAATGGAGCAAGGTAAGCCTATAAAAGAGGCAACCGATGAGGTTCGAGGGTTTGCCAATATTCTCGAATTTTATGCCGAAATCTCTGGTCAACCCGCTGGCGATGCAATTAGACTTGGTATGGCCGGTGACTGTATTGTTATAAGAGAACCAATTGGTGTCTGCGGGGCAATCATCCCATGGAACATGCCGGTAATCATAATGGGCTGGAAAGTTGCCCCTGCACTACTTGCTGGAAATACAATGGTAATTAAGCCATCATCCTTCACACCGTTAACGAATTTAAAGCTCGCTGTTCTTATGGAGGAAGCAGGTATTCCTCAAGGAGTGCTCAATGTCGTCACTGGTTTTGGTGAATCTGTTGGAGAAGCAATTGTTAAACATCCTGCAATCAAAAAGGTTTCATTTACAGGTGATTGCACAACAGGGCATCGTATCAAGAACATTGCTGGAGAGATGTTCAAAGATCTCAGTCTCGAGCTTGGGGGTTCTGATCCCATGATCGTCATGGACGATGCAGATATCCCTAAGACCGTTGAAGGTGCATTGCGCGGACGATTCTATAATGCCGGGCAGACCTGCACAGCGGTAAAAAGGCTCTATGTGCACGAAAAAATAGCTGAATCTTTTATACGTCATCTAAAAAAGAGCATTGAGTCGCTACGAATTGGAAATGGTCTGGATCCCTCAATCGATATGGGACCTCTAAATAGTAGCCCGACACGCGAGAAAATTGCTGATATCGTAAAGAGTGTTCAAGAGAATGATGAAGGAACTATCCTCACCGGGGGATATTCTTTGCAAGGAAATAAATTTGATAAAGGGTATTTTTACCAACCGACTCTTGTCACTGATGTAAATCCTGGTACATGTCTCTTAAAAGACGAGGTTTTTGGTCCTGTTCTTCCCGTTGTGACGGTTTCAGATCTTGATACCGCTATCAGTCTTGCAAATAATACACGTTATGGTCTTGGAGCATCAGTTTGGACAAAGGATATCGCAACCGTAAAACGAGTGTTCAATGAAGTTAACGCGGGTGTTATCTGGGTGAATCGGCACCTAACAGTCCCACCAGAAATTCCCTTTGGTGGAGTAAATGAAAGCGGAATGGGTCGAGAGAATGGCTTTCAAGCACTCAACGCGTATACACGTACAAAGACCCTGTTTCTTGGTTGGTAGAATTTGGAAGGTGTTAATAGGGGCTTATCCTCTTTTTCCTCTTTAATTAATCTAAATACGACATTAAACGCTATAACTCCCAAGGTGTGAAAACAACATTTCCAACGAATAGAGTACAAAATTAATGTTTTACTAGTACCGTTTGCGTCTCTTTCGTCTCTTGTGGCTTTTGCACGCGCTTTTTTAACCAGATGAGAGACCCATTGTCATAGGTAAACGATTTCATTGTAAAAATCTTCACATCTTTTGGTATACCCGTTATATCTACATTGTTCGGGACAATTATCGCAAAATTATGTCTTTGAAGCCGTCCATCGGTCGAAATATCTGGCTTTTTTATTTCTTCGACTATGTTTTCTGAAATTTGTTTATTGAATGTTACAAAAACCTTAACTCGCTCATTCATTCCTTTATTTACTCTTTCAACGTTGAATACAGTGTCATAGTCTTTTCCGTGCTTTATTGGAGCGAATGACCAACCATCAAAACTCGAATAGTTGCGTTTCAATTCCTGTTCCATAAAGTTGTACATAATATCTCGATGAATACCCATAATTGATCAATAGTTTTACTTCTTACGAAAATAAATAGTATGTGTTAAACACAGTCATCAAACATCGATCGTAAATAAATCACTCGAAATTTAAACTCTTTTTTTCGATTGTTACCTCATACATATTCCTTGTTGCCATTGAATAGAAAGAGACAAACCTTACCACTTTTTGTATTTTTTATTTAATTCAACTAAGATCTGAACGTATTGAAAGGAATATGACCTTTTTAAGAAATTGAAGAGAATCTAATTTAAAAATTTTCAAACTATTTCATCTATTTTTAAAAAAAGATTATTTGGTGTATGGTTAAGGTGAAAACCGAAGAGATACATATTGTGAACCTGATATAAGATAACTGATGATCGGCATTATCATTTTCACGCCGCTCTATAGGACTTTAAATCTAAATTTAAAGAACAGGAGTATGACATGAAGATCGTTCATATCGCAGATACCCATCTCGGACTAACAGCTTTCAACCGATTGGATCCAGAAACCGGTATGAATCTGCGTGAAAAATTAATTTATAATAATTTTCTTTCGACGATCGATCACATCATCCTGAAACATCCCGATGCACTTGTACATTCGGGTGATCTTTTCGATCAAATAAAACCAAAGACCAAAGCATACACCACGGTACTTGAAGCTCTCGATCGATTGCATGAAGCTGACATTCCATTTGTTGTAATAGCCGGCAACCATAGTATGACGAAGACCCGTTATACTACCTCACCGTTTCAAGTGCTAACTTACCATCCAGCAAATTTATATGCAGCCTATTCATTTCAATACGAAAAAGTTGAGCTTGGCGATACGATCTTTCACTTAATTCCTAACATGCTCCACCCTCAAGATTACCGAACAGCATACGATCAGATTGAATTGAGTAGTAACCATCACAATGTTTTGGTTACCCATGGTCTTGCTTCGGTCATTAAGGATAAACGTCTTGCTACTGTTGCTGAACACGAGTTAGATAATACTATCCTTTCTCCAAAATTTGACTATATCGCTCTAGGACATTACCATCGTCAATCACAGATTACAGACAATGCTTGGTATTCAGGGTCGATTGAGTACCTTACCTACGGAGAAATCAATGATAAAAAAGGTGGACTTGTAATTGATTTAAACTCACATAAAGTGCAGCATATCTCGTTTCCTTCTACCCCAATGATTGATATTGGCAGTATTGACTGTGGGGACAGTAATACTGACAATATTACCTTAAATATTGTTCAACGTATAGAGAAGCACCAAACGCCAGCTCTCGCAATGGTTCAAGTAACGCTTGAAAATGTCTCTCGTGAGCACGGTAAAGGACCGGATATACGAACCCTTGCTAAAGTAAGAGAGCGGTTACTTGATCTCAAATTTCGCATTAAAAGCGAAAAGGGAGAACATCCAGTTCCTATCCAACAGGATATCCGAGCTATCAATTATCTGCAAGAGTTTGGAATATTCGTAAAAAAACAGCAATTGAGCCTAAAGAAACGAGAATTTGTCGAACGATCAGGACTCGATATTCTAAAGACTGTCATGGAGCAACATAAGGAGGCCGTTGATGATCATTGACCGTCTTATCCTGAAAAATTTCAAGCGGTTCAGGGATCAAGAGATCCGTTTCAAGGACGGAATCACAGGCATCCTTGGTAACAATGGTACAGGAAAGAGCAGTATTGTTCAGGCAATCTTCTTTGCATTGTATGGTGTGAAATCAACAGAAATTGAACCCGATTATATTGTGTCATCATTTGCATCACCAAAGGAACGATGCGAAGTGCGGTTAGATTTCCGCATTGGCAGGGATAACTACAGTGTCTTTCGTAAGTTCAAAAAAGGAAAAAAAGTCGACCATGATGTTACATTCCATAAAGATGGCAAACTGATGGCAACTGGGGTGAACCAAGTGGAGACTGAATTGCGGAGGACACTCGGAATGGGTCCGGTGGATTTCAGAAATACGATCTATGCCGCACAAAAAGATCTCCTCACTTTACTTGAAGCAGATCCGAGTGAAAGAAAAAAATGGTTCAGAAAAGCTCTTGGCATCGATTATCTAAACACCGAGAGCAAGAATATCTTAAAAGAACGCATAGGTGAAAAGGAGCGTGAGCTGCAGCTGTCGGAAGGAGAACTCAAAGGTTTGAGGGAACACCTGAACGTTGAAGAGTTCGCCACACTGCAAGTATCTGTTGCGGAGTTTAAACACACCATTCGTACACTTAAAAAGCAACGTGAAGACTTACTTGAAAAGAAAAAAGTGATCGATAAAGAGTTCAGGCAGTTTTCCGATAAAAAAACAGACTATACACGGCTTATCGAGCGACAAGTATCCCTTACTAAGGAAACTGGTAGCCTTGTCAAGCAGCAGAATCATGGAAAGACAAAACTCGTCGACCTTGTAAGATGGGAGCAGGAATACTGTGAGCTTGAGCAGCGTGTCTCCGTATACCCTGAAAGGAAACAGGTACTGGAAGTTTTAAGGAGACGCAAATCTGAACTCGACCAGATCCAAGCTGAGGTACGGTTTACCGAACGGGACTGTTCTGATCTCAAAAATCGAATGAATAAATCCCAGGCAAAGATCACGGATCTTGAAAAGGATGCGGTACGCAAGGTATCACTTATCACTGGCATCAGGCAGAGGTTATCCCTTGGTTTAGAAATTTCTGATAGAGACTTAGAAAATGTGATCATGTCTCGTGAGGCCGAAATCCTAAACGCGATCGGCACTCTCTCCGCTCGGCAGGATCGATTTGCGATCGAACGCACCAAACTGCTCTCTGACAAAAAAACTATACAAAATGCCGGGCCTGAGGGGGTATGTCCTCTATGTCATCAGACCCTTGGCAGTCATTATATAAGTATCGAAAAGGAATTCGACGCCAGGATATTGAGTATCAAAGACGAAGAAGTTCAGTTATTACGGGAGCAGGAGCGTCTCTCTGCTGAAAAAGATCGCATCAGTCTCGAAAAACCAAATCTGTTCGAGATCCGGACTTTGTCAGAAAAACTTAAAATGCGGAAATCCTTTGAAGCAGAGCGAAGCGACCTACTCTCACAACTTCATGAAAAGGAACTTTCACACCAATCGCTTACACAAAAAATCAAGGAACTAAAGTTTGATGAGGGAGTCTTTGCACAGACTGGAAAAGAAGTAGATGAACTTGAAAAAATCCAATCACGATTCATCGACCTCGGGAAAAAAATAGCACAGGCTACCGTTTTTAAAAAGCAGGTCTCGGATCTTGAAGAGCAGATCACACAGAAACAGGCTGAGAATGCCAATCTCACATCTGAGATTGAAAGATTATCCTTTGATTCGGAGGAAGGTTCTGGTATCGAAAAGGCACGTACGGAGCTTGATACTACCATCCAGTTCACGGATACTGAAATTGCACGGATAACCGAGCGTCTTATTCATATTGAAGAAAAAATTGGTACCTATAAAAGAGGAGAGATACAAATTGCAGAGCTGGAACAGCGAATCATTGCCTTCAAAGAAGAGATCGATCTGCTTAATCTAACCCAATCTGTTATCGCCGAATATGTTATCTATCTTATGCAGGTGGTTAAGAGTCAGATTGAAGGTGAAGTGAGTCGGATTGTTAATGAGATTACCGATGGGAGGTACGAAAGGGTTCTTCTTGATGAAAATTTTAATCTGCTTGTTCGTGATATCGATAACGATTATTTGATTGAAAGGTTTAGTGGTGGAGAACGAGATGACATTGCTGTTGCGCTTAGAATCTCTCTCTCAAGATACCTAGCTGAGCTTCACCAGGTGCATGAGAGTACTTTTTTGATATTTGACGAAATATTTGGCAGCCAAGATGAGGAACGGAGAAACAATCTATTAACTGCACTCCGCACACAAGAATCACGATTCCCCCAGATTATTTTGATATCCCACATCTCAGAGATGCAAGGAGATTTTACAAACACTCTTTTAGTTGAGATGGGAAGTGATCAGGTTAGTCGGGTTCGAGAGGTCGAGGAATGACCTTAAAACAATCATACGATGATTCGGTCTATAAAGTTCTTGAACAAATTTCTCAATATGTCCCTGAAAACCTCGTTCAAGAATTTATCAATATAAGCAATTTAATGGATACCGATTTTCATCGAATTGAACTATCACGTAAAGGAATTGTAAGTGCTATTGATGGTAGCAACGCAATGATTGTTGATGGAGGAAGTATTGCACTTGCTGCGGTACGTGCATTACAGACAACGCATGATTCGAGTAATCGCTTATCACGAGCCATCACTCCAATAACTCTCATCACCATAGGACCAGAAGATGAGAATAGGGATTTTGCACTTATATACAAGGAATGCTTTGGTTCATTTCCTGATAAAGGACTTAATAATGATGATCCAGAACGAGTTGCTGCACTTATACGAGATACACTTGAATATTGGGTCGCTCAAAAGAGGGCTACTGATTTGCCTGTAGGGGGGCTTCTCCTTCTTGACGGTGCACTTCGCGTAACTGATCAGAATCACGATCGAATATTAAAGGGTATTATAGAAACTGCGCAGAAGCGGGGAGTTCATTTGGCAGCTATCGCAAAACGAACACGAGCTACATGGGGTGGAGGGCATCCGTTACTTCCGGCAATGAGAGGTATAGCTCAAAAGTTCAATATTACCCGACCTTGGTGGACCAAGGTTAATGAAAAAATTCTTGATCGTATCGAGTATCATCATGGTAGGCATGGGGATCTCTATATTGCATCCTTGCATCCAAACAAAATTCAGCCTATTAAATTGGAGCTGCCACGAGGAACGGGTGAAGATATAGCTACCATAACCATGCAGATGATTGCATCGTGTTCCGATGATGGTAGAATACCCGGTTATCCATACCCACTTCTTGATGCACATCGGACTGTTGTGATTGATCGTCCGCTTATCGAACAGATACAACAAGATCTCATTCGTGGATTGTCATTTAGAGGTATGGATCGATCAGTTTTCGAAGATCTCTTTGGTGATTTTCATGGTGAATTTGAACGATATTGAAAATGTTGACCGCTCAAAATTCCGTTTGATTGGAACTAGTGTACTCTCATACAGATTTGTTGTGCCCCACGATTCAAAACTGTTTGTTGGGGATATACTCAAGATTACAGACAAAACTAAGGGTTACATATTCTTTGCAAAGGTTTGCGATCTTATCCATGAGAGTAACTTTGCTGATGACCGGTGGGATACTCGCCCTTATAGTGAACATTTCTATGGGCTCGGCGAAGATGTTTTCATAGGTGTAGAAGCGATTCCCCTTGGTTTTATTGATGAAAAGGGTAGTTTTAGCAAACCACGAACAGTTCCAACAAAATTTTCTGATGTGAGTATACCTCTCGCAGATGACTTTTTTTTCCTTACTAAAGTAATGGGAGATATTGAGATTGGGGTAATGCGGACTGGACAAGGAGTTTTAAAAGATGTCGCTGTGAAGATCCCTAGCAAAATTCTGCCCCAACACATGGGTATATTTGCCACAACCGGAATGGGGAAGAGCAATTTCATGAAAACGTTTTGTGCATCTTGTATGAAAATGCAAAGGTTCGGTCTTTTAATTGTTGATCCCCATGGCGAATATGCTAGAGGTGGAAAAACAAGTACTGGGGAGAAAACTTTAGGGCTTGTCCATTATAGTTCGGGTATGGATGGACTATGTGTGTTTACTACAAGTGAAGCAGATAGGAAAAAATATGCATTAAACAACCTTTGGCTTGATTATGACGATTTCAGAATGACCGATCTTGGACTTCTTTATGATGTATCTGCACCTCAGTGGGATGTAATCGAGTCCCTTGATGAATTCAAAGGTAGTGAAGTAATTCCATTTTTCTTACAGGTAAATGTTGATACGCTTCCGGATGAGGTTAAAAATCATAAATATATAGGGAAATATCCAAAGATCGCCGAGAAACTTGGTGCATTTCAACCTGGAACGCTCCAAGTCATCCAGCGTAGACTGAAAAATATTGTGCAGGGTAATAAAAAATTTTTCAGGGAATCAGGATCGTGTATTCCCGAAGTTATCCGTTGTCTTCATCAAAATAAGGTCGTTCTAATTGATATTCCCCGAATGGGTGAACGTAGTGAGCTTTTTGTTCTCTCCATGATAACTCGTCAGATTATGCAGCTTCACCGGAGACTCGCAGAGGAATTCGGTTTAGATAATGAAGATACTAAACAAAGTCAGGTGTTAATTGTAATCGAAGAGGCACAGCGTGTGCTTGGTGCTGGAGGGGGAAGTACTCAAGTCTTTCGTGAATGTGCAATGGAGGGAAGGAAATTTGGTGTCGGACTCTGTGTAGTTACACAGCAACCAAAGAATATTGATCCCAAAATACTCGCTCAAATTAATACATTTGTTGTTATGGGACTGGGTGACAGGGGTGACCGGGACATTATTATGAGTAGTGCAAAACAGGATCTTTCAAAAATGGATATCGAGATTCAAACACTTGATCAAGGTGATGCTATCATATCCACGATAGGAATACCATTCCCAGTCAGTACTCATATCTATAAATTTGAAGACTATATTCAGTTACTTAATAAGGAAAAGAAACGCGATCTTTCTGAAGGACTTAGTCAAGGATTTTAGCGAATATCTAATTACTCTTTTTTCTTCTGTTCCATTTTTTTATCTATTTTCTGTATTGAAATGCAATTGATCACCGCATCTCCCGTTACAACATAACGGTGAATTATCATGCCAAGGACCTCGACTATATCTCCTTTGTTCACTTTTTTTCCAGGTGTCGTAAACATCTTAACTGAGATTTCACCTGACCTATCAGCTACCAGATATTGTGGACGGTTGAGATACTCAAAATAAATTCGTTCAACAACACCTTCGACCCTTACAATCTGTCCAATCATACTTTCATTGATCATATTAATCCGAACAGTTTTTGCCTGTTGACGATACATCGGCTCAAGATCTGCATACTGACTTTGACTTAAGTAGTTAAGGACAAGTGGAATAACCAAGAGCATGAAGAGTGTTGGGATACCCCATACAAGCAATCCCCGATCTCCTGTAAAAAAATAATAAATAATTAAAAGAATAGTGAAGAGACCAAACACCGCAATTGCGATGAATGAGACCTTCACTTCAACATTGCCAATTTTCATCAGATTTTCTTTGCTTGGAATCTACTTGAGTGCTGCGATCTCTTTTCGGAACGCAACCCAGTAGATAATCCCAACAAAGAACATGCCCCCAACAATGTTTCCGAGGGTAACTGGGATGAGATTTGCCGTCCACATGTTGATCCAGGTTACGGTAGTTGCGGTATTAGTTATGCCCGCAGTCATGATTCCTGCAGGGATGAAGTACATGTTCGCGATCGAGTGTTCGAGCCCCATCGAAACGAAGGCCATAATTGGGAACCATATCCCGAAGAACTTGCCTGCCGCGTCATCCGCACAGATACCAAGTAGGATTGCAAGGTTGACGAGCCAATTGCAGCCAATTCCCTTGAGGAATGCCGACCACATGCCCAACATTCCGACATAACTTGTCTTTGCGGCTGCGATTGCTATCGCTCTCGTTCCAAACGCGGTAATCGTTGCGGTAGTCACTCCGGTCGCGGCATCAACTCCAAACGAAACGAACGGACCGTTTGCCATGATATATGCCCAACAGATTGAGCCTATCAAGTTACCGATATATACCCAAACCCAAAGATTCAAAACCTGAACCCAGCTGATTTTGTGGATAAATGCTGCCATTGGAGCCAGCATTGCATCACCAGTGAAGAGCTCAGCACCAGTAAGAACAATGATGATAAGCCCCACTGGAAACACCGCTCCTAAAATCAACTGTGCAAACCCTGCACTTGATACTCCGAATGCAAGTCCAGGAGCATCCTTAATTGCAGCTGCACTCGCAGCGATACCAGTACTGCATACTGATGCAAGTGCGCCACCCATGGCGATATAAGCACCAGCCATGAATCCACGCATCAACATGTTCCATATTGGCAGGCCAGTCTTGTATTTACCGGCGTCTCCTGCTTTTGCAACAATAGCTACTGGAGGATGAAACACCATTTTTTCAAACACCTCTTAAACATCCACCTATACCAGCAACATTTTAAATTAGTTCGTGTATAGGTTAAATCAAAATTTTTTTAGTGAATATTAATAATTATCGGATTGTTTGTGAAAGATGGCTCTTTATTTGCATAATTTTTATTTTGAGAAAATATCCAAGTTAACTATTTTAAATTTATTTTTTAATTATGTTAACATAAATTTCAATATAAAGTTAGAATAAAAAAATATTCTACAAAAGGGCTCTATTTAAAGAATATCAAAAAAATAGAAGCGCGCGAATAAAAAAACCGATAAAATCTTGTTGAAAAAGGGAAATCTCAATAAAAATAAAAAATTTAGTGTTTTGATACCGGATTGAACACGTTAAGGAAAATCTGGTCATCTCCGGTATTATGCAGCCGTGCACGTTCCTCTTTCTCTTCAACAAGTGCAAGTAGTGGTAGTGACATGTCGACACCTGGAACATGTCCGAACATTTTTTCAAGCTCTACTTGTTGAGCATGCATGAACAATGCATTGGGAATTTCTGCAGGGCAAAGTTCTTGACACTGGCCACAGTTGACACACGAGTCTGCGATGTGTGCAAATCGAATGAGGTGGAACATGAAATTCGGTGGTAATTGCCCGGGATTCACGTACGCCGGATTTTTCGTTGTGCAGTCTACGCAGTAGCAGATAGGACAGGCTAATATGCACGAGTAGCACTTGATGCAGCGGCTCGTCTCCTGCATGATCTTCTTGAGCCGGGCCGTGCCCTCGCCGAGCGCCTCAAAGTCTCTCTTGCGCCACTTGTCGGCAAGTTTGAACATTGCGTTCTCGACTTTGCCCCGCATCTCGAGTCCCTTGGGGTTCGGTGCCTCGGTGGTGATCACGCCTGCCTTGACCGCACCGTTGAGTAGGTTTGCACCCTTTTCGCTGCAGACCTCAACAAAGGTCGCCTTGCCCGCCTTGTCACCTATGACACCCCAGTTCCCGCACGCGAGATCCGCCTGCCGCGGGACTTTCATCTTACAGCGCCGGCAGTTGCTGCGGCGCCCGTAGCCGGCGTCTTCGAGCTCGTCGATGGAGATGCCCTTGTGTCCTCCCTCGTACTCGATGATGAACTGGCCCTTGTCAATCTCTTCCTTATGTACTTTGTCTGGATCGACGCCGAACTTGTCGAGAATCATCTTCCGGGCGGGCATCGGGCTGACCGAACCGCCGCAGTTAACGCCGATCAGTATGACGTTGTCAAGGTTGATCTGCTTGCGCTTGGCAAGTTCATAGAATGCCATCGCGTCACACCCCTTGACCGTCACGCCAAGCTTCATATTCTCCGCGCCTTCGAGGTACTTCTTGACCAGCTTGGGAAGGAGGAGGGTACCGCAGTGGAGTGATCCGGCGGTCTGAGCAAGTTCCTTGGGGTCCTTGATAAGCACGGGCTGGGCATCGTAGAGATCGATACCCTTCTTGATGGCAAGGATTGCGTCCACCATCTTTGACTCGAGCGCGTACTTCCAGAGCCCGGTGACCGCGCCCCCGAGTTCTGCCTTCTTTTTGATCTCCGCATCATTGGTCCATGCGTAGAACATATCGCCTTTCTTTGCCATGTTACTTCGCCTCCGCGATCTTCTCGAGTCTCACAGCACAGGCCTTGAACTCCGGAATAGCCGCAACAGGGTCGAGTGCGTTGTTGGTGAGCAGGTTTGCAGCGCATTCAGCATAGTGGAACGGTATGAAGACCTCTCCCTTCTTGATGTCCTTTGTTACGCGGGCACCGATATCGATCTGCCCTCTACGGGTGACAGCACGGACCATCTCCTTGTCCTTGATGTCTAGTGCCTTTGCGTCTTCGGGGTTGATCTCGACCCATCCCGTTGGTTCCTCGCGCTCGAGGTTCTCCGAGCGGCGGGTCATCGTGCCGGTGTGCCACTGCCAGATGCAGCGTCCGGTAGTCAGGATCAGCGGGTAGTCCTTGTCGGGCACTTCCGCCGGGTATTTGAATTCGATTGGTGTAAAGATCCCAAGTCCGTCAGGGTGTGAAAACTTCTCCTTGTGGAGGATGGGTGTGCCCGGGTGTTCCTTTGTCGGGCAGGGCCAGTGAAGTGCTTCGGGCTTTTCGAGACGTGTATAGTCCATGCCACCGTACGATGGGGTAACCTTCGCAACTTCGGTAAAGATCTCTTCTGCGCTCTTGAACGGGAACTGCTTCTCGTATCCCATTACCTTTCCGAGCTCACAGATGATCTGCCAGTCTGCCTTTGCCTCTCCGGGCGGGTCCTGCGCTTTCCTCCATTTCTGGACACGACGTTCGGTGCTGGTCTGGGTGCCGTCACGTTCTGCGTAGCATGCGCCCGGAAGAACGACATTTGCGAGTTCTGCAGTCTCGGTCATGAAGATATCCTGCACGACCATGAATTCGACGTTCTTTAATCCCTTTTCTACGTGGTGGAGGTCCGGGTCGGAGATCATCGGGTTCTCGCCCATGATATAGACGCACTTGATTGTCCCGGGCTGGTCAGCGAGCGTATTGATCAGTTTGGTGACCGTTAGCCCGACTTTGCCTTCCGCGATGTCGCAGCCCCATGCATCAATCATCTTTTTGCGCATCTCGGGGACGATCACTGACTGGTACCCGGAGTACACGTTCGCGAGCGCACCCATATCGCAGGCTCCCTGCACGTTGTTCTGGCCACGCAGTGCACAGACACCGCCGCCCCTCTTGCCGAGGTTACCGGTGAGCATCTGGAGGTTTGCAGTTGACTTGACGTTATCCACACCAACGGTGTGCTGGGTAATACCCATCGAGTAGAGAACGTTGCTGGACTCTGCCTTTCCGATCCACTCCGCCGCAGTAGCAAGATCCTTTGCCGGAATGCCGCTGATCTTGGAGACGTTCTCAAGCGAGTACGTGTCCTTCATCACGACTTCCTTGAACTTATCATAATCCTTTGTCCGCTTTGCGATGAACTCCTTGTCTTCCCAGCCATTCTTGATGATCTGCTGCATGATACAGTTGAGGATTGCTACATCCGTCCCCGAGTAGAACGGCATATACAGGTCAGCCTGCTTTGCCGTCGGGGTGAACCGCGGATCGGCAACGATCACTTTTGCGCCGCGCTGCTTGGCGAGCATGATCTGGCGCCCGATCAGCGGGTGCTGCTCAAAGGTATTGCTGCCGATCACAAAGATACACTTGGACTCACCGATGTCACCGATTGAGTTGGTCATCGCACCGGATCCAAACGCCCCGGCAAGCCCGACGACCGTGGATGCGTGGCAGAGCCGGGCGCAGTGGTCGATGTTGGGCGTCTTCAAGACCGCCCGGGCGAATTTCTGCATCAGGTAGTTCTCCTCGTTGGAGACACGTGCAGATGAGAGGCACGCCATCTCGTCGCCCTTGTAGGACTTGAACTTCGAAACGATCAGCTTGTATGCCTCGTCCCAGCTCGCCTCGACAAACTTGCCGTCCTTCTTGATCAGCGGCTTTGTGAGCCGGTCAGGGCTGTTGACGAACTCATACGCGTAATTCCCCTTGGGGCAGAGCTTGCCCTCGTTGACGGGACTGCGGTGCCATGGTGCGACGCCGACAACCTTCTTGTCCTGGACAACAAGGTTAAAGCCGCAACCACAACCGCAGTACGGGCATGTTGTTGGTACGTATTTCATGTCCATGTTCTAACCTCGGATGACAATGCTCTGTACATAACATTATTTAAGCATACTGAAATTTTATGTAAAATTGATGAATAGCGGTGGGTTCATACGTAATAAAAGAGAATGCTTCATTACCTGTGGAAGTATGGGACAAAAATAACCCCCTCCATATCTGCCATAAAAAAAACAGAAGGTGCAGCCATCGTATGAGAAAACCCCGAATCCCCCCCATGCTCGCAGATATTATCCAGGCGGCACTGACAGCATGCGACGGTACGGTATTTGATTCAAGGGGTAACTGTCCATTATGCGGCGGCGCGATATCAGGGTACGATACCAAGAAAAAACAGTTTGCAGTCCTGTTGGACGGTAAAGGACGACATCCTGTCCATGTCTTTGTAAAACGGTTTGCCTGTCGCGAGTGTAAAAAGGTAGTCTTTGCCGATGAACCGTTCTATCCGGGGACACGGATCGGGGCGCCAGTTGTCGATCTCTGCATCACATTCTCAGCAACCATGCCGTTTTCACGCGCCGCCACCTACCTTGCAGAAGCGGGCGTTGCTGTCGATCGGATGAGCGTCCGGAAGTTTGCCCTCAACCGGTCTGGGGTTATTCCCACAGCAGACGTATTCGGGGTCCGGCTCCCGATCTCAATAATCTCACTCTCCACGCTTGCCGCCCGCCTCGGTGAGGGGGGTTGCATCGAAGGGGCAGAAGCGCTCGCTGCCTGTGGTTTCCCATCCGCATATAGGACACCTGCGGTTCCTCTGTTTTCCTCTAAAAAAAGGAATGAGTGGGATAAATAAAAATAAAAAGAAGAACGGTAGGCGTAGGAGCCACATTATAACAGTTAATACAAGTGAACCAGCAAGAAGAATGAGGCTTACAATATATGGTCTCGTAATGCCACCTCTTTTACCGCAAAGGCAGGTAATGCATTTGCAACTTGCCCAAGTTTTTCTGAGAGATCTATTCCATCAAGATCATTTACAAAAAGTTCTGAACCGATCCCGGAAATTATCACTTTAGATGAATTGGAATCAAGCATGACTTTTCGTACTTGATCACAGATAACGTTTCTTTGGGCTTGCCAGAATTGGTCAGCAATTCCAAGAGCATTTTGTTTTCCTATCTCATCTAAATCTGCGCAAACCACACGGGCCAAACGACGGAGTGCTGATATCTTAGTTTTCCCTTTTTGATCTGGGGTATCACACGAGTATTGATTGGGTTTAATATGACTGAGAACAAGATGGACGTCAGCGCTTATTGCAAAAAATTCTGAGCTTAATGGTGTCGGTATACCGTCGATAGTAACCGTTCGTAAAAGTGTAGGGATGCTTGTGCGGAGTAACCCCGTATAAATAAGATAACCTTTCTGAAGACGTTTAATATCAGTCAGACCTTTCAAATTAGAAAATAATGAGAGGGGGATTATATCAGTCGTCGTACTTCCGACATCGAGGAGTACTGCATCTGGATAAATTGTCCTAAGATAATCAGCAGATGCTAACCAATTAGCGGCAGCAAGCTGTGGCACGGCATCGTTATGAAACAATCCATCAGTGCCATAAAACTTAGCATTGGGAAATACTTTTTTAACTGATCGGACAATAAAGGAGATACCTTCAGACTTTTCTCTAAAACAATCGGCAAGTTCGCCACTCATAACGACGGCTGCTAGATTGTTCGATTGGGTTCGATGTTTTTCGAGAAGAGAGACTAATGGTGCTCCTTTCCAAAGTGGGCAGTAGTGTATAATAATATCTGTGTCATCTACCAGTTTGAGATTAGCTCCCCCAACATCGATACCAATCATATAGGGACGACCCCCCCCTTTTTATTGAATCGCACTTTACCGGTCAAATGAACCTGATCTGCTGCATTCCCCTTCGAAGCAGATACAAGTAACTCTGCAATCTCTTCTCTCATACAAGCAGTAATCCCGATCAAGCTTGTTGTAATGCGGGGATTTACATCAACCACATACACTTTGTCTGAAACTATAACATCTACACCGCAGTAACCTTGACACCCGAGGACACTAACCGTTTTTTGTGCTATTTGGATAATTTCGGCACTTCTAGGATGATCTATTGGAGTTTCACCACCGAGATAATGGAATACACCACCACCATCAATTTTGATATTTTGACGATTTATTGCGAGAACGAGAGGAGAAATTCCAGAGAAATACAAACAAGCTTCTCCCACGACTCTGCTCGCAATTAAGCTCACGGAAAGGCAATCCCCTTTGATATATTCCTGACCAAATTCATCTTTACCGTCAATCTGATCGCTCAACCTCACTCCTTGTGATCCACATCCAGTAACTGGTTTGATTACGCGTAATCCAGATTTTATTTCCTTGGGGACTGGTATGCCATGTTCCCGAAGAATTTTTGCTGTCTTGACTTTGTTAGCACAGATAGCTGCGTTCATACTTCCGCAACCGATATTGTGAGAGTATTGCTCAATGATCATTGTGTACTTCGGGAGCAAGTGATCTGGTGCTATGACCAATCCAAAATCACAGGATGGAGCAAGATGTGAAATTTCATCCCCAAAATCTCCATTTTCTGGAATGACAACATCATATCCACATCGTTTGAAACTACTTGATAGAACACTTAGCATCGCTGCACCTTCGAGTGCTAGGGTTGGTTCATGCGATAGTGTATATTCTGCCAGCAGTGTTCTCATCTCTAATCTTTAGATCATGAAGAGAGATTACCCTATCCAATAGGTGAAGTATTTGTGGGGTGAATGCAAAGAAGATGAGCATGAGAGATTCGATCCTGCTGACAAATGATGACGGTGTCAATTCAGTTGGTATTTGGGCTGCCTATGAGGCATTGTCCGATATTGCTGATGTGACGATTGTAGCTCCAGCAACTCAACAAAGTGCGATCGGTAGGTCGATTTCAATTTTTGAACCAATACGAGCAAATAAAATTATGATTAACGATGTAGCGGCCTATTCAGTTGCAGGAAAACCGACCGATGCAGTTATTATCGGTCTCTATTCGCTTAAGCTCAACCCAACGCTAGTTGTGAGCGGTATAAATATCGGTGAAAACCTCTCTTTTGAATCTATTATGACATCGGGAACAGTTGGGGCGGCCCTTGAAGCCTCTAATCAAGGTACTAAGGGAATCGCATTTTCACTTCAAGTTAAGGATCAAGGAGACAAATTTGATGATCCCCGACACCATAGTCAGAGTTTTGAACCGGCAAAAAAGGTTATACGGGATGTTGTTTCCCGTGTCCTTAAAAATGGGTTTGGTGATCACGCTGACGTAATCAATGTAAACATTCCCTCAAAAATAACAGGAGGTTACGAAATTACACGGCTTGCGAGAAAATTATTCAAAACCGGTGTTGAACAGAGATTAGATCCCCGGGGGCGTCCCTATTATTGGATTAATGGACCGTTAATTGATGATGCTGAAGAAGGAACAGATGTTCATGCTATCCGTAAAGGAAACATCTCAATTACTCCAATCTCTCTCGATTGCACATCATTTGCTGCTTACAACGAATTTAAAAAAATATTTTCAAAATAACTCTTATTAATTTTACGTATTTCCTAAGGGTCCCTGCCTCGTTTTTGCCATTTCATAAACATTATCCTTAATTATGAAGGGACTGATATCTTTCAGATTGATGAAAAAACAGACAATAAATTCAGTGAAAAAAACCGTGGGATACAAAGCAGCGAACCTTGTAGAAGATGGAATGGTTATAGGACTTGGAACTGGTTCAACAGTCTTTTTTGTAATGGAACGATTACACAAACGAATCAAATCTGGACTTACTATTTGTGGGGTTCCAACTTCACATCAAACGGCATTTCGTGCATATGATTTTGGCATACCCCTTACTAGTCTCGATGAACACCCTATACTTGACCTTACAATCGATGGGGCTGATCAGGTTGATCCAAAACTTCAACTAATAAAAGGGCGAGGAGCCGCCCATACCAGAGAAAAGTGTGTCGCGAATGCAGCCAAACAATTTATCGTCGTAATTGATAGTTCTAAGATGACATCACAGCTTGATGCTGCTGTGCCAATCGAAGTGATACCATTTGCAGTAACACCTATAATTGAACAATTGAAAAGAATGGGTGGAAAACCCGTACTGCGCGAAGGGATCAAAAAGGACGGCCCCATTCTTACAGACAATGGGAATTTTGTCATTGACTGTGCATTTGGAGTAATAAAAAATCCGTCAGAACTCGAAAAGTCCTTAGCATGTATTCCAGGTGTTGTAGAAAACGGTCTATTTACTCAATACACTGAAAAGACTATTGTGATTGTGGGAGAGCAAAAAAAGTGTAGAATACTAAAATCAACGGATGTAATCACGTAACTTCTGGATCATTTGGAGCTGATGGTTCGCTTCCTTTTTCTTCGCTTTTTCAATACCGTCCATAATTTCGGTGATCGGCTTTGCTAACTCGTATATTTTAACCGGACGTCCTTTACTCTCGGCTTTACTCTCCCTACTCTTGATCCAACCCTGTTCCATGAGATATCTCATTGCAATGCTCACTTCAGGCTGGCGCAGGTCAGTACCTCTCTCAATCGCACGGGAAGTTGCTTCTGGGGTATT
>Ga0187854_10000082_pt1 | contig 136567 bp, 141 predicted proteins | sample June2016WEW_6_15_FD_132445 | JGI IMG/M metagenome (GOLD analysis project Ga0187854, IMG submission 132445) | Peatland microbial communities from SPRUCE experiment site at the Marcell Experimental Forest, Minnesota, USA - June2016WEW_6_150 | ecosystem: Environmental > Terrestrial > Soil >... | reverse complement strand
CCCGGCCGGGGCGTATTAAATTTTAATTAAAAAAATAATTATTAATTTTAAAGTACCGGTTTTACTTTTAATGCAGCTAAAAGAAGCTCGACACCCGCTTCAATATCTCGTGTATCTAGAACCTCTACAGGAGAGTGAATGTATCTCGTAGGTGGACTGATTGTGGTGCTCGGCACTCCCCCTTTGTTTAAATGAATGGCGGTTGCATCAGTTGTTCCACCAGTACCAACTTCAACCTGTATCTGAATTCCATTGGAATCAGCTATATCTTTAAGCCATTTCACTACTTTTTTGCTCGCGATAAGTCCACGACCACTACTATCCACAAGGGTGATTACGGGACCTTTTCCCATCTCCACTGCGGCATCCTTCATCTCGATCCCAGGGTGATCGCCAGGAATTGTTACATCAGTAGCAATAGCGCAATCTGGATCGATAATAAAAGCACTTGTTCGCGCACCTTTGAGACCAACCTCTTCTTGGACAGTAAAAACGCCATATATTGTAAATGGAGACTCGAGTTTCTGCATGGTCTTAATTAGTAAAGCTACCCCAGCACGATTATCAAATGCCTTACCAGTTACTCGGTTATTTGAAAGCTCGGTGAATTCGCGATCGATTGAGATAGGAGTACCAATTTCGATTCCTAGCTTAGCGATCTCCTCCTTGGTTGATGCACCAACATCGATAAACATATCATCTATTTTTACACCTTTTTTACGCTCTTCATCATCCATCATATGTGGCGGTTTACCGCCAATAACACCAAAACATCGTCCCTTTGTTCCATGAAGGATTACACGCTGATTGTATAGTGTGGGGGCATACCATGCGCCAAGTGTAACAAATCGAATGAATCCTTTTTCATCGATATATTTTACCATCAACCCGATCTCATCCATATGAGCGGCAAGCATTATTTTGAATTTGTTACCACGTTTGATTGCAATTAGATTACCCATTGTATCTTCATGGATTTCATCAACACATCCCTTTAGCTCCTTTTTAATAATAGCAAAAACGCTTCCTTCACTACCCGATATACCATGGGCATTTGATAATTTTCGTAACAGTTCTTTGACCATATTACTCCTCTATTGCAATTTTGATCCTATCAAGGGCATTCCTTATATTCTCACGTGATGTCGCATAACTCAATCTTGTATACTCAGGTGCATTAACTCCAAAAGCAGTTCCTGGAACAACAATGACACCTTTTTCAATGATTTTTTGCGTAATTGAAGATTTCATTGGAACAAACGTGTAAAATGCACCCTCTGGTATTGGAAATGAAATACCCAGATCAAAAAGACCTTTACAAATTAAATCCCGACGTGTATGATATTCGTCTCTCATCCTTATCACAGATTTCTGATCACCTGTATAGGCAGCGAGTGCTGCATATTGAGAAATGGAAGTCGCACAAGCCTGACAATATTGATGGACTTTGAGGCATTCTCCAACAACATCAGGATCTGCGGCAAGATATCCCAATCTCCATCCCGTCATCGCATATGTCTTACTCGTTGCATTAATTGTGACGACATCATCTCCAAATAGTGCCGCACTCCAATGCTTCTTTCCATAAATGAAATGTTCATAGACTTCATCGCTAACAACGGTAATATTTTTATCATTTGCATATTCGACTATTGCCTTCGTCGATTCTTTACTTTCAATAGCTCCTGTAGGGTTAGCCGGTGAATTGAGAACTAATAATTTTGAACCATTGGCTAATTCTTTCATCTTTTCGATATTTAGATGGAAATTTTTGTCAAGAGGAACACTTACAGGTATTCCTCCCGCTATCGTAGCGAGAGCCGCATATGACACAAACCCCGGATCAGGACATAATACTTTATCTCCTTTATCGATAAGCGCTTGCATTACAATATGAAGCGCTTCACTTGCACCCGCAGTTACAATAAGCTGATCTGGATGATACGAAAGTCTATTTTCTCTTTTAAACTTTTCACATAGGGCTGTTCGTAGTTCTGGAATACCAGTATTGTTAGTATATCCGGTTTTTCCTTCTTGTATTGCCTTGATTGCAGCATCCTTAATATGCTGGGGTGTATCAAAGTCTGGCTGTCCGAGCCCTAAATTTATTGAATCTGCCCCAGCGGCTTCAAAGATACGTCTAATACCCGAGATCTCGATATCTCTAACACGTTCTGCGAACTGTTTTTGCATATTCTGACCACTATTTATTCTATATTCGTATGTCGAATTTTTAGAGCATTCTCATCAGTTTGAGTGATTTCCATAAGTCGTGAAATAACAGCATCAGCAAAGATCATAGACACTGTTTCAAAAAGAGTACCTAGAGGAGCAAAAGATTTGTGATCGCCAAGCATTTGTCGTATCTCAAATTCGACAGCATCATCTTCGACCTCGTCCCGATGGTGTTCAATAATTACGGTGCAATCTGCGATCTTACCAATCCTAGAATCTGCATTTGAAGTGATTAAACATATATGCGCTCCTATCTCTTTTGCAGTCTCTGCGATATCTGCCACGGTCTTTGTTTTTCCTGAACCTGAGAAAACAACCATTACATCGTCTTTATTGAGTGCCGGCGTTATCGTTTCACCTACAACAAAAGCGGTAAATCCCAGATGCATAAGTCGCATTGCAAATGCTTTTGCTACGAGTCCTGATCTTCCTGCACCCATGACATAGATCCTTTTTGCATGGAGCAATTCAATGAGAAAATTTTGCACCATTTCATCCGATATTGACTTTGAAATTGCCCGTATCTTTGATGCCATTAATTGCATCATATCCTGAATCCTGTTGTTTTCCATAGTCCCCCAGAAAGCATATCATTTCAAAGTAAAAGAGAATTTCGTAAACAAAAATAAAAAAATTGGAATTTCATGATAGTATAACCCCAACTATGATAACATAAAAAAACAATTCAAAATATTACAGATTCATTTCAGGAAATATGACAAAAACAGACCATTTTGAACCGTTTTTTTCGGACAAAAATTTCAACCTCTTTCAGGTTGATTGTATTGATTTTATTTCACAACTCCCCAAGGCTTCTATTGATTTGATATTTGCCGACCCTCCATATAACCTTTCTAATGGTGGTTTTACATGTAAAAGTGGGCGGAGGGCGAGCGTTGATAAAGGGGTTTGGGACAAGAGTCATGGTTCAAAATCTGATTTCGAATTTCATTTAAACTGGATTACAGCTTGCAAGAGGGTACTTAAAGACAATGGTTCTATCTGGATTTCTGGCACATATCATTCTATATATGCGTGTGGATTTGCTTTACAGACTGCCGGTTATCAGATACTAAATGATATCTGTTGGTTCAAGCCCAATGCCCCACCAAACCTTAGCGCAAGATATTTTACTGCGAGTCATGAGACGTTAATTTGGGCAAGAAAGAATAAAAAAGGTTATCATACATTCAATTATCAACTTACAAAGAATGACTTGTGGGAAGGGGACCCTTTAAAAAAGCGATCAAAACAGATGCGTTCTGTCTGGAGTATCCCTTCACCAAAAAGTAGTGAAAAAAAGTTTGGAAAACATCCAACACAAAAACCTTGGGCATTGTTAAAACGCATCATCCTTTCAACTTCACAAGAAGGAGATACCGTTCTTGATCCATTTTGTGGTAGTGGAACAACCGGACTTGTTGCCCATCATTACGATAGGAAGTTTATCGGTTTGGATACAGAACCAAAATATCTCGAAATTGTAGTACAGCGGTATAAAAATAGTAATAATAATTTTTAATAAAATTTGGATAAATTTTCAAGTTTCTTAAGCCCTGAATGACAACAGTTAAAAGGAAATTATTTGGATTAATTACTTCCTTTTATGCTCATTTTTAAGAATTGCAACTGCACCAAAGACTATGACAGATAATACGATTGTTGTCATTGCAATATTCGTTTTTGTAGCTATTGGTTGAGGTGACTGAACGGGTTGTGTCGAAACGGTAGTGGGTAACAATGTTATAGCTTCTGTTTTTTCTGATGTAGGAGCTGGAGTAGTTGCATTCGATGTCTGAACACTAGTCACCGAAAAGACAAGTGCAAGATTGTTTTTTAATGAAGGATTTGTACCAATCACACTGTACTGTCCCGGTTGCATATCCACATGGAAGCTGTATTGGAAAGAACCTTGTGGACTAACAGGTGCCATATAAGTATGATAAACGGTTCCTGAAGAATCTGTAATATTTAATTTGATATAATCGATTCCTTGTTCAGTCATTCCCTGAATTTGGATATAGTCAGCCATATGAATAGACGGTTGGGAAATTGAGATATAATATTGAGGTTTTTGCATTATCACCGATATCGAACTGGCTTTAGTTGAGTCAGTAAAATCATATGCGGTTATTGTATATCTGGCACTTTGTAACATCGATGTATCACTTGGTGTGTCCCATCTAAATGTCCATTTTCCAGTTGCATCTACTTTTACTGTGTTACCGGTTCCTGATGTTCCACTCAAATCATATAAGGGAACACCTCCCGATGCTAAGCCGGGTCCAGTAATTTTGAGGAGTGTCGTATTACTCACAGTGTTAGTACCGTCAAAAATAATTGTATCACCAAGTGAATATACACCAAGACCCCGCAGAGTTATAGTTACCGTTCCACTTGCTGCTGTGACTGGTAATACAAAACACATCGCTGCAAGGAGCAGCACTAAAACAGAAAACCAAGATTTAACCCAAAACGTTCTCATATTTTTTCCATCCTTTAAAAAGATTAGCATTTAGATAGGATAAATATCTTTGTCCATTTTCTTAGTTACATTATATAAATCAGATAATTGCTCGAATAAAGAGATATTTACCAATAACCAAACTATATTTAATTAAACAAGTCAATCCATTGACGTGGAGACTCCTCCAATGATCGACGTGAATCAAGCAGCTAAATTAGGACAAGAAATTTTAAATAAACAAATGTCCTCCCTTTCAAAACCTTTTGTTTATGAAGATACTGCATATCACATGCCTGTTTCTTATGCACTTACTGGAATTGTTGTTCATGATCCTGAAACTGCAAAACACGCTTATAAGTTAACAAATAGTAACCCGATAATTGCAACAGAATCTCTTATTGCTCATAGCATAGCAACAAAAGGTAGAGAGGCATCACCCTATACAGGTTTTATTGCTGACACCGTCATTAGGAAATTAGGTTATTCACTCGTCGATGGAAGTATTCTCGGATTAGCACTTGTTGTAGGGTCACCAAAAAGTAAAGATGCCGCTGCAGCAATTTGTCGTGAATTACAAGAAAAATACATGCTCACTTTCCTTGCGGGAGAAGTAATTTCAGCACTTTCAAATGTTGGGGTAAAAGTTGGACTTGAATATCGGCTTATTCCACTTGGGGCCACTCCAAAATATGGTGTCCACTTTGTTGATATTATTGCTCGGGTAGCAATGATGTTCGGTGGTGTTACCCCAGGTGATTCACATCGACTTCTAACCTATGCGACTGAACGGGCAAAGGCGATTGTGATTGTATTTCCTGGACTAACACCTGAGGAGATTGCTTCCACTGATGCAATGCGAGTGCTAGGATTTCCTATATTTTCTATTAATGGATATGAGGGAGGAGAATGGATTCCCGTCTCTCCAGAAAATGCGGTCCGGATGGGAATGGAGAAAAAAGGTATACGTGTAACCGTTACTGCAATTCCCATCCCTATGGGTTGTTCACCAGCGTTTGAAGGAAAAAGTATCCGAAAAGAAGAGATGTATGTGGAGTTTGGAGGGGGTAGATCACCTGCATTTGAACTTTTACAAATGAAACCTCAAAATGAAGTGACAAATGGTGAAGTTATCGTCATAGGACCAGAAATTGATAAGATGAAAGAGGGGTCTGCTCAACCCCTGGGTCTAATAATTCATGTCGCAGGATCAATGATGAAAAAAGATTATGAGCCAGTACTTGAGCGTCGTATCCATAACTTTGTTAATTACGGTGAAGGGTCATGGCATGTTGCTCAGCGCGATCTTATTTGGGTGAGGATTTCAAAGGAAGCCGTTGCAAAGGGAGTGAAAGTGGAACATATAGGAAAGTTACTTGCAAGTAAATTTCGGATGGACTTCCCTCAGTTACTCGATGCCGTGTCTGTAACTTTAATAACTGATAAAGAGCAGGTTCTTATCGAAAAACAAAAAGCAGAAACGGTTTATGGAGAACGCGACGCTCGTATTCGTGGAATGCGCGATTCTGATGTTGATATATACTATTCTTGTACACTCTGTCAAACATTTGCTCCAAATCACGTTTGTGTAATTACACCTGAACGTCCTGCTCTCTGTGGTGCAATAAGCTGGCTTGATGGGAAGATAGCGTATGAAATTTCTCCTGCTGGAGCAAACCAACCGATACAGAAGGGACAGATCATCAATTCACAAAACGGTGAATTTGATGGAGTAAACCGTTTTGTTAAAAAGGCAAGCCATGGTGAGATCGAAAGGTGTAGTCTTTATTCTATTATGGAATTTCCTATGACTTGCTGTGGATGTTTTGAATGCATAGCTCTCATGCTTCCTGAAGTAAACGGAATTATGATTGTAAACCGTGAATTCAAAGGTGTAACTCCATCAGGCATGACATTCTCAACTCTTGCAGGTACTATAGGAGGAGGAGCTCAAACCCCTGGATTTGCAGGTATCTCAAAGAATTACATTTTATCGGATCGTTTTCTACAAGGTGAGGGAGGAATTGAGCGGCTCGTCTGGATGCCAGCTCAACTCAAGGAGGAACTCCGCAAGAGGCTTGAAAAAAAATTGTTGGAAAAAGGAATTCCCAATTTATTTGACAAAATTGCTGATGAAACAAAAGCCGTTACAATCGAAGAACTTACTAAGTATCTAGAAAGTACCAAACATCCTGCACTTACGATGAAGCCATTGGTGTGAGGCCAATATACATGGAATTTAATTTAAACTTCGGTTGGTCGGGTTCAATTGGTGAAGTAATACTCGGTGCGACAAACACTGATGGGGGTACCAGAAAGCGATCGTATCATATTGGAGGAAGTTCGAATCTCCCTTTCATCGATCAAAAAGAATTTTCCGAATCTCCTCTTATTGCTTTTGAGATTTGCGATAATGTTCAGTATTGGTCACCTATTGCAAAGAGTGCTTGTGGTGATGTAATAAATGATGTAAAAGATTGGGCTAAAACTGCAGAGACATCGTATGATGCCGATCTGGTCCGCCTTCACCTCACTAGTACTCGAGAACGAGGACTTAGGGATGTCTCTTTTGTAAAAAAAGTTGTTGAAAATGTGCTTTCAGCAACAGGACTTCCACTCATTATTGAAGGAAGTAATGAACCTTCGATAGATAGTGAAGTGTTTCAGCAATGTGGTGAAGCGGGACAAGGAGAACGGCTCCTTCTTGGCACGGCTGAGGCGAACAGATATCGTAGTATTGCCGCAGCAGCGCTTGCATATAATCATTCTGTGATTGCACAGTCACCAATTGATATTAATCTTGCAAAACAACTTAACATTCTTCTTCGAGAAATTGATGTTCCTCATGATCGAATAGTAATTGACCCATATACTGGTGCACTTGGTTATGGATTTGAATATTCTTATTCTGCTATGGAGCGGATTCGTTTTTCTGGTCTGAAAGGAGACGCCGACCTTACAATGCCAATGATTTGTTCTCCGATTGACACTTTAAATATAAAAGAGGTTCGCGAAGCGGATATACAAAACCAGAATACCATTGCAGTTATGTGGGAGTTTTACACTGGTATTGCAGCAGCAGTCGCGGGTGCTGAAATCATTTGTATCCGTCACCCTAAGACAGTTGAATTACTCAAGAAAGCGTTTGTTGCACTAAAAACTAAAAATATTTATCAGGGATGACACGAAGTGGCCTTGAAAGCTCTCGACATCTATAAGCTCCTACCAAAGAAAAATTGCAAGGAGTGCGGTGATCCTACATGCTTAACCTTTGCAATGAAACTAGCTGGAGGGAAAGGTGACATTGATTTATGCCCGTATCTCGATGAAAACGCTAAGACCGTATTGGGTGCAACAACGAGACCACCAATACGTTTAGTGAAACTTGGAGTTGGAGAACGGTCTATTTCTGTTGGTGAAGAATTTGTTTTTTATCGTCATGAGAAAACATTTTACCACCAACCAGGTATATTTTTTTCAGTATCAGATAACGATACAATTGACCAAATCAAAAAAGTAACAACAATAGTCCGTGATGAGACTTTAACACGGGTTGGTGTAGATCTCCATTTCAGTGGTCTGGCGATTAGAAACGAAAGTGGTTCAGCAGATCCTTTTGCTCGCGTAATTTCTGCAATTGAAGAGATTGCTGACCTACCATTAATTTTGATATCAGATAACCCAAATGCATTGAATAATGCCCTTGTCCATTGTGGAACATACCGACCATTAATCTACGCAGCAGATTCTGAAAACTACAAAGTATTATGTGAAATTTCTAAGAAGCATGGATGTCCTCTTGTTGTGAAAGCGTCAGGACTTGAAAAGCTCGCACAACTTACCAAGATGTGTACCAAAGAAGGGGTTACTGATTTACTAATTGACCCACACCCACAAACATTAGGAGATTTCATCACTGCATCTTCAACAATCCGGCAGCTTGCTATTACTAGAATGGCTCCCGATCTTGGTTATCCAGTGTTCTATGATGCTTCTAAAACAGGACAACAAGATGCTGCAATTGCGTTAGGGATTGTCAAGTATGCATCAGTGATTATTACAGACCCGTTCTCAACTGCCTCAACGAAAGCGGCCCTAACATTACGTCAGAATATTTATACCGATCCGCAAAAACCCATCCAGATGAATCCTGGTTTATACCGCATAGGATCACCTAATAAAGATGCTCCTGTGCTTCTCACAGTAAACTTCTCGCTTACTTTTTTTACACTAGAAGGATATTTAGAATCGACACGAATCCCTTGTTTTATGTTGATTGTTGACACAGAAGGGCTGTCTGTATTGACATCGGTGGCTGCAGGAAAATTGAATGAAACCTTGGTCCGCGATTCAATCAAAAAGTTTGAAGTGGAAAACGAAATCAATCATAGAAAACTAATTATTCCGGGGTATGCGGCACCTCTTTCCGGCAGAATTGAGGAAGCAACTGGTTGGAAAGTGTTGGTTGGTCCACGGGACGCTGCAGAAATTGGGGAGTTTCTCATTCAGGAGTGGAAAAAATAGATGCCAACAGTAACTTTTCTCCCAAGATACCATAAGATCGATGTAGAACTTGGATGTACTGTGCTCGATGCAGCCCAAAGAGCTGGCCTAAATATTAACGTTGTCTGCGGAGGGCAAGGAAAATGTGGCAAATGTATTGTGTTCATTCAAAGGGGGAAAATTATATTTGACCACCAGAAATATGCTCAGTTTTTTACCCAAGATGAACTAGCACAAGGTGGTTGTTTAGCCTGCACAACAACTATTGAAAGTGACATTCAAGTATTGGTTCCAGATACTACACTCATCCAAGAACAAAAGATATTAGTGGAAGGCCAGAAAACAGAAATTGAATTCTTACCTTCAGTGAAAAAATATTATGTTGAACTCAATCTCCCCACTCTTACTGACCCCACTCCAGATCTTTCACGTTTACTATGGATGATACAAAAAAATGGAGGGCCCGTTGCTGAAAAGATTTATGCTCCGCTTGAAGTGCTCAGAGACATACCAGCAATCTTACGAAATAGTGACTGGAAAGTGACAGGAACTATAGCGTTAGTTCCCGGAGTATACCGGCTTGTCGATTTGCAGAAGAATGATACCTCAAAACGACTCTACGGTGCATCGGTTGACCTAGGAACCACAACCGTTGTCGTTTATCTTTGGGATCTTGTGAATGGAAAAGTCGTTGGTGTATCTTCGAATTACAATAGGCAAATTAGTTGTGGCGAAGATATTCTGGCAAGGGTCAATTTTGCACGTAAAAACGGTTTGACAAAATTGCAAGTACTTGCTGCAGAGAGTATCAATCTTGCACTAACAACTGCTTCAGATACGGCAGGTATTGATCGGGAAGATATCTATGAAGTTGTTGTCGCGGGAAATACCGTTATGACTCACATTTTGCTTGGTATTGATCCTGCGTACATGATATCTGAACCATATGTTCCTGTTGTTCGAAGAGCACTGTCCGTTGCTGCAAGTCGTATAGGAATTACATGTAATTCCAATGGGGGACTTTTTGTATTCCCAGCGGTCAGCGACTTCATTGGTGGCGATGTCATTGCTGATATTCTTACCTGTGGTATGGTGGATAGAGAAGAGATTTCTCTCTTAATTGATATTGGCACAAATTTTGAAGTCGTTCTCGGAAATAAAGAATGGATGTTTTCCTGTGCTGGGGCTGCAGGTCCCGCTCTTGAAGGTGGTGAAGTTCTCTTTGGTATGCGAGCTAACCCGGGTGCAATTGAACGGATTGCAATTAATCCGAACACTTTTAACACTACTTATTCTACAATCAATAATACAAAACCACGAGGAATTTGCGGATCCGGCTTAATTGATCTGTTGGCTGAACTTCTACGTACTTGTGTCATTGACCGTACGGGTCGGATAAATTTAGGTATAAAAAATAAAAGGATTCGCCAAGGTAAGTATTTCCCAGAGGTTGTTGTGACTTGGGCAAAAGAATCGGAAATTGGGAAAGATATTGTAATCACTGAAAATGATATCAAGAACTTGATTATGAGCAAGGCATCTATTCATGCCGCTTGTATTACACTGATGAAAGCTGCGGATATAACACGACATCAAATTTCAAAGATTTATTTTGCGGGAGCATTCGGTAATTATCTGAATAAAAAGAATGCTACAACTATTGGATTGATTCCAGAAATCCCTATCGAACAGATTGAGAATATAGGCAACGGTGCTGTTGCAGGAGCAAATATTGCTTTAATCAATCGTCGAAAAAGAAAGGCACTTGACAATATTGCTTTGAAAATCGCATATATCGAACTTAACGCCGAACCAACATTCATGGACGAATATACATCAAGTTCTTTCCTACCACATACTGACCTCTCACTTTTCCCGAATGTTCAAAGAATGCTCGATGAATGTCGACTTCAAAGGGAGTAATTAAATGGCAAAAATGATATCTTCACCTCATTCAGCAGCGACGGGTGTTGGTGCACTTCCACACACAGAACCTGCAGAAGCCTGTAAGGTTATTCTTGACATATTTCCTGAGTTTCCTTACACTCCAACCTTACCTGGCAGGGGGCAACTCGAAAGTATCGTTTTCAATGACTCCGAACAGCTTCCTGGTCGACTTATCAGTGACGACCGTTTAATCTTTAACAGTTCCGTTAACAATACCGTTGAAATGGAAAAAGTCTATCTGGATTATGTGGAAAGAAATTATGCTCCTTACGCTCAGCATCAGGACTATGCCTCTGGTTTTCTAGAGATGATGACACATAACCTTTCAGGAGTGCATGTACTGAAAACCCAAGTCACAGGCCCGGTAACCTTTGGAATGCAAGTTGTCGATTCCAAGAAACGCCCAATTTTCTACGATTCTCAAATTGTTGATATGTTATCAAAATTTATTGCTCTCAAAGCTCGTTGGTGTGAAGTCGAGATGCGAAAAAAAACGGGTGCTCCTGAGACACTTATTGTTCTTAATGAACCGTATCTCGCATCACTTGGTTCATCTGTTGTTCCAGTTGATAGAGAGACTGTCAAAGCTGGCTGGGATGACATAAAAGGTCTTGTTGAAGGAGGATTGGGAATTCACTGTTGTTCGAATACAGATTGGGAATTTGTTCTCCAGCTTGATCCATCAATAATTTCAATAGATGCCTACACAAATTCAAAGGAATTCTTACTCTATGCAGATGCAATCGCTGCATATATGCAACGAGGTGGTGTCGTTGCATGGGGCATTGTACCTTCTGATAACAATTTTTTTGTTAAGGAAACGGTCGATTCAATTTACAATCGTTACTTGGGAATTCGTAGTCAACTTGCTGAAAAAATTCCCTTAAAAATTTTAGATGCCCAATCACTTATAACACCAAGTTGTGGAATTAGATTTGCAGATAAAATAGCTGCAGTTAACATTATGCAAGCAGCAGCTGAAATTTCTCGTCGAATTAGAGCAATTAGGTCATAATAACCAGCTAATAAAATGTAAAGTGAGGATCGTCTTGCATAACACACCATTCATTATCGCCGTTTCAGGTAAAGGTGGGACTGGCAAGACCACCATTAGTTCCTTCCTTGTTCGCTCATTTATTGAATTGGGGGAGCACCCTATACTTGCTGTAGATGCAGACCCAAATTCCAATCTCCATGAAGCACTTGGTGTCCAAATTCACGAAACGCTTGGTAGTATGCGTGAGGAAGCGTTCACTAGGAGTATCCCTCCAGGAATGTCTCGACTCGATTACATTAAGTATCGGTTCCGACAAGCGCTTGTCGAAGCAGACGGTTTCGATCTCGTTGCGATGGGTCGTCCAGAAGGAAGCGGTTGTTATTGCTTCGCAAACGATCTCCTCTCTGAATGCATGCAACAACTTGGACTTGAATACCGATTTATTATACTTGACACAGAAGCTGGCATGGAACATATAAGTCGTGGAACAATCGGTAAACCCAATGTCCTTCTAATTATAAGTGATCCTGGTGCTCGTGGCCTACGAACGGTCGCTCGAATCCGAGCTATTGCAACTTCGCTTGGGTTGGAGCGTACCTCTATCCATGTTGTTTTCAATCGATACAAATCTGGTACTGCACCAATAAATATCGGTAAGGAAACTCCAATCGCAATAATCCCTGAGGACTCTGCGGTTGAGGAGGCAGACCTTGCAGCAAGACCCGTATCACAAATTTCTCCTAACAGCCCTTCACGAAACGCAGTGACACAACTAGCAAAAAAATTAAGGGTGATGCGTTAAAACGTTTTTTAAAATAATAAGATTTTATAGAAAAGATAAAAAAATTTACAAAAATACTGCAACGCCAATTACTGTGGTCCATAAACCGTTTTTATCTCCTTCTGCAGATTGACACACATGTTTTGTTTTGATAATCTTACCACTCGCTTTGTAGATCTGCTCACGTTCTAGCCAAGCAGCATTTACATCAAACTCAATACCCAATGTGGTTGCAAGCATTGTTGCTGCAAGGTCTTCTGCATATTCACCGGTTTTTTCTTTGGTTTCACCGAAAGCATGGTGTTCGGATAGATACCCATATTCATCCGCATCTTTGGGTAGAGCAAGACCAATTGCTGCAGATACAAGTCGATTAGGTTCGTTTGTTTCATTACGTGCCATTACGCAGTATGTTATACCACCGGACAACAAGCTTTCTAATCCCTGTATTGTTGTTACTTCTTTGCAATTGGGAGGAAAAATACTAGAAACATACACGAGGTTACATTTCTCGATTCCTGCTTTACGCAATGCAAGTTCATAAGAAGCGAGACGATCTTTGTGGATTCCAACACCTTTAGTGAAAAAAATCCTCGTTGGTACAATCATGATATATATTTTCTAATCTCTTTTTTCATTAAGTTTCTGTTAAAAAGATAACTGAACGTTATTTAACCTTATTTGATATTCAAAAACAAAAAATAATTGAAAATTTTACTCTAAAAAAGAAAATAACAAAAATTCAAAAAAAATAAAAAATTTAATCATAGGATTTGTATTTACTTCTAAATCGTAACTATTCGGTTTATCAATTTAATTAAAACACTTGACAAGATTTAACCATTTTCATGAATTACGGTACTCAACTGGAATGTGGTCATGACAAGTCCATTTCTTGATAATATATTCCTTATCGAAATTCGATTAGGAAGGACAAAATGGAGAATTAAAAAGACCACAGCGAAGATCGGTCAAATATATCATATTGAAAAATTTATTGAAAAACATCCGCATCTAACTCTATTTGGGCCATTTCATCTTAAAAAGGAAATTGCAATTCCCCAACTTTTGAATGCAATAGAAATTGCAGCAAAACCTTTTGGAGTTATCCCTTTCTTCATTCATGGATACGAAATGAACCAAGGTCTCAATGGTGCTGTGATCGCCTATAAGATTGACCCTACTGACGCGCTTATTGAATTAACTGAAGCGATTGTAAAAAGTATTAGAGATTTTGCAGAAACACTAAATATATGGGATCAAAATCCAGACAAAAAATGGTTTCACGTCACTATTGCGAACAGACTTGACAGAAATAGAGCGTCTAACATTTTTAGAGATCTGGTTGGGCAATCCAGAACGGTCTCATGCAAATCATTAATTAAAACAAATTTTTTTACCAAAATTTTTCTTTTTTTTAAATCAAAGGTCAGAGAAACTGATAATCATTCTTCTTTAAAATCGCCATTGTTAGATGAAGATGGATTACGTATTTCTGTCATAAATGGAGAGAAAATCCTTGCCGAATATGATCTCTTTAATAATCGATGGGTATCCCAAAATGGGGATACCTCAATAGTTGAATGGCATAAAACACTTCAAAAATACAGAATAAGCAACAACATAGAATTAACCCACCCTGTTTTCTCTAAAACACCGGATATCTACGTTATTAGTGACCTTCATCTGGGACATGCAAATATTATAAAATACTGTTCAAGACCTTTTCCCCATGACGCTGTGCATGAAATGGATCAAATTCTAATCAAGAATTGGAATTATACAGTAAAATCTGGAGACAGAATCTTTCTTATTGGGGATCTCTGCTACGGACCGAATGCAAAAACTCCATTTGAATATTTACAACGGTTGAATGGAGATATTATTTTAATCCAAGGAAATCATGATAAAGATACAGAATCACCAGTTCATTTTGAAATATTAACCCATTTAGATCTACATTTTTTACCCATTCATGATCCAAATGATGCACCCCCAAATTTCGATGGGTGGATTATACACGGCCACCACCACAATAACAACCTTGAAGAGTATCCATTCATTAATTTTGAAAAACGAAGAATTAACGTCAGCGCTGAGGTTATCAAATATCAACCTATGAGTCTTTCCGAGCTATACAATATCATAAAAGGTCATCAGTTAAATCCTCAGGAAAAATATATTTTTCTCAGATAAATCTAATCAGAATTATACGCTTTCAAAATCTTTATACGGCCGAAATGTTCAATTCACGTTAAAGGAAATGTCAATGTTATTTGAACGAATAATATCTGAAGGTATCGCTCACAATTCTTATCTAATTGGTTCTGGTGGAAAATGTGCGGTTATCGATCCACGCCGCGATTGTGATGTATATATCGAAATTGCAGATAAAAATGACATGGTAATAACCCACATTTTCGAAACTCATCGGAATGAGGATTATTGCATTGGTTCAAAAGAACTCGTTTCACGGTGCGGTGCTGAAATCTATCACAGTGCCCAAATACAATTTTCTTACGGGAATACTGTCCGTGAAGGAGATACTTTCGCATTCGGTTCATTGGAACTTACCGTACTTGAAACCCCAGGTCATACCGAAGAGAGCATATCGTTAGTTCTGTGTGACAAAGATGTTTCTCCAAATGCCTACATGGTTTTTTGTGGGGACACACTCTTTGCTGGGGATATAGCCCGTACAGATTTTTATGGCCGAGATCATAGGGCTGAAATGGCAGCTAAAATTTTTGATAATATTACAAAAAAGATCTTACCACTTGGTGATGGGACAATTATTTGTCCAGCACATGGAGCTGGATCCGTATGTGGTGGAGAAATTACTGACCATCCATTGACAAGCATTGGCTATGAGAAAAGAACAAATCGTTTACTACTAATGGGTCGGCAGGCATTTATCGAATTACGATTGAATGAATCCCCATATGTCCCCCCATACTTTAGACAAATGGAAAAATTGAACAAAGAAGGAGTGCCGATCCTTTCACGACTTCCGTACTTTCCCCCATTAGAAATTAAAGAAATCAACAATTTGAAAAAGGAAAATGCTCAAATTGTTGATATTCGTTCACCTACATCTTTCGCATCTGGACATATCCCGCAAAGTCTCTCGATTTGGCGTGATGGAATTCCCAACTTTATAGGTTATTACCTCGATTATCAACACCCTATTATCTTGGTTGACGATTTCAATGTCGGTCTCGAAACTGTTTTACAGCATTTTGTTCGCTTAGGATATGACAATATTAGAGGTTATGTTGCAGGAGGTTTTCCTTTTTGGTGTAAAAGTGCTCAAGAGATCGCATCTTTTCAAACCTGTTCTGTGCAACATCTTAACAATCAGTTGGAGTCTGAATCATATTATCTTCTCGATGTTAGGGATATCAAAAATTACAGATCTGTCGGTTACATCAAGGGAGCTAACCACATTTATGTCGGAGAGTTACCAAACCATCTCGACAAAATTCCTATAGATAAACAAATTATTGTGTATTGTGATGCAGGTTACAAGGGAAGTCTGGCTGCAAGTTATCTAGCAAAAAATAGATTCAAAAAAATCACAAATGTCCTTGGTGGTATGACCGCTTGGAAGAAAGCAGGCTATCCAATAATGAAATAAAGTGAAATTTTCTTTTTGTATTCAAAATTCATGTAAGAAGATTTATCTTGTCTCGTTTACATCAGATGGTAAATATGGATATCATAAAGATTCCTAGAATGGAGAAAAAAGAATATGATCGGCTTATTGATAAGGGATATATTTGCCGAATAGCTTTTCAAGGAGAAAAATACCCATATATTGCACCATTCCTATATGTATTCGATGGTTCTTTTTTGTATTTCCTCTCAACAAAATATGGTAAAAAACTCGAATATTTTAGAAAAAGTCCATATGTATCGGTCGAGGTTGAGAGATATTCTAAGGATCTTTCATCTTACATGTTTGTGACTCTTCAAGGATACCTTGAAGAAGTGTATGATTCTATTGAAAAGAAGGTGGTTCGTGAAAAGTTTGTTGATTTGATTGTCGATCGAGATCTTTCTTGTAATATCCTTGCCGCTCTTGGGCACTCACCTGAAGATGCTCCTGCCGCAATCGCTGAAGAAGAACGTTCATTAGTTTGGAAACTTGTTGGTGTTAAGGATCTAATAGCATTAAAAAATCTCTGAATATTAGTATCGTTCTTTTTTCAATAATAATTGATGTAAATTCCTAGGTTCCTCTTACTACAAAAATTGTATGTCTAATCGTTGAATATAGATTTATTCTCTTGATTTGCCCGGTGGAACGCTTCGTTCCCCTAAGGATACCAATCGACAGGGTTATTAGCGTGTGAGAGAAAATAAGGGCTCTTTTCATTAATTAAATGGTTCATATGCAAATGAGAAGATATTAATTTTTAATTGAAGATACGTTACCTATCCTTTCACCCTACTGCTTCATAGGTGTCATAATCTTATGAGGATTTCACTAGTACAATAGTTGATTTTTTAGCAGACAAAAAATTTCACCATCACAATTTATTGATCAAAACAACAATACGATGATATCGATTGCGTTTTATGGACTTACTAGGATTAATTAACTTCATTCTACTGGCGTTCGTTGTCATTTTTATATCAATAGGACTTGACCGACTTTACACACATATCGTCCCAATTCGGTTATTGTATTATGTAATTCGATTTCCTGGAGTAGTTCTTCATGAGGTTTCCCATATAGTAGGTTGTTTGTGTACAGGTGCACGAATAAAAAAAGTTGTCCTTTTCTCAGAAGGAGGAGGTTCAGTAACTTATGTAAACCCCAAAATCCCAATCTTTGGATCTGTAATTATTAGTACCGCACCTCTGTTTATTCTCCCTCTAATATTAGCATTGCTGACATGGATATTCGGGACATTTTTTGGTTGTTATTTTCCATCAAATCTTTCACTTTCGGGAAATATTTCCATAGAATTTTATGAAATGATTACTTCGGTCGTCACAATATTTGTAACAAATATTTTTTCCCATTTTAATGGGTGGTTTTTTGTCTATCTTTACCTTATTGGAAGCGTTATACTTTCTCTCTCTCCTAGTGGACAGGATTTCCAAAATGCAGCAATTGGTATCAGTATACTAATAATATTCTCTTTATTTATTATCTGGAGTAATTTCAGTCCAATTATCGCCATACTTAACCTCATTCTTTCAATGATATCAACCGCATTCAGTCTCGGATTAATGTATGAATTGATTGCTGCGGTTACAGCAGTTCCCATTGTTGGTATCTATGGTATAATGAAGACCTAACGATAGAACATTCATAAAATTTTATTTTGATTACCCAAATCAGATCAGATCGGTATTAATTCTGTAAAGAGGATACTTTTCTACAATCATGAACGATATATCCAAAAACGTGATTATGGAGAAAATTTCAAACGAAAAGATTTCACCCGCTATGAAACAGTATCAATCCATCAAAGCGCGATATCCAGACGCAATCCTCTTTTTCCATATAGGTGATTTTTATGAAACGTTTGGCACTGATGCAGAATTGGTTTCCCGTGAGTTAGAAATTGTTCTAACATCTCGTTCCCGTGGATCTGCCCATCGTATTCCTCTTGCTGGAGTGCCGTATCACTCAGCTGAGGGGTATATCGCTAAGCTCGTGGGTAAAGGGTATAAAGTAGCAATTTGTGACCAACTGGAAGATGCAAAAAATGCTAAAGGGATTGTGAAACGTGATGTAGTTCGAGTAATAACCCCCGGCACTCTTATCGATTCGTCAATGCTTCCATCATATGAAGCCCAATATCTAATGTCAATCTGTCCTCCAATTAAAGGAGGTTTGTGGGGGATTGCTTTTCTTGATATATCAACGGGTGAATTTTTTGTTACCTTGCTCACAGAGGAAGATATTCCGCATGGAATTTATTCCGAAATTTCGAGATACCATCCAGCAGAATGTATTGTACCATCCACGATTTCTTCTGAACTTATAACCGATATTAAAAACCGTGGAGTAATTGTCAATAAATTCCGAGATGAAACGTTCGATAATGAAAATGCAAAGCGCATACTTATTGACCATTTCCATGTTTCATCTCTTGCAGCATATGGGTGCGACAATGAACCTTCAGCATTAGGAGCTGCCGCTGTTGCTCTCTTGTATGCAAAAGAGACTCAGAATTCGCCACTTCCTCATGTCAGCGGTCTTTCCATACATAGACCTAATCAAGGAATGATTCTCGATGGGATTACATTACGTAATCTTGAGATAATAGATAGTATTCGAAGTACAGTAAAAGGTAGTACTCTTCTTTCATGTCTAAATGTCACGAAGACGGCAATGGGGTTGCGATTACTCCGTGAATATTTAACACGTCCCCTCACAGATATTACCAAAATTAATCAGCGCCTTGATTCGGTAGAATACTTTGCAAAAAGGACACCTGTTAGACTTTCTCTCCGTTCATTATTTGTTCGAGTTGCAGACCTTGAACGAATTGCAGCCAGAATCTCATATGGAAATGCTGGACCTAGAGATCTTCAAGCTCTAGTCGCTTCGCTGAAAATAATTCCAGGAATCAAAAAAACTGTTAATGAAAATGGGGATCTTGATATGCCCCAACTAATAGGAGATTCCCTATTTAACCTCAAAGAATTACCCGAAACAATAGACCTTATTCAAAAAGCCATAATTGATGATCCACCTGCTATTGCTAGAAGTGGAGGTATTATACAATCAGGGTATTCAAAAGATTTGGATAACTTAAAAAATATTCTTACATCAGGAAAAGATTGGATCTCGGAACTTCAACGCAAAGAACGGGAAAAAACAGGTATCAAATCGCTAAAAATTGGGTATAACAAAATTTTTGGTTACTATATTGATGTAACCCATCCTAATCTTCATCTTGTTCCTGATTATTATGAGCGAAAACAGACAACTGCAAGTGGTGAACGTTTCACAATCCCAGAACTTAAAGAAAAAGAGAGACTTATTATCAATGCCGATGAGCGAGTTCTTGCGCTCGAACGAGATCTCTTTTCAGCGTTAATTGAGCAACTCAAAGAAAAAGTTCTTTCACTTCAAGCAACCGCAAAAGGTGTTGCGGCACTTGACGTTTTTTGTGCGCTCGCAGAGGTTGCACAGATAAACGGATATATCCGTCCTGTTATTGAAGATAGTAAACGGATTGTAATTCGTGATGGAAGACACCCTGTTGTAGAACGTAGTACACCGATAGGTTTTGTACCGAACGATACGGAACTGTCCAGTTCAGAAAATCAAATAATGATTATAACCGGCGCTAATATGGCCGGAAAATCTACCTATATGCGAGCCGTTGCGCTTATTAGTATTATGGCTCAGGCAGGGAGTTTTGTCCCAGCGACCCATGCAACGATAGGAATAATCGATCGTATATTCACACGTGTTGGAGCTTTTGATGACCTTTCAAGCGGGCAAAGCACGTTTATGGTTGAGATGCTCGAACTTGCAAATATTTTGAACAATGTAACTGACAAAAGTCTTATTATTCTCGATGAAATTGGTAGAGGCACGAGCACAGTTGATGGATACGCTATTGCACAATCTGTTCTGGAATATTTACACGGAAAATCTCAAGCAGGACCAAAAACCCTTTTTGCCACACATTTTCATGAACTTGTAAATATTGAAAATGAGTTGAAACGCGTTAAAAACTTCCATTTTGCTGTTAAAGAGACCAAAAAAGAGGTCATCTTTTTACGTAAACTGATACCGGGCGCCACTGACAAAAGTTATGGTATTCACGTTGCCCGACTTGCAGGTATTCCCAAAAAAGTTACTGATCGTGCTGATACTGTTCTCTCCCAAGTAATAAGTAGACCTATTGATCCAACACAAAAAGTTCAACGATATACTCAGCTACTTCTCGTCGACGAATCGGTTCATTCAGCTAAAACGCCAATCAACCCTGTGATTGAAGAAATTAAAAAAATAAATGCGGATGATATGACCCCCATTCAAGCTCTCCAAAAACTCAACGAGCTTAAAGCACGACTCATTGATATGGGAGACGATAAATGATGGATAACGAAATAGGCCGTACAATCCACATTCTCGACCCGATAACTGTAACGAAAATCGCAGCAGGAGAAGTAGTAGAACGGCCTGGTTCTGTCGTCAAAGAATTGGTCGAAAACTCAATTGATGCACATGCAGGAACTATCCGCATTGAGATTAAATCTTCAAAGTCTGTAATTGCTGATATTCGGGTTGTTGATGACGGTATTGGAATGACTCCCCATGATGCAATCCTTGCATTCACACCACATGCAACAAGTAAAATCCATACCATTTCCGATTTGAATTCGATATCAACCTTGGGATTTCGAGGTGAAGCTCTTGCAAGTATTGCTTCTGTTTCAAAAGTAACGTTATGGACAAAAACCCACGGTAACAATTCGGGTGCTGGTACGAGGCTTTATATTGAGTCTGGAATAATTCAGGATACAAGTGAGGTGGGAACACCAGAAGGTACTAATATCCTTGTCCAAGATTTATTTTACAACACCCCTGTACGGCGAAAATTCTTAAAAAAGCTTAACACAGAAATTACTCATATCGTTAGTACTGTTGAAAGTATTGCTCTTGCACATCCAGAGATTGGATTCAAATTAATTCACAATGGAAATGAATTGCTGACAACCGAAAGATCTTCTAATCTTCTTAATACAATTATACGTATTTTTGGGAATGAATTTGTCCGCGACCTGATTCCCATCGACCTTAGTACGCCATTCATGTCTGTTTCAGGTTATATCTCAAAACCTTCACTATTTCGTAAAAATCTAAGTCATATGCTAATTGCTATTAATGGACGGATAATTTCTTCTCCATCAATCAACATGGCTATTTTGAAAGGGTACGGTACTCTCCTTCCAAAAGAACGATTTCCTGTTACGTTCCTTTACTTAACAATTGATACCACATTGGTTGATGTTAACGTGCATCCTACAAAAAAGCAAGTGAGAATGAACAGAGAACAAGAAATCTGTTCTGCAGTTCAAGAATCAATCTCTGCTGCTTTGTTGAAATCCGACTTGATTCCTGCCGTCCAATTTCGAGTTCCGAATAACATTAAACTAATTACTAAATCTCTATCTGATAAAGAACAATTTATTCATAGATCTATCAGTGATTATATTTCGATTGGGCCGACCCATACTGGATCTTCTACTTCTGACCGACAATTACGTCAAACTGAACTTTTAACAGGAATTCTTCCCGATCAAAGTCTCATTCCTGAAATGGATGTAATAGGTCAGTTTGGAGGAATTTACATTCTTGCTTCAACTATTGAGGGAACTCTGATTCTTATCGATCAACATGCAGCTCATGAACGTGTTATGTACGAACTGGTGAGTGTTCAGGATGAAAGTATTCGGCAATCGCAGGAACTCATTACTCCCAAAACACTCCATCGAACTGGAAAGGATGCAGCTATCCTTCATGATTTACTACCATCTCTTGCAAATGAGGGATTTCTTATTGAAGAATTTGGAAAAAATACATTTCTTGTTCGGGCTATTCCGGTCGTTTTGGGTAGGCTCGAACAGACCGAGGTTATTAATGATATTATTGATGATTTGATTCAAGAAGAACCTCTTCGTTCAGTAAGTTACCGTGAAAAAATTACGCGAATTATTGCTTGTCGAAGTGCAATTAAAGCTGGTACCGCATGTACCGGAGAACAATGCCAACGTCTTATTCAACAATTGAGAAAAACAAAAAATCCATATACATGTCCACATGGTAGACCAACAATGATCCGATTTTCTCGGCAACAACTTGACTTCATGTTTAAACGCACATAATGCCATGAATATTAATTCTTGTTCGAATTCGAATCTTAATTTAAAAGAAATCGAGAAATGCAGAATGCTAATTGCTAATGAGGGTGTTAATGCCAATACAATTTCAAAATTTCAAAAAATCATTCTTGATTATTATAAAAAGTTTGGGAGGGATCTTGGGTGGCGGCACACAACCAATCCCTATAATATCCTCGTTTCAGAAATCATGCTCCAGCAAACCCAAGTTGAACGAGTAATCAAAAAATATCCTAAATTTATATCTGAGTTTCCTTCTTTTTCATGTTTGGCAGAAGCACCATTATTAAAAGTACTAACCGTTTGGCAAGGTATGGGGTATAACCGACGGATTATCGCTCTACAAAAGTGTGCACAGCAGGTCATAAAGGAATTTGATGGTCACCTTCCTTCGAATATTGAAATACTTGAGACTTTTCCTGGTATTGGGCACTCAACTGCTTGTTCAATAGCTACATTTGCATTTAACTTACCAGTAGTTTTTATCGAAACGAATATCCGGCGTGTATTTATTTATTTCTTTTTTGGAGATCGAACATCTGTATCCGACCATGAAATTCTGCCTTTAGTTGACCAAACTCTTGACAAGAAAAATCCTAGAATTTGGTATTGGGCTTTGATGGATTTTGGATCGGTGTTAAAAAAAGAAATTGTCAACCCAAATAGAAGAAGTGCTCACTACACAAGACAGTCACAATTTGAAAATTCCAACCGTGAGTTGCGAGGGAGAGTATTGCGAATAATAGTGCAAAAAACCAAACTGAAGGAAACCGATATTATAAGTCAAATTCCAAGAGAACGAGAGAGAATCAAAAAGATCATTTCTGAATTAGTTAAAGAGGGGTTCCTAATACGTGATCATAGTACACTAAAGATACGAGAAACTTGATTCGTTGATGAGTGTTTCCAACCCATGGATTGATATTCCATCCAAAACCATAACATCAATCAAAATGGAGTACCCAACATGCCAGATCTCAAATCCATTCCCGATGATATGAAATGGAAACTTTCTTCACAATTAGCTGCAAGTCTTCCTGCAATGTATGAAGTTGTATTCCGTCCTGAAGTCGGAAAGCGGTTTGATGAATTAGAGCAAAGAATCTGGGTAGAACTTGGTAATCTTTCTTTTGATATTGCACGGTCTCTCCAACTTCCTATCAAAAATTCACAAGATCTTGCCCAAAGCATGAGAATAGTAATGATGATTTTGTTTGGACCTGATTACAAAGGAGAAATTCTTGAGGTTGGTGAAGATGGTGCGGTAATTATTGTAAAACGCTGTCCTTTCGCCAACGAGTTAAGAACCATTGGTTCTGATGTAGAACAGGCATTCCGCCGCTGTCTAGCATTTAATCTCACATCTATGAAAAAATTTAATCCTAAGTATTCATCACGATATGTGAGAGCGATGTGTATGGGAGATCGTCAATGTGAGATTAAAGTTGGCATTGATAAAGAAGAATCAAAAAAACAGGCCAATGAAAAACCAACTTAATTTTTATTTAATCTTAATGAAAACTTTACATATCACGATTGATTACATTTTTCAAAAAAAATTTGATATAAAAACATAAGATTTTAATTAACAATTGCATATGTAAGTTTAGATGCGTTAAAGGGACAATTTCGAAAGGGTGTTTATATTCCAACTTTACAATCGATAAAACAATACGTATTCTCTGTTCTCGAATCAGATGGAGGAAGTAAAGCGAGTAGGATTTTTAATTACTTGATGTCCGCCCTGATTATTATAAATGTCTTCATTGTCATCATGGAAACCGTTCAAGGTGTTCATCTTCAGTTTTATCAAGAATTTTTAGTGATTGATGTTTTTTCGGTTATTGTATTCACAATAGAGTACATCCTTCGCTTATGGGTATGTACATTACACACAAAAAATCAGACTCCTATTTTTGAGCGTATTCGCTATGCACTTACACCCTATGCAATTATCGATCTACTGGCGATTTTACCATTCTATATACCAATGGTAATTCCATTCGATCTAAGGTTCCTACGAGAATTGAGACTGATACGTATTGTTAGAATATTGAAGCTTGGAAGATATTCTGAATCTCTACAATTATTTGAAGAAGTTCTCGCAAAAAAGAAAGAGGATATCATCGTAGCGATATGTATCCTTCTAATGATATTGGTTATTGCATCAAGCTTAATGTATTACGCCGAGCATGATGCACAACCTCAGAAATTTTCCAGCATTCCCCATGCGATGTGGTGGGGGGTTGTCACACTTGCCACGATCGGTTATGGGGATATGTACCCAATCACACCATTAGGACAGTTCATTGGAGGAATTGTGGTCTTAATTGGTATAGGTGTCTTTGCTTTACCAACCGCTATTCTCGCTTCAGGATTTATTGAGGTTATTGATTTTCGGAAAAATCAAGAGGATCTTATCTGTTGTCCACATTGTGGTATGGCGTTATCTAGGTCAGAACAAAGTGAAAAAAAGGATAAAACAAAACAGATTGAAAATAACAAAAAATCGGAATCTAACACTAAAGAATGATTTATTTTTTTATTTTAGGAAATAACCAAGCGCCATAAAGATGAGCCCGAGATAAAACATGATTGCGTATGGTAATTGAAAACCAAAGGGTATGGTCGCAAGTTGTTTTAAATCTTGAATGATAATCATAATAAATCCAATTACGAATAATCCAAGACTGATTTGGGTCTTCGTTGTTTTTTCCATCGTTATAATCTCCTATACACAATATCTACAGGATGTGAAAAAGACTTTTGGTTCCTATCTTTTTTAAAAATTTAATAAAATGGAATAGATTAAAAATTGCCGATTAAAAGTGAAAAGAGATCCGCACTGACTTTTGGAGGTGACTCAACAGATCCGATTTCAATTCGCTCTTCAAGATATCCCAAATTCTCGCAGACAGCAATTTGTAATGGTAGACGAAGATCTCGCAATTTCTTAAATAATTCTTGAACATTAAATTTGGGATCTGCAAGGAGAAATACAATTTTTTTCTGCTTTATTTCTTTTATTGTATCATGCATTCCCTGTTTGTGTCCTTTACCATGGGCTACGATAGAAACAATTCTTGCCATGGGTATCCTTAGTCGTGCAGCTGCTATCTGAAGTGACGAAATACCCGATATTACTTCACCATTCAAATATCCAAGCCCGGCAAGCATTGGATCACCCGTAGAAAGGACAACTGCTTCGTTTGGTAATTTATGTAATGATTTGAAGTCATCAATTGTTTTTACTAAACAATTCGGTAATATATGTGGGTGGGCAAGTTCGATTGCCCTATCTGAACCATAGATAATAGATGCATTTTTAATTACTTGAATTGCCACTTCAGTTAACAATCCCGGCCCGCACCCAACCCCAACGATTTTCATTATCTTCCACCAATTATTGTGCCTTGACGATTTATTAGGACCACCTTGATCAATGGAAACCGAACAGAAAATTCGTAAAGGGTTTTTCGGACGATATTTCCAAACTTGGGCGAATTAGAGAATTCTTCAATAGTTTTGTAACCTGTTCCGTCAAGAATATTAGGATTGATATGCTTGAGGATTAAAGCAGGAAGTCCAAAGAGAATAACTTCTCCTTTTGCAACATCAAGAGCATCATCTATTTTTGAACCTATAAGAACTACTTCATAATTGGGATAACTGAGGCGAGAATATCGTAATCCAATTCTTCCCGTTGTTAATACAACCCGGTTAGAAGCTGAAATTCGATCTAATATGGATTCAGTTAGATGGTCATCCCAAGGTTCTACAAGTCCCGTTGAACCAAGGACTGATATTCCTCTTTCTACACCAACACGAAAGTTAAGTGTTTTTTTTGCTACCTCGACGCCTAAAGGTGCAGAAAGAGTAACAGACACACCAGTTATATTTGTCATATTAAGAGCCTCTTCAATTGATTGAAGGATACAGGAAAGAGGTCCTGGTGTGATCGCAGGTACACCAGATTTAAATCGTGCTGTATCACGTATAAAAGTTCCAATACCCACCCCAGTTACAAGATCAATACCTATATCCTGCAAAGATGCTTCTGCAATAAATTCAAGACCCGCAGTCATATCTTTGTGATAATCACCAGCATATTTCCGGCAGGATGCTCTCCCATCTTTAGCAACTACCGGTACATCAACTTCGATTCCGCAGGGAATTAAAATACGAACACATGAAACTTCAGATTTTAAAGATAGTGTTGCTGCTTTACAGGCTGCAGCAGCCGTTGTACCAGTTGTATATCCACGCCGAAGAATTTTTCCTGATGAGGTAAGGACAGAAAGACCACTAGCAACATCTTCAAGGTGATCTATCGAAGTACATTTTTCCTGCCAGCTTTTTGGGTATTTAAATCCTGTGACCGGGTCTAGCATTATTTTGGTCCTCAGCATAAATTGTAATACATTCATTAATCGCTGCTACAGCAACCGGAGTCCCCCCCCGTGTTCCTTCATTCGATATAGAGGGAATATTGAGATTTCGCAATGCTTCTTTAGAATCAGCTGCGTTAACAAACCCTACAGGTGTTCCAATAATAACTGCTGGACAAATCCCCTGCTTAACCATTTCACAAACCGTAAGAAGTGCTGATGGTGAATTTCCGATAATAACTATCGAACCTCCGACTTTGTTCTTAAGAGCCAAAAATCCTGCGGAAGTGCGAGTTATTTCTCGGTTGCGTGCGATGTCATGTCCAAAATCCAAAGCACAAAGAACTTCTGACGTATGACCTTTTTTCTGAATTCCGATTTGAACCATTCTGATATCACTGATTAAAGATACTCCCTTTGCAAGTGCACTTAACGTTACAGAAATAGGTTCATGGCAGAACCTCATGAGAGGTGCCATAGTAAAGTCTCCGACGGCAATTGAACATCGTTGTCGGATTCGGTCTTCTGGTGAAGCATTTCCAATTACTTTCCGGGCGAGCATCCGCGACTTATGGGAGATCTCGTACGCCTCATTTGTTTCCGCACCCAAATCAGTATACATATTTTTGGTGGTATCCTCGCGGGGTAATGATTCCTTTGACATCTGTTCCCTTCCTCCAGGTTCTAGTCTCGATGCCGCCAATAATTACAGTTGTGTGCATATCTATACTGTTATCATATCTCTCAATCTCCCCAAGTGTCGTAATCATAATTTTTTCATCTTCCCGGTAAGCATTTTTTACGAGTGCAATTGGAGTAGCATTGGAAAGATATTTTCGTGCGATCGTCATTGCTTTTGAAAAGTTATGTGGTCTACCTCGACTCTTGGGGTTATATAGCACCACTGGAATACCAATAGAGAATATTGCTTCGAGCCTTTTCTCAATTATTTCAATTGGAGTTAAAAGATCTGATAGACTTATAACGGCGAAGTCTCCAGAAAGGGGTGAACCAACTCTTGATGCGGCTGCATTAGCAGCTGTTATCCCAGGAATAACCTGGATAGGAATATCAATGTCTGAGCGTTCTAGTACCTCAAGAACGATACTCGCCATCCCGTAAACTCCTGCGTCTCCTCCTGAGACAATTGCAACATTATGGGTATTAGCGAGCTTGATAGCTACCTGTGCTCTTTCCACTTCCTTTCCCATCGAACTTCGGATCACTTGTTTCCCGATTAACAGTGGTTTGAGTTGTTCGAGATAGGTATCATTTCCGATGATAATTTCGGCTCCAGCAAGCACTTTGAGCGCCCGAACAGTCATCTGGTCACGACTTCCCGGTCCAATACCTACAATCGAAAGGGAACCTTTCTCATTATCGAGCAATGGCAATAGTCACCTTCCCATAAACGGTTTTTTTCAATACCAGTTCTTTTCTTTTTGACACCGCAAGTGCACACGGCTCTGCAACTCCCAAAAGCCCAATCCTTTTTGCTTTTGATGATGAGTGAACAACTTGTGAATTTACAGTATTATCATCTAAAAATATCAAATGTGAATCAAGAGCCTTTATTGCGTTAACAATTCCTGATTCTCCAATCTTTTTCACAGTTGTTGCATAAACAAACACATCGTTCCTAGAAATTCCACATGACGAAAGTGCCTTTAAAATTGCATCAACTATTTCATCCGTATGTATCCCTTTCCGGCAACCGATGCCAACAACATATTCTCCTTGTCTAATTAGAATTGAAACGTTTGGCGCGGCGATAACAATCGCAGGACCTGAAACGGAATAGATAGGAATATTCCCATCAAGAATAGCAGCGTTAACCAATCGAGTGGAATCTCGGTTGAGAACCGTCATACTGTTTTTTTTAGCAATCACTTCAACTGACTCCTTTCCCATAACCTCTGTCGCAGTTGTGAATATAGGTTTAATTCCTATCGATGCAAGTTCGCCAGCCAATTCGTTTGCACCGTGGTGCCCACCTATAAGAGGAATAGCGTATAAACAATCAGGACTAACGACAACGACTACCGGATCATCCCATTTATCTTTTAACAAAGGAGCAATTGAACGAACAACGATACCCGTGGACATTAAGGCAATTATACGACATGAAGATCCAAACGCTTTTTCAAAGATACCGGGCTCATATCGAAGTAGTTCAGCATTTAGATATGAGGCAATTCTTTCTGCTCGATTAAAAGATCGCGGAAAGGCAATCACAACCGTTTCTTTCATGAATAAAGGTGTGACCTCCTGAATTTTACGTTGGGTTCGACAACTTGTCCGATTATTAAAATTGCAGTTTTTTTGATACCGGCATCATGAACTTTCTTTGCAATATTAGCAACAGTTCCGCGGATCACCTTTTGGTCATTCCAAGAAGCATGGTAAATAACCGCAGCTGGAGTTTCTGGAGAGCAAGTAAGTTTTTTTGTAATTTCCGCAAATCGATCTGAACCTAAAAAAACAGCTATTGTCGCGCCAAAAGCAGAGAGCTCGTGAATGTGATCCTTCTCAAGGGTGTTTCCCGCCGGTCTTGTAATAATCAAAGAATCTGTAATACCATTTAATACAAGTTCAGTTTGAAGAACTGCTGCTGCTGCAAATAACGATGAAATACCAGGTATGATTTCAACATCGATCCCTCGTGCTTTTAATTCGCTAATTTGTTCCACAATAGCGCCAAAAAGTGAAGGGTCACCAGAGTGAAGTCGAACTACAGTCTTACCTTCCTTTGCATGCTGTTCCATGATCTCAATAATATTTTCAAGATTCATTCCCCAGCTATCGAGTTTCAATTCCGCTTTCGAAGAGGATATCAAACTAGGATTGACAAGAGAACCAGCGTAGATAAGTACATCAGCACTCTCCACGAGTTTGTGCCCTTTTACTGTGATCAAGTCAGGATCTCCAGGACCGGCACCGACAATATAAACCAAAGGTTTTGCTGCAGTTTTCATATTATCGCCTTGCATACATAACGCTAAGATAGTCACTTTTTTCTGGAATCTCACCGTTTCTGTATACTTTCATATCAGGAAAGAACATTCGTTCGACAAGAATAAATTCCCGGTATCCCTCTTTTTTAAGTTCCATTGCTCGTTCCTTTGGTCGCCGAACTTTTAACAGAATACGAGCTTCTGGTATCCCACCATCGGAGACAATAAAACCGTTAGAGAGAGAAATATTTGCAGCTGATGCAAAGGCAGTAATCGAACTAATACCTGGTTCTGTTCTAATTTCAATGTTAGGATATTTTTCTGTTATCACTTCGCAGAGCCGAGTAAATGTTGAAAAAAAGTTTGGATCCCCTAATATACCAAAAACCGCAACTCCATCGTTTGCTGATGAGGCGATTACTGCTGCATTTTTTTGTATACATTCCCGAATACGAGATTCATCATCGGTCATTGGAAATTCGAGTACTGTCGCATCCCGATATGGTTTGACAAGTTCGTAAGCAATCCTCCCAGGGACGAATACCTTATCAGCTTCATGGAGCAACCGAACAGCTCGAAGTGTAAGCAACTCAGGATTTCCCGGTCCTAATCCAAGACCGATCAGCATGCCCTTCCTTCCCCGACAATAATGTAAACTGGATCAATTGGTTTAAACATGTGACTTTTTGCGACTTCGTGTGAACGTGCAACCTGGACATGTATTATTTCATGGAATATTTCGAGTTGCTTCATCGTAGTAACGGCAGTCTGTACTGTATTCAATAGCACGGCATTCACTACAATACTACGACGAACACATTGTGCAACCAATGGTAGCATCTCAGCAAGTTGGTGAGATCCTCCAATAAATGCACAATCGAATTTCCTATGATTTTTAGAAAGAAACTCCGTTGCTTCACTATTTATAAATTTTATATTTTTCACACCGCTTTTTTTTGCTTCCTTTTTTGCATATTGAATCGCTTCGAGTTTTCGGTCAATTGCATAAACTTGTGATGCAATTTGTGCTGTGGCAATTGAAATCTTTCCAGTACCACAACCAACCTCCAACATGCAATCACTACTCCGTAAACCGAGCTTAAACAGAGCGATGGCCATTATTTCATCTTGTGTGGGACCACCGGGAAGCTTTTCATTGCTCATTTGGTAAAGTTTAGTTGTGTTAAAGTATTAATACTTGTTTTAGAGAATGTCCCGACGTATTACAAAATTTTTTACGTATTTATCCAAAGGTAATAGATCTATCAGTGAGGATGATTATATTGTGTTCGAATAGCAGGTATCTAAAAATTTTTCACTCTATTTAAAATGGATTATTTTTTATTTGAAAATTATTTAAAAAGATCATAGAGATGAATCTTATATGGGCCAAGTTTTCCTTCAAAATTTGAGGCCCCTATATACATAATTCCACCCTTTTTAGTCGCAGCCTTAATACCTGTCTTCATTGCGTTCTTCATAGTCATTTCATTGACGCCATTGATAACGATCTCATATATCGAATTTACTCCATCTGGGACAAGAGATTCACTAATTTTTGCTTTGAGAGTTGGGCAATAGAGATGGTTAGTACTTGCTGGCATTGGAAAAAAGTAGTTTTTACACGACACTTTAGAGCCGCTAGCGACAATTCCCCCCGCAAAACTTGTTATAACACCTTTAATACCTTTGATTGCAGTCACTGCGGCTTCTGCACCAGAGAGTGCCAAGCGTTGGTTCATACCCATGACAAGGAAATTGCCGCCAGCAATGCCCTTCACGATACCAAATCTTTCCTCACCTACATAGTCCCCTTCCATAATGGGTATCCTCCAACATTTCCTCCCTCCAATATTACACCTTTCTTCGTAAGAGTCCCCAAAATAGTGCATTCTTATTGAAAATCTGGATTCAGCCTCTGGTAATCCATCAAATGCTGAGACCGTTGGTGTAGGAAGGACGCATTGGGATACCCTCTCAGCAACATTCTTTTTAATATTTTTTCTCTCCGAACAGATGAGAATTGAGATCCCTACCCTACGATCCGGCGTTTGTTTACGTGATAAAAATCCTTCAATTCCTGCTTCGCAAGGACAACCAATCTTTGATGATGCAAACCCTGTCGCTTCAACTGCTGCCTCATAAGCCCATTTTTTGTTTACTGCTGTTAGGATGACTCGTGAAATCCAGATAGGAAACGCTTCAGCGAATGTATTAATAATTTTGGCACCGTTGATTTCCATTTTCAAAACTTCCCGTCAGAATATACAATTCCATCTTCAGTTATAATGCAGTTCATATGGATATCGTTGTCATCAACAGGCACAGTTTCAGTTTCTTGACATCCAAATGCAATTCCGATCTTTCGTATTTTTGGATTTCTTGCGAGAAACCTATCATAATAACCTGCACCATAACCTAGTCTTCCGCCATTTCTGTCAAATCCTAGCATCGGAAGGATAATTGTATCAATATCTTCTGATCGAGCTGGAATTTCACTTCCTATTGGTTCAGGAACACCAAATGTGCTGGGTATAAGGACAGAAAGATCTTTTAAATATGACAATCTCAGGCTTATGTCTTCTTTAACAATAATTGGGACTACAAGAGGATTCCCGCGTTTGAGTAGCGTCTTAATAATAGGTTTTGTATTTACTTCCATTTCTTTTGCCGAGTATATCATTACAGTCTCCCTGTCATGAATTAACCCCATAATAAACTTACAAATCTTTAGACTCTTTTCAATTCTTTGCGCAGGTGTCATCGCCTCCCGTCTTTCTCTCATGACCTGTCGGACGCTATTTTTCAGATCCCTCATGGGCAATAGTAAATCACAAGATTATTTATCATTTTATATTCGGTGTTTTTGAGTCACGAATGTAAAAAAATTCTACCCCACGTTTTAAAAGTAAATTAAAAATGATAACAATAGTAATAGAAACTTTTTTGGAATAAGATTATCAGTTCATTAAAATTATAGTGGTGGTTTTTGTTCTACAGTTCCCGGAGTCGTGAATCCCGCCTTTTTTATCAAATAGTACCCTCCCGCAAGACCAATAATAAGAATACCAATTCCAGCATACTCCGTTCCTGGTGCAACTGCTGGGTCAAGGAGAATAACCTTTCGTGCAACTGCGACAATAGCAAGAAGAATTACAATTTCAAAATGAATGACATTCTCTTGTAGATACGCCTTGATTGTATCAAGAAGTTCGATACCTATTAAGACCAGGAGAATGAACCCCAAAATATCTAGTAATTCAGGGTTTTGGAGAAGGAAAATAGGAGGAGAGATAATATCATAAATAATTAGTGCTGTAAGATCAAGAAGTGAAAAAGCGACAAGCGCAGCAATTATAAATATCAGTACAAGATAAACGCATTTTTCATATTTATTTACTAATTCCATCATAGTGATTCCTCGTTAATAGGTACTAGTTCAGGTGCTTTTGGATCATATAATTTTACAACATCACCGATAACGATAATAGCAGGAGGTTTCACACCTGCTTTTTTTGCGATCGAAGCAATTGTTTTGAGGGTTCCAACGATTACTCGGCGATCTTTCCAGAATCCCCGTTCAATAATTGCTATTGGAGTACCAGTATTCTTACCATTTTTAATCAGAGCTGTAACAATCTTGGATAAATTTTTAACTCCCATCAGAATTACTATTGTCCCGCGACTTTTTGCAAGTAACTTCCAATCTAGCATTGATTTTGGTTTTGTGGGATCTTCGTGTCCAGTAATTATCGTAACTTGTGATGCATATTTCCGATGAGTCAATGGAATACCTATAGAAGCAGGGACTGCAAGGGCGCTGGAAATACCTGGAACCATCTCCACTTTTACTCCAGCTGCTCGCAGCGTTTCGAGCTCTTCACCGCCTCTCCCAAATAAGAATGGATCGCCACCTTTCAATCTTACAACGACCTTTCCTTTTTTTGCACGGTCAACCATTATGGCCTCTATCTCTTTCTGTTCAAGTGTGTGAATTCCACCATATTTTCCGCAATCAATCCGTTCCGCCTTTGAGGGCAAACTTGTAAGAATCTCTTCACCTAGTAACTGGTCGAAGAGGACCACATCTGCAGTATCGATCACATTTCGCGCACGATGCGTAAGCAATCCCCCTGCCCCAGGTCCCGACCCAACAAGATACACTTTACCGGGCATTGAACACCTTTAATCTTGCATGTGCTTCATCAATCAAGTCTTGGGCACGACTTCGTAGGATTCTCCCTTGATCTCGCGCTTTCTTTATATTTTCAACATCCGTTTCGATACGCTCTGTCCGACTTCCATCCAACGATAGAACCTCAGCGATGAGGTGACCAGAACGGCAATAAATGCCAAGTGGTGTGAAACATCCACCGCCAAGTTGTTCCATAACCGCTCGCTCAATCGCAATATCAGTACGGCTATGAGGATCATCAAGTATAGAAAGTGTCTCTATAAGCAAAGGATCTGCCCGACTCACGACTGCTATCGTACCCTGATTTGGTGAAGGTACAAATATTTCCGGTGAAAGGCGCTCACCGGGCACTCGTATATCGAGGCGAATTAAACCCGCCTCCGCAAGAATAATTGCATCGTACTCACCCGCTTTTAGTTTTCTTATACGCGTATCAACATTTCCGCGTAAATCTTTAATAATTATATTGGGATTATGACGGAGCATTTGAGCGCGCCGACGAGTACTCGATGTACCAACCACTTGAAAACCGGATATTGGATTTATAAAAACAAGGTAATCTGCGGGAGGGTCACGTTTGAGAATTGCAGCTGTAACTAAACCTAAGGGTCGATACGCTGGGATATCTTTCATGCTATGTACAGCACAATCGACCTGTCCTGCAAGAATGGCATCATCAAGTGCTCGAACAAAGACACCCTGACCACCAATTTCATGAAGTGGCACCCCAGTTGTTGTATCACCTTGGGTTGTAATAACTACTTGTTCTGTATCTATACCAATTGCTGACAGCTTTTTACAAACAATGTCAGTCTGAGCTAATGCAAGTTTACTGCCTCGTGTGCCAATTTTTATAGACATGATTGGTATGCCCATGCAATTGTTTCGGTGTCCTGTTTAGAATGTACTACAGACAGGAAATTGGTCTCAAATTGAGAGGGTGGAAGGAAAATACCCCGCTTAAGCATACGCATCCAAAACTGGTTGAAGATCCCAGTATCACATTCCTTTACTTCACTATAATTGCGTGGTGGCTTATTCCGGAAGAAATACTTGAACATAGATCCCAATCGCACAAATGAACCATTGCCCCGGTCAGTCACAGCATCCTCAATCATTCGCGACATTTCATCAAGTTTAACATACATTTTTGGATGATGATGCAGCCATTGCAACGTTGCAAATCCAGCAGTGAGAGAAAGCGGGTTTCCGGAAAAGGTACCAGCTTGGTAGACAGGTCCTGATGGAGCAACTTGTTCCATGATTTCTTTTTTGCCACCAAATGCACCAATAGGTAGTCCTCCTCCAATGATTTTACCTAGTGTTGTTAGATCGGGGTTTATACCGAACTTAACTTGTGCCCCCCCAATACCAAGACGATAGCCAGTAATTACCTCGTCGAAAATGAGGAGAACTTCATGCGAACGAGTTATTGATCTGACCTCTTTTAAGTAATTTTTTTCCGGAAGAATAGGCCCAATATTTCCGAGAATCGGTTCGATAATCAACGCTGCAACATCATTATTATTTGCAAGAAGCGTCTCAAGTGATTCGGGATCATTAAATGGCACTTGCCGTGTATGAGCAACCACATCAGCTAGAACTCCTGCTGAATCCGGTACACCTAGTGTTGTTGCACCAGAACCAGCCTTTACAAGAACTGCATCATGAGCACCGTGGAATCCCCCTTCAATTTTGACAATATCTTTTTTTCCGGTGAAACCGCGAGCAAGGCGTAGTGCTGCCATTGTTGCCTCAGACCCGCTTGATACAAATCGGATCATGTCAATACTCGGATGATCATTTGTGATTAAGCGAGCAAATTTAGGTTCAATGGGAATCGGAGTACCATAAAGCCAGCCATTTTTTAATTGTGTTGCAATTGCTTTTTGAATTTGAGGATGTCCATGCCCGAGAATCATAGGACCATAAGCAAGGCAACAATCGATTAACTTTTTACCATCGACAGTAAAAAGATGTGAACCGCTTGCATAAGAGGTATAGAACGGATAGGGTTTGATTGCACGTACCGGGCTGCTTACACCACCTGGCATGAGATGCATCGCATCGGAAAAAAGGTCACGACTTTTCATTCAGCCACCTTGGCACGTCGGATGCAAAGTAGGTAATTATCAGGTCTGCACCTGCTCGTTTAATACATGTGAGGCTTTCAAGGACAGCTTCTTTTTCTTTTATCCACCCTTTTTGTGAAGCAGCTTTAATCATTGCGTATTCTCCACTCACTTGAAAACCAGCGACAGGTAAACCAAGCGTTGCAATTTCAGCAAGTACATCAAGATAGAACCCTACTGGTTTGACCATTAGTATATCTGCTCCTTCACCAGCATCAAGTTGAGATTCTAAAAATGCCTCTCGAGCGTTTGCTGGATTAATCTGATATGTTGTGCGATCGCCAAATGAGTATCCAGAATCTGCCGCTTCACGAAACGGACCATAATAAGCAGAAGCAAATTTGGTTGAGTATGACATTATCAATACATCTTCGTGCTCCTCCTCATCGAGCGCTGACCGAATTGATCCTACCATACCATCTAGCATACATGATGGAGCTACAACATCGGCACCTGCCTCTGCGTGACTAATAGATATTCTATTCATAAGTTCAAGCGAGGCGTCATTCAATAAATCGGTACCACAACGTGTTTTCCCAATAATTCCACAGTGCCCATGATCTGTATATTCACACGCGCAAACATCAGTGATTACTACCATATCAGGAACCACTTCTTTTATTTTGCGTACGGCTTTTTGAACAATCCCCTGTTTGTCATAAGCACTTGTAGCTTTGGGATCTTTGTTTTTCGGTATACCAAACAATAGAATTGCTCGTAAACCGTCATCGCATAGATTTTTCGCAATAGAATCGATGTTATTAAGTGAATAACGAAATTGTCCTGGCATGGAAGTGATTGGTTTGTTTTTTACAATATTTTCATCAACAAATAAGGGGACAACCAAATCGGTTAGTGCAAGCTGAGTTTGTTGCAATATCGGTTGGATCGTGCGCGACCTCGACCTTCTCATTCGTCGTATGGGGAATGTCATCAGTCACCAACAGGAAAAAACTTCTCCTGTTACCATTTGAAGAGCAATGCTATTTATGGTTTGCAATTTGGAGCCGAATTTGTCGTCGGAACATGCAATCTTAACCAAACATATGATCGTTTTTGTCTAAAATTAGATTATTTTTTGGTTAGTGGGAGATGCATTAAAATATACCTGGATTTTGATTATGTATTATCTCTAGTTTGGTTTGGGTGTTTCATGGCGGCTGGAAAAATTAAAGCAAAAAAAGAAGATCTATCCCACTGCATCTGTGTCAATTGTCAAACGTATAATGAATGCATGCGCGAAAAGGGGGAAATACTATTTTGTATAATTGGTCGAAGTCCAATGTGTACATTTGATAAAAAAGTATGCGCTTGCCTATTATGTCCTGTAAAAGATAATTATCGCTTTTCCAACCTATACTATTGTATTTTAGGAACGGAACAGAAACAGAAAACCAAGTAACTGAAACATAAGAAAAAAAGCTAAAACAATTAGTTTGAAGTTATAGTTTTTACTAGTTATTGAAAAGAGAAATAACCTATTTTTTCCTTGGTTTTCGAGGTCCACGAGATAGACGTTCTCCTTGAGTTATTGCCTTGACTAATGCTTCTGCAGTTTCTAGTTCGCCGAATTCAGCACTTGCCCTAATCGCAAAAGTAGCATCAGTGAGCAATTTGTTTGCAAGAACGCGAGTAAGATCATCAACAACTACCGCTATTCGTTCATCAGAAATTCCTAATTTTGAGATTGCCTTGTCGCGTTCTCGAATGCGAACTGCCTCAGCCCAAGTATGCAACGTTGCGAGAACATCGTCCGCAGTCTTACGGTTAAGCTGCCTCAAGAAAAGGGCTAGTTCCTCATCTATGTATCTCTGTGCCCGATCGGCTTCCGCTTTACGGTTTTTCATAGTCTTTTCATTTATCGTACGAAGACTGTCGATGGTAAATAGCCGGACGCCATCGATTTTCTCGGCTCCTTCCTCAACATCACGCGGCTGTGCAATATCAATGAGGAGAAGAGGTCGGGGATGACCTTCAAGAGGCCAGCATCGATCCTTCATTGCTTCAGCAAGTTTTTCACAATGGATAATTGGGTGAGGAGCTGATGTGCAGGAAATAACAACATCAGATAATCTAATGTAGTGATAAAGTTCGGATAATCGGACCGCTTTACCACCAATTTTTTCAGCTAATATTTTAGCACGACCATAAGTTCTATTTGCTACGTAAATTGCTGTAAGATGTTTTGCTGCAAGTGCTTGAGTAACTAATAGCCCCATTTCTCCACTACCAATTACTAGAATATGTTTACCTTCAAGATTTTCAAGTTGCGATTCCGCAAGAAGCACTGCAGCTGATCCTACCGATACCGCCCCACGGTTGATTTTAGTCCTCTTTCTGACTTCGATTCCAACATGTACAGCTTTATTGATACATAGCTCAAGGAGAGTGCTGCTAGTTTTTGCCGTTTGAGCATCTGTAAGTGCTTTTTTGAGTTGTCCAATGATTTGGTCCTCCCCCACAATCATTGAATCAACCCCAGATGCAAGTTCCAATAAATGTTTGAGCGCCTCGGTCCCTTCTCTAATAAAGAATCCCTTCTTCCCTTGGTCTTCCAGAAAATCGGAAAGCGTTGCTACTTCACCTTGCACAATTACTTCTACGCGATTACATGTTTGGAGAAGGAGAACTCCTTTAAATCGTTCTCTCGCAAGTGTCAGGAATTCTCTTTCATTTGGAATTCGAAACGCTTCAAGAACCGATACATTTGCTGTATGATGGCTTATACCAGCAATAGCAATCAATGGAGCGTTTTGGTCAGCCATGCAAATATCTCCTCATTACGAATTCATTTGCATCATCTATTGAACGCCCCAGTGCATCCCAAACATCTGGATCGTGAAGTATCTCCCAAAGTATTTCGCGTCGCTTTTTTTGTAAGGGTTCGATTCTTATGAGTTTCTTTCGTACTATACTCTGTAATGAAATCATTGCATCAAGACAAGGAAATTCTGACTCAAGATGTTCTCTAATAAAACGGGATGTTGCTGGGCTTTTTCCATCTGTGCTTACTGCGATTAGATAATGCTTTCCATAGATTGCAGACGGAATAATAAGATCTCCGTTATCACCGAACGCATTATTGAATAGTATCCTTTTGCGTTTGCAGATCTCCCCAATTCGGTTATTCTGTTCTTGATCTGAAAGTGCTGCCACACAAATAAAGGCATTTTCAATGATATTGTTAAGTTCAACATCAGACAACTCTTTGATGTCAATTTTTTGTCGCTTTACAGGTAAATCGGTGATTGCGTTTGAAAAGGAACGACTGAATATTATCACTTCTGCATCGCGAACGAAAAATTTAGCTTTGCGAGCAGCTACATCTCCCCCACCGAAAATAATGATTTGTTTTGCATTAAGATCGACAAAGAGCGGAGTCATCAATAATTAGATTCGTAATTGCGTTACATTAAAGTGTTGGATTACAAGTCGGTAATTATTAATTAGAACATATTGAGGAAAGATTTTTATCGGTAAATGAATGACCTTCCAAAATGTTAGTTATTGTACTAAAAATACCGTCTCAAAATTACGATATACTTTTATTCTTTGAATACCCACCATTCAAAGCACAATCCAATCCGTGCGCCGATAGTGTAGTGGTTATCACTAGGCGTTGCCAACGCCTAAACCCGGGTTCGAGTCCCGGTCGGCGCATTGTAAAAAATAACCATTTTTCGAGTGTGTAACCAATATAAGAAAAAGATATTTATTGAAAATTTAAAATTTTTTGAGAAAAGAAGAAACGGTTTTTCCGTTACTTCTTTTTTGCCGCTTTCTTTGCGGGTTTCTTCTTAGCTGCTGGCTTTTTCGCTGGTTTCTTTGCTACTGCCATTACAAATCCACCTCCTGCCACATTCGGTTAATTAACTGATTAATTTATTTATTTAAAATATTTGTGGTAATTAATAGTCATGAATCAGATTTTAGCCCCAATTGTCAGTTTTTTTCATGGTTCTTGCGATTAACAAAGACCAAAAATCTCTCTATTAAAATTACTAATAAAGAAAGCAGAATTAAGCCGAAAATAGAATGAATCGAACAAATTTGGGTATTTGTATTATATTAGAAACTATGTTAATTTACTCAATTTATTAAGGAGCGTGAAAAAAGCGCATTTTCTTAAAAACGATAAATAATTTAGGTAGCATCTACAAACAAAAATTCATATGAAAAAATTTTTTACTATTGGGATTATTGGAGGATTTTTAGGTTTGGTTGCAGCCCTCTATATCCTAATCACTGCAACCTCAAATGATTTTACACTTTCTGGGGTCCAAACCGCACTATTTTCCTGTATGGGACTGATGGGTGCGGCTATTTCGGCCAGTGAAACCCGCTTTGCAGGATGGATGCTCATCTCATCTGCAATTTGGATTCTTATTACAGCTCCATTAGCCGGCACATTTATTGTTCTATACATATATGCCCCCAGTATCATCTGTCTTGGTGTTTCAGGTGGGCTTGCCCTTATGGAGAAAGAATCCGAAAAAGACACCACATAATTTAATTTAAAATCAATTTTTTCTGTAAGTCATAAAAAAATAGATTGGCAAAAAATCGTTAACCGAAATATTTTTTAATCCAGGTAGAAACACTTCATCTTTTATGTCATGTATAACTATAACTCCTGAAACTTATTTAAAAAACGATTAGATACAATCGGATGTTTGATGTGTATATCTAACAATATTGCATTAATTAAAATTACCGAATGGACCAACCTTTAGTCTAGATATAGGATAAATGACTCGAGGAACGAAAGAATAATAAAACCATTCCCATTACAGAAAATTTGATGACAACGTAAGATTTATAGAGGTTTGACAACTTGAAAAAGATAGCAATTGTTGATTACGGATTGGGTAACTTACGAAGTGTCGTTAGAGGACTTGAAAAGGCAGGAGCAAATGCTGTTATAACAGCAGACCCTGGTGAGATTGCATCTTGTGAAGGAATTGTCTTACCGGGCGTTGGTGCTTTCCGCGAAGGAATGGAGCAATTAGGACCACTCAAAAACACTGTAGTGAATGCAACAAAGGAAGTACCATTACTCGGTATATGCCTTGGTATGCAGATGCTTATGGAAGTGAGTGAAGAGCATGGAATTCACCAAGGACTTTCTTTAATACCAGGCTCTGTAAAGAGATTCCCCCATATTTCCGGTATGAAAGTTCCTCATATGGGTTGGAATTCTATTTTTATCGAAAAACCAGAAAACCCTCTAATCGAGGGATGTGCAATTGAAGAGTACGTTTATTTTGTTCATTCATATTTTGCTAAAACGACTGATGAATGTACTCTCACCACTACTACATACATTTGTCCGTTTGCGTCATCAATATTTAAAAATAACACTTATGGAGTTCAGTTTCATCCAGAAAAAAGTGGAACTGTGGGGCTTAAGATACTGAAAAATTTTATTGATTTAGTATAACTCACCCTTTTTATCCACTTAACCTGTTTATTCCGAAAAATTGAGAACCTTTTAATTCTTAAGATTCGATGATGTAAACATGAAGAACCTAATATTTCTAATAACTATTTCATGCCTTTTAATTATAGGTCCTGTTTCGGCATATCATGTATATATTAACTGTTCTGATGCGATACAAGTAGGACAGCCTTTGAAAATCTCCATTGATAGCAATTTCCCCGCAGGAACGAGTTTCGATCTTGTATTTTACGAAGCCCAATATACAGCTACTGAGATAAGCCGACAGATCGTAACAATTCAACAAGATCAACAAACGCAATACAAACTATTTGACACGAATGGGTTAAAAGGCGGGAATTATAAAGTTGAGGTCCAATTCCATGGAGACGTTTCACCCAGTTCTGATTCTATAATTGAAAAACTAATTAAATTAATCGACCGTTCTGGTGAGATCACTATTACCTCCCCATCCACTCAAAATGTAGACGAAGCATTGCGTATTGAAGGATCGATATCAAAACTGGGTAATAAAGGTGTACAAATTGAGGTCCGAGGCCCAAATGGACCAGTTTTCGGTCCAACATGGATTGAGACAAAAAATGACATGAAGTCTGGTGATGGACAGTTTATTAAAACCGTTCCCATTGGCCAACGCGGCGATTATATTGTTAATTTTCAAGATATCAATGGATTCATTGGTACTGTTACCTTTCACGTTACTGGGGGCATAGCGACTACCAGTACTACTACAATTAGTACTTCACCAACCACCAAGGTAACGATCAAATCTCCACCGACAACAATTGTTGCACCAACACCCGTAACAACAAAATCTTCGATTTCAATAATATTTGCCTTTCTCGCTGTTTTCTTTATTAGTGGGATATCTATCTTTTCGCTAAGGAAGAAAAATTAAAAAAAATCTCTTTTAAATAATATTTTATCTCTTTTTACGCCATAAATACAATTCGTAGCAGATAAGCACAATAATGACAACACAGCCACCCAATAAGAATGCAACCGCCATGTCAAGTGAAGTTACGGGTGCCACCGACAACGAATCTGATGCAACTTTTAAATATGCACCTCCAACTTCTTGTGAAGGTGCTGGTGCACGAAGAGCTGAGATCACACCGTTTGATAACGTTCCTGAAGTTCCGAGCATAGGTGAAAGGAGGGCAGTTACAAGTGAACCAAACGCTACTATAGCGAAAAGTGAAACATACTTTAAAAATAGCGAGCGAATATTCGATTCTTTTGGCGCTACAATGAGAAGTTGATTTGTGAGACCGTAGACTTTAACCTCACGACCCTTTACACTGTATTTGGTTTTTTCAACACTGATAAGTCCCGCATCCAGCAAATTCTCAATATGGTATTTTGCTGTATTCATTGGAAGAGAAAGATATTCGGAAATTTCGGTTGAGGTCTTAGGTCCTTCACCAATGAATCGAAGAATATCGCTTGCAGTTTGACTTGCCATCGCTTTAGCTATTTTCTGTGCTCTCTCTTCACCAGGTTCCAGAACTACAATATTTTCAGCCATGGAGTGCTGCAACGATACGTTCACGTCCAACTTTCAATGCAAGATCTAGTTGAACGATGTTCGGTCCGCTACCTTGTGCTATAGTGGGTTTTCCGCCACCTTTACCACCTAAAAGACTACAGATCTGACCTATAATTTCCCCGGCATTAACACGAGAATCGCCCGATGCAAGAACTACACGGACATTATCCAAACCACCAGCAAGGAGTGCCACACCACCTTTTTCTGATATGGTATTAGCAATAGATGATAGTTCACGGGATGGAAGATCGAGTCGTTTAACAACAACTGGAATACCACTAATCGATTCTGCGACTATACTATGAATCTCAAGCTCCACAAGGTTCTGACTCAACCGTTCAATCTCTTTCTTCTGATCTTTCCATTCTGTGAAAAATCGTGTGACTGTTGTTGGAAGATTCTCTTGCTGTACCGAAAGGACTTCAGAAGAGGAATTAACAATTTGTTCGATGTGTTGAATATAATATAAAGCTGCAATTCCAGCCGTAAACTCTATCCTCTCAATACCGTCTTGAATATGCTCAACACGAATGAGTTTAATTATTCCAATTTCACCGGTATTTCGGCAATGTGTCCCTGCACACGCTTCTATATCCCCTGCAACTTTAACAACACGGATGTCCTTTCCTGGAGGTACACCACCTTGATAAAGAACAAATCCATACTTCTGTTCTGCTTTAACACGATCCTCCATCCCAATTTCTACAGGTTGGCTTGACATGATCAGACGATTTGCTGTAATTTCAATTCGTTTCAGCTCATCAGGAGTAATATGTTTGAAATGCCGAATATCAAGCCTTGAACTATCGTGACCTTTTTGTGCCCCTGCTTGATGTATGTGAGCTCCGAGAATTTCTTTTGTAGCCCTAAGTAGAATATGTGTAGCGGTATGATGACGCATCAATGACCAGCGCCGTTCTTCATCAACCATACCTTTGACACGATCACCGCGTTTTAGAATCCCTCCACTTATGCGATGAAGTATCACCTCTCCGATCTTTATTACTTCATCGACATGCACCATAGACTCAGCAGAAACCAGCGTACCTGTATCTGATGGTTGCCCCCCACCTTCAGGGTAAAAAAGTGTCTGATCCATCACCGCATGATTATCGAAAAAGTCGAGAATTACAGCCTCAAATTCAATATCCGTGGGTTGTTCATAATAGAGCTTTTTAGTTGGTGGGAGGCCTTGCACACGTTGTGTATATTTGACTTGTATATCCTCTCCGGGTTCCTTTTTAGATTCGGAATGCATTTCTGCAATTTGGGAATAAAAATTGTCGGGTAGATCAACCACAGCACCTTCCTTTGATGCAATATCTTTAATCATCTCGGGTTGAATACCATGGGAATCATATAGTGTGATTACCTCATTGAGTGGAACACGCTGGCTTTTACTTTTATAAGATTTTGCAATTTTTTGGACGATCCGCGTTCCACGATCAAGAGTTGTTGTATATTTTTCAACTTCGCGATCAACGATCTCACGAACTACTGAAATCTCTTGTTCAAATGATTTTATTCCAACAATGTGCAATTGTTGTTCAATCAGATCAGCAAGAGGATCTTGGATTTTTAATTCGTTCATCATTCGAAGAGTTCTCCGGACAACAAGCCGTGCTAGATAGCCTTCTTTCACATTGGATGGTACAATGCAATCACCAAGCATGTACGCAAGGCAGCGGGTATGGTCAACAATTGCATACACTTTTTCAATTGGCGTGATCATCCGATCTAGCTTGTCGATAGGTACATCAATTGTGGTTGCCACTTTCTTACGCAACTGGTAGAGATTCGAACCAGAAATATCCATCAGACCTGCGAATTTTGCATTGAGTGCCAGAATCTTTGTGAACTCTTTGTTCTCAAGTAGGTGAGAAAGCCCAGCAGCACTCATTACTCGACTAACCATTTCCGGAAAAATGGCATCATAGATCGTGGGTGACCCCTTTGATGCCCAGACAAATCTTTCAAGGCCATATCCAGTATCTACAATCCGCGTCTTCATTGGATAATACATTTCACCATTAAGGTTGATTCCTGGCTGGGAGGTTTTCTCCCTCCCAAGACTCATGAAAACAAGCGTTGCAACTTCGAGACCACCTATCAGAACCTCAAGGCTCGGTCCGGCATTACCTCCGCCGATCCATGGGTGTTCTTTATATGTAACACGATTAAGATCTACCCCAATCGATTGAAGGAACTGATCACAAAGTTCAACCGTTCGATCTTTCCAGTATATCTCTTCAGTCGCAGTATTGAAGGCGTGATGCGCCATCATTTCAAACATCGTAAGATGTCTTCCTGACCGTCCAACAGAATCAAGATCATTGAGGCGAATACATGGTTGGGAAATCGTAAGCGGATTTGCAGGAGGGGGGACTAATCCAGATGTAACAAATGGTTGGAAATCGGCTATTGAGGCTATTGTCAAGTAAATATCGTCTCGCCACCGCGCAACAACTGGATATCTTGCCATGCGAGTGTGTCCGTTTTTTTCAAAAAATGATAGAAACGCCTCTCGCATTCCATCGAGTGTATTACATTTAAAGACAGGATTACCAATGAAATTATATGGTTCGCAGGGAGCATCTCCGCAAATCTCGTGGTTTGGATCGCGGGTCCAAAATGCTGCACCACAACTTTTACAGACCTTTCGAGTTAATCCTTCTTTTTTAAAATAATCAATTTGGTATTCTTCTTCAAGCATGAAAAACCACGTGTTCTATAAATATTTCATTTCAGAGAGTATTTATTGTATCTTTTTCCTTGAAGAATGAGTTGTATTTAGTAAATACAGATCTAACATAAAAAAATCAAATAGATTGATCCGTAAACATCTTAGGTTTTCCATCGGTCTTGATACCATGTGTCAACATTTACATAAGCGACAGAGGCAATTGCGATTCGAACCGCGAGGATATGCCAGCAATCTCTTCCACGGAAAAGAAAATCTCCACAAGTACAAAAATCTTCATCGATAATATATTCTGAAGTTGCACCTTCAACAACAAAAAAATCAAGATATTTTTTTACACGATGTTCATCAATTGCTGCAAGTGCTTTACTACCCCGTTTTCCAAATACGGTAATAATATTTTCCCTTATTGGAGGAGTGATTTCCTTCTTTTCTGATAATTGTTGTATTACATCGGTCATGTGAGATATTGGATTTTTGGAGGATCATCAATAAATTCCCAACCCATTCTTAGTGCTAAATCTTTCATTGCAGGAGCTTCAAGTGCATAATGTGTCGATTCAATACATGGCAAAGGGGCAATTCTTGCAACTGAATGTTTCATTTCAGCTGATAAGAAGGCATCAGCACCTAAAACAACTGCCTCATCCATTAGTTTAGGGTCAAAACCACTACCGGCCACCACCGCTAGTTTTTTTAGTTTTTCCATATTCCCCCAAACCCTAATATTTCCACCAAGACGATGCGATAGCTCATTTAGTAAGACACTGCACGATCCAACTCGTCCAAGAGACATTGGTGTAACATCAGTAAGAGACAACAATTTACAAAGTGAATCATTGACACCGCCATCAGCACGATCAAAATTTGAATGCATGACATAGAGGTTTATTCCTCGTGCGAACAGTGCTTTAATAATTTTGGCTGTGAGTCCAGTCAGTTGGGTTAAAGGTGTCCAGATTGGTGTGTGATGAACTACGAGCATATCTGCGGATAAATCTACTGCTCGTTCAATAACCGTAGAAGTGACATCTAGTGCACAACAGATTTTATTAATCTGTGACCTCCCTTCGACAACAAGTCCAATCTTTCCCTGATCGAAGTCGTCTGCGAGAAATGGCGGCGCCAGACGCTCCATTACTTCAATAAACGTACCCAGGTTCATACTTGAATATGAGAATGATGAATTAATGACGTTGACTCATAATTATATTACCTTGAGTAATAAGAAATAGTTTAAATATTCTTAAAACGATATATCAGAGCATGCGCAAATCTATAAATCAAATCAATCAGCGAATACGAGATGGCAATGCAAAAGTTGTTACTGCAGAAGAGATGCCCAATATTGTTGCCGAACTTGGAGAGGTGGGGGCATTAAAAGAAGTTGACGTTGTAACCACAGGTACATTCGGAGCAATGTGCTCTTCAGGTGCATTTCTTAATTTTGGACATGCAGAGCCACCAATTAGAATGGAACGGATTTGGTTAAATGATGTTGAGGCATATGGAGGTGTTGCAGCTGTCGATGCGTATATCGGTGCAACTCAACAATCGACAACAAGAGAGGATCAATATGGTGGGGCCCATGTAATTGAGGATCTCGTTGCAGGAAAGGCAGTCGAACTACGAGCACTATCACACGGAACTGACTGTTATCCACGCCGTACAATTACAACAGAACTCCTGTTAGAGAACATCAATCAAGCTATCATGTGTAACCCTCGCAATGCATATCAAAGATATAATGCAGCGATCAATACGACGGATAAAACTTTGCACACATATATGGGAACCTTACTTCCTGATTGTGGGAATATCACCTTCTCAGGTTCAGGCCTCCTTAACCCAATTTCTAATGACCCAAAGTTTCGTCTCATAGGAAGCGGTGTTCCAATTTTTCTTTGTGGTGCACAAGGAATGGTCGTTGGAGAAGGTACTCAACACTCACCCGCAGGTGGATTTGGAACACTGATGGTAACTGGAGACATGAAAAACATGTCTCAGGACTTTTTACGAGCCGCTACAATGTTTGGATATGGAGTAACACTTTATGTCGGCTTGGGAGTGCCACTACCAGTAATTGATATTGATATCGTCCGCTCAACTGCAGTTCGAGACGAAGATATTAGTGTCGATATTTTAGATTACGGTATACCTAGCCGGAACCGTCCCTTACTACGAAAGGTATCATATGCTGAACTCCGCAATGGAATTGTTAATTTGAATGGTGAGGATATTAGGACGTCCTCCCTATCGAGCTTCCGCAGAGCACGATTGGTCGCTGAGACCCTCAAAGATTGGATTAATAATAAAAAGATGGAATTATGCCTTCCTACTCGACCAATCGATCCAATAAAACAAGTGCGACCGATGCATGAAACCATCCAAGGACCACGAGTACTGGATATCATGGATACAAATGTTGACAGCATTAGGGAGAATGAAGAGATCAAAACTGCAGCCCAACATTTACTTAAAGGTGAAACTAACCATCTCCCAGTTATCAATCAAGAAAGAAAACTGGTAGGAATTGTAACAACATTTGATATCTCTAAAGCCGTTGTAAATCCACAAAAAGCCAATCTTGTTCGAGATATTATGAAGAAGAAAGTTATCACTACAACACCCAATGAAGCGGTAGATATTGCAGTACGGAAACTTGAACAACACAATATCAGTGCCCTTCCAGTTGTAGATGGACAATATCGTATAGTTGGTATGCTTACTGCGATTGATTTAGGTAAGCTTTTTGGCGGGAGGTGGTTAAAATGAAACTTCTAGTAAATTACTCCCGTGGTAAGGAAAAGAAACCAATAATCGCCCAAGTGGTAAAAGACACAGGTGTTCTGATCACGGTTGAGCGGGCAATTATTGATTCATCTGAGGGGGAAGCACTTATCGACGTTCCTGACGATGCATGCTGGCTAGTCCGGGACAAAATGGCAGATCTCGGGGCGCAAGTAAGGATTCTCGAACATGGAGTGAGTCTAAATGAAATTGAATGCGTGGATTGTGGGGCGTGCATCAGTGTTTGTCCTCGTGAAGTCTTTTCATTTGATGCTGATTTCAAATTGCAGGTCGTGGAAGAACGCTGTATCCTATGCGGTATGTGTGTGGAGGCCTGTCCACACCAAGCTCTAACCATTCCTTTATGATCCGTGAGCGGTTCTTTTTCCGAGAAACAATTGCCACGATCCTTGCTGATGAAAAAAAACATATTGTGGCGGCAAAAAAAGGAATTCTCACCGCACGGCAGACTCTAGAGCGATATATAGCTCACGATCCTTTTTTCAAGACAACATTTGATCCATATGAGGCAGATTCTGATGAGTTAATTATTCAGCGTATGACTCAGGCAACAAAAAAAGCAAATGTCGGACCGATGGCTGCTGTGGCTGGAGCAATCGCGTGGGCAGGAGTTGAAAAGATGAAGGAAAGTGGTGCGAATTTTGGTGTGATAGATAATGGGGGTGACATTGCAATCATAAGTGATAGAAAAATACTGGTTGGACTTCATGCTGGAACAGCTAAGGTCTCAGATAAAATTGCGTTTGTCGTGCAACCACAAGAAAAAATTTTAGGCATTTGTACCTCATCTGCCACTGTTGGTCCATCTATTTCGTTGGGTGTTGCCGATGCAGTCACAGTTTTTTCACATGATGTTGCTCTAGCCGATGCATGGGCCACAAGGATATGCAATGATATCAGGATTAATGATCCATCGGTCCTATCAAGGCTTAACCCAGAAGAAGTATTGGGAGTGTTTGCAGTTCTTGGTGATCATATCGAACGATGGGGGGATCTTCCCTCACTTGTTAACGCCATTGTTGACGAACAACTTATCAGCGCTGGTGATAGGTTATAGTATTGAAGTGACATAAACTTGAGAATCATGGAACGCAGTTCTTCCTTTGAATGAAGTAAGAATTTGTACACCATCACTGACAACAATAACCGGTTCCATGTTTTCGATCTTAAACTGAATTTCAAACAACTCAATTTCATCAATAAAAATACCTGAAAGGAGATCTGATGCCGGCAATAACGTCAACCGTTCCATCAGGAGTTCATTTGGTATCTCACGAAAAAAATAGTAGAATACCTGATAAGCATTTAATAAATCAGATAGTAGTAATTCGTTACGAATTAAAGGGTTAAGTTTATCTAGCTTTTCTGAAAGCAGACACACATTTTCTTCGCATTCATCAAGAATCTGATCAGCAATTGCAACTACATTCTGATACTTAATTATGTGTTCGGACAAACCCATCCATCTCAGATGAATCTATAAATAAAAAAAAGTTATTTACTTAAATTTTAGAAGTAGACAAAAACTATATTCAAGTGAGTGGGGAATGATTACCAGTGAAAGAAGAAGATATCGATTGGTTCATCTACCATCTCATCGTACAAAAGGACTCAACAACACTGGAGGATCTAACCGTACAAAGCCAATTAGATTCTTCCACTGTTTTAACATCTCTTATTCGTCTTGAAAAAAAAAATTTAATAGATTTTAATGAAGGTAAAATAAGAGTACTATCCATTGGAGACTCATTAATTAAATGTCAGGCGGTTTATGATCCGAACCTTCAATACATAGTTGAAAATGGAATTATCAAAACTAAGAAGAAGGAATAATGTGTGACTCGTGTTGCTGTCCTTCGGATCGGACATCGCCCTGAACGTGATCAAAGAGTTACCACACATGTTGGGCTAACTGCCCGGGCATTTGGAGCTGATGGGATGTATCTTGCTGCAACAGATCACGGAGTTGTTCACAGTATTACAGATGTCGTTGAGCGATGGGGTGGTTCGTTTTTCTGTCAGGACAAGATCAAATGGCGACATTGCATTCAAAACTGGAAAGATAATAGAGGTATTGTCGTTCATCTCACGATGTACGGTTTAAACCTTCTGGATGTAATTGAAGAGATTAAACAAGAGGATAAGATATTAATTATTGTTGGCGCTGAGAAGGTCCCAGGTGAGGTTTTTGGACTTGCTGATTATAATGTAGCGATTACTAGTCAGCCCCATTCCGAAATTTCGAGTCTGGCTATATTTCTTGATCACCTTTTTTCAGGAAAGGAATTAAAAAATAAATATCCCGATGCCAAGATTCGGATCATTCCATCTAAAGAAGGGAAATTGACGGAGGAGTTGTGAAAGGTCGTGTCCTTATAGCTGGTTTTGCAACACGACATGTTGCAGAATCTGCATTTCATGCAGGCTATCCTGTATATGCGGTCGACCACTTCTGCGACCAAGATTTAAGTTGGTATACTCAAGACAGGATAAAATTTGATGATCTGGAAGATCTCCCGAATGCAATTGAGGAGATGTGTCATCGTCATAAGTTCGATCTCCTTGTTGTCACAAGTGGTGCAGAAGACCTAAAAACAACCATCCCTATTTGTGGCACATCAAAAAAGGTGGTAGTAAAGTTCCTGGATAAACTGGAGATGCAACAATTTTTTGAAGAGTTAAAAGTACCTGTCGCAGGACTTGTTAGACAGGGAGAATTCCCTGCAATGATAAAACCGCGTCGTGGTGCTGGTGGGTGGCGGAATACCATTGTAAAGAATGAGACGGATATTACCGCATGGAAAGAACTCTACCCAGATACTCCATATCTCTTGCAAAAAGTGATTGAAGGTGTTCCATCAAGTGTCTGTTGTGTTGCAGATGGATATCAAGCTCGTGCAATCGCAGTGAACGAGCAGATATTACGGGGACAAGGTATCTCAAAATTCGGGTTTTCAGGTTCGGTAACACCATTTAACCACGCACTTAAACAGCAAATGGTGTCTGTCGCTGAGAGAATTGCAGCTTCAAGTGGATGTGTAGGTACAGTCGGTATTGATTTTGTGGTAGGAAAAGACGCTTATACAATCGAGATAAACCCCCGTTTTCAAGCTACAGTTGACACTATTGAAAAGGCAACCGGATTTAATGTATTTCAATGTCACATGGACGCCTATAGAGGAATTTTGCCAAATGCGGCACCTGAACCTATCATATTTGCAGCTCGAAACATTTTATTTGCAGACCAAGATATAAATGTCCATGTGAATCTCAAACGTTTCCATTCTATTAGTTCTGATATTCCTTGGCCGGACACTTTTTTCGAAAAAGATCACGCAATTATAAGTGTGTACGGTTGGGGTTCAAGTAGGCATGATGCACTTATGCTTCTGGATAAGAATATTAAAACAGTTCAACAATATTTACGGTAATGAATTCCGCGGATGAAATACTTGAGGACTCAGCGATCCATGCATATCTTCATAGATTAATTGGTGACGAAGGGATTGAGCTCCTGAAACGGTTTCCTGCAAAAGGAGAGCACAGCGATGAAGATCTTGCAGCAAAGACTGGTATTAACTTGAACTCAGTGAGACACTCGTTATACACACTATATGAAAAACGTCTCGCGGAATATCACCGAATAAAAAATAATGAAACTGGTTGGCTTACTTATCTTTGGCAACTTCGTATCGATAAAATCAATGATGCAATACGACAAGATCTTAACCTTGTGCTAGATAAATTAGAACGTCGTGAAAAATTTGAAGAAGAAAATGATTTTTATATCTGCAAGGAATGCGGCATCATCTATACATTCACCAAAGCAATTGATAATGAGTTTAAGTGTCCCGAATGCGACAACCCTATCACTCATTTTGATAATGATGCACTTTTAAATGCCCTTAAACAACGGATCCAAAGTATAAAAGAATCGTTAGGTCATGCTCAGTCCTCGTAATAAATACGAGATAATTTTGCGAGATGCTGGTTGTAGTAATAGTGTCATTGAGCACTGCAGAGCCGTGACAGAGTGTGCGCTTGATATTGCAACAAATAACACTTTAATTGACTACAATTTACTTGAGGTTGGATCAATGCTCCATGATATCGGGCGCGGTATTACTCACTCCATCCATCATGCGCAGGCAGGTGCCGATTATTGCCGATCAATTGGTATCCCAGAACCTGTAGCACGAATTGTTGAGCGACATACGGGTGCTGGACTAAGTGCGGATGAATGCACGCTTCTTGGTCTGTTACCTCGTGAATGTATCCCAAAAACCCTAGAAGAGAAAATTGTTGCTCATGCAGATAATCTAATTGATAATAAAAAAAAGGGTACTATTCATGAAGCGCTTTACTCCGCTATCCATCTCAACAGAAAGGTCCGTCACAGAATGTATTGCCTCGCGCTAGATGTGGAAATATTATGCAAAAAGAAAAATGATTTTTTTTAAAAATTAGATTATTACTTGTTTTACCTGAGGCAGAGCACGTATTGTTTCAACTATTCCTGGCGGCAGGGATTCTTCAACGACGATTACCAGTTTTGGTTCTTCAGAAAATTGAGGGTCGGTTACAAAAATTTGTCTTATTGAAAGGAAATGATCACTCAATACTTTTACTGTTGCTCCAACAATGCCACGTTCACTTGCATTTTTAGGTAGAACGGTAATTACAGAATAACCAAGTGCTTCTGCAATGTGACTTATGTCAGGTGTAGCACGCATATTGATGAATACCTCTCGAAATGCGGGGTGGTTAAGGATTCGATGTGCCGTCGAATCTACAACCCTACGATCAGATCCAATTGCCTTTGCAATAGCTGTTGCTGGAATCTCGATTCCATTACAACTGATCCTTCCCTCTTTATTGACACCAAATCCGTTCTCAAGAAGGAAACGAACTACACGACTTTGAGAAGGCGAATCCGCGAATTCATGAATGATGTCAGACCACATACAAAGCACTGGGTATGAGGTATATAAATATACATCTATGTTGTTTATCGGTCATTCTAATTCCATCGATGGCCTACCTTAACACTATATTAAAAAATTTTTCAGTTTTGCCAAGTTTTATGTTCTATCACTGTCGTGATTATATCATTGACGTAAAATCATATATTACATAAATTTCTTTAACATAGACAACATCTTTGTTATGGCACGGGCGAGGGTTGCCAAGCCAGGTCAAAGGCGCTAGCTTGAGGGGCTAGTCACGCAGGTGTTCGAGGGTTCAAATCCCTTCCCTCGCATCAATTCGGTTTTAATTAAATTTTAGAGTTGCAAAACAATTTAAGAAAAAATTAAGTGTTTTGAATATAATTTGGTTCTAGAATTTTTAAGAAGCCTCAGGTCCTATACTTGTAAAAAATAGGAATGGGAATTTAGAACCGATGTTGGTTTCCAAAGATCCGTTTGTTACAACCCATCCATGGTTCTCTCCAAAACTCAACATACTAATTGAGGTTCTGTATTCATTAGAGGCAGGGTTAAAAATTGCCCATTCATTTTTACCGACAATATCCGAATCGATACTTATTCTCGCATTTGGGGTGGTTGAATAATCTGCATAGATCGAACTCTGGAAATTATAACAGATACCCCCAAGTGATGTACTTGGACAATTTATAACCTTTAGATCTCGTAATGGGCGAAAAACGATATCATTGTCCTGAGGTTTCTGAGTATCAATCACATGTCCTGCTTTTTCATTTATTGAGAATTCAAATCGGTATTCGTTGCTATTTATCGAATTATTTACAGGTTTGATTATCGAAGCTTGAATTTTCACCATGGTTCCTTTATTTGAACCAAGGAGAGTAGTTTTCCATTCACCTGGAATTCCCTTAACATCTTTCATACTAAAATGTTCTACAATTGGAGAGTATCCCCCATTATTAACAGGTATGGGTATGAAGAGGGTGACATTTGTGAGGGCAGTATCTGTCGAAATAATACATTTATAATTATATGTACTTTCTAACGACGATTCGAATGAATATTTGATAAATGTATTATATGATATAACCGACACGAAAAGCACAAAAATGACAATAAATAACCCTACTGTGATTTTAATTATTTTGTCCATTTTTCACCTCACTACAGAGATAGGTAAAGGGCAAGAGGAACGAAATTTGTAGATCTCTCTTACCAGAATACAAGTACATTTAATTGCACTTATTAAAAATATCGTACTTAATCTTGTTTATTTCAAACGACGTTAATAAATGTATCAGTATCTATTAATCAATTTCCAGCATTATTCCTATATAATAACGCGCAAAATAATGGTGTAATGACTGCCAGCGCCTCCATTGTTTTGAAAGACGTTAAATTGCCTGACAGTCGTGTTGTAGACGTTTCAATTACGAAGGGGATCGTAAAGCATATCGGTGCAGGACTTTTATCTGACCAAATCATTGATTGCTCAAATTATCTTGTAATTCCAGCTGCGATTGATATGCATGTGCATATGCGCGGGGGATTTCAATCATCAAAAGAAGATTGGAATAGCGGTAGTAAAAGCGCCCTTGCAGGAGGAGTAACCCTTGTTGTTGATCAACCCAACACCATCCCACCGATAGCTACCCCATCAATATTTATTGAGAGAGTTAAAGATGCGCAGGCAAATTCTCTGTGTCATTTTTCAATTAATAGTGGGGTGGCAGAACATACCCCATTTGAATCGATGTGGAAGACGGGGGCACTTGCTTTTGGAGAAATTTTCTTTGCTCCATCCAGTTATGGAGATGCAATCGGAGTGGCATTGCTCAAGAAAGTTTTTTCAAGAATTAGCACACTTGGGGCGCTTGTGACAATTCATGCAGAGAAAATCTCTCCAATTCCAGACTACAATCTCATTTCACATAATGAGGCACGGTCAGTTCATGGTGAAGCATTAGCAGTCTCTGAGGTAAACCGCTGTAATCAGAAAAATTGTCGAGTTCATTTCTGCCATCTTTCAAGTGCTGATTCAATAGATTTAGCGATGGGTTCGGTTGAAGTAGCACCACACCACCTTTTTCTCTCATGTGAAAACTTTGACCCCAAAAATACTTTCGGAAAAGTAAACCCTCCTCTACGCACAGAACGTGAACGCATAGCACTCTGGAAACGATGGAGCCAAATCGATGTAATTGCATCGGATCATGCCCCTCATACAATTAATGATAAACAAATACCATTTTGTGATGCTCCTAGTGGGATTCCCGGTGTTGAAACAATGGTACCAATGCTCGTCAACAAAGTACTTGAAAAGAAAATATCAATAAGATCCGTTATCGAAAAAACATCTACAAATCCTGCTGTTTTACTCGGTATTCAGAGTGCAGGTTTCAATGTCGGTGACCGTGCAGACTTTGCTTTTTATCATAAATCACCCGTTCGAATTAGCGCAGATATTCTTCATAGTAAATGTGGTTGGACACCATATGAGGACCAAATGGCAGTATTTCCTGAATTTGTTTTAATGGATGGTGTGACCGTTTATCAAGATGGCGACTTTATAAAGGGTTTACCACGATGGTTTCCTGGCAGTGGATACTCACAATAATATGTATCGATTTCGGGTTCAACAATCGTCTTCCCAAAATATTAAATATCGAAACCTCAGACGTGAAATGGTGCCGATATAGCACTTCCATAGGTCCCCAGGTGATTGATTGGCAGATGCCTAGATATGATCCATGGGACAACCCGGTAGTGCGACAGGCACTGCCCGGCAGAGGGTAAATCACGAGTGATGGAAGGCAACATGCCACATATGAACCACGTGTGTTAATGCCGGGCGACATTCCCTTTATTTGTTAATAGGTGCACTGTGCCATCCATTTCTGATGCATTGATTGACAATGATCTTGGTGTAATCATTACTGTTGAAGTTACAACAGGTAGCAAACGGGATCTATTTCCGGCAGGATTCAATCCATGGAGAAAAACAATAGGATGTAGAGTTACCGCTCCTGCAATGGAAGGCCGGGCGAACAAAGCTGTTATAACCCTCATTGCAAAAACTCTTGATCATCCCGTAAACAAACTCCAAATTCAAAGTGGTTTAACATCCCCAATAAAACGGGTTCTTATTAAAGGGTTAAAATCAATTGATGTTATTCCTTGTATCCTATCCAAAAAGTAAAAATGCGTTCATTCAGGAGTATGAATAAACCTATCCTTTAAGTAATTTTGACGATTATATATAATTTGTACCTATGATCAAGCAAATCATTTCTAGCATGATGCATGGGGGTGCGTTTACTTGTATTCACCAGATACTACTAAGTACCTTATTCACATCAAAATTACAGCAGATGGGGTGGTCGAGAAACCTGACGTTGTAGGTGCCATATTTGGGCAAACTGAGGGATTACTCGGCGAAGACCTTGACCTGCGTGATCTTCAGCGGACTGGACGTGTTGGACGTATCGACGTCCAAATAGCAAGCAAGGAAGGAAAAACTACAGGAGAAATCCTGATATCAACCTCCCTTGATCGAGCGGAGACAGCCATCCTTGCCGCTTCTTTGGAGACAATTGATCGTATTGGACCATGCGTTGCCCATGTAATTGTTGAATCAATTGATGATATTCGTGTTAGTAAGCGTCGGAAAATTGTAGATCGTGCAAAGGCGATCCTTATCGAACGGTTTGATGATGGAACTATCGATAGTAATGAACTCCTTGATGATGTGCGGCAAAGTCTCCGCATCGAGAAGATCGGATCTATTGGTGAGGAGAAAATAGCTGCGGGTCCTAATGTCCTTGATTCAGATGCAATTATTATTGTCGAAGGTAGGGCGGATGTTCTTAATCTCTTAAGATATGGGATCAAGAACGCTATTGCAGTCGAAGGAACAAATATCCCAAAAACTGTTATTGAGCTCAGTGAAAAAAAGACGGCTACTGCATTTTTTGATGGAGATCGGGGGGGGGAACTAATTCTGCGCGAGCTTTTACAGGTCGCAGACATAGATTTCGTCGCATTTTCTCCACGTAACAAAAGTGTTGAAGACATGACACGGAAAGAAGTTATCAAAACTTTGCGAAATAAAGTGCCTGTTGAATATGTGCGAGAGCAGTATTTTGAAGATAGTGCTGAATTACCACTGGGTTTAAGATCAACTAAAGGCATAAATGAGGAGGAATCTTTAGAGAGAAGTGGAAAAACAGCGTTTCATTCGAAGAGGTCACGAGAAGGATCTCTACGAATTCCACAAACTCTGAGGGATCATATTGATGATGTCAGAGGCCACCAAATAGCTCGATTCCTTTCTGCAGACCTTGCAGTTGTTCGGGAGGCAAAATTTGATGAAATTGAAAAAGTCATTGAAAATGTCGATACCACAGTTAGTGGACTTGTCGTTGATAGATCTATTGATCAAAAACTTCTTGATCGTCTCGTGACTAAAGGATTCGAATATGTGGCAGCTCGAGATTTTAAGGGAATTATAAAGCGTCCTTTAAACATTAAATTAATGAAAATAGGTTCATAATCCCGCCCAAGGAAGTTATATATCTTCACCGAAACTACGATACACGTTGGATGTGGTAAAATGCACAAAGATGAATTAATACAGCTTCATCAGATGCTTTACGGTGTCAAAATCTACCTTGAGTCCATCAATCCAAACCTCAAATTTTCTCAATATTCTGCATTGAAAATTTCACCATCTCAACAACATAAGAGTAAATTGGAGCATAAATACGCAATCTTTGTTTTAGGAAATGAAATCGCAAATGCGATGAAAGACGTAGATTACACTTCATCAAGTAGAATATCCGCCAGAATGAAAGAGCTTGCAGATAAAGCATTCAAAGAAATGGAATCTTCATAATTTGAGAGATTTGCTTTTTTTTCAATTATAATCAGATGGTTTTATTATAGTAAGTTTCTGCAGTTGGTTCACAACCACATTATTAAAATTGTATGAACATCGATAATCGCACATATGCAATATCTTACAGATACTGATATGGGACTCGATCTTAAACAGGTCAATCGCGCAGTTGAAGCTGCATTTGCTGATCATGGGAAAGGACTCGTACAAATGCCGCCAAAAGTATATATCACGCTTCCTGATGGAGACTTCCGCACAATGCCTGCTTATCTTCCCTCACTTTCAATCGCAGGAGTTAAAATTGTCAATGTTCATCCGAATAATCCATTAAAAGGATTACCCACAGTAATGGCACTAACAATCATCCTCGATATACCTACTGGTCAACCAATTGCAATTATTAACGCGACACGATTGACTGATATGCGGACAGGGGCTGCTGGTGCTATTGCATGTAAATATCTTTCACCAAAAAAAGAGGTGATTCTTGGTGTGATTGGGACCGGAAGACAAGCAGAAGCTCAAGTTAAAGCAATTCGTCAAGAACTAACGATTACAGAAATAAAGATCTGGAGCCGAAGTTCAGAACATATAAGACATTTCGCAGATCGATTTATGGAATTCCCCTGCCATGCTATGTCAATAGAAAATGTGTGCGATTGCAATGTATTGGTCACGACTACCCCATCACGAGTCCCCATTGTAATGAATGAGTGGATCCATGAAGGCACCCATATAAATGCAATTGGCGCCGATGCACCAGGGAAGGAAGAACTTGCACCTGCTCTATTAAAACGTTCACGTGTCTTTGTAGATGATCCTATCCAGGCCATTCATTCGGGCGAGATTAATGTACCTATTAGTCATGGTTTATTTAGTCAATCTGAGATTTCAGGAACTCTTGGTGAAATAGTCATTGGGAGAAAGAAGCGAGAATCTTCAGATGAAATCACGATTTTTGATTCTACAGGACTTGCAATTCAAGATCTTGCAATCGCAAAAATCGCATTGCAACATGGTACAACGATCAAACTTCCATTCCCTTGATTTAAGTTAGTTGAAAAAAATAATTAATTTTTAGATTTTGCAAACTGTTTCCATATTTGCTCACGGTATAATGGACCGCTATTATAAGTGCAAAAAGGAATTAAACGACCGTCAGGTGTTGCATAATGAATACAGCAACGTTGTACGCGTTCCAAATCGTAATTATAACGATCCATAAAGTGCATAGTGCCAATGAATAATGCATTCCAATGGAATTCGCGAAGCGCATCGAAATTCTGTCCTATCAGAGTCTTTCCAAGAAGTTTCCAGAATTCCGCGGTTTTGCTTTGTTCCCCTTTTTTTACAGAATCATGCATGGCTTTAACACCTTCGATAAGAGCCTTGTATTTATTGATCGCGCCACCCTTTTTCAAAGTTTTAGCCATTGTTTCTATCGATTCGAAGAAACTGTCAACATCAATCATCCGATTTACTGGAACAATACCATCTTTTGTGACAAAAACATAAGTGGCAGCACCACAATGCTGATGTGCAGTGAACCTCACTTGATGTTTACCTGTATACGCTTCAACAAGATTAGAGAATGGAAGGACACAGGGGACTGGATAGAAATCGTCCTTTTTTATTACTCCTGAAGTCTGTTTTTCGATTCCCTCAAGCACGTCAGGAATTGTAATGCGTAATTTCTTAATATCATCATCAATTGCAGCACCAGTAAAAGCTACAGGTTGGAAATTAACACCCCGAATTACATCGATATGATCTGCGGCGAATTTGATAATTTGGCCTAGCTGATTATCGTTTCTACCCCGGATTACTGTTGGAACCAATATACACCCAAGTCCAGCATTTTTCATATTTCCGATCGCTTTTGTATGCATTTTTAAAAAGGGATTAGTCTTTAAAGTAACACCATCAAAATGAAGATAGACCGTGCTCAGTCCTGCATTTTTGAGCTGTTGAGCATATTCACGATCTTTAGCAATACGTACACCGTTTGTTGCGATCTGGACCTGTGGGAAACCCATCTCTTTCGCTTTTTTTATAATAGCGATTAGATCGTCACGCATTGTGGGTTCTCCACCTGAGAACTGAACTGCCGGTGTGGGTATCGGTTTTTCAGAACGAAGAACCTCCATCATCTTAACGATCTCATCAAAATCTGGTTCATAGATGAACCCACATGCACGGGCATTAGCAAAACAAAAGTCGCAATCTAAGTTACAGCGATTTGTTAAATCAATATTAGCAAGTAATGTGCTGGAGTGATGGTTGTTGCATAATCCACATGCTGATGGACAACTATCAGGAGGGGCAATATTTTGAGGGTTTTGGATTCCGTTGCCAATCGCTTCATACTTTTCAAACCGGTGATACAAAATAGGGTCGGTCCAGTAAATGTCCCGAAACGATCCATGATCCTTACATGAACGCTTCAACCAGATTTTACCCTCTTCTTCAACGATCTCCGCAGGTATAACTGAATTACATTTGGGGCAGAGTGTTTTGGTTTTTTTAATAAACATCCATTTCCCCCATTACTCATTTTCATGAAACCATATAGAGTAACTTTAATGTTGATATCTGTTGTTTATTAGAGGTATTGGAGTGCTACATTATTAGTATTGAGTCCTTCATAATACCATTGCTTTCGGCCATCTGGATAATGCTACCAGCTTATATACCAAACCCAATTGCAGCGTTGTTTGGAGGGGGAGTACCAATTGATCTTGGTAAACGATATCCCAATGGAACAAGGATTTTAGGAGATGGCAAGACCTACCGGGGATTCATCATTGGCGTTGGTACTGGTGTTGCAGTTGGTTTACTTCAGATACACCTTACAAACATATTTCACTGGACTTTTCTTCCAGTTCACACTATTCTATCGATAGTTGGTCTCGCTTTGGGCGCACTTTTGGGTGATATATGTAAAAGTTATTTTAAACGCCGTTTAGGAAAACAGCGGGGTGAACGATGGCCCATCGCGGATCAATACGATCTTGTCGCGGGTGCAATATTTTTGATGGTATTAATCGATCCCAGATGGTTAATTTCGAATGTTAATTTACCCATATTTCTCTTTATTTTAATTATTACCCCAATCCTACATAGAGTGGTAAATATTATTGGGTATTATATTGGAGTGAAAGATGTACCATGGTAAACAAATTGGCTCGAGATCTCATTGCGCACCGTGCTATTGAATTTGGATCTTTCTTTCTTGCCTCTGGTGCACATAGCAATTACTATATCGATGTTAAATCTGCAGTAACGAACCCCTCGTTACTCGCAAAAATCGCAAAAAACATTACGAAAACCCATGATTTCGATGTTGTAGCTGGTATAGCGGTGGGTGGTGTTCCAATCGCTGTTGCCGTTTCTCTTGAAAGTGGCAAGCCTTATGCGATTATTCGGAGCGCAGAAAAAGATCATGGTAAAAAGAATGTTGTGATTGGTGATGTTAAGGGCAAATCTGTTCTGCTTGTCGAAGATGTGACAACTTCTGGCAGCTCCGTATTGTATGGTATTGAAGCTCTACGTGCCGCAGGTGCAAATATTGATAGTGTTGTCACTATAGTTGACCGTGAACAGGGGGCATCGGAGATGTTGGAGAAACAAGGGGTTCGTCTTCTTCCTTTGGTTACAGCGCATGAACTTATGCAGAGATAAGGAATTTTTAAGCTAAGCTCTTATTAATGGATATGAAGATACTCGTGGTTGGCGGCGGTGGACGAGAACATGCCATTGCTCAAGCACTCTGTCACTCAGATGGTGTCAAGCTCTTTTCAGTAATGGCGAAAAAAAATCCGGGTATCTTTAATCTCGCATCAAAAACATTCATACAAAAGGAAACTAATGTCCCTCAGATAGTAGAATTTGCAAAAGAAGTTGGGGTCGAGTATGCATTCATTGGACCTGAAGCCCCCCTTGAATCAGGTATTGTCGATAACCTTGAAAATGAAGGTGTTGCATGTGTAGGTCCAACTCGTGCAGCGGCGAGACTGGAAACCGACAAAGGATTCTGCCGTGAAATGATGGAACGCCACCACATTGCTGGCTGCCCTCATTACCGTATCTGTCATAACATAGGTGAGGCAATAACATTTATTAAAGAGTATACCGGAGACCTCGCAATAAAACCAATCGGACTCACAGGAGGAAAAGGTGTGAGAATTATGGGTGAGCAAATTGATCGTGACGGGGCTCTTACATATATCAAACAATTAAGGGGTAAGGTGGTCCTTGAGGAGCGTTTGATTGGAGAAGAATTTACACTCCAAGCTTTTGTTGACGGAACACATCTTGTTCCCATGCCACTTGTTCAGGACCACAAACGTGCTTATGAAGGAGATATTGGACCAAATACCGGGGGAATGGGTTCTTATTCAATGCCGGATCATATGTTACCCTTTGTCACAAAATCTGATTACGACAAGGCACTTGCAATAATGCATTCTGTAGTAAAAGTGATGGGCAAAATTGGAAATCCCTTTAAAGGTATTCTTTACGGTCAGTTCATGAATTCAGCTCATGGTCCTAAAGTAATCGAGTTTAATGCACGTTTTGGTGATCCAGAAGCTATGAATGTTCTGTCTTTACTAAAATCAAATCTTACTGATATTGTTGTTGGGATTACTGATGGATTGCTCTCCTCCTCACAAGTTAAATTCGACAATATGGCTACTGTCTGCAAATATATTGTCCCTGAAGGTTATCCCGATACACCAAATGTTGGGGATGTCCTGACTATTGGGAAGACTGATGGAGCATTACTTTATTATGCGAATGTAGAAGAAAAGGGGGGGAAACTTTATACCCAAACCTCGCGGACACTTGCCTTTGTAGGTATCGGTCCTAATCTTCAAGAAGCTGAGAGAAGAGCTGAAAAAGCGGCATCATCAGTAAAAGGAAGGGTTAGACACCGCCGAGATATAGGGACTGCTGAACTCCTCACAAAAAGATGCAATCATATGAAGGAATTGCGATGAACAAAGATTTTTTGTCGATTCTTGACATCACCAAAGATGAACTTACGGAAATACTCACTAATGCAATATATCTGAAAAAATTACGCAAGAAGGGAAAGCTACCCGAAGTTCTTCGTGGTAAAAGTCTTGCAATGATCTTTGAAAAATCTTCAACGAGAACCCATATTTCTTTTGAAGTTGGTATGAATGAGTTAGGAGGACATGCGCTTTTTCTCTCAACTCGTGACTTACAAATTGATAGAGGGGAGGAAATTCGCGACACTGCAAGAGTAGCATCGAGCTATGTTTCTGCTGTGATGATTCGCGCTTTCAAACATACCACAATTGAGGAATTTGCCAAATATGCAACCATCCCAGTCATAAATGGTCTCTCGGATCAGGAACATCCATGTCAGATTTTAGCTGACCTAATGACAATAAAGGAACATTTCGGTTCTATGCAAGGATTAAGAGTTGCATGGGTTGGTGATGGAAACAATGTCTGTAATTCTCTCATTCTCTCATCGGCATTGACTGGAATTAGGTTATCAATTGCATGTCCCAAAGGTTTCACGCCTTCTAAATCAATCCTCAAAAAGGCGAAAGATAACGGTAGCCTCATTCAATTGGAACCCTCCCCAGATGATGCTGTGAAGGATGCAGATGTGATTGTTACTGATACATGGGTTTCGATGGGCGACGAGAATGAACGTGAAGAAAGATTACGTGCATTTAAGGGATATACGGTCAATGAACACCTTCTTTCACGTGCGTCCGAAGATGTTTGGGTTTTACATTGCCTACCTGCGCATCGTGGTGAAGAAATCAGTAATGGAGTTATTGATGGCAACCGAAGTCTCGTTTGGGATGAAGCAGAAAATCGACTGCACGCCCAAAAAGCGCTCCTAATTAAACTTCTAAAAACAAAATAAAACTTCCATTTTTTAAAAATTTAATCTTCTTTAATAAAATCTTCCAATCGTTGACGTACGAATTTCTCAACTTGCTCGACAATTTCTTTCTTACCACGGAATGCGAGAAGTTCCCGTTCATCACCTTCCATGTTTGCAAATTTGATTCGTTCCTTCCTTTCGACCAATTGAACATCAAATTTTTTTACAACTTCCGATATAATTGATCGCGGTGTCCCAGGAGGGAGAACTATATCAAATAGTTGTTCATCTGCCATAAGTTTCACCAATTTTACCGTCCAATTTTTATCCTTCTGTTCATAATACACGGACCTTCTCTTATACCCCCAATGGGATTCTTAGGCTTTCCTAGAGAGTTCATGCATCTCCCCATAAGAGCTGCACCGCGTGCAAGTCCGTCATCGACAAAGACAACGTGGTTATTTGGGTTATCAAAAAGATTGCGTTCAATAATACCCTCAAGAATATAGTCTGGTTTCCTGCCTGATATAGCAGCCCGTCCAGTCAATCCAATGGATGAATTTCTTGGAACAATGTTTTGATCAATCGCCACATCAATCAATCGTAATGCCATTCGTGCACAGACACGATCTACGACTTCATTTAATGTAGCGAGATTGTATTTTTTATAGAGTTCTGCACCAATCGCAACCAGATCATTAAGTTCACTACTGTTTACACCACAGTCACATCCGATCATCGCGATACCTGATTCTTTTGCAAGCTTTGCATTAACAGGAACACGACCGAATCGGTCTCTATTGGAAGGTACTATTCTGATATCTATGTATTTATGACAGCGTTCAACATAATCCTCTACAACCTTACGATTGCCACCTCGGAAGAGTCCCCCTGTAATACTATGTTCACCGAAAATGTCAAGAGCAGTCCCCGTTCTTTCGTGGACAAGCCCAGTTCCTCGGACAATTGCATCCGGAATTGCACCAGCTAATCCGCAGAAGTTTCCAATAGTCTTTGCAAACGGATTTGGATTATCAGGTGGAACATCACTAGTAATCCTACCATCTAGGGTCGTACCAAAATCAATTGAGACACACGGATTTCGGAAATCTACCGAAGTCCATTTTGCTCCTTCTTTAATGCCAGCCATTGCAAGTTCTCCTTCCATTTCATTGGCCACCATTTCAACCCCAGTGGAGCCAACTGGAGGAATTACTCCCGCAACTGCACCAACAAATACAACCTTATCAGCGTAACTAAACGGTTGAAGTTTCTCAGCTTGATTCGCTTTTGACATTGGCGGTGTCATTTTCCGTGGAGGTACCCCGGCAATAAGACAACCATTTGCCAGAGCAATGACGAAATCTCCAACTTGATCTGGTGATTCCATCTCTGCAACAACTCCTGTACTTCTCACCACAAAATCAAGGTCTGTATTAACATCTAAGTGAGCTTCACGGTGGCATTGGAGTAATGTATCTCGAACAAGTTCTGTTACCGATTCTCTGGTGATTTTTGTTCCATCCAGCGTTTCACCGAAAATCTGTTCACCAGGTTTAGGAGGACGAATATCTCGGGACATGCTTACTGTCTTGTTTATGACGTAAGACATCCCTGTTTCAAGACTTACACCAGTAAGTATACATTTTGTTGTAGTATTTCCCATTTCTACCGATGCAACAATAAAATAGGGTTTATTTTTATATTCGGGAACTTTCATTCCAGGACCATGCGTTATTTGTGGGGGTGGAGGACTTTCAACAATATGCGGTTTCAATTTTATAAAGCGACTTAAAAAATTGGCGCACATAATATCCGATTTTTGATTATATCTCTTTATAATTTTCTATACGTTAAAACGGCACCTTTTTTAAATTGGAAATGATTTCACGTTTTAAACACATAATTTTCCCGTTTGAAAACGAATTTTGGTATTTCAATTAATTAAAAATCTATTTTTTTAAGGCCTCATAACAGGATGTCAAACCGCTGAGACACAAAAGATAAACCTTTCAACACACTATGGATGGGTAACGGCTATCTATGTCCGGACGTATAATGAGGTGAGATTAATGGTTGCATTAACTGCAGAGATGAAAGAACTATTCTCAAAGGTAAAGCTATTCCCTGTTGCAACTGCGTCGAAAAAAGGAATGCCCAATGTTGCGCCAATAGCATTCGTTGTACTTGTAAAAGATGACAAAATTTGGCTGGCAGATAATTTCATGCAAAAAACGCTCTTAAATGTGAGAGAGAATCCCCATATTGCGATATATCTATATGATTCTGATAGCAAGAAGTGCTTCCAAGTCAAAGGATCTATTGATGTTAAAACGAGCGGGGAAGATTATGAAAAAATGAGAAAGATGGTTCTAGAGAAAAAACCTAGTCTCCCCGCAAAATCATTACTTGTTATGAAAATTACTGAAGTCTTTGAGTGCATGCCCGGCCCAAATGCCGGAAAAAAAGTACTATAATCTTATTTTTTCTTTTTTGTAAATTGATTTAGCATTCGTCCTTGTATCCCATAGTAGTAAGATACACCAATAGCATGACACTGATCCAAAGAAGAACTGTCAAATGAAACTAAATCACTAGAATATAATGCATTAGGAGATTTTCTACCAAGAACGCGGACAGTTCCTTTAAATAATTCTAAATCTACACTGCCATTAACTCGCTCTTGTGTTTTATCTATAAATGCATTCAAAGCCATGTATAAAGGCTCACTAATAAGACCCATATACGCAAGTTCTGACCATTTGTCATCTACAATTCGTTTGAAGGCGATTTCTTGTCGACTAAGCACAATACTTTCAAGATCTCGATGTGCTGTAAGAAGAACTGTTGCTGCGGGGTGCTCATAATTTTCTCGTGCTTTCAACCCAAGAACTCTATCTTCAATAAGATCGTTACGACCTATACCGTGTTTTCCAGCGAGCATATTCAGCTTTTGAATAAGTTGATATCCATCTATTTTTTTGCCATTGAGGGATACAGGGACTCCCTTTATGAATTGGATAGTGATTACTTCTGGTTTATTTAGAGCCTGTTTTGGTGCTGTTGTCCAGAGATAAATCTCTTCGTTCGGATGATATGTTGGATCCTCAAGCTTTCCTCCTTCAATACTTCGGCTCCAACAGTTCTCATCAATACTCCAAGGTTTTCCACTTTTTACCGTTACTGGGATTTTATGCTCTTTTGCATATTTTATCTCCCAATCACGTGTCAAGTTTAATTCCCGTATTGGTGCCACAACATCAAGACCGGCACCTCTAATAATAACATCAAATCTGAACTGATCGTTACCTTTTCCAGTACATCCATGAGCAATAGCTGTTGCTCCCTCTTTTTTAGCAACCTTAACAACTTCTTGGGCAATCAACGGACGTGCAAGAGATGTTCCCATCGGATAACCCTCATACGATCCGTTTGCTTTAATTGCTGGAAAAATGTGGTTTTTAACAAACTTTTCTCGGGCATCTATAGTATAGTGCTTATCGGCCAACAATTTCCCTTTGGCTGTTGCATTACTGATCTCTTCATCCCGTTGCCCAACATTCACAACAACTGTTATAACACGGTCATATCCATATCGCTCTTTTAACAGAGGGATACAGATAGATGTATCAAGCCCTCCTGAATATGCAAGAACAATAGTTCCTTTCGACATTAAGAGATACTCCAAAAGTAATGATTTTTAATAACTCATAAGATTACTTTCTAAGAAAATTAAAGTACTTATTTTTTTAAAAATTATAAAAAAAAATTTTGGGCTATTTATTTAACAATGATTGTTCCTTTTATAAGACCATTTGTACCTGTAGAGTACCAAACATAAGAACCTGCTTTAGTGAATGTATAGGGGAACTGTTGTTTATACTTAAGAGAGCCTGAGGTAAACAAACCTTGAACTACAATCTGATTTAAGATTGCTTGATTTTGATTTACCCACACAACTTTGGTTCCTTGTGTTATACTAATCGTCCCAGATGGATTTACCGTGTTATAATTTGTAAGGGTAATTGTAACAACGGGTTGAGGTGTGGGTGTCTGGGTTGGGGTTGCATTTGGAGTTACATTTTTTGCAACAGTGGTTGGGATAACAGTCGCAACGGTTGCCGGGATTGCAGTCGTTGATACTGGGGTCATTGCTTGAGTAGGTGTTACGGGTGCTGTAGGTGTCGAAGCACATCCTGCAAGTAGAATCCCAACAAACAGGATCATCAATACAACGAGTAATTTCTTCATGCATGTCTTTTTTGTTATTTCGGTATATAAGCATATTCAATTTTTTTCGATTATTTCACCTCATTTTTGGTTTATTTATCTTAATTAATAACAAAGAAAACTGGCAAACAAGATTAAAATAAATATTATAAATATATTAAATTTTAGTTATTGTTGATACAGAATTTTGAAAGCTTTTGGATTACCCCATCAACTTGATGAATAGATGTGCCGATATAGTTATCTGGAGAAAGAAGACGTTCAATATCTTTTTTTGAACAGAATTGAATTATATCAAAATCACCTGAAAGAACATCAGCTAACGGACGTTGTTCAGCAAGAGCTTGCATGCTCGCAACCCTCACATGTTCGTGGGCATCCTGCCGGTTCATCCCTTTTTTAGTAAGTTCGATCATCATAGATTCTGCCATATTGATACCGTGAAGCAGAGCAAGATTGCGCCGTATTGCAGCACGATTAATAATAAGTCCGCGCAGAACACTAGTCATCAATCCTATACAATGATCAGTAAGAATGGATGCTTCAGGGAAAAGAATACGTTCACATGATGAATTTGTTAAGTCACGCTCGTCCCAGAGTGTATTATTGCCTAATGCAGGTTCTACGGCAGAACGAACAATACGCGCCAACCCACAGATCTGTTCACTTTTAATCGGATTTCGTTTATGTGGCATGGTACTTGATCCAACCTGCTTTGTACCGAATGGTTCCTCAACCTCACCAATTTCTGTGCGTTGGAGTGATCGCAATTCTATTCCAATTTTATCAAGTGTTGTTGCAACATTTGCAAGGAACATAAAATATTCCGCATAACGGTCGCGTGCAATTACTTGGTTTGATACATCAACCGATTTTAATCCGAGAATGTCCATTAGTGTAATCTGGACTTCAATGCCCTTCATTCCCATTGCTGCCTGTGTCCCAACAGCCCCAGTCATCTGACCTACTTCTACACGAGGACGTAATTGTTCAAGCCGTTCTATGTGTCTGCCAATTTCACTCGCCCAGATGGCAAAGCGAAGACCGTAAGTGGTAGGGACTCCGTGCTGTCCATGCGTTCTTCCTATGCAAACCAATGTTTTCGTTTCTAATGCGCGATCTAGTAGTACTTTAAGCAATAAACGTAACTTTGCATCGAACAGGTTAAGTGCCTGCTTAAGTTGTAATCCTGTTGCTGTGTCAAGGATATCATTAGATGTTGCGCCGTAATGGATCCACCTTCCTGAATCTCCACAAACCTCGTTTATGGTTTTTACTATCGCCATCATATCGTGATTAATTTCCACTTCAATTGCCTTCGCTCTTTCTAATGAAGCCTTTTGTGCTTTTTGTTTAATTGAATCGGCGGATGTTTGTGGGATCAATCCTTGCATAGCCTGAGCCTGTGCGAGTGCAATTTCTACTTGTACTATACAAGTGAAGCGGTTTTTTTCGTTCCACACTGCACGCATCTCGTCTGTACCGTATCGTTCCTCAATGGGATGAATTGGCATGTAAAGAGATCTGTGTTTTTTCTTAGTCAATATAGCATCGATCCATTAACCTCCCAAAATTGACCACTCCAGAATCAAATTAAGAACACGAAAACCAAGACTTATGTAATGGATGCTTTTGATACCTACTTCCCTTACGACGAATACCGTCCGCACCAACATGAAATGCTTCAGTTCGTAGCGAAATGCGCACATGAAGGATGTATTGCTATGATTGATGCACCTACTGGGAGTGGGAAATCAAGTGTTATCGCATCGTTGCTTGCAGAACGCAGAGATAGGAAAGTGCTCGTTGCTGTTCGAACTAAAAGCCAGCTTGCCATATTCATGAGGGAACTTTCTTTAATTCGGAAAAAGCAACCCCAGTTGAAAATTGCATATCTCGTTGGAAAGGCAGGAATGTGTCCGCTAGGAGGAGAGGGAGATGTATACCGTAAGTGTGAGTCCGTGAAGGCATTCTCTACATCCCTTATGCAAGATAGAGCTGAAAAGGGGGCACTTATTCCCACAAAAGATTCCTTCATTCTTCAACAAATACGCCGCATGGATAAGGATCACCCTCATATTTGCCCATACTTCATTCACAGCAGGAATTTTGTCCAAGGAGAAAATGGACAAGTAAAAATGGTGCCATCATATGCACTTCAATCGAAATCTAATATAATAATTACAAAAATGGTTCCACCTGAAATATTAGGAGAATTCTCTCAAAGACTTTGCCCATATGAAATAATGATGTTTGCCGCGAGAAGTGCAGATGTTATCCTTTGTAACTATCATCATCTTTTCGATACTACAATTCGCGAACAACTCTACCTCTCTATTGGCATAGAACCTTCCGATGTCCTGTTACTTGTCGATGAAGCACACAACTGTGGTGAAGTTATTCAATCTATTGAAACTATAACCTTAGATGAGCGTGATCTTGAACAGGTATCTCGGGAACTTTCGGCTTTACATCGACGTTACAAAGGTGTAGAGGCTGTACAACATGTACTTCGCCGCCTTACTGAATTTATTGATGGGTTAAAAAAATCCACTGAACCTGAGGACTGGTTCGATCCAGAAATTTTTAATCGTATGCTCATACGCAGTTCATTATATAAAGATTTGGATATGATGATTGATGACCTTTTCAGCATTTCTGATATTTTAAGAGAGAGAAATCAGAAATCCCGGGAATATCGCGAAACCGCTATTGAGCATTTAACAAAATTCTTATTCCGACTTAACGAGTCGATAGGCAATTCTGCTTATCTTACAATTTTTCAGAACCGTGTTGAAGGGATAATACTAGAAGTGCGTAATATTGATCCATCAGTAGGATTACAGGAAATTTGCGGCTCCCATGCATGTACTATTTTGATTTCCGGCTCGTTTACACCATTAAAGGGTTTTTGTCGTTATTTTTTTGGGGATCGGAGCGTTGAAATACTTACCGTTCCAAATTCATTCCCAAAACAAAACCGGTTAATTCTCTGTAGTAATGATATCACAACTTCATTCTCTATGCGACAAGATAAAGAAAATAATTCTAAAATTGAAAAATATATTCGATCATTTACAAAATTACCAGGAAACCTCGCGATTTACTTTCCTAGTTACCAACTTCTTGAATGTTTTGCGGCGCGATTTCCTGAAAATATCAATAAGAAAAAAAAATTTATTGAACCCCGAGATGCTTTGGATGCAGGTACTGCTTTGGCTCAATTCCTTACTCTACCCAATGAAGGTAAATCAGGACTTCTTTTTGCAGTTTGTGGGGGAAAGTGGAGTGAAGGACTCGATTACCGGGGAGAAATGCTTTCAGGTGCAATGGTTATCGGACTTCCTCTTGCTCCATATAATCGGGTAAGAAAGATGATTATCGATTATTTTTGTCGTAAATTTGGAAAAGAAGGAGAATTTATCAGTTATACCCTCCCGGCTATTAATCGGGTTCTACAGGCGCTCGGAAGAGTTCTCCGATCGCCTTCTGATCGTGGAGTTTTAATTTTAGGAGAGAAACGGTGCCTTGAACCAAACATTCGCACAGCTTTACCTTCCTGGATTCAAGAAGAGATGATTGAATGTAATTTCACGAATATAAGTACCTTGGTTGAACAATGGTGATTGTGAGCGGATCCTGCCATTTTGGGCTTTGGTTTGTGAATGTTAATTGGAGTGATGATACAGTATTTCACTTAAAATTTTCAACTATCGGCGTTTTAGGTCAAGTACCCTTATTAATTCAAAAATACTGCTTTGGGCACTACGTAGATCTTACACCATTAAACAGTATTGCGACCTCGACTGATTCTATGTACAGTAAAATTTTCCAACGAGTACGCGAGATACCCTATGGAGCAACTACAACCTATGGAGAAATCGCACGACAAGTCCAAACGTCTCCACGTGTCGTGGGTCAAGCAATGTCTCGCAATCCTACTCCAATTATTATACCTTGCCATAGGATAATTGGAGCACACAATATTGGGGGATTCTCATTCTCAATTGAGATTAAAAAGACTTTGCTTGCGATGGAACAACAAGAAATACACCGATTGAATCGGAAAGGGAAATCTTAACCAGACGTATAACAAAGATTTTAAGGAATATCTTTCAATTACGAGAGCTGTAATGAGATCTGCATTAGTGCTTGTTGGTGGAGAAGCAAAACGTGCACAAGGAAATGAAAAATACTTTTTTTTGTATGAAGGCAAGACATTCATCGAACACCTTTCATCTAGTCTCAAGAATGTCACTGATGAAATCATTTTAGTTGCCCGAGATCCAACGCAATGTAAAAGGTTTTCAAACCTTTCTGGTGTCATTTGCATCACTGATATCAAAAAAGGTGCTGGACCTATTGGGGGTCTTCATGCAGGTATCCAAGCTGCTAAGGGAGATTTTGTGTTCGCTGTTGCATGTGATATGCCCTGCATCAATCAAGAAGTGGTATCATATCTTTTTGATAACATAGGAGAATATGACGCAATTGTCCCTTGTTGGAACAAGGATATGTACGAACCCCTCCACGCTGTCTATCGCCGTTCTGCTCTGATTTCATATCTCAATAAAGACGAATCAAAATCTCTACGTGATATGATAAAAAATTTAAAAGTAAAATACGTCCCTGTTGAGGATTTACGAAAATACGATCAATTGCTTAAGACATTCACGAATATCAACCACCTTGATGAATTAAATAAATTTGTTAGCAGCAAAGAATAAAAGTGGATTTATTTTCCAAAAACTGTTATTATCGGTAAAATGAGGGATTTTTTAGTGTATTTGTATGAAGAAGTTGTATGGTATTATTAAACAAAATTAGTAGCTTTAATCAACCATCATACTAAAATAACAAATAAGGTCGAGATTTTTATAAACACTAGAAATCCATTAAGAGGAAGCAAATGAAAATCCGCAGTGATGTTATATCAAATCTAATTCAGTTATTTATTGTTATCATTACCACTGTCGGGGCAATTATCTTATCGATTTTTTCCCTTACCCGCGGCATCTTTGAAGTATTCCCATTTTTATATATCTTCGCTATTATTTTTGCCGTTTATTTTTATTCTAGATATGGCGCGATGTATTCACTTGGAATAAGCATTGTATATGTTGCTCTTGTCTATTTTTTTGGTTCGCCTAACTCGATTCAAATTGCTATTTCGACAGCATGGTTTGCAATCTTTATTGTTATCGGTATTATTGCATCCTCTTATGCAAATCAGTTGCATAATGAGGAGAGGAAAATAAAAAATCTCTTTGAAAATACTCAAGATGGAATATTCTGTTTTAACATAGATACATTACTGCTACACGATGCTAACCCTTCATGCGCTCGGATGCTAAATTATAATCGCGAAGATCTAATTGGAAAAGAATTGTCAAAGATCTGGATGAGTGAGATTGAACGAGATCAGTTTATATCGTGTATCAAAGAAGGCAAAACGCCTTGCAAGAACGAAGTTTTATTCATTTCAAAAGACGGAAAACCCCACATTTGTTTGGTATCCGCTATTCTCATCACAAACAATATGGTTTTCTGTTCTACCATTGACATTAACAAGCAGAAAATCTCCGAAGATGAAATACGTCATACATTAGATGATATTGAACGTCAAGTAAGAGAAAGGACGGTTCATCTACAGAACGCCAATGAAAAACTCAAAGCTGAGATTTTCGAATATCGGAAGTTCGAGAACCAGTTTATACCAAGAAAAAATAACTTTAGTAGATCGGAGGAAAATTGGCGATGAGGATTAAAACCCAGCATCGCCAAGTCTTCTGGAATGGTTTAATTATACTTACTAGCATATGCGCAATTTATTTGACAATTTTTTCCTTAATCCGGGGTATTGTTGATGTTTTCCCCTTCCTGTATTTCCTACCAATAATCCTCTTTGTCTATTTTTATCCTCATAGAGGAGTCATGTTCTCCCTTTTACTGAGCATCATATACATCTCCCTTGTTTATTATTATGGGTTTTCTGATCCCAAACTGATTGCTGTATCCACAGCGTGGTTTGTCATCTTTGTTACGTTTGGTGTTGTTACATCTTCATTTGCTGAAAGTCTTCGAGCCGAAGAACGGAAATATCAAAGGATCTTTGAAAATTCTCAAGCAGGCATTTTTACGTTTGATTGTAAAACGTTGCAAATAAAAGAAATTAATGAAAAATGTGCCCAAATGCTAAAATATGAGAGGGATGACCTTATCGCTCGGGATCTATCGGTTATACTCCCTAATTCAATCAATCAAGACAGGTTTATCTTTAACGTCAGAAAGGCAGCAATCACAGGAGAAGTAGAGCTTATTTTTCATACCAGTGAGGGGGGGGAACGTCAGTTTCTTGTGACAACGACAATTGTTCCAAATTATATTGCGGTATGTTCAGCGATAGATATTACTGAAAGAAAACTTGCAGAAAAGGTAATTCAAAAAGCGAAAGAAGAACTCGAAATTCGAGTCAAAGAGCGTACAGAAGAACTCCTGAGGGCAAACGAAGTGCTCAAAGCTGAAATTCAAGAACGGAAACGGTTTGAAGAAGCAATTCAGCTTGCCAATAGAAAGCTAAACACTCTCTCAAGCATCACACGTCACGACATCCTCAATCAGATTACAGCTCTGATTATGTACCTTTCTCTTGCTCAGGAAATTGTTAATGAACCTATATTGCGCGATCATCTCGATAAAATTGAAAAAATCACCGAGCTAATCCAGAAGCAGATCCGTTTCACTCGCGATTACCAAAATATTGGCACTAACGCTCCAATGTGGCAAAATGTACAGTTAAGTATAGATAATGCCATTTCAGACCTCCACCTTGGTAGTGTTGCGCTAGATGTTGATGTTGATAATCTTGAAATTTATGCCGATATGTTGCTCGAAAAAGTTTTCTATAACCTTGTTGAAAATACACTTCGTCACGGTGAAAAGGTTACGAAGATCAAATTTTACTTTGAGCACAACGATTCTGGAGGTATCCTTATCTGCGAAGATAATGGTATTGGTATTCCCCCCAATGTAAAAGAGAAAATTTTCAAACGGGAATATTACCGTAATACCGGATATGGGTTGTTTCTCGTTACTGAGATTTTAAGCATCACAGGACTTTCAATAAAAGAAACTGGTGAATTTAATCATGGAGCTCGGTTTAAAATCAGTATTCCACTAGAATTTTTCAGATTTACAAATTAAAGAGGGAGAAATAATACGGCTCCGTTGAAAACCTAATTAAAAAAAAGATATCAACTGACCGAAAGATCAAAGGTACGGTGTCTCCTTACCATAATGTGTGCACAAAATGGTAAGGAGACGCTATACCTCAGATTTTTTGGCTAATATTATACTATTTTCTTTCTTCTGAAATAGGAAGTTCAACAGAGACAATAATGCAAGCTTTTTAATTAATTCATACTTTACAAAATAGCTTTGTGCACTCAAAATAAATATTAAATTTTCACAATATTAATAAGACATAAATATTAAAAATTGTGATATTTTATTTGAATATGTTTCAGAAATCAAGTTAATTCTATTATTAGACTATATTCTTTGGTTAAAGATTTCAAATGATATATATAGTAAAATAAGCAACAAACTAATATATATTGTCATACCCTTTTAAGACTATTTTATTGAGGTGGTTAAATGAAATTTACAAAAAATGGAGATGCTGTATCGCCCGTTATTGGGGTCATCCTCCTGGTCGCCATCACTGTCATTCTCGCAGCGGTTATTGCTGCGTTTGTGTTTGGTATGGCGGGGAATATCCAAAAAACAAGAGTTGTTGCAGCAACTGCATCTACCCAAGGATCCACAATTACTGTCACTTGGCAAGGGGGACAGGACAATGGACAAGTCACTAGTTAAATGTGTCTATTAACAATCCGACAACCCCGCAATTGAACAATGCTCCCCCGAATGTGGGTAATGGAACGACCTTCCCAGCAACCTCCGGATCCCAGAATCACGTTACTGTATCAGCAACATTCAATGATGGAAGCCAACAGGTAGTTCTTGATACTTACGTTTAAATTTATTTTATTTTTTTTATTAGATAGTTCTAATATTTATCACCAAAATTTTAACGCATTTCTAAAATTTTTAAATGCGTTAAGAAAATAAATTAATCTTATTGCTTACAATTTTTATCCTATATAATGTCCAATCGGCTCAAGAGTCATTTTTTCACGCTTAATTGCGTCGATTGCGAGCGTGGCAGCACGTGCTGCTTGGATTGTTGTTATATAAGGAATACTGAAATCAACGGCTGAACGCATAATCTGGTAATGATCCAACCTTGATTGTTTGTCAGTCGGCGTATTGATAATAAGACGTATTTCCCCGTGTCTTAGCATATCGATAACATTTGGTGAGCCCTCCTGCACTTTGCGCACAAGATGCGCTTCGACACCTGCTTTGTGAAGGTACTCAACAGTACCTTCGGTTCCGTAAAGGATCAAACCGAGATCACGCAACTTTTGTGCAATTGGGATGACGTCATCTTTTTGCTCCATGTTAACCGAGATGAAGACGTTTCCCTTGAGTGGAAGTTCGTTGTCCGCTGAAATACATGCTTTATAAAAAGCGAGACCAAAATCGTAATCAATCCCCATTACCTCACCAGTACTTTTCATTTCAGGACCCAGCATCGTATCAACACCAGAGAGTTTGTTGAACGGAAGCAATACTTCTTTAACTGCAACATGCTTGATGTCCCGTTCGTGATATTCGAGATCGCGAAGCTTTTTTCCAATCATAACTTTCGCGGCGATCTTCGCAATCGGGATTCCTGTCGCTTTGCTAACAAAAGGTACTGTCCGGCTCGCACGCGGGTTTGCTTCAAGTACGTACACAACTTCACCTTTTACTGCAAGTTGGATATTGACAAGTCCAATAACACCTAGCCCAAGTGCGATCTTTCGTGTATATTCTCGAACTCGTTCAACAATTGAGGGAAGGAGGGACTGAGTAGGTATTACACAAGCAGAATCGCCAGAATGTATTCCCGCTTGTTCAATATGTTCCATGATGCCCCCGATTAGTACATCCTCGCCATCGCATACCGCATCAACGTCAAGTTCTATAGCATTCTGTAAGTAGGAATCGATCAACACCGGATGGTTCCGGCTTACACGAACAGCTTCTTTCATATACTGTTCAAGTTCGCTTGAATCATGAACTATCTCCATCGCTCGGCCACCAAGGACATATGATGGACGTACAAGCACGGGATACCCGATTTTTTCGGCTTTTTTCTTTGCTTCTGCTTCAGAATATGCAGAAGAATTCGGTGGTGAGGGTATCTTGAGATGGTCTAGTAAGACACTAAATCGATCGCGATCTTCTGCGATGTCCATCGAATCCGGACTTGTCCCAAGTATTTTTGTTGTGAGTTTCAGCCTTTTTATTTCCTGTTCAAGAGGAACAGCAAGATTTACCGCATTTTGTCCCCCGAATTGCACCATCACGCCATCATACTTGTCCTTTTTTAGAATGTTTGAAACGTCCTCAAGCTGCATCGGTTCGAAGAAAAGACGATCTGAAGTGTCAAAATCGGTGGAAACGGTTTCTGGATTGTTATTGACAATATGAACTTCAACCCCTTCTTCTCGAAGTGCTTTTACCGCATGCACAGTACAATAATCAAATTCAATTCCTTGTCCGATACGGATAGGTCCTGAACCAAGTATGAGAATCTTTTGTTTCGCGTTCGGAACGATTTCACAGACCGGTTCTTGAGTTGAATAAAAGTATGGTGTACTCGCTGGAAATTCTGCGGCACATGTATCAACCATTTTATACGCTGGATCTTCGGTAATATTTTCAATTTTTTCAATAGAAAGACCGGTGATTTTAGCAATTTCAGTATTTGAGAGTCCAAATTTTTTTGCTGTATGAATATCAGAAGGTTCGTGGAAATTCACAAGATGGTTTTCCATTTCAACAATGTTTTTGATCTTCTCTAGAAAGAAAGGTGTTATTGAAGTTAGTTTAACAATCTCATCGATATTGAATCCTTTCCTAAACGCATCAAAGAGGCAATGAAACCGTTCATCAGTTGGGCGTGAAAGGATCATGCGTATTTCACTTGGGTTGGTGTGCACTGTTACATCAGTATCAAGCGAACGTTTAGCCTTTAAAAAAGCCTCTTCAAGCGTTCTTCCAATCGCCATAACCTCACCAGTACTCTTCATGGAAGTCGACAGTGTCCTATCTGCTCCCTTAAATTTGTCAAAGGGCCAGCGTGGGACCTTAACAACAATATAATCGATTGTTGGTTCAAATGATGCAGGAGTACAACCTGTTACTGTGTTTATAATTTCGTCGAGGCGCAATCCGATGGCAATCTTTGCAGCAACACGAGCAATCGGATATCCTGTAGCTTTCGAGGCGAGTGCTGATGATCTTGAGACGCGAGGATTCACTTCGATGACTCGATATTCTCCTTCTTTAAATGCAAACTGTATATTACAGCCTCCTTGTACATCGAGAGCACGAATAATTTTGATAGCTGCAGTGCGCAACATTTGAAATTCATCGTCACGAAGTGTGAGAATTGGCGCAACAACTACACTTTCCCCTGTGTGGATCCCCATTGGATCGACATTCTCCATACCGCAAACAATGATACAGATATCCTCCGAATCGCGCATCACCTCGAACTCAACCTCTTTCCATCCCAAAACACTTTCTTCAATGAGTACTTGATGAATACGCGATCGGGAAAGACCCATTTCAGCGATTCTAATAAGTTCTTCGCGAGTCCGTGCAATACCCCCGCCAGCACCACCCAGTGTATATGCAGGACGCACTACAGCAGGTAACCCTATTTCTTTAATTGCATTATCAATCTGGGTTAAATTATTGAGGATAGTACTTTGGGGAACGGGTTCTCCAATCTCTTTCATCAAATCGCGAAACTTCTCACGGTCTTCTCCTTTGTAAATTGCCTCGAGAGGTGTCCCCAGGATTTCAACATCTTTTAAAGCTCCCATCTCCGCAAGTTCTGCAGTGAGGTTAAGACCGGTCTGCCCACCCATACCAGACAGGATCCCATCTGGTTTTTCTTTGTCGATGATCTTTGCAATAATGTCCGCTTTCAGAGGTTCAATATAAATTTCATCAGCCATCTCGGGGTCTGTTTGGATTGTTGCTGGGTTGGAATTAACAAGAACAACATTCACACCTTCTTCACGCATCGCACGACATGCTTGAGATCCAGAAAAGTCAAATTCAGCCGCCTGCCCAATCTGGATCGGCCCGGAACCAATTAAGAGTACTTTTTTAATATGGGTCTTTTTGGGCATCAGGAAATACTCCGATAAAGAGAATCAAAGAAATGTGCTTCAGTATCCCTTGGTCCTCCGTGGGCTTCTGGATGGAACTGAACGCAAGTTAGATTGAGATCATCGTTATCAAAACCTTCTACTGTGCCATCATTCACATTTGTGTACGAAATTTTGCATCCTTCGGGAAGCGATTCGCCATCAACAGCAAAACCGTGGTTTTGAGTTGTGATGAAAATTTGACCATTCTTATATCGGACTGGTTGGTTTGCCCCTCGATGTCCGAACTTAAGTTTGTACGTATCACCACCAAGTGCAAGAGCGGAAATCTGGTTACCCATACAGATACCGAAAATTGGCAACTCACCAAGTAAATCTTTGACGCAACGAATTGCTGATTTTGCCTGTTTTGGGTCACCGGGACCGTTGCTAATAAATAATGCATCGGGTTTACACGCAAGAATTTTTTTAGAAGTTACATTATGAGGAAAAATGTGTAGGTCTCCACCGCGACGTGAAAGACTGACAACCATATTCTTTTTAATGCCGAGATCGATTATAGCGATCCGCTTTCCTTTCCCTTGGATATGGTAGTGTTTTTTACAGGATACTTGAGGGATAGGTGTTATGTCAGAAATATCTGGAGCCTTTTTTGCCATATTAACTGCATACATCCCATCATCACTTCCAACCACAAGGGAAGCTCGCATTGTACCATGGACACGTATTTTAATTGTCAATGCACGGGTATCAATCCCCGTTAAACCAAGAAGTCTTTCTTCTTCAAAAAAAGAACGAATAGAGGGGGTTGAAGCAGGTTTTTCACAGATCTCCTTTGTAATACACCCCATTGCACAAACATGCGGGTTCTGGAAATTTTTTCTATCTACACCATAATTCCCTATGAGAGGAAAGGTAAACATTAGAATTTGACCAAAATAGCTCGGATCTGTAAGAGATTCCATGTACCCGGTCATTTGGGTATTAAAAACCAATTCACCGGCACATTCCCCTTCAACACCAAATCCCTCCCCAACAACGTATTGGCCATCTTCAAGACCCAGAACCGCTTTCATCATTTCCATATTCAATGTGTCAGGTAGGTTATTAACGATAATGCAATTGCCATCAGGGATACGCATAAAAAGATTGAGGGGCGATATAAACATACCATAATTTAGTCAAAAAAGGTGAATTACATGGGAACGTTAGGACGAAAGATTGTTGATACCAACGTTGCAGAACTAGTTAAACAGCTTAATAAAGCATATAGTGATGAATGGCTCGCATACTATCAGTATTGGATCGGGTCAAAGATTGTCCGAGGACCAAATAAGGAAGCGGTTATTGCTGAACTCACGCTACATGCGACAGAAGAATTAGGGCATGCCACGTTACTCACTACCCGCATCATCCAACTTGGCGGAACACCCGTTACCAAACCGCAGGATTGGTATAAACTGACCAACTGTGGATACGAAGCACCAGATGACCCCTATGTCATCAAAGTACTCGAGCAGAATATCAAAGGGGAACAGTGTGCAATTAAAACTTATAACAACCTCATGAAGAAGACCAGGGATAAGGATCCAGTCACTTATAATATCCTTCTTGGTATCCTCCAGATGGAAGTCGAGCACGAGGAAGATCTCCAGGCATTGCTTGAAGATATTGAAGTGATGATGAAAAACAAGTAAAATCTACTTTTTTTCTTTTCTGTCATACCTAACCCCATTTTTATATATTCATTCTGTTAACGTTATGGCATTGAAAGGAACCTCTATGACAATTGAACATGTCAATGGAAGAAAAGTTGGGTCCGTAATGCTTTATGCACTTAGTACTTGTCAGTGGTGCAACAAGACAAAACAACTCCTCAAAGATTTGGGCATTGACTTTGATTATGTATATGTAGATTTACTTGAAGATAACGAACAGTCGGATGCGCTTGATGCAATGGAAAAGTGGAACCCGAGAGGATCGTTCCCGACACTTGTTATAGGCAATAAACGGTGTATTGTTGGTTTCCGTGAGGACGAAATTCGAGGGGCGTTTAGAATATGATACATTCTGTTATTTCCGATCCTCTAATCGATTCAACGTACCTGAAACTTAAAAAAGAGGCAGAAGAAGGAGGGTATCGATTTAACCCCAATGTAGAATTCACAAAAAATCTAGTTCGAGGACTTTTGAAAAATGAACAACGATATGGTTATCAATCATGCCCATGCCGCCTCTCAAGCGGGAAACGTGATGAAGACTTGGATATTATTTGCCCTTGTGATTACAGAGATCCAGACCTTGAAGATTTTGGTACCTGTTACTGCGCTCTGTATGTTTCAGAAAAGGTTGCAGCTGAAAATCAGACACTATCACCGATTCCAGAACGGAGACCCTCACGCGGAGATCGAAAAAAAGGAATGGTAGAAAGGCAAGTTACGGGTCTCGTGGGTTCTTCACTCCCATTCCCAGTTTGGCGCTGTAAGGTCTGTGGATATCTCTGCGCTCGTGAACAACCACCTGGAATTTGCCCGATTTGTAAAGCAACAAAAGATCGGTTTGAACGATTCATTTGAACCCTCGGTTCTTTATACTTTTTTTCAACTAATTTTTTACCTTTGCAAACGTCATAAGTCTAAAATACCGACTTCACTAACCAATAAGATATGGCAGAGCCGATCCAAATCGAGATTGTCGGGTTTGAAAATGCGGAGTGCTCTCCATTTCCCTGTAATGATGAAAGAACTTGCGGACTTACAGACTGTTACCCAACGGGAAAGTTGACTATGGCATTTGATTCCTTAAAAAAAGTCCTTGAGCAGTTATACGGTAATCGCATAACCATCAAACTTACACTCCTTGATAATGGCACTCCTGATTATATCAAAAAGATAATTGAGATTCAATATCCTGCACTGCCAATGGTAATTGTCAACAGCAAGGTCACCCCTATTGGACGTATCGCTTTAGATCGAATTAAAAATGAAATTGAAAAATTTCTTTAATTAAACAATTTTTGATAGAGCGCCATTCTCTAAATCATAATAGAACCCTTGAACTTGTATTTGTTTTTTTTCAAGAGCATCTTTTACTAGCGGATATCTCTTGAGATGTTCGATTTGGAGTCTAACATTTTCCTGCTCTATCATCCGCGATCGTTCTTTTTTCTCTTCAGGTGTTGTAGGTTTTTTTATTTTAGAATCCACACGCTGTTTAGCTTCAGTTGCGTTGTTCAACCAAAGAGGGATGTAAACATCATCTAACTCTTTATCCAAAGCTTTGATAGCTCCGCAATCAGAGTGCCCACAAATAACAATGTATTGAACTTTTAAGTGTTTGATTGCGTATTCAAGTACAGTTGCAAAATTCCAATCATGAATCGGTGCGATGTTTCCAATGTTACGCTGAATAAATAAAACACCGGGCGGTGCATTAGTTATATGACCGGTTTGGATCCTTGAATCAGAACACCCTATCCATAGAACCGAGGGATTCTGCCCTTTCGCAAGCTCATGATAACGCTGGATATTATCCTTAAAAACATTTTTTCTAAAATGTTCATTTCCCGATAATAATTGGTCAATCATTGAAACACCTACTTTTGAATAATTTTTACATTGCATTCGAAAACAATGCTAATGCTTCAATTTTGACTTGTAATATAGATCAATTAATCTTTCGAAATAGTCCATCCCGTGCAATAAGAACGTAAAGATTTTGATAAAAACGTGATAGTAATTTTTTACTTTCCACTTATACCAAAAATACTGAGATTTTTTTCGATTCTATCAGCGAGATGTTTTCCGTGCGAACCGTTCCAATATAATTTGTGGCAGTTATGACAAGAATAGAATGTAAGACCTGTTTTTTCTTTCGGTGCATAATCCGCATCCATAATATCCTGAGTTGTAGCCTCTTGTAGTTCCGTATTACACAAAGAGCATCGTGTCATTCTTAACTCAGGATCGATAAGCTCGAGATTTACAAGTTGCTTCACCTGCTCGATCACATCATCAGAACTAATTAGAATACCTGTCACTCCAGCACGATTTGCAAGCTCACGATCTCGTGTCAGGAGGATACGTCTTTCACTTTTTGATATTTGCAGCAGAATTGTATCTTCAAGAGTATTTCCTTGGGACAAGCTATTCGCACTGATGGTATCATATCCCATAAACCGAAGATAACGGCACAGAGTCCCAAGCATTCGGTCGGCAACGAACTGTTTTCTATCGTTTGGACTAAGATACATTTCGAATAACCTCGATTATTTCTCCGCACTGTTTGCACTTTTGTCGATCCAAATCACGCAACCGAGTCGAAAATCCTTGCCGCTCAATTAAAAGAGCGTTACATTTTGGACAATATGTGTTCTCGTAAGGATGGTCAAACACATTCCCGAGATAAGGGAACCTGAGTCCTAATTCCCGCGCTTTTTTATAGATTTTTTCTAGTGTTGTAACCGATGTTGCATGTCGATCGAGCATCTTGTAGTCAGGATGGAATCGGGAGAAATGCATCGGAGTATCTACACCGAGGTTTTCAATTGCCCACCTAATGAGAGATTCCATTTCTTCCATACTGTCGTTTAATCCTGGGATAACCAAGGTGACCGTTTCTACATGCAAACCAAGTTCCTTTGCAATCACTGCGGAATCGAGCACTGGTTGAAGATGGGCACCGCAAACTGTGCGGTAGAAATCATCAGTAAAAGCCTTGATATCGACACGATAGGCTGCAAGCATCGGTGCAAGTTCACGCAACGCTTCTTCGGTTATGTAACCATTTGTAACATAGATAGTTCCTAAACCATTAGCACGAGCAAGTCGTCCCATATCGAGCGCATATTCATGCCAAATTGTTGGTTCATTGTAGGTCCATGATATACTTGCACTCGCGCTAGCAATTGCTCGTTTCACGCCTTCTTCAGGGGAAAGAGAATGTAGTGAAACACTATTAAGCGTTGCACGAGAGATGTGCCAGTTCTGACAGTGCTGACAATGAAAATTGCACCCAATCCCGCCAAGTGAGTATGAAAGTGTGCCCGGTAGGAAATGGAAAAGAGGTTTTTTTTCTATCGGATCAACCGCTTCGCCGCTTGTCTTTCCATAGGTCGCGGCATAAAGGGTTCCATGTTTATTAATACGAACACCACAAATACCATGCCCCCCTTCTTTTATGGTGCAGCGATGGTTGCAAAGCGAGCACTTTACCGCACTATTGTCCTGCTTTGCGTACTGGAGCGCTTCATGCATCGCGGTCACATTTTTTTTAGAGTCGAAAGCCGCCATACCGTTCGTCGGAACTTAAGTGGTTAATCAGGCTTTTTTGAGTTCGTCGTTTTCTTCATCTGCTTCAAGAACGAAAGATCCCCGGTATTTACAGTTCTTGCAGAGATAGACCTGTCCAATATATCCTCCAACAACGGGGAATATTTCGCGACTCTTACAGATAGGGCAGTAAATCATGTACAACAACTCTATATGCGCATTCGGCACAAAAAATAGTGCAATGAAGAAGATTGTCATCTCACTCGGCGGATCTATTCTTTTTCCCTCGCTTGAACAAAACAGAGTCCAGAATTATGTGCCAGTTCTCAAGGAAATTGCTTTACAGTATCAACTTTTTGTGGTGGTTGGCGGTGGTGGAGAAGCCAGACGGTATATAAAAACAGCGCGCGATTTGGGTATTGATGAAGGAACAGCAGATGAGATCGGAATCCTGATCACACGGCTAAACGCCACAATGCTTGTCGCTGCTATGGGTGATGATGCATATCCCCGGGTAGCGGAGAGCCATGCTGAGGCTAAGAAATTTGCCGAACACAAAAAGTGTGTTATCATGGGCGGGATAACCCCCGGTCAAACAACGGATGCGGTTGCCGCAATCCTTGCCGAACGCGTACATGCCAGCGTCTTTATCAACGTGACTTCCGTTGATGGTATTTATAACACGGATCCGAAAAAAGATAAAAAAGCTAAACGGTATGACTACTTGACACCTAGGCAACTTCTTGAAATTGTCGGAAATGTTCAGCTCGTTGCAGGTCTAAACACTGTACTAGATATTGTCGCAGCTCGTGTTGTTGAACGCAGCGGTATTCCCCTAGTTGTTCTTGACGGTACTGATCCAAAAAATCTCAGGTCTGCTATCTTAAACGGAAATTACAAAGGAACGATCGTGAGTAATAAAAAGATCCAGCCTCTCCCAATTTAACTAATTAAAACGACAGCTATTTTTAACGCCCATCGCAATACTGTAGGGGTACGGGGTAGTAGGGTAGCCTGGTCCATCCTAGAGCGTTTGGGACGCTTTGACGGCGGTTCGAATCCGCCCTACCCCATCTGTGTATGAGAAAAAAAGATGCCCAAAGAATTTATTCTCTTCTTTTAGAACATTACCCAGATGCTCTAGATTCACCTACAACAGTTAGTAGAGGAACAGCATTTGAGATACTCATCATTACCATCCTTTCCGCGCAGACCACGGATAAAGCAGTTCTCGCAATAAAAAAACCACTCTTCTCAAAATATCCGACACCTATAGCGCTTGCAAAGGCAAAAATTGCAGATGTAGAAAAAATTATCCACAGTCTCGGGTTTTACCATGCAAAAGCCCGTCACATTATTTCAGCAGCGCAGATGCTCATTAAAGATTTTGATGGTGGTATTCCCCAAACAATGGAGGGACTACTTACAATTCCCGGTGTTGGACGTAAAACTGCAAATATTGTGCTTTACCAAGCACTCGAAAAAAATGTGGGCATTGCAGTAGATACACATGTAAGAAGGCTTGCTAAGCGGATTGGATTCTCAAATACCAACAATATCTCTATAATCGAGCGAGATTTGATGGCAATCTTTCCTCAAAATCAATGGGGAGATCTTACTGATGTTTTGATTGCCCATGGGCGTGCTTGCTGCACAGCAAAAAAACCGCAGTGTAAAATCTGTCCCATTAATACACATTGCCGGTATTTTCAAGATCTCCGTAAAAAAATAATACAATAATTTACGAATTTTTAAACCTTTTTTTGTTATCCGATAAAAACCCGGATAACTGAAAATGATACGAATCCTATCAAAGCACTTACGGGAATAGTAAGAATCCATGCCCAGATTATGCTCCTAGCCATCCCCCATTTCACGGCGCTTGTTCCCCGAGTCACTCCAACTCCCATTATAGATGATGTGATAATATGTGTCGTGCTTACCGGAATTCCTACTGCCGATGCACTGATGATTGTGGCTGCACTTGCAGTTTCCGCGGAAAATCCATCAACCGGGCGTAGTCTTGTAATCTTGTAGCCCATCGTTTTTACGATTCGCCATCCTCCAGAGAGCGTACCGAGTGCGATTGCTGTATGTGCACATAATATTACCCATATTGGCACAGGTAGGTAGTTTGGATCGACCCCCACCCCGTAATAGCCAATAGAGAATAGAAGAGGTGTGATTATCCCCATAGTCTTTTGTGCATCGTTAGATCCATGACTAAAACTGTAGGCACCTGCCGAAAAAAGCTGAAGTCTTCTGAAATGAACATCCACCATCGAACGATGAGTATCCTTAGCAATTCGAAGAACAATGACCATGAAAAGAAAACCGCATAGTAAACCAATCATTGGTGATAAAATCATGAATATTACAACGAACACAATTGTCGATAACTGTATTGCAAGTAACCCAGATGATGCAATCCCGGCACCTACCAATCCGCCAATGATTGAATGAGAAGAAGATGTAGGGAGACCCAAATACCAAGTAGTTATATTCCAGCTAATCGCTCCAATGAGCGCTGCAAGGTGTATGAATGGAATGGATCCAAAGGGCACATAATCCAGTTTGACAATCTTGCTGATAGTACTTGCAACCGCGACACCGAACGTAAATGCTGCAACGAAATTGAAGAATGCAGCGAAAGCCACCGCTTGTTTTGGCGAGAGTACTTTAGTAGAAACAACAGTGGATATAGCATTTGCTGAATCATGGAATCCGTTCGTAAAATCGAAGATCAAGGCGATGAATATTATAAAGATAACAAGGATGACTGTAAGGGTCAGCATATCCTATCAACGATGAATGCTATATTCTTCATGAGTGTCGAATTGCGATATCTGAAAGCACGTTTGCTACATCTTCGCAATAATCGGTTGCTGACTCCAAATGCTCGTATATATCTTTGAGCTTGATGATGGTCATCGCATCCTTGGTTTGGAAGAGGTCGGTAATCGCATGGGCAAGGATATCATCAGCTAGATTTTCAATTCGATTTACTTCAATGCAGCATTCTTCAATATATTTTGGATTTTTGATTGAACGGATACCATGGACTGCCCCTTCAATCTGAGTACATTGCATATGAATGAGTTTAGCTAATTCAATCATCGCCGAATCTGTTGATTCTATACTATAATAGAGCATCATCTCCGTCGTTCCATCTATAAAATCTAGAACCTCGTCAAGACCTGAAGCAAGGCGTGAAATCTCCTCAGGTTCAAGGGGTGTTATGAATGTACGATTCAGCTGCTCATAGATTTCATGCGTGACCTCGTCACCTTGATGTTCAAGCAGTACAATTTCATGTTGCTTTTCTTTCACATTTGTAAAATCTTCTGTGAGAACAACGAGTTTTTGCGCCGCATCAGTTACAATCTTTGTTTGTTTATCAAAAAGATCAAAAAAAATATAATCTTGCGGTATCAGCCATTCCCTTAAGCCCATAATTACCTGTCTGATAATCGGATAGATCAGATAAAAAATGTGGCGATTTTTACTTCAGACGAGATGAGGGACGATCGTGGCAACCAAATAATATCCACCAAAGGCAATTACGAGAGCTAGGGGAATTGTAACAACCCATGCGATCATCATCTCTCGCACAACATCCCACTGTACCGCATTTTTCCCGCGTGTTGAACCAACTCCAATAATTGCACCACTTATCACGTGAGTAGAAGATACAGGTACACCATAAGATGTGACTAGAGCAAGGGTAACACTACCCGCAGTTGCAGCTGAAAAACCCTGATATGGCCGAATCTTAGTTATCTTTTTTGCCATTTTATCTACAACCGCCCACCCACCGAAACAGGTACCAAGACCAATAGCAACGGCAGATACAAGAATCGCCCAGATAGGCACTACAAATGAGGAGAGAATGCCGGCAGAAACCAATAGGGCAGTAATTAAGCCGACCGCATGTTGACCATCATTTGCACCATGACCTGCTGCTTGGAATAGACTCGCAACAACATGAAGTGGTTGGAAAATGCGTTTCATTCGATTCTGTTTGGAGTTCCGGAACATATGGGAAATGAGGACATCAAAAAGAAAAGCAACCACCATACCGATTATTGGAGAGAGAAAAATAAAGAGCACGATTCCAAGTAGACCTGTGAGTTTAATCGCGCCGAAAATCATGAGAACGGTTATTGTGATAGCTAAACCACATATGGACCCGACAAGGATACCAAAACGTGTATCCTCTCCCAACGATGCCATGAATAAACCAAGCATGATACCACCAGCGATTGCACCTATCATACCGGAAATAGCAAGTTGCACAAGAATGTTCCAATCTGGAACAATAATGGCCGATAGTCCATATACTGCAAGACCTGCACCTAATAGGGCTCCCACCATTGCATGGCTGCTTGAAATAGGGATTCCAGCTCGGGTAGCAACAAAAACCAGAATAATAGCAGCACCCATCGCCACTATAATCGATAAGGGAGTAAGAGCATTGGGGTGTACGATTGCCGTTCCAATTGTTGCAGCGACAGCTGTTGAAAATATAAATGGTCCGAACATGTTACAGATTGCAGTGAGAAAGACTGCCTTACTCGGTGAAAGTGCTTTTGTAGCAACTACTGTAGCAATCGAATGTGATGCATCATTTAACCCATTCACAAAGTTTAATGCAAGAGCAAAAATGATACCGAAAAGGATAAGGGGATCCATACCTATCAGGAATGATTCATACTGATATCATTAAGTGCATGTCCCACATCATTGCATTTTTCCAAGACTCGCCCGAGCCCTTCATAAATATCTTTGAGTTTTATTATGAGTAGAAGATCCTTAGTTTTAAAGAGCTCAAGTACTGCACGGGACTGAAGTTCAATTGAAAGATTATAGAGCCGGTTAATTTCGCTCGTATGATTCTTGACATTTTCTGAATGTGTTAATAATTTCAGACTGTCAATGGCTTGTGAGATCTCGGTTGTCGCGAGTAAGATTAAGTAAGAGAATTCCTTGAGAGTTTCATTAGATTCAGTCAGCCCGTAATTACATATCTGTTGCGTAACCCGATCAATACGATCCATTACATCATCCATATCAGGAGCCAACCGAGAAATTTCCTCAGGTTCAAGGGGAGTAATCAGCGATTCATTCAATTGTTCGTAAACATGGCGGGTTATTTCGTCTCCTTGATGCTCTAATTGACGAACCCTATGAGCTTTTTCAGTGCCTTGTGGAAGTTCATGTGTTATTTCGTTTAAAACCTTCGCAGCTTCACTAATTGCAGACCCCATGTCCTTGAATAGCGTAAAAAATACTTTATCTTCAGGAAGAATCAGATCACGAACACGCATTGTCGTTCCCCCAACTAACCTGTGCATGAAAACTAAAAAATGTACGTTTAGTTTCTGTAAAATAGATGGACCGAGCGGGAATTGAACCCGCGGCCTCTACCATGCCAAGGTAGCGATCTACCCCTGATCTATCGGCCCGCTCTTATCCTATTGAACGTAATTAGTTAAAAGAATTGTTTTGGAAATATTGTTGTATGATTTTTCGAAAAAAAGAATTTGTAGATTATTAAATAGATTGCCGATATGGCACTTGTTCATCAACGATTTTGTAAGTTTTTCCGGATAAGAAAGTGACAAACACTTCAAGACGATCGGTATTCTTTGAACCCTGTAGAGTAACTTCTGGAAATTCGTTTTGAATTGGCATTATCCTGGTATCAACAGTATTATCGGGTCGTGTAAGTCTCACATTAATTTCTTTTACCATCGCTTTACCTGGGCCACCATCAAAGATCACAGTTAGATGACCAGCCGTATCCTTTAACCCGAAATAGAAGTATAATTCTTGATTTCTAGGTAATACATCGGTGGACTCGGTTGGAGTAATTGTTATCGATGCAGTAGGATTCGTTACAGTTGGAGATGGAAAGATGGTTGTTTGCGGTGTTGAACCGATACCAACTGGGATATTAGTTCCAGAAAATAGTGAAATACCAACTAACCAAACCACACCAACAAGGAAAATAACAATTAATAAACTTAATAGTGCCGCCCGGACCAGCACCCAGCGCACTCCAGGAACACCAATAGAAGGTACGGGATTCTGCGGTTCTAGCGGCAATCGAGGCGGCTGCGTTGATTCAGGTTGTGTGAGTTCCATATCAATACCACATGTTATTGAATTACTCTAATTAAGGTTTTACAAGTATTGTTGTACTAGCAGCAGACGCGCTAATTATTAGAAATCACACGTCCAACAACTGACTGATAGAGGTTATCATGGATTACTGCGGGATAAGAATATCCATAGTGGGAGTTGTATGACTCTGGGAATTATAGGTGGTACAAGCCTCCTCTTTTCAGATCTTCCAACGTTCGAAAAGCGTTGTATATACACACCGTTTGGTAATGCAGAGCTTTTGTGCGGTGATGTAGTGATGTTAATGCGTCACCAAAAAGACTTACCCCCTCACCGAATTAATTTCCGTGCCAACTTATCTGCTCTGGCACTTGTTGGAGTTGATAAAATAGTTTCAATTGGTTCCTCTGGATCCTTAAAGCCGAAAATTACACTCGGTTCCATCGTAATCCCAACAGATTATATGTCTATTTCTGATATCCCCTCCATCCATGATCATAAAATTGAGCATATCCGTCCCGAACTCTCACAACATCTAAGTAAAAAACTCTCTCATATCGTTCCAGAAGCAAAGTATGGTGGGATATATGTTCAGACACCTGGCCCGAGAATCGAGACAATAGCGGAAGTACAAGCGCTTGCGAAATTTGCCGATATTGTCGGTATGACTGTCGCAAGCGAAGCAACTCTTGCATGCGAACTTGATATGGAATTTGCAGCCCTCTGTACAGTTGACAATTATGCAAACGGCTTAGGTGAAGTTGTACTCACATACGAACATATCCTTGCCACGTCTCGTTCGAATCGATACCGAACGGAACAGATAGTGTCTGCAATAATAAAAAAATTGGGTTGAATATGGTACCAGAGAAAAATGAGGGTGGATATGTAATGGATGAAATTTTTCAGAAAAATTACTCGCTACTAATCACTAATGTTAAAGTTAACGGGAATCCCGCTGATATTTTTATAGATGAAACAGGAGTAATCAGAGATATTGGAGAAAATATACGAAAGGTCCACAAAGGAAAAGCCGAGTTTATCATTGATGCAGACGGTGCAATTGCACTACCTGGTTTGGTTAATACGCACACCCACTCAGCAATGACACTGCTTCGGGGGTACGCCGATGATATGTTTCTTCATGATTGGCTATCCCAAAAGATCTGGCCTCTCGAAGCAAAACTTACGGGTGACGATGTTTACTGGGGGACTAAACTCGCTTGCCTAGAGATGATTAAATCAGGGACAACAGCCTTTAACGACATGTACTTTTTTATGGAAGATACTGCACGGGCTGTCAATGAGATGGGAATACGTGCGGTATTATCTCATGGATTCATAGACCTTGCAAATCCAGATAAACGCGAATTGGAATGTAAAGCAACAGAGAAACTGGTCAACCATATTAGGTCCCTCAATAACCCAAAAATTCGTTCTGCTGTTGGCCCCCATGCACCTTATACGGTTTCCAAAGAGGGGCTCTCTTGGTGTGCTGAGTGTGCGGCGGAGCATAAGATTGGTATCCATATTCATGTGAGCGAGACCGAGAAAGAAGTAAATGATTGTCTTTCACAGCACGGAAAAGGTCCTGTTGCGGTACTTGACGAATGCGGAATTTTAACACCGCGAACTGTTGCTGCTCACTGTTGCTGGCTCGATGAAGCTGAGTGTCAATTGTTCGGGAAACGGGGAGTGAGTGCGTCACATAATCCAGTGAGTAACATGAAGCTTGCAACCCATCGAGCGATGCCGTACCACTGGTTGAAAGCGGCTAATACAAATATTTCTTTAGGCACGGATGGATGTTCATCAAACAATAATCTCGATATGTTTGAGGAGATGAAAACAGCTTCATTAATCCAAAAATTTTTCTGGAATGATCCGACGTTGTTAACAGCTCCGGAAGCTCTCCATATGGCCACTTTAGCGGGCGCTCGGGCGCTTGGATTGCCAACCGGAATTCTTGCAGTTGGCTCACCTGCTGATATTGTGCTCGTTACTACCCGAAGTTCAGAAAACGTTCCGATGCATAATCCCATATCCAATATTGTATACTCCTGTAACGGAGCATCTGTTGAAACAGTGCTCTGTGATGGAAAAGTTCTCATGTTAGAGCGTGAAGTTCAAGGTGAACAGGAGATACTCACTGGTGCAGGAAAGGTAGCATTCGATCTTGTGAACCGTGCTAATCAATCTTGATTACCAAATTGTTTTTAATGATAAAGTTTTACCTTTCCTAATGACGCATTGCAAAAAACATCCCGAACATAAAACAAGCCAGACCTGCAAAATCTGTTTAGAACCGTATTGTAATTCCTGCAAATCCCATCACCTTTTCATTTGTGAAGGGTGTTTCTATAAAATTCTTATCATGATGTTTATCACGATGATTATTGTCTCATTTGTGGTTTGGTTTGGGTTGCTTTGAATTGATATCAATAATTTTTTGATCTGCTGGATCTGTTTTTAATTAAATAAAAAAAAAATTGTACAGTCTCAAATTTTGAAACTTCTTAAATACCCAATTCTTTTTATGGGGAAAATGATTTATTTGTTTACTGTGACCTTGTATAGTCAGCTGGGGAAATCCTCTGCATGACAGATGGGGTCGTGGCCTAGTCCGGAATGGCAACGGGCTCCAGCGGTCTTTGCGTTCCTGTGCTGCAAATGAAGAGCAATGGGTCGTCTGATGAAATTGGTGATGACCCGTTGGAGCACTGATGCATGTCGGAGAGACCCGTCGATCGTGAGTTCAAATCTCACCGACCCCATTTTTTCTTGCATTTTTATTTTAATTTGATATCTTTATCATATCCGATAATCACATTAGTATAAGGAGAAATGAGAGTTCCATGTATCTTGTAGGTGAAGCCCTTCTTGGTGATGGTGCCGAGCTCGCTCATGTTGATTTGATGATTGGGGATAAAGATGGACCAGTTGGTGCAGCTTTTGCTAACGCCCTATCCCAACTTTCGATAGGACATACACCATTACTTGCCGTTGTACGCCCGAATTTACTTACTAAGCCGGTCACCCTGGTGATCCCCAAGGTGACGTTAAAAAATATTACGCAGGTAAATCAAATGTTCGGTCCAGTGCAAGCTGCAGTTGCTAAAGCAGTTGCAGATTGTGTTGAAGAGAAAGTTTTCGACAACGCAAAGGTAGATGTGGAAAATATTGTAATCCTTGCATCTGCATTCCTTCACCCCGATGCAAAGGACTACAACAAGATTTACCGCTTCAACTATGGGGCAACAAAACTTGCTATCAATCGTGCATTCGATAAATTCCCCGATTCTAAGACACTTGTTTTCGAGAAGGACCGGGCCGCTCATGTCATCATGGGCTTTAAAGTACAACGTCTCTGGGATCCACCATACTTACAAGTTGCAATTGACCTTGTTGATATGGGAAAAGTTGCTTCAGTATTAACAGAAGTCCCCCAAAACGACCACGTCATTATCGAAGCTGGAACCCCACTTATCAAGAAATTCGGACTCGGTGTTATTTCTGAGTTCCGCAAGATCCGCCCCAATGCGTTTATTATTGCAGATCTCAAGATTCTCGATACTGGCAATCTCGAAGCCCGTTTGGCGGCTGATGCATCTGCTGACGCCGTGGTTATATCGGGTCTAGCTCCAACATCAACAATTGAAAAGGCGATTTCTGAATCCCGCAAAGTTGGGATCTATTCAATTATTGATATGCTTAATGTTCAGAACCCTGTGAAGATAATTGATAAATTAAAAGTTAAGCCTGACATCGTGGAACTCCATCGGGCTATTGATACGGATGATGCTGCCCATGCCTGGGGAGATATTCCTGCACTCAAGAAAGCAGCTGGTGGCAAATTATTAGTAGCGACCGCTGGTGGAATACGCGTCAATGTGGTAAAAGACGCTCTAAAAGCAGGTGCTGATATCCTTGTTGTAGGACGAGCGATCACAGCAAGTAAGGATATAAATCACGCCGCTGAAGCATTCATAGAAGAACTCGATCGCGAAGAGATCGATCAATTCAGAGTTATGACTGATTTTTAATATATTCGTCGAACGTTTTTTTACAACTCAAATTTTTTATTATTTAGAAATCGTGAATTTGAAAAATTTTGAGAAAGAGACAATCAAAATAGAGTATTTTATTGAAAATTTTTATTTTAAGCATTGATCTCGATTTTTTCACCGGGTTTTAGAATTTTTACTTCAATATCAGTTGTTCTCTCAACTGCATTTTTGAATTTCAGCGGATCTTGTACGATCTTATCCCATGTGTTATAGTGGATTGGAATTACGAGTTTTGCACCAACATAATTTGCCGCTATCATTGCCTCATTTGGTCCCATCGTAAAACGACCTCCAATCGGAAGAAGTGCGACATTGGGGTGGTAGAGTTCCCCAATCAGTTTCATATCAGAAAATAGCCCCGTGTCACCTGCATGGTATACCGAAACCCCATCCATTCCAATAACAAAACCTGCAGCAGTCCCTCCTCCATAACCTCTACCCGCCTCTTCAATCCGTCCAGAGTGCATCGCAGGTGTCATTGTGAATGTAACCCCTTGTAACTCAATTGTCCCACCAATATTGAGGCTTTCAGCTGGCACACCCTTTGCTTTTAAGAATTTTGCAATCTCCGTAATAGCGACAGTTTTTCGTTTTAGGGTAACTGCTTCACCCATATGATCGGCATGCCCGTGAGTGACCACCACAAAATCTGGCTTTGTATGGGAAAGGCGTCCACCTTCAATAAACGGATCGATTAGTATCTTTTTTGTGCCCGACAACAGAACACAAGAATGCCCAAACCACGTAAGATACATAATTGCAAATGGTATTCCATAAGCATGAACGTTTTGCGAGATCAGATAATAATTGAAAGAAGGGTAGTAACAACAGACTCTTAAATTGTAAAATCTATTTTTTGATACAAGAGAGAAAAAAATATGTTAGATAAATGCCCCGGTGCAGCCAATTTTCAGACCCCTACACTTGCCATCAAGAAATGTCCCCAATGCGGTGAAGAGGTAGAATTTTTTTCTAACGATATTTCGGTAAAATGTAGTAAATGCGGTTTTATTGTCTATAACGATATTGAGTCCTGCGCACAATGGTGCAAACATGCAAAAGAGTGTCTCGGAGAGGAACTTTACAATAAATTATTTTGATAAATCATCCAAAATTATGTTCCTTTTTTGGGTGAAGTGTGAGTCTAGACTAAAAAAAGATTACTGGACGTTTTGAGGCACGCCAGTGTAACCCTTTAAGTCACATCTATTAGTTCAGCTTCGGTGATGTCAATCGATTCGCCAAATCCATCAACATTCACACTATGAGTCATTTGTTCTGAAAGATCACGATCTTCCATAACATCACGAATCCGAGCAATATAAGGATCGATAGTTGGGTCTTCTTGTTCTTCGATCACATGCCGGTACTCACGTAATGTCGAGGGGCTAATCCCCAATTTCTCGCTCACTTGTTTCATGGTCAGGCCTGAATTAATGTGCTTTTCCATCTTTTCGCGGTCAAATGGCATCTTGAAATCAAGCTCACGAAATAGCTTGAGTCGAACTCGAGCTCGTGCAACGGTCTTACTCAATTTTTCATCGCCAAGCTCACGGGCTATTTCGGTGTCATTCTTTCCTGCGTAGAACATGGTGACAAGTTTTGCAAGCTGGATCGGTTTCAAAGAAGTCTTAAAGATCCCCTGTTCGGTAATTTCACGCATCACTAGTGCGACTTCGCGTTCGATCGCATCGCTATCCCTAAGCGTACCGTGAATGTTCTTCATCGGCTCGATGATCTTTGTCTTACCTGACATCGTGCTGAACAGTTTTAGAAGCTGTGCTTTCTTTTTGTCTTCCGTCATTGCAAACCCCGTTATTGGGATTAGGATATACAATATTGGGCCGACTATTTAATTCTATCTTAATTGGCCCTTTGACCAAAAACTCTTTAAATTACTGCGCAATTAAATATTAAATTTTTACGTTTTATTATAGAAAATGTGAATGATAATCCATTCTAAAAAAAATGTTAATAAAAACCTTAACTTTCGGTATCCTTTTTGTCATAGTCACCGAACTATAATGGACAAGTACCGATAAATATTGTGATTGACATGAACGATGTCTATGAAAAAGTGATGGAACTCGCAAAGCGGCGGGGATTTATTTGGCCCACATCTGAATGCTATGGTTCGGTTGCGGGTTTCATTGATTATGGCCCACTTGGCGCAATGATGAAGCGTCGACTGGAAGATATTTGGCGTTATTTTTACGTAATTCAGGAAGGTTATTATGAGATTGAGTGCCCCACGATTGCGCAAGAGGCCGTCTTTATCGCTTCTGGACATTTGAAAGGATTTTCCGATAAGATGTGTCAGTGCCCACATTGTAACGAATTTTTAAGGGCAGACCATGTCGCTGAGGGAGGAGGTATCGCAGGTGGAGCAACGATGAGCAATGAGGAACTCTCTGCTGCAATTGCATCCTGTAAATGTCTCTCCTGCGGTGAAGTTCTCGGTAAGGTTGAGGTTTTTAACTTCAACCTTATGTTTAAAACCTCTATCGGCCCTGGTTCCCAAAGAACCGGTTATCTACGCCCTGAAACTGCACAGGGAATGTTTGTTGATTTCACACGCTTGCTTAGATTCTATCGAGATCACCTTCCGTTCGGTGTAGTGCAGATCGGTAAATCATATAGGAACGAGATCTCTCCCAGACAGGGAATGATTCGTCTTCGAGAGTTTACGCATGCAGAAGCAGAGATCTTCGTACATCCTGATAAAAAAGACCACCCCAATTTTTCCAGATATGCAAATTATAAAATGCCCCTTTTTACTGCTATACAGCAGGAAAAAAACGAACAACCGATAACCATTACGATGAAGGAAGCAGTAAAACAGGGTCTTATCGCTAATGAATACATTGCATATTATCTTGCGCTTACACACGATATGTTGGTAAAGATCGGTATCAAAACTGAACGACTCCGATTCCGTCAACACCTCTGTACTGAAAGGGCACATTACGCATCTGACTGTTGGGACGCAGAGATCTACTCCAGCAGATTCGGTTGGGTAGAGACAGTTGGTATTGCTGACCGTACAGACTATGACCTTACCGCTCATGCACAGCATAGTGGAACGCCAATGACTGTCTTTATTCAATATGAGGAGCCGAAAAAAATTCAGCGTCGCCGAATCATTCCCAATATGAGTGTTCTTGGCAAGCAGTATCGCACAAAAGCAAAAGCTGTTTTTGATGCTCTCTCAAATGCAACACCCGACGTGGATGGAGCAGAAATTGAAGTGGACGGTGAAAAGATCCACATTCCGATAAATCTCTTTGAAGTAAGGGACGAAGTTATCGAGGTTCGGGGCGAAGATATCGTTCCCCATGTCATTGAACCTTCATATGGCATCGATCGTATGTGTTATGCAGTTCTCGAGCAAGCATATGATGAGGATATTGCTGATGGAGAGACTCGAACGGTCCTACGATTTTCACCTACCATTGCACCGGTCCAAGTCGCAGTTTTTCCCTTGATGAATCGCGATGGTCTGGACACTATTGCGAGGGATATTACTCACGCACTTCAAAAACAAAGGATTCTAGCTGAGTATGATGACTCGGGGGCTATTGGAAGACGATATCGTCGACAGGATGAGATAGGAACGCCATTTGCAATCACTATTGATTACCAAACAAAAGAAGATCACACTGTCACTGTTAGGGACCGGGATAGTATGAAACAGATACGTGTTAATATTGATCGTATTCCGGAATTAATCAGCACATTATTAAATGGAACTATCCATTTTTCCTCTCTATAAAACATGAGCTTTATTACCCATCCTCTCATACGCGAAAACAGTATAGAATCGAGGGATTACCAACTCGCTATCGCAATGAAAGCGTTAGATGCGAATACAATGGTTATTCTCCCGACGGGATTGGGTAAAACTGCTGTTGCACTTCTTGTCGCTGCCTCGCGGATATACAATGAGGGGGGTAAAGTGCTCATGCTCGCCCCAACAAAACCGCTTGTAGATCAACATTTACATTTTTTTGAACGATTTCTCGCAATAGAACGACCTTCGGATCCTACGAAATCGCCATTTGTTATGTTTACAGGAGAAGCTCCTCCTCTCGAACGCACAGCCGAATGGAATCGTGCAAAGTTCTGTTTTGCCACACCACAAGTCGTGAAAAACGATCTAATCGCAGAACGATATAATTTGAAGGATGTCACTTTAATGATCGTTGACGAGTGCCATCGAGCTGTTGGTAATTATGCATATGTTTTCTGTGCACAACGGTATCTCGGTACTTCGGACAAACCACTTGTTCTCGCTATGACCGCTTCACCTGGTAGCATTAATGAGAAAGTGCAGGAAGTTTGTGCAAATCTGGGAATTGTCCATGTTGAGACACGAACTGAGGAAGATTCTGATGTTCGCCCATATGTCTATAATCGTGATATCGAGATAATAACAATTGATCTTCCTCAAGAACTCGCCACTGCTATATCCGCTCTTCAGCGTTTGATTGATGACCGTCTAGCTTTGCTTTCATCATTACGCTTTGATGTTCCGAAGCGAGAGAAACTATCGATGAAGACACTTTTTCTGCTAAACGCCCAAATCCAGCAACGTATCCAAGAACGCGATAAAACCGCCTATTCCGCGGCATCACTGTATGCTGAATTGATGAAGCTACGTCATGCGATAACTCTCGGTGAATCTCAGGGTAGTGAGGTACTGAAAAGCTACATTGCGAAACTTGTTTCTGAAGGTGTTAGTGGTGGTGGAAGCAAAGCTAGCCAACGGTTGGCTAAAGATCCTATTTTCCGTGAATTGTTTGATCGTTCAATAGAATGGACACACGAACTACACCCTAAACCTGAAATCTCACTCTCACTTGTTCGTCAACAGCTTCAAGAACATCCTAACAGTCGGATAATTATCTTTGCGACGTATCGAGACACCGTTCAGTTACTTGTTGATTATCTAAACAAAAATGGTATTTCATGTGAGCGTTTCGTAGGTCAGGCAATAAAAGATTCAGAAAAGGGACTCTCGCAGAAAAAGCAAATTGCTGCACTCAATCGATTCCGTGATGGCGAATTCAAAGTCCTTATTGCCACATCAGTTGGTGAAGAAGGGTTAGATGTACCATCCACTGACATGGTGATTTTCTATGAAGCCGTTCCTTCGGAAATCCGCTCTATTCAACGTAAAGGAAGAACAGGAAGATCCGCCGCTGGAAGGGTTGTCGTCCTTGTTTCGCACGGCACGTCAGATGAAGTGTATCGATTTGTGAGCCAGGCAAAAGAGAAGATGATGCATAAGAGCATGCGAAAGATGGGTAGTATGAAGTCTTTTCCTCAAAAACCTACTGGATTTGAACAGGTTGGCATAGATAAATTCACCCCACAGGGTCCGAAGATAATTATTGATGATCGAGAGACTTCTTCAAAGGTGGTCGAAGTCTTAAGCAGCATGGGTGCCGCGATTCGGCTTGAACGTCTTTTATATGGTGATTATGCAATCGGAGATCGTATTCTTGTTGAGCGTAAAACAGCAAGGGACTTTGTCGACACCTTGATCAACCGCGATCTATTAGGGCAGGTTAAGTTGATGGCTGAAGCTGTACCACGTCCCGTCCTGATTATTGAAGGGAGAGATCTCTATTTACAGCGTGATATCCATCCTAATGCGATCAAAGGTGTATTGGCTGCCCTAACGGTTGATATGGGTGTATCGATACTTTTCACAAAAGACGAACAAGATACTGCTCAAATGCTCTTTGTCCTTGCAAATCGAGAGGAGGGGGAGCGAGGTGAGCGAAAGGTGCATCCACACAAATCTCATCGCTCTCTTAAAGATGAGCAAGAATACGTTGTGTCTGCATTCCCAGACATCGGTATGAAGAATGCACGCATTCTCCTTGCAAACTTCGGGTCGTTAAAGGCGATTACAAATGCGGAGATTCCTGAACTGCTTGCTGTAAAAGGGATAGGAGAAAAGACAGCGCAAAAGATCTTTGATCTTTGTCACAGAACTTATAATTGATGAAGGATCTGGAGTGCCTCGCTTCCAATTTTTACTGAATCCATTAGCTTTAGACACCGTTCTGGATCGTCTTCATTTCGTATTCGTGTGCATAGTTCATTGATTGTTGCTGTTAATTCCTCAGCAAGTGTAACAGTATCAATCGTAGATGGAACACTAGCTTTTGAAGAAGAGTGAGTTTTTATATCAATTTTTTGCTTATTCGTTCCGATAGTCTCTTGTTCACGTTCCGAACAAACCACGCAAAATGTCTTCCCTTTATATTCAAACATCGGGCAACCACATGTCTTGCATGTCTTCTCTAGCATTTTTCCCCCTTTTAGGAGATACTCAGCCATAATCTCATCTTCCTTTTTTTGTGCCATCCTTGTCACCGTCGCATCAATATTTAAACTATATAAGGAGGTTCTACGTATTAACTACAGGTACGAAGTGTGGCAATATGCCGAACCCACAGAAGACAATCGAAAACTGTATTCTGATGTTGCAGCACATCACGGAGGACAGTACTATTCCGAGGAATATAAGACGTGTGGCGGACGAAACCCGCCAGCTGCTCATGAATGATAATAAAGAGCTTGGTTTGCGTGCGGCAGAAGCAATATCCAAAATTGATGAAATCTCAAATGACCCGAACATGCCGGTCCATGCGAGAACAAGAATCTGGGAACTAGTCTCACAGTTGGAGACCATTCCCTTGGATTAACATTTCAATCATTTATCAACAAACCAACGGATTGTTAACTTTTTCTATTGTTTTTTCAGGCAGATGATATTTGTGTTAAAAGTAGGGCATATAAGGGAATACATCCGATCTTTGATAGTCTATCCATGTTTGCTATTGAAGTGAATGACTTAACAAAAATTTTCGGCACTCTTGTCGCTATTAATAAACTAAATTTTAGTGTGAATGAAGGCGAGACTTTTGGGTTTTTAGGTCCTAATGGTGCCGGGAAGACTACTACTATCAGAATCCTGACCGGTATAACTCAACCGACATCAGGGACAGCAAAAATTTTCGGGTATGATATCCAGAATGAAATAATATCTGCACGACAATCGATAGGAATTGTTCATGAAACTTCCAATGTCTACGATGACCTTACTGCTTGGCAAAATATGATTTTTACTGCTGAACTTTACCATGTTAATAAAGCGGAACGTGAAAAAAAATCTAAAGAACTTCTCGAAATATTTGGATTATTTGAACGAAAAGATAACAAGGCACATGAATTTTCTAAAGGTATGAAACGACGGTTGACACTAGCAATGGGGCTTGTCAACAGCCCTAAGCTTTTATTCCTTGATGAACCCACTTCAGGACTTGATGTTCAGAGTAATCTCATAATTCGTGACGTTGTTGCTGATCTTACCCAAAAGGGCGTAACTGTTTTTCTAACGACTCACAATATCGAGGAAGCAAATGTAATGTGTGATCGGGTTGCCATCATCAACAAAGGACAGATTGCTGCCATCGATGCACCAGAACAATTGAAAAAGACTATCGAAAGCGTCCAATCTGTGGAGGTGGCATTTGATAAACGCGGGCTGGAACAAATGGATGAACTTCGTAAGCTCCCCTTCGTCAACGAAGCACGGAAAGAAGGCGATAAAATCAAACTCTATACTGAAGACCCATCTGCAATCATTGAAGAAGTAATGACGTATGCTAAACAAAAAAATTTGAAAATTATCAGTATCAGTACACTCGGTCCAAGCCTTGAAGATGTATTTATCAAACTGACAGGACTGAAAGCGAGAGTAGGAGCAGCGTATGTCAGTGATTAGTCAAAACTTCGGAATTGAACGTGTATTAAGAGAACTTTCCGCTGCTTGGGCAATTGCCAGAAAAGATATGCGAACCTATTACCTCAAGCCAAACATCATCGTTTCCGGCATCCTCTTCCCGCTCTTCATGTTCCTTGCCTTTGCCATCGGGAAGAACGCCCCGCCCGGCACCCTGATTCCAGGGCTGATCGCGATCACCCTCCTCTTCTCTGCCTCCTCAATCGAGCCGGTATCGATCCCCATCGAGCGGCGGGTAAAGACGTTCGACCGGCTGCTCTCGGCACCGATTTCGCTCCATTCATTGGTCTTCGGCGAGAGCCTGAGCGGTTTTCTCTACAGTCTTGGCATCGCGTGTCTTCCGCTCGTGATCGGCGTCATCCTGTTCAGCACATCAATTGTCTATGCTCTGACTTTGGTGGTTGCCATGGCGCTAACCGCGTTCTGTTTTGCAACGTTAGGCACACTTTTTGCCGCTTATCCAACAGAAAATGTTGGAGAAGTGATGTCGATGCTCAACACAGTCAGGCTGCCGCTTATCTTTATCTCCGGTGTCTTTATCCCGATATCAGCCATGCCACAGATCGGCCAAGAGATCGCATTTTTCTCCCCGCTCACTTATGGAAACGACATGATCGAATATGCGTATACCGGGACGTCGCTCTTTTCGCCGCTTCTGGATATCCTGGCGCTGCTGATCTTCATCCTGATCTTCCAGTTCGTTGCAAATAGACTGTATAAAAAATTTAATACGTGATTTAAAGGTTGATTATTAACAAAATATTTTGAATTATAAGGATTCCATTAGGTATTTATCGTCATGAATAAACCATTCAAATGTAAAATAACATTGCGGTTTCGCAATAATCGTCCCATAATTAATATACACAGGTATTTTGATGGCAACAGTCTTGATTGTTGATGATGATCCAAACATAACCGACATATTTCAGATTTTCCTCACCAATGATGGACACAAAGCGATAACTGCATCAAATGGAAAAGATTGCTTTGAAATGTTAGCGAAAAACAAACCTGATGTGATACTTCTTGATATTATGATGGAACCTATGGATGGATGGGAAATTCTTTCAAAAATAAAAGAGAATCCTCACACTTCATCGATTCCAGTGGTTATGGTCACTGGAAAACCTTTAGAAGAACAAGATTGTGAAATTTATGGCAATCTATTTTATGATTATTTAATGAAACCAATACGACGTGCACAATTATGTGAAGTTGTCCGTTGCGCCCTTAATCAGAACTAAATCTCAAATTCAAAATTCTTTTTTGTGATGCAATAAGGTATTAATTTACTGAACGGTAACGAATTGGTCATGAAACAATCATTTGGCGCACGCACAATTGCATATCCTTTACCAGTCTTTGTTATCGGAACTTATGATCATACTGGGAAACCAAATGCTATGGTAGCTGCATGGGGAGGTATATGTTCCTCAGATCCGCCGAGTATCTCTGTTTCTATCCGCCCAACTCGATATACCTACAGGAATCTAATGGAAAAGCGAGAGTTCACAATCAATATTCCATCAGTAGATTATATGGCAGAAACCGACTATTTTGGGATCGCTTCAGGAGAGGATAAAGACAAATTTGCTCAATCGGGTCTGACACCCGTCCGATCGACGATTATCGATGCACCTTTTATCAAAGAGTTCCCTGTTATTCTTGAATGTCGAGTTATCAATAAGGTCGATATCAAAGCGCATGTTCAATTCATTGGTGAAATACTTGATGTTAAGATCGATGAATCAGTACTCGGTTCTGATGGGAATCCCGATCTTGTAAGAATTAAACCTTTTGGTTTTGATGTTGTGCGTTCTGAATATTTTGCTATGGGGCCAAGTATAGGGAAAGCATTTGCCTCAGGAAGGAAATATATCCGATAATTTACTTTTTTATGTGTAGATGCGGGGTTATAAAATGAAACAATCACGGATGGTTAAAATCGGAGATTTAGCAAAAAATTTTTCACTGAAAGATGAGAATGACAAAACTTTTGATCTTTTTGAGAACATAGGTAAGAGAATTCTCCTCTCTTTTCACCCTCTTGCATGGACTGAGTATTGCGCTGCGCAGATGGTATCGCTTGAAAAAAACCTGAAAGTCCTCGAATCACTAAATACCGTTGCAGTAGGGATTAGTGTCGATTCTATTCCGTGCAAAAAAGCGTGGGCTAAAAGCCTTAGGATCGAGAATACTCCTTTACTCTGTGATTTTTGGCCTCATGGAAAGATAGCTCAGAGTTATGGTATTTTCAGAGATGCAAATGGGTTCTGCGAAAGAGCAAATATCATTATTGATGAAAAGCAGAAGGTTGTGTTTGTTAAAATCTATCCAATTCATAGCGTACCGGATATTCAAGAAGTAATTAATTTCTTAAAAAATCTTAAAAATTAATAAGAACATTTTTTTTCATTCCACATCGAAAAATAGATCATGACAATTGAATCTGATGCGGTTAAATTGGTCGCTGGGATTGATGCCGCACTTTACGCGTCAATAGCACTTATGGTAATAGCTGGAGTGATGTTCTTGGATGCGTGGGCATGAAGAACGAGCAACAAAACATTAATTAGAAGGGTAATTCTTCAAAAATTTTTATATTAATCTTGCATTCCTAGAAAGACTAGCTTCCTACTTTCACACCACACGTGGATGTGATGTTATAATGTGTTCCTACCCAGCCTGATCCGTTACGGAAGATCTATTATGATTGAGAAAAGTGCATTGAAAAAGATCGCAGATCGTTGGGCACGAGGAACTTACGCGCTAAGAAAAGATGACCAACTTTACGGACATAAGCTCGTAGAGCTTTTGCGGCGTAATTATTCCGTAAACCTAGTACCATTTGAAGACCCATTAGACGCCGCAATATTTGTAGTCCTTGTAGATCTTCTTAAAGAGATGGAGATAACCGGTGCAATTCGAATTTTAAAGACACCAACCGGACCAGACACTTTGACAAAATAGGAGTGAAATATTGCTGATAAAGACTCTGTGCCTTCGCAAGAATTTACTCTCCAATCACTGTACAAAGTACAGTCCGTTCACGTCCTGCATTTACATCCAGTTCGAGTAACACTATTTGTTGCCAAGTACCACATGCCAGATTTCCGCCCTCCAGCGGGACGGTTATCGAAGGTCCTACAATAGCCGCCTTTACGTGTGACCTCCCATTACCATCGCCCCAGCGTGAGTTATGAGCATAATCAGCGTTTTCAGGTGCTATAACGGCAAGTGCCCGTTTAAGATCCGAAAGTACTCCGGGCTCAAATTCAATGGTTGTGAGTGCCGCTGTAGAATGTTGGACAAAAAGATGAATAAGTCCATCTTTTACTTTACTCTCTGCTACAATCTTCTTTATATGAGAAGTTAGATCTATGATATCACCTTCACGTTGAGAAGTGACATAAAACTTCTTTCGAAACATTAGAATCACCTTTATTTGATCTCATCTTGAAAGAAAAAAAACAATTCCATCCTAGGGGTGGTGGAATTATTTGGTTCCAAACTTAGTTAAACTGAAAAAGTACTAAAAAATTTTTGAGTTTAAATTCAGCTCATTCTTTGTTTCTTCAGGAATTACCTCCCCGCTTTCGACATCTGGTGGGACTACTACAACACCAACAAGTCGATCATTCTCTTCTGGTCGCATGACCTTAACTCCACGTGTCCCTCTGCCTCGGGTTGAAATCTCTGAGACTTTTGTGCGGAGAACGACACCTCCCGCCGTCATTACAACGATTTCATCGCTATCAGAAACAGCGAGGGACGCGATCACGGTAGAATCACGATCTGTTAGGATATTAATAACGCCACCAGTTCCTCTACCGTGTCCTCTGAATTCATCGAATTCAGTTCGTTTTGCAAATCCGACATCAGTAACTGTAAGAAGATGATCCTTTTCGACAAGCGTAATTGCCTGAATTGTATCCTCACTTTTCAGCCGTATACCCCGAACTCCCTGTGCATTCCGACCGACAGTCCTGACCGTTTTTTCGTGGAAACGCAAGCTGCGCCCGAACTTAGTAGTAAGAACGATTTCCTTTGTGCTGTCCGTTTGGATTACATCAACAAGCTGATCTTGATTTTTAAGCTTTATCGCGTTCGTTCCTACTGAACGGGGGTTTGAGAATTCATCCTGAGTGATTTTGATAATTTGCCCAAGTTTGGTCACAAACACCAAATACCTATCATTACGAAACTCGCGGATTGGAATAACAGTTGTGACGATCTCGCTCTGGAGATCGAGAAGATTTACAATTGGTTTGCCTTTAGCAACCCTTGAGCTCTCTGGGATATCATAAACCTTGAGCCAGTAGACTCGCCCGAGATTAGTAAAACAGAGAAGGTAATCTTTCATACCAGCGACAAAGACCGAGTCAACAAAATCCTCTTCTTTTGTCGTCATGCCAGTAATACCATGCCCACCTCGACGTTGTTTACGGTAGGTATCCAAATCGGTACGTTTAATGTAATTGGCAGTGGTAAGTGATACTAATACCGTTTTGTCTTCTATTAGATCCTCGTTAGAAAGGTCACTGGTATCAAGTGCAATCTGTGTCCTTCTCTTATCACCAAACTTTTCAGCGACCTCAAGAGTTTCTCGGCGGATCTCATTCCTGATATTTGATTCGGAAGAAAGGATTTGATTAAGACGCAAAATCTCCGTTTCAAGTCCTTTTTTCTCATCAATAATCTTCTGTTGCTCAAGAGCCGCAAGTCGACGCAGCTGCATGGAAAGGATCGCATTAGCTTGTATCTCATCGAGTGCAAATTTCATTACGAGAGCAGATCGAGCATTCTCAACGGTATCAGAAGCACGGATGGTTGCTATGACCTGATCGATCTTAACAAGGGCAATCAAGAGCCCATCCAAAATATGAACTTTTTCCTGCGCCTTTTTCAAGTCAAACTCAGACCGGCGTCGTATCACTTCGATTCTATGCTGAACAAAGCTCGCAAGGAGACTATGAAGATTAAGAACCTTCGGTTGGTTGTCAACAATAGCGAGGTTGATGACCCAGTAACTTAACTCAAGTTGAGTATGCTTATAGAGATTGTTAAGGATTACTGGCGCCATTGAACCTTTACGAAGTTCAAATACAACACGGATGCCCTCTTTATCGGATTCGTCACGGATATCTGATATACCATCAATCCGCTTTTCCTTAATCATCGTGGCAATATTTGCAATCCACTGAGCCTTATTCACCTGGTAAGGTAACTCTGTGACGATAATGCGATCCCCTCGATTCCCACTCTCAGAATCTTCAATATTTGCGACCCCGCGGACGATTATATGACCTTGCCCGGTAGTGTATACGTCCCTTACACCTTTTGTACCCATCAGGAGACCCCCTGTTGGGAAATCTGGACCTTGCATGATCTTCAACAGTTCGTCAACAGATACCTGCGGGTTTTCAAGATATTGGATGACAGCCCCACATACTTCCTTGAGGTTATGGGGAGGCATTTTGGTGGCCATACCAACTGCAATCCCATCTGAACCATTGATTAGTAAATTTGGAACTTTGGCAGGAAGTACAACGGGTTCCTTGAGAGACTCATCAAAATTTGGGACGAACGTTACAGTTTCTTTTTCTATGTCACTGAGGAGCTCTTCTGCAATAGGATTAAGTCGAACTTCAGTATATCGCATTGCGGCTGCGCCATCTCCATCAACAGAACCAAAGTTACCTTGACCTTGTACAAGAGTATATCGATACGAAAAAGGTTGTGCCATCTTGACAATGGTATCGTAAATTGAGGTGTCGCCATGAGGATGAAACTTCCCCATCACTTCTCCAACAACCCTGGCACTCTTTTTTGTAGGCTTATCACTAGTATTACCCATTTCCCACATCGCAAATAATGAACGGCGATGAACGGGTTTGAGCCCATCCCGAGCATCAGGAATTGCACGCCCAATGATGACACTCATTGCATAATCGATGTACGAGGTCTTCATCTCCCTTTCAATGCTAATAGGTTCGACCCTATGTGAAATTGAGAGAACTTCAGTAGACCCAGAGTCTTTAGATGTCAAGGTTAATCACTTCTTTTGCATGGCGCTTAATGAAATCCTTACGTGCATCCACATCTTTACCCATCAGTGTCTTGAAGATCTCATTAGCTTGCATCGCATCTTCGATATTTACCTGCTTGAAGATCCGATGTTGAGGGTTCATCGTGGTGTCCCAGAGTTGGTGTGCATTCATCTCACCAAGACCCTTGTATCTCTGAATCGTGACACCTTTCTCACCCATCGCAGCAGAGAACTGTTTCATCTCTTCCTCTTTGTAGGCGTATTTCTCATCCTTTCCTTTTGCAACCCGAAAAAGAGGTGGCTGTGCAATATAGATGTACCCCATCTCAATCAGTTTTACCATATAACGGTAGAAGAACGTTAGAAGTAATGTTCGGATATGAGCCCCGTCTACGTCTGCATCGGTCATAATTATGATATGGTGATATCGGGCTCGTTCAGCGTCAAATCTTTCACCGACACCTGTACCAATCGCAGATATAAGCGTTTGAACCTCAGCATTTTTTAGTATCTGGTGCTCACCAGCTTTCTCTACATTGAGTATCTTGCCACGAAGCGGGAGGATTGCTTGGAACTTTCGGTCTCTTCCTTGCTTTGCACTACCTCCTGCCGAATCTCCCTCAACGATATAGATTTCACTTTTCGCTGGGTCACGTTCAGAACAATCAGCAAGCTTACCCGGCAATCCAGAACTTTCCAAAGAACTCTTTCGACGTGCGAGCTCTCGTGCATTTCTAGCTGCGTCGCGGGCTCTCGCAGCTGCAACTGCTTTTTCAACAATTATTGCAAGCACTTTTGGATTCTCGTCAAAATACTCGCACAGGGCGGTGTAAACAAGTGAATCAACAATCCCCCGAACATTGCTATTACCAAGTCGCATTTTGGTTTGCCCCTCAAATTGGGGGTTTGCCATCTTGACACTAATGACAGAAGTTAGTCCCTCTCGTACATCTTCCCCGCGGATTGCGAGAGTCAAGGAACTGTCTTTGACAAGGTTGTTCCGTTTAGCTACCGTATTGATCGATTTCGTAATTGCACTGCGGAACCCTTCGAGGTGCGTTCCTCCTTCACGGGTATTGACACTATTAACATATGAGTAAATCTTCTCATCATAACCAGTGGTATATTGCATTGCCACCTCGAGCTCAATTTTATTCTCCTCATCTGTTTTTGTTATGTCAATCGGGATGGGATGAAGGCTTTCAGATCCCTCATTTAAATATTTCACAAACTCTGAAAGACCTCCGTCGTAACAATATGATGCTCGGTCACCAGTGCGGTAATCGGAAATTCTTATTGTGACTCCGGAATTTAGGAATGCAAGTTCACGGAGACGATGAGCGAGAACATCATAATCAAATTTTGTAGTTTCAAAGATGGTACTGTCAGGGATAAACGTGATTCGGGTTCCAGTCATCCGGTAACCGAATTCTGCAAGGAATAGTCGCCTGTTTTCACGCTCGATCTCATCATGAGTTGCGGGAATTGTTGTGACATCCTGCTGACCTGGGCGAGCATCTTTTGGCGATTTGCGGGCAAACAGAGCTGGGTTTCCATACCATTGTTGATAGCGAATAAGCATTTCATCGAGCGTCTCTTCCCGCTGAGAGAGGGAAGAGACGGTTTTACCCAATGCAAACTGCATATCGTAAATATTTCCATCACGGAATACCCGTGCAAAAAGGTGGGCAGACAGAGCATTTACTACCGATACTCCAACACCGTGAAGCCCTCCTGAAACCTGATACGTGGCCTTATCAAATTTACCACCCGCGTGAAGTACAGTCAGCACCACTTCAAGAGCACTTTTTCCGTTCTTCTCCATCTTATCAACGGGTATACCACGCCCGTTATCATCAACCGTAACTGAACCATCAGAATTGATGACCACATCAATTAGCGTGCAAAATCCAGCAAGTGCCTCATCTATAGAGTTATCCACAACTTCATACACAAGATGGTGTAGTCCGCGTGTATCGGTGCTCCCAATATACATGGCAGGTCGCTCCCGAACTGGAGATAAACCTTCCAAGACCGTTATGTGGGACGCATCATAAGTATCGTTCAAAGATGACCCCCTTTCAAAAAAATCGCGCAAAAACCTGTGCGTTTCACAATAATTATTGGTTTTATAAGGATTTAAGGGTATGGCACCGACGTAAAAATTACTAAAAATTTTGGGTCAAAACCCAATAATGTTTATGACATGGCATTTACACAAAAATTTAACAAAAAATTAGCGAATTGGATACACTTCAATTTGCGAATTTTTAGGTTATAGCTTAATGATATGTCCCAATATCAGGGTCTTTAATTCCTAGAGCTCGGTCAATCGCAAGAACAAGATTATTGAGTGCAACAATTACATCATGTGCATCTTCCTTATCCATTGTACCAGGTTGGTGCCAGATAACCTTCTTACGCAATACAGTTACCAATTGATCCACTTCCGTGTCTTTGAACTGATCTGGTACAACAAGTCCTTCAAGGTGATCGGCAGCGCCAAACCATGCTTGTTCCGGCGGGAATGCAAAGTGTTTTGCAATCAGCATGATGCTGGTGATAAACCCATGTCCGAATGAATTTGCCATGAAGAGATGATGGGGCAGGAATATAAAAAAGGGATGGTCTAATAGAGACGGACTGTGGTCAGCCATATAACGAATGGGACGGTTATGAAAAAAGCAAGACAGATCACAAGAAACGTCCAGTCAATCGCACGGAGCGGTTTTTTTAGAATGAAGATATGGCTTTCTTTCCCATACCCCCGGCAGAGCATGCTTGTGTAGACGCGTTCACCCTGCTGGTACGACCGAATGAAGATGGTGCCAACGGTATAACCGAGCTGTTTTATCCGGTAGCGATATGACAGTGCAGAGTTGAACGGATCAAAACACCGTGTGGCAAGCGATTCATTGATCTTCCGGTACATATAGCCGAATACAAAGAGATAACGGATCATCATGCCAAGCGTGAGAGCAAACTCTGGAGGCAAACCCATGCGCCCAGCACCTTCGAGCATATCATGGAGCTTTGTCGTAGATGAGAGCAGAATGATTGCCGAGACACAGACTATAAACTTCACCAACAGAATAGCAGCAAACTCGATTGATTCGGCATATATGTGGATCCCAAAGGGAAGATTTGCGATTACGTGAAATACTGGATAATATCGATTGGTAAAAAAGATCTGGAAGAGGATGATAAAGAGCCCGAACGGGAGCACCATCAGCAAGCGCTTTGCATAGACGGGCACAGGAAGCAAGGAGAGAGTCCAGAGAATTGCAAAAAAGGCAAAAAATATCAAACCAACGGTAAAGACAACAGGCGTATATGGAAGTGCAACCATCGCAATGATCAGCGCAAGCATGCTTACGATCTTCACGCGTGCATCAAGCCGATGGATAACACTGTTTTTATACGCCGTTTTTTCAATGTAAAAGAGTTCTTCGATCATTACTGGGGAGTATCTTTCTGGGGACCCTTGTATGCACGTATCAGCGCCTGTTCAGCATCCTCATAGGTGTATGCCATGGGTATAGGAACACCATTTTTCTGGAGCGAACGGATAAGCTTTGGCAGAACCGGGACATCAAGACGTATGGATTTGAGCATGTCAGGCTGTAAGAAGATGTCTTCTACGCTACCCTCTGCGACAAAAAGCCCCTTGTTCATGACATATACGTAATCTGCAACCTCAGCAACCATCGAAACATCATGAGTGGAAAAGATTACCGTCATACCGTACTGTTTTGAAAGGGAGTTGATGAACGTGATAAGGTCATGAACGCCCCTGGGGTCAAGACCGGCGGTGGGTTCATCAAGCACGAGGACTTCAGGCTCCATCGCAATCACGCCTGCGATTGCGACCCGTTTCTTCTCACCACCACTTAGATGGTGTGGCACCCGGTGGGCAAGGTCTTCGATCCCAACGAGCTTGAGCGCTTCATGCACTCGGTGGTGGATTGTTTCCTCGTCGAGTCCAAGGTTGGTGGGGCCGAACGCGACATCCTGTTCTACAGTCGGTGAAAAGATTTGGTCATCGGCGTTCTGGAATATGATCCCTACAAACTTCCGCACCTCACGGATATTATCCTGAGTGATTGGTTCGCCACGGATCAAGACCGAACCTGAGGTCGGTTTGAATATCCCGTTGAAACATTTAAAGAGCGTACTCTTGCCGGCGCCGTTTGATCCGATGACAGCTATACGGGCATTGCGAGGAGCGACGAAGTTTACAGAGTGTAATGCCGTTACGTTGCCGGGATAGATGTAGGTGAGATTGCGGGTCTCGATGAGGTGCATGAGGAAATCCGATTAGTATTGGATTTTTTTACAAAAAAAATCCTCTCAATTTTTTCTGGTAATGACCCGGCTGATACCAAAACCAAGAATGAAGAGCACAAGCACACCAAAGATTATTGCAAGCACTTTTCCCGGTTTGTCCAGTCCCGGTAGGGTATAGTCAGGAAGCGGTGCAGCCCATGAGAATGTGTTGCCGGTCTTTTCTGCGACGGCCACTTCTGCCAAAACTGCCTTTGATTGGTCAATATGGACGATATTTGTGTCTTTTACCCCGTATGCGGAAAGGAACGTGCTGTCCAATGCGTCAGGATACGTGGATGCATAATACGGTGCAAAGATCGCAATTGCTAGTGCTACGGTAATACCTGCAACGATGATCATATCCTTTGCCTTACCTGTTTTCGCGGGACTTTCGCAACCAACAATATCTGGGCGTGCAAGGATGATGAGTGAGAGAGCAAATGCAGTGACACCACCTTCAATAATCCCGATGACGGCATGGTAAACGCCCATACTGACAAGGGCAAAGGCAGCCGGCACGGTGCCTGCAACAGCAAGCTCAACCGCACAGACAATCGATGGAATAAACACCGATATCCAGCCTGCTATAAACGCCGCATAAAACCGGTTGTGGAAGACTGTGTTGATGGATCGGTACGTGTAAAACCCGAAAAATCCCGCCAGAACACCCATATTGATGATATTAGCCCCCATTGAAGTAATCCCTCCATCACCAAAGAAAATGCCCTGAAGCACAAGGACGAGCGTAAGAATAAACACAGCGGCAAAGGGTGAACCAAGCACGATAGCAGCAAGCGCGGCTCCCACAACATGCCCGCTTACGCCACCGGGGATAACAGAGATCGGGAGCGCCATATTCAGTGTCTGGATAGCGAAGATACCAGCGGCAAGCACCGCAACAAGCGGCACTTTTTCCTCGCTCATCTCACGTTTTGCCCAGCGTAGCGAAAGCACAATGAAGACAAGTGCGATGATCCAGTAACCGATAGCCTGTGAGATTGGGAGGAAGCCGTCGGGGATGTGCATGATGTGAACCTATAAGTTATTACTTTTCTTAAATTATGTAACACTGAGTAGTTAAAAAATGTTATGATTTAATATTCAGTTTAAAAAATGTTAATTTTTTTCATAATAATGTTGTGATTATATTTTATTATTGGATATCATTGAATCAATCGTTCATTACCAAGACTATAAAAGCAGAGATTACACCAAATCTTCATGCCATCAGCGAAGAAAACAAAGAAGACAGAGATAGAATGAACAATAATTTGACGAAAAAATGATGTGAGTACTGTGCCAACAACGACATTTTCCGAACATATCCCAGATCTCGATCTGATTACATGGTACGCAGAAAATAACAAATCGGTATTTGCATTTATGAGCCCTTGGACAAAATTCGCTATCCTTACATTACTTGTAGTTCTTGTTACAGTCCTTCATTCAATAATTTTGTTGATATCAATTTACGTGGCGGTTATCTGCATTTATTTGATAGCAGGATTACCTGCAAAAAAATTAATATTGTGGTATACACTTCCAATCTTATTTGTTTTCTCGCTTATTGGAATTCTTGTATGGGGTGAGCCAGGATTTCCACTTATTTCACTTAAAATATTTGGGCTCACTGCGATTTTGACTGATAAAGGAGTTCTTATAGCCATTTCACTTTTAATAAAAGCACTTACTATGGTCACATTCTCTCTTTTCATTCTCATGACAACACGGTACTCATATCTTGCGACTGTAATCGAACGGATTTTTCCTGCACCACTCGACCAGATCTTTTTGCTTTCATACCGATTCCTATTTCTTACAATTTCAATGACAGCAGCAATGCTCAAAGCAGTGTGCTCCCGTGGTGGTGGAGTCATCTATAGTATTCGCATGCAAGGGAAAATTTTTGCAGAAGTTTTTGCACTTGTTTTTATTAGATCATTTGACAGGGCAGAACGTGTACATAAAGCAATGATAGCGCGGGGCTACAAAGGTCATTTTTCAATGAATAACGAGGTTCCTGCCCCTTCGCAATATGGTATGATCAGTATTGTTATTTTTTCAATTATTGTAATTGCAATCTTGATTGCTTCTCAACTAAAGTGGGGATTGAATATTCTATGACTTCTCTAAAAACACCAACCCCAGATCAGCTCTGCTTTCAACCCCCAACTGCTTTAAAAGAGTTGATCCATGTTGATTGCGCAAGTCATGTTTATCCAGATGGTACTATCGGTATTCACCAGATGTGTTTTCGAGTATTTGAATCTGAGATTGTTGCACTTTGTGGTCCAAATGGTTCCGGGAAATCTACCCTTATCGAACATTTAAATGGCCTATTGACTCCATCTGAAGGAAAAATTGTTGTTCGAGGGAGATTGATTGGCAGTAAAGAGGCAGCAGATCTTTGGAAAGATGTTGGGATAGTCTTTCAACGCTCTGATGATCAGCTCTTTGCTCCGACAGTACTTGATGATGTGATGTTCGGCCCAATCAACATGGGAATACCATATGCTAATGCAAAATCTGCTGCACTTTCAGCACTTAAAGCGGTCGGGGCTTCGGATCTAGTTCATAAATTACCGAATTTCTTAAGTGGTGGGCAAAAAAGACTGATCTCAATCGCTGGCATCCTTGCAATGAAGCCTAAAATTATTGCATTAGATGAACCCACTTCTGATCTCGATCCACTACATAGCGATATTATTGAGCGGTTAATCCTTGAACTTAAAAACAAATTTACTATCAGCGTCGTCATTGCAACGCATGATCTCGATTTTGCTGCACGAATAGCCGACAGAGTATGTCTTGTAAGAAGAGGTTCTATTTGTGCTGAGGGATCTCCAGCAGACATGTTTTATAATGACCGGTTAATAAATGGTGCAGGATTGCAACCACCTACTGTCGTTCAACTCTATAGAGCAATGTGTATAGAAAAAGGCATATCTGCTACTGAACGTCCTTTGACAATTCAACAGTTAGTAGAAGTGACTAGTAAAAAAATCGTTGAGTAAATACAATGGCACATATTCACCTTGAAGATGGTTCGTTTACCTTGTTTTGGGTTATAGTGTGGTGGTTATGCGCACTTGTACTCATTGGATCTGCACTTTTTCTACTGCGTATAAAGAAAACGAAAGATGTTAAAAAAATTACAATGGCTGCATTTGTAACAGCCGCCTCTTTTGCTATATTCCAAGTACAAATACCTATTTTTGGTGGTGTCCATCTGAATCTCACACCGCTCATTGGTATTCTTGCAGGACCAGTTTTTGGTACTCTTATTGTTTTTATTGTCAATATCATGTCTGCAGCAATAGGTCATGGGGGATGGGGATTAATTGGAGCAAATGTATTAGTTAATTTCTCCGAAGTAATTGTCGCATATCTCTCTTATAGAGGATTGAAAAAAGTGACTTCCAGTCTATTTTTCCGTGCAGGAATTGCAACCTTTGTAGGTTTAATATGCGGTAATATTGTGATGATTGCAATCATCCTTATATCTGGTATCCAAGGTATCACCCAGAGCACACTTCAAATTCTTACAGGGCTTTCATTACTCGCTGCTGTGAATATGGGTGTTGCGGTTATCGAGGCTTTTATTACCGGTCTGATTGTTGCATATATCGGAAAGGTACGACCTGATATACTCGAAGGTACTGTTTCATGACACTATTCAAAGATAAGAAAGGGATCATTATTTTTGGAGTAATTGTTGTCATCATTGTTATCGTAGCCTTGACTGCGTACAGTATGACTGGCCCAATGGGTATCGAAGAGAGATTTAATCATGCTCTTGGACTCCCAATAAATCAGGAAGATCACGGAAACAACTGGTTTGGATTTTCCATTGAGGGAAATACCCTTCTTTACGGGATAATACTGGCAGTACTTATAGTTGCCAGTTTTGTATCATACAAATATCTCAAAATATAAAATAAAACACCTTTCTGAGACGTGAGAGACCTTAATTCAATATAAAAAAGATTCTAAAAAAATTACACAGATTTTATTTGTTCTTTAAAGATTGACCTAAACCTAGACCGCATCAAAGTGCTCATTACAGTAAATATCGAAGGGTTGCGCATCAACTTTTTGATAAGAGGAACGGGATTATCCATATCTCCATATTTGATGATGGCCTCGATTATATCCGGATCATTCATTGCACAGATTAGACGATCGATATCTTCAGAGTTCAACTGTTGTCGCAGCTTGAAAAATCGAAGCCCTGATATCAGCATATCACCAAAGTCTGCCTGCCATCGATGTTCATATTGGGCAAGAAAATTATCATCAAATCTATCCTGCGAACAAGCTGCGACAGCTACAGAGGCAGCATGGCGAGCAGATCTTACGCCAGTATAGACTCCACCACCGGATGTTGGTTTTACAAAACCTGCCGCATCACCCACAAATAGTGTGCGATTTCCGTATGTTTTAGGCATAACACCCAAGGGGATGGTTCCTGTCACAAGATTGGTAAAAACATCACCGAATTTTTTCCGGAATGCATTGAATCGTTCCATAACGTTTGTCTGACCACATAACCCAATTCGTACTCTGTCTATCCCTATCGGGATCGCATAACCAAAAAATTCTGGCGAAGCATCAGGGTAGATTTCAACAAAACGCAGATCCATGTCAAATTTCATGTCTGCCTGAATACCGGCAAGATAGATATTGGACCTTTTCATTTGCATTAATCGAGCAACCGTGCTCCTTGGACCGTCAGCAGCAATTAGAATATGATAATTAAATTCCCTCTTCCCGTGAATTCCTTGAGTTCGTACAGATGTGCTATTAAGATCAAAAAGGGCAGTTTTTGTTAGGAATTCTGCACCTGCATCAGCAGCTGCTATTGCCATTTCTTTGTCTAAAACACCGCGGTCTACAACAAAGGCTTTTGTTTTTTTTGCATCAAAGTGAAGAGCATTATCTTTACTTGAGATCAGACGTGCTCCGTTCACGGTATTGAGAACAGAGTGTTGGGAAACTCGACACTCGTCGAATGCGGCTACAGAAAGCAGTCCCGCACATTGGATGGGGTAACCAATCGTTCCATGTTCTTCTATGCAAAGTGTCGAAAGACCCTTCTTTGCACACGATTGTGCGGCTGCGCAACCAGCTGGACCTGCACCAACAACGACAACATCATAGATCATTTCGACGATTCACCGAAAGTATGCCTCATCAAATAAAGGAAGGAAAAGTAAGGTGAAGAGTATCCCTCTTTTAAAAAACATTTTACTCCTTGTTTATGTTTACATGTCCTTTAATGGATTCCTCATGAATATACCAACCCATCAAGAGAGAGAATAACCCAAATACCATAGCGAATATCCCGAGAACCATAAGTATTGGATCTTTTAAGAGGATTGGAGCGTATATGTAAATTAAGATTTGAATGATGGCACATATGACAAACATCCCGATGATAATAGAGTATTTCGTTCTTGGTTGCGAGATAGCAAACGATATTCCTGTAAAAGCGATATAAAATGCCCAGCCGGCAATAATAAGGATAAAGATGATTTCAATTATGTTGTGAATAAAGAAGGCTACAATACCGATTACGAGAAGGAGAACAGACACTCCAAACCAAAACATCGTTTCCTCACTCGATGAGGTTGTGGCAAGAAAAAGGGATAGGAGAATCCCTCCAATAACAAGAACCCCAAAAATGGTAATAAACGTTCCACGTGTAATATCGGGAAAGAAAAGTGTAAGCAGCCCAAAAATTACCCCAATTAATCCTCGGATAATAAATGACAGCTTCGTATCCATACGCTACTCACATTCATTCTTTGTCTGCAGTTCGGGATTAATCTTTATCTATTAATGTAAGATCCCAATATTCTATTTTAAAATATACCCAAACTTGATTAAGTGGCATTCAAAGATCCGGATACTTTTTGTGCAAAATAACATCGATGAAACATGAAAACCGGTGCACGGACACGAATTTATTTTTAGATGTCATCGATAAAATGGCCCGTCTTTATTCAAACCAAAAAAATTGACTTTAAAAATTCGTTCTAACGCATATAGTATAGTGAAAAAGAGAAATGCATAGAGAATAAAACTCAATAAAAATCTACTCCAGCCACTAATTCCTATAATATTGACAATGTTATTAGAGATCCAATTAGCAATGATAATCGCTGTTAAGATTCCACAAAAAAACATCAACCATTTTTTAATTTTTTCAACTACCATGCATAAGTATCGACCCAATGACTAATAAGACTTGAATCAATAACGCCGTTTTTGAAATACCTTGAGCACAATGCTCATCACCTTTGGGTATAATCACACTGTATGACAGATCGAAACGAACCCAAAGAAATACCTAAGTTACTGGAAGATATCCAAGAAATTATTAATAGAGGACTTGATGTAGGAAAAACTGCCTCCATCCTGTATCTAATGGGTTGTCCTGTACCTGAAGAATCACTACTTTCTGAAATAAGATTGTATAGCGAATACCTCCCACTTGCACACGAATACCCCTTCACACAGGATCAGCGATACTTACACTTTTTATGGGAAGCCATGGAAAAATCACCTCTCTGTCTTGCAACAAACTTTACATTTCCGTTCCGGCGTATGATCGCAAAGAAACTATTCAAAAAATGTGGGAGTAATTTTTGTTGTGAAAATGGTGTCAGATTTAATTTTGGCCAGTTCATTGAAGTAGGAGATAATGTTTTTTTGAGCGCGGACACTTTTATTGACAGTAAAGGCGGTGTTAAAATTGGCAATTCCGTGGACATTGCGGAATATGTACGGATACTCACACATACACATTCTGAGTCAAACCATATGGAGCGGACATATGGTCGTGTAGTCATCGGAGACTACGTCAAGATTTATTCGGGTGCTACAATCTTATTCGGAATCAAAATTGGTGATCAAGCAATTGTTGCTGCTGGATCTGTTGTGACAAAGGATGTTCCGCCAAATCAAGTTGTTGCAGGTATTCCCGCGGAGGTTGTTCGTGAACGACATACCGAAGGAAGAGAACGCGACGAATTGAACCACCGCTGGTTGTATCAGGGTGCGTTTCAGGACGAATGATTATTGTTCAATAATAAATCAAAAAGAAATAAATTAGGAAAACTTCCTATCATCATTTCTTGATTTTTCTAGGAACAGGAATATAAAAGATTACGGTGTATTTTTCTTCTATAGGTCATTTGCATGAACACTCTTTGTTGCGTTTGCAGGAAGGTGAAAATATGATTATCATTGTGAGTGATGACATAGCCGAGGTGGAGAATATAAGTACCCACCTCAAACAAAAAAAATTCTTATTTTCAGTTGCTTCAAATGCAGCTAAAGCTCTTGAAACAGCGAATTCAGATCTTACTAGTCTATTTCTGATCGATTCAGAAAGTTCATCCTTTAATGGATTTGAACTTTGCCGAACATTAAAAATTGATAAAAAACTATCTCAAATTCCGGTCCTTATTCTTATCAACCTAACAAGTGTTAGCATATTGCTGAAAGTCCTTGATTGTACTGCTGATGCATTTATTGCAAAACCATACGATCCCCAAAACCTAATATCTACAATTTCTGACCTGCAAAGAGCTCGAACCGAGGAGATAATTCCACACGGAGTAACAACACGTTTTGTGGTCTCAGAGGACGGACAAAATTATTCCGTTGTTGCAAATCGTCGTCAGCTGCTGGAGTTTTTACTTACTTCATTTGAATCTGCGGTTCGGATTCGCAATAATCTAGAGCAGATGCGATCTGAAATGCAGAATGAAATTAAAGATCTCAATACTCGTCTTTCAACGCTTAGTGCTGAACGAGATTCAACTGTCCGCAACCTTCACGATGAATTGGAGGAACGCAATCGTACGATAGGAAAGTTGAATTCCTCTATACAAGAAAAAGATCAACACACAATTTTACTGGAAACGCAAATAGAAAATTCACTAGATGATTTAAAAAAGATTCAACAACAATTCGAAGAAGAACATAATCTTCGTATAATCAAAGAAACCGAATTGGCAGCGCTCCGTGAACAATATCTAAACGCTCAACAATTTCTTGACGGTGCATCACGAGATATTGGTGTTTTGAATTCCGCGCTATCTGAAGAGAGAGAGAAAAGGAAAATACTTGAGGATCGTTTGAATGCAACTTTTCTCAATAAAGAGAGAGAAGAGACAATTATTGATACTCAGAACGAAAAAGAATCTTCTTTGCAAAATGAACCAAATATGGAAAAAAATACCGTTCAGAGCATTGATTCGATTGCACAAGAGGACGATATTTCAAAAAATTTTGAGATTCAAACAAAAAAACCCACTAATTCTAGTTCTCTAAAACCGATTGAACAACTCGAAGCAATCGAACCTGAACCCCTACTTCCCCCACCTTCAACAGTCCAAATGAAACTTCCAGAACCTGAAACGAGTCTTCCTTTATCTAAATCCACAACCACTCAGCCGGATACTAGTGTCAAAGAGCCCACAGAACCCAATGTTGTCCACGATGATACGGAACCAATTGATTCATCGGAAGTAAAAACGACAACTCAACAACAAGAAAAAATGGCAACTGATTGGACAGTTACCCGCGATCGTTGGTTCGACATGATCAAATGGGTTCATCACAATACAACAATTCCTGAAGATCAAAGAAAAGAACTCCTTGGAAACCTTGTCCATATGAGTAGGTTAATACAAAAAGGGAGACACCTTACCACCCGGCAAGAGGAATCTATCAGATCCATTTATGCTCAAATGCAAGATCTTGGATATCGTTTCCATTAATATCCATTTTTAGAACCAACAATGAGTCCTAATGATGTTATGAGATAACTTTGGACCGATATGAATACAAAAAATATTCTTATCACTGGATTACCTGGAAGTGGTAAAACCACACTTATCCGTAATATTGCACAAAATTTTGACAACTATAAACCTTTTGGGTTTTATACTGCCGAAATTCGATCTCAGGGAAAACGACAAGGATTTGAATTAGTGAGCTTATCTGGCAACCATGCCCTTCTCTCACATGTGAGTATCAAATTGCCAAATAGAGTTGGCAAATACGGTGTCGATATTGAAAGTTTTGATGCATTTCTTTCTGTGATACCTTTTCAAAGTGCTCACCATCAACTTATCATCATTGACGAAATTGGAAAAATGGAAGGTTTTTCTAATAAATTTCGGAACTTGATCCTTGAAATTCTTAGTTCTGATAACCTCTGTATCGCCACAATTGCGTTAAAAGGTGATAATTGGATTGAAAAAATTAAAAAAAGAACCGATGTAGAGATTTTCAGACTCAGATTCGAAAATCGTTTGGCTCTTACGAATCAGATTGTCGAGAAAATCCATAAAATACTTGATGAACGAAATTAATGAGTTTTTTTTGAAACTTGCCCCGACACAAACTTATTAAGTCCACATTTAATAAACGACCTTTAATTATGAGTGCCATCATTCAGGATGAAACACCAAGTGAAATAATCAATCCTGAACAACAAGAACAGATGAAACGAGCGGTTGAGAGTACATGTGAACTTTGCTTTGAGTATCAATCCATTTCTCTTTTAGAATTTCACTTCCTGACAACATTGAGACAAAACGTTCCGCTTTCTCCGAAACTGATTGAACGAAATTGTATAATTGTATGTCAATCGTGTCATAGACATATTCATGAACTTCCTGTTCCTGAGGTGAGATTAAAAAATATTATTTTGAAACGCTCTTTCACTACTCGGAAAGAAATTCTCAAAGCTCTTGGGTATAAGCCAAAACCATACTCTCCTCCAGACGATATCGACCCGTCACAAATTTTTGAAGGGTCATTCAATACGTGCCCTCCAAATTCATACCGTCTAAGTGGATAGGGATATAGGTCTTTAATTCATCTCACTATATTTCAGCAATAGATTAGTAAATAGCACATCCAGACCCGCCATGTTTTTCATGATAGCGTTGGTGATACTCCTCCGCACGCCAGAACGTTTGTGCTGGTATAATCTCAGTTACGATTGGATGTTTAAATCTATCCGATTTACTAATTCGTTCCTTGGATTCTTCTGCTGATTTTTTTTGTTCTTTTGAATGATAAAAAATAACTGAGCGGTATTGAGTACCAATATCCACACCTTGCCTGTTTGGTGTTGTGGGGTCGTGGATACTCCAAAATACATCTAAAAGTTTACCATATGAAATCTGGCTAGGATCAAAGATTAGGGCGACAACTTCGGCATGCCCTGTCATATTGGTACAAACATCTCTGTAGGTCGGTTCGTGTAATGTCCCTCCCATGTATCCTACAGCAGTATCCACAACTCCCGGTACTTTTCTAAATGCTGCTTCTACACCCCAAAAATAGCCAGCGCCAAATGTTGCTTTTTGACGATTAGAATTTGATGGCAAAATTTGAGTTGATGGCATTCTGTTCACTTCTTATCTTCATAGATGATTATGTATAGTAAATCTCACGATAGTGGCATCGTTTTGAAAAAATGTCATTTATTATCTGCTATACCTATTTGACAAGGCAGCACCTAAATTGTATATAATGGTTGAAGAGCCCGTCTTCAAATATAAACAGTGCCTAGTTTTGCGTAATGACATCAAAATGAGTTGTGGTAAAAAATGCGCCCAAGCAGCTCATGCATCTATCGGGGCGTATGAACATGCTAACAAAATCCTAAAAAAAGCTTGGTTATCCGAGGGGCAGAAAAAAGTTGTTCTTAAAGCCAATGATGAGCGTACACTTTACGAATTAAAAGTGATTGCAGAATACGCTGGTATTTCAACATCATTGATACAAGATGCCGGGATGACCGAAATTCCTCCAGGAACTATCACAGCACTCGGTCTTGGTCCCGCAAAGAGTGAAGATCTCGATCGGATAACTGGCAATCTTCCTCTCTTATGAGAAAAAGCCCATACTCTCTTGAGCAAGACTTGGGCATGCGCTTTTACGCGAGCAATTCCGATGGAATTGGGGGTACTCTTCGATCAAGGGCTGAAGATTTCCTTGTCGAAGAAATTCCATTGCCGGATACGGGCGGAATAGGACCTTATCTTCTCTGCCGTTTGACAAAGAAGAATTGGGAACAGCAACACGCGATAAAAGAGATCGCAAAAAGACTTGGGATTAGTTATCGCCGGATCAGTTGGGCTGGAACTAAAGACCGCCGAGCTGTAACTAAACAACTCATTTCATTGTATAATGTATCTCCAGAAGCATTGGAAAACGTTAATCTAAAGGATATTTCTCTTGAAGTTATACGACAACAGAACACTCGCCTTTCATTTGGAGACTTGCTTGGAAACCGGTTTGATATTTTAATTCGAGATGTAACTTGTCCTAATCTTCCTACAAGGTTAACCGAAATATCTGATGATATCGAAAAAGGGATCCCAAATTATTACGGAATACAGAGGTTTGGAGGTGTACGACCAATTACCCACCGTGTCGGTGAACATATTCTCACTGCTGACTATGAAAAAGCGGTTCTCACCTATATAGGACTTGCTTTTCCTCAAGAAGCAGAATCGATAAGGAATGTAAGAGACGAATTCAATCAAACGCGAGATCCAAAGACCGCTCTTCGGGAACTACCAATAGTGATGGCTTATGAACGGTCAATGCTCCAGCACTTACATAACCATCCAGATGATTATGCAGGTGCTCTTCAATCACTTCCCACAAAGCTCCTATCGATGTTTGTATCGGCATTTCAATCATATCTCTTTAACGAGGGAATCAGTAATCGTCTTGAAAAAAAAATTCCATTACATCTTCCATATCCTGGTGATCGGCTCATTTTTTCAAACGGAAAACAAGATATTGTTACTCAAGCTAATGCCAGAACAGCTGAGCAGCTTATCAAACGTAGAAGATGCGGCATAGCGATTTTTATGCCTGGTAAGGAACCTTTCGTCCCATTATCTGAAAGCGAACATTTCATAGTCAAACTTATGAAAGATCGCGGGATTGGATCGGAAAATTTCCGGAAAGCATCCGAATTTGTTCGGACAAAATTCGAAGGAGCACTCCGGCCCATTGGATTGCAAGCTCCAATTGATGTTTCAATTGAAGAATCTAATGTGCGATTGCGATTTATACTACCTCCAGGGCATTATGCAACCACTATTGCTAGGGAATTTATGAAAACCAATCCACTAAAAATGATTTAATGTATCGATGAATGACTCGCAAGCTTTTTTGCCCCATCTATTGCATCGTTCAAATTACCAATCTCGTCAACAATGTTAATCTTTACCGCATCGGCTCCACGAATAACCCGACCATCTTCAATATCGCTTCTAGCAATTTGACGTTGCGCCAAAACATCTGAAATAAAGTTCTCAAAGCTTGAATTCACGATTTTCTGTGCATAATCACGTTCTTCTTCACTGAGAGGTCGAGATGTTGATCCCATATCTTTCTTACTCCCAGATTTCACGATACTAACATTGTAACCTTCTCTATTCATCCACTGGCTAATATCTGGGAACGTCCACATCACCCCAATACCAGCCGTAAAGGTATCAGGATCAGCATAGATTTTGGTGGCATGCGCACTTACGTAATATGCAGCCGATGTCGCCATGTCACCCATTGACACAACGACAGGTTTTTTTGATTTTGCATATTCGAGATCCCCAATTATCTCTTGAGCGGCAGCAGGAGTACCTCCAGGACTATTCACCCGTAACACTATCGCTTCTACCATTGGATCATTGGCAGCATTCCGTAGCTCTTTGCCTACCTCTTCACTAGCTGCTATAGTGTCGCTAGAAGTGTCTCCAGTGACTAAGGTGCCTTCCATCCGTACCACAGTTACCCCCATTTTATCGGAATTTGTGAGATAGAAAACCGCAATTAAAAACCCAATAACAATGATGATTCCTAAAAGTACGATAAACAGCCACGTTTTAACAGATGAGTTCGGGACCGAAGTTGGAGTCGTTCCTTCATCTAGTGGAATCATGATAGTTATCCCTCACGATACAAAACATCGAACTCCGACACCAAGTTGCTGCCGCACATATAATATTTTTTAAGATTTAGCCGGATCATCTCATCTTCACTATTGATGTGCATTCCCCCAACTAATGAAGGGGTGTCTGAACCCCCGACGATAAAAGGTAAGTGAATGAGCCGAATTTCATCTACAAGCTTATGGTGGAGCATATGCCAGTTCAATGTGGGACCCCCCTCTATCATGAGCTTGTTGACATTAAATTTCTCCTTAAGAATTTTCATAAGGAGCGGGAGCTCAACGTGGTTTTTTCCAGCAACAATTATGTGAGCACCCCTATTTTTAATTGCGGCAACACGATCGGGAGGAGCGTTTTCACAGACAGCAATAGCAGTCGGGGCGTCTTTTCCGAGTACATTAGCATCGAGAGGGATGTCCGCCATACTGCATGGAATGACTCGTAAGGGACTTTTTCCAGGGATAAGACGGACTGTTAAATAGGAATTATCAATCCGTATTGTATTTGCACCGACCATAATCGCATCATATACCGCACGGGTCTGATGGAGGAGAATTTCAGTCTCAGGTGCCATGTATTTCATCAGAATCTTGCTTGAGGCACCCTTCTTAAGCGTAAGTTTGCCATCTGCTGTAATTTCTGACATCATCAGGACATGCGGACGATTGATTTTTTCTGACATGCCTTTTCTACACTCGTTTGTAGCATTGGTTAGGGCATATAAAGAAGGTGACGATGGTAAACCTATAGAATTAATTATATTCTATCATCGAAAAAAAATTACCACAACTATTAATGGCCTCAATTACCATGAATTGAGCTATGAATATAACGGCACTCCGGCCTAAATTTATCGGTTACCTTGAGCCGGTTGCTGACCTCTTTGTGAGAATCGGGATCACACCAAACCAGATATCAATCCTTGCATTGGCTGCTGGGATTTTATGTGCATTCTTTTATTATGAGGGTGCGTTTATCTGGGGAAGTTTAACACTTTTAATTTCAGCCATTTTGGATCTGGTAGATGGTATCGTTGCTAGAAAGACACGTGCACATACAAATTTTGGCGCAGTTTTTGATTGGATTGTAGACAAGTACGTTGATGCCTTAGCAATTCTCGGAGTTGGATTATCTGGAACTGCAATCGTAAGCCGAATTTACCCTATCTCGCCCATCGCTGACTACGCTATAGTCGCATTTGCTATCATTGGGTCACTTATGAATACGTTCATCAAACCCGTTGTATATGCGGAAATTGGGTATCGTGAAAAGATTGAAGGCAAGATCGATGACCCTCTTGAGGGAGTTGGATTTTTTGGGAGACCAGAGACCCTACTTTGTTTAATTGTTTTTGGTGTTATTGGTTACATTTGGGTGTCAATAATTATTATCGCGGTTTGTACAAACCTATCCGCCATCCAGCGAATTATCTACCTTTATAAAAAATTGCCTTGACCTCATTGTAATATAGCTGATATAGGTCATCAGCAAAGTTGCCTAATTTGGGAATAATCATGAACATGCCATATGCAATAGCAACTAACAGAACCAGTGCCAATAATTCGGCTATCACATTATGTGCCCAGAAGAAACTTTCATACCCAAACTCACCATTACTTGCAATATCTGGATAGTAGGGGAACCACTGTTCTGTATATGCCATAATCACAAAGACGTTGCGCAGTATGTTTAGAATGTAAATAGTAGGGGCAACAAGGAAAAATGTGTAAATTTTCTGTCGTTTTGTGGTTGGAACTGCAGCGGCAACTCCTAACATAATAGCGATACTCTGGATACCTGTGCATGCGAGAATAATTTCCACACGGAGACTATTCCGGGTAATGATGTTCCAATCTGCAAGCGTTACTGTGTGTCCGAGAACATTAAGCAAAAAAACCACTTGATCGACAACAACTCCAATTAACCAATGTCCAATAAACGGGACGTACTCAAAAGGCGCGTAAATTAGGAAAGCAACTGCTGCTGCTCTTGAAAGGTTGATTACACGAGTGTCATCACGAAGTAAATATTTCACGGTGATGTACAGAAATGGAACGGAAAGGGCCGCCATTACGGGATAAAGAAAGTTGTTGATGGAAAAGTAATACGGGAGCTCCGCAAATAAGAAAACGACGATAAATATCCAGCCGATGATTGCAGGATATTTCCTGAACCGCCCGGGTATCAGAAATGCTAAAAATCCTATACAGGAAATCAGCACCAGATACTCGATCATTAAACACATATTCTCGTCATACCAAAAAAAGGATTCTCAAAGAACACCCAATTCTCTGACAAAAAGAACAATCAAAATACGTTTTGGTATCATTTTTGGATTATCCAAGAATTAATGTTGTCTGGATGCGCATCAATGTAGCAATGTTCTGTCCCGAATGTAAAACAATGATGATTTCTTCTGGAGGTCAACTCAAGTGCCGTAAATGTGGATACATTAGGAACATCGATGGCGCTGACCAGATGACAAGGAAAAAGAAACGTACACATAAAGAGATTGTCATTGTCGAAGATGGGGGAAAGATGAAAACTCTACCGACGATCCAAATTAGATGCCCCAAGTGCGATAATAACCTTGCTGTTTGGTGGCTTCGCCAATTGAGAGCCGCCGACGAGAGTGAAGTAAGATTTTTCCGTTGCACTGAATGCGAGCATACTTGGCGCCAATATGACTAGGTAATAACCATATTTATACAATCGATTTTAAAAATCTCTTTAATCCTTTGTCCAATTCCTTTTTGATCTTTCAAAATAATACCCTTTCCTAGGAATCAAAAATTCATCCAATGTCCTCATCCTAAATGTGGTGCCCAGATTGTGGGCAGATTCAGAAAGACTAAATCGATCTATCTTTTATAAAAATCAACGCCATCCTATCAAATTTGGCGGTTCTATTCATCAATAGATTAATCAAGGCTCCCATTAATTTTATATTAAAATGTGAATAAAAAATGGTTAATCTAGGTTTAATTGGTGTTGGTGTTTCAGGTATAATCACTGGATTCCTTTTTCTCATTACCTTTAGTAATTGGATAAAAATTATTGGTTTGATAATTCTTTTAGTAGGTTTCCTCGCAATATTATTGGGATTTGCTTCTAACGGTTCTATACAAGGAACTCGAAGAGGATAAACAGAAGCTGGAACCTGTCGGGTGGGTATGCCCAAACTGTAAGCAATATGTGAATGTTGCTCTATGCCCTTCATTAAATTAAGTGCTCTTGTGATCTACAATGCTAGCATATTCCGCGATCGACGGAAATCGGAGGGGGGGGGTTCTTTTCCTGTTCTTTCCTGAAATAATATTCAATGACAAGATATTGCCGAAAATCCGTAGGTTGTAAAAATGGATTAAAATCAGCTATTTTGGCAAAATGCCTTTAATTCAGCTTTCTATCGGGATGTTCGCGATCTGATGCAAGACAGGTCTTTCACCACATATAGCACAGGCTATCTTCATTGCATCACCTTTTGCATGGCAACACTGCCTTGCAAATACTGATAAAAAAATCTTTCTCACATATTAATGTCAGCAGCCTGAATCGCGCAACCGCTCTGGAGGAACCAAATGAAATGACGCTGCGGTAATTTATCCTCGTATCTATTCAACTTCTGATTGATTGGAACATTTAATTAGCAAGAATTATATGAAAATGAGTTAATTAAATCGATTGAATATGATTCTCGATCAGGAAAAGATTGGGCGGATTAAAAATGCCCTGAAATTCTCCAAAAAGGGCATGAGCATCTCGGAGATTACACGGCAGCTCAAAATGAACCGGAACTCTGTGGCAAAATATCTCGAGATCCTCCTTATCTCCGGACAGGTCGAAATAAAGATATACGGGACTTCAAAGGTCTACACACTCTCACAACGGATGCCGCTGTCAGCGATGATGGACTTTTCCTCAGATATAATTGTGATGGTGGATTCCAACCAGCGGATCATACAAGTCAACGAACAACTGCTCCAATTCACGGGTATGCCGCGTGAGGAACTCATCGGCCAGACCGCTGATCAAACCGGGCTCAAATTCCTCATTGGGCTTCCTCTTGATGCTGTTTTTAAAGCGGAAAAGGATTACAAAACCGAATCGCTGGAAAGAAAATTACTCCAGAACGAGCACGAAATATACCTCAGTTACAAGTTGATACCTACCATCTTTGATGACGGAAATGAAGGAATCACCATCCTCATAGAAGACATCACGAGCCGGAAGACTGCGGAACGATCTCTTGTAGAAAGCGAGAAGATGTACCGGACGGTGATCGACAACATGCAGGACTGCTTCTACCGTTCAGATCACAATGGGAACCTGATCATGGCAAGCCCGAGCTGGGCACCCCTACTTAGATATGGCTCAGTCGATAATTTCTACGGAAAGAACATTGCTGAAAAATTCTACATGGAACCAGAAAAACGAAAAGAGCTCCTGGAAGTTCTCTCCAAGACCGGCTCGGTCAGTAATTATGAAGTGGTCCTGAAACACAAGGACGGGACCCCAATCCATGTCTCAATCAATAGCCATTTCTATTATGATGAATCCGGCAATGTGCTCGGGGTTGAGGGAATCGCCCGTGACATCACCGAGCAGCGTGTAGCCGAGAAAAAGGTGCAGGAACATATTTTGCGGATGGAATTTTTCTCACAGAAACTACAGGAATTCATTGAACTACCAATTAGTACCGATATCTATGAAAAAATTGCATCCGACCTAAAATTCCTGATCCCATGTTCGATGATTGGTGTTAATTCATACAATAACGAAACCGGGATCCTCTCGTGCAGATCCTTTGTTGGTGATGATGACCGTGCCACCTGGATACGATGTGTGGGTCAGGACCCGAGGACGATTGAGTATCCAGTCGATTCCATGTTCATCAGATCTATCTGTACCGGACGGTTTCAGAAAATACCTTTTTCACTCTATGATATCGTTTCTAGCGTAATTCCAAAGGAGACATGCGAACAGCTCGAGGCAGCAATCAATATAGGCGATGTTTACGCGATCGGATTTGTTTGGGGGGATATGGTTTTCGGGAATGCAACAATATTTTGCCACAAAGGCGCAACAATCCCCGATATCCAACTTGTCGAGACCTATGTTCGGGCGGCATCAATTTCCCTCCAGCGGCATATTGCAGAAAATTCCCTCAAAAAAAGCGAGGAGATCTTCTCAAATGTTGCTGAAAATTCTCCTCTCCCCATGGCAATCATCGATCCTAACGGTACTTACCGTTACATTAACCGCAATTTCATCCAGGCATTTGGATACGATCTTAAGGATTTCAGGACTGGCCGGGAATGGTTCCTGCTCGCGTTCCCTGATCCGGAATACAGGAAAAATGTTATCGCCACATGGGTATCCGACCTCCAAAGTTCAGATATCGGAAAGGTGCGCGGGAGATTGTTTTCCGTACGGTGCAAAGACGGAATGAAAAAGGAAGTTTATTTCAGGCCAGTCACCCTCTCTGATGGGGAACAATGTATTGTATACGAGGACGTGACTGTCCACATACAGGCTCAGCAGACAAGAAAACTCCTTTCGTCGATTATTGAATCAACGGATGATGCGATCATCGGAAAGAATCCTGAAGGGGTCATTATCAGCTGGAACCGTGCCGCCGAGCGCTTGTACGGTTACACGCAGGAAGAAATGATCGGCCGTCACATTTCCCTGATTATTCCGCCAAAACAGCGGCCTGAGATGGAGGAAATCCTAAAGCGGATTAAAAACAGGGAATCTGTCAATAACCTTGAAACAGTCCGTGTCAGAAAAGACGGAAATGTTATCGAAGTCGCCGTCACAGTCTCCCCCATTATCGATGAAGACGGAACCGTGATCGGCGCTTCAACGATCGGCCGTGACATCTCATTCAAAAAAGCAGAGAAACAGCTAGAAGAGAGCGAGGGGAATTATCGCGAGCTCGTGGACAATATTGTAATCGGAGTATACCGCAGTACCGGAGACCCAAGGGGGCGGTTCATCTGGGCTAACTCATCCCTTGTCCGGATCCTCGGATACCAATCGATAGATGCCTTAAAATCCGTTGATGTTGCGGAACTCTTCATAGAACAGGACGGCAGAAAGAGGTTCCTTGAGGAGCTTCAGAAGACCGGGTTTGTAAAGAATAAAGAGACCCTGCTCAAACGACCAGACGGGAAAACGATCTGCGTCATGGTGACGGCGTTTGCAATATATAACCAGAAGGGGGGTATTGCCCGCATCAAAGGGATTGTGGAGGATATCAGCGACCATCGGGATGCACAGAGCCAGCTGCAGGTCATGCGCAAAGAGATTCTGGATATCGTTGAATTCATCCCGGATCCGACTTTTGTCATCGATTCAAACAAAAATGTAGTTGCATGGAATACAGCTATCGAGCAGTTGACCGGCGTAAAACGAGAGGAGATCCTCAATAAAGGTGGATATGCTTATGCGTTTCCGTTCTACGGCGAGTCACGTCCGATCCTGATTGATCTCATCGATGCCCCCGATGGGGAGGTAGCGAAGTACTATTCTGACGTGCGGCGAAACGGATCAACTCTTGAAGCCGAAGTCTTTGCTCCTGCAGTGAAGGAATGGAAGGGAGCCTATCTCTGGGGAAAGGCATCCCCGTTCTTTGATCCTGCGGGTAACCGGCTCGGGGCGATCGAGACAATCCGCGATATTTCTGATAGCAGACACTTCAAGGGACAGGCCACTACTGAAGGTGAACGGGAATCAGGTACCCAAAAAAGACCTTTCTCGGTTCCTTCACTTACTTCAGGTGCCCGTGCGCATGCAGGTAAGAGCCCGGAACTGCTCAGTCTGATTTACCTTTCCAACGCACTGCGGAATGCTGCGGAAGGCATTACAATCCTTGACCTTTCAGCACGGTGTATCTGGACGAACGATGCACTGGTCTCGATGTTCGGAGCAGAGAGCAGTGATGCGGTTGTGGGAAAGAGTGTGGCGCACTATATTGCTTCAGAGCACCGCAAGACCACTCTTGACCGGTTATTGGAAGTACGGAAACATGGGCATGCTTCGTTCCCGCTTTTTTTGATGAGCCCTCATGGCAGGGTTCCAGTTGAGGCGAGTGTTTCCCTTGTATCCGATGACTCGGGGAAGCTACTCGGCTATATGGCGATCATGCGGCAGCGTTAAGAGACTTCATAATAAGGTTTATTGAAAAAACCGCCCGTCTCTTCAAGATGCGATGCTGAAAAAAGAGTTTCGAAAGTGTAGATATATCCGTATCTACATCTGGGTCTGTGCTGTGCCTGGTGATTGCTTTCCAGTTGTTTCGAGTTTGGCCAGTGCCTCCTCTGCGGCGATCTTGACAAAACCGTTATCACTATTTACGGTCTGCATCAGCGCATGTGAAGCCTTTTGATCCCCAATCTCTCCAAGGGCCCAGGCCGAAGCAAACCGTACGTCCTGGTCCTCGTCAAGAAGCAGTTTTGTCAGATAATCCACGGACCGTTTGTCACGCATATCACCTAAGGCATCTACTGCCGCATAACGCACCCACTTATCATCATCATCGAGTGCTTTGTGCAGGTAGTCGATTGCAGGGATACCGAATTTTTGAAGGGCATAGACAGCGGTCCACCTGTCTGGCCAACTCTTATCCTTCAATTGACGAAATGTCTTTTCCATTTGCCTACACCCCTCCCTTTGCAGGGATGAAACAGAATTTCAAAGGTCAAATTAAGTATTTTTGCCAAATAGGTGTGCATGGCAGACGGATAAAAACGCGGCCAAGTGGTTAAAATTTCTAATCAATTGACAGATCAATCAATAAAAAATTCAAGAAATTCACATGATGAACGATTGAGCCAGATTATAACACAAGCATAGTACGATAAAAATATTATTTCATTTTATAAATCTATTAATCACATTGGCTTAATTTTTTATTTTGATTAACTAAAGTTGATGAGAAATTCAATTACAAAAATCAATACCTTTTGATAAATAGAAATTTTTTATCTGCTTGGTTCTATTGGATATCGCAGAAAAGTAAGCTTCGTTCACATTGAGACTATTTTTGAAGACTTGAGTAAAAACAATGTGATTATATAGGGTATCTGTAAATAATTTAAACAAAGGAGTGGAGATAACAATGAATGCAGAGGAGTTTAAAAAGATCATCTCGATGGCAATTAGCCGTGAAGTGGAATCCTATACCTTTTATCGCGGTGTTTCTGACAAAATTAAGGATCCTAATTTGAAAAAACTCTTTAATGAACTTGCCGGTGATGAAACCAAACACCGCGAATTCCTACAGAATTTACTCTCAAAAGATATCAAAACTATCCACATAGATTCAAGTAAGGACTTTAAAGTTGGGGATTCACTTAAAACACCAGCACTTTCACCAGATATGAAGCCTCTCGATGGACTTGTTGTTGCAATTAAGAAAGAATTGGAAGCAATGCAGATGTATACACAACTGGCGAATGCTAATACGGATGCAGAACAAAAGAGGCTATTCCAAAACCTTGCGAATATGGAGAGGGGGCATAAAAGCCGTTTGGAAGATATCTATACTAACATGGCATTCCCAGAAGTCTGGTAAATTTTCGACTGACTCCGATTGGTTTTACCTGCTAGATTAATTTTTTTCTTTTTTTCCTGCTCGAATAATTGATTGGTGTTTTTATTCTGAGAATGAAGTTAAGTAAAATTATTTTGATCTACCCAACTTTTTAAATAATATCCTATTGAATTTATAAACATGAAGGTAAGACCAGAAGATTCTCTGAAGATTGAAAATATCGTTGCCTCAGCAAAGGTTACCGATTACCTGGATCTACCAGCACTTGCATCGCAGATCAAAGATGCGGAATACAATAAGAAACGTTTTCCTGGCGTTGTATTGCGGATGCAGAATCCAAAAATAGCCGCACTTGTATTTGGATCCGGAAAAGTGGTTCTTACTGGTGCAAAAAGCATCGATAGCCTAAGCAAAGGTCTTGATATTCTTGGTAAACAATTACGCAGTTTAGATATCAACATCCCAAAGAAACTCACCTATAAAATCCAAAATATTGTTACTTCAGCTGATCTTGCAACTGCAATCAACCTTAACAAAATTGCTGTTGGATTCAATCTCGACAGGATTGAGTATGAACCTGAACAGTTCCCTGGTCTTGTTTATCGACTCGAGAACCCCAAAGTTGTTGTTCTGCTCTTTGGGTCGGGCAAATTAATTATCACTGGTGGTAAAGAGCCTGAGGATGCAAAGAAGGCTGTGATTAAAATTCTTTCAGACCTGCGTAGTCTTGGTCTGATGTAATTTTTTTATTGAATTTTTAACGAAATCTAGATTTAATTCGGTATATTCCACATCGACATTTGTTTGTTTGCAATCATTGAACTAATATTTAAATTATTTTCTTGTTGATTAACAATAAAATTGTTATATATATCTCAAACAAGATATTGATAATATAGAATTTTTAAGGAAAATAAAAGGAAGTGAACTATGAGACAAGAAAACGTGATGTTTTTCACAGAAAAAGAGGAAGAGTTCGCGAATCTTCTCATCGAAATAGGTACGAAGAGAAACGTTGCAAAAGTCCTTGTGTTTCTCGCAAATACCCCAGAAGCAACTTCCCGTGCGATTGAGAGAGGTACTGACCTGCGCCAGCCTGAAGTGAGCATT
>Ga0187854_10000078_pt1 | contig 141514 bp, 156 predicted proteins | sample June2016WEW_6_15_FD_132445 | JGI IMG/M metagenome (GOLD analysis project Ga0187854, IMG submission 132445) | Peatland microbial communities from SPRUCE experiment site at the Marcell Experimental Forest, Minnesota, USA - June2016WEW_6_150 | ecosystem: Environmental > Terrestrial > Soil >... | reverse complement strand
AGCCTTTTGGTGAGGCTTATTGACTACAGAAAAGCTACCCCGGGGATAACAGAGTCGTCGCCGGCAAGAGCACATATCGACCCGGCGGCTTGCTACCTCGATGTCGGTTCTTTCCATCCTGGCTGTGCAGCAGCAGCCAAGGGTGAGGTTGTTCGCCTATTAAAGGGGATCGTGAGCTGGGTTTAGACCGTCGTGAGACAGGTCGGTTACTATCTATCAGGAGTGTTTGGAGTCTGAGGGTAAGAATGAAATAGTACGAGAGGAACTTTCATTCGGCGCCTCTGGTCGATCGGTTGTCCGACCGGGCAATGCCGAGCAGCTACGCGCCAAGGGATAAAAGCTGAAAGCATCTAAGCTTGAAACCCGGCCTAAAAAGAGACTCCGTCATAGGACACGGGTAAAAGACCCGATTGATAGGCCCGGGATGTACGCACGAAGGCAACGACGTGTTCAGTCCGCGGGTACTAACGTCCAATCGCTAGTGCTCACTACGTTAAACCCAGACGAAATTCAGAGTGTAATCCTTATATCCTATATTATCCAAAAAAGTAGGATATCATACTACACGGCTGCCAAGGTGGCGGAGCGGCCACGCGGTTGACTGCAGATCAACTCAACTCCGGTTCAAATCCGGACCTTGGCTTTGGTGATAGCGGCCATAGCAGTTGGGAAACACCTGGTCTCATTCCGAACCCAGCAGTTAAGCCAACTCACGTAGCATGTTGTACTGAGGTACGCGAGTCCCCGGGAACCATGCCAAGTTGCTATCACCTTCCTTCTTATTACACGGTTACTATTTTAGAAAAAATCTTTACTTGATTAGCGAAGGCTTTTTTAAAAAAATGCTGTTGTTCAAATAACTGGCAGTTAACGTGCATATAACTGGCAGATAAGAGACACATAAGCAAATAAAAAACGATAATGCATCTTCTAATTCTTAAAAAAAGGCAAAAAGATCCTTTTTGCTCAGAAAAAAATAGTGGACGGAAAATATCAAAGAATTGGGGGTATTTACAGAGCCAAAATTCACCGATTTATATGCACTACTTTAGCTGGAGGGAACCCGTTAAAGTAGGTGGATGAGGCATGACTGTAGGCCCCGATATTTTCAGAGTATACCAGATCGTTGATCTCAAGTCCTGGTAGTTCTGCGCTGAGCGTAATGGTGTCGAACGCATCGCAGGTCGGACCGAACACCGCCGATATCTGCTTCTCGCCTTCCTTGAAGGCCAGGACCGGGTACAAGCAGTGGTCGTAGATCTGTCCTGAGTATGTGTGGTAAACTCCGTCGTTGATATAATATGACGGTTTTCCATCACGGTACGCTTTCCCAATCACTTTGGCAACGAGAGTGCAAGCATTTGCCACCAGGTATCTTCCGGGTTCGGCGAGGATTTGCATGTCCGACGGGAACAGACGCTTAATCTCGGCGTCCAGTTTCTTTGTTAGTGTCTTTAGTGACCTAATCCCACGGTGATACTTCACCGGGAAACCACCGCCGATGTCAAGGATCTTGATACGCTGTCCCACCCGGGTCTCCACTTCCTTGATAATGTTTGCCGAGAGGTGGAGCGCCTGAACGTAATTCTCGAAGTTGGTGCACTGGCTGCCGACATGAAAGCTTAATCCTTCTACGATAAGGCCTGCTGCAAATGCACTGGAGATCAGGTCGACGGCTTCCCCCGGTTGAGCCCCGAACTTTGAGGAAAGCTCGACCATGGATCCAGTGTTTGGAACCCGTAATCGTAACACAAGACCGGCATGGGGTGCATGTTGCTTGATTTTTTTCAGTTCTTCACTATTATCAAAAGTAACGAGTGGTTTGTATTGATCGAGAGCTTCAAGAGTTTCTATCGGTTTGATGGTATTTGCGTAGATGATTTTATCCCATATCCAATCCTGTCGTTCTTTATCTGGCATATTCTTGATATTTTCATAGACGATCATGAATTCAGGCATGGATGCAACATCAAAGCTACAACCTATCTCAAAGAGAGACTTCACAATTTCCGGATTTGAATTTGCTTTGACCGCATAGTATACCTGAACATAAGGTAGGTGCTCTTTAAAAATTTGGTAATTTTGTCGAATTAATTCGTGGTCAATTACAAAGAGGGGGGTTCCGTGCTCTTGTGCCAGCTTTTGTAACAGTTCCTTCTTTGATTGGCTAATATGGGAAACCCCGTTGTCATGCCCGGTCTTTTTGATTTCGTTTTTCATTCTAGTTCCATTTTTGTTAATAAATGAGTGACTCATTGCACGAATAAGAAGTTTTTGAATTGCCAAACATCATCACGGTCATAGGTATTTTCTGGATTCTCTTTGAAGTATACCGTCCTGTTTTTTAAGGGTGTCCAGTCGGAAGGACCGGAATAAAATTTACCTAGGAATGGCTTTGCAATGCTCAATACGAATTCGTGGGGGAGATCATCGGGAAGGCAAAAACCCTTGTTTGGATTTTCGATCATCCACATCACAGCGGATACTACCCCCAATGCGACTTGGATCGTGGTTGCGTTTTGTCCAGGTGCAAGATTCCTCGCTTCTTCTATTGATAGAATACTACCCGTCCACCATGAGTTGTACGGATGCCCCATGAGAAGAGCCCCTAAACTATCAGCGCCGGAAATGATCTCCCTATCATTCATGATTCGCAATTTCGATGGGAGCTCGTAATTCCTGCATCGAAGTTCATGCAACGATGCGATCGTCCCATCACATGGCATATACGCGTAATGCACAGTTGGCCGGTAGATTGCTTTGCCGTTCTTCCAGACTGTCCAACGGTCTGAAATGCCAAAAGCTTCTCCATGCCGGATGACCATCCCTACGATCTCTTGGTGAGGAATCCACGATCGGACCCACGTATTGATTCCCATCTGGGCAAGCATAATCTGGTTCTTTGGCCCAATGGGAGGCACATGGGTATGATCAGGTAGATCTTTTTCATGGGTTCCCCAGCCTAGCTCTGCTGGAGCGGTACCTTCTTCCCTCAATCCTTCAATACTCCAAGTCCCCACGAACTCGTCTACCTGTTTTGGTAGTGTAGAAATCTGGGTATCTCTCTCTGAGCAATGAATGACTTTTATCCCGGTTTCCATCGCGAGTTCAGCAAATTTCTGATCTTGGATCAAATTTTTAATTCGGTCTGGATTTTTTGCGATCCCATCTGTAATCATTTGCTGTGCGATATCCACGAGACCCTGCTTGGCAAAGTGTGAAATCAAACCTGGATTAGCACCGTGGTCAACTACACAGGTAGTAGCCTCGTTCCAGTCTTTCGTGAGCTCTTTAAGCTTCATTTGCCGGTAGTAAATGGACTTCTTATACGGACTTGCTGTAAATCTCTCGCTATAGGAGTCCCAGACTTCAACAGATGTGTTCACATACAGGACATTATTATCGTGGCACCACTGCAGAATTTCGCAGCAATCGATATTCCAAGCAAGATCGATCAACAAACCCCCTGCCGATACGTACTCAGAAAGAATCTGGCCAAGATTTTCCGGCGTGACTTTTCGTTTAAAAAATCGAACTCCTCTCGTTGTCCATGCTTTTAGCTCCTGAGCTTTATCTTCAAAATCGATGATTGTGATATTTTTGTACGGGATGATTACATGTTTCAATAAGATGGGGAGTGTACACTTGGCCACAGCACCATACCCGACGATTAAAACCTTGTCTCGGAATTCCACCCATATCCTCCAGGATATAAATTTTTAAACCCGATCTAATTTTTAGTTTTGTTCATGTAACATTTTAAAGTGATGAGAAATATTTTATCGCATTTTAGATCTGGTGGCATACTGGGACATCAGAGTATGAACATCACTGTGTATCATCATTGAGAATGCGATATGTAATCTGGGAACGATTTTGTATTCCTGTGTGGTTGCCATTTCGAGAAATAATATAAACATTCTAGTAACAAAAATTTTTTATTTTATTTTATTTTAGTTTTTTGGGTTTCCATACGTTTCCATAATACCTAACTTCTACTTTTTACAAATGGCACCCGATATTGCATAATGTTATATACTTCTAACAAATTGTATCCTCTATTAAAAGAGGAACCCCCAAAAAAAGAAAAATTTGAGATTTACAAACCTCGCTTGTTAGAAATATTTAACACATTACAAAATTTCCAATCAAAAAACACATATCATTACCACTGTCAAGAGCCCGTTCAATCCCCTTACCGTACAATCTGCCAGATCGCAAGAGCAAACTCGAGTGTAATTAGGACAATAACTACCCATTCGAGGAAGTTTGAGTGTTGGATACGAACTTCATCGGATAGCATGGAATAGTTCTCCCGAATCACGTCGATCTTACGGCTAACACTCTCACTCCACTGACTACTACGGAGTACCTTTAAAGCTGTTGCATAAACACGAGCGTAATAGACATCTTCAGTAACTTTGATCAGGTTGTCAACTTTCTCGATAACTTCGGAAATCGCTGCATAGGTTTCCATCAATGACGACATAATCGCATGATACTGTCGCATTCGACGGAATCGCGAGAGATGTTCAGCCTGCTCAATATCATCATACATCTTTTCCATTTGAATCGACAGTTCGCTGTCGTAGTACCGAAGTTCAAGTACCTGCACATTTGCAAACTCAATCAGGTCAATAAGATCCGTTGGATTTTCCGGTTCGCAGATAAGGGCCGAATCCCAAGAAAGAACTACGAGATCATTTGGGGTGTAACTGAGTGTATTTCTGACAATATCCTCCCGAATTTGGGGAGAAACATTTGATCGTTCCCCAAGAAATAAAGCTACCGGGTCAATTGAATCATCTCGTCGATTCGTTACATAGACTGTATAATCTTCATAGAAATCCGGATTGATTGCGAAATTTTTGATGTGAGGTTTTATGATCTCACCTAGAACTTTGAGATATTCAAAAAAGAAGTCAGAGAGCCCTTCCTGTCCGGCAAATAGGAATGCAATTTTTTCGAGTTCGGCATAATCAGCAGCAACGTCTTCATACACAAAACAGATGCTGATTACACCAATATCGTACACGCGTGCAACAACTGAAAAGTCGAAGGGCAGATTGTCCCGTTCAATCCGAATGGGATTCATCTGGATCATCAACGGGGGATCCTCAATCATTATGGACTTTTGTTTAACTCGAACAAAACTGGTTCTTGCAGTAAAGTAATTCTGGGCAAGTTTCTGTTCCAGCCAGTCGAGATTTAAATCCCTACCTATATCATAAATCCGGTAAAACCGGAGTGTAATCATTGTTTCCTCCCCTTTCTGGGTTACTCGTTAGATATCTGCAACAATTAACGACGATAAAGATGATAAATCCTTGTTGTAGTTATTCTTTAAATATGATAAAAGATGTCTGTAAAATTAAAAATAATTGATTTTAGCGGTTTTGGAATTATCCCCAACCGTTCAGCTCTGTTGTCACTACGCCTTGAGGAGTATTCATCTGGTACTTAACAAAGGTCGGAACACCAGGAGCAGTCCAGTATGTCATAGTTTGTCCTTGGGTAGTAACAGTATATTTTGATGCTGTGGCATAGGTTCCTGCAGGAACAGAGACAGGTTCAATACCCACAAAGGTGAATTGAACATCCGATTTGACATCATTGGGGTTACTCTGGGTCGTCTTTCCACCAGAAGAAGAGCAGTCCATTGTCATACCGCCAGAAGGCATTCCTTCCCCTTCAATCCTCATTGAACAGGTGCCTTTCTTGTCATATTTAAAATACATAGTCATCTGTTTTCCCTCTGTAATGGTGACCGTTTTATATTCAACCCAGTTGTAAGGCTGGGCACTACCAAAGATACTTGATCCGGTAACAACCGAACTAGATGCTGAAGTTCCAGATCCGCTCGTAGGTGCCGATGTACCTCCAGATGGTGCCCCACTAGTAGTGGGTGTAGTTGGGCTAGTACTCGTACATCCTGCGAAAGCAACTGCAATAACAACCACGAGAATTATTCCGATGCTCAATTTCGTTAATGTCACACCAATTCCTCCTTATATATCCATCATTTGACCTACTCTCTCCAAATCAGATGAAGTTAATAGAGCGGTACAAAGATTGTATTCACTTCCCAAAAGTCATAAACATTCCGAGTTTGTATTCAATAAAAAGAAAAATTTATTTTTTCGCAGAGTTGTTTAAAAAGAGTTCTATCGGTTGCTTTACCTGATAAAAGGAATTAATGGTTCAAAATCCGCAATATTTATCAGGATTGTCCCCAATTTTTCATCGTATGAGATATTACGGGTTTATTCTCATCTTTTTGGTTTTGCTTGTTATGATAAGCGGATGTACACAATCACCAACCACACCAAAAACTGCTCCTACAACCACCATACCCACATTGAGCTCAATGTCAACGGTTGCGACCGGGCCAAAGCAAATTAATGTGAGTGCATGGAAGACAGAGCATGAAGTGGTAATACAGTATAATGGCGGAAAAGATGCAACGGATCTTACGTCATTAAAAGTCCAAATCGATAACCAAAACGGACTGATCATTAAACGTACCTTTGACTCCCCTCAAATCGGAACAGTTTATCCGTTTCCCTATACCGGGACTCCGGATGCTACATCTGTAAATGTAATCGGTATATTCGCTGATGGTACCCAGCAGACTGTACTTCTCATAAATTTTTAATATGGTCATAAAACAACACTTGGGAATATGATGAATGTGGATGGATATTCAGAAAAAAGGAAAAAATCCCGCCACAATTTTTTGTTATGATAGGAAACCCGTCAAAGTAAAATTTTGGTATGAAAAATCTATCCTAAGATTATTGGAAAATACTCTTAGATTTATGGAGATTGACAGAACCTAATGGCGAAAAAGAGTAGTTTGTTTATCCGTCAATTCGTAATTGGACTGGGTTTTCTCTCCGGAATATTTACCGCAATTGGTATTGATCCCCAAGGTGCAATCATCAGCGTGATTGGTAAGGCAGTCGGATCAGTGTATCCAGAACCTCATATCTCGTATATTCTCTTCATTCTACCAACGGTTTTATTAATCATTTCTCTTGTCGGTGCATACATGAAGGGAAAGGTTCTCGGCCTTATCTCGGTCATTGTTGCATATCTTTCTGGGCTCCTCATCTTGACCGTAACATTGCTCGCTTTAACTCTTCTTCTACTGGCAATCGTTTTTGGATACCTTGCCACAAATCGAAAGATTCTCAGAAAGGTAAAACCGTTCTAAACCTGTTCTTTATAAATTCCATAACAACAAACGTTTAGGAATCATGAGTATCCTACCCAAGAAAAATCTCATCTGGGCTTTCGATACTATTGCTCCCAGTAAATACCTATTAAAGTTCAGGAAACTTCTGCTCTTTGAGCCATTCATTGGATACGATATCGCAACACGGGGTAGGATCTCTCATTATGGGTGTTCTAACCGCAAGGATTTCTCACGCAAACTAAAAAAAATCCGATCAGAGACAGAACTTTTACTCGAAGATATTGAAGCATACCATATCTACATGGCAGTAAAAAGAACACAGAAAGTTCCAGGTGACATTGCAGAGGTTGGAGTATACAAAGGCGGTTCCGCGAAGATCATCTGTGCAGCTAAAGGTGACAAAATTCTTCATCTTTTTGATACCTTTGAGGGGTTGCCAAAAGTAGATGATGTTGATTTGGTATGGCCTTTTTATGAAGGGAAGTTTGCAACCTCATATGAAAATGTGAAAGGTTACTTGGGTGCTGAGCGAAATGTCTTTTTCTATAAAGGAATTTTTCCAGAAACATCAGATCCCGTAAAAGATCGATTATTCTCTCTCGTAAACCTCGATGTAGATACCTACGAAAGTTCAAAAAAATGCCTAGAGTTTTTCTACACTCGAATGAGTCCAGGTGGCATTATTATTTCTCACGATTATATAACCGCCCCGGGTGTCCAGAAAGCGTTTGATGAATTTTTTTCCAATAAACCCGAACCGTTAATCGAGACAGCAGGTTCGCAGTGTTTTATCGTCAAGCTTTAAAAAAAGAATTCGTCCTTTTTTGTAATTGTTATTCTTTAATGATCAAGATCCCAAAAATGATTAAAACCAATCCAACAAGCAAAGCGACAATTCCAATTAATCCTAGAACCACAGCGATCACACCGGGTAAGAACACCCAGATAGCATAAATTCCAAGAACGCATAAAATAAGCCCGATAAGTAAAGAACCAATCCCTGCCTTATCCATAATAATACCTCAATTTATCTTGATTTCTGAATACGAAATGATAAGTGTATTGGCTCCTTCAACGTTCAAAATTGCTCAAACTAAAACGTTTCAGTGATTTCAACGGGTATGGAAGTACTATCATTAGAAACAACGAGATTATAATCGGAATGGGAATTGTACTAAGTGCAACAGCGAGTGAATAGTGATCAGCAATAATTCCGTTTACCGCGACACCTAAACCACCAATACCTATAGCAAGCCCAAGCATAAGACCGGATGCAAGCCCGACATTTTGCGGTAAAAGTTCATGTGACATTGCAATTGGGACAGAAAAAGTGGACCATAGTGCAAATCCAAAGAGGATTAGTGCGATGATAGAAACGACCCCGCTTGTTAGAAAAAAGACGTAAAAGGGTGGTATAGTGAGGATCTGTCCGAGAAGTATAAACTCCTTTTTTCCGTAACGGTCAGAGAGATAACCGCCAAAAATCTGCCCTACAACCCCTGCGAGGAGCATCAGGGTGGCAATCGCACTTGCCACGACGAGGTCATAGCCTTGGGTGACCAAGTACGTGGGAAGAAAGGCGATTACAGCATATATTGCCCATGCCCGGAATATCGATGAAGATAACAGTATTAGAAAGGGATTTATCGAATCCGGTATTTTAGATACTTCCACTTTTTTTCGCTCGGTATATGCTTTTGAAATTGTATCTGAAAGCACGAACTTTAACGTAAGAGCCATAAACATTGCTGGAAATATGAGGAGGAGAAGTCCAGGGAGTCCGAGCCACCAAACAACTATTCCTGCAAGAATAGGCCCAACTGCGAAGCCAAGATTACCCCCCACCACAAAATACGAGGTGATTCTCGCTCGATTCTCACTATTACAGAGGCGACTCACGATACTTAATGCAGTTGGATGAAATGTGGCATGTCCTAGGGCTGCAAGGATGGCGAAGACCATGACGATAAAATAATTATGTGCAATCCCTATTAGTCCGATAAATACGGCACCGATTAGAAGGCTGATACTGACATGGACAAAAAAACCTTTTGTGTCCGATAACCATCCAATAACAGGTTGAGTTACAGACGATGTGAGTTGGTATGCAGTCACAAGTAGACCTGCTGCAAAGTATGAGTAATTATAATTTAGAATGAGAAGGGGTAATATAGCCGGGAGCACGACCAAGTAAATGTCGGTAACGCCGTGAGCAGCTGCTAGTCCAGTTATGATTTTTTGTGAGCTGCTTGGATCGCATTTTTCGTCTGTATCAGCCGTAAGATTTCGACCTCAATCTCTTGCACATCTTTTGTATGGAAGGCGAAAGTACGCTTTATTGGGAGCTTACCTCCAATCACTTGGCTTATATTCGCCCTTCCTAGGATGTAAGTCTCAATAAATTGGCGCGAACCCACATTAAAGATACCGTATGTGACCTTTCCAATTTGTAGAGCGAGGTCGATGAAAGGGCGATCGGCATGAGCATTCTGTGCACCAAAAGGGGGGTTCATAATTACCGTGTCAAATGTACCAAGGCGTTCTTTGAGTGTTGTGTCATTTACGTCAGCAACAATAAAATTAATATCTACGTTAAGAAGAGTGGCATTTTTATTAGCTACAGCGACTGCTTTTTGATCGATCTCCACACCTGTCACAATCTTAGCACCAAGCAATGTAGCTCCAATTGCAAGCAATCCGGTGCCACTTCCAAGATCACAAACCGATTTACCCTCGATATCTCCCTTCATATATGCGTCGAAGAGCAATCGTGCAGCTAGTGATGCAGGTGTCTGATACTGCTCGAGCTCGGCACGAGGAGAAGAAAAGCCAGCTAACCGTTGCAAAGCGATCTCAAGTTTGCGAAGTCTCATGTAATTTCATCTATAGTATAATCATCCCAACTTCGAACCCCACAGAGAATCTCGTATTCCTGAGGGGACAGGACCGGAACTGGGAATCTAACCTGATCATCATAAGCAAGTCTTGGACATGCGGTGTTCACATAACAGGAAAATCCAAGGTTTAAAAGTTCGTCCGGATTCACGTCGGTCATCGTAATAATAACAGCGTTCGGTGCGAGAGCCTCAAGTCGTTTTGCAAGTGCAAGACGCTGCTGACCACTCTTTGCACTCACAATGATTCCTACGTTCTTCGCCTCCCGTGCTCTTTCTATAACTCCAAAACGTCTGCGTAAAAGGATCTCACTGTTGACTTCTTGAGCCATTCCAGTGAGCGGATCGAGAGATATGACTCGTGCATGAGTAACAAGAGAAATTCCGATCGGATGGAAGAGTCCCGTGCCAACAAAAAGAATCTCATCACGCTGGGTCCCTTTTGCTGCTGCAAAATTGCATCCTAATACCTGCCCTCTATATGGGGTGCGAGTACTCCCTTTGGCGATTTTAACATCGATACCTTTCGACACTAAAAAGGATTCCATCGCTGGTATCAGGTGAACGTGTTGTACAGTGGTAACAAGTCCAATGGATTTACTCTTGAGAAGTGGCAACACATTTTCAAGTATTGTTATATCAAAATCGATTGTATAGGGTTCAAAAATCACATTTTTTTGGTCATCGATTGGTGCATGACCAAAATGGACGAGAACATCGGCAATTTCTAGAGTACTAAGAGCGAGGTCACAGGCGCCGTAACAAGGATCTCCACTTACGATCACTTCAAAACCGGCATCTTTGAGTAGTGCAGCAATTTCTGTCGCTCGGCGTTTCAATCCCTCTGGGAACTGAAGGGCAACACGTTTTGCACCTCGTTTTTTTAGCTTTGGGATTAAATCAGATGTTCCGGTCAACCACATGCACCTTTTCGGTGACGTTGATCCTGACCAATGATTTGTAGGGTCGTCCAATTTCTGGGGTTCCTCGCTGGATAGCAAAACAGATGTCCACCACTTCAGCACCTGCAATCTCGAGAGCAGCGAGTAGCGCTTTCATTGTACCGCCAGTGCTTATTACATCGTCAACAATCACAACGCGGTCACCTTTTGATATACCATTGATAAAGAGTTCTCCTTTGGAATAACCGGTTTTTTGGTGGACTGCGATTTCACCAGGAAGTTTGTACTCTCGTTTTCGTACAATAGTCATTGGGATATCGGTCATTGTCGAAAGAACTGATCCGATGTGAATTCCCATCGCTTCAACAACAACTATCTTATCTACACCAGAAAGGTCGAGTACTTTAATCATTCCATTACAGACCTCTCGCAAGAGTGCAGGGTCGACAATTGGTACACCGTCAGTGATGGGGTGAATAAAGTAATTGTAATCACCCCGTTTTACCATAGGGCAGGTCTCTAGTGTTCGTACAAGTCTTTCAAACATACATTCCACCTATATCAACCAGGAATTCTTCAATCTGTTCTCTATGTACGTGAGGCATGCAGATAATCCTCAAATGGTCCCGGCGTGTCCATGATACCTTCCAGCGATCGGGTGCTTTATTACAAATAAATGTTGCAACATTCAAAACTGGAGTTATTGCTCTCTCAACTCCAAATGTTTCCATACCATCGATCAAACGCCATGTGTTCTTCATACAACCGGATACGACAGCACGCATTCCCTCATTACCAAGGTAATCTAATACCGCTAGTGCACTAACGGCAGGTGCTCCTGGACGAGTTCCTGAAAGCGTATACTCTTGTTTTACTGAAAGGTATGGTGTATCGATGTTTAATAGCGAAAGCATTTGGGGATCACGAACCAGCAAACATCCGGAGGGAATCACACTCAATCCCATTTTATGAGGATCGACTGCAATACTAGTCACCCCGGGTAATGCGAAATCAAATGGGAGTGGTCTGTCAAGGAACGGTATTACCATACCACCAAATGCTGCATCGACATGAAAGAACAAATCTTGTTCAGAAGCGATCTTTGCAAGTTCTGGAATTGGATCTACCGCCCCGTACTCTGTTGTACCAGCGATACCTACAAGACAGACTGTGTTTTTATCAATAATTTCCGCCGCCTTATGGGCATCCATCTTTAGAGTTTTATCTAGTGGTACAGTGCGCATTTCTAGACAGAGTATGTCGCAGGCTTTTTTAAAAGAAAAATGGGCAGATTCTGGGACCACGATATTTGGTGATTTGATCTTTTTTTTGTGCTCCTTGGCAAGCCGGAGAGCTTGGATGTTAGACTCCGTTCCTCCTGACGTTGAATAACCCCCAGCAGTGGATAGATGGAATAGTGAACCAAGTCGTTCGATGAGTAGTTGTTCAAGCGAAGCAGTCCCTGGGAAAAGACCTGGATCTCCCAAATTGGTCTCTATAAACATGGAGTGTGCTCTCACAGCCACTGGGTGTGGGAGTGTGCACATGGAACTCAAAATGAACCGGTAATCGAGATCTTCTTCTTTTTTCGTCTCAAGAAAAGAGAAGAGGTCTGCTTCCGACCTTCCCTTATTCAGCATCTCGGTTTCTCGCTAACTCAAGAATGATCCGCTTCTCTGTTCGGGCAACTGCCTCGCGGATCTTAGCGATCGCATCGATATTTGCCGAGACACTAGAGATACCGTGTTCGACCAGCCATTCAACCATTTTTGGATCGGAACCAGCTTGTCCGCAAATTGAACACTCAACACCGTACTCTCGACATATTTGGATCGCGTTGTGAATCAGATTGAGTACTGCCGGATGCTTTGGTTGATACATATCAGCGACATTTTCGTTATTCCTGTCAACGGCGAGGGTATACTGGATAAGGTCATTTGTACCGAATGATGCAAATTTGATACCGCAAGCGAGGAAATCTTCAATTAAAATCGCGCTAGATGGAATCTCAATCATGATCCCAAGAATCACATTATCGACATCTACACCCCATCCTCGCATCATTTCCTTTGCCTGTATAAACTGATCAGGGTGGGATACCATTGGGAACATTATACCAAGATTATCATACCCTTCTTTCCAAAGCTGCTTGAATGCTTCCACCTGTAGACGGAACTGTTCTGGACTTTGTAGATCCCTGCGGATCCCTCGCCATCCGAGCATTGGATTGTGCTCGTGTGGTTCGTTCTCTCCGCCTAACATGTTTCGGAATTCATCTGTGGGTGCATCGAGTGTGCGAACCCAAACTGGTTTACCGGGAAATGCATCGAGTACAATTTTGATACCGTCATGAAGTTCTTTAACAAACTCCTCTTCACGATGATTTGTGATAAACCATCCTGGAGTCTTGTTGAGACCGAGAATTAGATGTTCGATTCGTAATAATCCAACACCATCAGCACCTGTTGCCGCTGCACGAGTTGCTGCTTCGGGAATTGAGACATTCACTTTCACACTTGTGGCGGTAACAATTTGTGCAGTCCCTGTAACATGCTGCACGACTGCTTGTTGTTTCTGAATCGCTCGCTCAAATACACCTTCGTATATTAAACCCGCTTCACCATCAACGGTCACCTGTTGCCCAGTGACTAGAACTGATGTTGCTTTCTTTGTTCCTACGACAGCAGGGGTCCCGAGCTCCCTGCTCACTATTGCTGCATGGCAGGTCATTCCCCCCTCATCGGTTACGATAGCAGCGACTTTTTTCATCGCTGGAACCATGTCAGGGTTAGTCATACGAGTGACGAGGATATCGCCTTCCTTAACACTGCCCGTGTCCTTAACATCTCGGATAACAACAACTTTACCAGTCACCGTCCCTGGCGATGCCCCTTGCCCCTGTAAGAGGATTTTATTCTCTACTTTTGTCATGGATTGTCCCTCTGCTTTTTCCTGTGTGCCCTTCTTATGACCTATTGTAGTGATCGGCCGGGACTGAAGAATATAAATAGTGTCTCCAACAATTCCCCACTCAATATCCTGTGGAACACCATAATGGCCCTCAGCGATCTTTCCATACATTCCAAGTTTTGCGACCTCTGCATCTGCAAGCACTTGTGCATCTTGTCGATCACTCCCTACCTCGACAAGTTTAGTTCCATTTCCGCCATCAGGAATAATCTCGATTTTTTTTGTAGAGATGAGACGATCGACAATTCTTTCAGTCCTCTGGTCAAAAACGTATTTGTCAGGTGAAACTGACCCAGAAACGATAGCTTCTCCAAGACCCCATGAACCTTCAATGATTGTTTGGGGTTCTCCAGAGATTGGATGAGAGGTAAACATCACCCCAGATTTTTCAGAATTAACCAACTGTTGAACTACGACCGCAATATTGACAGTTCTGTCATCAAAACCCTGTTTTGCTCGGTAATAGATTGCACGTGCTCCATAAAGGGATGCCCAACATTTTTGTACTGATGTGAGTAAGGCGGTTTCCCCTTTGATATTGAGATACGTCTCTTGTTGTCCGGCAAAGCTTGCATCCGGTAGGTCCTCTGCCGTTGCACTTGATCGAACTGCAACGATGAGGTCATCGGTAGATATTTTCCGGTACGATTTTTTGATATCGTCCCGAATAGCGGTAGGAATTTTCGCTTTAAGAACCAGACCTTTAGCGGTATCTGCAGCTTTTTCCAACGCTTCGTTATCCTCAACATTGAGCCGCTCCAGTGTTTTGTAGATTTTCGGTTCGAGTCCAGTCTCGACAAGAAACTTCCGGAACGCTTGAGCGGTTACAACGAATGCCTTTGGGACTGGAAGACCGATGGACGCCATTTCACCCAACGATGCTCCTTTCCCTCCAACAGATATGATATCCTCTTTTCTGATCTCTTCGAGCCATAGGATATTGGGCACAGTCTTCATGCTCGCACCACTTATAATCTCATCTCAGCCGTGTTTAATGATTATCATAATATTTTTTCAACTTCAACAAGGTAATTAGACAAAAAAGGCGGGTGTAATCACCACTTGTTTTTTTATAATTCCAAAAAATGCAATAACTCCCTTTTTGTTACCTCCACTCAGAAAAGAACAAATCTGATTAAGTATGGCGCAAATATTCTATGGGCTTTATGGCAAATTTTAAAGTGCTCGTCAGTGATCCCCTGGCGGAAGAAGGGCTTGAGATTCTAAAGAAGGCATGTGAAGTTGATGTTAAGACAGGACTTTCTGAGGACGAGCTCTGTAAAATAATCGGTAATTACGACGCTCTTATTGTGAGGAGCGGAACTGAAGTTACTGCTCGTGTTGTTGATGCGGGAAACCGGTTGAAGTTCATCGGAAGAGCTGGTGCCGGTGTAGATAATATTGATACCGATGCAGCAACTCGGAGAGGTATAATTGTTGCAAACGCACCTGAAGGGAATACGCTAGCAGCAACTGAGCACACCATGGCTATGATGCTTTCACTTGCAAGAAATGTTCCGCAAGCGAATGCAAGCCTCAAAAAGAAAGAGTGGAAACGATCGAATTTCATGGGTTTTGAATTGAATGAAAAGACTTTAGGTATTGTTGGTTTTGGACGGATTGGAAGAGAAGTTGCTAAACGAGCAATTGCATTGGGAATGCGGTGCGTTGCCTATGATCCATTTATCACCAAAGACCGAGCCGCCCAACTTGGTGTCGAGATGATGTCAGTTGAAGATCTTTTCAAGGTCTCTGACGTTATAACTGTTCACACACCCTTAATCAAGGAAACGCGGCATGTTATCAATGCGAAGAGCATTGCAACCATGAAAGATGGGGTACGGATCATCAATTGTGCACGTGGTGGAATTATTGATGAGAAAGCACTCTATGATGCGATCAAAAGCGGAAAAGTAGCCGGTGCAGCACTTGACGTTTTCGAGAACGAACCCCCACACGACTCCCCTCTTCTTACTCTCGATAAGGTTGTAGTAACGCCTCATTTAGGAGCAAGCACGGTTGAAGCACAACTTAACGTCGCAGTCTCTGTTGCAAAACAGTGTGTCGAAGTATTGAACGGAGGTGCTGCGAAGTATGTGGTTAACGCGCCGATGATTCCGTCTGAACAAGCTGAAATGCTTGAACCCTATGCAAATCTTGCAGAGAAGATGGGACGATTCGCAATCCAAATTGTGAGTGGAAGACTATCATCCGTGGAATTGGTTTATGGGGGAGAACTTACCGATCTTTCTGCCAGTTTGAAATTCATAACTCGTCTTGCATTAAAAGGAATTCTTGATCCCATCCTCCAGCAACCAGTCAATATCGTGAACGCCGAATTTATTGCTAAAGAGCGTGGGATTGCTATAAGCGAAACAGTTACCCAAGAAGCATCAGGGTTTAAGAATCTCATCACTTTAAAAATTAAAACAGATAAATCCGAGGAATCGGTAAGTGGGACGGTCTTTTTCAAAGGTAGGAGTCGAATTGTAGCAGTTGGCGGTTATACGATGGATATGGTACCTGAAGGGTATGTTATCGTATCGCGGCATCTCGACAAACCCGGTGTTATCGGAAGAGCCTCTACGATCCTTGGGCGGTGCAATATAAACATTGCAGGTATGCAAGTAGGACGGATCAATCCTGGTGAAGAAGCGATCATGGTTCTGAATGTTGATAGTGAGGTGCCTACCGAAGTTATGGACGAAATCCGGTCAATGCCGGGAATATTTACGGCAAAGTTTGCAAAAATCTCAAGCAAATTGATCTAAACGATTAAAATTAAAAATGGAACTGACCTCTTTCAGGTCATATTAATTATTTGTTTGAAGTACTTCCTCGTATATTCGGACTGAGATCGGCATAATGGAGGGTCGTTTGTCCGTCATAATATAAACATACCCCATTACATACACCATATATTCGAGGTAACCTTTGGCAAAATTTGACAAGGGTTCATTCCGCCGTCCGAAAATTAAAATGTGGAACCACTGGATAAACAAACAAATGAATGCGATAATTCCATAGACCCACATGACAATTCCGATTAGAATCCAGTACAAAATTCGGATGAGCAATTCAAGTCTACTCGCATCGTGTTCAAATGCAAACAACTGTCTTTTCAAATCTTCAGTCAAAATCGTTCAACTCCATCAATTACTGTGTACTTTATACGAATGAATATACTGGAATCCCAACTTCGTTAAAATGATCCGTTCAATATCGCAGAATAGTTGGAACGAGATATCGCAAAATAATGTGTATACAGAGAGTGTAAATACCTAGACATATTTATAACCTGAAACAAATCTGTCTCAAATTACAATGAAAAACATCCATCCCGTTGATCTGAAAGCCATCGCAAGGCGTGCAATGGAGAAGTACGGTTTCGACCCTCAATTCCCAAAATCTGTTGTTCAGGAAGTCAATGCACTAAAAGAACGGATAGTTCTCACAGACCAGAACGAAATCAAGGATTTGCGTTCTCTCCTTTGGTCATCTATCGACAACTATGATTCAATGGATCTCGACCAGCTGGAATATTGTGAACGTTGCCAAAGCGGGGAAATACAGGTCAATGTCGCAATCGCTGATGTTGACCGCTATGTCCCAAAACAATCACAGACAGACCAGCATGCAGCCCATAACGGAACCTCTGTCTACACAGGCATTGAGACCTTTCCCATGCTGCCGGATAAGCTTTCCAAGGGCATATCCTCCCTTCTTCCAAGCCAAGATCGCATGGCGGTCGTTATTGAATATGCAGTTCTCCAAGATGGGAGCTTCCACCATGGCGATGTTTACCGGGCCCTGATATGCAACAAAGCAAAACTTGTCTACGAGGAAATTGGAGATTGGCTGGAGGGCATTTCCCCAATCCCGCACATAGTAAAAGAAATTCCCGGATTGGAACAACAACTTCTGTTGCAAAACGAGGCTTCTCAGCTTTTGAGAAAACACCGGAGAGAACAGGGAGCACTCGAACTCGATACTATTGAAGCCCAGCCTGTCGTTGAGAATGGTTTGGTCAAGGATCTTGTACTTCAGAAGAAGAATTTGGCACGATGCTTGATAGAGGAATTCATGGTTGCCGCTAACGGAACCATGGTAACCCACCTAGGGAATGCTGAGATACCCATGATACAGAGAGTCGTACGTACACCAAAGAATTGGGATGGGATTGTCAGAACGGCTGCGACGTATGGTGAAATTCTACCATCTCAACCGGATGCTAAGGCGCTCACAAAATTCCTTATCAGACAAAAAGAAGCCGATCCCGAACGGTTCCCAGACCTCTCTCTGACAGTAGTGAAACTTTTAGGGCCTGGCGAATATATGCTGCTTGAACCTAACACACCACCGACTGGTCACTTTTCACTTGCAGTTATCGATTACACACACGCCACAGCCCCAAATAGGCGCTATGTCGATGTCATCAATCAACGGCTCATAAAATCGGTTCTCAACAGGGAAAAAAGCCCTTACATTATCGAGGAATTGATAGACCTATCTGCCTGGTTAACTGACCGAGAGAAATCTTCAAAAAAGGTCCAACGCTTCATGCGAAAAGCTGCGGCTGCAGTTCTCCTTCATAATCAGATAGGAAAATCCTTTGAAGCACTAGTCACTGGCGCATCAGAAAAAGGGACCTATGTTAGGCTCATAAAACCACCTGCCGAGGGCCGAGTTATGCGTGGCGAAAGGGGCCTCAGTGTTGGCCAGAAGATTCGAGTACGCCTGTTAAAGACGGATCCGTTCAATGGCTATATTGATTTTGAACGCATTGGCTAAGGCTATTTTGTTATTACTTTTATGCTGAATTGATTGTAGTCCCGAATTCTTCCAAAATCATGAAACTTAGGATAATTCTTATTGCTCACTTCCTAATAACAGACCAATATGGCTTTTGTCGAAATGGCCAAAGCAAGCGAGATCCCTCCAGGAACGATGAAGCATGTCGAGACCGGGAAGATTGAAATTCTTCTTGTTAATGTTGACAGGAAATTGTATGCCCTGAGCGATAGTTGCGCAACTTTAAACCTGTTTGTTCTCGTGATTTCTGTAGGAATCTCTTTCTCCAACAAATGCACCGAATCCCAGTACTGCATGTAGTTTGCATAAATGTATTTTGGGAGGGGGTGTTTGTAGTGTGAATCAAACGAGAACGGCGATCCTGACCACCCCGTTCACACTACAGAACCATCGTAAAGTTTGAGTTTTTGACAAATCCTTTCCATAGACTTTTTACAACTTCTCTGCTATTAGCTGTTAATCGTCGTTTTTCTGAAAGATTGATCGTTACAGATATAAACTCACGATATGCTTGGTTACCTATACACAATTACAGAAACCAAGTTCGGACGTTCCATTACACAAGTAATGATACCAGCATCAGAAGGGACGACGATATCATCCACATCGAAAGCGATGGGTGTATCGTCAACATCAGACCGGGATTGTACCGGAATGTACAGGATGAAGAGGACAAGATTTCAGCGACACCGAGGTACGAGAAAGTAACCTCTATTGAAATATACCCGAACGGTCGTGACGCTAGCGACTCAAAATACGTGTGGTATATCATCGACACCGATGAAAAAACTCTCAAACAATATGCAAATGTACGGGTTGTGAGAGTGCACAAGGAGGTGAAGTGAAATGCCAGCACGATTGCATTGCGACATGTGCGGGGGGGACGCCCATTCTTTTGAAGATTGGAATACGAGAATTTGCGACATTGACGGCGTTCCTCTTACACGTGAATACCTAGCCCTGATTAAGGAAGTGGGGTGCTCGTACTTCTCAGGGTCAGACATACCGAGAAAAACGAGCAAATGGGGTTGTCAAAGTAAAGGGGATTGGGAAAAGCATTTGAAAAAACCAGAAGAGGAAACAAATGACGGAGAAGGAAGTGAACCATGAGACAAGAAATTGTGATGTATTTTACAGAAAAAGAGGAAAGGTTCGCGAACCTTCTCATCGAAATAGGTATGAAGAGAGACGTTGCAAGAGTTCTTGTATTTCTCACAGTCACTCCAATAGCAACTTCCCGTGCGATTGAGAGAGGTACTGACCTGCGCCAGCCTGAAGTGAGCATTGCAATGAGATATCTTATGGAACAGGGTTGGATCAAGAGAAGGGAGAGTAAAGCCGAGAGTAAAGGACGTCCGGTTAAAATATATGAGTTAGCAAAGCCGATGACCGAAATTATGGACGGTATTGAAAAAGCGAAGAAAAAGGAAGCGAACCATCAACTCCAAATGATCCAGAAGTTACGTGATTACATCCGTTGATTTTAGTATTCTACACTTTTTTGTTCTCCCACAATTACAATAGTCTTTTCAGTGAATTGAGTAAATAGACCGTTTTCTACAACGCCCAAGTACCCATATTTGAAAAATCCCTCTAAAGACCCCGTTCCCGGTTGCGGAACCGTGTTAAAACGTTGACAGACAATGTTTAATTGGCAGAAGTACCCTTCGATGGGTATTCCCCCCCACTCGAAAGATACTTTGTTTCTACCGTGCAACCACTTGTAGACCCTGTATTGCCTTATGGTTGAACTACGAGAACGGCGTTTTACTTCTCTTCTCCATCCAATAAACAAGTGCTATACACACGATTGTGGAATCTGCGTATACAAGTTGGGAGTGTTCTACAAAGTTAAAATATACATAAATTCAGGGTTCTGTAGAAATCATTTTTCAGAAGAAAAAATTATTTCCAACCAAAAAAAAAATATTTTTTCCTTTACAGGATGCTTTCGAGCGTCTGTTCGAGAATGTCAAGCCCCTTCTTGACGTCTTCAAGGTTCTTGCCACCCGTGAGAATGATCTTTCCTGAAGAGAATATAAGAACGACGATCTTGGGATCTTTGATCCGGTATACAAGCCCGGGGAACTGTTCGGGTTCGTACTCGATATTTTCGACATTGAGCGTGACGACTATCTTATTGAGATTGATGGATTTACCGAGATCGTATGAACAGACCATATTGGTGATCGCAACTTTGGGCTCTTTGAGGGTATCAATACCCGCCTCATTTAACGATTTGATGATGATAGCAAGTCCGTCCGTAAGCGCCTTATTGTTACGGCTGCCGGTGAGCACAATCTTGCCCGATGAAAAGATCAGGGACGCAATCTTGGGATCCTTGATACGATATACTGCACCGGGGAACCGTTTCTTATTGAGTTCGCAGTTCTTGACCTTTTCTGACAACTCAACAAGATCAATGGAATCGGCGATGGCACCGGATGCAACGATATTCTCAATCGTTAAGGATTCGTACTTTTTATCAGCCATCTTCTATTCTATGATTTTCTTCGATGCATAATACTAATGGACAACCTTTATGGCATGTCCTTTTTGTCCGTTTCGACATTATCAGAGCTGCATCTTCTAAAAAACAAAACGGTTCCCCTGCGACAGGGGAATTGAAACGGCTGTATGCAATCCTTTACGAGAACGGCAGGGAACGGCGATTTCGTTACTTCATTGGATCTCAATTGACGAGATCACGGATTTTATAGGCAGACAAATCATTCAGACACATAAGGTGAGATATGGTCGAACAGATCATTAACGGGTTACGATATGATACCGAAAAATCCACGTTGATTGCGTCTTCAAAAGACGGTGCAAAACATCTCTATCAGACAAAGAAAAGACGATTTTTCCTATACTTCGAACGTCCGGGTCAAAGTACTGTCACGCCCTATCTTGAGGCAATAACTGCATCGAGGGCAAAACGGGAATATGGGTCAATGCCGAAACAGTTGGTTTCTTGGAACAAGGCATTCGGTACCAAAGTAGAGGATGCCTAATCAGAAGGGAATCGCCCCGTTCTTCGCCGTTCTCCGTTGCACTCCATTTATTCAACCTTATACCCGCAATTGAGACTGCACCGAATGTGAATCTGTTTTTCCCGTATCACCAACCTGTGCCATTTTTCTAACGATCAACGCACGTTGGGATTGTGCCTCTTTATCTCGTGGATTCAACTTGAGGACTTTATCGAGTGTACGTAATGCCTCTCGGAATTCAGGTTTGATGTCGGTTGCCTGACCTAATGCGTTCAGTGCCTCGCGGTTTTCTCCATGTCTGAACCGAATGATACCGATGTTATTCCAGAGACTGGCGTTCTTTGAATCGGTTCTAAGAAGTGCCTGAAATATGGCGAGTGCCTCGATAGTGTGACCATGTTCAGCTAGTTCTGTTGCATTTTTGAAAAGGTCTTGGGTTTTGGTCATTATGAGAGTGTTGTTGGAGAGGGAGAATGAACGTTGTGGAGGTTGAGTCGTTCGGACACAGAAAGTCGGCGCATTAGATTCTGCGGGAAAGCATCTATGCCTACTACTCCTACTATTAGTAAGACCAATATGAGGTACCGGTGATAAGTTGGCAGAAATAATAGATGGTCTCGGAGTAAATGCGATTGCTGGCTATCTTTTTTATTGTCTTATTATGGCAGAGAACTTTGAATGACCAAACATAAAAACCAGATACAAAGAACAAACCACGAGTATCGATGCTTCTATTGCAAGATTCTTTGTAGTGACCTGAACGCGTTCAGGATACACACAAAGTTTTGTGGAGATAACAAACATTTAGTGACCAGCTTTCACAGATAATGGAACGGAAATAAAATTCTTTTGTCAACGAGGTTGTAACAATGGAAGATGACTCGATTTTACAAGTCATTATTACAATTGCAGCGGTAATTGCAGTCGTATTGTCCTTTTATAATCTCTATGTTTACTATAGAGATAAAAAACCGAGGATACGAGTAAAATATAGTAGTTCAATACTAGGTACTCCCGGTCTTGGAGTCCCGAGTCCCTTATTATTCACCATCACGGCTATGAATATCGGGTTACAACCGGCAAACTTGTCATCCTGTGGTATTCTTCTACCGGATAACACGAAATTGCAATTTGTCAGTGAAGATGAACACACATTCAAAACTTTACCAAAACAGTTACTAGCGGGTGAAAGTGTTGATATTTCAAGGGAATATGCATACCTTGCTAGACAGTTAAAAAATGCAGGTTTTTCAGGAAAGATAACAGTGAAAGGTTTCTTCCAAGACCAAGTTGGTGATCGATATGAAGGTAAAAAAAATCAATTCAATATCGATCAATGGTTGGCTTGATCTATGGATTCTTCGATATTAGAAGAATTCAAACGCATTCCTTCTCGTTCCCGTACCTTCTTCTTCTTCTTCTTCTATTCTACATAGAGGAAATATCCCGTTCACGGCAGTTCTTGTCGGGAACTCGCACTTGTGTCATCCAGTAACCTAAAACAACTGTGATATTATCCACACATTACTTGGTATGATAATCGATAACAAGGGAGAATGGGACGGTTGGGGAGACTTAAACAACTACATAGTCAACATTGTATTATTTAAAAAAAAGATTACACGAGTGAAAGCCCCGTTCTCGGTTGCGGAAGTTTTACATATTTGTTACCGTCTTTTTTTTAGTCTCTGTTTATCAAGAAGGTGCACAGATCCTTAATGGAAAACAAATGAGAACGGGGTTCATGTGAAGTATATCCATCAAGCCCCGTTCACCGTAGCCACAAGTTTTATCTTCTCGTCCAAGCCACTAGCCCAGCGAATGCCAACTCCGTCCGTGAAGAAGATCGGGACAACCAAGGTCGGACGGCAGGTGCCGAAACCGGGTGTTGTGTATCCAACAATCCGTCTTCCGCAAAACTGTGCACACATTATCGGCGAAGATGTTTCCATCTATGCGACGGAGTTCGGTGGAAGGCAATCATTCTTAATCGTGTTTGAGAAGGGAGTTGCACAACCGGTCGAAAAAAGTGCACAATCAGTTGCATTATTTTTTAATAATAAGATGACAGATGTTATAGAACATCAGAGAACGCGGGCTTGTGGTCTAGTTGGTTATGACGTCGCCTTGACATGGCGGAGGTCAGGAGTTCAAATCTCCTCGAGCCCATTAAAATTTTTATTTTTAGACAGTATTTCGAATTACAAATAATTGAACAATTTTTTCGTGTGTTAGGATCGTAAAGCACTATATGCTTCAGTCCTAATTATTTCGTATATCAGAGTCGACCATAGTATGGCCACTATTTCATATCATACCATGATTTTTAAAATGGTGGGGCCTCTATGAAGATCCTTTTTGTTGTATGTGGGGAAGGTCTCGGGCATTCATCCCGTTGCCTTCATCTCGGACATTATTTTCAACATGAAGGACACACCATTCACTTCGCAGCATATGGGAAATCTTATGATTTTATTAGCCAACACGGTTTTTCGAATATTCACCGAACACACCGAGAGGTAACATTAGAAGGAGAAAATGGTTTTTTCAATCTCAAGAAAACACTCTGGTTGTCGAAATGGATTTTTTTCGACATGGTGAAATCGACACTTCGTGTTTGGCAGTTAATCCGTCAGAATTCGATCGATTTTGTTGTATGTGACACTATGTACGGTGGTTTGGTTGCTGCTCGATTTTTAAGGGTACCGGTAGTTTTTATTACGAATCAAAATCATTTCAATGGACCTAACGGATCAATGAATTCGATTTGGAAGATTCTAAATTTCCTTATCCAACGATATCTTAGACTTGCAACCCACGTTATTATTCCGGATTACCCTCCACCCGATACAGTCAGCCAATACAACATCATCGTACCAAAAGGTGAAGAGTTCCACTACACTTTCACCGGGCCGTTTCTTGATGTTGAACCCGAACTCTACAATTATTCTCAACATACCATATTCGCGAGTTTTGGTGGTGAACCCTATAAACTACCAATGTATCATATGTTGAGGTCAATTGCTGACCAAAGGAAAGATTTGCTATTCGATGTTTTTTACACAGGTTCAAAACTTCCAGAATCATCAGAAAATTTTCTCTCTCATGGTTACGTTTCGGACATTTATCTCCATTTAGCAGAGGCGAGAATTGCGATTGTGCACGGGGGGCTCACAACCTTGCATGAAGCATTGCTTTTTGAAAAACCAGTGCTTATCATTATGGATCCCAATCACCCAGAGCAGCAAAACAATGCAAAAAAGATTGTTGATATGGGGGCTGGAACTGTAATTGACGGAAGAAACGTCACCGAAAAGATCCTTGAGGAGAAAATTTCCGAGACGATGGCAATCACTCCAAAACCTTTCCGTAAAAAGCATGCGAATATAAACGGAAAGAAAAATGCTGCTGATATAATCAAAAATTTTTCTCGCTGCAGACAGTCTTAATACGCAATGAAAATGATCAGTATCTACGAATGGTGGTAATCTATGCCAAATCTTGGTGACATCAAATCGTTCAAGATGGGAAACGAACTTCACATTTGCCCCAACTGTGGTTATGAACTTGGTTTCCATATTTCGTTTCTTAATGCCAATGCTGGTACAAATAAAATGCCTCTTAAATCTACAAAAGAAGTCCATCGTATCATCCTCATCTGCCCAGAATGTGGTTCACGATATGACGTAGGTTGGAAGCCATCATTCAATGAATGAATCCGAAAGGTTCCATATCCAATAAACAACGTATTTTTCAAGAAATCCGGTTAAGGAAAGAGCTGTAATGTCACCTGATAGTGTCTCACCAAATCGGTTGGTCATGGTCATTCACGGACCAGAGATATTTGATTCTGGTGAGGCAAAGTGGCTGATTGACCTACTCAAACCTTTTCGCACAATTGTCGCCGGCGTAATGGCAAGAACTGCAGCAGAAGAATCACGGCTCCCTTTAGAATTCCAAAGTAATCCTCCAAGTTATGTAATTCGGGATCTTGAAGGACCCGTGGTTCTTGCGAATCGGGGAAAGACTCCAGAATCAGGACAGATCTTTGGAGACATTGTTGCATCCCGTTTATACCAACAGGGGCTTGTTCAAATCGAATGCTCGAGTAAAACAATATTTGTCTGGGATGGTGGAGACGAGGAGCTTGCATCTACACTTTCACATCTCATGAGTTTCAGTTTAATACCAGCAAATAGTACTCGGTATGTTAATTCACAGGAACGTAAGATCCGAGGTTGTAGCCCTGGAGAAGCGGTCTATGTTAATGGAATCATTATCGGTCGTGCAACATCGGAAACGGTTGTTTTAGAAAGGAAAGGTGGGAAGATCAATCCGGTAAGTGGACTTTCACCAAAAGTACACGGTCTTGAAAAGCTCGCTCGACAGGGTCCCGTCGAGCTTTCTAGAGCATGGTGTAAAAGTGGGGTTATTCGATCGGTATTACCTCATATTAATTCGAGAGCAGAAAAAAAAGGTAGGATTGTAGTTATTGACCATTGTGGCCACGAAATTTATAGAAAGATTGGGAATACATGTTGCGGAGTACTAGCAATTGGTGACGACACTACTGCGGTGTCTGGGCATATCCTCGCTCACCGCGGTCTCCCAGTTTTAGGAATTGTAGATGGTGACCTTGATGCAATAGTCAAAGAATCCTTTGCTTCAGGTTCTGTCGTAATCGAAGTCTGTAATGGGCGGGACGATGAATTGGGATTGGAAGTGGCCACAATGATAACTTCTTCTTCGGTTTCCTGGGATGAATGGGTTAATACTGTGTTAAAGGTCTTAGGAGATCGGGTGAAAATAGTGGTCGATACGCGTGACCAACGTAATGCAATGCGCTGAGTGCAAAGGAAAAGGGTTGTGCGGACTCCCCCGTTGTCCTATTACTAGTCGTTTCTACGCCCAGCTTTCGGTCAAACCAGTTAGTAGCTACCAAGGCAGTTCACCGTCTGTCTTTATGGGCAGTTATAGGTACCCCGATATTCGTGGTGGGCCTTTACTTATTGATGACAGTGACCACCCACCTGATTGGCTATCGCGAGGGTTAGGTATTGAGGATATAGTAGAGATCCGTGCACGAACAATCCGCGGAAGTTCAGGTGTTTCTCGGTATTCTGAACATCTTCAAGAAATTGCACTATCCGCTCGGCCGATTGATGTGGAAATTGGGTTTGAACGACCAATTAATTTCGATCTATCCTTTGATGGTACTATTGCTCCAATAGGATTTTCAGGACCAATTCGCACTTTCGATGTGATTGGTAATGCTATTCCTGAAAAGGCAGTGGATAGAGTTACTTCTGATACTGATCTTCCGGCAACAGACGCTTGCCTAACGCTCATGAAGTCAGGTGTTGATGTATACAGAATTGCAAATTTGATGACTGCAGGGCTTCTGGGTAAACGACGGCGCTTCGTTCCTACGCGATGGGCAATTACCGCAGTCGATGATACGATAAGTATTCAAATGAAACGTCAGATTTCAAAATTCCCCCCATTGGAGGGGATCGAGTTCTTCTCTGGAGAATTGTTTGGAAACCGAATTGCTTGTTTTTTAGTTCCTGGTGATTGGAGATATGAGATGATTGAGATCTGGGAACGGCACTCACTCTGGGGCGGTGAGGAAGATGTGGTAGTGGAAGATAGAGAAGGGCTGGTTAAGCGAAATTATTCGCCCATCTCAGGTGCCTATTATTCAGCACGACTTGGAGCCTGTGAATATCTGATGAAAATAAAAAAGTCAGCACGCGTAATTTTGGTTCGGAAGGTCTCGTCAGAATACTGGGCGCCATTGGGTACATGGGTTATTCGTGAGGCGACACGGAACGCAATGGCAAACCTTCCTATTATATGCCCTTCAATTGATTCAGCCGTACAGCAAGTATCTGCTGTAATGGGATCAGATCAGTGGCTACGATATAGCACACTCCTTACCGAGCTACGAACGCAGAGAACCCTCTCTCAATTCTGAGACGGTGTCTGCTGTCGGCTCTTTGATTGTCTCTGATATCTGTCTCTGATACCTTCTAACGTCTCGACATCTGTGATACCTTTATCATCACGCACTCGTACAAACCGAGGGAACCTGAGGGCAAAACCGCCTTCATATGTAGGACTAATTTGGATTTCCGAATATCCCACCTCAAAGACGAGCTTTGGCTCGAACGTAACTTCTTTTCCCATATGGGAAATGATAGATTCCTTTAAAATATCGTAAACTTCTGCCAGTTGTTCGTCAGAAAAACCAGTAGCGACCCGACTTAAAGGAATTAGTTTATCTTCGCTCTGACAAGCGACAAGAAACGATCCAAACAGATGAGCTCGTTTTCCCTCTCCCCACTCAGCGCCAATTACTGCGACATCAAGTGTATCAACCTCTGGTTTAATCTTGATCCAGTTCTTCCCTCGTTGTCCGGGTGAATAGACGGATGAAAGCACTTTTAGCATTAGTCCTTCATGCCCAGCATCGAGCGCTGCTTGATAAGTCTGTTCGATGACTTTAACATCGTCACTCACAACTTGCGGTGCAACAAAAAATTTTAATGTACTTCCGAGTAGCTTTCGACGTTCAGAAAAGGGGAGGCCGATCAATGTTTTTCCATCAAGATAAAGGAGATCAAAAGCATTAGGTACCAAGCTGATCGCCTCCTGAGCCTCCGCTATATCATGTTTTCTTCGGAAACGTTTTAGTACAGATTGGAATGGCATCGGTCGATCATTTTTGATTGCGATTACCTCTCCATCAATAATCACATCATGATCGGTTGCTCCTCGGAGCTGTTCTATCACATCGGGAAGTGCAGCACTGACTTCCTCAAGTCTTCGGGAATACATCCGGCACCACTCACCTTTTTTATGGAATTGGAACCGAGAACCGTCATACTTAAACTCAGCAGCGATCTTACCGTGATCGGTAATCATGTCTCCAATTGTTCCCTGTTGGGCAAGCATCATGCGGACCGGATGGAAAATTGTTATCTGAACTTCTTTGAGTGTATTGGGTTCAATTTTCGAAAGACGCGCAACTTCCCCAAGATCGTTCAAAGCTTGAGTCGCATGTTCTACAAGCCCAGAATCTACATTGAATGCCTTTACGATTGCTTCGCGAACACTTCCCTCCCCCACACCTATTCGGAGTTCTTCCAACATGATTCTGGCTAGATATCTACCTTCGAGCGGGGAAGCATTGCCAAGCAATTGACGTACAACGAGTGACTTTTCGCGTTGGGATTTCTTACCCTCCTGAGATGCGATTCCAACAAGACCGCGGTAGACTCTCACAAGGTCAACTTGTTCTCTAAAAAAAGTGGTTTGGGTCTTTGTTGCAAGCAACTCTTCCACAGCATGACCGACATCACCTGTCTTATTGATAGTCTCTAGAACGACCTCCTTTTTTACACCGGCGAGATAGCCGATTGCTTCATAGAGAAGGTTCGGCCCAATCCCCAGTTTTGCTTGGCACCAATCGGGAAAAATCCTCCCCATAATAAACCTTACAAAAATGGGGAGCTCTTCATCAGTAAGAGAAGGTAGCTCTTTACTGATAATATCAATAATTTCGAGTCTACCCGCTATGCCTTCCAACCGTTCGCAACATCGCGAAAATTCAATAAAGAGCATTTCGTCCCTTCTCTCATTCACTTATCGAGAAATTAAATTAACGATACATTTCTCAACATAGTTACAATATCTCGAATTTAAGCATACAATCGCCAATCGTCTCATTTTTTTGGGTTTTCTCTAAAAACTTATTATGGTATAAGATGAAGGTTACATTATGAGCGAGGAATGGCAACCCGATGCGATCCTCAAGATGAAAACCAATCAACTTAAAAGAGAGTTTTTTGATTACATTGAAAAAAATATTGAAAAAATCGAATCCAACGTCCCTGTCTTTTTTGGTCATGTGGTTGCCTCTTTAGATAATTCGTTACCTAATCTCCAAGACGAACCCTACGACAAGTTCATTGATGCCCTTGCTATGAAGATTCTGGAAACCAGTAAAAAGATCGATGACATTCCATTTACCGAGCGACTTTTTGATTATGCAATGCGTAACAAGCGCGGGAAAAAAGGCAAAGCATTTTATGATATCATACTCGGAATGCGAATGATTCATAATGGCAGATGCTCGGATGCAATTGAACAATTAAAGAAATACCGAAGTCTTGATGCTACTATTTGTCCAGCAATTGCCTATTGTTACTTTACTCTTTCAAATCAGCAGAAACAAGTCGGAAAAGACGATTCTTCAGGCCTTCCAAATGAAATGATGCTAGCCGCCCGCGAACAAATGATTGAACTCACTCGTTTGAATCCGCCAGTAAATAAACTAAAGGAACAGGAAATATTGGAGGATGCCAGGACCACGAAGATTTTTTGGTTTATGCTTAAAAATGCAATCGAGTGGTTCCCGGACGAGCGGCAATTCTTTCGAATCGGGATAAAAAAAGCGACCTTGGATGGAAACTTAGATGTTAAGGAGGAACTGTTAAACATCGCTGTTGAGCGATTCTATGACGATATGGATTTTTTAAGAGAGATGTATCGTCTCCGGTTCGAACAACGCAATGCAGGCGGATTGGCTGGAATTGTTAAACAAATGACGCAGCAGTTCCCTGATGATCTTGAACCTATTTATTATGGTCTTAAACTTTCGATAATTACTGCACGAAATGAAACATATTCCAAATTTAGGAAAATGGCTCTCTCGAAAAATATGCCACCTAATATTTTTCTTTTCCTTGATTTTGCATTTGAGCTGATGAGTGGCAAACAACATGAAGCATCGGCTTGTCTCGATGAGATTAAGCAAAAGTTCGGATCCCACCATTTCTATGTGATGTTGCTTGACTACGTGATGCAAGATTTTCTTTCGGAAGATGAGAAAAAGATCAAGAAAGCAAAAAAAACAATGATCGATTCTCTCGATAATTACTGTATGAGGTTTTTGAAGATCAAAACCTTGTAACTATCCATGTATTCAATCAGCTTATAGAAAATCTCAAATTCAGTTCTTTAATTGATAATCAAAGTTGCAATACTTGAGGACAAACTTCTGAAGTTCCCGATTGAGTTGCAATTATGAGTGTAGTCTCATCATAGAGTAAACCAAGACCGTCTCTTGCACCCGCTCTTGCTTTGTCTGGTGTATTATTCACTTCGCTCAAATGCGCAAGCACGAATTTATGTACATCCTTTGCTAATGTCCGAACACAACGAGAGGCTGCCTCATTGGAAAGGTGTCCTCTTGCCGAGCGGATTCGACGTTTGAGCGATTCCGGGTAAGGTCCGTTTTTCAACATTACCGGACAATGGTTACTCTCAAGGACGACCCCATCACATCGTTGAAAAATAGCAAGTATTCGGTCGGTGATGATTCCTGTATCGGTACAACAGCCAAATCGAATGCCGTTTTCTTTGATGTAAAATCCACATGGTTCATTGGCGTCATGTGAAGTAGCGAACGGTTCAATTATGAAGTTCTCAATATTCACTTTCTCGTGATATTTGCAGGTATGGATATCAATAGAGTGTTCGGATATTCGACGGTAGTTCATGAAATCATATAATGTGCCCTCAGTGGCGTATATTGGAATATTTAAGCGCCGTGAAAGGACATCTACTCCGGCAATATGATCCCCGTGTTCATGGGTAACAAGAATAGCACGGATATTATCTGGTTTTTTTCCTGCCCGTGCTATACGAAGCAGTGTTTCTTTCGCGGAAAGTCCTACATCTATTAACAGATCACCATCAGAACCTTCGATTAGTAAGCAATTGCCTTTACTCCCGCTGGCAAGAATGGTGCACTGCATTATAAGAGAGTTTAGGATCTGGTAGTATTAACGTAGTGGCACAATTACAAACTTGTTTTGTTAAAACGTTCTTTCAAAAAGATTGTATCTCGTCAATTAAAATGTGTTTAGATCTTCTTTTTATTGCCTTACCGATCAGGAATTACGTGGACAGCAGTGGCTTTTATTGTTGCCATTACTTGTTTACCTGGTGATAGATGTAAGTCATCGGATGATTGTCGAGTTATTAGTGCAGTAATAGAGACACCGCAATCAACCTTGACGCGAGTAAATGGTCCGTATGGTAAAAGATGAGTGATTGTTCCTGGAAGGCAATTTCTTGCACTACTTGTAGTTGGACAAGTATCAGGAAGTGACAGTGTCACTTCCTCGGGACGAATACAAAGAGTCACCTGCTGTCCGGGTGAAATATTTGTCACTGCCTGAATCCTGACGTCACGAACCGCTATTGTCGCAAGGTTGTTATCATTTGATTCTACGACACTTTCACGGATAGGATCAATACCGACGAATACAGCGATTGCTCGGTTTACCGGGTGGTAAAATATCTCAATTAGATTCCCTACCTGAACCAACTGCCCGCTCATCATTACACCCATTCGGTTAGCGAGTCGTTGTCCCTGTGACATATCATGGGTTGCAATGATAACTGTTGTTTTTTTATCTCGATTGATTTTTACGATCAGATCCTCAATAATTTCAGTTGAAAGGGGGTCAAGGTTTGCTGTGGGCTCATCAAGAAGAAGCACCTCAGGATTTAATACAAGTGCACGAGCGATTGCGACACGCTGCATTTCGCCCCCAGAAAGTGTTACGGCCTTCCTCCGGGAAAAGTTGGAGAGACCGACCATTTCCAATGCTGATGCAACTCTCATTTGGATTTGGTCTCTTGGCACTCTGCGGAACTCAAGTCCAAACGAAACATTCTGCTCTACACTTGTATTTAGCACCGCTGGTTTCTGGAAGACCATCGCCATACTTCTGCGAATCGAACGACGTTCATTTTCATGACCGTCCGTTAGCATACCGTCAAAAGTAATGGAACCTTTTGTCGGGCGATCGAGTAGGTTGATTAAGCGTAGCAATGTAGTCTTACCGCTACCAGAAGGGCCAATGAGGGTAAAGATCTCACCATTCCGAATCTCAAGATCAATCCCATGTATTACCTCACGCCTGCCAAATTGGTGTGAAAGACCCGTTATTCGGATCATGCTTGCGGACCCCCTCTCACTCTATCAGACTCTGTAAGTGCACCTGAAGTTATAAAATTCATAATAAGTACAACCACAAGCGCTATCAGAAGTAAGATAATTCCGAGTGCGATGGAAAGCCCAAAGTTCCCCATACCGGTCTCTAATGCAATGGACGTGGTAAGAACACGGGTCTCGCCTCTAATGTTGCCACCGATCATCATTGCCACCCCAACCTCAGAAATAGCTCGACCAAATCCGAGAATTATCCCTCCAAGAATCGCAAAACGGGCTTCCAGTATGATTTGTGTAATGTTCTGGAATTCTGTTGCACCGAGTGAAACCAAAGTCTCGCGGATATTTCGATCAACACCAGATAAAGCGCTTATTGTGAGTCCGGTCATGATTGGCAGAATGAGAACAGTCTGCCCAATTATCATACCTACAGGAGAAAAAAGAAGCTCAAGGACCCCAAAAGGTCCAGACCGTGAGATGAGTAAGTATACAACAAGTCCGATTATAACTGTTGGAACGGAATACAGTGTCTGGATGATTGTTATTAGAACTCGTTTTCCTCGAAATTCCCGGAAGTGAATAAGGCCACCAAACGGTATTGCAATAAGTGTGCTGATTATTGTGGCAGACAGTGATATGAACAAAGAAAGTTCAGTAACTTGAAGAAGTTCTGGATCAAGTGAGACGATTAATTGGAACGCTTGAATAATGCCGTCAATAATCTCCAGCAATTCGACCACCAGGAATTCTAATCATCAATGGTGAGAATGGAATTAAAAAGGAGGATATGTGGTGACATTTGACGTCATCACCTCATAGCCTTCTTCTGTTTAGGTTGCTTATTCTGTGAATTTAACCCTTTTCCGACTAGGTCTTGATAGTAACCATTGGTTTGAGGGTAATCGGTACGTTGTCGTATCCCTCAGCCGGCGTGATCGGGGTCTGACCATCCGCATTGAGTATTGTCTGTCCGTCACTGCTAATGAGTAGTTTCACAAATTCATTACCCAGATCTGGATTACGTGCAAACCCAGGAACGGTAACTGCATAAATAATTGGCATTCCGGTTTCCGTTATCGTATCAAAGCCTGATGGGCGCTTCACCTTTACAGTCTGGTATCGGTCCATCATCGAAGGATCAGAAAGATCAATCTCTGGTGGTAGTGTAATGTATTTGAAGCCGTTTTGGATGGCGATACTGCTGTATTCGAAAGCATAGTCTACTTTCCCAGATTTGAGCAAGGGGGCGATGTCAGGGCCTGTCGCAGTAATTATAAGTTTCTTTCCATCGGGTGATGGATTAGTCGCGTCAATTGTCCTCATTGCACCATCCACAGTTTCTGTCATTTTGCTGTAAGGAGCAATGACTTTGTTGAAGATGTTGGAGTCACCGTACTTCCGCTCAGCAAGTGCAATGGTCATAAGCGAACGATATCCTGCCGGATCAGATCTCGGATCACTTATAGCAACCTTCACGGTTGGGTCTTCAAGAACCGTATACCAATTGTCTGCATTCACACTCGTTGCACCTTTGCTCTGGTCAGTGTAGCAGAGCACCATTACGTTCTTTGCAAAGTCAATGTAGAAACTCGCATTCTTCGGGTACATGTATTTGGGTATTAGTGAATAATCGGCACTTGCGAGGACATCGGCTTTCTGGTTGGACTTTGTGATCTTATCGATAATCGCGCCACTCCCACCAGAGAACAGCTGAACATCCACATTTGGATGAGCCTTTTCAAATGCTTTTTCTAATTTTCCAAATGAGCTCTGGAGACTACCTGCATGGTATATCTTCAAGGGACGGGTTGCAGTTGCCGGTGTTGTGAAGTCTGCAGTTACTCCTAATGGGACGCCAGCGGTCATTGGTGTGAACAGTCCCTTTCCGTACTTATCAACCCCGTAATTTCCAATATCCTTCAATGTATCAGGTGAGATAAGGAAGTTGACAAATGTATTAGCCAAAGCAATTTTGTCTGGGTTCGGATTGTTCGGATAAACAGTCATGACACTGTATACGTTCATCAAGCTTGACCCTTTTGTCACAAGCGGCACAAGGTCCAATTTACTCTTATAGGCAAGGAATGTACCTTCATCAGTCAATGTGTAAGCGTCTTTTTCGCTTGCCATTTGAAGAGTCTCTCCCATACCCTTTCCGGCTTCGATATACCATTTGCCAGATTTTTCAACATCGGTAGCGTATTTGTATCCTGCATTGCTCCAAATCTTCTGTTCTGCAGTGTGCGTGCCTGAGCCATCGCCTCTAGATACAAACATCACTTTGGCGTTTCCTGCTTTTCCCATTGTTAAAATGGTCTTAAAAGCATCCTCTGGAGACATGTCTTTGATTCCAGCTGGATCATCGGCCGGACCAACAATCTCAAAGTAGTTATAGGCAAATGAGCGGCGGTTCAACCCATATCCATCTTCAAGGAATGCCATTTCACTAGATGGCGAATGGACGAGCAGGACATCAGCATCACCCGCCTCTGCTAACTGAATTGCCTTACCAGTTCCCTGTGATGTGATGAGAAGATCAATATTATACTTTGCCTCGAATTTTGGCTTAAGATAATCGAGCAATCCCGTATCATACAAGCTTGTTGTAGTCGCAAGCAAGAGCTTTTGTCTGGGGCCTGTCGCTGCAGGTACACCAGCTTGCTGTGGCGGTGCCGCGGTTGTTTCAACGTTGACAACAGCACTCTGTGGGGTCGTGACAACGTTAGTAGGTGTTTGACCGGGTTGTGTAGTCGTACAACCTGCAATGATCACCCCTCCGATAAGGAGAAGCAAAAGCAATATTACAGAATATCTAAAGGAGTCCCTCATAGTCTTCAATCCTTTTGCAAACAACGTAGTGATTATTAATAGATATTAGTTCTTTTTTGAATTTGTAAATTTATATTAGTTAACCAATTGATAAGCAACTGGTTGGTTAATAAATTAAATTATTTAATGACAGTTCAAAACTCAAGGGATTTTTATCAACGTGTTATGTTTAACTTTTTTTCAATCTCTTTGAAAATAGTTTGTCCAATGATTGCCTCTGTTTCTTGCTGATAATGCGATTTCATGATCTCGATCATCTTTAATGATCCCTTTTCTGTGGTCATTATCCCAACACGCTCTGCTCGTGTAACTAATTCTTCCTGTTCCATCATTGCAAAATACGGGAGAACGTAATAATGGGGAACATTAAGGAATTCAGCAAGTCTTCGTGTTGTCGGAAATTTTATCCTCGCTTTATTTTGGGAAAATGAAACTGTGATCGATTGTTCCATTAATAAAATGCGAACTGCAGCATCAAAAAGTAAGTCAACAGATAGTATAACCACCAGTATTTCTCCTAACAATATTCAATTCATTAATGTTTCTTTTTCTTATCATCAGGCACCGGGTTTAAAAAAACGACCTGCGCATTAATGTCCTTTGCGATTTGTTCAATCTCAAATTTTCGAAAGTGGGGTGCTTCAATTTGTAGTTGACCTCCCGTTACAGCAACTATCCGATATTTCGGTTGTTCAACACCTTCTCCGACTTTATTTCGTTCTCGTACATAGATCTTCATTGAATTTTCATCTCCATTTTCATCCGCTTAACAGTTCATTTCTGGGATGAATGAGCGGATTAAAATCTGATATACCACTTGGTTTACATTGGCTTATAACATTGTCATCAGATACGTTTAGGTAGGAGAACGGACCATGAAACACCGGTTTGAGTTGACGAGTGGATTACAAGGGGAGACGCTTGTAAGAAAAGGGATGCAAAAAGAGAAGAAAACTGAACAGAATATTCGTATCGCACCGGAATTGAATGTCATCAAGATTGGTGGTCATGGTGCAATCGATTACGGACGGGAGGTCATGTATCCCCTTTGCGAGGAACTTGGGGCGTTATCCAAAAAACACCAAATCCTCATTGTCACGGGTGGGGGTGGGAGAGTGCGCCACATTATGGACTTAGGGATCGACCTCGGTATGCCTACAGGTGTACTTGCCGAGCTCTCCGCAAAGATCAGTGAGCAAAATGCGATCATGGTCTCCATATTGCTCTCAAAATACAATGGAACGCGAATTCATATAGGGGATCTTCTTGACTTACCAATGCTATTAAACCTTGGAATGCTTCCTGTAGTCCATGGAACACCCCCGTATGGCTTGTATGAGCACCCATCACGATCAGAAACAATCCCACCTCATCGTACTGACACTGGGGCATTCTTGATCGCTGAAGTTTTGGGGGCACGAAGCTGTATCATTGGAAAGAATGTCGATGGGCTCTATACAGAAGACCCAAAAATAAACCCCGATGCCAAACTCATAAAAGAGATCACCGCAAAAGAATTGAGATCATTGGATCTTGAGGATATGGTGATCGAGCGGATGGTTGTCGAGCTGCTGGAAGATGCGGTCAATATCCGTGAGGTTCAGATCATTAATTGTCACAAGCGAGGCATGATCGAAAAAGCGATGAATGGAAAGAATGTCGGAACAATTATACGGGCAGAGTGACCGTTTGATGTGTCTATCTTTCTTTAAAAAAAGAAATAGGAAATAATCACACCAGCAATAACGACCCAGAGGATCTCTCCTCCGAGAAGAAGAGCAACCAGTGCCCCGGCACCGACAAGGGCAAGCTGCCAGGTCCATGATATTCCCATCGCAAACCGGATGGTTACACTCAATAATAACCCGACAAACGACAAAAGAATGCCATTGATAGCTCGCCGGAACCAGAGTAAACTCTGCATCCGGTCAAAATAGGGTTCCGTGCCCACAACAATAAAAAATGAAGGTGCAAAGATGGCAAACGTCGCGATCACACCGCCCCAGGCTCCATCCACTAGATAACCAACAAACGTAGCCGTTATCACGATGGGCCCGGGAGTCACTTGGCCGAGCGCGATACCGGAAAGAAACGTCGCGCTGTCCAACCATGCATGTGCATCTACAACTTCGTGATACATCAAAGGGAGCGAAGCAAACCCCCCTCCAAATGCGAACAGGTCGACACGGAACATCACTGCCGCTAGTTCAAAGAGATTTTTCTGGAAGAAAAAAAGCACCAGAAACATCGCCGCGACGAGGCCGATGAGGATGAAATATCCTCGCTCCAGTCCGCGGGTTGTGCTTTTCAGTACTGGTTCTGGTGAAGAGGCATCACCTCGAAGGATTGCCAGCCCCAGCAGAGCTGCACTTAGGATCACGAGGATCGGGTGCACACCTAAAAAGAACAGTACTGCAGCGATACTGGCGATGGAGACATGCACCCATTTTTTTAGTGACATGCGTGCAAATGTGACTGCTGCAGTCGCAATAATAGCGATAATGATGACCTGAAGCCCCCGGAATATCGACACAACTGGGGGGATTGCGACCGCTTGAATGTAGAATGCTGACAGCACTATCATGAGTAAAAATGCCGGTAACCCGAATCCCACAAAAGCGGCAATCGCTCCAGCAAGCCCCCGAATTTTCAACCCAACGTATGCCGCCACCTGCATTGCCGTGGCACCTGGTAATGCCTGGCACAGCGCCACCCCGTTATTAAATGTCGTATTATCGAGCCACTTCTCCCTCTCCACCGTTATCGAACGGATGTATGCTACCATTGCCGGCCCACCGAACGCAGTCAGCCCCAGCCGGAGGAATCTGGAAAAAATTTTCACGAGCGATGGGGGTTTGGGGTTCATGATAGGTGTGGGGGAGGTCATTGAATACTTCATCTCAACATTTATTCAGAATCCTTTTTAACACCAATCTATCGTGGGGATTTTGGGTGATGATAGGATACAAATCATCTGATGTAAGGATTCCATACAGTACGATATCCCTGTTTCGAAACCTTAACAAGCCTTCCGGTAAAAGTAATTCGCACTATGTGGAAGGCTGTCGAGATCGATAATTGGATTGCGGGCAGAAAATCAAGCTTAGAGGATGTTCGTACCGCCGTTACAGATATTATTGACCGTGTTCAAAAGAACGGCGATACTGCATTGCGAGAGCTTTCCCGTCATGTCAAACTTACAGAAATTGCAGTTTCTGACGAAGAGCGTGAAGCGGCATATGATGATGTCGATACAAAAATTGTCGAAAGTCTCGTTGAAGCAGAAGCACGTATCGAGCGTTTCCACGAATTGCAACGCCCGCGAGATCTCTGGTTGGAAGAAATCGAGCCAGGTATTGTGCTCGGTATAAAAACAACGCCTCTTCAACGTATTGGTATCTATGTACCTGGCGGCCGAGCTCCATATCCATCTTCTGCCCTCATGTGTGCAGTACCTGCACGTGTAGCAGGTGTTAAAGAGATCTGTGCCTGCTCTCCACCCCCAATAAAACCCATCACCCTAGTTGCGCTCGATATAGCCGGGGTTACCGAAATTTATCAGTCAGGAGGAGCTCAGGCCATTGCTGCAATGGCTCTTGGCACTGAAACAATCCGGCCTGTCCAAAAAATTGTTGGTCCTGGGAACGTGTATGTCACCATGGCAAAGATGCTATTGAGGGAAAAAGTGGAGATTGATTTTCCAGCGGGTCCAAGTGAGATTGCAATTATAGCTGATCGTTCTGCTGACCCAAGCATAGTCGCAGCTGATATACTTGCTCAGGCTGAACATGATCCCAATGCCGCTTGCATTCTGATTACCACCGATAAAACTCTCGCAGAAAAAGTTGGGCAACAAATTTCTGCTATGGTAAAAAAGGCAGAAAGAAAGGACATAATACAAAAAGCTTTGGAAAATTCGGGGTTTGCCGTAGTTAGCACCTTAGATGAAGCAATTGTTGCATCGGATTCAATCGCACCCGAACACCTTTCAATTCAAGTATCGGATCCTCTCCCTGTCGTCACACGAATTCAAAATGCAGGGGCAATTTTTGTTGGGCGATACTCAGCAGTTGCCTGTGGAGATTATGCGGTAGGAACTAACCACGTATTACCGACAGCTGGATATGCAAAAATCTATTCAGGCCTTGATGTGCAGCATTTCTGCAAGACCTCATCAGTTGAGATAATCAACCAACAAGGGTTGGAGACGATTGGAGATATTGTCGAAACAATCGCAGATGCAGAAGGATTATCTGCACATGCGGAATCTGTTCGCATCCGTCGTAAAAATTGTTAACTTTTTTTGGATACTTACTGAAGAGAAAAGTAAATACTAGAATCTTTTCCGTCGTACAGCATAACTAACTGCTGTAATTGTAGTTATGACCGCTGTTAGAGGGATTATTGTATCGATCGGAACATTATTTGTTGGAGTACCTGATGGTAGGAATTCAACCTCAGTGGTTGCATATTCCCCTTTGGCATATCGAAATCGATCAAATGCTGTACTGACTGCATAGACAGTATAGGCACCCGGTTTGAGCGTGCCAAGGATTACCGATGTGTCCCAGACATATTCCCATGTTCCATCTGACATATTGACTGGTGCAGTGGTAAACAACCCACGGCCAGCTGGAATATTAAGATTTTCGAGCGTCACACCACGGTTGTCAAGGTCGGGGCCGATTATAAAGAGATAAACGGCAATTGTCGTTAGCCCCGAAATCTTGCCATTGAACTTGATTGTGTCACCTATATGTGCCTTGAGTGGGGTAGCATTAATCTCCATTGAGATCGCGTTTGCTACCGGTACCGTACAACAAAGAATAATAGCAACAGCGATTAGAAGAGACGCCCGTCTCATACGATCACCTTAGAGGTTAAACACATTAAACATTGCCGGAAGTGGTTGGATTAAAACTCTACCACCATCACAGCTTCTTCTTCTTTTTTCAGTTCACCTTTTAGGGACGATGCATCAAATTCATAAGCTTCCCACGGGTTATAAGAATCGTAGAGTTCGCATTTATCGAGCACATCAACAAATTCTTTGAGAAAAATTCGTGGAATAACATCTACACGACCGCCAAATCGATTAGTTATCTTTTTGATCATCGCACGAACAAATCGATGTGAAATACGCTCACGATCGGCCTCTGTGAACGCCTGTGAATAAATATCGACTACTTTGAGTGCAACCTGTTCAAGTTTTGTTGTATCAAATTTGGATAAGATAATCTGGGGTTGTCGTGGATTTTTATAATTATCTGTCTGCACAATGCTAATCCGATCATAGAGTGGTGGTAACGACCGGATGCCACGTGAACCGTCAAACATTGCTGGGGTACCGGTGAAAAGGAAAAAGCACCGCGGCATGTCCCCTCGGTCTAAAGCATCAATTATCTGAACGAGCGTTTGGTATCCTTTATCCCGCTGATTTCGAGGGAGTCCCTGTGTTGTCTCCATTTCGTCAACAGCAATGGCAACACCACTATACCCAGCCCCCTGCATAATTGTGACAAGTCCACGGAGAAATAAAAGGGCGACAGTATCATCTATATCTCCCTTGATGCCAGCTTTCTGTTTAAAATCTCTGCCAATGTTTGGTTCGGCTGATATCCAACCCAGAGCTGCCTGTGCAAGCTGGAAATCTCCGGTATTGTTTGCCCGATAATATGTTCGAAGTGCTGCCGCTAGTGCGGTATTCATCTCAGAAATGCCTGCAAGCGCTGATTCAATCTCGCGTTCCGTCGCTGCTTCAAGGGCGGAATCCTCGATCTCGCTTCCGCTGACAGCCATTATCCGTTCTTCAATAGCAAAAAGCCAATTGTCGACGACCGTTTTAATTGCATGTTCTTCTTCGCGTGTCCGGAGATTTGAACAGATCTGCTGATAGAGTGATTTTAGTTTGTAGAGTGGGGTAGTAGATGATATGACAACATGTGATGTAGCAAATCCTTTGTTACGTGCAATTTCGAGTGCTCGAGCGACTAAGAACGTTTTCCCACTGCCGTAATCTCCACGAATGAACTTGAGGTCACCGCCACCTTGTGCAACATAATCAAGCTGTTTTCCGATAACACCTTCCTCAACTTCAAGTCCTACGGCGATTCGTTCAAGTCCGCTTCCGGGGACAGTACCTCTACGTAATGCATTGATGATATTAATACTCTCGAGCTTTGCTTTGTCCATCCGTTCAGGTTCCGACATATTCATAGATCTCCCCCTCGTCACCAACACCTTTTTTCTCAACGATCGTCACATTCTTTGCCGCCGCTTTCTTGATAAGTCTGTTCACAATACCTACAACACGACGGGTATTGAGCGCCTTTCGTAGTTCGATCTCCGTTGCTTTCTTATGTGCACGGATGAATTCAACAATCTTCTGTTCTTGTTCATCAAGATCAAGTTCATCCTTTATCTGTTGTGCTATCGGAACGTGAATTGTACGTCGTTTTATTTGAGGTAGATCCAAGATGGGACGATCTGCGATTGATTGATCCTTACAAGATTTAATCAAGTTCAAGTAATCTTCTAGATGAATCGCTTTTGTGTGAATTGGCAATACATCAATTCCTCGAAGGCAATAGCGCTTACAGGCAGCAAATTCGGATTCATCCAGAGCATGACGTGCAGCTATTAAAAGTGCGATTGCAAGTAACTCAAGTCCGTCTGAGTTTAGGCTCGACCTACGTTCTTCAAGACGTCGGATCACATGATCCATTAAACGACGTAATCGGTGAATTTGACGTTTTTCATCAACAACGACCGCTACTACTCGGTGGAGATCTGAAGAACGCTTTACATTATTTAGTATATACAGCATCACCTTCTCACATTCGCGTTCTTCCCCATGAGCGGCGAGATATTTTGCATATTCAAGGCCACCGTTCAAAAAGTCTGCCCGATATGCACGATAGAACCACGAACGAGCCTCGATTTGATTACCCATTACCTCGTAAAAACGAGCTGTTTCTAAAAGACTGGCGATGTTAACATCCTTTGATACAACTGAAAGGAAGCGAGAGAGAGCTTCTGAAGCTGGGAGCTTAGAATGGAGGAATTTTCTGTAACTACCAATAATCTGCTCAAGAGCCTCCAGATCATTTTTTGACTTAATCTCATCACTAATTAACCGTTCATATTCAACCAGTGCTTTTTTAGAATCACCGGTCGTTGCATAAATATCACAGACAATAAGTCGGTAGGTAGGACGGTTCGTGCGGGATAGTAATGTTTTACACATTTCAAGCGCTTTTTGATGATTGCCGAATGTCATAAGTAACAGAATGTAATCGATGAGAATATCACAATCGTCTCCTGATTTTGCATGTGTTTCATATGCATCAAGAGATGCTTTTGGATCGTATTTTGCAAGAGCCGTAAGGTATTTTCGAAGGATTTTTGGATCGTTTGTTGTTCGATACACGTTAAGTGCATTTTGAGCAGCCTGAGGGTATTGGCATGAGGAAAAAAGGGCATCGACATATTCATCACTGTTTGTATTGGTGCCAAGTAACGTCCGATGAGTATCTAGTGCTTCTTGAGGCTCTCCGATCTTGATTAGTGATTGCACCAGATTTCTTGCATCACTCTCTTTCCTTCCTAATTTCACGAGACGTTTCAGGACTGGGAGTGCACCGCGATAATCATCATGTAAGAGTAGGTAATCGGCATAACTTCTAAGCGCATCTTGGTTTGTTGGATCAAGGTGAACTGCGGTAGCGTACTCGGCAATAGCCCGTTCATCCCCCCGAGCTTCAAGCACTTTTGCCAAATAGCTATGAACGTAGGATGAGTCTGACATCTTCTGAGCGAGATCGCGGAAATGTACCTCAGCGTCATCCAATTTTCCGGTATAAAATAAGTTAGTAGCAGCGAGCACTTCCACGGGTTGATCTTTCACCGTGTCGAGAATAAGCATGCAAAGGTTAAGTGATTCCTGGTATCGACCATCTTCAAAAAGTCGGAATGCCTCTTTTTTCTGTTCTTCAACGTTATTTGGAATCATTATCTTCCTAGATCGAACCGAATTCGCCAGAGTCCGGTAAGCATTTTAATCATATCACGGCGCTGTACCCGAGAATCACCAGTATTTTGCCATCTAATGGGAAATTCGATCACATTATACTTGGCACGCTTCAATTTCCAGAGTAGCTCCACATCAAACTCAAAACCCGATGAGGTCATATTTGGTAAGACAGAGTCGATTGCACTTTTCCTAAAAACTTTTGCGCCACATTGGGTATCATTATAGTTCAATCCAAACATTAAGCGAATTATCAGATTGAATCCCCTACTTTCCAATTGTCGTAACCTATCCTGTTTAACTTTTAATACAGCACCATCAATCCATCTTGAACCGATAACCCCATCATATGTTACTAGCTGGGAAAATAGTTTCAACATCTCACTAATCGTAGTTGATCCATCGGCATCAAAATATCCTACATATTTCCCTTGTGCAACTTTTAAGCCCTCGATTATCCCTGCTCCTTTACCCAATCGATGTGGGAATTTCAGGCAACGGATATTTAAATCTGGTCGTGATTGAGAAATTCTCTCAATAATATCAGATGTATGATCATCTCCATCGCAAACAACAATCAATTCACCATCAAAATCTTTGATGTTATCGAATAATTGTCCAATTCGATGCTCTTCATTATAAGCGGGGATTACGAGACTGTATTTGAAATCTAAGGGGGCGTTCATGATTGTGCGAAAAATCATGGGCTCAATGCTGAAATGATAGCATTACCGAATGCCTTTGCAGCGCTCGGACCATTTGCTGTAATAATCGTACCGTCAATAACTATCGGAGTTTCGGTGATGACGGCACCACCTAACTTCATTTCTGCGAGAGATTCCGGTGTTCGGAAAAAGGTTGCTTTTTTTCCCTGAAGTATTCCTGCACGGGCAAGCAACACTGGTGAAAGGCAAATTGCGGCAACCAATTTTTTTGAAGCATAAAATACCCCAACGAGCTTAATTAAATCTTTATTCCCCCAGAGATAGGGCGGTGAACCCACACCTCCTATAACAATAATACCTGCATATAAAGAGGGATCAATTCGGTCGAAAGTTAGTGAAGATTGTGTACTCCCGCCCAACATCCCTATGCAATTACCCGTTTTCGTAGATGCGATATCATACTCAATTCCTGATTTATGGAATATCGTGAGTGGTTCATTCAATTCTTCATCTCGGTAATTTTGTGGTGCAATAGCGACGAGGAGTTTCATATTATACCTGTAGCATGACTACACGAATAACATTATTGATGCTTTCCGAGGTGCCTAGCAAGTGCAGTTTTTGCACGATATTTTTCAGCGATTTCAAGTGCAGTCACTCTTAGTGCATTGTGGTCTTGCAAACAAGTCTCTGGTGGTGGAGATTTACGTAGAATAGAAGAAGTATTTTCGGTCACTTGGATTAGTTCTGTAGCGATAACAGCATTAAGCCAAATTAAATCAGCGAGCATTTGAGTGATCTCATCATTTTGCATAATCGTACATTCTGTTTGAGACCTAATAAATGACACAACACGAAAAAGAGAACCTTCATTGTATTGGGCTACCGATCAATGATGAGAACGATGTCGTATCTTGAAAAAATCAAAAAACAAGGAAGATCCGCAAATCCATTTTTCGGCTTGATGGGAATCGATGTAGTGAGTGTGGAACCTGGTAAGGCAATTCTCCGTATGGAGGTGCGATCCGACATGCAGAATGGTGTTGGATGGTTGCAAGGCGGAATTTTTACGGCACTTACAGATGAGGCCATGGCACTCGCTATATACCCGATGCTATCCCCCCACGAAGGTATAGCCACTATTTCGGAGTCGACGAGTTTTATTAAAGGTATTCAAGACGGATTTCTCATTGCTGAAGGTCGCGTAATTAAAAAAGGCAGGCGTGTTACATTTGCGGAAGGAGATGTACGAGTAGATGATGCAAAAAAGACAATTCTAGCGAGAACCTCAGCAGCATTCGCAGTCACATCAAATAAGCAGGAATAATGGGATAAATAAGGACATTCTTTGAGAGAATAGTGAGTAAAGAAAAGTTTAAGAAATTTTTTAATGAAAAATTATTATTTTTTACTGTTTTTCTTGTCAGAAGAATCCACGGACTTTTTTCTTTTTATAAAGTAAAAGGCAGCTCCACCACCAATGACAACCACTACTATGATAACAATGATTATTGTTTGGAATGGGAATATCGACGGACCTTTTTGCTGAAGAGTAGTGAGAGCTTCCTTAGCATAACTGTTGTTTGGATTAAGTGAGATCGCTTTGTTGTAAGCATCAATTGCATCTTGATATCGATTCAATTTGTTGAGTGCATCACCTTTGTGTTTCCAATCCATAGATCTGGTGGAATTTATGGCAATCGCTTGGTCAAACGCATCATTAGCATCCTGATATCTTCCAAGATTATAGAAAGCTAATCCTTTGTTTACCCACATATTTTGGAATACAAAATTCTCATCAGGATCTTTGTTTACAGATTGATAGGTAAGACCTGTATTAGCTGCGTCAATTGCCTCGTTATACCTACCAAGTTCTACTAATGCTGCAGATTTATCATTGAACATATAGAAGATTGCAGGGGTTGTTTGAAATACAGATGTATTTTCTGCCAACGCGAGATCAAAATAATGAAGAGCACCCTCTTTATCCCCCGCGTTTAGCCTCTGCTCACCAATGTTATAATAGTTCAGTGAAGTATCAGTTGTAAGATTGGCTTCAGCGGCCATCACAGGTTGTATCATGATACATAGGATTGCGAACAAGCATATAGCTGCAATCGTTTTTCGAATCGACATACCATTAATATTAGTTCTGGACTTTTAAGGCATTTTCGCAGGATAAATATACATAAATTTATCAAAAATAATTTATTCGTCTGACGCACTGTAATCTCAAAAATTGTGCCAGAATACACGAAAGAGCAGAAAAATAATAATAAACATACCCAAAGCAAAGACACCGAAAATAAAAATTGCCGGACCAAAAATGAAATCGGTCATTATACTATAGATATCGGAGTTTTTGAAAACGTAAATAATCATCACTAGTATTATAACAACTAGACTTAGGATCCCTACAATAATCGCAAGAAATTCAATAAGATTTTCTGGCACTCTAATGGGCACAATGAGGATTATAGTGGTCTCATGTTAAAATTAATTGGATGCCATGAAATTATTCGAAATTACTCAGGTTTAACCATCCCGTTCGGTCAATATTCGATTTTGGTATTTTTACACTAACCTTATCAAAAGCATCGCTTTCTGACGGTGATATGATAAGAATAATACGGATAGGATACGAATGATAGACTAACGGGGAGATCGTGTGAAATATGTTATAATTACTGGCGGTGTGATGAGCGGTTTGGGCAAAGGGATCACAGCTGCGTCAGTCGGGCGCATCCTGAAAAACCGCGGGTATCGGATTACTGCAGTAAAAATTGACCCGTACTTGAATATTGATGCAGGGACAATGAATCCCGCCCAACATGGGGAAGTCTTTGTACTGAAAGATGGTGGTGAAGTGGATCTTGATCTTGGTAATTATGAACGGTTCCTCGACATCGAACTTACTTCTTCCCATAACATCACGACCGGAAAAGTCTATCGCACTGTGATTGAAAAGGAACGCCGTGGAGATTTCCTTGGTGAGACAGTGCAAATTATTCCTCACATTACCGATCAGATAAAGCTCAGTATTCGCCAGGCAGCTGAAGAAGAATTTTCTGATGGTACTCAAGCTGATATTTGTTTAGTCGAAGTTGGTGGAACTGTTGGTGATATTGAGAGTATGCCATTTCTAGAAGCGGTCCGTCAAATGCGAGGTGAGTTACCGGAACATGACTATGTCCTAATCCACGTGACCCTGATCCCAAAAGATACCATGGGCGATCTCAAAACAAAGCCAACTCAACACTCGATTAAAGCATTGCGGGAGCTTGGGTTATATGCTGATATTATTGTTGGCAGATGTGAAAGACCGATTAGTGCTCAAACCAAAAGAAAAATATCTGCTTTTTGTGATCTCCCACAGAGCGGTGTCATTAGTGCGGCGACTGTACCGGACATTTATGAGGTTCCCATGGAAATGGAGAAAGAAGGACTCGCCGACGCTCTCGCCAAGCATTTGAACCTCGATCAACCTCAAGTCGATACTAGTTGGTACCGGCTTGTTACCAAAGAATATACCAATCGTGTAACCGTAGCAATTGTAAGTAAATACGGCATTGAGGATGTCTATATAAGTATTAAAGAAGCGCTCAAGCATGCAGGTAGAGCTCTCTCAATCGAAGTGAAAATTGTATGGCTGGATGCGGAACGTTACGAGAAATGCCAGCTAAAGGATTATGATGGTATCCTTATTCCTGGTGGCTTTGGCATACGTGGTATCGAAGGAAAAATCGGAGCAATTCAATTCGCACGTGAATCAAATGTGCCTTTCTTAGGTCTGTGTCTTGGGTTCCAGCTTTGTGTAATTGAATATGCGAGAAATGTTCTTGGCATTGCCGATGCGACTAGCGAAGAGTTTGGTGAAGGGACACACGTTATTGCTCTTTTACCTGAACAAGAAGGGCTCACCGAACTTGGAGGTACGATGCGATTGGGAGATTATACAGCAGAAATTAAAGATGGCACTCTTGCAATGAAATTGTATGGGCAAAAAATGATTACAGAACGACATCGTCATCGATATGAGGCAAATCCGCAGTATATTAGTAAGCTCGAAAAAGCAGGATTGATCTTTTCATCAATGAATAAAAATCGTATGGAGAGTGCTGAACTCCCAACTCATCCGTTCTTCTTTGCCACGCAATTCCATCCTGAGTTTAAATCACGTCCGACTAAGCCCTCACCACCTTATGTCGGTTTTGTTGAAGCCTGTCGGGCAAATAAGCTGACAAAATAAAGAGCGTAAGCATCATGGTTAATTCAGAAAAATTCATTACTGAGTCTATAGCGGAGATCAAAACTACCGCAGGAAAAGAAAAGGTTGTTTTGGCTCTTTCTGGGGGTGTTGATAGCTCCGTCTGTGCCGCGCTTGCTGCTCGTGCAATTGGAGACCGGCTTATACCGATTTATATCGACACCGGCTTGATGCGTAAAGGAGAGACCGACCGGATCAAGACAATATTTAGCAGTATCAAACTACAAATTGTGGATGCAGAAGATGAATTTTTAAATGCACTCATAGGCATGACCGATCCCGAAGGTAAGCGGAAAGCGATCGGTGAACGGTTTATCAGAGTTTTCGAACGCGAGGCAAAAAAGCAAGGGGCAAGGTGTTTACTCCAAGGCACGATTTATCCCGACCGTATTGAAAGTGAAGGGGGTATCAAGAGTCATCACAATGTCGGTGGAATGCCACTCTATATGGAATTTGATAGAGTTATTGAACCGATCCGCGACCTTTACAAAGACGAAGTACGGGAAGTGGCAAGAGCATTGGGTCTTCCAAAAGAAATCCAGCACCGGATGCCGTTCCCAGGTCCTGGGCTTGCGGTCAGGATATTAGGGGAGGTAACAAAAGAGAAAATTGCCATTATTCGTGAGGCGAACTGGATCGTGGAGGACGAATTGGTTGAACAATATCGTCCTTGGCAATGCTTTGCTGCCCTTCTCGGACTTGGAACTGGTGTGAAAGGAGACAACCGTATTCATGGATGGATTATCTCGATCCGTGCAGTAAATTCGCGGGATGGTATGACCGCCGACCCGCTTGAAATTCCGTTTGAGCAACTGAAACGGATTGGGTCAAGGATAACTGCGAACATTCCGAGTGTTGCACGAGTGGTATATGACATAACTGCAAAACCTCCGGCGACTATCGAATATGAATAATATGTTAAACGAATAATTCTCCAATAATGAACCCTCGTGATTAAAATGGAAGAGACCAAAATTTACAAAGACCTTGACGAACGGTACTACATGCCCGCATTTTCCCGTGATATTGCACTCGTTAAAGGGAAGGGCACAAAGGTTTGGGATGCAGACGGAAAGGAATACATTGATTGTGTAGCTGGGATTGCAGTCTGCAGTACCGGCCACTGCCATCCTAAGGTAGTAAAGGCAATCTGCAATCAAGCTCGAACGCTGATTCATTGTTCCAACCTCTACTACATCCCCCACCAAGGTGAACTAGCGAAAAAAATTGTTGAAATTACTGGTTTACATAAAGCGTTTTTTTCCAATTCTGGGGCTGAAGCAATCGATGGAGCTATAAAACTTGCCCGTGTTCGGACTGGAAAAAAGAATTTTGTTGCATTTACTCACGGATTTCATGGACGGACAGTTGGCTCTCTTGCGGTCACATACAAACCGGCGATACGCGAACCATTTGAACCTCTCGGGATAAAGTGCAGTTTCGTAGATTTTGGTGATCTTGAAGGATTGAAAAAAGTTGTTGATCGAGATACAGCAGGTGTTCTTGTCGAACCAATCCAAGGTGAAGCAGGTATCATTATCCCTCCGAACAGTTTTTTAGAGGGTATACGTGAAATTTGTGATAGCACTGGATCCCTTATGATCGCTGATGAGGTACAGACTGGTATGGGGCGTACAGGAAAATGGCTTGCAATTCAACACACAAAGGTGATACCCGATATTATCACCCTAGCAAAGGGGATAGCAAGTGGGTTTCCCATGGGTGCGCTTGTTGCCCGTAAAGATCTTGAGTTCAAGAAGACCGAGCACGGTAGTACCTTTGCTGGCGGTCCACTTGCCTGTGCAGCGTCACTCGCTACGATTGATGTAATAGAAAAAATCCTGCCTGAAGTGAGTAAAAAAGGTGAGAGATTCAAAAAAGGGCTTGTGAAATATAACCCACGTATTCGCGGGCTGATGATTGGGATATCAGTTGGAGAGAAGTGCCCAGAAGTCCAAAAGAAGTGCGCTGAACAAGGAGTGCTTGTTAATTGTGCAGCAGATGGTAACCTCCGGTTAGTACCTCCGCTCATAATATCAAATGCAGAGATAGATCAAGTTGTAGGGGTGATCGATGGAGCGCTTAGTTAGATCTTGCTATAAAAAACAGGGCGGTTACGTATTTGCAAAAAAGGCTGATCAAATTGCTCGAGAATACGGAATTAAGCGTATCGCAAGGCTTGCGAGTAATGAAAATCCAGAACCTCCTTCATCGCTTGCGATATCAGCAGCTGAACAGGCGCTCAAGACAGCGAATCGATATCCTGATCAGCAAGTTAATAGTTTAACAGATGCTCTAAAGGCTCATTTCGGCGATTACGATTTTGTTATTGGTGTTGGAATGGACGGGGTCATTGAGACTCTTTTTCGAACGCTCGTAGATCCGACTGAGTTTGTTGCAATCGCTACACCAACTTTCTCTTTTTACGGACTAGCAGCAGTGGCGCAAGGTGCAAAGGTTATCTCTGTAAACCGAAAGAAAGACTTCTCAGTTCCATCGGAAAAAATAATCCGTGAGGGAAAGAAAGCAAAAATCACAGTAATTTGTTCACCGAACAATCCTACTGGCAATGCAACACCTGTTGAGATAATTAGAGAGATATTGGATGGGATTAACGGCGTCCTGTTCCTTGATAATGCATATGTCGAATTTTCGGACTATGATTATCTCCCGCTTCTAAAAAAATATGATAACCTAATCCTTGGTAGAACATTTTCAAAGGTGCATTCACTAGCTGGATTACGTATCGGATACGCGTTTGTACCAGAATGGATTGTTCCATATTACATACGAGCCTCTACACCGTTTACAGTCAATACAGTATCTGCTGCTGCAGCGATAGGAGCGCTCAAAGATTCTGATCACCAACAGCGGTATATTTCGCAGGTTAAACGATGGAGAAAACGGTTTGCTGATGAAGTAAAATATCCTGTTTTCGCATCCGATGCAAATTTTATAATGGTTGATGTATCGCCCCATACAAGTGACGATATTGTGGAAACTCTTGCTCGTAAGGGCATAATCGTTCGTTCTTGTCAAAGTTTTACTGGACTCCCTGATCATTACATTAGGGTAAGCATTGGAGAGGATTGGGAGAACGAGCAGTTCGTTCGGGCCATCAACACTCTATGATGTGTGGGATAACGGGTACTCCAGGAACCGGAAAATCGATGGTGGCGGATGAACTTGCTCGGAGAGGGTATAATGTTGTCCACCTTATTGATACGGTTCGACCTTATATAATTGGCGAAGATGAAGATAGAGATACACAATTGGTTGATGTTGATAAATGGGTGGAGGAGTTTATTCCAATCAACGGTTTTGTTGAAGGACATTTTGCCCATTTACTTTCCTGTGACAGAATCGTGGTACTTCGCTGTCGTCCTGATGAATTGAAGGCTAGACTTAACAAGCGTAAATACCCATCAAAGAAGATCAAGGAAAATGTCGAGGCTGAGGCACTAGATGTTTGTCTAATTGAGACTGTAGAAATGTATGACGCATCCAGTATCTTTGAATTAGACACGACAGGACATGATCCATCATTTTGTGCAGATATGATTGACAAGTTCTCAAAGGGTAAGATCCCAGGAGAATTTGGTAGGATAGACTGGTCAGAGTTTATTGAGGTAGGGGCATGACACTTGACCAGTTCCGACCTCAAATGAAAGTTTATTTCGCTCCTTTTGTCTCTATAGCGATGCGGTGTGGGCTCACTCCGAATTTCTTCACAATCGCTGCATTCCTTGCATCAGCTGCTGCTGGAATTCTATTTTACCTCAAGTTAGAAATTCTAGCAATCTTAGCTGTCGCTATCAATGCAGTATGTGATGCTTTAGATGGAGCAGTCGCACGGGAAATGAAAATTCAGAGTGTGCGTGGGGATTTCCTTGACCATGCTGTCGATCGTTACGCTGACATTTTTATTATTACTGGTATTTTTGCCGGGGGGCTTGTCCCATGGCAAATCGGTGTGTTTGCTTTGACCGGTGTGTTAATGGCATCATATCTCGGCACCCAAGCTCAAGCTGTTGGTGTAGGGAGATATTATGGTGGGATACTTGGTAGAGCCGATCGACTTTTATTGATCCTGGTAGTAGGGATTATTGACCTGCTTTTACCTGTTGGTTTGTATGGATTGACGTGGCTAGGGTGGCTACTTGTTTTATTCGGAATTTTCGGACATTTTACTGCTTTTCAAAGATTTGCTTTTGTTTGGAGAAAAATGGAATAATCTTTTTTTATCTATTAGAAAGGTCAGTATGCTGTTTTATATATTTCAAGGCAGCAATCGCATCATCTCTTTTCTGATCGCACTGTCCAACATTCAACCAAGATAGGAACTCTTTGCGCGTCTGGGCATCCAATAACTCACCTGCTACAGAACAAATTCGGGTATAAGTCCGTTGCGGATAAAATATAGAGCGAGCTGCTTTTAAAAGCGTGTCGTGTGCCGATTGGTTGATAATTCCTTTTTCTTTTGCTCTTTTCAGCGTGCAGCGGATATTAATAAGTGGTTCAGATAGCGCGGTGAAAGCGACTGGATCGAAAATCAATGCCACCTCATCATCAGATTCAAGTTCACCATTCTTATACATCCGGTAAATCTCTCCAATACCCACCATACCAAATGTATCCATTTCAGCAGCCCGCAAGGCTCCCATACTCGATGAACCTATTACTTGTATCCTCTTTTTTAATGCATGAAGGATCTCCCGATGGGCAACCGCAGACTCTTGGTGAAACACCCCGTCGATTAGACAAATGATCGTAGAACCACTGTCGACTGCAGCAAGCAGGTCGCCACGTTTCGCGGGTGGAAGATAAGTAGCTGTGAGGATACCTTCTGCTGTTTCTCTGTCGAGACTAGGTCCTAGAAAAACGGTGATCCTGTGCATGCTTCACTCTCTCCCCTCGCCGCTCAGAATCCATTGCAAATGATTCGAGTCCTGGAACAACCACCCGAACGACAGGAATCCCTATCTCATCTCGTGCTAAATCGACGACAATAACGCGGTCTAGACCCTTTTTATTTAGGGCATCAATCATCAAGTGGATATCTTTCAAGAAATCATCGCTATCATACGAGCGAATAGTGCTATAGTCTACAGTACCGTTGTCTTTGAACCAGTAGGCATTCAATCGTTTGGCACGGTCGTATCCAATTTTCTTTCGCAACAATGCAACAGTGGTATCTTCTCGTGCACCATGTATCTGGGTAAGGCGACTTTGTGCGACTTCGGTTAGTGCTCTCATTACTGCAATTCTTGCACTTGTATGCGAACCCATACCAACGGTCAATAACATTGGATCTTTAAGGAGAACATCATCAGCAACCGCTGCCATTGTTGGTATGCCGATGTCTGATGTTATGTCAAGTATTGTGACATCGACTTGTGCATCGACAAATTTCTTCTGCATTTCATTAATTAAAGGATCGACAATGTTCTCTACTTTAGGGCCAGTGATTCTGGATGTTTCGACTAATGACCACGCGTCACGTTCAATGACTTCAGCTAGCGCGTGAAAGATCGCCTCCTCAAATGTGTTTCCTGATGCAAGACCGTTAGTATTTGTTCGAAAGAGTGGACGATATTTGGGGGGCAATGGATGAAAAACTGCATGAGCTGGGACAAGAATAGGCTCATCATTTACAATATCGAATCCTTCATACCACGGGAGAAGCTGATTCTGATCAGCCTCTAATGGGAGAATTAGATCTTTTGGTTCAATCACTCGCCCTCTACCAAAAAGCTCATGGAAATAACCGAGTTCAACTCTGCGATTGTGAACCTCAGAGCAATATCGTTCGATCCCTTCCATAATAGCAGAGATCCGTGATTCCTCCACCGTCGCCCCCTTTCCATTATAGACTGTAATCGCACCACCCTCTGCAGTTGGTCTGATACACGAAAAGACAGGTATACCGATTCGATCGAGGTTGGTAATATCAGCAACTCGTGTAATACCAGCTGCCGGAACTTTCGGTTCGATCCGTGCAAGCGTCTCCTCTGGCGGTGCAGCTCGCTGTGTGTCATTATAATATGTTTTTTTACTGGATTTGAGTTGCATATGAGTCACCAGATTTTATAGAGTAAATTTTTGAGAGATAGGTTGTATAAGTTTGAAAAAATTTTGACGCTAAATCACAGTTAACAATGTATCTCGAGCACTTTTATACGCTTTCTTTTTCGTCAGATTTTTGTGTTTGAATGAATATTAAAACCAACTTTCGAGTGTACGTTGTCCAATCTTTGTTGTGAAACCTTCTAGCGCCTTTCTTACTCTCTCTTCAGAAAAGTCATATCCTCCGCAGAGGAACTTAATGACTCCCTCTGCATCCAAATGTCCCGGTGTGAGATCATATGAGTCTGTTACAGATGGGTGAAGGAAGAGTTCGCGGATAGGTTCAGGGTCAAATTCGGGCGTTTTTTCCTTAATTTTTTGATAAAATTCACCTTTTTGAACAATCTTAAGAGCGGTCTTTGCACCAATACCCATTATTCCTTCATTGAAATCTGTACCAACCAGTATACCGATTTCGATCAATTGTTCGCGGGAAAGATGCAATCCATTGAGTAGATCATTAAGAATAATTCGTTCTGGATTCACAGTTACAGTTCTTCCTCGTATCTTCCGTTTTCCACTAACTGTAAGATTACGGATAAGGGTCGGTGCACCAAAAAGGAGTGTATCATAATCCTGTGAAACAACATATCTTACTTCTCCTTTTACAGCCATATGGGCTGCCTGCGCTTCCCCCTCACCTTGTGCTTGAATACAGGGAATTCCCATTAAATGAAGGAGTTCTTGGGAAGTTCGGATTACCTCTTCATCGAGGCGAGTAGCTGAACGCGCCTGCCGGTATGCTTCTTGTTCATCCCCTCGTGCTAGCGCTTCCTTCCATCGCTCATCAGCTACATCACGGATTTTCCGTCGTTCATCTATAGTTGTTTTTTTAAGATCTGGAGGTTTACCATCAAAGACGAAAATAGGTTTAATCCCTTTTTCCATAAAATTTGCCATACGGAAAAGGATACCTGATAGGTGGGATGTGACCCTCCCACGTCGATCCATTAGTGGGGTTCCATCTGGTTGCCTAATAATTGTAAGAAATTGGTACAATGCATTATTTGCATCTATAGCTGCCACTCCAGAGACAGAATCCCAGTTAATTGGTGATTTATAGTCTAGTACAATATCCCTTAGTGCAACACCCATAAGGAATCCCGAACGCCGATTTACAATTATCGATATACTCGTCTTGAATATTCGGCAACCAGTTCATCGAGATGGGAGATAGCCATATCGTGCTTTTGCGCCATTCTTTTTGAAATCTCTTCAAGATTGGTTCGAAGCATGCGCTCACGTGAGATTACACTACGCTCAAGTCGTCGAACCTTGACCTGCATAGAAAGAAAGAGCCCGCCGAGAGATAGTGTCATTAGCACGGCGGCAATTGCAATAGTGAGATCCTGCCAGAAACGAAGGATGAGCACGAGGGTGGAGATGACCAGGACCACCGTGAGAACGATATCGATGAAGTATTCACGAATCTCCATGCTTTTAGATGATGAAGACGTAGTAATTAAGCTAACTATAGATGGAGACGCTTCATGGATATCAAACGCATAATTCCATTTCTTGCCATGCCTCTGATGTTGATTCTTGTCGAGATAGGAGCTCTTGTTCTCTCTATCCCAGTGAAGGAAGCGGGTGAAAGTGCATTTGAAGACCCAACAGCGTTTGGAAATATAATCATCTTTATGGTAATACTCCTTGTATTCACAGGCATTCTGCTCTTACTAATCAAATATGGTTTTAAAAAACTCATCACTATTATTATCGCGGTATCCATCTTTTTCTCGTTTGGATATATTTTCTATGCAATTGTTTTTCACGTCCTTGGTTCAAGTGATTTAGCTTATCTCGTTACGCTACTCCTTTCAATCGGCGCTACTTTATTGCTCTACAAATATCCTGAATGGTACGTGATCGATATTCTTGGGATGCTTATTGCCGCAGGTGTGGCATCTATATTTGGTGTCTCCCTCGAGATTCGGTGGGTTGTTGTTCTGTTAATCGTCCTTGCTATTTATGATGCAATCTCCGTCTACAAAACAAAACACATGATCACACTTGCAGAAGGAGTTATTGATCTCAAAACGCCGATTTTATTTGTTATACCCAAGAGGCGCGACTACTCTTTCATTCGTGATGGAATTGGACGCATTAGTGAAGGTCAGGAACGCGCGGCATTTATTATGGGTATGGGAGATTTGATTATGCCAACCATTCTTGTTGTCTCCGCTAATAAATTTCTTCCAAAAGGATGGCAACTTGGTTTTATTTATTTACCTGCACTTGGTGCAATAATAGGATCGATTGCTGGACTTTGTGTCCTACTCTATTTCGTTAGTTCAGGAAAGCCGCAAGCAGGACTTCCACCGCTGAATGGTGGTACTATCATCGGTTTTGCAATTGGGTTGGTGCTTTCATCTTTTTAACAGGTGATGGACGATAAGAGACGAGGTGATCGAGAACCTCACTGATTCCATCTCCATTTTCTGTAGACATAGACATGTAACCTTTAGATTGTCGGATATCAGATTTATTCGCAACAACGACAATCGGAACAGACACTAAACCTTTAATCTCTTCGAGTAGATGGAGTTGCATCTCTATAGGAAATCCACAATGTTCTGTTGGATCTAGAATGAATAGGATAACATTAGCGATATTCACGACAGCAGAAAGTGCTTGACGTTCAATTGGGTTGCGTTCATGCTCTGGTCGGTCGAGAATCCCCGGTGTATCGACAAATTGTATACGTTCTCGGCCAATATCATGGTGCCCGACAATAATTCCCTTTGTAGTGAAAGGGTATATTGCAATTTCAGGTGTTGCTGTTGAGACCAAACGTATAAATGAAGACTTACCTACATTTGGATAACCAGCGATAACTATGGTGAAAGAATCATCGATATGAGGAAGATGTCTTAGCACATTTCTTACATCATTTAAAAAGTGAAGATCTTTATCAATCTGGTGAACTATAGATGATATACGCGCTACTGCTCTTTTGCGGATCGCCATCGAGTCCGTAGACTTCCTTGCTTGAAAGGCAAGCTCCCTGCCGACCATTCCTGAATGCTTTGCTGCCCAACCGACAGCGCCCAATGACTTTTTAATTCGATCAATTCCAAACAAAATATCGGTCAATTCACGGTAAAACTTCGGGAGACTATCAAACTCTGGAAACCCCCTTATTATATACACAAGACGGTCATGAATAGCAGATCTGACCGCCCTCACGAACTCTTCGTTTGCTCGGTCTTTGTTGATCTTTTCTTTCATTTTTTTTGCGGCACGACGGTAACTTCTATCGAGTATTTCATCTGCAGTTGGGACTGTCGGCAATCGTTCGAATTCCAAGTATCTCAAACCTATATATTAATGGAGAGTAATACGGTTTAGCGTTATGGACTTATCTCTCATTCAAAAAGATATTCTAATCACCCTCATCTCTCTCTATCAGCAAAAATCGCATTCAATTAAAGGCGAGGACATCGCTGAGGTAATCCACCGGAATCCTGGGACTGTCCGTAACCAGATGCAAGCACTGAAGGCAATCGGGTTTGTTGACGGGGTCCCAGGTCCAAAAGGGGGGTATATTCCAACAGCACTTGCGTATAAAGAGCTGAACCTTAGTGGTGATGAGGGGGACTACGACGTAAATATTAATCGAAACGGAAAGATAGTAAAAGGGGCAAAGGTCAAAGAGATTGATTTTATTACACTTTGCCATCCCGATCTATGTCATGCAGTAATCAAACTGATTGGCAGTACCAAACTTTTTGAGATTGGAGATCAGATTTCGATCGGTCCTACACCGGTAAATAAACTCGTAATTAAAGGAGAGATCTTCGGAATGGATGAGGGGGAACAGGCTCTTCTCATTTCCACATATGAGATGGTCTCGCTTCCAAAAAATTCAATTAAAAATTACATGAGCACTCCATTAAAGACTCTTGCGAATTCAAACACGCTCTTCGATGCCATCGCTCTTTTCAACGCGCACCGCATCCATGGTGCACCTATTATCGAACAAGGAAAACTCAAAGGAATTATCACGGTGAGTGATATCACTAAAGCAATAGAGAATGGTTTGCCATTGACAACCAATGTATCCATCATAATGACAAAGGATGTTGTAGAAGTTCCTTCGAGCACAAAACTTTTCGAAGTTGTGCACCGGTTCAAGGAAAGAGAAATAGGGCGTTTGATTATTGTTGAAGATGGAAAACCAATCGGAATAATTACACAATCAGATATCATGCGGGTATTTCCTTCACTATGATCAAATTATGAGATATTTTTATATATTGAAAACTGAACAGAAGAGTTGGATAAATGGACTATGACTGAATTATCTCGATCTGCTGTTGAACGGATTATGAAAAAATCGGGTGCTGGGCGAGTTAGTGCAGATGCGATTACAACACTTACAGATTTCATGGAAGAATATGCTGCATTTCTCGCCAAAGAAGCAAAAAAGATGTCAGACCATGCTGGTAGAAAAACTGTTCGAGGTTCTGATATCAGAATGGCTGCTGAAATGTTCAAATAACGGATTTTTCAATCCAAACACTGAAAATTGGCCCGTATAAATCCCCTTTTTTAGAACACTTTAAATATTAATACGTCGTCAATTTTTTTATGACTCGTGTATTTGCCCGCAGCCTTTCACGTAAAAAGATCATGAGCAATGACGGGAAGCTTATTGGAACCCTGAAAAATATTAGGGTGGATTTTGATTCAGGTCAGGTCGTTGAATTGATCATTCATCCAGATCAGACTTTCGTTACTGATGGGTACAATTTAGAGGATGACAAGCTTCTTGTCATCCCATTCGAAGCTGTAAAAGATATCAAAGATTATATTGTCGTCGACCGCTTTGCTGCACGAAAATAAGGCATATATTTTTTGATTGCTTCTTCAAATCCATCTCCGTATTCTTTTTTAGATACAAATTGGGCGACTTTTTTAATATTTGGGTGAGCATTTGCGATAGTTACACCAATGCTGGCTTTTTTAATCATTGGTATATCATTGACTGAGTCTCCGATAGCAAAGAAATCTGATGGCGTAAGGCCCATTTCTCTTGCAAGTGATACGAGAGCGGTTCCTTTGTTGACACCTTGCGATTGTAAATGGATTGCATAGCCTGTGTCGATAACTTGGACGGGATGGCCTTTGAGTATAGATTTTACTTCATTGACAGAGACGGTCCTAGCAAATGCAATATCAGTAAACCGGTAATGTAAGCTGTAAAGTTCGAGATCGATTCCTTGACAATGGTAGTGATTTTGTAGTGTTTTGAGAGCCTTTTTACAATTTTTCTGGTCTCCATTAATGTTCAGTTGTCCATTGAATCCAAATCGAAACACTCCTCCATTTTCAGCAATGAATGTTCCGCGGGTGCCTACCATTTTACAGAGTGCATCCATAAAACAGGAGGTGTTTCCGCTCGCAAGTACTACCTCTACACCGAGATCTTGCAACGAGCGGATTACGTCTATAGCTTTTGTATTGATTCGACGGGATGAATCAGTAATGGTTCCATCTACATCAGTTAGGAGTGCTCTCAACAAGGCTTGAGACCTGCCTCTTCTACGATGAAAGGTGCCTCCCCCTCAGGGAGATTTGGACTATCTACAAGGCGTGCAATGCGTTTGCCACCCTTACTCTTGCGTAGGTATATTCGGAAGGTTGCAGTATGTCCAACAATGTTACCTCCAATAGGTTTTGTTGGATCTCCAAAGAAGACTGCTGGGTTGGACATCACCTGATTGGTGACCAGTGCAACGGCATTATGTTCATCTATGAGTTTAAAGAGCTCATGCATGTGTCGATTCAATTTTTGCTGACGGGTTGCGAGTGTTCCTCGACCAGCATATTCTGCTCTGAAATGAGCAGTTAGTGAATCAATTATAAAGAGTTTGAACGGTTTATCGCTGCCTTTTAACTCTGCAGCCAGATCTCGCGAATTTTCTACAAGGAGCATTTGATGATCGGATGTATGGGCTCGTGCAATATGAATATTTTTTAAAAAATCCTGGGGATCTAATCCGTTGATTCCAAGCCCGTTTACCATTTGTTCGATACGCTCAGGGCGAAAAGTATTCTCGGTATCAAGATAGATCACACTACCGTTCAGTCCCCCATCGTCCTCAGGAAGTTGGACGTTGACTGCCATTTGATGGACAATCTGACTCTTACCTGACCCGAACTCACCATACATCTCGGTGATCGCTTGGGTCTCCAAACCTCCTCCCATCAAATTATTCAAGTCAGGAACTCTGAATGAGAGCTTTTTCACTTCTTTTCTTTGTTCGAAGATATCCTTACCGGTTTTAAACACATCGATGTCTGCTTTTTCACGTGCTGCCTTAATGATTTTTTTTGCAGTTGACTCAGAAATCTCCGTGATCTCAGCTAATTCTGCTGGTGATGAAGTAGCAACGCTCTCAACACTAAGATAACCGGCTTCACGGAGTTTTTCTGCCGTACTCGGGCCTACACCCGGTAAATCCTCAATTTCTAATGTTTCTTCAGCCATTTCAGTAACCTCTCCTATGGCACAACAACATTTTAAACCCTTACATATATGCTCTCAGAGCGTGTGGAGTGAAAGTGAATTAACTTTTTATGTATGTAGTTTATCTAGTAGATTTTTTGCTTTCTGGCGGATACTATCCGATGATATATGTATAGGTTCCCAGTTAGTTATTTGGATCTTGTCACCAGACACCATCCCTTCCACCCGCACTTCACGCCAGAGAGGGAGATCACTCTCTTCTAGAAGATAGCGATCTTGTCCATTATCGATGAATCTTATCCCTTGACGAATGATCACTGTCCCATAAATGATAACCTCACTTGATTGTGTCTCGGGAAGTAATAGGGCACTTCCGCGTCCAGATTGTAGCTCAATCCCGCCGAATCTCCGTGTTTTTGCTATTCCATGAAACAGTTTGACATGCTCTCCATTTTGAATTGTAGAAAGGGCTTTTTCCCCCCAGATTACAATATGAAGATCATTTTTTCCGTCACTTATCACAATATTACGAACCCAGGACGGAGAACCGTCTCGCGATTTGAAAGAACGAGGTTTCTGAACCCGTTTGACTGTTCCTTGTACCGAATAAATGCCTCCTTCAATAATGGCACTAATTGGTGTGAACGGGATTTCAATTTCCTGTTCGATCCTCTTAATGCTACTTTTTTCATCTATACTATATGTCCTTCCTTCACCACGACCGTTTGGCTTTGCACTTGTAATGTGTACAGAAGTTCCCGGAAGAAGATTCAGAAATAGAGATGGTACCCATGCGATAATTCGAGCAGTACCTACTTTATCACCAACTACGGCTTCGACCATTTCGCCCGAAGTACCGTCACGACGCATATATAATCTAGGTTCTTCAACAAAAAGGACGCGAACATCAAGGTCGATCGACTCAGTACTCAGCCGCTCAATTCCATTGGGTGATATCTTGCATTCTATCTGACAGTTTGCTTTACGCAACGCTAACGCATAGATTTCTTTTGAATTTTTACCTGAATGACGTCCGATAATCTCAAGCACATCATCAATATTAATTTCTTCAACTGCCCCTGCCCGTTCATCCCAAAGAACAATACGAACCGTTCCGGTATCATCACCTAACAGAAGTGTAGCGACAGCACCTCTCTCGCCATCGGCTCTAACAAATTCCTTTATTTCGTTTTTATCAAGTACTTTACCGAAAAAAGAGAATAAGCTAGATTTTCCTGACAGCTCTTTGATTTTTACATGTGCTCTTCCAAGGTCACCGACAACGAGCATTGCTGCGGTCGGTTCATCAATTAGATCCCCGCACTCTTCGATTTTTTCTTCTACACGTAGCTCAAAATCTTCTTTCGAAATTAGATCATCAACCAACGCATGGTGAAAGTGCACAACATTGCCTCTCGTTACTGCTGCCAGGGAGGGCGCGTCATATTGATGGTAAGATCTTCAATTGTCTCGCCCCGTCGCATGAGCCCCACCAATGATCCTTTAATAATAACTTCAGGACATCGCGGACGACTATTGTATTGTGACGACATAGCAAAACCATACGCACCCGCATCGAGTACCGCAATTAAATCTCCAGCAGCAATTTTAGGAAGTTGTCTGTCTATGGCAAGAATATCGCCGGATTCGCAGATAGGGCCAGTGACCGTGTATGTTGTGGTAGGAGATTTATCCGCTTTATTTGCCACTATCACTTCATGGTAAGCATCGTACATCGCGGGGCGGATGAGAAGGTTAAATCCTGCATCGACGTTTGCGAATTGTTTATGTGCTGATTTTGTTGAGTTTATACGTGTTAGAAGTACTGTGGAGTCAGCTACAAGTGAACGTCCGGGTTCAACCCAAAGCTCAGGAGTGATCCCACAAGCCTCGATACCCTCTTTAAAGATGGGTACAATCTTTGCCGCATAATCTTCTGGTGTAGGTGCAAAGTCGGTATCATGATGGTAAGGAATCCCAAGTCCCCCGCCAAGATCGATAAATTCAAGATTAACGCCAATAGTGGTGAGTTCTTTTGCGATCCGTACCATTACTTCAGCGGCTTGAGCAAATAGTTCAACATCTAGGATCTGGGACCCGATATGGCAGTGGAGGCCTATCGGTTTCACATATTTACAAGTTAGTGCCTTCTTGTAAGCGGTTGGAATTTCTTTATGCGGAATTCCAAATTTGCTTGATGCAAGACCTGTAGCAATTTTCGGATGTGTAGGTATTTTGAGTGCTGGATTAACTCGAAACGCGATTTTTACCGTTTTTCCGGCTGCTTTCGCTACTGCATCGAGTTGGTAAAGCTCATCAAGTGAGTCCACCGAGACTATTACGTCACTTTTCACTGCCAATTGCAAATCATCTGGTGTTTTCGAACTACCGTTGAAAAGCAGTTTATCTGCGGGCATTCCAGCATCAAGAGCCAGACAAAGTTCGCCAGATGAGAATATATCAGCACCTGCACCAAGTTGAGCAAGTGCCCGTAATACGGCTAGGTTCCCGTTTGCTTTTGCTGCGAAGAGGACTTGGTTCTTGGGGTATCGACTTGAAAGTGCGTTTTGGTAGTTCCTAAACTGTTCGCAGATCCGGTCTTCACTTGTGATATAGAGCGGGGTACCGTATTTCTCTGCAAGATCAACACAATCATGGCCGTTAATATGGAGGTGTCCTTTCTTTATCGTCAGGTGGTGAGGGAGTTTCACAGATCTAACCCCCTCATACGGGTGATTGCTTCTTTAATCCTCTCAACGGGACGGGTGATTGCAAACCGAACGTATCCTTCACCATGTTTGCCAAAACCAACACCAGGAGCTGCAACAATACCTGCTTCATTGAGGAGTTTGGCGACAAATGTCATGCAATTATTGACCGGCAACCAGACGTAAAAGGTTGCTTTTGGTGCTTGAACGCTAAAGCCGAGTTCCCGCAATCCGGTAATGAGTACATTTCGACGTTCCTGGTAGATGTTGCATGCATTTTTTACACAATCTTGGGAACCGCTAAGTGCAGTAATTGCTGCAAATTGTACAGCATTGAAGACCCCAGAATCAACGTTGGTCTTTACACGACCTAATCCTGTAAGAATTTCTGTATTTCCCACTGCCATTCCGATCCGCCATCCTGTCATGTTGTATGTTTTAGAAAGCGAATGCATCTCTATACCAATTTCCATTGCACCTTTTGTCTCCAGAAAAGATGGGGCTCTGTAACCGTCATAAGCAATCTCGGAGTATGCATTATCCGATACTACAATAATATTATGTTCTTTGGCAAAATCCACTACTTCGCGATAGAAACCATTAGGTGCGATTGCTGCTGTTGGGTTATTTGGATAATTGATGAACATAAGTTTTGCGGATTTTAGGACTTTTTTTGGAACCTCATCAAGTACTGGGACAAAGTTATTCTCCTGAATAAGCGGCATTTCGTGCACACGACCTTCAGCAAAAAGCGTTCCCGTCTGATATACCGGATAGCCGGGGCTCGGCACGAGCACAGTATCTCCCGGGTTCACGAATGCTTCTGCTATGTGGGCGATACCGTCTTTGGATCCCATAAGTGCAAGAACCTCTTTTTCAGCATCAAGAGAGACTCCGAATCGGTTTTTATACCAATCCGCCACAGCACTTCGATACTCTGGCATACCTGCATACGATGGATAGTGGTGGTTATTTGGGTTTTTCGCAGCTTTACAAAGAGAGGCAACGATGTGGTCTGGGGTAGGAAGGTCGGGGTCACCTACGCCAAGATCGATTATATCAACGCCTTTTGTCTGCTGCTTTGCTTTCATCTCGTCAATCCGTGCGAACAGATATGGCGGAAGATTGCGCATTCGTGACGCGTACATAAGTGATATCTATTGGCGCTATATTCTCTAGTAATTAACGATCTCAATTAAAATGTAGTGAAATGGAAGAAAAGTACTTATAACATATTATCTCCCGATTCATGCTATAAGTTCAATGGTAAAAAATGAATAATATTGAGTGCGTTGTCCTAAGTGCGTTTCAAGGTATATTCGTATGAAACACTCACGTGATACAATTGTAATCCTCTCAACTGCACCTCCGACTGAATCCGAAGCGCTTGCTAGGATGCTAATTAATCACCGGTATGTAGCCTGTGTCAACGTGGTCCCAGTACGATCGTTTTATCGATGGAAGAGAGAGTTCTGTGATGACCAAGAGCATCTCCTTATCGTAAAAACAACAAGAGAGAGGGTTGATGAAGTTATCAACGCAATCAAATCGATACATTCGTACGAGACTCCGGAAATTATTGCACTGCCAGTTATAGATGGGTATTTACCATATTTGGAGTGGGTTTATCAGGAAACGCACAGCGAGGTTTAATTTCTAATGTGGAAACCAGATTAAGCAAAATGAAAAAAGAGGGAACGTCGATTTTCCATGAATAACATTTTGTGATATGTCATGCATTTTTCATTTATTATGGTGAAAAAGCGGGTTAACATACACAGCCTTATTTCGTGCAACAGGAGATATTTGGTATAATAGGGGTTTGATTGCTCTGGCAGTCGAAGAAAAAACTCAACGGTCTGCACTTCTCGTCCTTGGGTGTCCACAGGTACCTGTTCAAACAAGTATTGCGTTGTACTTAATTCATCGGTTAACACAAGCAGGTTTCAAACCCGTAGTGGCTGGAAACCGATCGGCAGTGACATTGTTGGTTGTTGCCGATCCAAAACGGTACTATTTAGGCGAGGTGCTTGATCTTGATCGAGCAATTGATCTTATAACGGAAAAAAAGCGCGATTTCGATCTATGTTTTGTCTTTATCCATAACGATGCTGGCATTAGCTATGCAGCGACAATGGGAGCAATCTCTAAGGCGCGTCTCTATGCAATAATCTATGGAGAGCACTACGACCAGATTGTCTCATCCATCGACTTTCCCTGCCAGAATATTGCAGCGAAATCTATACATAACCCAATGCCTCTTAAAAAAATGCTTGATGAGGTGGCACCATGGGGTGCGTAGAGTCCCTCCCATATGAAGTAATCCTGCGAGGCAGTTCATTCAAAGAGTCTAGAGACTATGTGAAAGAGCATTTCAAGGAATTCATCAATGTTAAACCCGGGTTTAAGATTTTTGATACCCACATCATTGGCATACCACCAATTGCTATCGGTCTGGATGGAGATTTTGTGATTTTTCCATACACAAAACCATGTCATGGCACATTCCTATTACGTGTTGAGGATCCCGAAGAGGCTAAACGTTTGAGAGCGCGAAAACAAGAGTAACTGTCAAATCGTTAGATGATTTGAGTATATTAACTGAATGAGATATTCAAATAGACAAATAAAAGACAAATCTCTTATAAGTGTTATTCGAAATTGGATGGTACCGTATCTTGTGGGACGGGCATGACTAGCAAGGGAAAAGTACTATTAATGGATGACGAGCAGGTTATCCTCGATGTTACCAAGGAGGTGTTTAAGTTCCTTGGCTATGATTTAATCTTTGCCCGTGATGGTGCTGTGGCGGTCGACATTTTTAATAAGGAGAGAAACAAAGGGGTTCCATTTGACCTTGTAATCCTTGATCTTTCCGTACCTGATGGCATGGGCGGAAACGAAGCTTTTGAAAAAATTCACGCAATTGATTCCCAAGCTAAAGTGGTCATTTCTAGTGGGTATACCAATGATCCACTAATGACAGACTTTACCTCATTCGGTTTTGCTGGTGTGCTTGCAAAACCTTACCGGATATCTGATATTAAAACACTTCTAGAAACTCTAATTCAGAAAAAAATATGATTGTAGAGTTGTTTGGATTAGATCAAGACATTAGTTTATCAATTGCCTCTTCAGCAGCGTTTCTGACATATTCATCTTTATCATCAAGCGCCATTTTTAAAAACTCAAGTGCTTTTTTATCCCCGATTTTACCTAATGCCTCAATAGCACCCCATCGAACCGACCAATCAGTGCTTTTTAACGTCTCAATAAGGGCGTCAACCGATTCTTCATCACCAAGATTACCGAGCGCCCAAGATGCTGGAACTTGAACAAAGGAATCGGGTTCTTTAAGTGCCGCAATAAGAATCTTTGTTGCTTTTTTATCTCCGATCTTCCCTAAAGCATCGGCAGCACTCCAACGAACATACCAATCTTGATCATTCACTGATTGAATAAGTGGGGTAACTGCTGATGAGTCCCCGATTTCACCCAATGCCCATGCGGCACGAACGCGTACAAACCAATCTTTGTCTTTTAGTGCAAGGATTAATGGGTCGACCGCAGGTTTCCCTATAAGTGTTAGAGCAAGAGCACTATGCCATCGCAAATCGCTATCACTTTCCTTGAGTAGATCGATTAGTGGTTTGACAGCATCTTCTCCTAATTTTGCTAGGAGAATAGTTGCACGCCAGCGGATGTCATAATCCTTTTCGGTCATCGCACGAATGAAATGAGGAATTGCTGGCTTACCGATCCTCGCCAATGCCATTCCAGCAAGCCACTGGACATCTTTATCCTCATCCTTGAGTGCTTTGATCAAGGGTTTAAGTGCAGGTTCTCCAATCTCACTAAGGATAAGCGCAGCCCGCCATCGGATGCCGAGGTTTTTATGATACATTGCATTGATCAGACTTTGTAGGTCAATGCCGCCTCTACTATGAAAAGAGTAACTCTTTTTATCTGAAATGAATGAGTCGGTTTTCACAAATTCACGTCCGTTGGAGTTCTCATATTATTATTTGGCATTTCATTAGGATGGTCTTTTATGACCACCTATATTCCGGTAAATGGAAGCAGATCCATTCATCGGAATAATCTCTATGAGATGATGGTTGACGCCTCTCTATTTGAATATAACTATACGAATGGACTTGGTTCTGATCAAACAAGCATTTATAGATCTATCAAATCGTCTTTACGTCATAAATATGTCAGACTATCTATATGCCAATCTATATCTCTGGAAATATTGCATTGGAATGTAAGGCGATTTGATGGTTCAAGAAGTGTCAATACTTGTTGGTGGGAAGGCGGGTGAAGGAATTAATAGTGCTGGGGCAATTGTCGCTCAGCTACTCAACCATTCTGGATATTATACCTACATGTATTATGATTATCCCTCTCTCATTCGCGGGGGGCACAATTTTGCAATTATCCGCGGTTCAGATCGTCCGGTGAATATACACCGCAATTTCGTTGACTACGTTATCGCGCTTAATCAAGACACAATAACTCAGCACAAACAACGCGTAGGTAAGAGAACAATCAATGTCTTTAACAGTGATGTCGTAAGAACCGAGGGACAAGGTATATCCGTAAATACGATTCTTAAATCCGAGAATGCGCCAGCAATTATGGGGAACTCTGCAGTGATTGGGGCTTTTGCAAAAGCATCTGGTATTTCTTGGGATACGGTCAGTGATGTATTTACCCGTCACATGCCGAAAGGAGCTGATATCAATTTGAAAGTGGCCAAGAGGGGCTACGATCAGGTCAATACGATAAATACTATTAAATCGATTGGAAGCCGCCGGTTCTCCGTCCTTACAGGTAACGAAGCAATCGGTATTGGGTTAGTTGCGGGGGGTCTTACAGTATATGTTTCATATCCGATGACACCTTCCTCAAGTCTCCTTCACTTCCTTGCGGAAAACACCAAAAAATTTGGGATTACGGTCATCCATCCAGAAAATGAAATTTCAGTGATTCTGATGGCACTTGGTTTCGCTTACGCCGGTGGTCGTGCAGCTATAGGTACATCAGGTGGTGGTTTTTGTCTAATGACTGAAGGGCTCTCACTTGCTGGTATGGCAGAAATCCCGATCATTCTTGTTGTATCTCAGCGGACAGGACCCTCAACAGGTCTTCCAACATATACCGCCCAGTCTGATCTTCACTTCATACTAAACGCAGGTCAAGGGGAGTTTCCAAGATTCGTAGTCGCACCTGGAGATGTTCAACAAGCATATTACTGGTCTGCTGTGGCTATGGATGTCGCGTGGCGGTATCAAGTACCTGCATGCATTCTAGCGGATAAAACCCTATCAGAAGGTACATTCAGTATTGAAACCGAGAAAATTTCGCAAGCTAAGTTTGCAGATTTACCTCTATGGGATGGAAAAACACCATACTTTAGATATGCCGATACCGAATCTGGAATCTCACCTTTAGCGTATCCTGGAACTAATGGTGCAGTAGTCAAGGTTAACAGCTATGCACACGATAAGTCTGGCATCACGGCAGAAGAGTCGGGAATTATAACGCAAATGACTCGCAAACGGATGAAAAAAGCAACCGTTCTAGCTGATGCAATGGAAAGTTATGACACTATTAACATCGAGGGATCATCTGAAGCAAAAACTGTGCTCATATGTTGGGGATCTGTACTGAATACTTGCCGAGAGGTTGCTCTTGAACTCAATTTAAAAGTTATCCAGCCTATTGTGCTCTCTCCATTCCCTGTTATTCGTATGAACCAGGCACTGCAAGGAATCAAACGGAAGATTGTAGTTGAAGAGAACGTGACAGGCCAACTTTCAGCACTCTTACGGTTTAACGGAATTACTAGTGATGCGATGGTCTTACATTATGATGGACGTCCTCTTACTCCAGATATGCTTTTAAATCGACTCAAGGAGGTGGGTGTATGAATGGGCGACAACTAATTACCGATGCTCAAAATACATGGTGTCCTGGCTGTGGTAATTTCACGATACAGCATACTCTGAAAACTATTCTTTCTGAAATGGAAAAAGAAGGAACAAATCTTGACGATGTTGTCATACTTAGTGGTATAGGTTGTCATGCAAAGATCGCTGATTATTTGAATATAAATAGTTTTTATGCAATTCACGGACGAGCGATTCCTGTTGCAAGTGGTATCAAATGCGCAAATAAAAATTTAAAAGTCATTTGTTGTGTTGGAGATGGTGATGCATATGCGGAGGGTCTCGATCACCTTATCTTTGCTGCAAAACGTAATATTGACATTACTGTTATTGTCCATAATAATCGTGTATACGGTCTTACTACCGGTCAGTATACACCAACCTCTCCACTAGGCTTCAAAGGAAAATCGACCCCATTGGGTACTTTGGAATATCCGTTAAACCCATTAGAGTTGATGCTTGCCAGTGGAGCCACTTATATTGCACGTGGCTATACACGAAAAATGGATTTGTTAAAAACCCTCATAAGGGGTGCCATTAATCACAAAGGTTTTGCTTTTATCGATGTGCTTCAGATTTGTGCCACTTTCTTTAACATGACCGATTATTACAATGCACAGATCTATGAATTGCCTACTTATGACCGTTCAAATGCATCAATTGCCTGTGAAAAAGTAAAGGAATGGGACTACAATAACAAGGCACCGATCTCGCTTGGACTCTTTTACCAGCGGACCGCTCCGACATTTGATGAGCAATTTCAACATCAAATGTCAGTTAAAAGTGAACGTTATCCGATCGTTAAAGAATTCCTTGCACTGCGCCAATAGGAATAGTTCTCTCTAAAAAAAATGGGTACTCGACAAGAATGTGAAAGGTATATTAAAAAAATTAATTCAGGTTGAAATGGCAACGATTTATGTTTCGATATACAAATAATCGACTCCTTATCATACCTTTTATAATCTATATTCTTTGGGTTCTTGAGACATTCTTACTTGAAGGAAGTCTTGGTGTCTTTACTCGATACCAACCCCTCCCTCTACTTCTGTATACAATCTTTGCAAATATTATTATGGGGATTGCTGTACCGATAGTTTGTCTTCGATCGGCTTTCATAAGTGGTGCCATAAACATGTTTCAGATTGGATTTCGATCTTTACGAAGAACAGTACTTGCAGCCATTGTTACTGGACTTATCGGATATGAATTACTTGTTAACTTTTCTGCCTTTGCTTTCAACCGGCTTGCGTTATTGAATGCCATTGTCCTATTGATACCTGTTGCAATTGCGAGTGTCATGGTTTGCTTTACACTACTCGGAACACATTTACAAGCATTTGTTAGAAAAAGGGGCGTAAGTGTATCTATAGTTACTAGTGTGATTATTACAGGGGTCCTTTTTGGTCTGACCGGTATTGCACATTCCCCGCCAATCAACCAAACAAATATAATTCTTTTATTGATATTGACCGGTATTGCTTCTGCTGTGTTCTTCTTCTCAGTAAGGGATGTCTATGCGTCAACATTGTTTGTTACTTTCGGAATGGCACTTGTTCTCTTTAAACAGACCGATTCTTTCTATTCCAATCAAATCGAGCCTCTAATCTACGGAATCTCTTTATTATCAATTGTCTGCCTAATTTTTTGTCACTGGTATTTATCCAAAAATTTTAAAACAATTAAAATACCCATAAAAGCCAAATGACCAGTTTATATAGTAATTTGGAAGCTGGAACTATTTTTTAATTAAAATTAGGATTTATTTGTGGTTAATCGATTCTGACGGTACTCTTTAATTACAGTATGTCTCTGTCTCCCGTTAATAACACGGCCGAATCCTCCATATGACACGACGTAGATATGTCGGTGAATTACCGTAGTTAAATCTATTTTTTTTAGTGCGACTATTGGCGAAAGCCAAGCAAGTCCCTCGGACTCTCCTATTTGGTTAACAACGTCCGCCATTTGGTTGCTCATGAGTGCACGGAGATCTTCGTCAATGAGAAAAAATTCTGCACCCGCAATGTCCATCATAAGCCCCTTACCTGCCCTTTTCAAAATTCCGGCATTTGAGTAGGTTTCATCCATTGCTTTGCTCATGGCATCACCACATACAAGATTCTGTGTTACTATCTAAAGCTGGCGTCAGACGTTTTATTGCGGTTTTTTTTCAAAATTTACCGAATTTTATGGGGAATTCAGATCTCTGTAATAATATATTACAAAACATTCTTACAAAACAATCATTGTGCGATTGTAATTGTCATACTAATCTTTGTACGGGCTACAAAGCTGGGTTACGATACGATTAAGTAAATCCAACATCCTCGGTGATATATGCCTGAGATAATAGATGTTCGATTATTGCTAGTCGGCTTGCTAGTACGTTTATTGACAATTCAACAGGTTCACCCACATGCTGCAACTGGAATTTTGGTGACATCGGTGCCGGAACACGTCAATGTTCCGGAATCCGTCGCACCTGTATATTACAATTGGTAAATCTTCAGTGACTCTTACTGTTTATAATTCTGGAGGTAACAGCACATTCACGCGCTCGAATTATATTACCGTGGATTGAGTAAAACGTTATCTGTAATTTTTTAAAATCTAATAACAAATGTTGAATCTAATCGCTTACACTTAAGTCAAAATAATTTTAATTTGTAATTTTAAGTCAAAAATTCATTAACGCAAAATAATTATACCGATACAAATACTGTATAATCAGTGAATTAAATGAAGGTACACTTTTTGATTGTTGGAATAATTATCATCGCCGTACTTTGTAGTGGGTGCTCCGAACAATCTCAAACAGATACGACGAATCCTGTCTCAACACCTACAATAACTCAACAAAATTATGTTGCCGGAGACATCGTTGCAAAGACATCAACCTCTACTGATACCTTATGGTTGATTCTAAACTATGATTCAAAAACTGACAAATACGAACGCGCTCTCGTTTATAAAATGTCAGGAAATACTTGGTATCGAAAGGACAATAAAACGGAATTAATAGAGAGAAGTGTGGCTGAGAAACTTTATCCTGCAAAAGTATCTCATGTAACCTCAATTTCGAGTATATCAATTATTACTCCAACGATGACATCAACCTCCACTAAAACCTCTCCTCCAGGTCCAGCACCTAGTATTTCATCAATTACACCAAACAGTGGTACCACTGGCTATAGTGTCAGTATCACAAACCTTGCAGGTTCTAGTTTCCAGACCGGTGCAACAGTTAAACTCGTTGGGACGGATGGTACTAGTGTTAGTGCTTCAAATGTTGTAGTGTCTCAAAACACAATCACTTGTTCTTTCAACCTCTACGACATTAAAACAGGAAAATATGATATTGTCATCACTAATCCGGATGGTCAATCGGATATACTGCCACAAGGGTTTACAGTTAACGATGCAGGGCCACTTATCAGCACTATTACCCCCTCACAAGGTATGATCGGTGCAAACATCGATCTTACCATTGTTGGTTCCGGTTTTAAAAATCCAGCCAAAGTGACATTTACTAAAGGAACTGAAGGATTAGATTGTGCGAATACTGTAACGAATACTGCTACCCAAATCACTTGTGTATTAACCATCCCGCAAGGGACAACAATAGGAGGGTGGGATATCACAGTGAAAAATATTGAAGATCAACAAAACGGTACCGTTTCAAATAAGTTTACTATTATAAATAACACTATTACGAGCCCAACGACTACAGGAACGACCTAACCTAAAAAATCCCCCTTTTTCTTTAATATTAAATACCCTGAAATTAGAGAGATTGTAACTCACTCCTTTTTTAATTATTTTTTATACCTCATACTACCATTACCCCCATAATCTCTCAAAATTAGTAAAATAACCAGATTTAAATAGGTTTTAACAATTAGAAATTTTTTTATACAAGTGTACTTCACTATCCGAAAACTCTTTATTCCAATATTCAATATAGAAATACAATGCCAAAGAGACTATTAAAAAATAGTTTAGTACGAGCTGGGATTTCACTGGGTATCTGCTTATTAGCAGGATATATTGGATCAATTTATGCTATCCCGGCAATCCGGTCTTGGGGGTCTTCACTAAATAAACCCGATCTCATCCCTCCAAATTCACTCATAATTCCTATTGGAATAATTTTGTATATTCTGTTAGGTCTAGCGCTCTTTTGTATATGGCAGGCAGATCTTTCCAAGAAAGATACAATGACATGTTTTCAACTTTTTATATTCGGACTTGTTCTGAATGTTCTTTGGGTTTATGTATTCTTCGGACTCATGTCTCCTTTCTTTGGGTTTATTATTATGGTTATGCTACTTGCAATTCTATGCTCGACGATTTTACAGTCATTGCGAGTCTCAATTGCTGCAACTTTTCTCCTGACCCCCTATCTCATTGTATCAATTATCGTAGCATATCTTGACTTCATGATCTATATTATGAACCCAAATCTTCCAGTTTTGGTTATTTAAGAAATTTTCCAAGCCCCAATATTTTTTAATAATGGACACGCACCGATGTCGTAAGGAGCGTATATGCCCATGAAGCGAATCGTGGTTGCTAATTTTAAAAGTTTCTCCGAGCTTGATGTTGAACAATCGGCATTCAATGTAGTGATTGGCTCAAACGCAGCGGGAAAATCAAACTTTGTATCCATCTTTAAGTTCTTACGCGATATTGCAAAGCAGGGAATTGTAAATGCAATCGCCATGTAAGGGGGAATGGAATGTATTAGAAATACCAAGATAAGGGCTTTCGAAAGACCTTTCGATCAAGATTATATACGAACCAGAATCTCCTATTGAAATTCTCAAATTCTTTTCAATAGAGCATGCAGCAAAAAGTAATCGTTCATTCCATTTTTTTGTGAATAGGTATAAACTACATTATACAGAATGAGATGCAGTATCTGCCGCATTATAACCCAATGTATTTTTAATCGTTCATTCAGTCTTTATTATCTATTATCGAAATGATTATCATACAACCCTTTCTTAATGTCTAAAAAGATCCAATCGGTGAAAGTTTATGGATAAATTCAAATGTTCGATCTGTGGGCATGTCTATGATCCTACAATCGGTGAACCGTGCCAGAATATCCCATCTGGGATATCCTTTGAGAAATTGCCTAGCGATTGGCAATGTCCCGTTTGTTGTGCAAAGAAAGAGGAATTTAATAAGGTGAGTTAGGTATTTCTATGGTCGCACGTGAAGTTTGTAAAGATATTTTTTGGGTAGGTGCTTTAGATTGGGATCGCAGACTTTTTGATGAACTTATCCCACTTCCTAATGGCACAAGTTATAACGCATACTTAATTAAAGGAAGTAAAAAAACCGCTCTCATTGATACTGTTGATCCGACGAAGGAATACGAACTAATCAGTAATCTTGTCAAGATTGGTATTGAACAAATCGATTATGTGATTATGAACCATGCCGAGCAGGATCATTCAGGATCACTTCCAATGATCCTCGAATTCTTTCCAGATGCAGTTGTTGTTGCAAACGAGAAATGTAAGGATTTTCTTGTTGCTCTGCTTCATGTAGATTCAAATAAATTCAAAGTTATCGGTGATCGCGATACTCTTTCATTAGGAGACCGAACTTTGGAGTTCCTGATTACACCTTGGACTCACTGGCCCGAAACACAGCTCACATTTTTGCAGGAAGATAGGATCCTATTCCCTTGTGACCTATTCGGATCCCATATCGCGACAAGTGATTTGTTCATAAAAGATGAACGAACGATATACATTTCTGCAAAACGATATTATGCCGAAATTATGATGCCGTTCCGAATCACTATTCGGGGCTATCTTGATAAAGTTCGGGCGTTAGATCCTACAATGATTGCTCCAAGTCATGGTTCAATCTACCAAAACCCATCGTTTATTCTTGATTCATATTTCGATTGGACTTCAGATTCAGTTAAAAATGAGGTAGTAATCCCATACGTCTCAATGCATGGTAGTACATTAAAAATGGTCGAATACTTCACTGATGCATTACTTTCACGCGGTATCACTGTAAAGCCATTTAATCTCTCGAAAACGGATGTAGGAGAACTTGCGATGAGTCTTGTCGATGCTGCAACGGTTGTTATCGCGACTCCTACGGTTCTGTTTGGACCGCATCCGCAGGTAGTTTATGCAACATATCTTGCCAATCTTCTCAAACCCAAAATAAAGTTCGTTTCAGTTATCGGGTCATATGGGTGGGGAGGTAAATGTGTTGACGTCATTACCAAAATGCTTGACCACGTAAAGGTTGATGTTCTCGAACCGGTTATCGTAAACGGGCTTCCAGATGAGAAAGCTTTTCGCGGATTAGATCGACTCGCTGATGATATCTTAAAGAAACACAAAGAGATTAAAATCGTGGAATAGTGGGTTTAAGTATGACTAAGTTGTTCGATGTGGTAATGTTGTAAATATAAAAGGTTTAAAACCTGGCGATAAACCAGAGGCAGAGTTCTGTATAAAAGATACTGACGTAAAAGCACGAGCACATTGCTACTTGATTGGAATTTGGACAAATAAACTCTAAATGTAAATTTTTCATCCTTCTCCTTAAAAAAATTAAAACTATAGAAGTAATTCGTTCTCAACACAACTTTTTTTAAGTTAACATCAGGAGACCTAATATAAATTGCCTACTAACATGTTTACGATGAAGCAGATTGCCCTCTATGGTAAAGGAGGGATCGGGAAATCGACAACGGCTGCAAATCTCTCTGCTGCGCTTTCGCTCCAGGGTTTTGATGTTCTCCAGATCGGGTGTGATCCGAAACGGGATAGCACAAGAATGTTAATGCACGGTAGTTTTATTCCGACAGTAATGGATCTGGTTCGCGAACGGGGAGACGGAAAGATAACGCTCGATGAAATAGTATATACTGGATTTAATGGCGTGCGATGCGTAGAAGCAGGTGGTCCTGAACCTGGCGTTGGATGTGCCGGACGAGGTATAATAGCTACCTTCCAACTTTTAGAGAAGTTCGGTGCGCTAACGGGCGATGTAATCTTATATGATGTTTTGGGTGATGTTGTCTGTGGAGGTTTTGCAATGCCGATGCGAGAGGGATATGCTCAGGAGATCTATCTTATTACGTCTGGTGAGTTGATGTCACTTTATGCGGCAAATAACATCTGCAAGGCAATAAAACGTCTCTCGCAACGATCAAAGAGCACATGTCGACTTGCGGGAGTGATTTGTAATGCAAAAAATATGCCTAGTGAAAAGGAACTGGTTAGTGAATTTTCCCGCCGTATCAATAGCACACTAGTACAGTATATCCCAAGAGATCGCAAGATACAATTGGCTGAGATCCATAAGCAAACAGTTGTTGAGTATTCGCCTAATTCTACTCAAGCAGGTCTCTATCGAGAACTATCCTCATATGTCATGACGAACACCAATTTTACGATCCCCACACCCATTGAAATTGATGCTCTCGAAGCCCTCGCCCTTGAATTCATGCAGATTTGAGGGTTGTACCCTAACAGGTGCATTATCGGTAACTACCTCAATCAGAGAGGGTATCACTGTTATTCATGGACCTTCGGGATGTGCACATCATAACTTCTCGCTTCTACATTCAACAAATCTTGATCATAATCGGATCGCGGTACCACATATAGTCTCGAGTGGACTTCTTGACTCTGAAATTGTATTTGGTGGTGAGGAAGCTCTGGAACGTGCAATTGAATCTGCGATTTCTCAGTCTCCAAAATCTGTTTTTGTATTGTCGACATGCATAACTGAAACAATTGGAGATGATGTTATTGCGGTTTGCGGGAAACACTGGGATGTACCGGTCATACCAATTCCTACTGCCGGATTCCTTGGTGGTTCATTCCAGATGGGTGTGAATAACGCGTTAAAAACAATAGCGGGTTTAATTGGTGTATACTCAAATAATGGCAGTGTCAATATTATTGGCGAAAAAAACCTCGAATATGAGGTTGAAGAGAATTATACCGAGATAAAACGGTTACTTTCACTATTAGATCTTCAGGTTAATGTACGGTTCATTCATAACATTTCAACAACTGACATTGAGAAGATAGGGAGGGCATCCCTCAATATTTTGCGTGATGCTGAGTTAGTAAGTGTTGGTAAACAACTTTTCCAACAGTTTGGCACTCCATTCATTGAATCATTCCCAACAGGTTTTTCTGGAACTATCACATTTCTGAATCAAATTGCTGAGATTTACGGGCTACAAGGTCAGGAAACTATTACCTATGAGGAATCCCTTCATGAGTCTATCCTTGATGATTTTAGAGACATTACCGGATCTTCTATTGCTGTTGATCACTCGTTCATGATAAGTCCAGATTATGCATTCTTTCATGAGGTTGTCAAAGATCTTCATATAAAAATTAAACCGGATGGCTGCCTTGTTCCGATTCCAATATCACCGCCTATTGGTACAATGGGAATAAAGCGGATGCTCCACCGCTGGAGGCGAGCTATCCATGCCCAAATGTGAGAACCCGCTTTGGCCATGTGCAATGACAGGAGCAACAGCGTGTCTTGCTGGATTTGAAGGAATCACAGTGGTCATTCACGGATCTAGCGGTTGTTATTATTATCCGACCACACTCCTCCACGTACCTCTTCATGGCACATTCATTCTAGAGAATGAAGTCATTTTTGGTTCCGAAGAGAGACTTCATGAAGTGATTGAGGAGCTTCAAGGAAAGGGTAAACGTATCGCTATTGTGACATCATGTGTGCCAGCTATCCTTGGTGAAGACATTCGATCAATGCTCGATTCTAATGATATTATCCTTGTTGATAGTCCCGGGTTTTCTGGAAATTTTGAGATTGGATACCACACAGCACTTTCGATATTAGAGCCGGCAATTGATTCCGATGCCGTAGGGATTAATATTGACGGAGTAAGCCTCTTTGACCCCTTTCATCGCGGAAATGTGCAAGAAGTTGTCAGACTCCTCACCCAAGCTTGTGTTCCGGCTGGTACGGTATTATGCTTTGACCATATCGATAAACTTAAACACTGTTCCCCCTTTACATTAGGGGTTGATGGGGATCTTGCAAGCGGTCTTGGTAATTATCTTGGGAATACATTGGGATTTCATGCAATCAATGAAACGTTCAATCGGATCGGTCAGGTAATTGAAGATAGTAATGTCGAATCCGTAATAAATGAAAATTCTAGACAGGAGGAGCGAGTAATACAGGTATGTGACAAGTTCTTGCGCCGGTTTGATCCTCCTTCTGTTGTAATCTTTGCCAGCTTTTCCATCGGAGCATTTGTCGCTAACTTGTTGGACAAATATCTTGACGCCGAAATTGTTTGCATAGGAAGTCGTACTGACCAGAAATACGATCTCCCCTACCAAGTTCAAAGAGTAGATGGACTTTCCGATGTAAAGAGACTAATTGACTATTACACTCCTGACCTTGTTGTGGGGTCATCTTTCGAAAGATCTGTAAAAGGAGGAGCGGCTTTTGTTGGAATAACTCCACCACTACGTGGTACGGTCAGACTTGCTTCACGACCACTTGCTGGTATTGAGGGGTCGCTTTTTTTAATTGAAGACGTTCTCAACGCTTGCATGGATCGACAATCTGCATAATACTGGCAATCTTCTCTCTCACACTTTCGCACCGCGCACGTTAAAACATTAAATACCCTCTCAAGAAACGCCTTATTACGACAGAAGGTGGTCGTGTATGATGAAAAAATCAGGATACTTCCATAAATCGGGGTGTGTTGCATACGATTCCGAAGGTATTCCCCACGAGGTCATAGAACTGCATATTCAGGGTGAACGTTATGCGATTCGGTTAACAGACCTTGTCCGGGCAATTGCAGGAAAGGTCCGTGTGCAAGTTGAAATCTTAACACACAATTGGAAGTATTATCTTGGTACCGTATCTGGCTTAGCTCAAGTTTCGTTGTCTGGAAAAGCACTGAACATCGATTTGTTTAATATCGGCGACTTCACGGTCTCGCTCAACTCCTTGCGTTCAATCATATATGGAAAGGAGCGATATGCTGTTATCGTGAAGATTCCGGAAATCCCCTATCAAACACGTCTCAAGAAACTCGGGTATGGCCAACGGAATCTCGGTGCAATCGCCTAAACCCTCCAACAAATATCTCACCATCTTCTTTTGATAGTAATCATTTTATCATAAAAAATATCGTTCAACATTAATATTCTCACAAACAGATCTTTTACTAATAATGTATACTACCCTTTTAGATTCAAGTGTACTGGTGACAATATTTTACGGGAGGTGGAATCTCAATGGTGGAAAATGATAATATTTACCGTGAACTTGTAGAGAATCAGCAGGATTATATCGTCAAATTCTCTCCAGAAGGACGGCTACTTTTTGCGAATACTGCCTATTGCGAGCTTACTGGTAAATCAAAAGAGGAACTCATCGGTAGCATTTTCATGCCAGTTACCGAAAGGCAGTATGCTGACGTAATTGCTACTCAGATGGTGAAATTGTTTCGCCCACCATTTGCTTGTTACGTCGATCAGTGGATGCAGACAAAAAAAGGGATGCGGTGTATAAGTTGGTCTGCACGTTCACTTCTTGATGGATCTCAATCTGTTCGTGCTATTGTTGCCGTCGGAAGAGATATATCAAATAGTAAATTTCAAGAAAAAGCGATCCAAAAACGTGACCGTGAACTGATGCTAGTTGTAGAGAGTGGAAAACAGATGTATTACTCACATACGCCTAATAATGTTATGAACTATGTGAGTCCTCGGCTACTAAAATTACTTGGATATCGCCTTCACACCGGGAAACGATTATGGACGGACTATTTGTCCGATAATCCCGTAAATAAGGAAGGGCTTGAAAGAACCAAACGAGAAATCGCAACTGGAAGAAGAGAACCACGATATCGACTAGAATTTGTCACTGGCAATGGTGTGACCATCTGGTTAGAGGTAAATGAATTACCGATTGTTAAAGACGGAAAGACAGTTGCAATAGTCGGATCGCTCATTGATATAACAGAGAAAAAAGAGGTCGAGGAAGGACAGCTTGAAGCAGAGATACTACTTAAAGGTTCCTCCTCGCAATTCTAAAGATCAAATTTCGGTAACAATCTACTAAAGCGGCAGTTCATACGATTGCCGATGGATACAATAATTACAGTATTGAGAAAAGAAAAAAGCTGATAAGATCTAGTACAAAATATTCCAAATCCCAAAAATATTTCTCGCGATGGGGTGTTTTTACTTTTTTCAACTACGTCTAATATTTTTTGCTATATAACTACCAGCTCTTGCCGTATTCGCGGAACCGCCCATGTCCTTGGTGATGATGCTATTTTGGATACTCCTTTCGATAGCACCTAGAACAGCAGAAGCTGCTTCATGCTCACCTATATGATCGAGAAGTAGAGAACCTGCCCAAATGGTGGCTATCGGGTTTGCCACACCCAAACCCTTATATTTTGGAGCAGAACCATGAATTGGTTCGAACATTGATGTGCCTTTAGGGTTAATATTTCCCCCCGGAGCAAGTCCTAACCCGCCCTGGATCATTGCACCGAGGTCTGTAATGATATCTCCAAACATGTTAGGAGTTACCACCACATCAAACCATTCGGGATTTTTCACAAACCACATTGTGATTGCATCGACATAATTAAATTCAGTGGTTACATTCGGGTAGACTTTTGCCGTTTCGGTAAAAATTTCTCGCCAAAGTCCGTAAATATCTGAAAGTACATTTGCCTTATCAACTGATGTGAGCTTGCGTTTACGTCGTTGTGCTAGGTCAAATGCATAGATAAAAATTCGCTGTGCACCTTCCCGTGATATAACACCGATTTGATATGCTATTTCATCGGCGTCGCTGTTTATATCAAGACCAAATTTGATTGAGTAAAGTTCACGTTCTACAGTAAGTTCAGTCTTCTGATTTTTTTTGAATCGTGATCCGATCCCAATATAAAAATCCTCTGTGTTCTCCCGAACAACTACAAAGTCTATATCTTTGGGTCCCTTATTAGCAAGAGGTGTTTCGACCCCCTTAAGAAGCTTAATTGGCCGAAGGTTAACATATTGGTCAAAGTAAAATCTGATGGTAAGAAGAATTCCTTTCTCAAGTATCCCCGGTTTCACTCGTTCGTCTCCAATGGCCCCAAAATAGATCGCTTTAAATTTTGAGAGTTCAGAAAGATCTTCTTCGGTGAGAAGGTTTCCGGTTGAGAGATATCGTTTGGCTCCGATATCAAAATCTACCCACTCAATATCAAAGTTAAATATCTCTCCTGCGGCATCAAGGACCTTTTTGCCTTCAGCAATAATCTCGGGTCCAATACCGTCTCCACCTATAGTCGCGATTTTGTACATATGGGGGCCTCTTTCAATTGTTTCGCATATTCAACTAATCCCGCAGCTTCTACAATGCGGTAAACAAATTCCGGTACTGGTTCAACTGGATACTCTTTCCCATCAATGAGAACAATTCCCTCTCGTTCCTTTACTACAATCAAACTTCCATCTTTTATTTTGTCCGTGTCAGGACAAACCAGAGGAAGCAAGCCTACATTAATCGCATTACGGAAAAAGATCCTCGCAAATGACTGTGCTAGGATAATCCTGATTCCCACGCCTTTGATAGCTAGCGGAGCGTGTTCTCGTGATGAGCCGCAACCAAAATTTCTTCCTGCAACGATTATGTCCCAGTCATGTGCTAGCCTCGAAAAGTCATCACGAATTCCTTCAAAGGCATGTTTTGCCAGTTCTTTCTCATCATATATAGTAAGGAATCTCCCCGGGATGATAGCATCCGTATCAATGTTATCCCCGAATTTCCAGACTCTCATCATTACATCTCCCTCGGATCTGTAATCTCACCGGTAATTGCACTCGCTGCGGCAGTAGCAGGTGAGCAGAGGTATACTTTCGCATCCGTGCTCCCTTGTCTTCCCCGAAAGTTTCGGTTTGAAGTGGACAGTGAAACCTCTCCAGGCGCGAGGAGTCCGAACGCGCCTCCCATACACGGACCACAACAAGGTGCTTCAACTAAAGCACCGGCTTTAACAAACTTCTCAATTAGTCCTGCTTTAAGAGTTTTAAGATATTCTTCACGAGATGCAGGGATTATAATCACCCGTAAAGATGGTGAGAAGGTCCGGTCTCCCAGCACCTCAGCTGCTTCCACAAAGTCCTCAAACCTACCATTGGTACATGAACCGATGAAAACTTGATCAATATGTGTACCAGCTACTTTACTGACAGGTACTCCAAGGTCAACATTGTGTGGAACGGCAACCTGCGGTTGGAGATTTGAAACGTCATATCGTCGTTGTTCTGCAAACATCGCATTTGAATCACTTTTAAGCTCGAACGGTTTAATCCCTGCTCGACGATCTTTCATATATTTCCACGTTGTAGCATCTGGAGGTACTATTCCCGCTTTCGCTCCCATTTCAATCGCCATGTTGCAGCAGGTCATTCTTCCAGCCATATCCATTTGCTGAATTGTATCGCCAAAGAACTCGATTGCCTTATAGGTAGCGCCATCAGCGCCGATATCGGCGACGATTGATAGGATCAGATCTTTTGCTCCGACCCGATTCTGGAAGGTACCGTAAACATCAGCTCGAATTGTTTCAGGAACTCTAAAATATAGTGCTCCAAATTTAAGTACAAAGCCCATGTCAGTCGATCCGATACCGGTTGCAAATGCACCAACGGCACCATACATACAAGTGTGAGAGTCGGCTCCGACAACAATCTCACCCGGTGCTACATGTCCTTTTTCGACAACAACCTGATGGCAAACACCTTCAGCGATATCGTAGTTGTGAATCCCTTGGTCGCGAGCAAATTTTCGCATATAGACATGATTCTCTGCAGCTGGGATGGAATCTGCTGGTACTTGGTGGTCAAAGAGCATGACAATTTTTTTATGGTCAAAGACTTGGGTTCCCTTCATCTCGTAAAATTTTTGGATAGCAAGAGGACCCGTTATATCATGAATCATCGCCGCATCAACTGGCGCCATCACAACCTGTCCCGCTTGAATCTTGTGTGAACATTTACTTGAAAATATTTTTTCTACGATTGTCGCTCCCATGCTCAATCGCAGTACTATGGGCGGTATGGGATAATGTAGTTTCGGCGAGACGCAACTTAGTGTTTCGGAATTTTTTTTTAGTTTGATCAAATACCACTCGCATGTATTGCGCATTGAAGCTTTGAAAAAAGCAGGTACTCGTTCCGGTGGTGATGTAGATAGCGTTACATCGGTCCTTGGAGCCCAAATTATTGGTATAAAAAATGTTGACATTTGGAGTGGTTGTATACCAGTACTTTATGAAAATTATATGATCGGTAACGCGGCACCAAAATCCGACTTCACTCATTTCCAGCCGGGCAATGTAACAGTAACTGCAATGCTATTAATCTTTTTCAAGATTCGGTAAATAAAATCTCTTTTCACAATGTTTTTACCCAATCAGTGTGTGATTATTTCATAAACATAGTTCTTAAAACCGGATCCTTCCGGAATCAATACAAAATTATTCAAGTATCGAATATTCCGAAAATTGCGGATACAATAGGAATGATCAAAGAATGGAGCGTAATATTGGCTTTAAAGAACGCAGGTACATTGAGGAGTTGAGAATCCTGACTAAATCCACAGCATTGGACTGTGTGATCGATGACCGGTTCGACAGAATAATTTACATTATTAAACAAGGAGACATGGGGCTTGCAATTGGGAAAAAAGGTGAGAATATAAAACGGCTTCAGAATGTCTTAGGTAAAAGAATTGAAATGGTAGAATATGCTGAGTCTCCAAAAGAATTTGTAGCTAATATTTTCAAACCAGCTGAAGTGATTGAAATTGATCAAGGATTAGATAATGGGCCAATTAACGTATTAGTCAAGAAAAAAAGTGATCTAGGAATAGCGATTGGTAAGGGTGGCTGTAATATTGAAAAAGCAAGGATTCTTTGTCGTAGATTTTTTGGATTTGATGTTGGCGAGGTACTTCTTGTAGCGGGGGAGACATGAATAAAAAAATTGATCCCGCAATTTTCGTGGATCTTTGGGACATTATCAATGAACGAGCGAATCATCCTTCAGAGCAATCTTATACGAGTCGGCTCCTTACAGATTCGAAAGGGATTGATAAGACCCTCGAAAAGGTCAGTGAAGAATCTACTGAATTTATTATTGCGGTAAAAAATGGTGTTCGTGATCGAACAGTAGAAGAGGCGTCGGATTTGATATTCCATTTGTTTGTTGCACTTCGAGCAGCTGATATCGATCTTGCTGATGTAATAAATGAACTCTCACGGCGACGCAAATAGATCCCTTGATTTATCTTTTTAAAAAAGTATCGAGGTCTACCATTTGGGGAAGGTTTTCAAAGGCTTGCCCAGCACTCTCAAGTACTGCTTCTTCGACAAAAAGAGGTGCATTTTTTCTAAGAGCTAGAGCAATCCCATCACTTGGTCGACAGTCCACTCTTTCCTCTTTGTGATCTATTGAGAATACAAGTTGAGCGTAATAAACACCGTCATTGATCGCATCAATCTGTAAGGATTGTACAGAGACACCAAACTTGTCTAAAGTTTCAATAAAAAGATCATGAGTGAACGGCCGTGGCGGTATTTCTTTAATGTATGCACTGTTTATTGATACTGCCTCAGGAAAACCTATAAAAATAGGCAGGACTCGTCCCGTCCCGTCAGAAAGTACTACCAGCGGTGCAATACCTCCGGTGCTGATAATAACAAACACTCCTCTCACAGAACATAAGACCGATGTCATTTCTGCAGAGTCATTATCCTCAACCATGATAAGGGTTGAGGTAGATCTCTTACACCGGTTTTTCTAACGTTGTCTCCCTTCGGACAATCAGAACACTTGAGAAAATGCCTAGTGCAAGGTTGAAATAATAAAGAACAACACGCCAGATTACAACAAATACACCAAGAATAGACGATGGAAGGAAGAGGCTATACATCGAAGTAGCACCCACTTCCGCAATCCCAGAACTTCCGGGTGTAAGCGGGATCATCATTAATATAGCGAGTATTAAGTTAATGACAAACGATTCAAAAAGCAACGGGGGTTGCCCTAGCCCGATAAGGATGAGCGATGCAGTTACGCATTCGGAAACCCAATAAAGCATGGTGAAAAATAACCCCCATAAAAGTCCACCCTTTGCACTCTTAACGAACTTGCGTAGTGCAGAGTGAAAATTGTCTACCTCTTGATCGATCCGGTGCTCCAATTCCTCAATTCTTGGGGATTCCCAATGTCTTGTAAAGATACGAGCAACTCGAATCATAGTACGTTTAAGAATTTGAGGGCGTTTTGCAAAGATAATGAATAAAACGAGACAGCCAATAATGAAAACGAGTGTGATGTACATGATTACATTTGAGGTTTCGCCAAGGCTCCTCCACTCACGGTTTAATACAATCATTGCAAATGCCGCAAGCATCACCAGCATTACGCCGTCCAAAACACGCTCCATGATTACAATTGCAGTTGCATCGCCAAGGGGGACGTTTGCCCGGTAAAGTTCATGGATACGTACTGGTTCTCCTCCTGCTTGTGCTGGAGTGATACCAGCAGCGAGAAGATTAGCAAAAACAAGATTCAAACTATAGAAAAAGCCAATGCGATAACCCAACGAATTTGTCATCAATTGGACACGCCAAGCCCAAAAACACATGGTGAAAATGTGGGCAATAAAAGCAAGAATCAGGAAGAGAGGGTTGATCTTATGAAGCGAAGCGATAGTTTGATCGTTAATAGTGAAAATAAGTAGAAGGACAAGCACTAGTAGCGAAAAAGCGAGGGATATAAAAAGCCATTTCCACTGTGATCGCTCCATTTGTATCCTCAATATCTGAAAATGCCTCTAGGTATTTTGTATCTTTAGAGGTTATCGAACAAAGTATAAACGTATGTATGATCAGTGGGTAGTGAAACCAAATGGTTCATTAATCAGAGTGTAAAAAGATCACGATCTGATATGACTCTTAATAAACCCGCCCGAACTGCCGCATCGAGCCAACCGTGTCCGTAGCTAAAAAACATAAGAGCATTTCCGTTTTGAAGCTTTAGAAAAGAGCGATTTCCTTGCATTGCATAAATAGAAATAATCATTAAGATTCGTTCGACGGTATCGTGTATTACAGTCTCTCCTTCTGGAGCAGGAATCGCAGCGGCGCGTGCTTTATCGAGAAGAAGTTTATATCGTTGGGTTTTTTCTTCAAGTAGTTCGCGAAGATTAGTAAGTGGTAATTCTATTGAAGAAAAAAGTGGATAATCTGACTCTTGGGTCGCAAAAAAGCCGTAAGTTATTCCAAAATGGAGCCACCCAAATGAATAATAAAACGCAGCAAGTGCATTTACCCAGTCTCCAGATTCAAGAAAGGTGAAACCATCTTCGATATAGGCATTAATCATCTCTAGGTTGTCGGACGCTGACTTATACAGAGCTGTTCCAACCGGAGTTGTAATTCTGATAATATCCCTCTGTTTGACTAACATCTTTCCACTGTCAGTAATGTTCATAGACCAGCAAAAATTTCTAAATATTTTCGTTCCATATCGTGGAGTTCACCTGGGACGACAAGGATATGAAGTGGGGATCCGAAATCAATTTTCCGGATACGCTCAACCGGTCCAGCACTGACAACGGGATTGTCAGAACCCGCACGTGCTATACCAATATAAATAGGTATATTCAAGTCTTTTTTGTCTGCCATTACTTCGAGCAAGTCGATTGCCTCTTGAATGGTCATAAATCTGTCATTCTGGATATCGAGATAAACAAGAGTATGAAGGTTCTGGGCGAGGTTCGCAGCGATTACATCGATAGGTGTCATCGGGAACCAATTTTTCTTAGGGAACGGTAAAGAGCATGATTTACCGAAACGGTAGTTTTGGAGTCCAGTAAGCCCATAGACAGCAGTCGAAATAGAAACGCCGTGAATGATCGCTGTTTTGATTCCGATAGTGGCAGCACGGAGTCGAAGATCTATGTGTGTGGTAGATACCATTGGATCACCTACTGTCAGAAATGCCACATTGCTTGTTGTTGCTTCTTTCAAAAGTTCATCGGGATTTTGTTCAACATCCTCTCGAGAGAGCGGATGTATGGATTTTTTATAATAATTTTCGAGTTCTTTCAGTGATGTACCCATCAAACGAGAGGTGTAGCATTCGATGTACACCTTTTCTGCTTCTGCAATGAATGTACGTCCCTTTTCCGAGATATCATTTTTATCAAAGAGGCCGAGTCCTACAAATGTCAGCATTTTTAATTTACCCAAAGATTGTTCGTCACTACTTTCCTTTTGTATGCGTCATCATGGCGACATCTGTACGATAAAGTCAACCAGTGTTTCGAGAACTAGCTTAACATCTGCCTTTCGATTGGCTGAGATAAAAAAGATAGGTATGTTCTTATCAATCTTAAGTCCCTTTCTTATTTCACTGTCACTCATCGTATCCGGAAGGTCAGATTTGTTAGCTGCAATTATCATAACCAGATGTTTCTCTATCATTAATTTTAAGTGATAGCGAGCACGTTCCAGTGACTGCGGTTTTGTTGCATCAATCATAAGCACAGCTCCCATTGCATGGGAGAGAAGCTTGGGAACAAGGGAATCAAACCGCGGCTCGCCTGGTGTTCCATAAAGAGTAATATCAAAATCCTTCCAGTTCAGCCACCCAAAGTCCATCGCTACTGTAGTAGGATCGCCAGTTGTGCCTTTTCGGTCAATTGAAAAACCAATATCAGAGGCATTTTTGACGAAGGTAGATTTTCCTGTTTGTGATGGGCCAGTGATGACGATTTTGGGAATATAAAGGACAACTTTTCCTTGAGTAGTGATGAATGGTACCGATCTCGAGGGAATTTTTGACCATGAGGCGTGTAAGAGTGTGAAATAATTGAATCGGGGTAGAGAATGCAACGAGGAGTTTAAGGTTATAATCAGATCGAATTTCGAATCTGTGAGAAATGCATCTATTAAATGTCTGCCTTCGAGGTTAAGATTCTCGACAATTAATGTGGTTTTTTTCGATGTCTTAGCGGAATCTACGATTGCAAATGCACCGTCTAGTCCTAGATCCTCATAAATCAGATCAAGGTACAGGAATACAACTTCAACTGCATTTTCAGTGCACAGTTTTTTAACCCGGATCTCCCAGGCATTTTGTATATCCTTACGGTTACGACTGCTTTTTTGGATTCGGTCACGATCAACGGCATCGATGTATGCAATCTTTTTATTGAAAATCTCGAGAGTACAACCCCTTTTTGTTGCTGCTTCGTGTTTGAATACATCAAATGTAGTATGAGGAATGATCACAAGGCATGAGAGACCTTTGGAGAGAGCAGAAATGAGTGTTGAGATCATGAAGATCTGTCCGTCAACTCCTGGCTCCAAGCTGTATAACACACGACTACCTTTCGGAATACCCCCTCCCAACATTTCATCGATGCCGTTGATTCCTGTTGAGATCATTATCCGATCACTACCTGTCCTTTCTGCATTAAAAATTTCATCCAATCAGAGGATACGCCCTTCAGACCCTGGATTCGCAGGTATTGGTTGTTTTGGTCAATTTTTACCTCAACTACTCCATTCATCAATTGTTTGATTAAAGAGATCGTTTTTTCATCAAATGATTCGTTATTTAGAAGGTAGAAACAAACGCCGTCGATTTTTTTTACCTTTGAAGTAAGGACATGAAGAAATTGGTATAATACTTCGAGTTTACGATACATGAGAAGAGTGGAAATAGAGTTCACACAAAAGCGAATTGGTGGAGGAAAAAGACCCGATTCGCCATCCGAGAACTCTCCATCGAAAATCAACTCAACCATCTTGGAGAATTTGATACCAATACCTGTCAGATCTGTAGGACTTGCGACAAACATAAGGCGGTTGGTGTCAGTAATTCCCGGTATTGAGCTTTTAGTAATTGCATCGATTATTCCGACATATCTTTTATCTATATTCATCATTTTGAAGGCTTCAACAATTTCGGAAGCACGATCGTTAGTTGAAAGAACAATTGCATATTCACCTGGAAAGGGTTTGGTCAGAGAAAAGGCAAGCTCTTCAGCAAGACTCATCGATGGTGCTAATATAAGAAAATTAGTTCCCGATTCAAACCCACCGGTAACTTGATCGATTTGCGAAATCCCTGACTTGAAATTATACATCTATTGCATGATTATTTAATGAGTAAATTTATAAGGGCTCCGATAAAAAAGCCAATAAACCGAATAAATCATGAAGGGATTAGGTTCTTTAACTTGGGTTCTTTGAAAAATAATGCGATATTTGGCTCTGTTGAAATCCTCAACAATAATCCGTATTGACATAGGTTCTACAGAGCCCAATATTTATACTAAAAAAGAGCGATGAATCATCAAACCTATTTAGTGGCAATAGGCAATAGTGAAAACAATGATTTACTGGGTCTATGAACGAATGCTTAGACGCCAGATATCGGTCCTTCCAGGGCATATCTGTATCATGATCAGTGGACAGGATATGTTAGACGCTCCGGAAAAACTCATGTTTGTAACTGAGTGGTGTATTGAGATTTCTACGGAGGTCTCAAAACGAATAATGTCTGAGCATAACACAATTAGAAGTCTCACCTTCCATATTAGCACACCGGAACCTCATCACATTGAGCGATGTATTTTTTCAGTTCGTTCGATAGGTAAAATTGCTCATTTAACTCTTCATAATCAAAATACAGAGGAAATTTATGGAAATGGTTTCGAAGTCGTTGTGGCCATTGGCAAGAGTGGACGAGAAGAGATTACAGCAAGTATTCGCAAGATGGCACAAGACAGAGTTCCACCAGAACAAGTTGATGAAAAATTACTTGAGTCTTATCTGACATTCAAATATGCCCCGGATATTGTAATTAAGAGTGGGGGGGATCACTTGACAGATTTTCTTATATGGCAGTCAGTGTACGCCGAGCTTTTCTTTTCAGATATAAACTGGCAATACTTCCGGAAAGTGGATTTTCTTCGCATTCTGCGAGATTATCAGGCAAGGGTCAGACGGTTTGGGAAATAATAGTTACCGAATTTTTACATTAATCCAACAAGTCGTACCGTCAACCGAACCATCGTGCATTACAAACTGGTTTTTAAGAGTAACGCCAAACGATTTTTTGTCAGGAATGGATTTTATTGATTGTGTTCTACACCATCGAATAAAGAGTTGGTACATATCATCCTTGGCAATCATATTTTCACCACTATCACCGATGTCAGTTCGTAAAAGTTTTGTGGTTACAAAGCGTTTGATCGCATTCTCCGTGCCCTTTCTCTCTTTAGTATTTTTTTTTGTTTTTTCTGTTGTCCGATGAATAACTGGCTTTTCAGACATGTGTGGTTTGTTTGTATCTGGATGGGGTTTCAGTGAACTGCCTATTGGTGTAGATTCTTTTGGAATGTGTCTATGAGAATGCTCTTTTTTCAGTTTTAATACTTGTATCGGAGTTGTAGGATCGTCTGCGTTTATAACTGGAGGTAGTCCTATTTTCCCCGATCCAAATAATGAATTTTGATGAATCACTTTCGATTCTGGTGCGATTATGACAGGTTCTGCAATTGCCTCTTCTGGAATTTGCTGTTGATTAAAATCAATCCCTACGAGATCAGCAAGGGTACGGTTGCACTCATTGCTGATATTCAATCCACGTTCTTGTGCCGCGGCAAAGATATCGGAACGTAATAGCACTGATGTATGGCGCCACTGCACACCCCCTTGTTTTTGAGAGGTCATAATATCCTTATCTTCTATTCTTTTGCCGAATAAGATATAGTCGACGGTATGCGTTGTGAATGTGGTAAAGGTGAAAGTTACTTACTGTCTTGATCGCACTCTCTGATCATAGACTCGAATAGCACGTAAAAGGTCAATTTTGCGAAAGAGTGGCCAGTAAGGGGCACAGAAATAAACTGCGGATTCATGACCATTCGCAAGCCATGGTAAGAAATTTGAAGTGCGGTACTCGTTTCCAGTTCGGATAATTAGATCAACAGGAGGCAGTCCTTTTCCGCCATGAAGATAAAATTCGACCATCTGCAAATCAATAGCATCAAGTGGAATTTCTCCATTTCGTACAGATGTGAGAATATCGCGGGCAGCGAGAACGATCTCATTTCGTCCTCCGTAAGCAAGGGCGATGTTCAGAAAAAAACCATTGTTTGTCTTTGTTGCTTCTTCTGCTGCAACAACTGCTGAAAGAAGGTCTGGTGGAAGAAGTGAACGGTCGCCAACCATCTGAACCTTTATTTTGTATTTATGTACGCGTTCATCCGTGAGAATTTGCAAAAACTTTTCCTTAAAAAGGGCAAAAAGCTGATCTACTTCCTTTTGATCGCGTCCGAAGTTCTCAGTTGAAAAAGAGTAGAGGGTAATGTGTTGTATACCAAGCTCATGAACCCAGTCAAGCATCTCCTCAGTCTTATCCGCACCAGCACGATGCCCTTGAACTGTATCGATACCAAGTGCCTGTGCAAATCGTCGATTTCCATCTTGAATAATTGCAATGTGATTGGGGATGTTGCGACATTGCATTTGAAGGTAATGTTCGTAGAATGGTTCGACAAATCGTTCTTTGATCATAGTGGAGTCACCTCTACGATTATTCCTTCATTGGGATACCGTTCAATGACAGTTTTTTTTCCCGGAATTTTATCCGGAGCCTCTGCAAGTAACCACCACGCTGTTTCGATATGATCACCACATATGGAATATCCATCTTTTCCTAGTTCCTTAAAACATAACTCAGCACAAGCTTCTGATGTTCCAGCCTCCGGTTCAAGAACACCGTACACTATAGTTCCGTCATCAGTAATCTCATCGAAAGGACGTGCAGTATTTTTCGCGATGCGTTTAAGTCGCTCCCGTAATTGCACCGAATCTTTGAATGACGATGAGCACCAATGGACTTTTTCATTGAGGCAAAGTTTTTCCGCCCATTTTCGAGTTCCTTTAACTGCATTGTGAAAACTGTCATCAAGCTCAAATCCTCGCCTCCGCATCTCATCAGCATTAGTCTCTCCCCATTCAAGTTCATTGATGTTCAGAAAGTCCAGGTACGGGAGTGCGGGAATGAGCAGTTCGAGCCCGGGCAATGCGGGGACTTCGATACCGATGTCAAAACCTATCGCTTTTGCATGCTGTGCCGAACGGATAAAATCCGATTCGAGGATATTTTCCCAACACTCATGGGATGGGTGGAGTCGGATCTCATCAACACATCCTTTTAGTGCAAGAAGCTCTTCGTAAGTTGGAGCCTTCGCCGTGTATAAATGGATCTGATGATTTTTTCCAAATCGATTTTTTAACATTTTACAATATTCAATAACACGATCAATGCATAGCAGGGGTTCACCACCTGTGATACCCGTTCCAAGTGCACTCATTGTCTCAGCTTCGTCAATAATCTGAGATGAGTATTCGATCTTCCGCTCGTTCGCAAAAACTACATCTTTCCCCCTCCGATTGGATGAGAGGGGGCAGTACCAGCACGAACGATGGCAGCGTCCCGTAACAAAGAGCACCATCTTCGCTCCTTTATAGCAAAGATTACAACCTTGTGAAAGTATCATAGAATCCGTGGATATGCAGAAACGCTTTCTATTAGTATTGTCTATTTTGAGCGTTATGAATTCAAAATGCTTGTTGAAATGGCACGGATAATATCAAACTATTGTGCGAAACCGGCACTTTTGGTTATTCTCTGATCGTTCTCTCCCGTATATTCAACTGTTTCTGGGAGCGTTTTTATAATTTTTTCTTCCTTTTCCTTTTTAAATAGAGAATTATTTTACCAATTATTATCATATGACGAAACAAAGAAATCGATAATAATTGAATGGCTCCGGAACCAGCTATGAGATCTGCCCGCTGCGAAAACGCACTGTCTGAGGTAATCGGGTTTATCCTTATCCTTGTCGTTGTCATGACTGCCTTCTCACTTTACCTCACGTATTCTGTTCCGATGCAGGGGCGTGAGAACGAGATCCTCCACATGAACGATGTCCGAGATCAGTTCGTTACGTACAAGATTGGTGTTGATGCGCTCTGGACGAACAGTCAGATCGGTACCGCGATGAGCACTTCCTTTGATCTCGGTACCGGTGGAGCATCAACGCAGGGGGGTGGTTTCTCAATCATCCCGGTCATGAACCCGGTTCCGTCAAGCGGGACGCTCGCGCTTAACCAACGGCAGGAAGTTCTTACGGTACAATCGCTGGGACTGATAGGTAATGGGAATGTTATATCAAACCAGATACTTGTGCCTGGATCGCTTTCTTTCAATGCCACGCCGCAGCAGTTCATAGTCAACATCTCGGATACCACGCCTTCGGATTACAGTTCAGGAAAACGTTCAGTCCTTGTCCAAGGGCAGAATTGGTCCGTGAATGTGACGGTGAATCCGAGAACTACGTATTATAATTATTCCACGGGTTGTCAACCCGCGTCGTGCACTTATGCTGATGGCACACGATACACGGGTACTGATATCACGATCGATATTTATAAAAATGGAGTGATGACCCTCCAGGATTACACGGTATATAACAATATCCAGCCGCAGAGTAATGTGCCCAATTACACTCTGAACCTAGTTGATGATGTGTATGGTCTGAACAATTATTTGAAGAGTCAGCAATACCCGATGAATATAACATTTTCCAAATACGGCACACTTATTTCCGGCTACGGTATTGTGACAATTGCTGACGAATATAACCAGCAAGCGGTTCAATCTGTCACTCTTGGTGCACTCCAATACTCCGCGAGCAACAATTACTGGATTCCGCAGACATATTATTACCAGAATGGGGGTATATTTCTCGAGCAGGATAATAGCACATACAAACTACCTCCCACGATTACATTCTCCTATGACAAAAGCACCGGCATCATTGGGGTTAAAATCATTGAGTTGCCCTTCCTGCAGACCAATTCCGGGAGCCTAGGCGGTAACAGCCCGGCCCAGGTCAAAACTCAGGTGACCAGTATCCAGAACCTCCCTTACTCCCAGACATACGCCAATACCAAATGGATCAACCTGAGCATTACTTCCAATGACAGCAGCGCGGTAGACGTATGGTACCGGTACTTCAACGATGCCATCAATCTCACTGCGGGAGTCCCCATTAATACTGCGTATCCGTATTACTATTCGGGGCTTTCAGGATCCCAGGCATTCCTCAGGATCAACGGCACTGGAACATCAGAAAATCAATATGATGTGCATGTTGAGGGTTTGCTAGCAAACCTGAGTGCAACGGTTCAAGGCGGGTAAGGATGAAATTCTCCGAGAAGGAGAACAATGATGCATCTTTCGGTATATTCTCCAACGCTTCCTGTGGGCATTGTGCTGTATCAGAGGTCATAGGGTCGCTTCTATTGATCAGTATCGTGGTCGCGGCAGTCTCTATTATTGGAGTTGTACTTTGGTCGCAGCCACTCCCTCATAAATTGCCCTCTTTGTCTGCTATCATTACTAACCAGAGCTGCACGGTATTTATGAAACATGATGGCGGAGACATGCTGGAACAGCAGTCGTTTAAGATCCTTGTGGATGGCACTGATCAGACTGCCAACTTTACGAAGAATGGTAACCCGGTGTGGACAACATGGGGTATTGGGGATACGCTGGTCTATACTCCTTCCACATGCAGCGCGATGCCGGGCAGAGTTGATATTGTCTTCAATGACGGCACCAGTTCGTTTGTTATTATCTCTGCGTTCTTCGGTTCGTTTTCGTCTTCAGCACCAACAGTAACCACGACAACAACTCTAGTCCCGCCACCAGCTGGAAATTTTACCGGAAATCCACTGACAGGCCCTGCGCCGCTTACGGTTGTATTCACAGATACTTCGACCAACTCTCCAACTTCATGGAACTGGACATTTGGGGATATCGGAGCTGGGAATACATCTACGGTACAGAATCCATCTCACACGTATACAGTAGCTGGAACGTATTCGGTGAACCTTACCGTTGCCAATGCGGGAGGCAGCAATACTTTGATCAAAACAAATTACATAACGGTGGCACAACCGGTACCAGCACCTGTTGCTAATTTTGCTGGTACGCCAACTGCAGGCCCTGCGCCGCTTACGGTTGTATTCACAGATACTTCGACCAACTCTCCAACTTCATGGAGCTGGACATTTGGGGATATCGGAGCTGGGAATACATCTACGGTACAGAATCCATCTCACACGTATACAGTAGCTGGAACGTATTCGGTGACACTAACAGCATCTAATGCCGGTGGAAGCAACACTACTATCAAGACAGATTATATCAATGTACCGATTCCAGGATGTCTCAGTGACAACTTCAACGGAAACGGTATTTGGTCTGGGTGGACATTGATTGGAGGCACTTGGAGTGAATCGAGCGGTGTGCTTGCACAGACTTCTTCAGCTAATGGAGATCCCAAGAAGGCGATACTCAGCAATGCCGGATTGTTCAACAATCAGGATTATGAAATAACTGTCAAGGTCAGGATTGATTCATGGGTTGATGGGGATTATGCCCGTGGCGGAGTAAGCCTGTTTAGCAATACAGGTGATGGGAATGGCTACAACCTTGTATTCCATAATGACCACAACACCGTCCAATGGCTTGATGACCACGTGGCTTGGGGACCAAGCTACACATTCAGTTGGAACACCGGAACTTGGTACTGGTTCAAGATGAAATCGGAAAGTGGAACGTTATATGGTAAGGTATGGCAGGACGGAAGTTCGGAGCCTGCTATCTGGTCGTATACTTGGGTACGGAGCGGACGGACAGGATATCCAGCTCTGAACGGGGGTTCATCTAATGGGGGGTCTTCTTCAACAGTTTCATTTGATGATGTTACCGTATGCTCCCCCCCCATCCCACCGGTTGCAGATTTCATTGGAACACCCACCTCTGGGTCACCTCCGCTTTCGGTATCATTTACGGACGCTTCAACTGGTTCCCCGACTTCATGGAGCTGGACATTTGGGGATATCGGAGCTGGGAACACATCGACATTACAGAATCCAGTACATAGCTACATAACTAATGGCAATTACAATGTTACACTCCTAGCGACGAACATATTTGGGAGCAATTTTGTCCGTAAGGATAATTATATTGTCGTGAATTCCTCGTTAGTGTGCTTCAGTGACAACTTCTACAATAATAGCATTGGGCCTGCATGGACATTGATTGGGGGCACGTGGAGTGAATCGGGCGGTATGGTAGCGCAGACATCTTCTGCCAATGGAGATCCAAGGAAGGCGATAATAAGTAATGCTGGGTTGATCAACAACCAGAATTATATTATCACTGCTAAGGTCAGGATTGATTCATGGGTTGATGGGGATTATGCCCGTGGCGGAGTGAGCCTGTTCAGCAATACCGGTGATGGGTATGGCTACAACCTATTATTCCATAATGACCACAACACCGTCCAATGGCTTGACGACTGGGTAGCTTGGGGACCAAGCTACACATTCAGTTGGAATACCGGAACCTGGTACTGGTTCAAGATAGAATCGCAAAGTGGAACTCTGTATGGCAAGGTATGGCAGGACGGAAGTTCGGAGCCTGCTACCTGGTCGTATACTTGGGTACGGAGCGGACGGACAGGATATCCGGCTCTGAACGGGGGTTCATCTAATGGGGGATCTTCTTCAACAGTTTCGTTTGCGAATGTAACGGTTTGTCCAAACTGATGTAAAAAATGTTGGTCAGGATCACATTAATCTCACCAAATTTTTTCCAATCGAAACTTAGATCTCACTGAGGGTTTGAGTTGTGCACAAAACGTTTTTTTTTTTTACTTTTTAATTAGGGTTGACACCCTCAAAGGATATATGCATGAACGCAATTAAATCTGGATAAAAGGTTTTTAGGCATGATACGAACCAAGCGCCATAAGATTTTTTATGCCAAAAAAGAAAGCGCAGTTTCAGAAGTGATCGGTAGTGTCATGCTTATCACTATTGTCGTTATCGCAGTTTCAATTGTAGGAGTTGTGCTCTGGTCTCAGCCGCCCTCTGCAAAGATCCCAGCACTGAGCGCGGGAATCGTAAGCCAGAGCTGTAATGTGATAGTCTCCCATAATGGCGGGGACATGCTAGAACAACAGGCGTTTAAGATCCTCGTAGATGGCACTGATGAGACTGCCAATTTTACGAAAAACGGTAACCCGGTATGGACTTCATGGGGTATCGGGGACACTCTTACCTATACCTCAACTCCCTGCCCTCCCATACCGCAAAACGTGCAGATTATCTATACAGGAGGTAATGGTGCACTCGTGTTATCATCGGGATATTTCGGCACTCAACTCTCCGGAAATGCCACAACAACCCCAACACCGACACCGACACCAACTCCCGCACCCGCACCTACGGTCTCCGGCATCACTCCCTCAAGTGCCATATCAGGCACGATAGTCAGCATCACCAACCTTGCCGGGACCAACTTTGTTAACGGGGCGACCGTGAACCTCACAAGGGCCGGCTACTCAGATATTTCGGGATCCGGTGTTGGTTTTGTATCCTCAACCCAGCTTACCTGCACTTTCAACCTTGCAGGCGCAGCACCCGGTCAGTGGAATGTTGTTGTAACAAATCCCGATTTCCAGTCAGGAACTGGTAGTAACCTGTTTACCGTGTCACCTACACTTGCCCCCACTGTCAGTACGATCACGCCCAATACCGGCAATCGTGGCTGGCCGGTGACTATCACGAATCTTGCCGGTAACAACTTTGTGTCCGGTGCAATCGTGAAACTGGTGAACAACACTGCAGGTCCCGATGTAGCGGCATACAATGTATTCGTTGTGAGTCCCACAATGATTACCTGTAACTTTAACCTGCTGGGTGTTAACCAGGGAATCTGGAATGTGACCGTTCAAAACCCCTCATCAGACCCAGGTACGTTGAAAAATGGATTTACTGTAAACAGTCTTGCTCCAACAATCACGGGGAACTCCGTGCCACCAACAGGAAACCCGGGTCAGCTGGTAACGATAACGAACCTGCCGGGCACCAACTATCAGCCCGGTGCATTGGTCGATTATTACCAGGGTGGTACAAGAATTAACCTGACCAATGTCAATGTAGTATCTACCACCCAGATGTCTGGTACATTACAGATACCTGCCAATGCTCCAACCGGTGCATACAATATCATGGTTACGAATACTGACGGGAAATCTGGAACTCGCACATCCGCCTTTACGGTCCCGATGGTCACGGGTATCACGCCAAACACCTATGTAAGCGGCTGGACAGTGAGTATCACGAATCTGGCGGGCAACAAGTTCAAAGATGGTGCCACGGTCAAACTTGTTAATGCGTCCGCGGGTCCGGATATTACTGCAACCAATGTTGTTGTTGTGAGTGCAAACCAGATTACCTGTACCTTCGATCTGACCGGTGCACCAGCCGCACGACGGAATGTCACCGTTACTAACCCCGACGGTGAGACGGGTACCCTTTCCAACGGGTTTACGATCACCAGCAATGCACCGACCCTTACTGTAAGGGCGCCAACTAACAGCAACCGGGGATGGCCGGTGGGCGTCACCCTTACCGGTACCGGGTTCCAGCCATCACCGGCAGTCAGGTTAACCCGGTCGGGATATTCGGATGTTTATGCATATGGTGTGACAGCAGGCTCTCCGACTCAAATAACCTGTACATTCGATCTCAATGGGGTAACCTCCGGTGCATGGAATATCTTAGTAACCAATGTGGATGGGCAGTCGTCAGGCACCATGACATTCACGGTCAATGCACCGACACCAACGTTCACCAGCAATACACCCGCCACTGGTGTCCATGGCACCACTGTGCCCATTACCATTGTTGGTACCGGATTCCAGCCCGGTGCTACCGTAACATATACCCGGGCTCCAACGACGATATCCTTCACTGTCGTCAGTGTTACAGCCACCCAGATCACCGGTAATCTGGTTATACCTCCCGGAGCGACACTCGGTCTGTATGGGGTCACAATAACAAATACGGATGGCACAACTGTAACAAGTGCAAACAGATTCACCGTGACATGACCCGATAATGGTGGGTTATCACAATCATTTTTAAATTTATATCAGGTTAAGAGCAAAAAACAATAAATCGCTAATTTTTTAATGTTGGTTCATGCCGGGTGTTATGCGTGGTTGTCGGGATGATTCCCGTATTCCTATTCACGAGCAGGTTATACGCATCATGGGCCCCGTTATACCGCACCAGCACGTTCTGCAGTTCGAGAATTGACCCATATGGTGCTGAAACAATTTTTTTGTTCTCCATTGTGATATGATACGAGGGCACCACCGCATATACCGGCTTTTTTGCCGAACCATCGCAGAGCAGGAACATGTGGGTCTTTGCATCGCCAAGATCCTCTGACATCTTTGCCGCAATGATGTTGACCCGTTTATTGGCGTGACGGTGAATTTGTGACAAACGCAAAACCCGCGATCCGGCTGGCACACGATATTGCTTCCATGTTTCCCAGTCTTTCCTGAGCACCACGTAACTGTATTTGATATCGGTGTTCACATACCGGAACGGCTCCTTGCATGCTGCAAGCGTCTCCATCAGCCGCGTGGGTATGATGGATGGTGCGGTCACAAAACTCCAGCACCGGTCCGGTGTGCAATTTGTACTCCAGATGAACGAGCAGGGGCTGTGGATCGTAAGCCCCCGCTTTTTTAAGGTGAGCGACAATATCCGCAGCTGCGTCGATGTTGTTTCTCCGGCAGGTTCAACAATGAGAATCAATCCATCCGGAGAGAGTTGTTTTGCAAATTTCATAACGAGATCCGCACGCTGTTCCGGTGAGGCGGTGTTCAGTTCGTTGAGGACATTGGAAAAGATCAGCAGATCGATCTTTTCTAAGTTTTTTACAGGGTCAACGGTGGTAATATCAGCCATAAACGGGAGTTTGATACTGGTGTTTGCATCTTTTTTTGTGCAGTGATCTCGAAGGTACTTGAAAGCTTCGATATGCTCCTCGGATCGCTCCACCGAATAAATAGTTGTCCGTGCATCATCCAGCCTTGAATAGAAATCCGCGATTGCGAATGGGACGACGCCCGGGCCTGTGCCTGCATCCAGTACAGTCATGGTTTTTTTCAACAGTCCATCGCGGGCGAGCATGGCAACCAGGTGTTCGGTCTGCATGAAATAGACGGGGAAATGATATCCGAGGTACCCGAGCACACTGTACCCTTTCGTGTACTTTAATCTCCTCTGCTGTGATGGCTTCCAGTAACCGTCTTTCTGGGCAACGATCGCATGGCGGAGGCGTTCGAGAATTACGGGATTATCCCACGATTTGCCCACCTTTTTTGTGATGTAACCTTCAATGGCACGTTCAAAAATCGCGGGGATGCGTCGCTCTGCAAAGAAACTAGCCATCCGCTGCTGTTCATTCGGGGAGAGGTTCCCGTTGACGTTCATCGCTTAGTAGTGGTGGGGTGGTCTAATGTGATACGTGTTTGCGTCTGTAAATTATGGTACTCAGGCTTCGGACGCAACATCTACGAGAATAAAGATTAATAACAAAAAACGTTAAGGGCTTTGAATCCCTGATAAAAAGAGCCGCCGGGGGGACTCGAACCCCCGACCTGCTGATTACGAATCAGCCGCTATACCGCTAAGCCACGGCGGCGTAACACCTCACAGTATCGTTCTTTCCGATAATAAAATATCTGGTTAAGAATATCCCCGCAATGTTGTGACGCTACCGTCTCCCTGCTTTTCATCAGCAGCTTTGATTTTCCCAAATTTTGATTCATAATCTGATACGGTTTTTGATAGCACTGTAAGCAAGTTCTTCGCATGTGTAGGTGTTATAGAAACAATCGCCTTTGCTCGTGCTTGATTGATTGAAGGTATTTGGTGGAGGAAAACGAATGTGAACTCATCATCTTTGTAAGCAATTTGGATCATGTTACTGTAAACGGGGTCAAGAGTCTGTGGGATATTAACTGCAATTTCCTGTCCGGTCATACAGAGTAGATTTGCAGTATAGAAATAAGTATAATCTGATCATCTCTTGATCAAATTTATAGAATTAAGTCGAAAAAAGGAAAAATTGAGGATATCAAAATTATCAACTAACGTTATTCAAGATCTGAAAGTTAGACAAGAGTTCTCTGCTCAAAAGCTGCCATCAATCTCCCAATTGTTTTCCAACTCTTTCGTGCGAACGAGGGTGGGGTGTGGTATTTATTGATATAAGATGAAAGGAATTCAATCGTTGTTGGATCCGATGGATATCCACTTCCGATATTTCCGAAAATTTTAGCTAAATTATCAATCTCCCTATCTCGCAAAACTTTCGCAACAATACTTGCGGCTGATACAACTTTGTAGGTTTTGTCCGCATGATGTTCTGAAACAATCTCACATTCTGACGTTAGATATTCTCGTACCATTTGGGCATATCGTGTTGGTTTTACATCACAAGCATCCACATATGCAGTGTCTGGACAGATCTGTCGGATCACTTTTGCATGTGCCCGGGCCACACACAGGTTCATTGTAACATTACTGGAACGCGAATCGATATGTTCCGCAGAAATAACTACTGTTGCCAACTTGCACAAAGGGCAGATTTGATTAAAAAGACGTTCACGCTGCTCGGCTGAGAGCAGTTTGGAGTCTTTCACATTCAAATTGGAAAAAACAGTATCGGACTGGACACCTACTGCAACGACTACCATCGGACCGAGCACTGAACCCTTCCCTGCTTCATCTACACCACAAATCACATACAGATTTTCATGCACAAATTATTTCAAGTGCGATGATGGTTACACGTATTTCTCTAGCAATGTCTAAAAAAACGAGTTCGATAAATTTGTCCTTGACTTTCTAAGATAATGATAAAAAATTAACGGAGTGAAGCAGCGAGAGCACCTAATTCTAGGACAAGTTTTGGGTTGACCTTTATTAATTCCTTAATAAGATTAAGCGTAGAAAATTCCGTCAGATTGAGTTTTGAAGCGGAACGAATAATCGCATTCAATTTTTCATCTGAAAGTGTGATCAAATACTCTTTGATGTGGTAATTGCGTTTGAGGGATTTGCCGATCTTGGATGCTCGCCACCCTGCATCGTACGCCATCAATGCTTTTTTGCTTGTGTCGCCCTTGCCTATACAATCTGCAGCAACTTCAACCGCAAGGTGACCAGTGAACATCGCATTATAAATACCACCGCCAGTGAGGGGGTCAACAACACGGGCTGCATCTCCTGTGATGATAAGTCCGTTACTTACAGTACAATCGAGTGGTTGGCAGACTGAAACACCCCCGACAATAAACTCAATAGTTTTTCCTTTTGGGAATGTTTTGTGGACAAATTTATCGAGATAGTCCTTCGCACGGTGACCTGTCTTGCTTTTTCTACCGCTTATCCCAATTCCTACATTGGCCGTTCTTTCTCCTTTAGGAAAAACCCAGAGATAGCCTTCAGGTGCGACCTCGTTACCAAGATAAAAAATGGTTGAGTGAGGATCGATGTCAATATCTGTAATTACATATTGAGCCGAGCTCATTATCTCACGAACAGGTACTGTGGTATCAATACCGCACCAGCGTGAAAATTTAGATTCAACACCATCGGCCGCAATAACTACTTCTGCATGTACATTCGACACTTTGCCACAGAACTCTACCTTGGCTCCTTTAACAATCCCACCATCCATGATCGGGGCCGTTGCCCGTGTTTTTACAGAAATGTCGGATCCTGCTTCGGCTGCTTGCCATACTAGTTCTCGATCAAAGATCTTCCGATCAAGGATATATCCAACCTTATTTCCCGCTAAGTTGGACTCAAGTTCCATAACGGTGCCGTCAGGAGCAACAATGGTAGCTCCACTCATTTCGGCAGATATCCATCTTTTATCGGGTTTAACAAATTCAGATAGCGCTGCTTGACCGATACCCTCAGCACATCGCACGGGTGCCCCAATTGCCGATCGTTTCTCAATAAGGCAAACGGATAGACCCTTCTGAGCTGCCGTTCGAGCGGCAATGGCTCCAGCTGGACCACCGCCAATGACGAGAACGTCATACTTATTTTTCATGGACGACCTCTAATGCACCTAATGGACAGACTTTGGCGCAGATTCCGCAGCTAGTACAATTCTTTTCAACACAAAGGTACGCGTCGATCAATTCAAGGGCACCTTCTGGACAAACTGAGACACAACAGCCGCAATACCCACAAATATCCCGATGAACTTTAAGCATTGAACATTCATGTTAGCGTGCAATTTCCTTAATCTTTACGCAATGAAAAAAAGAGATTCTTTAGGAGACAAATCAATAAGAAAACGTGCCGTAACGACCTCCGCCACCAGGATTTAATGTCACTTTTCCATTCCTAAGTGCATCGATCGCGTCCGCCACTTTTGGATGTAAGGATTGGATCTCCGAAACAGGTGTATTGATAAGTACCTCAATCTCATTCCCGAAACTTGTAATAAAAGATTCGTAAATATTACGGCATTTCTTAGTATATGGAGATGATGCCGTTTCGACTGTCTGAATTATCTGTCCCAATGGAATGATATGGAGGTAAGGAGGACGTGGATGGGATTCGCCAATTGACAGTTCTCGTGCACGATCATACACGCCTTTTTTGAGAATACCGCCATCTACTGGACATCGCCATCCATGTCGGATAGCATCTACAAGGGAATACTGGGTAAAGCAACGGATACAAGCAGTCCGATTATATTTTCCCTCCTCTGGAAAAAAACCAACATTCATTTCAATTGCCCCCTCACATATGCAATCAAACACATCCTTCACTGTTAGGCTTTTAAGTTTGAGTCGGTTAAATTCTCGTCCGCACTTTTCTGGTTGGGGGCTATGTGCATCAGAGTTAGAAAGAAATGGAACATTATACAAATCTGGAATTCCGGCACCATAAGAGCTATCAGCAGACAGCCCAAGTTCAAGAAAATCGATTGGTTCTGTTCCATAGCAATCCATAACATGATCATAATAGGCAAACATCGCCGTCCATGGCGTAAAAGCATGTGCTGGACCGAGAAGGCCACCGATTTCATGCACATCCTCAGCAATTTCGGAACCCATAAGATTCACATGGGGTCTTCCGTTTGAATCTATGCCTCGACTTCGATGTTTTAGCAAATCACGTAATGAATCGAACTGTGCGAAGTCTTCTGCTAAAATTAGATGATGGACTCGTTTTTGATCCTCAACTTCAGCAGTTGGAACCACAATAATTCCAAAATCATTCTCAAGATAGGGCCTCCATGTATTCTGCCAATCTTTATGGAGTGCATCACCGCTACCTACAATTTGAATTCCTTTCTTATGGAATGTTTCAAGAAGATTTTCGGGTAGCATCGATGCTGATGTTGCCATTGAAAAATGGGAATGAATATGCAGATCAGCGTTTGCAAGCATATTACCCGATATAGTTCAGCTCTTCGTCCCGCTGCAATCTCTCGCCTTCAATCAAACCTTCGATTACTCTCTCCATTTCCGCAGCACGGTTATTGAGCTGGGTTGGATCGACTGGTAATTTCAATAGTGTTGAAAGGACAGAAAGGACACTCGTGGCACTTCTTGGGTCAACAAGATACCCGCTTGTTTCTCCCATAAGGCAAATACCATCGATTCCCCGTAAAGCCCCCAATCCGAGTAAAAGACCGGCTGTTCCAACAATTCCACCGCCAGGTTCATCTCGCTCAAAAACAACTCCTGCTGCTTCAATTTCAGAGCGCAAATCTAATCGGTTTACAGCACCGAGTACTTGGGGCTCCTCTACGAGATGCCCAACACCAAATCCACCTAGTGTAAAAATCCGTTTGATGCCAAGTTCAGTTGCAATATCAAGGTATTGGTCTGCTAGGATGTAGTGTCCCTCATTGGAGGTGCTCTGGTAATCTCCAACTAAAAATACCAGGTCACATTCTTCTGTATGGTATAGATAAAGTTCATTTTTTATTAGCTTAGTAACTCCATTTTTGTCAATAATGACATGTGGCGGGAAGTAGATTGAATGTATTTCAGCGATTTTCTCGGCGCCAAGCATGTGTATCATATGCTCAGCGACAAGTTTACCAACCTGCCCGATACCAGGTAATCCTTCAATTAGAATGGGGGAAACAAGTTTTCGATCCTTGAAACTTTCTAAAAAATTTACACTGATATCTTCAATCACCGCACCATCCTCCTATATTTTCCATACTTATCCTCGGGGGAAAAACGTGCGGGGTGAGCAGTCACCGTTGGCGCACCACATTTTGGACACGAGACTGAAAGTGTGTAAGTTTGATCGTGCGGGCAACGTCTTATCCGACCTGTCATTGACTTTTCCCTGACTTTGGTTTCTTAACGAGTTTTCCTTCACCGCCCGCTTTTTCAATGACTGTGATTGCGGCATTTGAAGCCTTTTCGAGAGCTTTTTCAGCTTTCTTATAATCAGGTGCAGTCACTTTTATCCGGTAATTTGGAGCCCCGAGATAGAGAAGTTCGATATCAACCCCGGGGATTTTTGGTTCGGCGCTTTTAAGAGCCTTTTTGATCACACTAATCCCATCGGGCTGGGTGCTTATGAGAATTAAATGCCCGGTTACCTCGACTTTCGGAACTTTCACATTTTCATGAGCTACATGTAATAACGCATCGCTTGCCTTTTTCGAAAGTCCGAGTTTTTTAATTACTGCTTCACCTTCAATGACAATATCTTCAAAAACAGGGTAAAAGGCACCGTATTTATCCAGGATTGTATCTTCAATGGCAGTTGGTGGCTCCCCGGCCGCTTGAGCAACAAATCCGATCCATTTTTTTGCCTTGGATTCGTTTTTCCACTCACGTATCTTCTCACGGCGTTGGTGCTCGTTAACATCTTTTAACGATAAATCGATGTGTCCACGGCTTTTATCGACATTGAGCACTTTACAGACAATCTTTTGCCCTTCGCGTATATGGTCACGGATATACTTGATCCAACCAGTTGCAATCTCAGAAATAGGAATAAGTCCTTGACGTCCGTTATATTCGTCCAGTGAAACAAACGCTACAAAATCTTTTACGTTTACAACTGTGCAGACAACAAGTTCCGATTCTTGTGGCCAATCTCGGTCTTGCATGTCGACTCTATCACGTGAGATCAGCGATGATCTCAGCCTTGAATTTTGCCTTACCGCCAGTCGGGATGGCAATTTCCTTGCCACAAACTATGCAGTTTACTACAGTACTTGCTTTCTCAAAGACGGTTTGTTCATTCTCGCAATCCGGACACTTCACTTTAAAAAATTTGCTCCTGTTCTCTCGAATTTCCCGTACCATTCCAATTACTCCGTCAATTCAAATTTAGCGACCCTGAAACCTTTGCGTAAATGGGCTTTTCCGCAAGTGAGGCATCGATACCGAACGTTAATTTTTTTGGTCGGTTTGTCGCCCCCTGGAACCTTGGAGAATTTGCCCATGTTGCCCACTGTTCCCCTGCGTGCTTTTTGTCGGTCGATCCAATGGAGGCCGGTCGTCTTTCCTTTCTTTACTTTCTCGACCTCGTGCATCTGGTGAATTCTGCAAAAGGGGCAGTAAGTCTTGAATTTCGCTGGCATTTTCATTATAATTACCCCGTTTTTATATCGAATACCATTACTATTTGCTAAGATTCATATTTAATGCTATGTTGCGCTCGACAAGAACCTCGGCATTTCGTTCGGGTAGCATAACGATGTCACCTTGTGTGAGCGTATATATTCTCCCATCAATACCCATGAAGGAATCTATGTCTGCAAGGACTTTCACAAGAGTATACTGTGGAGAGAGCGGTGGAGAAGATAATGGTGTTGCGGTTGATTCGTGAGAGGGTGGTTGATTTTTCGTCCCTGAAAGATCAGTATTGTGCTGTACAACCAGTGATTGATGGATGTTAGTAAACAACTTACTTTGGCAATCTCCTATTGCGCTAGTAATACTATCAAACATTTCACGTTCTGGTGGAATCATTCTCTTTGTCTCATCACGATCAATATAATTACCCTGAGCTTGGCTCTCAGCTAGCGTGATGATCTTCTTTGCGCGAATGACGAAGATATCATCAGCTGTCTCTCGTATACTCATCGTCTCTTCTATGATTGTACGTGCTTCATCGGAAAGTGGGTCCTCGATTGCATAAACTTTTGACAGGAGATTGGATACCGCAGTGTGCGTTCGATCAAAAAGATCTTGAGGTATTTGAGTTAAACGTCCGGTTTCACGTTCCGACAGGAGCACCTTACGTAAGTCATCGAGCCCCACCATAAACGAACCTCAAGCAATTTCTGCGATCCCGCGACAGCAGAGGAAAACCGCCATCGCTTCTGGTACTGTAATGATCCCTTTTTCAAGCTGATAAGTGCTTCCGAGCATCGGCATGGTTAGGTTAAATTGTAGGTCAAGTCTGACAGCACGTGTTCCGAATACAATTGCATCAGTCAATGGGTCGAATCCAGCAAGATTTCGGGCTTCAATCTGCTGAACTCGCATACCACTTCCCCCATGAAGTGACGTAGGCATCCTGATGAGCCGTTTGGTATCAGTGGTAACTGGTTCATCGGCAAGTGCTGCCCGCTCATGAAGCCGTTTTTTAAAGACCCCATCTTCCGCCGATACAATTTGAGAAAGTCCACGATATTTCTTGAAAAGTGTAGCCGAGGGACTGTGGGTAAGTTCAGCGACAATTATTTCCAACTTTTGGAGCATATCTTCAGCGGTTACTTTACCAACACCTGGAATTTCCGATAGATGGATTGTGGCATCTTTTTTTGGTAAAGTCCCTAGCCACTTGAGATAATCAATTAATGTGTCACGATATCGATCTTGCCAGCCACTATGTGAATGTCGTGTTAATACGAGCATTGACACCGGATCAATCCCAATACCACAAACATAATCGATCAACTCACGGCGTTCGGCGCTGCTCCAAGTTCGGAATGCAATATCCTTAACATGTATATGATAGCCTCGTCCACCAGAGAATACAATATCAATAGTCTTAGAGTCGATCCCAAACTCATTGATTAGCATTGCAAGGAGTTTTTCAGCTTCTTGTTTTACTCTAGCAAGCATGATATCGTACGGTCCTCGCATAAGATGGTCGGCATCAAGATCGAAAATCAGATCTGCTCCTAACCAGTGCTTCTCTTTCATAGTTGGAGCATCTGGCCGTTCATAATAAGCGCTGGAATAGTAAACATGAGCTGGTACAAGATTTTTCAGGTACTCGAAAAGCTCATCCTTTCCGGAGAAACCAATGTGACGTCGCATATGAATTTCGGGATAGCCAGGAGAGAATAAAACAAACCCCCACTCCCGCTGCTCGATTGAAGAAGGTGCGTTCAACACCGTCTTTTTGTAATAATCGGCAAATCGTTGCCGAATAAATTCGAGCGTTGCGGGCTTCATATAATCTCCTTTGCCATATATGGCCCTGCCCGCTCATATCCCTGCCTGCGGTAGTATGGGCGTACACCGACGCCACTCATAATCGCAATCCGTCGAAACCCAGCATTTTGTGAGATCTCTTCGGCGCGAGAAAGGAGATCTTTACCATGACTCCGGTGTTGGTACTCATCATCATCTGCATTTCTGCCAAGTGGCACAAGACTCCCGTAAACATGAAGTTCTCTCAAAAGTGCCGATCCTTCGAGTTCTGATGAGAACACTGATGATGGAAACCGCAAACGGGCAAAACCGATAAGAGAATCACCCGAGATTGAAGAGATAAAGTGTTCTTTACCACCACAACATTCATAGGTGAATGTTTGAATTTCAGTATTAACCTTAGAGGGTAGGCGACCAATCTCTCGGCACCTGATACAGCGACAGCGGATTCCCATCTCGCTTAAGCGATGTTGTACAAGTTGTCGAAAGTTTGAGTGACGGGAACCAGCAACGATAAGTTTAGCTGGTATGTCTCTTTGTATACGCTGAAGGCGAGTATATTCAGGAATCAATGATTTTGCGTACGCAACAAGGTCTATCATCTCCTCCTCATTGTAGGGTATATATTTACCAGACCGCCATAGTTGCTCTATCTCTGAACCAGGAGTTACAAGCGTTGGATAGATCTTGAGAAAGTCTGGTCGGAATTGAGAATCGGAAAATATCGTTTCAAACATCTTACGGTCGGTTGTAATGTCAGAGCCAGGTAGATTTGGCATCAAATGAAATCCAACCTTTAGACCTGCATCCCGTAAAAGTCTGTTTGCTTTTACCGTATCCTCAACGGTGCACCCTCGTCGATTCAATTGAAGGATCCGATTATCAGTATTTTGAACACCCAACTCTACCTTAGTAACGCCTAATTTGAGCATCTGTTCGATGTGTTCACGTTTGCACCAGTCCGGTCTGGTTTCAAATGTAATACCTACACAGCGGACATCTGATAACTCATTTGTTTGAGACACTGTTTCGAATTCGAAAGTAGGGGGTTCATTGGTTGAAATATGGGAATATTCGTTCATCGCCTCAATGCACCGACAAACAAACCATTTTTGATAATCGATGGAACGAGCGGTTATTGTCCCCCCCATCACAATTAACTCAGCTTTATTGACTCTATGACCAAGAATCTCAAATTGAGCGAGGCGTGCTTGAACTTGCCTGTAAGGGTCGTAATCATGCTCACGAGCACGTCGTGCTGCAGGTTCCTCACCTGTATAGCTTTGTGGGGATTTGAACGGATGATTTGGCCCACCTGGACAAGGGATACATTTACCGTGTGGGCAAGGGGATGGCGAGGTCATGACAGCGATTGGTGCCACTCCAGAAAGTGTCCGTGTAGGTTTAACTAATAATAGCTTACGTAACTTTTCTCTCTGATTTGGAAGTGCGGCAGCAAGTATAGCAGAATTCTTCGGAACAGCATTGAGCCTATACTTTCTGCAGATCTCGATTTTCACTGAAACAATTCGTTCGTCATTAGGTTCGAGGGATAGAATGCGGGAGATGATCTCCCGGAATGCCTGTACCTCATCCATGACAATTAATGTTCGGCTGCAACTCGTGTTGATGCAGCATTGGTAGAATAGGTCACCACAGGCATTCGTTGCCCGTGAATGTGGGTGACGATTTCGTCGCCCAGTACAAGGAGAGCTTCCTTGTGAGCTTTTTTATCTTTGTGAATATGAACTGGAGAGATTGCAAGAGAGTTATAACGATTGGTTGGGAGTTCTTCATTAGTGATACCTTCATAATACTTCTTAATGTGAATCAATAGCATATGTAAATGGAGTAACTCTTCTTTTTGCACACTATCACCTTCCGCAAAAAATTACATTTGCTTATCTGCTGATATATCTTTTTGGTGATCTTTATATCCCATTACTTGCGCAGCTGTGGAATTTTGATTGGGCTCGCAATTGGGGATGCTATGGGTGCGCCTTTGGAAGGATCGTTTGCACCTCGAGAGCGGGTAACAGAAATGTTACCAGGGGGTCTTTATCCACGTCGAAAAGGAGAAGTAACCGACGATACGATGCAGGCGCTGGCAGTTGCGCAAACACTTATTATTTGCCGCAGGCTCGATCCTTCAGACTTGATGGCACGGTTTCTTGCTGAGTATAAAAAAAATCCACAGTGGTTCGGTCCCACCTCCTCCAAAGTTTTTGATTTGATCATAAAGGGGATCCAATATGATAATGCTGCTGAAATCGTCCATAAACAGGCTGGGACTAGCCGGAGTAATGGAAGTGTAATGCGAGGTTTTCCAATTGGGATCTATTATGCCCCAACATCTGTACCAGCGATGAGTATTGTATGCTCTCGTTTAACGCATTATGATTTGGTTGCCGCACATTCTTCTGTATGGCTCAATCTTATGACGAGTTCAATGTGTCGCGGTAAATCACGGGAAGAGGCGTTTCGATATGCAAGTAACTTGTGCAAATACCCAGAAGTCTTCGACCGGCTTGGGGAGTACCAAAAATTTCCTCCAGACCCATCACTTGATGCATTGCTATGCGCTCATGCCGCCCTTTATTGTTTCATGAACGCCGATTCATTTGAAGATGCATTAATCTCCGCTATAAATTTAGGTGGGGACTCTGATACAGTTGGTGCTTGTTGCGGTGCCCTTGCCGGAGCTTTTTGGGGCATTGACGCCATCCCAGAACGCTGGAAACAGGATCTTGTTGGTTATACTCAAATCTTTTCAATCGCACAAGAACTTGCTTTGATTGCAGAGCCCTGAAAAAAGAGTAAAAATTATACGCCTCGTAATTCGACTAATTTAAGTGCCCGTCCCTTTTCGCAGATATCAGGGGCATTTCCAAGAACATCAATTACCACATACTTTTCACCATCAACAATACCATCAGGGTGGCAAAGCTCAAAACTTCTACATTCGGTTTTATTACAGCCATATTCGAATTTGATCTTTGAATTAACAATTGCCATATCCGCACTGATGAGTGCCGTGATAGGTGCTTCCATAACCTCAACTGCAGTTGCGCCATTGAGGTGAACGGGACATTCATGATGTGTAGTGCGGACTGTAAGAATGCGGTATTTCCGACCTTTTTGTAAATTGTGACATACCTTTTTAACTTTGCAGTTATCACAGGCCGGTACTTCTCCCTCAAACACGAACTCCACACCTTGCTTTGCATGAACTGTACCGATTAGGGTCACCTTGGTTTTCGCTTCTGCCATACTCATCAATCCTTATAAAGCATTTTAACAATTTTTTCTGCTGACTGTCTAGTAAGTCCCATATCGAGAATAGTGAAGCGCTCTGGTCGGATAGTCTTTGCCATCAACAGGGCTTCAACTGCAGTTTCATCATCAATTCCTATATCAGCCGGGGTTGTTGGAGCACCTATCGTTTTTAATGAACTACGAATACCTTTCCAGTCTCCACCATGCAAGTACATCGATATAATTGTTCCTATTCCACAACTTTCACCATGTAATGCTTTTCCTGGTGCAATTCTGTCAAGAGCATGGGAGAATTTGTGCTCACCTCCACTTCCTGGACGTGATGAACCTGCGATGCTCATCGCCACCCCACTTGAAACTAGAGCTTTTGTAACAAACCACGCAGATTGCTCAGTATGGGGTTTAATTATATGGGCGTTCTTGACGAGAATCTCCGCAGTCATCTTTGATAGAGCCATTGCATATTCACTCATTGGTTCCCCCTTAACTCGGTGAGCAAGCTCCCAATCAAGAATAGCTGTGTAGTTGGATATGATATCAGCGCATCCCGCGGCGAGTAGCCGGTGAGGGGCAGCAGCGATAATCTCGGTATCCGCAACAATGGCAATCGGTGGATGAGCTTCGACAGAGACATTCCCCTTACCCGTTGGTATCGAAGCTCGGGCGGATGCTATACCATCATGTGAAGCAGCGGTTGGAACGGAGATGAACTGACAATCCGTATTGTAAGAAACGATCTTCGCAGTGTCGATTACCCTGCCACCTCCAACGCCAATTACGAAGTCAACAGCTAAGGCGGCAGTCTCAGCTTTCTTAATAATTGAGGTACTTATAGTGTCAGCTGTGAATGTTGTAATGGAATATTTTTCTTCTAATAAACTGCAAATGCGGTCTCCAGCAAGGTTCATGGTGCTTTTACCAGAAATTAAAAGCGCAGTATCACCAAGTTGTAAATCTTTGCAAACAGCAGGGATTTGTGGGAGTACATCATGACCGATAACAACGTCCCGAGGAAGCTGCATCCATCTCGATTTATCGAAAGGCTTCAATTTGAGTACTTTTATGGGATCTGCACTCATTTAGATCAGAAATGATTAGTGAGTTCATCTACAAATATTACATCGATCCCATAAAATACGGTCAACCGTACAACGTTGTTGATACTCTCACCTACGCAATCATTCTGGTTATTGGTGTTTATTTATTGTATCGATGGATGTCTCAATCTTCGTGGTTATCTGATATTGGATTCAAGATTGATACTCGATTCATTCTTGCTACTCTCCCCTATGTTGTATTGGGAGGGGTTTTGAGGGTAATACAAGACACTGGAATGATAAAAGGAGATGTCCAGTTCCTTCTTGTTACTCCCTTAATTTATTTTGTCCTTTTTTTCTATACTTTAGGAATGCTCTTCCTTTCAAGATACATAACAATGCAGGGATTAACAAAAAATTTTCTTACTTTTTACACAATTATCGGTATATTTTCAGTTTTTACAGTATCCCTTATTTTGCTTGCTTGGGGATTAAAAAATACAACCGTTGATCCTAAAATATTCGGTATTATCCTGGCAATGGCAATTACAACATCCATTGCGGTCTGGGCGTGTATGAGATATATCCTCTCTTGGAATTACGTTACTGAGCCGCTCTATTTGACGCTTATCTTTGGCCATATGCTAGATGCAAGTGCGACAAGCTTTGGTATCGATTTTCATCCTTCGTTGCATTATATCGAAGAGCATGTTGTTGGATCAGGGCTCATCCAACTGACCGGCACTGGATTTGTGATGTTTCCCTTAAAACTTTTAGTAATATTCCCTGCAATCTACATAATGGAGCTCTATAGAAAGGAGGCAAACCAAGCGTTCTGGCATCTCGTCTTGTTAGCTATGATCGTAGTAGGTCTTGCCCCAGGTATTCGAGATATGATACGGATGATACTTTATGTCTGACCCCACCCTAAAGAATGCAGTTATTATCATTTTCCTACTATTTTTTTCTACAATTTTGGTGGGGTGGGTAGGAACGGCACAACATCCTGATATTGGTGAGGAGTTTATGCGCCTATTTGAAAAGCAGGTTGGAGGACAAGTGATGGGGGGTTCTGCCCTTGAAGTTGCGGGAAAAATTTTTGCTAACAATCTCGAGGCCTGCGTTCTATTGTTTTTAGGAGGAGCATCTTTTGGTATTTTGACGATTGTTATTATGAGCCTGAATGGGATAGTAATCGGAGCTATCATGGAACTTGTGCATAAACAACACAGTTTTACCTTTGTTGCTGCAGCAATTTTACCCCACGGTGTATTTGAGATTCCTGGTTTTGTAATCGCAGGTGCCTTAGGTATCATGTTTTCCCAATCGCTGGTAAATGAGTATTATGGTTCAGGCGACGCATCAGCAGAAGCACAACGTCTTGCACATCTTTTTGTCCTTCTCGTTCTTCCTCTGATAACTGTTGCTGCGATCGTCGAGGCTTTTATTACACCTCAAATCATACAATTGGTAGTTTAAGGATTTTTCATGGACGAGGACACGGGCGCACTACCACCCAAACACCAGTTTTCCGAGTGGTATAATGACATTTTATGGCGTGCGGAGATCATGGATGTCCGCTATCCCGTCAAAGGCCTCTATGTCTGGTATCCATACGGTTTTGCGATTCGAAAAAATGTATACCAACAATTGCGTAATCTACTCGATCGTGACCATCAAGAAGCACTGTTCCCATTACTCATACCAGAACAGGAATTTATGAAAGAAGCTGAGCATATAAAAGGGTTTGAGGATGAGGTATATTGGGTTACACATGGTGGTACGACCCCACTCGATGTCAAGCTCGCTCTACGCCCGACAAGTGAGACAGCAATCTATCCAATGTATGCTCTCTGGATTCGTTCACATGCTGATCTTCCTCTAAAGATCTACCAGATCGTAAACACATTTCGTTACGAGACAAAACATACCCGGCCTCTCATTCGGCTTCGTGAAATAACTTCTTTTAAAGAAGCACATACGGTGCACGCAACGTGGGAAGAGGCGAATAAACAAGTAGAAGATGCAATCAATCGTTACCAAGAGTTCTACGATGGACTCTGTATTCCGGTACTAATATCTCGACGTCCTGATTGGGATAAGTTCCCGGGTGCTGATTATACGATTGCAGTCGATACTATTATGCCTGATGGACGATCGCTCCAAATAGGAACGGTTCACCATCTCGGCGATCATTTTTCGAAGACGTTTGCAATACAGTATGAAGATAAAAATGGTGAACAACAATTCGCCCACCAGACTTGTTATGGGATTTCGGAGCGATCAATTGCAGCGTTGATTAGTCTTCATGGTGATGATAAAGGACTTATTCTTCCCCCTATTATTGCTCCGATTCAAATGGTGATCGTTCCGATAATGATTGGTAATCGTCATGAAGACGTTATTAAATCTGCGAAAGACCTCGAAAATGAATTACTCAAGATGGGATTCCGTACAAAACTAGACACTCGTGAGATTCGTCCGGGTGCGAAATATTATTGGTGGGAGCTTCGTGGTGTACCTCTTCGTCTCGAACTCGGTCCACGAGATATAGACTCAGGTAAAGTAATGGCAGTGAAACGTACTGGTGAGAAAGTAGCACTTGAGCGTTCAGATATCAAAGCGGGTATCAATCGAATTCTTGCTGAAATTTCTAATGTAATGCGCCAAAATGCGAAAGAACATTTGAAAAATCGACTCTGCACTGTGAAATCAATTGAAGGACTTAACGCAGCGCTTAATGAAGGAAAAGTTGCGGTCGTTCATTGGTGCGATGAACGCATGTGCGGGGACGCATTAGAGGAAAGATCAAATGCAACTATCCTTGGAACCGATGTAAAATCCGCGTACATTCCAAGGACGAATGGTGAATGTATTATCTGCGGAAAGAAAGGAAAGGTAACTCTTGTGGGTAGAGCTTATTGAAAATTTTTAATTTTTTTAAGAATGGATTTATTGTTTTAATTCTTAATAAAAAATTTTTAAAACCAAGATTATGGCATTTTCTGAATGATAAAAACTAAACGTTTTTTATGATTTAAAAAAAAATTAATCTGTTTTTATTGTAGAACATGTCGTGCACAGATAATTTACGACAATATTTGTGTGACGCATATCCCCGGTAATCAATTTTTTCCCACCTTTAATAAACCACTTTCCACATTTACTGCATACCTTTATTCGAACCCGATCCCACCAGCCAAATGAAATCTCAAGTACAAAATCGGTCTTCGTCCATTCGTCAATTGGTTTATCTGCATTATCCTCATATGCAGTGACAAACTCCATTATTTGCTGAGGCGGGACTCCAAGTTCAACGAATTGTTTGAAAACAAAGTAATTGAAGATAAGCCATGAAAGGTCAGATCGTTCTATAATTCCTTCAAACTCACCAAACGAATCTTCAAACTCTTCTAACGAGCAACCGCATAATGGACATTTACCACTAACAAGCTCATCTAGAAAAACTTGTTCGTGGCACCCCGGACATGTAGTGTGTGGGGCGTGCATGCGTGATGTCATAGATGCTCCATTGATTGATACATTGTATATTGTCCAAAATGTTTGATAGTCTTGGCTTCCACATTATTTACAATCATTGTAACGAATGCAATCAAATAAGTGGTGGTTTTGCACTTATACATATCACCCGTGCATATGAACATAAAAATCTTGTTTAATTAGTACCTGGTCCTATCCACCTTGGGTTTAATCCGCAGCAAACTCCTCTCGTTCCATAATCAGTGTTCCGAAAACTACTTTCTCTAATACTTGTGCAACGTATTTGATTTGCATTGCTTTTTCGAGATCTTCGTTGCGATGAATGTCAGCATAGAGTTGGAGACGAATCAGAGCAAAACGGAATCGATCGAGAGTATCATCATCTAGGTTCATTGCCTCTCGGTAGATTGGTTCAATGAGGTCAGGGAATGCTTGTGTGTTCTCTAAGCATGCAATTACCCCTTTGTATATCGCAAGTGGTTTCTCTTTGCCGGAAAGAACTCTCATGTTGTCCATTTTAACCTTCGACTTCTTTGATGAGTGCTTCCATCACTTTATTAACACTTTCCCAACTAGTGTTAACCTCTTGCCTGCGGATAATAAACGGGCGTCCTTCATCACCTGCTATGCGCATTTCGATGTCAATCGGAATAGCTCCAAGAAACGGAACATTCAGATCAACTGCGATCTTTTTACCACCGCCCTTTCCAAACAAATCAATTTCTTTTCCGCAGTGAGGACAGAGCATTCCACTCATATTCTCAATGATTCCAAGCACGGGCAAACCAAGTTTTTCCACAAATTTTACCGCTTTTCGAGCATCGAGTGTAGCTACATCCTGAGGTGTTGTTACGACAACTGCACCTCTAACATTTGGAGCGAGCTGAGCGATTGTAAGTGCTTCATCTCCAGTACCTGGCGGGAGGTCAACAACGATATAATCCAATGAACCCCAATTGACGTCCTCAAGAAATTGTTGAATTGCTGCCATTTTCATTGGTCCACGCCAAATCAGCGGGGTACTGGTATCTGGTAGTACAAATGCTATTGAAACAACCGAAAGTGTCCCGGTTACATGTACTGGTTCAATCTTGTTCCCTATCATTGCAAATTTTTGATCCTCAATACCTAGCATTTTTGGGATATTGGGCCCGTGCATATCCAAATCCATAAGCCCAACCTGATAACCATGATTGGCTAGTGCGAATGCGAGATTAACAGAGACGGTCGATTTGCCAACTCCTCCTTTCCCCGATAGAACAAGAATAACGTGTTTGACATCAATATCCACTTTCGGTGGGAGATTGCTTCCCACTTTTGCCTCAGTGCAACTGGTTGCACTTGGGCAGCCAGTACATTCATGTGAACACTCGTCGGGTGTTTGCTGTTTGGTATTGGTCTTCACCATTTATTTCCTCCAAAAAAATCTCTGATGTTTCTCATCAAATATGCACTTGAACACCTTAAAGTTGTGCAGATCTGAACAGTTGTCTAAGTACAAATTAATAATGCATCATTACTGGACAAAATCAATATCAGCCGAGAAAGGTTTGATATCGAGAATTGGGGTCCCAAAAATCACATCTAATTCCAAGAACATAATTATCTATCTATTGTGTTGAATAAGATCAACAATTCCAAAACCAGTATGGGAAATATGTATCTTAAGCACTGAGATTATATTGTAAATAATTATTTGAACCGTATCTGACGTCACAATTAATATGTCAAACACCAAGTCACCAGATTGATGCACTACTTTGTTAACGAACATCATCCTATAGATTCCACGCTTGAATCTTCAATTTATACGTATCTCGACAAACGTGAAGCGCTCTTATCACCCCTTGCAACAACGAGTGCTGATGCAGTGCGTCGGTATAATCGGAAAGTTGAAGATATTCGGACCCCATTTTCCAGAGATGCCGATCGTATTATCCATACAAGGGCATACACCCGTTATATCGATAAAACGCAAGTGTTCTATCTCGTAGAAAATGACCACATTACGCATCGTGTAATACATGTTCAAATTGTCTCTAGGATTGCCCGCACAATTGGACGTGCGTTTCGATTAAATGAAGATCTCATTGAAGCCATCGCTCTTGGACATGATATTGGGCATATCCCATATGGGCATTTTGGAGAGACCTGTCTTTCTGCGCTTTGTGAAGAATATGGAATTGGTAAATTTTTCCATAACGTTCAGAGCGTTCAGTTTCTTGACAAAATAGAGGACTGTGATCTCACTATGCAAGTATTAGATGGTATTCTTAGCCATAATGGCGAAGCTGATGATGTGAAGATCGTTCCGAAACCATGTGCGAATTGGGCTGAGTTCGATAAAAAGGTACAGGATAATTCTGAAGGGAGACGTAACATACCACCTATGACGCTCGAAGGGTGTGTCGTAAAGTTCGCCGATACGATCGCTTACATTGGAAGGGATATACAAGATGCTAAAGAAATCGGGCTTTTGAATAATAATACCTGTATCCCAATTGAATGTCAGGAAATATTAGGTGATAATAACCGAAAAATTATCAACACCCTAATATACGACCTTCTTGAGAACAGTGATTGCCAGGAGCAAGGATTTCTTTCTTATAGTAAAGATGTTGAAAAAGCACTCATTGGTCTTCGGAATTTCTCTCGCGAAAATATTTATGAAAATTCGAATCTTACATCAGAACGAAAAAAGATTAAAGCAATGTACAGTTCACTCTTTTCCAGTTATATTAATGACTTAGAAAAGCAACGCAGTTCTTCACCTATTTTTACTGATTTTGTTGATGCCAGCTGGATCAGCTCAAGATACCGTGAGACTGCAACATTTGCCGAACTTGTTCGTGATTATATTGCCGGAATGACAGACCGATATTTTGCAAAAAGATTTGAAGAAATTGTAATCCCTCATCGAATTGAAGGAAAATTTTCCAATTAGATTAGATGATTTACTCAAACTTTCCCTTTAAACCAGCCCAACCAGTGAATCCACAATAGATGCAGCCAATTCCATCGCAATGTGGACATGGACATTTTGGTGCAGTGACAAAAACAGTACCTGTTTTGTTGCAATAAAGACACCCGAGTCCTCCACAATGTTGGCATGTGGCGGAAACATATTTTTTCTTTTCTTTAGTCATACCGTATAACAATGCGAATCAAATTGAACAATTTTACAGTTACTTACAATTTTACAAATCGGTTTCATCAAGATAACTGTCATGAGCATTCAATAGTTCTTCAGCGAACTGATATCGGTTTACCGGCGCCTTTTTTAGGAATTTTACTATTTTAAGTCATGCACTACTTGACAATACATCAAGATATTCAGAGACTTCATCCAACGAATCGGCGGACTCGTCGACAATCAACGTCGGATATTTATCATCTGGTTTTATACCGATTCTCAGAAATTAACTCTCCTTTAGAGTCTTTAACCCTATGCCCAAACCTTTTTTTTTTGAAAACGATAAAAGGAAAAAAGATAAAAAGGCTGTCTTATTATTTTCGACAGTTCTTTGATGAATAAAATACTGCACAAGCGATGCCAATTGCTATAAGTATAAACATTGGCGATGATGGTGATGTTGGGGTGGGAGTCGGAATTGGAGTTTCGGTTGTTAATTTCGGGGTTGGACGTTTTGTCAACGTTACTGAAACGATGGTAGGTATAGTGTTAACAGTTGTAGGAGTAATGGTGACGGAAGATTTTGTGTATAATTTAACATTATCAATATACCCTTCAGCAACTTTATTCATCATGCCGTAATCACCTATAGATCCTAAAAATAACCGGTCCATGCCACTGAGAGACCCGGAAAAAGTGACATAATAACTCCAGATCTGTCTTCCTGTATTCTTGTCACTCACTTGCATGTTGACTGTGTTTAGCTCATCATCGTAATTCAGGATCACATGATAGGTCTGATTATCTTCAAATCTGATAGTTGGTCCGCCATAAGATGGAGTTAATTCGTCACCCTGTCCAGAAGCCACTGAAACTAATTTGCTATTTGGTGTAATAACACGAAGATACATTAGTTTCCCATATTTTCCATTCGAAAATTCTGAAATAGAGATCGTTTTACCACTGCGATCCATTTCTTTGCTTCCTAAACCGAATCGAAAAGTTGCAGTATCATCAGTCTTAAGCGGCATCCAATCATATTCAAGTGTGAATGGTCCCCTATCATAATCAACAGTGACGAAGGCATAACCCCCTGTTCCAGCTTCTATACCATAATGGTACATCCCTTTGTTGGGATCCCAATAATCCCGAGAGGGGTTGTTTGTCTGCCAACCGGGATTTGTGATAAATGTTGTTTGATAGATAATGTTCTGTTCGCCAACCATCTGTCCTTGAAGCGGTTGGATGATGAGCAAAATGCCAATAACGATAAAAATCCAAAAGAATATGACTCGCAAATTCATTTTTTCACTCCTTACTTAATTATCATCGATACCGGTCTGCAATAGTTTTATACTTATTTCCTTGGACGGTTGGTTAATAAGTATCGATGGTCGATTATACATCCTAATAGCACAACTATAAAAGGGCGGTATTTATTCTATATATAATAAACGTGTCTCCAAATTAATATAGATGAGGTTAATATTGAGTCAGGATACTTATATGCATAAATTGACGAAATATGATAGTCAGAATTTTTACGCGATAGTAGTCTAGCGGCAGGACAGGAGCTTCCCAAGCTTCTAACCCGGGTTCGATCCCCGGCTATCGCATTTTCTATGGAGACGGAACCTGAAGGTTACGCTATACGCATTATAGCCGAAAATCGTAGAGGTGTCCTCCGTGATATCGCTACTATTGTCGCAGCACATGAGGCAAATATCGTTATGATAAGTCAGGAAACGTTTGATTCGGGGCCTTTCAAAGGTATGGCGGAGCTCTATTTTGAGTACGAAGCCTCCCCTTCTGATGATCAAAACAAGCTGATTGCTGATTTAACTGATATTTCTTCAGTACATGAAGTGAAAGCTTATCAACCGTTCGGCAATATCTTTGGTTCAAGAGTAATTATTATAGGTGGTGGGGCACAAGTGGCTCAAGTTGCACTTGGTGCTGTGAACGAGGCGGATCGTCATAATATCCGAGGAGAACGGATCTCGGTCGACACGATACCTTTAGTGGGTGAGTGGGAACTCGCACTTGCTGTTGATGCGGTTGCTCGATTACCCCGCGCTTCAATACTCGTACTCGCGGGATCGATTATGGGCGGAGAAGTCTCGAAAGCGGTGGATCGAGTAAGGGAGGCAGGCATTCCTGTAATATCTCTAAAAATGGTGGGGAGTGTACCTCAGCATGCAGATCTTGTGGTAACCGACCCTATTCAAGCAGGGGTCTTTGCTGTGATGCACATTAGTAACAAAGCAGTATTTGACATCCACCGCGTTCAAGGTCGAGAGTTCTAATGGATTTTCTTGATAGAGCTATCTCGGTACTGATGCATGATGGTACTGTCATTTATCCGACGGAAACTGTTTACGGACTGGGAGCTGATGCTCTCTCAGACAATGCAATTCAAAAAGTCTATGAAGCGAAAAAACGTCCGTTGAGCCAACCGATTTCGATAGCAGTCAGTGATTTTGACATGCTTGCTGCAGTTGCGTTTGTAGATTCTTCTATACAAGAGTTTATTCAGATGTTCCTTCCAGGTCCAGTTACTGTTGTGCTTAAAGCAAAGTACTCCTTACCAGCGTTACTCTCAGGTGGAACTGGGATGATTGGAATACGCATGCCTGCTCATGATCTTGCTTTGCAATTGATCGAACGATTCGATTCACCAATTACCGCTACAAGTGCTAACCTTCATGGTGCAATGGATCCGGCAACACCAGATCAATGCACCGTACCTCGTGACCTTTTAATTGACGGTGGACGACTTCCCGGGGCACCTAGCACCGTAGTGGATCTTGTTAACCGAAAGATTCTGCGCAGAGGAATTCAAGCCGAAAAAATTGAACAGCTTCTCTCTTCGTTATAGGTCGAATAGGAATGGATCCTATCAGATTGCGGGACTTTATTGTTGATGAGGATGGCTGGATCTATGCAGTATCAACCTATGACAACAAAGAAAAGGTTGGATGTGTGCTTCGCTATGTGCCCGATACATCCGGTGAAAGAGTCAATGCTGAGGGGTTCAGATATCGAAAGTTCGATTTCGAGGATGCCTTTTCATATATAGCATATCATAAACCTCAGTATCTTGATTCGGTGTTACGAATTCCGATAAGTGACGTGAAGCACGTCCTCAAACCTGAAAATGAGATGCTTCGTATCATTTCTCGGAATTACCGTGTAGCGAAACTCGCTTCACTTCTTGAAATCCCAACTGGCTTTATAGGTTGCACGGGATCTCTTCTTTGTGGTTTAGATAATGAAGCATCTGATATTGATCTTGTGGTATATGGGAAACACTGGTTTTTAGCCCAAAAAACGTTGCAAAATGCCATAAGACAGAGAAAGATTGAGGAACTTTCTTCTGAGTTGTGGCGAAAAGTATACGAAAAACGGAAGCCGGAAATCCCTTATGACATTTTTTTATTACATGAGTTACGAAAGTGGAATCGTGGGCAAATTGATAGAACGTATTTTGATTTACTCTATACTCGTTCATACGATGATCTGAATCATTTTACATTAGGCGGTGGTACAATTCTTGGAAAGACAACAATTGAGGCTGAGGTAACTGATGCTTCTCTAGCATTCGATAGTCCTGCAGTATATACTATAGAACACTCCGAATTTTCACGTATCCTCTCTTTCACACACACTTATTGCGGCCAGGCTCTTAGAGGTGAGATAATAAAATCGTGTGGAGTTGCCGAACAGCATGGGAACGAGCGATGGCTTATAGTTGGGACAACAAGAGAGGCACGAGGCGAGTATATCATATCAAAAACACTTCTAGAAAATTATTAAAAAGAATTGGCATAAAAAATTCGATTTCAAATTTTTCCCCATCATTAGAAAATAAACTGTTACTTTTAAACATCAAAAATTTAGATCAATAAAGAAGGTTTTATCGATATTTAATCAAATATGAAAACCCCACATACTTCATAAAAAATTGTGTGAGAATTAATCACGCCGTTATCATAAACAACCAATTTATTTATCTTATCACCCTATCGGTACAGCACATGAATTGGGTCCTTCCCATAATCCTTCTGGTTATTATTTACGCCGTTATTGCGTACTATATTCATTCAAGAAAATTATTCCAGGACCAAGTTATGTTCTATGGTCCGATCATGGCGATCAAAACATCGCGGGTTAGCTTTTTTGATCGATTTACAACAATACGCACCGTTTTTCGGATCTATGGTACCTTCGGAGTTCTAATGGTTGCGTTGGTGTCGGTTTTCATTACCGCGATGCTTGTTTTATCTGTTCGATATACAATAATCGTACAACCAGAGCCGATAGGGATTTACAAGCCGCAGAATATTCTGCTCTTACCTGGTATTAATGAATACGTCCCCTCTACTCTTGCGGTCTGGCTAGCATTTGTTCTGACAATAGCTATCCATGAGTTCGGTCATGGGATTCTCTGTAGGGTAGAAAAGATCAAAGTGAAAGGAATGGGCGTACTGCTTGCAGTTATTCCTATTGGGTTTTTTGTCGAGCCGGATGAAGAGGAACTAGAAAAGACAAAGGGGATGCCAAAAGCTCGAATGTTTGGTGCTGGCATTGCAAACAACCTTGTTCTGGGTTTTTCCTGTTTTGTTCTGCTAATTTTGTGTATAGGTTTTGCAGTTCCGATCACTGCTCCGGTAATTCATGGGATTTACAAAGATTATCCTGCATACCAGGCGGGGGTCCCGCAGGGTTCTGTTGTCAAAGCAGTGAATGGTATTTCTGTAAATACTAGGGACGATATTGCAACTATCTTAAACACAACAAAACCTGGAGATACCGTAGTACTACATATCGAAAAAGACGATGTAGTCTCGGATTATGACTTTGCTCTTGCAACATGGCCACAAGAATTCACGCGGTCATCCGGCTTTATGGGTGTTCAGTACTACGATGGTGCATCAATCAAACAATCAATAGGAACTATGATCTCTCCATTTGGGGTACTTCAATTCCTAATTATACCATTCGATTCAACAGGGAACGCTCAGTATCTCCGAATTCTTGCTTTCGATTCACCAGATGAACAATACTATAAAGTACCATTTGCTGAGTATTGGAGTATCATTCACTTGCTTTTTTGGTGCAGCTGGATCAATATCAATGTTGGGATCTTCAATGCAATTCCGATGATCCCACTCGATGGCGGATATATTCTGAAAGAAGGAGTGGACCGTTTGCTTGACCGGCGTGGTCTTGCGAAATATGCACCAAATGTTGTATCAACAATCAGTTATGTCATGCTTGTTATGCTTATGTCACTAATACTGCTACCCTACTTGTTACATATATAGAAAATCTGATTACTCAACTCTAAACTCTTAAATTTCTGAAATAACACGGCTTTGAAAATCCTTTTTTAAATTGAATGAAATTAAAAATCGTTTTTGATTATTTATGTAATAAAGCTATTTTCGATCCGATTGGTACCCCAATATCATCGGCAATTGGTTTGCATTTTACCGCCATTAAAAAAGCCACTGGGGGGAGTTTCTTGTACATTGACAAGGATTCATAATTTGCCATGCCCTTTGCAATAATTAAAGTACAATTATCAATTGCATCACGAAGATCTTGGGGGATTTTTTCGAGATCTATCCCGATCTCAGCGTTCCCACCTGTTGTAGTGAGATGATCAACGATTCGATCGAATTTAAGCGAGAGAGCATCATCCATCGTTGCATCATTTAGAATTGCAGCATCTCGGACAGCGAGCGTGATATGGGATCCCCGGCTTTTTAAAAACTCTACTACAAGCCGGTCAAAAACAATTTCCCCGCAATTATCGGTCAAGTACACGACACGATTAGTCTGCTTTAGAATAGGAGCCGTATCATCGATAAAAAGCCCTTTGGAAAATTCGCGTTCAAAGAACGTTGCAAAATCTCCGCTTACTGTGTGTCCCATTACACCATAATCAAATGTATTCGCGATAACGGAAGCCAGCACTCGCTCACGAAAACTGGTAAGTTGATGTCTAATTTTCCGACAAACAGATATCGCTTGTTCGTTTCCTTGAGCTTTGAGCAACTTGAAAGGATCCGGATTTCCAATACTGGAACAAGCATGGCGATGAACATGGCTCGCGATTTGTGGGTGGAGGAGATCTGAACTCTTTAGATCTTCAAGAATCTCTTGACATTCTTTTGTTATCTGCAATTCAAGTTCGGGATTTGCTCCAGCTAAAAAACATTCAAGCTTAACTCGCGATAGGAGGCAATGAATGCATTTATCGGTGAGTTTCATAATCCTCTTTCATAAAATAAAGTAAATGGGGCCACTGCGATTTGAACGCAGGTCAGAAGACCCCCAGTCTCCTAGGATGGCCAGGCTACCCTATGGCCCCGCTCTCATACTATTCGTTCAGATGATTTATCTATCTTATCGTTTTTTTTAAACGAGAATTTTTGTTTTTCGCGATTATTTTTGCCATTCATCTCCATAATTTATTCGTTTGAACTCATCGACTCGCTGCATTAAATTTTCAAGTTCCGTATCATTGATTTTAATTTTTCCTTCTATCGTATCCAATTCTGAAATCAATTGACGAATTCTCACATACATCAGATACATTATAAATTGCTGAAAAAAGATCGCGAGACCGAAAATTACTAGAAGGAATGCTTCATATGCCATGGTCTCACTGAGTATCTAGAATGTTGTGTAGATATGTATTATTATATAAATTCAAATTGTAAAAAGTTTCAATTTTCATGTAGCACATACCAATCTCTTTGTTGAATTATATATAATTCTATTCGATTCAAAATCTCGGCGGGAAATTCCAACAGAATTATGAGAATATTGAGAATAATCGCTGTGACTTGCATTGTTATATATAACAATTATTCTCATTTTATATTTTGAAATATTCTATTGAAACCACACCTTCCGAATAATTTAATAATACGGCGAAAAATTCGATAAAACTAAAAAAGATATGTATTTAAGGTACCCATAGGAATTATGAATTACTGAAGGATGGTATATTGGGTGCGAATACCATGTTAAAAGACAAGATCTCAAATTTTGTTGAAAATATCCGATCAGTTGATGGTGTTAGAGCGTGTGCTGTTGTTTCTAGAGATGGTATTGTTGCTGGAAAATATTTTGATAGTGAGCTAAACGAACCATGGTTTGGTGCACTTACAGCAACAATTCTTGCATCTGCAGAATCCGCAGCAAACATCATCAAGATGCATTCGATGGACTCAGTTACTATCCGGGGTTATACTGGTTCAATTATGGTGATGGGAGCTGGGGAACACTTTCTTGTTGCCGTTATTCTCAACAATCACGAAGACCATGCCAAAGCCCACGACCAAATCCTTTCAATAGCAAAGAAAATCGGTGAGGTGATGTGATGTATACGATTCTTGTGGTTGATGACAGTCCGTTTATCGTTGATGTGTTTGTCACCATGCTTGAGCGAGGAGGATATCGTACTGTAGCTGCATATGGAGGAGAGGAATGTCTTGAGATTCTAAAAACCGTCACTCCAGATCTCATTCTATTAGATATTATGATGGAACCAATGGACGGTTGGGAAACACTTGAGAGAATTAAGGAAAACCCAGCTACTAAAGAGATACCAGTACTAATGCTTACAGCGAAACAGCTCACACCGGCAGAAGCTCAAGAGTATGGGATCTATATCGAAGATTATGTTTTAAAGCCTATCACTCACCGTGAGCTCTATGATGCGATTGAGCATGTGCTTAACCGTCGTCAAGCAATTAAATCTGATGTAGATGTTGCACAACAGTCGGGTTTTGACGCTCAAGTAATTAGTGAGTATGCACGACTTTCAAAGAGTATTGACGTCAATAAACGACTTTTAAAGATACTCGAAACAACATACAATATCAACGATACAAAAATGCGGGTTTCCGATGAAATATCTCGGGCGATCAAGAGTATGGAAACTAATATTAAGTTCCAAGAAAGCCGACTCCAACAGATAAAAGATGAATTATCAGGTACCCTTTCCAAGGATGCAACACGTTAAAATTCTGGCAAAGGGTAAAAAAGGGGAACCTGTGTAGTTAGGGTATCGCATCTCAATTACTCCATACAAGATGAACTCGTATGAATAAAACTATCATGATCGTTGACGATAGCCCATATATTGTTGATGGGCTCGTAGCGTTACTCAAACGTAGGGGCTACCAAACAATCGCCGCCCATGGTGGTGATGAGTGTCTTACCTTACTTTCAACTACAAAACCCGATCTCATTTTATTAGATATTATGATGGAGCCGATGGACGGTTGGGAAACCCTAGAGCGGATCAAGGATAACTCTGCTATGAAGGATATTCCAGTTTTAATGTTCTCAGCAAAAAAGATCACCCCGGATGAAGCTCAAGAGCATAGTATGAGTATTGACGAATTTGTCTCAAAACCAGTGAATCCGGCTCAACTACTTGAATCGATCGAGCGGATTTTCGAACGGCGCAAAGATGTTGCGATGGAAGCACTTCTTGCAAAGGATGCGGGACTCGATCCAAAAACAATCGAAGAATATTCCTCGCTTCGGAAAAACATTGAGGTCGATAAAAACCTGCTTTTAGTTCTACGTGCGTCTAGTGGTATGGAAACACCAGGTAAACAAGTATCCGAATCCGATCGAGCAGCAATTTTAAAACTTGAAGAGAAAATTAAAGTTAACGAGACACGATTAAAAGAGATCAATGAGCAATTCACTGAAAAGATCTAAACAGACGTAATAAAAAGCTAAAGTACATATATTATTTTAAGAACTTTTATATACTTTTCGTGCATTGTAATAATGCCACATATCCTACCTTTGGGGCTCGTAGCTCAGTCCGGTAGAGCGCCTGGCTTTTAACCAGGTGGTCGGGGGTTCAAATCCCTCCGGGCCCGTTGCCACGACTCGAATCGTGGGATTTTTCCGGGTGATGCGTCTGAAAGGAAACGAAATCGAGACGGAGGTTTTTATTTGAGCACCAAATTGAACGTGTTAAACCATGTGATGGTGCCTGACCATACTATTATGAGTGAGGATGAGGTCAGAACACTACTCGCCCACTACAATATAACAACTGAACAACTACCAAAAATTTTTCACGATGATCCTGCAGTCAAAGCAATTAATGCAAAAGTTGACGATGTTATTCGCGTTGTAAGAATCAGTCATACGGCTGGCAGAGCTGAATCATATCGTCTTGTGATCAGAAGACCGAAAAAATAATTCAGGGTTGATCAATCTGATTGATAGAAGTATATTATCTCGGGCATATTTTTCACGGGAGCATGTTGCAAGGCACCAGCTTGACTCCTTTAACTATTTTTTAACTCACAACCTTCAAAAGGTCGTGGATGAACAGAGGGTAATCGAGACCGATATTGAGAATCGCGGTAAGAACAATGAGCCTGTCTGGGTAGAATTGGGCAAAATTGAAGTAAAAAAGCCTCTTGTTCGAGAGGCCGATGGTTCTCAGGGTGATCTTTTTCCTAGTGAAGCGAGGCTACGCAATTTAACTTATGCAGCGCCGATACAACTTGATCTTACACTTGTTCACGGAGATGACCGTCAGGAGCCAATCGTAACCACCATTGGGCAACTACCCATCATGGTCGGGTCAGTTTCATGCAATCTATATGGAATGAATGATTCCGAAAGAATTGTTCACGGAGAGGACGCGTTTGATCCCGGAGGATATTTCATTGTAAATGGAACTGAACGGGTGCTCATGACGCTTGAGGATCTCGCCTCAAACAAGATCATGACCGAGTTCACAGAGAGATATAATGAACGGATTTACGTAGCAAAGGTTTTCTCTCAATTCCGTGGTTACCGTGCCTTAGTTGTAGTTGAGCGAAACAAGAAAAATCTCCTTGAGGTCTCGTTCCCCTCAGTTGCAGGCCACCTTAAATTTGTCGATCTTATGAGGGCCTTAGGGATGACCAACGATCAAGAGGTTGTGAATGCTGTCTCTACCGATGAGGATATCCTTACCTTCATGATGCAAAACTTAGAAGAGAGTGAGTGCGATTCTGTAGATGGCGGTGTTATGTATGTCGGAAAGAAATTGGCACCGAACCAAACTAAGGATTATCAGCGCAAGCGTGCTGAATTTGTTCTCGATAATTATCTATTACCTCACCTAAACTATCAGCATGGAGACCTCAAAGAAGGTGATGAAGGATATCTCGAAGCTATCCAAAGTGAACGCCTCGCGAAGGCTCATTTCTTGGGTCGTATGGCCGAAGCCTGTTTTGATCTTGTTCTCCAAAAACGAAGGATTGATGATAAGGATCACTATTCAAACAAACGGTTGAAACTTGCTGGCGATTTGATGGAGGATCTTTTCCGAATTTCTCTTAATCGCCTTACACGTGACATCAAGTATCAACTCGAACGAGCAAGTATGCGCCACCGCGACCTCTCGATCGCGACTGCAGTCCGTGCTGATGTGTTGACTGAACGGTTACTTCACCCACTTGCTACAGGTAATTGGGTTGGAGGGAGAACGGGTGTTTCGCAACTACTTGATCGTGTAGACCATATGAGTGTACTATCTCACCTTCGTCGAGTAATATCTCCACTTTCACGTTCCCAACCACATTTTGAAGCCCGAGATCTTCATCCGACACAATGGGGTCGAATTTGTCCCAGTGAGACTCCTGAGGGTCCGAACTGTGGTCTAGTGAAGAATTTTGCCCAAATGGTTGAGATCAGCAAAGGAATTGATAATGAAGAAGAGGTAATGCGAGTCCTTCATTCACTTGGGGTCGAGAAGATACGAGGTGAGGTCCGATGATAAAGAAGTCACGAGTTTTCGTTGATGGGGCATTAATTGGCTTAGTCGAAGACGGAAAATCACTTGTGCAAAATATACGTTCAATGAGAAGGCGTGGTGCAATTTTACCTGAGATGAACGTCTCATTCAAGGAATATAATGGAGACGTTGTAATTCTTACTGATCGGGGTAGGGCACGACGTCCGCTCATTGTCCTTCATGAAGGAAAACCCCTTATTAGTGATGAGGATATTGAGAAGCTTGCTAAGCACCAAATTGAGTTTGATCACTTTGTTCGGCATGGGATGGTTGAATTTATCGATGCAGAAGAAGAGGAAGACCTCTTTATTGCAATGAATCCTGATGAAGCTACACCAGAACATACGCACCTTGAAATCGATCCCTCTCTGATCCTTGGTATTGGTGCAGCCCACGTCCCATTTCCAGAACATAATGCAAGTCCGCGGGTTACAATGGGCGCTGGAATGGTAAAACAGGCGCTTGGTTTTGGTGCAGCGAATATGAAGCTGCGACCTGATACGAGAGGACATTTGTTGCATTATGTGCAAAAACCTCTAACTCATACTCAAACTTCAGAATTAATAGGTTCAGATGACCGTCCTGCAGGGCAGAACTTTATTGTTGCAATCTTAAGTTATGAGGGTTACAATATTGAGGATGCGCTCATATTTAACAAAGCATCCATTGATCGTGGACTAGGACGTTCACATTTCTTCCGTACCTATGAAGGTGAAGAACGCCGCTATCCTGGTGGGCAAGTTGACCGAATTGAAATTCCCCAAGAAGACGTTAGTGGAGCTCATGGTACTGAGGCATACAAGAATCTTGACGAAGATGGAGTAATCAATCCTGAAACCGTTGTTGTGGAAAAGGATGTACTAATCGGTAAAACATCGCCACCGAGATTCCTTGAGGAGCCAACGAGTGACTTAATCACTGTTGAAAAACGACGTGACACCTCAGTTACAATGCGTAGTAACGAACACGGTATTGTTGATACAGTCATTATCACAGAAGGCGAGAACAGCTCACGTCTAGTCAAAGTTAGAACACGTGACCTTCGTATACCCGAAGTTGGGGATAAATTTGCATCTCGGCATGGGCAGAAGGGTGTTGTAGGACTGATCAGTCAACAAGAGGATATGCCATTCACCGAGAGCAGTATGACTCCTGATCTTATTATCAATCCTCATGCTATTCCCAGCCGAATGACCATCGGGCACATGCTTGAGATGCTAGGTGGTAAAGTCGGATCACTTGAAGGACGCAGGATCAAAGGTACCGCATTTAGCGGTGAGCTTGAGAGTTCTCTTCGGCAATCCTTGAAAAAAATTGGTTTTTCTCATACAGGTCGCGAAATTATGTATGATGGAATCACTGGGAAAGCATTCAAAGCTGACATATACATCGGTGTAATCTATTATCAGAAGCTTTACCACATGGTTTCCTCCAAAATGCATGCCCGCTCTCGAGGACCAGTTCAAGTTCTCACGCGTCAACCAACTGAAGGTCGAGCTCGTGAGGGTGGCCTTCGATTTGGTGAAATGGAACGCGACGTAATGATCGGCCATGGAGCTGCAATGGCATTAAAGGAACGTTTGCTTGACGAATCGGATAAAGTGCAGGAATACGTTTGTGCTCATTGTGGTATGATTGCAATGCTTGACAGAAAACGCAACATGACTCGTTGTCTTGCTTGTGGTAATGAGACAGATATCTACCCTGTGGAAATGAGTTACGCGTTCAAGCTGCTTCTAGACGAGATGAAGAGCATGGGTATTGCCCCGCGATTAAAACTTGAGGATGTTGTATAGGAGGTGTGCAATGCCAAGCCCAAAACGAATCGGAAAGATTGAGTTCGGTCTACTCTCCCCTAAAGAAATTCGGGAGATGAGCGTTCGAAAGATCATCTGGGCGGACACCTATGATGATGATGGTTTTCCCTATCCGCAGGGACTCATGGATCTCAACCTTGGTGTAATCGACCCAGGGCTCAGGTGCAAGACATGTGACCAGAAAGCAAGCGAATGTCCTGGACACTTCGGTCATATAGAACTCGCGAAACCTGTTATTCATGTCGGGTACACACGCTTAATTAGAAAACTACTCCGTGTTTCTTGCAGGGCATGTGGTAGACTTCTTCTCTCGCTTGACGAGTTAGAAAAGGTTTTTGGTACTGAAGATGACCTCACTGGCGACCAAGTTTCAGAAAAAGATATTAAAAAGGAGCGTATCTGTCCTCACTGTGGAGAACAGCAGCTCAAGATTAATTTCGAAAAGCCAACTACATTTTCAGAAGTTCTAGTTGAGGAGGGGAAAAAGGTCGAGCACAAACTCACTCCAGCAGATATTCGTGCACGACTTGAGAAGATTCCAGATGAGGATTTGGTACCGCTTGGTATAAATCCGAAAGTCGCCCGCCCGGAATGGACGGTGCTCACCGTGCTTCCGGTTCCTCCGGTCACCATGCGTCCTTCAATTATTCTCGAGAATGGTCAGCGCTCAGAGGATGATCTTACTCACAAATTGGTTGATATCATCCGAATTAACCAAAGGTTCAAAGAAAATCAAGATGCCGGTGCCCCTCAGCTTATCATAGAGGATCTCTGGGAATTGCTTCAATATCATGTTACAACGTATCTCGATAACGAAGTGGCAGGATGTCCACCTGCACGACACCGAAGTGGACGGCCTTTAAAGACACTCTCGCAACGTCTAAAAGGTAAGGATGGACGGTTCCGTGGATCACTCTCAGGAAAACGCGTAAATTTCTCGGCCAGAACAGTAATATCTCCCGATCCGAATATTAGCGTTACCGAAGTCGGTGTCCCTCGGGCCATCGCTAATGAAATGACGATCCCTGTTCACGTCACTCCATATAACATTGACGAGCTTAAACAGATGGCGAGAAATGGTCCAAGCCGCCAGACTGTGAATGCCCCTTGTGGGGCGAATTATGTAATTCGTCCTGACAACCGCAGGCTTCGGCTCGCTGACGGAAATCTTGATACCGTCACTGATATGATTGAGCCCGGTTGGACTGTGGAACGACAGCTTCGTGACGGTGATGTTGTTCTATTCAACCGGCAACCTTCACTCCACCGTATGAGCATCATGGCGCATCGTGTTAAAGTAGTGGAGGGTCGGACATTCCGTCTCAATCCAGCTGTATGTCCGCCATACAATGCAGACTTCGATGGTGACGAAATGAATCTCCATATACCTCAAACAGAGGAAGCTCGTGCTGAAGCGTATATTCTCATATCCGTTGAAGAAAATATTCTCTCCCCACGATTTGGGGGACCGATTATCGGTGGTATTCACGACCATGTTTCGGGTATCTTCATGCTCACGCATGGGATGAGGTACTTCACAAAGGAAGAAATGCTCTATCTTCTTCGGTTCACCAAAATCGAACATTTACCTCAAAAAGTAAAGGAAGAAAACGGTGTGGAATTATGGAGCAACAAACAGGTCTTCTCTCAAATTCTTCCCTCAGAGCTGAACATGGTCTTCCATGCAAGCTCCTGTCAAAACTGCGAGACCTGCAAAAAAGAGCTCTGCGAACGTGACGCATATGTTCGTATCTTTGATGGTAAACTTGAGTCTGGTACGATTGATAAAAAAGCAATCGGTGCATTTGATGGACAAATCGTGAACCGTATTATTAGGCAGTATGGTATGCGTCGTGCTGCGGAGTTCATCGATGATTTAACTAAACTATCTATTCGTGCAATCATGCTGGATGGCTTCTCATTTGGTATTGATGACGAGGACCTCTCTAAGACTGAGTATGGTCAGATTGAGGATGTCCTTAAAAATGCAACACTCGATGTTGAGCGTAGGATTAAAATCTATGAGGATGGACAACTCGAACCAATGCCTGGACGTACCGTTGAAGAAACACTTGAAATGCAGATTATGCAGGTACTGGGTAAAGCTCGTGACTTGACCGGCCAGATTGCAGGAAGGCATCTGGGGCTCACTAACAGTGCTGTAGTTATGGCAGTTTCGGGTGCTCGCGGTTCGATGTTGAACCTTACCCAGATGGCAGGATGTATTGGTCAACAGTCGGTGCGTGGTGAACGTATTGTCCGTGGCTATGATGACCGAACTTTACCTCACTTCCGTAAAGGAGATCGTGGATCTGATGCCCATGGCTTTATTAAGCATAGCTATAAAGGGGGGCTAAACCCTACTGAATTTTTCTTCCACGCGATTGGCGGTCGTGAAGGACTTGTCGATACTGCTGTAAGAACTTCGCAAAGCGGGTATCTACAACGTCGGATGATCAATGCTCTGCAAGATTTGAAAGTGGCATATGATGGAACCGTGCGTACTACTGGAGGAAGAATTATTCAGTTCCAGTATGGCGAGGATGGAACTGATCCAACGAAAAGTGCGTTTGGTGACCCCGTCGATGTCAAAGGAATTGTTGAGAGTATCTTAAAGGAGGAGGTCTGATGATTTCAGAAAAATTCGAAAAGAAAATCGCAGCAGCGAATCTTCCTGTGAAGACGAAGGACCAACTCCGGACTTTTCTCGATGGAAAAGAGATTACTGATTCGCAATTTAAGCAGATCCTTGAACGTGTAATCCGTGAATATCAATCCACTCGAATCGAGGCATGCGAAGCTGTTGGCATCATTGCCGCTCAGTCTATTGGTGAGCCTGGTACCCAGATGACGATGCGAACATTCCACTACGCTGGTGTTGCTGAAATTAACGTCACACTTGGATTACCTCGTCTTATTGAGATTATGGATGCCAGGAAAGAGCCGAGCACTCCAACTATGACGATCTATCTCGAACCTGAGTATGCCAATGATCGTGATCGTGCGCGAGAAGTTAGCTGGAAGATCGAGGCAGCTCCACTTCACGAATTTGGTGATATTACAACCGATATGGAAAAGATGCAGGTGGTTGTGAATATTAATACAAAAGTATGTGAAAAGCGTAAGATAGCATCAAAAGAAGTTATGGAAAAGGCTCCAAAAAATATCCGTGATCGTCGCCATTATCGCGACTTCGAACACGAGATAGATGAAGAAAGCGCCCGCATTACATTCTCACCAAAAGATCCAGAAAGTTATCAAAATCTCTTTCAACTCGCTGAACACGTGCGTAATGTGATTGTGCAGGGTATCGATGATATTGAAAGGGTAGTTGTAAGAAAAGAGACCGGAGAGTATATCCTATATACTGAAGGCTCCAACCTAAAGGATGTCTTTGATGTTGTGGGTGTTGATACAACACGTACCCGCACGAATAACATCAGTGAATGTGCTTCGGTTCTCGGCATCGAAGCAGCTCGAAATGCAATCATCTTCGAAGCTCTCTCAACGCTCGGTGAACAGGGTATCCTTGTAGATGTTCGTCACATTATGCTTGTTGCAGACATGATGTGTATGGACGGGGAAGTCAAACAAATTGGAAGACACGGGATCGCGGGTGAAAAAGAGAGTGTGCTTTCGCGTGCTGCCTTTGAGGTGACGGTAAATCACCTCCTTGATGCCGCAGTAGCAAACGAGATAGATGAATTGAGTGGTGTCACAGAGAACGTCATCGTTGGTCAGCCGATCCAGCTGGGAACGGGCGACGTAAAACTAATTGCACTAAAACCTGAAAACTAGGAGAATTGCGAATGGATTTTAATGCTTCATTACGTAGAGCTATAAAGACTGGAACTGTCATTCTTGGTCAGCATAATACGCAAAAATGTATCAGAGAGGGCAAGGCACAGATTATTGTCCTTGCAAAGAATTGTCCAGAAAAATTTAGAACCCAACTTAAAAGCTACGAGAACCTTTTTGTCCACACGTTTGACGGCTCGAGCGTTGCGCTCGGTAAAGCCTGCGGGAAACCCTTTATGGTGAGTACGCTTGCCGTTGTGGATCCGGGGGAGTCTGATATACTTTCCCTGAAGAGGGCATGATATGGCGGAAGTCAAACTGACTGAAGACTGTATGCGTCTAATCTCTCAGTTTGAGAGTTTGACGGGAGCAGGAAGCCGCGATTGTGTTATTGATGAACGTAACGAAAGACTCATTTTTGTTGTAAATCCAGGCGATATGGGCCTTGCAATCGGAAAAAAGGGTGCGAGTATTAAGAAAGCATCAGAAGTTATGGGTAAGAAAATTGAAGTTGTTGAGTATAATAGTAACCCAGAACAGTTCCTTAAGAACTGTTTTTTGCCTGCACAAGTCATTTCGATGAAATTTGAGGGTGAACCGGGTCAACAGACTGTTCAAGTTGAGGTTAGGGATGAGGATCGTGGTATTGCTATAGGTAAGGATGGGAAAAATATCTTTAAAGCAAAGAAGCTTGCACAAAGGCAGCATAGTATTCTTGATGTTCAAATCCTCCAAAAACCGATGATTGAACAGGTTCAGTAATCGTATTGGGCAGGAACGATTCTCAAATTTTTTATTTAAATACTGAAGTAATTACCTTTCATCAACTGAATCAAATACTTTATTTTAAAAAAAAGCCAGATATTTTTCGGTTATCAAAATATCCAAAACGGGCCTGGGGGGATTTGAACCCCCGACATCCGGGTTAGAAGCCCGGCGCTATGTCCAAGCTAAGCCACAAGCCCCGACGCCTATAACATACGTATTATGGGGTAATTAATTTGTTTCCTTAAGACCTCTAAATCTAAAAATGAGTAAAGTGTGCGTTAAAATAGAAAAAGAAAGAATTATTTTCTATCAAGGATCTCTTTGATTTTGTCCACTCTTTCGTTGATATTTTGTATTTTATTTTCTGACGATTGTATATCAAAATGGGTAACTCCAAACCAGATAGCGGCAAAACTGACCCCAATCATAACCAAACCGAGAATTAACACATTTATGTTATCAAAATTTGTAACAATAAGATAAACACTATAAAGTATTACACATACTCCAAAAACCAATATCAAAATTACAATGCCCCTCGAAAATCGGTTTTTCACGTCAATTTCTGATTGCTTATTAGCCATGTCACGTTCAAATCCTTAAAAATCTATCTTTAATTTTACCTTTCAAGAAAAATAAAGTTGTTATTTAACCTGCATGGTAACACGACGACTTTAACACATCAACTGATGTTGGTTGAATAATACCCTCATGATGTACCGATTTTACAACCGACGATGCACAATATTTTACTTGCACACGAGCTGACATTCGTTCCCTCTCTTCATAGTGCAGACCATGCATGAATTCCACGATCCTCTTCATTGAAATATGAACTCCAAGTACGTAAACACAGATACCGGTATCTCCTGGGGCGAGATCTTCCATATCAATAGATGTCATGAAAAGGTGACTATCCGGGCCAGGGATGATATTTGCTAGGGTGATGATATTGTGAGTGCTTTGGATCTCAATAGTCCGGGGTCGTCCTGCTTTCAGTTCTTTAAGGATGTCTGGGGATATGCTAGTTAATGCTGGACATTTCATGGTATTCACCCATACATTGGAAGATCTTTTTTAGGAGTCCGTTCCGCAGATTGAACTTCCTCAGCTACTTTCTGCATGCTCTGTTCGATTTCGACTGCCTGCTCCACAAGGGGTTGTGTGTCGAGTTTCAAGTCATACATTTTATTGAGCACCTCAATTGTTACAGCAGAAGCTCTGGGATCCGGAGCGTTTACGGTCTCTCCTAATAATCCGTAAGCGGGAATGCCTCGAATTTTACATTCGGTTAAAATACTGCTTGCAATTCCCGAAATGCTACCGATTGGTAAAATTAGAGTAAGATCTTGTATGCGTGGGAGTGCATCTTGAGTTGTTGCAACTCCAAAGACTCTTTTTTCAGGTTCATTGGTGATAATACCAGCAATCGTTACTACCTCTTTAGGTTTGAACGGTGAAAGCCAGTCCATAATCCCGTTTGAGACTTCGTAACAAATCATCGGGTGAATAGGAATGTCGGCAACTATTGCAGCAATGTCGTTTTTTGCATAGATCCGAACCGGATCGTTTATAACACCTTTATTCATCATTGCAAGTGGCGGGAAATATTTAGATGTCATCGTCCCGATCAATTCGAACTCGAGCTGGTCGACCATATATTGGAGGGCAATACTTCCAACGAGACCACTCCCTGGAAAACCCATAAGCATAGCTGTATTGGAACTTGGTAGGGGTTTTGAAAATATTTTGAGATCCTTTTCTATATCTGCCATAATTAGATTAACATAGACCATGAAGCTAAAAAAGTATTATGCAGGAATATCCGGTAAAACGAGGATTGACAAAGGGTCTTAGCACACGGATGGTAGTTGAGATCAAAAATTGTTTTGGTGTTGACCCAACCGTATCTGGTGGAAATTACCGAATAAGTTACGGTGCTCTAAAAAGGCTGGATGTAAAAGTTGGATCAGATGGAAAAAGTATCATTATCGACACTGAATCTAACTTAAACGTAAGTGATGAGGTGATTCTTGATACCAATAAAAAGTTCCGGAAATATCTAGATATAATTACGGGTTTTTCAACAAAAGAGCGAGTAAAGCGTGCGAAAAGCGTCACTGAGGATTAAAAAACCAATTAACTAAAACGATTTTTCATTAATATAGGGGTAATTCTCAAATTATGTGTGTCTTTTTTTTAAACGAATTAACCGAATTAAAAATATGACATTAATTTCATTTTTACTATATTCTTCTCTTCCACCAACCGAAATACACACTCACAATTAAGAGACCTGTTAAAATAACTAATACAATCGGATTTTGTATTAGAAGTGTTGAAATCCATCCAAACATTCCCATTTCTGTCAAAATTGCCGGTTTTTGTAATTGTTGGACAGTGACGCCCTCTTGTTGTTTAGCAGCAGTTGCTTTTGCTGTCAATAAACCGAAGATGGAGAGACCAGCGGGAGATTTTGCCTCAAACGCCATGTTTCCTTTTTCATCTATGCCGATAAACGAAGTTTCTAGTACTGATACACTTTTATCATCACCATACCGTACAATTGAGACTGCATTGATCCCGCCATTATTATTAACCCAATCCTGCGGGGCACTCATCCTTATTATCGCTGGCAGTGTAGCTTGAATATTTGTTTTAGTAATACTCATTGTGTAGGCAATAGATTGAATCTCTTTTCCAGTGTTTGCCGCAGCTATTTGAAATGCAGATTGAGCTTCTGGTGTCGCTTTTTCTGATATTGTTGTTGTAATTGAAGCGCCCTGTGGTAGTGATGTTAAACCAGCTTGCACTGAACCAGCAACTGTTCCGACCTCAGGAATACTTGCCTCAAGAGGTGTGGTGGAAAGACTGATACTTTGAATATTATCCCCTTTAACAACTCCGTTTTTTTCTTCAACATGTTCAGCAACAATGTTGAGAGTGAACCCTGGCTGAGTAATATCTATGGATTTGTCAGAAACTACTACTGTAGCCCCAGCTTTTTCTGCAGTAGTGCGATCAATAGATAATGTTTGCTGTCCTTGTTGATTTGTTGCAACACTTACACCTTGTGAAGTAAGTTCATTGGTTTCGGAGATTTGGTTACCTTCAGGAGGTCCTTCTGCCCCGTTTTCCTCTTTTGGAGCCCCTCCCTGTGCTGGAGGTGCCCCTTGCTGGCCAGATGGGGGTTTACCACTGCTACCCCCACCGCTCCCCCCTCCACTAGGGGTAGGTATGGTTGGTGATGGAGATGGAGATGGAGTTGGTGGTGGGGGTGGTGGTGGAGGTGAAGTGACAACAATATAGTTTGTTATCTCAGAAATATTCGATCCACCGTTATTGGATGCATTCAGAGATACAGTGAAGATTCCCGGAAATGTATAGACGTGTACTGGATTCTCATTGTTATCGAAAATCCCGTCACCGAAAGACCAATTCCAATTTGTTGGTGATCCGGTTGATACATCCATGAAAGACACTGCCAAAGGAGTATTACCGGATGTGATACTAGCTATAAAATGGGCAGTGGGTGGTACTAAGGTAGTTCCCGTAACTACACTAGTTGTGCTACCGCCGGCCGCAATGGATTGACATATCGTGAATCCTATTAACACAACCATCAATCTAATAAAAAAACATATTGAGATGCAGTTTTTCCTTTGAAAGATGGTGGTGTGCTGCATAGTATCCCAATTATTAATCCATTGATCTACTTATGTTTATTACAATAAGATTATCATTTTTAATGTCATTATTGATAAAAATATCCATAATCTATCTATTTTACTTGAAAATTTTAAATGGCAAAATATAATAACTAAAAAGAAAAATTAATTTTACCAATTATGTTGGAATTGATTACAATGAAGAAATTATTATATTTTGGTTTACTCGTTGTATTAGGTATCTTTGCACTTTCCCAAGGAGTAATGGCTGGAAATCCGAATGCTAACGTTACTGGAACTCTTGCGGGACAAATAAGTTTT